>Ga0209571_1000025_pt1 | contig 391925 bp, 365 predicted proteins | sample EBPBio102011_DNA_FD_185866 | JGI IMG/M metagenome (GOLD analysis project Ga0209571, IMG submission 185866) | Wastewater treatment Type I Accumulibacter community from EBPR Bioreactor in Madison, WI, USA - Reactor 1_1/10/2011_ DNA (SPAdes)... | ecosystem: Engineered > Bioreactor > EBPR >... | reverse complement strand
CCGCGCCAAGCCCGCACCCTCCAGGTGATCCATGAAACGCGCCCCTCGCAGCCGTCAACGCCATGATTTATATGCGAAATATCACGATTACGACAGCGAAATCAGCGACTTACTTGGAGAATGTGGGCTGGAACTGCCGGCGCCGACGCCGCAACACCTCCAGCGGCAGGCCGTTGAGGTCCTCGCCATCGAAAAAGACGGCGCCTTCGTCCGGGCGCTCCAGCGCCATGACCAACCGCGCGAGGGTTGACTTGCCGCTGCCCGATTCCCCGACAATGCCGAGCGAACGCCCGCGCTGCATCGTGAAGCTGACCCCATCGACCGCGGTCAGCAACGTCCGTGCACCGAAGATCCCATGCCGTCCGATGGGATAGCGCCGCGTCACATCACAAAGCGCAATGAGGGCCTCGGTCATGGCCGTTCCCCTGCCTTGTGGCAGTACACCGCGACATCGCCGAACAGCACCGGCGGCGCCGGCAGGGCGCGACAGGTCTCATCGCCAAGCGCACATCGACCGAAAAACGGACAGCCCGGCGCCATGCGGTTCGGCGGCGGCACCGCGCCGGGAATCGCCGCAAGCCGTCCCCGGCCCCGCCCGTGCCCCGGCAGCGCCGCGATCAGCCCGCGCGTATAGGGATGCTGTGGCGTCGCAAAGAGTGTGCGCGTCGGCCCCGCCTCCATCACCGCACCGCCATAGAACACCAATGTCCGCTCCGCGAGTTCGGCCACCACGCCGAGATCGTGGCTGATGATGATGAGTGCGAGTTTCTGCTCGCTGACGATATCGCGAATGAGATCGAGCAATTGCGCCTGCACGGTCACATCCAGTGCCGAGGTTGGTTCGTCGGCAATCAGCAGTTCCGGCCGGCAGGCCAACGCCATGGCGATCATCACCCGCTGGCGTTGCCCGCCGGACAGTTCATGCGGATAGGCAGACAACCGCGCCGCCGCGTTCTGGATGCCCACCCGCTCAAGCAGCCGCGTGGCCTCTGCGAGCGCCGCGCTCTCACTGGCGCCTTCATGCAGGATCAGCCCCTCGGCAATCTGCCGCCCGATGCGATGCACCGGGTTGAGTGCGGTCATCGGCTCCTGAAAGATCATCGCCATGCGCGCCCCGCGCAGCCCCACCAGCCGTGCTTCATCAGGCGGCAGCAGTTCCTGCCCCTCAAACCGGATACTGCCCGAAAGCCTGAGGACCGATGGCGTCAGCCCCATCAGCGCCAACGCCGTCATCGACTTGCCCGAGCCCGATTCCCCCACGATGCCCAGCGTCTCGCCCACGCCCAGCGCAAAAGACAGATCACGCACGATGCGGACATCGGAGCAGCCTATGCGGATCGTCAGGCCGCGCACATCGAGCAGCGTCATTGCCGGCTCCTGCGCACACGCGGATCGAGCACATCGCGCAAGCCGTCGCCAAGCAGGTTGCAGCCGAGCACAGCAAGCGCGATGGTCAGCCCCGGAAAGACAGCCAGCAACGGCTGGCGCTGCATGGCATTCTGCGCCTCATAAAGCATCCGCCCCCAGCTTGGATGAGGCGGCTGTGTACCAAGTCCAAGATAGCTGAGGCCGGCTTCCGCGAGGATCGCGGTTGCAAACTGCACCGTCGCCTGCACGATGATCAGCCCGGCAATGTTGGGGATGATATGACGAAGGGTGATCTGGAACGTCGTCTTGCCCGCCGCCCGCGCAGCCAGCACAAAGTCGCGGCGCCACACCTGCAATGCGCCGGAGCGGGTGAGCCTTGCGAATACGGGAATGTTGTAGATACCGATGGCGATAATCGCGTTCACCACGCCCGGCCCCAGCAGCGCAGTCACCATCACCGCCGACAGCACCGCCGGAAAGGCAAAGGTGAAATCGGCCATGCGCATGACGATTTCATCGAGCCAGGTGCCCGATTTTGCAGCGGACAGCGTGCCGAGCGCCACGCCGAACAGCGCGCCGATGCCGACCGCGACAAAGCCGACAGCGAGTGAATTCTGCGCGCCCACCATGAGCATGCTCAACACATCGCGCCCGAAATGGTCAGTGCCCAGCCAGTGCGCTGCGCTTGGCCCTTGCAGGCGCTCGGCCATGCTCATCTTCGTCGGCGGATACGGCGTCCAGAGGAGCGAGACGAGCGCGGTTGCAACGACCAGCCCAACGATGGCCAGCCCGATCACCAGCGACGGATGGCGCCAGGGATTGGAACCGGGCGGCGCGACGGATAGGGGCGCGCTCATCTCAGCCCCGCCGCAACCGCGGATCGATCAGCCCATAGGCGAGATCGACGAGGAAATTCATGATCACGACAACGCCCGCGAACAGCACCACGAGATCCTTGACGACGATGATGTCATGCTGCGCGATGGCCTGGAACAGTAGCCGGCCCAGCCCTGGCAGTGAAAAAACGTTTTCGATGATGATCGCGCCGGAGAGCAGCACGGAGAACTGAAGCCCGAGGATCGTCACCACCGGTGTCATCGCGTTGCGAACCACATGCCGGCGCAACGTCTGCGGCCAGGTGAGTCCCTTGGCGCGGGCTGTGCGCACGAAGTCCTCCTGCAAGGCCTCCAGAACCGAGGAGCGCGTGATCCGCGCCAGCACCGCCGATTGCGGCAACGCCATCGCCACCGCCGGCAGGATGAGCGAGGCCAACACCGCTCCGATGCCCGCATTCCAGCCCGGAAAGCCCCCCGAGGGCAACCAGCCGAGTGTCACGGAAAACAGCAGAACCATCAGGATTCCGGCCCAGAAATTCGGGACGGCCAACCCGATCTGGCTCAGCGCCATCACGGCGGCGTCAACCCGTGTATTCGCCCGCGCCGCCGCAATCACACCCAGCGGAATGCCAATGCCTGCCGACAGCATCACCGCCATGCCGGCAAGCGGCACTGTCACCGCAGCCCGTTCGAGGATCAGGCCGGAAATCGGCACCCGGTAGGTGTAGCTGTTGCCGAGATCGCCGGTCACCAGACCAATAACCCAGCCGAAAAACCGTTCGACAACCGGCCTGTCGAGCCCATATTCCGCACGAACGGCCGCCACCTGTTCAGGAGTTGCGTTGAGGCCCATCATCACGGCGGCAGGATCACCGGGAAGGATTTCCAGCACGGTGAACACGATCACAGCCGTCGCCAGCAACGTGGCGACCAGCGCGGCAAAACGGCGGAAGAGGAAGCTCAGCATCGCTTGGAAGGTCCCTCCCCGCACGAGGGAGGGAAAAACCGGAGCATCGCCCTCACTTCCAGCTCAGTTCCTGCGCCGGGGACACCGGAATCGGCCAGCCTTCCCACATGCCGGCAAGGCCTGCCTTGGCGACAGTCGTCTTGGGCAGCATGAACAGATAGACGTTCACCTGATCATCGACGATGCGTTTCTGGGCATCCTGATAGAGTTTGTTGCGGGTCGCCTCGTCGGTTGCCGTTTCCGCAGCCTTGACGAGCTTCTTCATCTCTTCGGACTTGTAGTTGAAGTAATAGTCGTCGCGGCTGTAGATCTCGATGTCCAGCGGCTCGGTATGGGCGATCAGCGACAGATCGTAATCCTTGTTGCGATAGACCCGCTCCAGCCATTGCGGAAATTCGACCGGCTCGATCGACACCTTGATGCCGACATCAGCGAGCAGCGCGGCCACCACCTCGCCCGAGCGGCGGGCATAGGGCGGTGGCGGCAGCTTCAGCGTCGTGGAAAAGCCGTTCGGATAACCCGCTTCGGCGAGCAGCGCCTTCGCCTTCTTCGGATCATACGGCGTTGCGCCGGTCAGATCGAGATAAGCGGGATGATTGGGCGAGAAATGCGTGCCGATCGGCTGAGCGACGCCGTTGGTCGCCCCATCGATCACCGCTTTCCGGTCAATGGCGTGGGCGATGGCTTTGCGCACGCGCACGTCGTTGAACGGCGGCTTGGCATTATTCATGGCAAGAATGGTCTCGCCCTCGGTATTGCCCACCGTGACCTTCAGCTTGGCATCCTTCTTCAGCGTTTCGATGTTCTCGTAGGAACCGAAATTGGTCAGCGCATCGCAATCACCCGACTGCACGGCCACCATCTGCGCCTGCGCATCCGGCATGAAGCGATAGACGACATCCTTGATCGCCGCCTTCGGCCCCCAGTAGGCATCGTTGCGGGTGTAGACGAGGCGGTTGCCGCGGCTCCACTCGACAAACTTATAGGCGCCTGTCCCCACAGGCTTTGTTGCCGCATCAGCCACGGATTTCGAACTGAGGATCGAACTGTCACCATAACCGAGGCCAAAGAGGAAGTTGGCCGACGGCTCCTTCAGCGTGATCTTCACGGTCAGCGGATCAGGCGTCTCGATCGATGCGATCGGCGCGAACACCTTTTTCGTCGCATTCTTGGAATCAGGCGCCACCGCCCGGTCGAACGAGAACTTGACATCCGCCGCGGTCAGGTCTGCGCCATCGTGATACTTCACGCCCGGACGGAGCTTGAAGGTATAGACGAGCGCATCGGGGCTCACCGTCCAGCTTTCAGCAAGCTTCGGCACCACCTTGCCGGTCCGGTCGATACCGACCAGGCCCTCGAAGATGTTGCCGTAGGTGACTTCCTTGATCGCCTGCGCCGCGCCTTGTGTGGGGTCGAGGATCGGCGGCTCCAGCGTCATGCACAGCGTCACGCTGTCCTTCTGCTGGGCAACAGCCGGGGTTAACACGGCGACACCGGCCAACATGGCCAGACCAACAACCGAAAGCCTCATGGAAACCCCTCCCCGGATACCTGCGGCAGCCGGCTGGCACCGCCGCCCCCCTATGTAATCGGTGTTCGCGGTTGCGAAAAGGGGCAAAGGGGTCTGAATGGGGCAGATCTACCCGGAATGCCCCCGCACGACTTCACCAAATCCGATGCATCTGGCTGATCGTGGCATTCATCCACTGCCTGTCAATGTCAGCGCTGCCGCTGCCATCACCTTGGCCGAACGCACCATGTCGTCAATGCCGACCCACTCGTCTGGCTGATGCGCGAGGTCGAGAATGCCTGGTCCATAGGCAACGCAGGACCGCAAATTGCCAAATCGCGCGATATGCTTCTGGTCATATGTGCCGGGCGAGGCGATATGTTCCGCAGGCCGCCCGAACAGTTTTTCGATCCAGTGGTCGAGTGAGCGAACGACCGGGTCTTGTGCATCCGTCATCACCGGCTCGAACATCATCAATTCACGGATGGAATAATCGATCCCCGCGCGGGCAGCCCTGGTCTCTTCCAGCAACGCGATGATCTCGCCCTTCACATTGGCCAGCGGCTCCTCGATCAGATAGCGGCGATCCAGCACCAGGCGGCAGGAATCGGCAACCACCGGCGCCGGAAGGCCATCTTCAGGCTCAGGTTGCCCGCCATGGATCGAATTGTAGTTGAGCGTTGACGCGCGCGCCCCGTCCGGTTTGCAGGGCATCGCCGTGCGCCGGGCATCAAGCTTGGGATAAAGCTCGCGCTCCACACGGCCCAGAAAATCAGCCATGCCGCGGATGGCGGAGACGCCCAGAAACGGCATCGCGCCATGGCCGATATGGCCCTTCATCTCAACTTCTGCCCACCAGACACCACGATGGCCGAGACAGACGCGATCCGGATTGAGCGGTTCGGGAATGATCACATGGTGCACACGCGGCGGCGAGAAATAGCCCTTCTGCGCCAGATAGCCGACCCCGCCGAACCCGCCTGATTCCTCATCTGCCGTTCCGGAAATTTCGAGCGCCCCGCCGAACGGCACCCCGGCGGCCAAAATCGCCTCTACCGCGATGATCGACGCGGCAAGCCCGCCCTTCATATCGCAGGCGCCGCGCCCGTAAACGCGCCCATCCCGGATATCGCCGCCGAACGGGTCAACCGTCCAGCCCTGCCCGGCCTCCACCACATCAATGTGGCTGTTGAAATGTACGCACGGCCCCGGCGCACCTCCCTCGATGCGGGCAATCACATTGCTGCGTGGAAAATCATGGCTATCCCCCGGCGCGCCCCGCCCACGCACGTACTCGACGGCAAATCCCTGCCGGCCCAGCCGCGCGCCAATAAAGGCACAGCAGGCGTCATAATCGCGCCCCGGCGGGTTGACCGTTTCAAAGCGGATGAGATCGGCGGCAAGGCGCGACACATCGTCCCGCCGCGCGTCAACTTCAGCAAAAACGCGGGCAATGATGTCATCGGAGGGAAGGGAAAGGGAGGCGGATCGGGTCATGGCACAAGGTCAGTCGTCGGGCTCAGGCTGTGGCCGACCACGCGCATCCTGGAAGGCTGGATCAGTCTCAACCGTTCTACCTAAAACACAAGCCGCAAAAGACGTGGATGGCCGCGCAAAGCCCTGCCAAGTCGACATCCTCCCCTCTTGCGTGACCAGCCCGAAATGTCGGACAACGGATCCCAAGTTTGGGAAGTGAAACACATGGCCAACCACCTTTACGACCTCATCACCAGCCGCGCCCCGTCGCTCGACAAGCCCTTCGCCCATCTGCCCGGTGGACGCACAGTGACCTATGGCGAACTTTTCGCCGCGGCGGGCCGCTATGCGAATGCGCTTGTCGCCATGGGCGTGAAACCCGGCGACCGGGTGGCCGTGCAGGTTGAAAAGAGCATTGAAAAGGTGATGCTGGTGCTGGCCTGCGCCCGCGCGGGCGCGGTGTTCCTGCCGCTCAACACCGCCTATACCGCTGCCGAGGTCGAATATTTCCTCACCGATGCCGAGCCGACCGTTTTCGTCTGCGAGCCGCAGCGCGCCGGAAGCCTCGCCCCGGTTGCCCAAAAGGCCGGCGCCCGGCTGGAGACGCTCGGCACCGCAGGAGACGGCTCGCTCGCCGAAGCCGCGAAAGCCGCCAGCGAAACCTTTGCAACCGTTGACCGTGCCCCCGGCGACCTTGGCGCCATTCTCTACACCTCCGGCACCACCGGACGCTCGAAAGGCGCGATGCTGAGCCACGACAATCTTGCCTCGAATGCGCAGACGCTGGTGGATTACTGGCGTTTCACCAAGGATGATGTGCTGATCCACGCCCTGCCGATCTACCACACGCACGGGCTTTTCGTGGCAACCAACGTCATCCTGCTTGCCGGCGCCTCGATGCATTTCCTGCCCAAGCTCGACCCCGACCATATGCTGAAGCTGATGGCGACCTCGACCGCCATGATGGGCGTGCCGACCTTCTATACCCGTCTGCTTCAGCATCCGGGCTTGACGAGGGAGGCAACCAGAACCATGCGCCTCTTCATCTCCGGTTCCGCCCCGCTGCTGGCCGAGACGCATCGCGAATGGCAGGCCCGCACCGGCCACGCCATCCTTGAGCGTTACGGCATGACCGAAACCAACATGAACACCTCGAACCCCTACGACGGCGACCGCATCGCCGGCACCGTGGGCTTCCCCCTGCCCGGCGTGTCGCTGCGCGTCGCCGACCCCGAAACCGGACGCGAACTGCCGCAGGGGGAAATCGGCGTCATCGAGGTCAAGGGTCCGAACGTGTTTCTGGGCTATTGGCGGATGCCGGAAAAGACCGCCAGCGAGTTCCGCGACGATGGCTATTTCATCACTGGCGACCTCGGCCTCATTGACGAACGGGGTTACGTCCAGATCGTCGGGCGCGGCAAGGACCTTGTGATCACCGGCGGTTTCAACGTCTACCCGAAGGAAATCGAAACCGAGATCGACGCGATCCCCGGCGTGATCGAAAGCGCGGTGATCGGCGTGCCCCACCCCGACTTCGGTGAGGGCGTCACCGCCATCGTGGTGAAGAAGAAGGATTCGCCCCTCACCGAGGCGGACATCACCGGCGCGATTGCCGACAGGCTTGCGAAATTCAAGCAGCCCAAACGCATCATCTTCGTCGATGATCTGCCACGCAACACCATGGGCAAGGTGCAGAAGAACGTCATGCGCGACACATACAAAGCCCTTTACGCGAAAGCATGAGGCGGAAAACTGCCATTTTTACTTGAATCGCAGGGCAGAGCGGCAACAATGCGGACCGAATCAGGAGGTTCGTCATGCATCAGGTTTTTGCCCGCTCCGCCGCATTCGCCCTCCTTGCGACGCTTGCCGCCTGCCAGAGCGCCCCGCCCCCGCCGCCGCCCGTGGTCGCGGAGCCTGAACCGCTGACCTGGGGCCGCAGGGATTGCCAGCGCGCCGCCGGCAATCAGTCCATCCAGGACGCCTTCGTGCGTGATAAGGCCTACTGTATGCAGGTCGGTAATGTCGCCGAGGACGGCACCGTGAACAACGCCATGGTCGATTGCATGAGCCGCCGCGGCTATGCCTATTCCACCCGCTCGGGCCATGATGCCTTCTGCGCCAGAACCACTCGCCGGTAAGGCACAGCATCACCGGCCCCGCCGGTCGACGGCCTTTCAGGACGTAGTGCGAAGTCACTGAACCATGGAAGCGCGTTCCAGGATCGACAGTCCAGGTTCACAATGGCGATGGGCGTTGGTTTAGAAAGCCTTCAAGGCGACCTACGCCCCGTCGCATGTGACTTTCAATTTCCATGATCATGGCATCGAGATCGTCACCCAGCGCCAAGCGAACATAATCGTCGTGCGCATCGCGCAATGGCCCGGTTCTTTCATGCGCCGATTGATGAAGCGCCAGATACAGTTGCAGGCGACCGGCGAGCCGTCGCCAGATATCATGCAGAAGATGGTGGCCACAGGCTTCGTACACGGTCGAGTGAAATTGTACTTCCCGCAGGCTGGATATGTAGCCGTCGGCGTGAGGCAGGGTTTCCAGGAGGCTCTGTTGGCGCCTGCGCAACTCGTCCCGGAACGATTCCAGCACCATCGGATAGAGCATGACAAAGAACAGTGCACCGATCACCGTGTAGGTTTCGAGCGGATTGAAGTTGAGGGACGCGATCAACTTGCCCTGCGTCAGCAATTCAACATAGGCCACAACCGACGCAAGCGTCGTCATCTTGAAAATCTCGATCCCACGATTGGTCAGGGCCGGCAGAACGCGTCGGATCGCTTGCGGCATGATGATGCGGCGCATGATCTGGCCGGGACGCATCCCGATGGCACGCGCGGCCTCCCATTGCCCTGGCTCGATAGACTGGATCCCGGCGCGGTAGATTTCGGAAGAATACGCAGCGGAATTGAGCGAAATGCCAAGCGTCGCCGCCATCATCGGGCTCAGTTCGATGTGCACGAGCATCGGGAGTGCAAAGTAGAACCACAGAATCTGTACCAGGACGGGTGTATTCCGGAAAAATTCGATGAAGCCGACCGCGAAACAGAGCACAGGCGAGAGGGGTGAGCGCCGGAGCAGCGCGATGACAAAGCCGAGCGACAGCCCCAGAACCAGGCAGATCACGAACAGGCGCAATGTCCCGGCGGCACCGATTGCCAGCGCCTCCCAATTTTCAAAAACGGCAGCGAAGTTCCAGCGGTATGCCATCATCGCACCATCAATTCGCCGCTCGCCGCCATTCGACGTTCGAGAATGGCACCAAGCGCACTTAGCACTGAAATGGCGACGAAGTAGATCAGGGCCGTAACTGTATACACTTCCAGCGGTCGAAAGGTTTTCTGCGCCAGTTCGTTGGTCTGGAACAGCAGGTCGGCATAGGAGACCGTGGCAACCAGCGTGGTGGTCTTGATGAGTTCGATCGAACGCTCCATCATGGCTGGGAACACGCGCTTGACAGCTTGCGGCAGGATGATCCGCCGCATGGTCTGGTTGCCGGTCATGCCGATGGCGCACGCCGCTTCCCACTGCCCTTTTTCGACAGAAACGATGCCGGCGCGGAATATCTCGGCAAAGAACGCCCCTGACTGGATCATGAAGGTCAGGACGGATGCCATATAGGGCGACATCTCCACATTCAGGACCAGCGGCAGCCCGAAATAGAACCAGAAGAGTTGGACCAATGGCGGCGTCGTCCGGAACACCTTGATGATCCCACCTGCCACAGGCGAGATCGCGCTGTTGGACAGTCTGGCCAGCGCGAGCGCGAGACCCACCGGCAATCCGCCGACGAGCGCGACAAGAGCCAGCTTCAATGTATTGATGAAGCCCGTGAGCAACAGCCCGCTGTTGGCCCAAACCGGGCTGAAATCCCACGCATACATCGCCACTGCGCCGGCGCTACCCGATCATTTCCTTGATGATCGGGGGGACGGCTTTGGGATCCAGACCGAAGTCTTTCAGAAAGGCCTCGTACCAGGCCTGAATCTTCCGCGTCTTGTAGAATTCGCCGATCTGTCCATCCACCCACGCGACGAATTCAGCGTCACCCTTGCGCACGGCGACCGATGACGGATTGGATGTAACCGGCTTGGGCACCGATATCGTGCCGAACCTGAGGCGCTGCCGCGCGGCCAGCAGAGGCGGGTGGAATAGACAGACAGCCTCGACACGCCCGGACTGAAATGCCGCAATCGCTTCGGCATTTCCTAGAAAGCGCTGGATCGCTGCCTTGGAAACATTTTCAGTCAGGAACTTGTCCATGCTCGTTGCCTGCGGCACGGCAATTCGCACCTCCGGCTTGTTGAGTTCCTCCCAGTTGGCGGCCTTCACGCCATCCTACGCCAGCACGACAAGCGAGTAGTAGAGCAGCGGATTCTTCGGGAAATCGACCGCCTGCGCGCGCTCCGGCGTCGCATCCATCACGGCCATCAGATCGATCTTGTTAGCCTGAAGCGCCGCAATCGCAGTCCCCCAGGTAACCTCCACCGTTTCGAGCTTCACACCGAGTGCGCCGGCCATCGCTTCGCCCATCGAAACGCCAACCCCGGTCCAGGCACCCGTTCGGGCATCCTTGGAAAACCATGGCGGCGCCTGCGTCACACCAATCCGCAATGCGCCACGCTTCTTTACCTCCTCCAGGGTTCCCGCCTGCTGTGCGGCAACTGGACCAACCAACAGGGTGGCCCCAGCGAGACTGACCGCGAGATTTACGAACGTGCAGCGGGATAAAGGCATGACTGGCTCCGCTGACATCATCAATTTTTTGCGTCAAGCCGCAAATATTGTTGATTGTCAACAATCATACAACAAAAGAGTGCACCGCGTTTGACTTGCCCGTGTTCGCCGGGTCTCTCGCTCGATCGAATGCGTAAGATTGTGAACCGCGCCACCGTTCAGCACCGGCAGCCTCATTCCCTCTGCCGTTGTTGCCTTGCCCGCAAACCGGATTGGAAAGAACGGACTGGAACAATTACCGCGTCGGCGCGACCCCGCCGTTCAAATAATCCGCTTGCGGATGGTAGAGGTGACGATTTCCGTAACAATGACAACGGCGAAAATCACCGCAAGGATCAGGCCGACCTGATCCCAATAGAGATTATTCAGTGCAGCATCGAGTGCAACGCCGATGCCCCCTGCGCCGACCAGACCCAGCACCGCGCTTTCGCGGATGTTGATATCCCACCGCAGCAGCGCCACCGACCAGAATGCCGGCTCGACCTGTGGCCAGTAGCCCTTGGCAAGCACCATCGAACGGGGTGCACCGGCCGCCGTCAGCGCCTCGATCGGCCCGCGCTGCGCCTCCTCAAGCGCCTCGCCGAACAGCTTGCCGACAAAGCCGATGGATCGGAAGGCGATGGAGAGCACGCCCGACAGGGCGCCCGGACCGAAGACCGCCACAAATAGCAACGCCCAGATCAGCGAGTTCACCGAACGGGACGATACAAAAATGAACTGCGCGACGAAGTTGAGGACCGGATTTCTCGTAAAGTTCCGCGCCGCCAGAAACGATAGCGGCAGCGCCAGCACGATGGCGAGGATGGTGCCGAGCGTTGCGATGTGAAACGTCTCGATCAGCGCATGATGAATGGCCTTGGGATAAAATGCCCAGTCAAACGGCCACATGCGCTTGAACAGATCCGCCGTCTGCTCAGGCGCATCGTAGAGAAACTCGGGGATGATCTCGATGGTCTTGATCGACCACACCACGGCAATGGCCGTCACAATGTAGAGCAGCGAACGGGCTATGCGCTGCCCCGGTGTGAACCGCTGCCAGACGCGAGGCGCGCCGCTGTGCAACACCGCGCCGCTCATTGGAAAATCCTGCGGATACGGTTGGAAACCATTTCCGTCATCAGGATCAGACCGATGATGCAGAGAAGTATGGTCAGCACGACATCGTAATCGAACCTCTGGTAGGCCGTGAACAGCGGTGCTCCGATCCCCCCGCCCCCGACGATCCCAACCATCGTGGAGTTCCTGAGGTTTGAATCAAGCTGGTAGACCGACAGACCGACAAAACGCGCCATCACCTGTGGCATCACAGCAAAAATAAGGACGTTCCAGAAGTTCGCGCCGGTTGCGCGCACCGCCTCGACCTGCTTGGGGCTCATCTCCTCCACCACCTCGGCGAAGAGTTTTGAGACAAAGCCCATCGACGAGACGATCAGCGCCAGAATGCCCGCCAGCGCACCAAATCCCACGGCCTTGACGAACAGGATCGATACAATCACCGGATGGAACGAGCGGAACACGGCAATGAGCCCGCGCGCGCTCCAGCTCAACCACCCCGGGGCGAGATTGCGCGCCGCAGCCAACCCGAGCGGGAGCGACAGCAGCACGCCGAAAAAGGTCGCCAGAATGGCGATCTGAATCGATTCCAGCATCCCGGTCGCGATCAGATCCAGCTTGTCCGGCGCGAAATTGGGCGGAAACATCCGCGCCAGAAATTTCGCGCCATTGTCGAGCCCGGTGACAAACCGCGCCCACGTCAGATTGAGGATCGATGTCGCATAAAGGGTGTAGAGCGCGAGCCCGATCCAGCCGATACGGCTCGCCCAGTTCGCCGGAAAGGCCGGCGGGCGCACGGTGGCGGACGGCAGGCTCACAGAAAATCCTCTCCGCCATAGATGTGCTTGAGGTGATCCGGCTTCAGCCCTGCCGGCGGACCGTCATAGACCACCTCGCCGCCCGTCATTCCGATGATGCGGCCGGCATAGCGCTTGGCCAGCTCGACATTGTGGATGTTGATGATGATCGGCACACCCCGTTTTGCCGAAAGGTCAGCCATCAGGTCCATGATTTCGACCGACGTTTTCGGATCGAGCGAGGAGGTCGGTTCATCGGCCAGCACCAGCGCCGGGTTTTGCATGATCGCGCGCGCAATGCCGACGCGCTGGCGCTGCCCGCCCGACAGCGCATCCGCCCGCCGCGTCGCGAAATCCTCGTTCAACCCCACCGCATCGATCAGATCGAACGCGCGCGTCACATCCTCCGCCGGGAATTTCCGCAGGAAGGCGCGCCACGCCGGCACGTATCCGAGCCGGCCGGACAGCACATTCTCGATGACACTCAGCCGCTCAACCAGATTATATTCCTGAAAAACCATGCCGATGCGTCGGCGCGCCTGGCGTAGCGCCTGCCCGGACAATTTTGCCAGATCCTGACCCTCGAACAGGATTTCGCCCGCCGTCGGATCAACCAGCCGGTTGATGCAACGGATCAGCGTCGATTTTCCGGTGCCGGAGGGACCAATGATCGCCGTGATCCCGCTGGCATCTATATCAAGCGAAATGTCCTTCAGTACCGGCTGGCCGGGCCGATATTCCTTGCGAAGATTACGGATCGACAGCAGGACAGATTCATTTGTTACCGCTGTCATTGCTTGGGAGCCGCTGCCTTCGCGGCAGCCTCGGCAGCCTTCTTGGCGGCGGCCTCCGCCTCGCGCTTTGTCTGCGCGTCATAAGCTGCCTTGTTGTAGGGCGTCCCGGACTTTTCGGCGACCTCGCGGATCGGCTTCCATGTCTCCTTGTAGGTCATCGGCAGGAAGCGATCCTCGCCAGCGTACTCCTTTTTCAGGCCATCATGCCACTTGTAGCCCATGAAGCAGTCGGAGATTTTCTTGGCGAGTTCGGGCTTCAGGTCATGCGGGATGGACCACGACGATGTGGGGAACGTTTCCGACTGCCAGATCACCTTGAGCGCATCGCCCTTCACCGCTCCGCGCGCAACCATGCGCTCGTAAACATCCGAGGCGACCGGTGCCATGTCGTAGTCGCCCGATACAACCCCCAACACCGACTTGTCGTGCCCGCCCGACATCAGAACCTTGTAGTCGTCCTCCGGCTTGAGGCCGAGATCTGGGAAGAATACGCGCGGCGCAAGATTGCCGGAGTTGGACGAGGGGGAGGTGTGCGCCACCTTCTTGCCCTTGAGGTCGGGCAGGCTCTTGTAGGGGCTGTCTGATTTCACCAGCGCGAACAGCTTGTAGCCCGATACGCCCTTATCCGAGCCGATCACCGCGAATGGAACCGCGCCGGCGAGATTGACCGCGAAACCGACGACGCCCGTCGCGAAGCCGGAGATATGCAGCCGCCCCGAGCGCATCGCCTCGATCTGCGCGGCGTTGTTCTGCACCGGATAATAGACGATCTTTTTACCCGTGCAGGTGCCAAGGTAATCCAGGAACGGCTGATACACGGTCTGATAAACGGCCGGGTTCTCCACCGGAGAGTAGGCGAAAATCAGCGTCGATGGATCTTTCAGCCTGGCAGGGTCGGACGGCGTATCGGCAACCAAATCGTTGTTTGCATCACAGTAAGCCATATCGAGCTGACCGCGATTGGGACATGCATCCTGCGCAAGGGCCGAGACGGACGCCGAAAGCGCCGTCGTGGCAAGCATCGCAGCCATGATCGGAAAACGAAACATCTCTGACTCACTGTTTGGGGGCAGCGGGCGCAGCCGGTTGCGACAGCTTTGCGGCGGCTTCCGCCGCTTTCTTGGCCGCAGCTTCTGCCTCGCGGCGCGATTCCGTATCGTACGCTGCCTTGTTGTAGGGTGTGCCCGACTTTTCTGCGACATCCCGCACCACGCGCCAGTCGGTCGCATAGGTGATTGGCAGGAAGCGGTCGTCGCCATTGAATTCCTTGGTCATCGCAGGCGTAAACCGGAAGGAATAGAAGCATTCTGTCAGCTTCTTTGCGAGTTCCGGCTTGAGATCGTGCGCATAGGCAAACGACGACGTCGGGAAGACAGGGGAACGATAGATGGTGCGATAATCATCGGCCTTGATCGTGCCACGCGCGATCATGCGGTCGAATACGTCCGAGGCAACTGCGGCCATATCATAGTCGCCGGAACCGACACCAAGAACCGACTTGTCATGGCCACCGGACATCAGTGGTTTGTAGTCGTCGTCGGTTTTGAGGCCCTGTTCGGGGAACAACACGCGCGGGGCGAGATTACCGGAATTGGAGGAAGGTGACGTATGTGCGACCTTCTTGCCCTTGAGATCGGCAAGCGTCTTGTAGGGGCTCGACGCCTTTACGACCGCAACAAGATTGTAGCCGCGCACTTCCTTTTCCGTTCCCTTGGCCGCAAATGGAACGGCTCCGGCAAGATTGACAGCAAAACCGGTCGGCCCGGTGGAAAAGCCCGCGAAATGCAAGCGGCCCGACCGCATCGCCTCGATTTCCGCTGAATTCGACTGCACCGGATAATAGACCGTACGCTTGCCCGTGCATTTTTCGAGATGCTCGGTGAAGGGCTTGAAAATGTTGGCATAGACGGCCGGATCTTCCACCGGCGTGTAAGCCCAAACCAGCGTGGACGGATCGCGCCACTTTGCCGGATCGGTCGGCGCATCGGCAACGAGATCCTTGTTGGCGTCGCAGTAGAGCGTGTCGAGTTCACCCCGGTTGGCGCAAGCCTCCTGCGCCGCAACCGGCGACACAAGCGCGACCACAGCCGTAGCCGCAAGAAGTCCACGTTTAAAAACGGAAAATGACATCGCTTCCCCCGAACTGATTATGGCGGAGAGGCTGTACCTGCACACACCTGTTGTTTGCCTCGATCATGACGAGCCTGCGCCGCCTGTCAACAGCAAGGTCGCCGCGCATGGATCATCGAGAGATGGCAAGGTCGATTATCGTCACCGCACGGGCTGATGCTCGCGACGCGAGCCGCACTCGCTCGGATCGCTCTTGCCTCAAAGGTCGCTGTGGTAGACAAAATCCTCGGGTTTCAGGGATGCAAGCGCAACGTCGAGGACATCAAGCTGTCGGGCGCGAAATGATGATCGCTGATGCTCCCCACTATGGCATCATCGAAATATGCGGCGTAGGGATCAGCGGGCAAGCCGGCCTCTTGGCCAAGGCCCGAAGACTTACCCGCGCGGCAGACAAGCATTCCGGTCAGTTTTCCATTTTGCGCAAACACGAAAGCCGCCCCATCGAGGGCGGCTTTTTTCGTTCGTCCCACTGATTTGGAACAAAAGTCGGACGTCCGACTTTTACGACATGTCATAAGGCGTCGTAAAAGTCGTATGTTCGCCCTGCGTTCTCAAACGACTTTCACTAAGTCTCTGATTTCATTGGTGGGTGATGTAGGGCTCGAACCTACGACCCGCTGATTAAGAGTTAATTCTTCATCGAATGATATCAATGGCTTAAGATGAAGAACGTCCGACTTGGCGTCGGAACCGTGCGGAAGTCGGACAAAAAAGGCCCGCCGAACCTTGGGGGATCGGCGGGCCAGTCACCAGGGAGGAAACGGGATGCCCCGTCCTTCGCCCTCGCGGGCAAAGCTCATGAAACCGATGGCAGGAGCGGGCCGGACAGCAGGGCTGCAACAATGAGCCATGGCAGCAGCTTGAAGAATGTGGTCATCATCGCACCGCTCCCTTGATCCATTCGACCGCGCCCGCGCGCACCGCCAGCCATAGCGCGATGGCCCAGCCGATCCATTGCAGCACCTTCTTGAAAACATCGGCGGTACGGCCAACAGCCTCGAAGCCCAGCAAGGTGCGTGCGAAGCGCTGCAACACGGCGGCTTCCTCCTTGCTGAAAATGGTCACCTCGCCCTTGTCGATCAGAGAGAGGAACTTCTCTATGGCCTGCCGTTCCGGCGTCGGCTCGCTCACGTCCGCCCCCAGCAGCCCGCAGTGCGCCCGCGCACGAAATGGATGTTTAGCCTGTCTTGACCGGCAGGCGTGGTCGCCTGCACACCGACCAGGCTATCGCGGATCACGCCGCAAGGCCTATCGACCGGCGCAGCTGTTTGGCATCCCGCCATCAGGAAGCCAATCGCGATGAGAGCTATTCCACGCATTGCATCGGCTCCTTGCCGCTCGCCACGCATGCGCGGTATTTCTGTTCCGCCGCGTCGGCCTTGGCTTCACTTGCCTTGTTGGCATTGGTGATCCTGTCGATCACCCGCGCACCGCCTGCCTCGATCAGCGCCGCACGCCACTGCCACACCAGCAGGACAAGCAGCACCCCGAAGATCATCGCCAGCCAGCCGCGAAGGCCGAGATCACCAAAGAACGCTTTGAGAAAGATCATCATGGCTTCAGCGCCATGGCGAGTTCGCGCCGCTTGATTTCATCCTCGATGTAGAACGCGGCCTTGCGCAGGTCCTCGATCGCGTTCCCCTTGAGGTCCGCGCGCCAGATGTACTTGACCGCATTGCCGAGGTTGAACCCCATGTGGCGCGCGATGGTGATGCACTCCACCCCGCTCGGATGCCCGGTGTAGTGCGCGGGATGGTTGACCGGATCATGCTTCGACATCGGCCAAATCCTTTTCATTGCGCCAGAACAAGGGGCGCCCCGCGTCATCCCAACGGGCATAGAGCACCACCGCCAGCCCGCCGATCGTCAACAACCCGGCACCGATTGCAGCGGCTTCCCAAGTCAGCCAGGACAGCAGCCCGGCGGCTTCGCCCACCGTATCCTTGACATCGGTGGCCAGCGCGATGCCGTCCTTGCCAGCCTGATAGGCCGCGCCACCCATGGCGATGGCCCCGATGCCGCCCGCGCCAGCGCCTTTCACGGTGCGGCTGTCGGCCAGCGGTTTGGAGTTAGCGTCACCGGAGCGCTCATAAAGCGCCAGCGCCCTCTTGGCCCAGCGAACCCGCGCCGCGTGGGCAGGCACCCCGGCACGTTCGAACAGCTTTTCGAAAGCGACGGTGAGCGCATGCAGGTCAGCGCCGGAATGTTCCAGCATGCGCAGCGCTGCACGCTCGGAGCCGCGAAGCTCATGCAGCAGGAAGCCGAGATTGCCTTCATAGGACGAGGGCTTGAGGCCCCTTGCGGCGCACCATGCCTCGAACTGCTTCCGGCGCGGCCCGGTCCACTGTGCCCAGCCGTAGCCGCCACGCGACCCGGCAACCACCGGCTTCACCTCCTGCATCAGCGTGAACCCGGCTGTCTCGTGCGCAAGATTGCCCACCACCGCCGCCGCGGCATATTTGTGAACGGCCAGCTCGCGCACGAGCGCACGCATGATCAGCGGTGCCAAACGATTAAACTGCTTTGTCATCATCCGGTCCTCAGGGTGGAAACATACGACGTGCTGCCGTTGTCGGAGATGTTCGTTGTGTTGGCCCATGACCGGCCCGTCACCTCGTTCATCCAGCAGCCGGATATGATCGAGAGGCCCACGTTGCTGGACGTGAGCATGACATCGGCCTTGTTGCGGCTTGAGCCGCCCCGGAACGTCAGCGCGGTTCCGCCCACGGCCACGTCAACGCCGACGAACGCGCAGGCATTGCAGTTGTCGACATCGACGCCGTTGCCGAGTGCCGATGTGACCTGAATGCCGGTGATCTGCGAACGCCAGTGATAGGCCACGTAGAGGCCGACGCCCGTGCTGGTGGCGAGATCGCGCACCTTGACGTTCGACACCGTGCCCCACGCCTCGCCTTCGGCGCCGCTGCCGCGCAGGTCCACCCCGCTGCCGCAGCCCGCAATCTCGCCATCGGAGATGTTGTAGAAGGACGTGAGGGCATAGACGCCCTGCTGTCCGACATCGAGGAACGAGAACCCCTGCAGCTGGACCCGGTCGCCCGACATGCCGCCGCTGCCCTGCAATAGCGCCCCATAGGAGGTGATATAGCGCCCGCGCACGCCCTGCGCACCGCAGTTGAGGCAAAGCCCGGCCCAGCTGAACCCGCGACCGACATTGCGCACCGCACACTCAATCCACCAGGTGTTCTCCTGGAAAGTGCCCGAATAGGGATTGTTGTCACAGGCGTAGTCCATACAGCGGGTTGCGGTGAACGCCCCCGTTTCCGTGCTGCCGTAGCCGTCAACCCGGCAATCCTGCCATGTGTTGTCGATCGAGTTGCCGTAGGCATAGTGCCCCCGGTTCTTCACCGTGCGCGACACCACGCCCTGCACGCGGCTTTCCTTGCAGTGCAGCAGCATCGAACCGATGTAGAGCGACAGGTTGCCCGTCAGCTCCATGTTCGAGAAGGTGATACCGGTGCAGTAGCTGCCCGCCGGCGCCTCGGCATACACCGCCGCGCAGCGCGCATTGGCGCGGGTGATGCCGACCTTGATGTTGTCCCCGGCCACACACGGCGTCGCCAGCGTGAAGCTGGACGAGGTGTAGGTATAGTCTGTGCCGTTGGGCGAAACCTCGACGTTGTTCTTGTAGATCACCAGATCAAACGCCGACAGCACCAGCCCGCCGGAATTGAAGGTGAAGGTTGCCTGCCCTGCCGTGGCGGTAAACTGCGCCGTCACCTGTGCGGCGTGCCACACGTCAACGTTGGTCACCACCACATTGGAGCGCGTGCCGGTTCCTGCCGGATCGCGCACCGCGATCATGCCGCGATAGAGATTGCCCGTGGTCGGAATCAGGTGCCGGTTGATCGAGCAGCGCGGGCCGCGCGTCGAGAACATCGAATTGCTGCACGGGTAGATTTCGTCGTCGCAGCGGTACTTGCGCGCCGGGCGCCCCCACAGGACGCCGCCGCCGCGCGCCTCGATATAGGCGAAAGCGTTGTTGATGGCCGTGGTGTCGTCCGGGCCGGTCTTGGCGGTGCGGTCATAGCCGCCCTGGGCGCCGAACATTTCCGGCGTCACCTCGACACCCTGCAGCTCGAACCATGCGCCGGTCGCATGCTGCCATTTGCCGGGATGGCCGGGCTGCGCCTCGACCTTCATCCAGCGCGCACCGCCGTTGTCGAACGGCGCCGCCCGCCCGAATGTCTCGATGATGTCGATGCCGTCGACCGACGCCAGCGCCTGCGCTGCGCTCAGCGTCATCATGGTGATCATGGTGATGCCGAGAAGCGCGCGCTGCGCCTGTGCCGTGGCCGATGTCAGCAGCGCCCGCCCGGCGGCGGTCGCATCGACAATCTGGGCACTGGTCACCACATTGCCCGGCGGCACCGGCACGCCGATGAAATTGCCGTTGGCATCGCGGTACAGCAGCGAGCCGTTCGGCATCCCGGCAAGATCGAACAGCGCCGGATCGTCGCCTTCCGCCACGGTCAGGGCGCGGGCAGCCAGATCGTCCACATCACGGCGAAGCTCCTGATTAAGCGTCGCCTGCATGTCGAGCGCGGTTTCCACCCGGTCGGAGCGGATCGCCCCGGCGCGGGTCACATCGGTCAGGCGTTCATCGGTGCGGGCGCTTTTCAGCCGGACAGCCACGACAGGATCAGCCAGCGCCGCGCGCGGCGGCACGGCAAAGGTCACCTGTGCCTGCCGGCTCACCAGCGCCACGGTGAACCCGGACGTGATCCTGTTCCACAGTTTCGACGTGCCGACGCGCAGGAACACCTGCACATCCTCGACCGCCCACACCGGCGTCGTCGTCGGCAGCGAGAACACCACCTGCCCCACGCCAGCGTTCAGCGTTGCGGTGCGGGTGTGCCGGGCAATGGGAACGGCAATCGACATGCGTCACTCTCCGGTTTGTCGGAGAATGACGCCGTGCGGGATGCGTTAAGCGCCTACCACAGGCTCATGTCGGGGGCGCGGTGCGGGCTGGCCTCGCCGCGCCGCCACCATGTGCCCTGCCCGTGTTCGCGCATCAGGTCGCGCTCGCGCCGCTTCCACGCATCATAGGCATCGGGATTGGCCGCCGCCTGCAACCGGTCGAAGATCAGCCGGTCGGTAAACGGCTTCACCGGCCACATCGACAGGCCGGGCAGATTGCGGCGGGCAAACTGCACCGCCCGTTCCGAACGGTTGGTTTCCTCACCGGACAGGAAGCCCTTGGAGTTGAGGACAGAGAATGTATCACCGATCAAGCCCGCGACTGGACCAGCCAGCCGGGCCGTGGACGCAACACCATCCCTCTTGTAGTCAGCAAATACCCAGTCGCCATAGAACCCGAGGCCGCCGCCCTTGGTCGCGGCTTCCGCCCAGAAGGCCGGATCGTCAAACACCCCGCGCAGGTCGCGCCCCTGCCGCAACGCCTGCATCTGCACGATCATCGCACCGCCCAGTGTCAGCGTCGCCAGCGTGCCGATCAGGAACGACGCACCGCGCGCCGCACCGCCCGCCGCCTCCTGCGATGTCGCATTGATCAGGCTCATGATCACGGTTGTGGGGTAGGAAAGATACATCGTGACCGACCGGGTCAACTCGCCTGCAGGCGTCCCCTTCCGTGCATCCATACCCAGCGCCGTGCGGGCGCGGGCCGTGCCGCCCGGCGTCGCCTCCTCCATCAGCGCGTGCATGGCCTCGGAATATTTCAGCGCCAGATCGCGCATCGTCCGGTCGCCCGGCGCGCTGTCCAGTATGTCGACAGGCCGCAGCATCCCGCCCGCCTCGCCATGGTCGAGCGCCCGCACCGCGCCGATCCTGCCCCAGCCGTCCTCATCAATGCCGAAGCCCTTCAGCCAGCGCGCGAACCTGGCCTCCTGCCCGCCCTTGGCGTCCAGCGCCGCCAGCGTCTGCCCGGCGAGATCGCCCGCCTGGAACATGAACGCCTGCGCATGCGCACGGCGCTGCGCGTTGGTGAAGGGCGTCAGCCCCGTCCATGTGAACACCCGATCCGGCAACCACCGGCTCATTTCCGCGCTGCGCGCCGTCAGCCCATAGCCGCCCACATCGGTGCGCAGGTGCTCCATCGCATCGGCAATGATCACCCCGGCACGCGACACATCGCGCGTCGCGGCATCGCCGAACAGCTGGCGTGGCAGGTCAGTGAGATAGCGGAAGGCCGGAACACCGGCGAATTTGCGCACCCACGTCTGGTGGAAAGGATCGCCCGCCATTGCGGTCATGGCCGTGCCGCCGAGGTTGGCCGCCGTCAGCCAGTTGCGCAGCCCGGCAATCGCATCGCCCGCCGCATTCGAGCGCGTCAGGTCGCCGTTGACCACATTCCACATCCGGTCAAGGAAGGCGCTGCCTTCGCTGTCGCGCTTGTGGGTGACGCGGGGTTGGTAGAGCGCCGACTGGCCAATATCATGCCGCGCCTTCTCCTGGTCGATCACGCCCTTCATCCAGGCAATCATGCCATCAGGGTTCGGCCCCAGCACCTCAAGCGTCGCCACGTCGCGCGCCAGCCCGTTGAGATGCCCCATCAGCACCGCATGGATGTCCCCGCCGCCATAGGCATTGTGGTAGTCCAGCCACGCCTGCCCGTCCCGGAATTCCAGAAAGCGTTCTTCACGCCGCTGCGTTGCCAGCGAACCGCGCCCGCGCGGCTGCGTCGACGGTGCATGATCAATCGCGCCATCCGTGACGATCCGTTCCCAGATCACCCCCAGCGCCTCATCCAGCCGTTCCGCGCTGAGGGCGCCGCCGCTGAGCGGGTCGCGCATCTTGCCGACATCGAGCAACGGCTTGATGTCCCGGATCCATTGATCCTTGCCCGCCGCATGCAGCTTCTCCGCCACATGGCGCTGCGGCAGATAGCGCTCGCGTTTGACCATCGCCCCGCCGGCGGCATTGAAGGCGTCAACCAGCTCGTCCGCCGCTTTCTGGAATGCCGTGAAAAATCCCGCCGCCTCGATGTCGCCGGTCGCCTCCCCCATGCCTTCCCGCGCCACGTTCTCCAGCCGCATCTGCCCGCGCCGCTGTCCGGTCGCCCATTTTCGACGCGTCTCGTACAGCAGTTCGTTCAGCCGTGAATGCGCGATTCCGAACAGGGACTCGCGCCGCCCCATGACGGACGCGGACCCCACCAGCAGGTTGTTGCGGTTTTCCAGCAGACCCTCGAAGGCCGTTGCAATGTCGTGCTTGCCAGTGCGCGGATCGCGGTACGTCTGCCCATGCGCGGCGATGCTGGCGGCCTTTGCCTTCATCAGCGCGCGGCGGCGCTCCATCTGCCGGGCCTCATCATCCAGCCGTGCCGCCAGTGCGGCCTTGGCCTCGCCTTCCGGGTCGGGCGCCCCGCGCCGGATGGCCGCCTCGACTTCGGATTTGTGCTCGCGCACCAGCCGGTCGGCTTCCGCCGCCCTCAGCTCGCCGCCCTCGACAGCCGCACGGATGCAATCGGCGAAGCTCATCTGCCGTCCCTCATGTCTTGCAGGCTTTGACAACATCGGAAAGATGCAGCGCACGGGGCGGATCAACCACCCCGCCGACCATCACGTCACCGGTTTCGAGTTCGACCGGCGACTGGTCGATCAGGCGCCTTTCGGTCTGGGCATCCGCGCCAGCGCCTCGTGCATCGTCGCCCGCTGTTCCAGCCGGGCCTTGACGCTCGGCACGTATTCCGCCTGCGCTTCCATCGCCAGTTTGCGCGCCGCCGCGCGATGCTGCGCCGGGGTCAGGTTCAGGGCGGGCATCGAAGAGGCCCGGGCCGCCAGCTTCGGCACCTTGTGCCGCGCCGCGATTTCCGCCTGCGTCCGCGAAAGTGCCAGCTGCACCAGCGGTGACATTTCCGCGCGCCGGTCGCTCATGGCCAGCCCTTTCCATCACATTGCCGAGAACATCGCCAGCCTGCACCGGCGGCAGTCCGAGATCAAGCCCGGCGTCGGTTGTCACCTGCCGCGCCTGCCGGACATAGGTTTCAAGCACATCCGCGATGCGGTCCTGCCCCGCCGCGCGGTTGCCGCCGGGGAGATAGAACATCTCCATCAGCGCAGCCACTTCCGGCTTGACCGCGCCGAAGAAGTCCCCCTGCGCCAGATAGGCACTCAACTTCAGGCCACGGCCCCGGATATCCACGGTTGCCGCGACCGCTTCCATCAGCGGGCCGGTGATATCGAGATCAACCGGCACATGGCCCCCGGCCACATCCACCCGCAACCGTGCCCAGTGCGGCGCCGCCATCACAAGCGCATTGGACAGTGAACGCGCATCATCATCCAGCGATTCCGCGATGCGACCGATCACATTGAGGTCGCCATAGGCCCGCGCCACCAGCGCATTGCGCACACGCATCAGCCCCGTCTGTGTCAGGTCACCTGAAGAGGTCACCAGCGCGCCATGTTCCGTTTGCGGCAGCGTCGACAGGAACTGTCGTACAAACCCACGGTTGCCGATGGCCGACAGGTTGCCCGGCACCTCGATACCGGCCAGCATTTCGCCGGTCAGGCGCGGAGCATCGGTAAAGGCCACCTCGGACGCCCCCAGCGTCAGTGTGGCAGGCCGGTTGGCCGACACCACAAGCGCGCGGCGCCCGGCGTCGTCCAGTTCGGTTTCCCGCACGCGCACGAGCACCGGCTCGCGATAGTTCCCGACATCCACGCCCATCGTTTCCAGCCATGCGCGATACCCTGCCGCATGGCCGCTCCGGTAGGCTTCGCGCAGCGCCATGATGCGCCCGTTACCGCTTTCAACCATGCCATCGGGACCGACCAGCGGCGCCCCCCGATCAACCTCGGTCGAGAACCCGAGGCGTTCCGGCTGCAGCCGGGTGGCCATTTCACGGATCTGCTGTTCCGATGCCGCACGCGAGCGGTCGCGCGGTTGCAGCCAGGACAGATAGCCCTTGTCCGAGGAGGCCAGAACTTCCGATGCCTCGACCACCACGGGCCGCGCGACGATCACCCGCCCGTCCGCATCGGCGAGATGCTGGATGCGCAAGGCCGGCGGCAGGGCATCCGGCGCGACAGCCCGCGCCTTTGCGCGCTCCACTGCCTCCGTGATTGCCGCATAGGCGGTCAGTTCCATGCGCGCCGCCATGGCCGATCCGGGCGCCCGGTCGGCCAGCAGATTGACCATCGCCGCCTGATGCAGCGGATCGTCGGTATGCGCGGCGATCAGCGCGGCTTGGTCCGGCGGCACCGCACGGCGCTGGGCCACGTCAAGCGCTTCATCCGAAAGCCGCGCCAGCCGCCCGGCATCGCGCAGGGCCGGATCGTTGGATGCCAGCGCGGAAAGCACCGCATCGGGGTTGCGGCGCAGCGCCGCCACGGCCTCGTCCAGCGAGGCCATACCATCGGTCACCGACCGCGCCAGCGCATCGTCAACGCCCGCCGGAATCACAGGATCGCGCAGGGGCATGGGCGACAGCGGTTCTTCCAGATGCCGCAGCGCATCGCCCATCTGTTCGGCGACGCGGGCGGGCGGAACACCCTTCACATCGGCCACAGCTGCCGCTGTTGCCGCATCAGCCTCGGCAGCGGCAACAAGCGCCTCGCGTGCCTCTCCTGTCATGCGCGCGCCCGCTGCCTCGGCAGCGGCAGGCACATCGGCAGGCTTGAGCTTTCCGGCACGCACCGCACTGACAATTTCGCCGATGCCCTTGATGCCGCCGCCCAGCACCGCACCGGCGGCGGCGGCCAGCGCCACATCTTCCGCCGCTTCCATCAGTCCGGACGCCATGCCGGCGTCCGCCCGCTGCTGCTGGATGAAGGGTTGCGACAGGGCAGCGCCGGCAGCATTTGCCCCGCCCTGCCAGATCATCGCATTGAGGATGCGCCCGACAGCGGTTGCGCCCTGGCCGCCGCCTGGCACCGCGAACGATGCCCAGGTGATCGGATCATGGCGGCTTCCCCACAGGCCACCCGCCAGCATGGCCGCGCCTTCGATCACGGAGTTGCCGTCCGTCCGGCCCCATTCGCGCGTGTTCGCCGCCTCGGCATCGCGACGCAGGGCATGGCCGGCGGCATCCGCATCGATATGGTCCGGCAGATCGTCCAGCTTGCCCGCATGCTGCTGCTTCAGTGCGCGCACCTGCGCAAAATACGCATCCACGCGCCCCCGCAGGAAGCCGCCGTAGTCGCCGTTCTCCGGCGCCCGCATCTGCGGCAGGCCCGGCCCGGCGCCGAAGTCCGGCACGGCTTCCAGTGTCAGGGCAAAATCGCGCCGCGCCGCCGTGATCGGATTGCCGATATCGACCCCGGCCACCGACTTGATGCGGTCGCGATAACGGTCGAAGGCCCCGGCCTGCGCTTCCACCGACGACATGATGGTGCCGTTGAACTGTTGCCGCTCGGCAGAGGCGGTGAACATGTCCCCAGCCTTTTTCCAGATGTCATCGCGCGCGAGATCACGCGGCAGGCGCGCGAAATCAAGGCCGAACTTCTGCAGGCTTTCGAGCGTGGTCCGGTCACGGTCGGGATCGAAAGCGCCCTTTGCCTCGGACCATGCCTGTTCAGGGAAGGGCTGGAACACCGTCACCTGAATGCCTCCGGAATGCGCTCGCGCAGCTTCGGCGAAACCTGCGACCAGTCGAGAAAGAAGATTGCTCCCGATTTGGCCCGCACCGGGTCTTTCACCGTGCCGGTGGAAGCGTCGATGTTGCCGAAGCGGTAGCCGCCATCCCCGGCGTGCGGCAGCGCGCGCAGAAGTTCCTTGACCGTCATCGGCTTGCCCGCTGCCGTCACCGGCGGATCGGCCATGCCGGCAAGGTCGCCATCCTCCATCGCCCGCAGCACCTCGCCGAAGCGCGAGGCTTCGACGTTCGGCGGCGCGACCACCTGCCCGCTCGACCAGCCGTTCGTCTTGAATTTCGGGATGATGCCGCCGTACTGCCTACCGCCGCCGCGCGTTTCGCCCGCCGCCGCGCGCATGGCGGATGCCAGCAGTTCCGGCGCGTCCGCACCCTTGGGGTCAACCCCGCGCCGCGCAACCTCATGCTCGAACAGCAGCGCAGCCGTGGCCTTGATGCGCCCCTGCTGTTCCGCCGAATAGCTCATCCGCGCCGTACCGACCACATCCCGGAACGCGCTGTCGAGTTCCGTCCCGCTGGCGCGCAACACGCTGGCGCCCTTCACCTTGCGGGCTTCCAGCGCTTCGGCCACCCGCCGTTGCGCCGTGTCGTCGCCTGTCGTCACCGCCAGCATCGAGGCATGGGCCAGTTCCGGCGCCGTATCGCCGATCTCGGCCAGCGCCTTTGTCGCGTTGCCGCCGGCCCCGCGCACGATGCCGTTCATCACATGCAGCGCCTTGGCGCCGCCACCGGCCAGCACCTCGCCGATCATCCGCCGTTCTTCCGGTCGGAAATAGACCGGCGCCATGCCCTTGCCGCGCGCCACCGCTTCGGCCTGTGTCGCGCGGGCGCGCATCTGTTGCCCCAGAACGTCCGGCGGCTGGCCGAAATCCACCGGCGCCACCTGCCCGCCGGGGAGAACCCCGGCCTGTTCCGCCGCCCGCAGCGGGTCGGTTGTGTCAAGGCTGTTCATCGAATCGCGCCGCGACCGGGCAAAATCGATCACCTGCGCCATCGGCTTGCTGACGCCGGATGCCGCGATGCGTTCGGCATTGGCCAGCCGCCCCGACCAGTTATGCCCCGCCTCCGGGTTGCCTTCCGTCCATCCGGCGGGCCGAAGATAGGAGATGACGGCGCGGTTTGCCCCGCGCAGGTCGCCGGCATTGCGCAGGGCATCGCCCCGGCCTTTCTCGCTGGTTTCCAGTTCCAGCATCACGAAATCAATCTGCGTGTCGAAGTCGCGTGGGGTTGTTCCGCGCTTGGCCGCGAACGCTTTCAGGCGGGCGGCACGCTCCCCGTTCCACTGGAAAAGCCCGATGGAATCACTGCCGTCACGCCCGTCGCCGGGATTTACAGCATCGGTCCTGCCCGCCGATTCCGCCATCGACTGCCCTGCCAGCGCAGCCGCCGCCACCGGCGACAGGCCGCGCGCGACAAACGCCTGGGCAATCTGCGCGCCCCGGTCGCTGCCCGCGCCCTTCGCCTCGCCTTCGAGTTTCGACACATAGGCCGCCCGCTCGCTGGCGTTCATGCGGCGCATCGTCTGTTCCACCTGCAGCTTGGCCTGTGCCTGAGCCAGCATCGTGCGCCCCTGCGCACCGAGGCTGGCGCCCTGCTTTTCCAGCGCCGCCAGTTCAGCAGCGGGCGGGGTCAGCCCCTTGCCGTTCCGGTCGATATAGTCATCCAGCGCCTTCTGGTAGGTCGAGGTCGCGGCGGTGATCTCGTTGCGCCGCGCTTTCGCCAGTTGCGACAGCCCCGTGTCGAGCTGCTGGATTCCGTCCGGGCTCAGCAGCGCCAGCTTCCCCGCTGCGATGTCCTTGCGGATGCCCTGATGCAGCCGGTCGATCTCGTCCGGGTCCGTCATCTTCTGGGCACGGGCGGTGTAGAGCGACAGCAGCGTCGAGGACCGCAGCGCCTGTTTCTGCTTAATTGCCTGTTCAGCGGTGACGTGCCCATCCGCAACCGCAGCGTCGATATCGGCTTCCACCTTGCCGAGCGACGCGCGCGCCGTCGCCAGCGTGTTTTCAGATTCCGGGTCCGTCATCGCCAGCCGCGCCACCGATGTCTCGTGCGCGCTCACCGTCTCGAACAGCCGCGCCCGCGCCTGGTCTTTCTGCCGGGCCTCGAACGCATCGTTCACCTTCAGGCGCAATGTCGTACCAAGCGTCGTTGCCCCGGCCTTGAAGTCCCCGACCAGTTCCGGCCCTGCCGCCGCAACGCGCGCCTGATATTGCGCGGTGAGCGCATCATACGCCGATTTGAACGCCACAGGATCATCGGAATGTTTCTGGTGCAGATCGAGCGCATCCGACCGGAAGTTGGCCTCCGTCTGTGTCTGGAATGCCCGGTTGCCCGCCCTGTCGAAAGCATGCCCCCGGATCGTCGCGCTGTTGGTCGGCTTGTAGCCGTCCACCAGCCCGGCAATCGCCCCCTCGCGCGCGCCTTCCACCGCCGCCTGCTTGTCGGCAATGGCGCCCAGCCCGTCCGCAATCTGGGTGAACAGGTTGGTGGCCGCCCGCGCGTCGCCCGCATCATTCAGCGGCTGGGCAATCGCCTGCCCGGCCAGCGGTACAAGCCCGGTTTTCGAGGTCAGAGAACTTGCCATCTTACCCCCGGTTCGCCGCAGACATCATGGTTTTCGCCCCGATACCGAGCGCGTTCAGCAGGCCCGTGCTCTTGGCCCGCCCGGCGGCGGCGCGGTAGCTCGCGGCCCGCTGTTCATATTGCGCCGCCCGCGCATTGGTCGTTTCGCCGGAAATCGCCAGCGCCCGCGCCGCGTCGTCATCGGCCTGCGCCCGCGCCACAACCGGTGTGCCGAACGACAGGTCGATGCCCGATGCCGCATACGCCACATCGCGCTGCCCCTGTTCATCCAGCAGCTGGCGCCGCAACTGGTCAGTACGCTGCATTCCGGCAAGGCGCTCCTGCCGCGCGTCGTCCTGCGCCTGCAGCCCCTGTTCGCGCAGGGCCGCCGCCTTTTCGTCGCCCTCGCGCATCGCCGAAATGCCGCCAAGAACGCTCATGCCGCCCTGCATCAGCGAGGACAGGAACGAGCCGCCGCCCGTCGCACCACCCGCCGCAGTCCCGAAACTGCCAAGGGCGGTCCCGACACTGCCGAGCGCGCTTGCCCCGGCAGACACCGCACTGCCGACCGCGCTTGCCCCGGCAGATGCGGCGCTCGCCACTGTGGTGAATACAGCTGCCGCCAGTTCCATCAGAGCCTCGCTTCCAGTGTCACGTTGCGCAAGGTCATCTTGCCGGGCTGCGTCTGGGTGAAGGTCGCCACCGCATCCGGCTGGAACCCCATGATGCCGCGCACCGCCACAGGCCGCGTTTGCGGCGCCAGCGGCCCGGTTGCCGGATCGCCGAACCGGCCCATGGGAACCGATCGCGCCCGGCGGCCATTGGCCCCCACCGCCAGTTCTTCTGTCTCGATCAGATCCAGCTTGATCGTGTGGATTCTCGCCGGGCGCTTCACCACCAGCGCAGGCCCGACATCGCGCTTGAGCGGCAGCGTCTCGACCGCCGGAGCCGTCCACAGCCCCACGGTGACGGTTGCTGCGGGTTCATCCAGCGTGATCGCACCGCCCGTCACCGTGAAGGGACCGAGCCGCCAGCCGTCCGCCGTCGCATACACCGTGCCGCCCTCAAGATGCGCCAGCCCCGTCACGGTTGCGGCATTGGGCGCCCGCGTCACGGTGCAGTCATACAGCAGATCATCATCCAGCGTTTCCAGCTGCAACCGGCTGATGCCGCCCACCAGCCGCGCAACCACGATCCACGCCGTGTTCGCCCCGTCGACAGCCACCGCCTTCACCTGCCCCTCGGTTGGCCAGCGGGTGAAGGCGCTCACCTCCTGATTGCGCAGCAGGCTTCCGCTCACCAGCAGCCCGTCGCCGCGCACCAGCCAGTAGCGGTCCGCATCGGATGTGGAATCGGCCCGCTGCAGCGCGGCATCCTGCACGTTGTCGATCAGGTGCGAGGCCAGCAGCGAAATCGGCGCGCTGTCATAGCCCGCCGCCGTGTCGGCATAGGTCGCCGCGAACACCTTGGTTCCGGCGGCGGCCACATAGATGATCGCGCCTTCGTGCTCGCACACCGGCACGGCCCGGCGTGTGCCGTTCGGCGAGGACCGGACAAGGTTCGGCGGCGTTGACCGCACCAGCGCCTTGTCGGACACGAACCATTCGGCCTCGGTTGTCATTACGATCAGATGCCGCCCGCGCTTCAGATGCGTGATTTCTTCGGCCCCGTCCGTGTCCATCGCCACCAGAATGGCGCCGCTCGCGGCCTGCGCTTCGATGTTGAAGTCGAAGTACTCACCGGTGCGGCTGGCCAGAAACGCGTTGCGCTTCGCCTTGAACCCCGCCAGCACCAGCCGTTCCTGAAAGAAGATGCCGGTTGCCGGATACCCGCGCGACGGCGAGAACAGGGCTTCGCCCCCCTTCTTGCCCTTCTGGGTGCGCGAACAGGTCAGCACCGTATTGGTCGACGACACACACCGGCCCGACACGTCGAAGTTGCTGCCGATATTCAGTGCGCCCGAGAACGTCACCTGAAACGACAGCAGGCCCGGTGAACCGCCCGTCTGCGCAACGGTCAGGCCCGGCTCGATCGACGGCAGCGCCTCAAGTGCGTTCTTGATATTCAGCGAACTGGCCGTGCCGTCCTCGGAGATGAAAACCTGCGCGGTTGTTTCACCCGAAACGGTGATCTCGAACGCCTGTCCCGCACCGAATGTGCCGGTGGCATACTGGACATAGAGCATCCAGATATCCGCTGTGTGGGTGTAGTTTCCGCCGTAGTCGACATCCGGAATGAAGGTGAAGGGCGCGGCATCCAGCGCCCATTCCTGCGACGCGCCGATGCGCAGCAGGCGCCGGGGCGCCACATCGACATGGAACAGCAGCGCCGTATCGCGCCGCTGCACAAAGGAAACGTCCGCGAGCTGTTCCCCCGTATAGGCGCAGCCGAAGCATCCGGCATAGGCGAAGCCGCCCGGTTCGGCGGTGAACACATCCGCATGGCCGGGCGCTGCCACCACCATGTAGCTTTCGGCGGTGGAATAGGCGAATGACCACAGCTTGACGCCGGTCACCTCGCCCGTTGTCTCGGTCAGCACGGCCACGGTGCCGGTTGAGATGGTGCGGCTGGCCGCCGGCGCTGTCAGTAGCCGCAGGCGCACCCCGGTGATTGTCAGCACCGCCCCCGGCGCCGTCGCCTGCCGGTAGGCCGCCGCCGCCTTGCGCAGCGCCATCGAACCGCCGATCGCCACCCACAGGCCGCCGGTTTCAACCTCGATCTGCACGCGCGCGGCATCATCCGCGCCGCCGCCGAGGCCGGACAGGTCAATGGCCGCCACCCCCGCCGCGCTGACGCCTACCGTCCACAGCACGCCCGCCGCCGCTGTCGTCACCGCTGCCGGCGTCGCGGTTGCCGCCGTCGCCAGCGCCCGCCGCACCGGCGCGCGATAGGCCGATCCGGGCATGAGGGTGAAGCCGCCCTGCGGCACAGGCCGCACCCGCGCCATGCGCGCCGCGCCGGAATAATAGGTTTTCAGATGCGTGGAACCGTGTGCGGCGGGGTCGATTTCCCCGCCGTTGAAGTTCACCTGATAGTTGCCGGGGCGGGATGTCATGCCGACACGCCCCACCAGTTGCCGCCACCGCCGAAGCTGGCCTGTGCCGGGCGCCGAGCCTGCCCCTGTGCATGGTCACTTGCCACCGCCTTGGCCATCAACCCGCCGCGCCCCTGCATGGCGGGCGAACCCCACGCCTGCTGATGCAGCAACGCGGCAAGGTCCTTGTCCTCGCACACCGCAACCGTTAGATCGGCGGCCAGCGCAACAATCAGCGCGTCGCGCAGGTCCGGCATCCACTGGTCGGGCGTCAGCATCACGTTGTAGATGCCCCATACCTCCGTGACGCTGCAGCACACCAGCGCGCCCTCGATGATGAAGTCGCGCACCAGCGAATCCGGGTTCTTCGGATCGGTCAGCAGCCGCCGCACCGGCGAAACCGCCTCGACAGGCCGCTGGAAGGCGTAGGGATATCCGTTCGGCGGGGTCAGTTCCGCCGCCACCCGTTCAAGCTTCCGGGTTGCCCGCAGATGCTGGAAGTCATGGTGCGACAGCACCCGGTCGCGCACCACCGGATAAATCCGGGCGCAGACGCCGGCCAGTTCCGTGTCCTCGTCCAGCGCCATGATGTCGCCGCCGCCGATCCGGGCCAGCGCCGCATTCACCACATCGATGTCACTGGCAATCGGCTGCATGGGTCACCGTCCGCAAAAGGAGGAAAGCGGCAGGCCGGCGGAGGAAGCGCCGGCCTGCCCGTCATCAGCCGGCTGTCGTCGCCTGCAGCGCAACCGTGACGTTGCCGCTCGCCGGGACGGCGGTGACGACATAGGACTTGAGCACCGGCGTGCCGCCGATGGCCATCACCGATACGATGATGGAGCCGACGGTCAGCAGCGCACGCGCGCCATTGAAGTAGCCGGCAGTCTCGACCGTTGCAGCCGCATCGGCGGTTGCATAGCGGAAGGCAGAAATGGTGCTGGCGGTCGGGTTGCCCGACGCATCGCCAACGACGAGCTGCTGGACACGGGCCAGCGATTTTGCGGAAAAGGCCATGACAGGCTCCTGGGTAAAGGGAAAGGAAAGGGCGACAGCCCGGCGATTGCCGGGCCGTCAGTGCGTCAGGTCGGGCGCGTGATGGCCGCGTTGGTGGCCACATGCAGGCGGCGCACGCCTTCCGGCAGCAGCACCTTGCCGCAGGCGCTCATGGTCGAGGCCACATAATGTGCCTTCTTCTCGGGCACATAGTCGGTGCGCGTCGCATCGCGGATGCGCCCCATGGCATCGGTCGGCGTGGCGAAGCCGACAGCATTCTTCAGCCACATGTAGCCATAGGCCTGATTGGCCGCCGGCACGGCGAAGTAGCTGTCCGGGAACGGGACGAGGTGGACACCGTTCCAAGACTTTGCCCCCAGCCGCTTGCGCAGCGGAAGATCGTCTCCCTGCCAGTCGGCAGAGGCGATTTCCTTGTAGAGCAGCAGCTGCGCCAGAAGGCGGTAGGGCAGACCGACATAGACTTCCGGCGTACCCGCAATACCCTGCGCCAGCAGCTGCGCCTGCCCTTCGATCAGATCGACCGTCGACAGTGCAGCCGTGCCGTTGCCGATGGTTCCGCCCGGAGTTGCAGCATCAAGCGCCTCGAACAGCACCTTGTCATACCGGCGCCCCAGCGCCGATCCGACTGTCTTTTCCGCCACCTGAATTTCGGCGACAGACATCTTGTGAAGGTCCGTCACGTTGATCCATTCGTTGGCCTCATAGTCCTTCATCGTGGCCGTCACCGTGGTGCGGTCAGCATTGAGGGTCGGACGGTTTTCGATGGCAGGCGACATTTCGGTCGCTTCGCCCTTCCCGGCAAGGCGCCAGGTGACGGTCGCGCCGTCCATCTTGGTGGCGGGGGCAGTAAGGCCCTTGGTCAGGTAGCCTTCGGTCTGCAGCACATGGATCACGCCGTCCACGAATTTGGGCTGCGACCAGTTGGAAGCTCGGGCAGTCATGGTTGATCTCCGTTGTTGGGTCTGGCCCGGCGTTCGGAGAGGCCGGAGGCCATACCGGGTCCCGGAGATCGGGAGAGGCCGGAGGCGCACCGGGTCTTAAGACCGGTTACGCCCCCGAGAGTGCACGCGCGCGGCGTGCGTTAAGCGCCCTGCGCTTCGAGCTGCTGGTAGAGACGGACGGTTTCGGCAGCAAAGGCAGGGTCAAATTTCGTGCTGGTATAATCATCGCGCGGATCGGCCCGGCGCGCCTGCAGCTGTTCGCGCGTCACCGGCCCGCCTCCGGGAGCACCGCCGCCCGCCAGCGGCCCCGGCGCCTTGCCCTGCCCCTTCATCCACTGCACCAGCTGCACACCGCCCGCGCGGTCCTGCAGTTCCAGCGCGGCGTTGTAGGCTGCTTCCGGCATGCCGGATTTGCGGAACCCGTCCAGCAGCGCCTGGTTCTCGCTCACCATCCGGTGAACCGCCGCCTTGCGTTCGGCGGCATCGCTGATATCGGGCGCCAGCGCAGCCATTTCCGCGTCCGCATTGAACGGCTTTTCCAGCAAGCCACCCGTCTGCAGCGACTGCATCACCAGGGCAACCACCTTTTCGCCGGACGCCTTGGGCACGCCCGCCGCGTGGAATGCTTTGCGGATGTCGGCGAACACCGGATCGGCGGACAGCTTTTCAGTGTAGGGCGCAAGATCACCCTCGAACTTGATCTCGTACCCGTCCGGCGATTCCGGCGCCTGTCCCTGCGTCGAGAGCTTGGCGCGCAAACCGCCATAGCTCTTGAACAGCTTGTCGATGGTTTCCTGATCGCTCGCGCCGATCAGACTTTCATCCAGCCCCTTCGGGCGATAAACCGCCGCGGCACCGGCGGCGGCATCAGCGCCGGCGGCAACGGCAGGCGCCGTTCCCTGCACGGGCTTGCCGGTTTCGGGCGCGCCGCCGGCGGCATTCGCGGCGACAGCATCAGCAGCAGAAGAAGAAGAGGCGGCGGGATCATCACTCATGGTTCACCTTGCGGGGGTTGGCGCCTTCATGGATCAGGGAGAGCAGCAGGCGCATCAGGCTGTTCTCGCCTTCGCGGCGCGAGATGAAATCGTCGCGCGCGTCTCTGGTCAGGCCCGGCGGGCACATGGTCTTGCGCAGGGTCTGGTCAAGCAGGTGTTCAAGCACCGTCCGGCCCTCATCGGTGACGAACAGGCGGTGTGCTGCAAGCGCCACATGCGCGCGCTCGCGCTGGAGGGTTGCGAGCGCGGCGCGGGCTTCATCGGCCTTGTCGCCGCGCCCCATCAGGGTTTCGAAATCGAGTTTCTCGACCTCGGCCATGAAGTGATCGGCGCCGGCGGCGGTGCGCGGGGTCACAAGCGGCGGCATCAGGACACCAGCTTGAGGTTCGGGCGACCGCTCGCCTCATCCATCATCGTGGCGGCTTCGGCCATGCCCTTGGGGTCACTTGCCGCCGCCTCGGTCAATGTCGCCTGCGCCGCCTGCGCTGCCGCCTGCTCGTCATAGGCGCGGCGCTCGGCCTCGGTTTTCAGGAACTTCGCCGCAACGCCCATATCGAGGCCGACCTGTTCCAGCAGCTCGTCCAGCTTCATGTGCCGGTCGACCGCCTGCGGCCCCTTCACCATACCGACAACCTGCACATACTCGAACACCGATTTCAGCGCTTCGGCGCGCAGTGTCTGCGCCAGCGGCGATGTCACCGACACCCGCGTCAGGAATTGGTCGATCTCGATCGGCGAGCGCATCACGCCCGCCTTGCGCAGCACCTCATAGGCGCGCGGCACGATGCCGGGCACCGTCTCATGCAGCAGCCGTCCGAACGCGCCGAGGTAGTTGGTCTTGATCCGCGCCGCCCGCGCCATGATCTCGGTGGCGCTTTTCGGCGTCGCGCCGCTGTCGGGAATCGTGTCGTCATGCAGCGCCGCGCGGATCTGTGTGCGCAGGTCTTCCATGACAATGGAGCCGATCTGGATTTCCTTGCCGCCCGTGTCCACGCGGAACACGTCCGGGCCCAGCACACCGCCCGTCACCTCCATGGGCCAGAAGGCGCCCGGCACCAGCGGCAGCACATCGGGGTTGACCGTGCCGCCGGGGCGATAGCCCCAGATGCCGAGCATCTGCAGGGCGGCAGACTTCAGCTGCAGTTCCACCACGCGGTTCAGCGTGCGGATGGCGCCAAGGCTCATCAGCAGCGGGCCGCGCCCGTAGGTTTCGCCCGGCACCTTGAAGTAGCGCGGGGCAATGAACGGCTTGGTGCGGAACGTCTCGCGCCAGAATGGCGCTTCCTCGTCACCGAGACTGCACACCATGTGCCAGCGCCCGTCGCGCCAGATGAAATCCTGGTTGATCTCCACCGGATCATACGGGCTGTCGGCCAGCTTCTTGTTGAACTCATCGCTGAACCGCCCGTGCGGCCATTGCGCCTTGATCACCGAAGGCGCGTGCATCGACTTCCAGAACAGCCCTCCCGCCGTTCCGTTCGGCCCCGGCGCCAGCGCCATTTCCTCGAACGGCAGCGTGGCGAAGTTGAGATAGTCCGGCGAGATACCCGGCGTCGCTTCCAGTGTCAGCATGACACCGGTGCCGACAGAGAGGTCAACACACATCTCGGCAATCGCGCTGTCGAACGCACCGGTCATGAAATGCGGGTGCATCTCGTCCGACATGCTTTCAAGGTGGCGCTTCCATTCCAGCGCATCCTTGTCCTCGCCCCGGCGCTTCATGGCCTTTTCGGCCACCGCCCCCGGCGCCAGCGTGAAGAACGGTTGCCCCGGCGGAAACATGTCCTGATGCAGTTGCCCGGCAAACCGCTGCGCGCCGATCGGCGCGGTGATGTCGAAAATTTCCGCCGTCAGCGTCTTGGCCGAAACGTTGCCAACCGAGCGGCGATACGGGATCGCATAGCGGTATGCATCCTGATAGAGCGCGTTCCAGCCGCGCTTTTCGCCCCAGAGCGCATCCCGCTGCTTTTTCAGTTCGGCGGGGTTCATGTCAGCCGCCCAGCTTGTCGGCGACGCCGGAGGCTTCGCCCGCCGCCACCAGCAGCCGCGACCCGCGCGGCGCCCTGCCCGTCGCCTTCACCTGCGCATCGGTTTCCGCCTGTTGTGCGCGAAGCTGTTCTTCCTGCCGCAACTGCGCCATGCGGTTCTGTTCCCGCGCCTGCGCCGCTTCCTCCTGCGCCTTCTTCTGCCCGCCGCCGTTGAACAGTGCACCGACCAGTTCGCCCATGGGCCTCTCTCCAGATAAAACAATCGGCGCAAGGCGCGGCTGGCAGGGAAACGGGATAAGCAACATCAAACCCCACCAGCCGCGCGAGGCGCACACCGGGCGCATGGCCCCGCCGCACATGCGTCAGGATCGGCGCGATGCCAGAATGATGCAGCGCGGCCAGCGTTAAGCGGGCCTGCCGGGCGATTGCTGCAAGGTGCGGCACCGCCCGTTCGCCATGGCCGGTCAACCAGATTTCCACCCCGCCGCCGGGCATCTCATAGGCGCCAAGCACCGCCACCAGCCCCGCGCCATCCGCCCAGCCTACAAGGCCCGACCCGAACACCTGCTGTGCCGCCAGCCGGCGCCCGTCCGGCACGAGCGCCGCCGCCCGCGCCACCAGCGCCAGCACATCCCACGGGTGCGGGGCCACCCGGTGCAGCATCAGCCGAATGCCGAGAAATCGGACTTGGCGACATGCGGCTTCAACCGCACCACATTTCCGCCGGGCCGCCCGCCGTTCGCCAGTGTCGCAATCAGCCCGCGCACACCGCGCACGGCGAGGACCCCATACTGCGCTGCATCGCACGGATGCGAGTATTCATTCTTGATCGGGTGCCGGCTGTAGCCGTTGACCTGCTTGGCGTACTTGAACCCTGTCGACAGCCCACGGATCGTGGTTTTCATCGACGGATCGAACACCGCATGCGGCCACGGTTTACCGCCGCGCATCGACGTGCGCAGCACCGCCCCCAGTGCGCCGCGCCGCAGGTCCCATTCATTCGACGGCGCCGGGATGATGCGATGGCCCAGCCCCTGCGACATGGCCTCGGCCCAGCTCAGCTGGCCACCGATCTTGTCAGCGCCATAGAACCCCGCCGGATCGGCGGCCCAGACACCCGGACGCAGGCCGCGCAATGGCCCGTGCAGAACCGGCAGCAGCATCTCGATAAATCGATCGACGCCAACGCCCGGCCCCGGCGCCACCTCGCGGAGGAACCGGATTTGCCCGTCCGGCGCTTCCTGAAAGAAGATCGCCGCCGGGGACAGGTCCTGGTCGAACCCGGCATGGATCGGCAGGTCGGGATCGATCGGCACCGGCACTTTCGACACGAACGTGTCATAGTCCCATTCGTCATCGTACACCGGCAACCCGTCTTTCACCCGGCCCGGAAGCCCCTCGACCATCCGCCGCGCTTCATCGCGGGGCAGCGCATCATATTCCGCCTGGTACTCCGCAAGGCTCTTGCCCGCCCGGTTTTCGGCCCGCGCCGACAACCCGGACGGCTGGCGGAAGAAATTGACCGTCCGTACATCCCTTTCCGGGTTGAACTCGGTCTTGAACGATCCGCGCTCGCAGGCTTCCCACAACGGATGGTTCGGATCAGGCGGGTTGAAATCCACCTGCATGATACGCGGGCGCACAGTGCCTTCCGGCAGCATGTCCATGCGCGGATAACGCGCTGTGCGCGAGTAGAAGAACGGGATGGCGGCCACGGGAATGCCATCGGCTTCCGTCGCCCAGCCCCAGCTCGTCTCATAGGACTTGAACGCCAGTTCGTAGTTGATGTCCTGAATGGCGAAGAAATCAACCTGCAGATCGACCGGAATTTCACGCGCGATGCCGTCGATCACCCGCACGGTGGACAGCCGCAGCTTGTGCGTGGCCGGGCGGTCCTGCCCGCCGAAGAATTCGGGATGCTGCGACACCGGGAAATAATCGAACCACGATTGCAGCGTGGTGCGGTAGAGCGACCGGTAGTTGTCGCGCACTACCGTGCCCTTCACCCTGATCTGGTGATCGCGGCACACCGGCATGGACGCGATAGAGAACCGGATACCCTTGAAGATCGACGCCACCGTCTTGCCCGAACCGCCCGGCCCGGTGATCGCGTCAATCGGTCCCATCGACTGGATATAGGCGCTCGCCACCGGCCCCGGCGGATTGTAGTGCGTGAGCGAGAACCGCGCCGCCGTTGGCAGGCGGAACCCGCAGATGTCCTCGATATCCCTCGCCCGCAGCCGCTCTTGCGGCATGTCTACAAAATCGCTCATCCCCGCGCCCCTGTCCCGCCGTGGCAGGGTTCACCCCTCCCCAATCCCCTGCCCGCTCCCGGTTCAAAATCCGCCGCGCCCCTTGGCAGGCGAGGCCGAGGGCGGCCTGTGGGTGTGGGACGCCACCCCCCAGGGGGGGACGGCTCGCGCCGGTTTTGACCCCCCCGGGGGGGGCTGGCGCACGGTGCGGAATGGCCACCGGGGGGCCTTTCGCCGCTGACATGACGCGCGCGGTCCATCGGCAGGGGTATTCCCCCGCGCGCCTGCCACTGATTCCCAATCAGTTGCTGATATCGGCTAAGCCTTTGTTTGTTCATGCCTTTTCCTCCGCGTCCGACACGATGCCATCCGACATCGCCACCGCATGGACGCTAAGTGCTTGATTTTGCTCACCCGGCTGTCCGTTCGCCACATTGACCTGTGTCGGACCGTTGCCGATCACAACCAGCGTGCGCGGTGCGCCCTCGTTCTGAACCTCGATTTGTTGCGGCATGCGGCGGTGCTCGTAGGGCATCCGGTCGGCAGCGGCCTTGCGGATTTCACCCAGAACCTTGACGCGCACGGCCACCCTGTCCGCCGCTTTCAGGCTCAGGCCAGCGCACAGCGCATCAGCCAGCTCCACAGGGTCCGCGCTCGATATGGCCGCCAGAACTTCCATGGGGTCGCGATATCCGCGCGCCGCCATCAGCTTTTTCATCTGCACGGTGGTGAAATCGGCCTTGCCCGGCGGCCTGCCGGGTCCGCGCTTTTTCGGCGGCGCCAGCACCCCGCCGATGCCGTCCAGCCCCGCCTCGAACTCTGCGAACAGATCGGCATCGCCGGAATTTTCCCCAGCGGCGGCGTGTGTGCCACCCAACACCCCTGTTTCCGGGTCCTGCATGGCGGTCACCATCGAATGCGCTGGCCGCTGTCCGTTCATGGACATTTTCCCCCCATTTCCAATTGCCGGTTACGCCCAAGGCCGGGTGTAACGGCACTGTAACTTTCCTGTAACCGCCTTTTTCCCTTGCAAATCAGCAAGTTAATCATTCCCGTTACAGAGTTACAGCTTTTCCCCTCCCCCCTCACATGCGCACACGCCCGCGCCGCGCACACGTTGCGTACAACGCGCGCGCCACGCGCATTCGCGTCACGCGCGCGCGAGGCGTGCAACCCGTAACTTCTCACCCATATCACTGATTTCATTGGAGTTTTCAGGTTACAGAAAAGTTACAGGCGGTTACATCTGTAACATTCATGGCGGCGACGGGCCGGATATGCCTACGATTGCCACAGCGCGGCGGCTGTTAAGCGCCCTGCCCCCGAAAATCGCGCGCCGATAAAACTGCTCGCGGGCGCGGCACGCGCGTTGCGACGGCAGGGCGCATGCCGCGCCCGCGAGACGTTATTCCTCCTCAATGGGCATTGGGTTGGGGTCCGGGTGATGGGTCGGGGCGCGGGCGGGAGGAAAAGCGTCCCGTCCGTGGCATGCGTGTCGATTCATGGGTTGGCGGCAGCAGAAAAGCCCGGTTTGCGCAAACGGGCAAACTGACCGGAATGCCTGTCCTGTTGTCGCAGGCGGCGGCCTACGCCGGTTCCACCGGCCAGCGCGTGGTCAGCAGCTTCACACAGCCGTCCCGGTCAGTCGCCAGCCAGGCGAGCGTCACACAGGCCGCGCGCATCCCGTCGAGATCGTGGCGAAGATCGGCGATTTCCCGCGCATCGTGCCGGGCGCAGGCGTCACCCAGCAGCCGTTCCAGCCGCGCCAGCGTGTTGCGCGCGGCGTCCCGCTGCGCCTCAATGCTGACGGGCGGGGAGCGGGGCGCGGTCATGGCGGCGGCGCTGCCGCCCGGCGATAGCAGGCGCACCCTGCCGCATAGAGCGGATCAGCAATCCAATCGGTCCATGCGCGTTCATGGCTGTAGAGGCGAAATGCCGCCTCGCACAACAGCCACCCCAGCAAGTCCCATACGGCTTTCATTGCCGCCCCTCCGCATATCCCCGCTCGATCTGGATCAATCCGGCCTGCGACACAAAGCGCCAGAACCGCGCGGCAACCTCGTCTTTTGCCGCTTCCTCGCTTGGCGCGTGGCCATCGACCGGGTTGATGCAGACGTTGACCCATGATCGCCAACGCCATTGACGCCCGCCGCCACGGGGCGGAAACACCGCCCCGATCGCGATTGCACCGCAATAGGCCACCCTGCGATGCGGCTCAGTCGTCCATACCAGAACATGCGTCATGTCCGCACCGCCAGTTGTCGATACTCGGCTGGCGTCAGGCCATACGTCCATGCGACAGCGGACAGCGCGGTTTTGATCGGCCTGCGCCTGTCGTTTCGTTCGGGCACCGCAAGAAAGTAGGTCTTGCGGGTGCCGTCCGGTTCCAGCGATCCGTTCAGCACCTCGACCGCGCAATATGGCTCTTCGTCAGCACCGAGATCGCGCCGCCACAACTTGCCATAACGGTCCTGCTGGACCACAACGCCGCCGGCATCCGGCATGAACCGATCGACACCATAGATTTCGATGGCCACACGCCGTTGCTCTGCGTTCGTCATAGCCATGATGCTGTCAGTGGTCAGCTCGTTGCGCTTTTCGATCAGGTCGCCTGGGATTTGCAGCCCATGCCAGGACCACACTTTCCAGCCGTCAGCGAATTCCAGCGCAGGGCCATCCTCCGCATGCAGTCGCATGCGATCATTCGGGCCAGATGGCTCCATGCGACAAGTTGTCGGCCTGTCAACTACAACACACAGACCATCGAACGGCAGCATCATGAAGCATTCCGTCGCGATTATCTCCATATCCTGTCGATAATCATCAATAGAGCTGTCATATTTTGTTCCGATACTCTCTGCCGCCTGATAATGTGCAAGCCAGACATTTGCGTAGTTTGTGTCGAACGCTGTTTGATAAAAAATGTTCATCGCCGACCGCAAAGTTCCGCGCGCATCCGAGCGAGGCCCGAGCGAGGCATCGAGCGAGGACCTGAGCGAGGACCTGAGCGAGGACCAGAGCGAGGCATCGAGCGAGGACCTGAGCGAGGACCAGAGCGAGGCATCGAGCGAGGCATCGAGCGAGGACCAGAGCGAGGCATCGAGCGAGGACCTGAGCGAGGACCAGAGCGAGGCATCGAGCGAGGACCTGAGCGAGGACCAGAGCGAGGACCAGAGCGAGGACCTGAGCGAGGACCAGAGCGAGGACCTGAGCGAGGCATTGAGCGAGGACCTGAGCGAGGACCTGAGCGAGGCATCGAGCGAGGACCAGAGCGAGGCATCGAGCGAGGACCTGAGCGAGGACCAGAGCGAGGACCTGAGCGAGGCAGGGAGGGGCAAAGCCCCGCCAGCGGGGTTGGGGGTGCGGGCGATCGCCAGGAACGCCACGGCGGCCATGGGGCCGTCGAGCCACAGAAATTGAGGCGGGGCTTTGCCCATGCGGGCATAGACTGCCGTCAGGGCTTTTGCCGCTGCCCGGCGGTTGCACCGCCGGGTTGAGGTTCCGCGCGCCAGATACTCCCGGCGCACGCGGCCAATCTGATCAAGTTCATCTGCGGTGAACGGGGCTGTCCGCATGACGCACCTCAATCCTGCACGCGGCGGGCTTCGCCCGCGTGGTATTCGCGCTGGCGCCGCACCTCATAATGGCCGGGGTCCAGCGTGATCGTGTCATGCTCCGGATGCGTCAGGCACGCCTGCCCGCCCTCGATTTTGAGCGACCCGATATAGAGATCGGACGGCACGGCCCGTGCCAGCGCGTCATCCCGGAACAATACCGCCCCGCCGTAGAGCGCATGGTGATGTCCGGTCACCTCGCCTTCGGCCAGGATCACCGGGTCGGCTCCGTCGCGGCGATTGGCTTCGCCTCGATCCGAGCCACGCGGTGCGCCCTCGGCCTGTGTCTGGGTGCGTTGCACCACAGCACCGCCGCCGGCATCGCGGCGGATCAGCAGAATATCGCCCTGGGCGAATACAGTTGGCTTCCTGTTCATGCTCTCTCTCCTTAGACCTGCCGTGCGTCCCATGCGGCCAGATCGATGAACTGCGCACGGGTCGCAGCATTGTTGATTTTCACCACCGAGAGGGGCTGGCCCTTGTCGGTCACAAGGTCGCGGCGCACCACGCTGCGCGGCGCCTGTTTCAGCGCGCTGTTCCACACGCCGTCCCGATATTCCGTGCCCTGCAGGATCTTGGCCGGGCCGAGGTTCGGCGATGTCGGCACCGCCAGCGCCGACACTTCAGTTCCGTCCGGCGCAAAGGCCCGCACAACCTTCAGCCCCACCAGCTGCAGGCGCGCATTGGCCATCACCTCGTCAAACCCGCCGCTTGTCAGGCGCATCTGCTCGAACACATTGCCAACAGTCGGCTTCTGACCGTCCTTCCAGGCGTCGATCGTCGCGGCGAACATCTTGTGGAGGCAGTTGACCCAGTTGTCGGTCTGGTCGCTGCGCTCGGTTTCGGTATAGGCGCTCAGTGCCGCGCCCAGCCGGTCAGGTTCGGTCACCGGCAGGCCCTCGGCTTCCATCACCTCCGGGCCAACCAGCAGTTCGGCCACGGCCATCAGCGTGCCATAGGTCATCTGCGCGCGGTCGCTGAACCCGGCGCTGCGCAGGGCGTCGCGCCAGTTGGCCAGCGTGCGGTTCAGGTCCGGCCAACGGTCCATCAGCAGCCGCAGGATGATGCGACCGGTTGTGTCCCCGTCGATCACCGGCGTTTGCCCGCCGGCGGTGCGGTTCAGCGGTTCTAGGTTGATCATCGCCATGCGGCTCTTGTCCGCCGCGCCCATGGGCGGCGGGTTGATCGCCGAGAACATGAAGGTGGAGCGCATGGTAAAGCGCGCACCGTGATGGTCGGCGCCGCCGCGCAGGATGTCGTCGCCCGATGCCGCGATACGGGCAAGATCAATCACCGCCGCCACCTTGCGGTTGTCCTCGCTGGCCTCGAATTCGTCGATGGCGATCGGCAGGCTGTCGCGCCGCCCGAACTGGCGCAGCGATGCTTCCGTGACATTCGATCCTTTGATCAGCGCATCGTGCAGCACCGCACGCAGCGCCGCCTGCAAGGTCGATTTTCCCACGCCGGCGCCGCCGGTGAAGAAAAGATACGGGCGCCAGTCCAGCGCCCCGCCAAGGAAACAGCAGCCGATGCCGCCGAGGATGATCAGCGGATCGAGCTTTGGCCGCTCGAAATTCCATTTCTGGAACAGCCGCAGCAGGTTCACCGCCTCATCCTGCCCGGCGGGTTCCGCCCAGGGCGTCAGGATCGGCGCCGCACCGGGATAGACGATCCTGTCGATGGCACACGGGCCGGATGACTTGAGCACCCCGCGCGTGGCCGAATACAGCGCATCGCCCGCATGCCACACCAGTTCGCCCCGGTCGGTGCGCCAGGCGCCGCGACCGCGCACCCGCGTGTCGATTTCAATGGAGCCGATATCAGCGCAGGCGTGCATCAGGCAGTTGACAGCATTGTCAACCTCAACACCGTTCATCGTCAGTTCCGCACCACCCCCCTTTTTTGCCGCCGCCCAGCGCGGCCAGTGATGCTGCAGGTAGTTCGGGCGGGCGTTGAACAGGTCCAGCAGCAGTTTCTTGCCCCACTTGTCGCGGTGCACGCCGTTCAGCTGCTGCATGGAATCGAGAAACCAGTAGGTTTCGCCATCGCGACCCAGTGGCACCACCGGACAATCGGGCGGCAGCGCATCGGCGGGCGCGCCGGGCCACATTCCGGCCTTGTATCCCCAGCCGCCCTCGGCCTTGGGCGCGCCGTTTCCCGGCAGCGGGTCGCGCGCCGCCTGTCGGCGGGCCACCTCGGCCTTGGCGTCTGCCCAAACGGCAGCAATCGCTGTCAACCCTTTGCGGGACATGCGTCATTCCGGGAGAGAGAGAGAAAAAGAGGCGGCCCGGCGTGCCGGGCCGCCGGCAGGATCAGCGCTTGCCGCCCTTGACCGTCACAGGTTCCGGCGCAGGCGCGGGCTCCGGTGCGGGCGCGGGCTCCGGTGCGGGCGCGGGCGCGCCGATGGTCAGCTGCGCCGGAATGTCGGTGATTTTCTCCCCGATGCCGGCCACCTGGTCGAGGATCGTATCCGCCACCGGCACGCTTTCGGGCACCGGCGTCGCGGTGCGCTTGGCGTCGGCTGCGGCAATCGCCGCCGTCTGCCGTTCGAGATCAAGCGCGATCGGCACCGTGGCATGGAACACTGTGAACGCCGCGCGGTAGCCATCCGCAAGGGCGTCCCAGCCATCCGCCGCGCCCCTGTGCAGACCCAGCCCCTGCGCATGGCGGTACAGCGCTTCGGGCGGTGCGGTGCGCTGGCTGTCCGAGAACGCGGCCATGGCCTCCAGCATCGGCTGCAGGGCGTTGTTTTTAAATGCTTCACCCAGCGTCGGCCAGTTCAGAAACGGCAGGTCGGGATCGCGCGCCGTTATCATCGATGCGGCGGAGAGATAAGCATTTCTGACTGTCGACATGGGATATCCTTTCAGTTGATCGTGTCGTTGAAGTCGTTGCCGGACGGCGGCACCAGCAGGCCGGGCGGTTGCCCGAGCTTGGCCGTCACCTCCGCCAGAACCTTGTCGCGCCCGGCCAGCGCGGCGGGCTTGATGTCGTTTTCAAGCGCCACGAACCCTTGCGAGATGCACGGATGCTGCCAGGGCAGCGCGGCGAGATTGCCGAGGTTCAGCGCCGCCCACACGCGCGCGTCGTCAATGCCCATCGCCAGCGAGGCCATGGTTTCAATGCCCTCACCGGCCACCAGCGGATCACGCCGCCCGGCCCGCCGCGCTGCGCCGGGGTCCAGCCCGGACGGCCCGTGCGCAATCATCACGAACCCGCCCTTGACAGCGCCCAGCATCAGGCGCGGTTCGGCGCGGGTCAGCTTGCCCCAGCGTCCGTTCACCTGCTCGAGAAACGTGGCGTGGATCGCCGTCACCGCCCCGGCCACGCGCACCGGCCAGATCATGGCCGGGGCCGTGATCCGCGTTTCGCCCTTCCAGTGCTCGCACCGCGCCGCAAAGCGCCCTTCTCCGGGCACAAGGCTGGCAATGGCGCCAAGGTCGATGCCCCGCCCCTTGAGATAGAGATCGGCAGGATCACCGGCAGCAATCGCCGCCGCGTCCATCCACAGCTTGAACGCCTTTTCGCGCTTCCATTGCGCCTTGCGGTCGGCATCCCTCTGCCGTTCCGCCGCCTTGTCGCGCGCGGCGGCGGCCATCCGCGCCCGGTCCTCGCGGGTCAGCTTGCCAAGGCCCAGCCAGTCGCGCGCCCAGTTGATCGCATCGGTGAAATCCGAGCGGTGCACATAGGCGATAAGCCCCAGAACATCGCCCTTTTCGCTGTCGCCCGCGTCAAATTCCTTCCACGCGCCCGACCGCCACACGGTGAAGGACGTGTTGCTTTTCTCCGCCCGCGTCGGGTTCGGCGCTTTCCAGTAGGCGCCGTGTGGCCGTGCCCCCGGCACCAGCACGTCCAGCAGCGCCGGCAGGCGCGCCACCAGCTGGTCCTTGATCATCACCACATCGTCGCGGTCGCGGCTCATGGCTGCACCCCGTTGCGGTGGCGGGTTTCCCGGTCGAACAGCGCGCGCAGGCGCGGGCGGCAATGCGCCGCAAGGGCATAGCCCCGGCCATGATCATTCTGGATCACGATGCGCAGCGGGTGCAGGCGCGCGCGCAGATGGCTGATATGCACCCGTACAAGTGATATGTCGCTCCCGATGGGGTTCGGGCTATGGCCGATGGCCTGCGACAGATGCGCATGGCTCGCCGCCCCGTCCGTCTCGAACAGCACGGCCAGCAACAGCCGTTGCGAGACGGTCAACGGCTGGCCACCCAGCGAGATCGGCATCGGGCGCGGCGCGGCACTCATGCAGCGCCCCCGTCAAGCAGCGGCGCCGGCGTCATGGCGCCGAACCGGAACGCATCGTCATGCCGGGTCAGGCGCTTGCGTTGTCCCGGCGGAATCCATGTGATCGACGGGCCGAGCGGCACGGTCCAGCCACTCTCGCGGCGGCGCCAGACAAACCAGCAGTAGTCTGTTGCGGTCGATGCTGCCGGGTCCCAGCGGCCTTTCACCATCGGCACGCGCTCGCAGAACGGCGCAACAGTCGCGGGCGGATGTGCCCGGAACACGCGGTCATGGCGACCGGTGCCGTGCAGCCACACACTGCGCAGCAGCAGCGCCACGCCGTGCCGCGCCTCATCCAGCGCTTTCAGCAGAAACTCTTCCGCCTTGTTGAACGGCGGATTGGTGATGATCCAGTCGGCACCCACCGGCGGCGCTGTCAGGAAGTCCTGCACCGCACCGAAACCGTAGTCATGCACGTCCGAGGCTATGACGCGGCCCTGCGGAACATCCTTGAGATATTCCGCCAGCACCGAGGCCATATGCCCTTCGCCGCAGGCTGGTTCGTACAGGGCGCGCATCGGCCAGCCCGTTCCGGTCACGCATTCGAACAGCGCCCGCGTCGCCCACGGCGGCGTCGGGAAATAGTCAAGGCTGTCCGGCGGCTCGCTGCGCCGGGATGCCACCGCGAGGGACAGCCGCGCCGTCATTGCAGCATCCCCGTGCCGAATGTGCCGACAATCGCCCCGGAAATCAGCAGCCCGAAGGCCGCCAGAAACTGCGCAATGGACACCCGCTCGATCGGGCGCGCCAACGCATCGTTGAGGACCAGCACCCCGGCGACCATGAGCACGATGGCGACAATGCAGAGGATGATGGCGGCGATCATGGCAACCGCCCCAGACCGATACCGAACAGAAGAAGGCCGATGATCAGGACCGCGAAGGCGAGCGCCGACCATAGGGTGCTGCGCTGCACATCATGCTCGTCAACACGTCTGTCTGGAACCCGGAACATGGATAGGGCCGTACCCATGACGATAACACCGAGCACGAGCGCGAAGAGGCCGAGCAGCATCACAGCACCCCCAGCGTCAGGGTGAACAGACCCATGGCGATCAGGGAGAACAGGACCGCAATCACCCCGTTGAGCGCGCGCCATCCGCTGGCTTCCAGCGGACGCAGGGCGGAAACGGGCGCGGGATAGAGCGCATCGCCCAGCGCGGCGATGGCACGGGCGAGACACCACATGCCGAGGATGAACAGGAATGCGGCAGGTGTGATGATGGGCATGGATCAGTCCTCTTCGCCGGTGATGGAGCGGATGACAGCGCGGCAGGCCGCGTCGAAAGCGGGGGAGGCGTCGCGCCGGTCCTCGACACGGCGGATCGTCAGGCAGATGGCCGCGCGCGAAACGCCGGTTTCCTTGGCCAGCTCATGCTGCGCGATGCCGCCGAACAGCGCCGCGCCATAAATGGAGAGGTCCTTGATGCGCGCCGCGCGGTCGCCGCTGTCCGGCAGATGCAGCCCCGCCGCCACGCGGTAGGCCCCGAGGCACACCGCAATCAGCCGCGCCCGGTCAGCACTGGCAACCTCCGCGCCCTGCGACAAGCGGTCGAGGGCAGCCTCCAGCCGCTGGAGCACCGGGCGAGCGGGAACCATGTTGTTCTGACGCCAGCGAAGATAGGAGCGGCGGGGCACCCCCGCGGCAGCGATAAGCGCCTCGATCTCGATCTGTTGCTGTTCACGCTTCAGCTCAATTTTCTCAAGCGGGCCGCTTAACAAATGGCGCGCCGCTGATTCGGATGAATGGCTGGGCTGAACACCGCCGCTCATGCCGGCACCCGCTGATTGAGACGGTTGTTCAGCGCCGCTTCTTCTGAGGCAATGACCCCTTCAATTTTCTGCACGGTGGAATGCAGAGGGCTGACCCTGCCGGCGAATGCACGCCAGACAGTATCTCTGTTCAACCCAGCCCGCCCCGCCACCTCGGCCATACTCAGCCGAAGCGCCTTACGCCGCCCATTGAGTGAAGCAATATCGGTCATTCTGCGAACCTTGTTGCAATCTGCATGGTTGCAGGTATCAATCTGATTCTAAGCAGATCGTCAACGGCAATGTATCAGCAAGCGTATCGCGTTCCCGCAAGGCACCCTGCAACCTCGGGGCCACCGAGGCGAACGATGCTGTCACGACTGCCAAAATCCAGGACAAAACAGGACACGCGCGCAGCGCAGATTGCGTGGGTCCAGCAATTGATCGATGTCACCGGCAAGACGCCCACCGCATTGGCGGTAGAGGCCGGGCTATCGGACACCACGCTGACGCGCTTTCTGAACCAGAAGGACTACACCGGCGTTCTCGCCGCCATGACGATTGCTGTACTGGCCGAGTTTCACGGGCACCCCGCACCGGGCGCCACGGCAACGCCTGGAACACCGCAACCGGCCCGAACCAGAAACGAAGCGGCTCTTTATGACATCGAGAGCGACAGAAAACGTAGCGATACGCTGCGATCCATTCTGGCGGGACGGGCGGACGCTTCAGTCTGGCAGATGCAGTCGGATGTGCTTCAACTGTCTGGTGTACGCGAAGGCGACCTGATTGTTATCGATAGCGCCGAACCGGCGAAGGCCGGCGACATCATTTGCGTTCAGGTCGAGTATGACCGGAGCGCAAAAACGGTATTTCGAGTGCTCGATGCACCATTCGCCATCGCGGCCAGTCTGCCAGTTGGCGAGATCAAGCCCCTGCTCATCAATGGCGAGACCGTCCGCATTGCCGGTGTAATGACCGATCTTTTGCGGTCACGGTGACCGCCGAGCAATCGTTCGAAGAGACCACTCCAGCGCACCCAACAATGCAGATGCGACGACAACAACTCCGACGAACACAATAACCCGGAACGGCCACTCGGCCCGCGCAATGAGGGCGCTCGTTGGATTCACTTCCGGGACGGCCACTACAATCATCACGCAGATAGCGATCAGCAATACCAATCGCGCGACCAAGACCGCAGGGCCACGGCCTATCGGATCAACTTTCATGTTGAGCACCAGCGCCCCCAATACAACCGCGCCAATGATCCCATAGACATAGACCTCCTGCCAGAAGTCCTTGGACGGATCGAAGGCGCCGGTTGCCTCACTCCAGACGGCCTCGGGAAAGGGCTGGAACAGCGTCACCGGAACGCCTCCGGCAGTCGTTTCGCGCAGTTTCGGCACCACAGCCGACCAATCGAGATCGCTGAAACTGGTCATATTCCTGTCAACACTGCCCTGGGTCATTATCAGCAGGCTACGAGCATCTGGAATGGCAACCAACCCGGAAATCATACATGCACGCTTGCAGATTTCCATTTCCTGATGATATGCAGATAAATATCTGCACGTAAGCAGGGCGCGCCATGACCTACACTATATCCGATATTCTCTCCTTTCTGCACATGCAGGAATTGAGCCGGGTCACAGCCCGACGCAAGCTCAACGACCTGATCGTGCGCCACGGATTCCCCCGTCCGCTGCCCGGCACCCGCGTCTGGTCGAAGCTGTTGGTCGACAGCTGGATTGCCGCCGGCGGCGTCGTCGCCGCCGCACCGGTGCAGGATGACTACATCGCTGCCGCCCGCCGCCGGATCGAGGACGGCATTCGCGCCCGCCAGCGTCACCCTGCCGCCTGATTTGCCTTTCCGGCCAAACCCGATTCAACTGGAGGATTGCGATGGACCGCCCGATGAAGCTCGTGATCCACCTGCCATACTTGAAATGGCGCGACGGACGCCCGCGCTGGGAGCCGAACGCCCGGATGATGAAAGACGGCTGGAAGGGCTGTGACCTCAAGCGGCCTGATGGCCGCTGGTTCGCGGTGGAGGAATGCGAACCGTGGGTGAGGGAGCGCATGAAGGAGGTGACGGCCCGCCGCGCCAGCATCGCCGCCGCCGCCGCTGCCGGCAAGCGCCGCCCTGCCCTGCGGCAGCCCCGCGCACCCAGCCTTGCCGACCTCATCGAGGCATTCACGGGCTATATCGAACAGCAGGCCCGCGATGAAACGAAGGCCGGCATCATCCGGACCTTGGCCGACAGGACCATTCAGGACTACACGAACAAGCTGGCCTGGTTCATCAGCTTCGATCCTGATCTTGCCGCCACCCCCGCTGCGGCGCTCTCGCCGATGATGGGTGATGATCTTTACCAGCGCCTGCGCCTGGCCAAGGGCGATCACATGGCTCCGGCGGTCATCCGCTGCCTGTCCCTGCTCATGTCATGGGCCATCCGCAAGGGCCGCCTGCCGGCGATGATCAATCCCTTCAAGGCGCTCAAGATGAAGACGGCGCCGCCGCGCACCCGCGCCGCAACCCCGGCGGAAATCGGCCAGCTGGTTGCCGCCGCCGATGCACTGGGGCGCCCGGAAATCGGCGATTGCATCCTGCTCGGCGTCTGGACCGGCCAGCGCCAGAACGACCGGCTGGCCCTGACCGAGGATGCCATCGGGCACAATTCAGGCCGCATGAGGTTCCGTCAGCAGAAGACCGGCGCCCGCGTCTCCATCCCGCCGGCGCCGCAGCTGCGCGTCCGCCTCGATGCCGCCCGCGATCGCCGCCGCGCCATGGCCGTGGCCTGGTCGAATGTTGTCATCGACGAGACAACGGGCGCACCGTTCAAGCAGGACTGGTATCGCAAGGTGTTCAGCCAGGTGCGCACCGCTGCCGTCGCCGGCATCGAGGGCAGGCTGGCCCCGATGCCGTCGCTCTCCGGCTTCCGCGATCAGGATCTGCGCGACACCGCCGTGACATGGCTTGCCCTCGCCACCTGCGATTATGAGCAGATCAGGGCGATCACCGGCCACACGCGCGAATCCATCCTCGGCATCGTCAAGCACTACATCGAGGATCACGAGGGCTTTGCCGATGCAGCCATCGGGAAGATGACCACCTGGTACGAGAAGGAGACCGGGTGATGCGCAATCGAACGACGCATGATTCTATTCGAGAGACGATCGTCGGTGCGCTAATCGAGCATGGCCACGAGTGGCAACCAAAGCGCGTTGCTTTCGACACATGCGCGGATGAACGTGAAGCCCACAGGCGTTGGCTTGAGGCCATGCCGCGCGACCGCGCCATCGAGATAGCCGACCAAATGATTTGGTGGTTTGGCGTTGCGCTCGAAGTCTTGCAGGACATAGACAGCGACACGCGCATCGACGACCTCATTGAGGCGCTGATCTGGCCTGACGGGAAACCGGAAGCGACGGAGGATGCGATCGGTGTCGCAGACGGGGATACCCCCTTCTAGTCAAGCATTCCTGTCAGTTTAACAGAAACGTTAATGCGATAATCAGCCGCCCCATCGAGGGCGGCTTTTTCGTTCGTCCCACTAATTTAGAACAAATGTCGGACGTCCGACATTTCCGACATGTCGGATGGTGTCGGAAATGTCGGATGTTCCCGACACGTTCTCAACACCAAACCTCTAAGTCTTTGATTTTATTGGTGGGTGATGTAGGGCTCGAACCTACGACCCGCTGATTAAGAGTCAGCTGCTCTACCAACTGAGCTAATCACCCGAAACAAACCGGGGCGCGTTGGACGCGCCCCGTCGTTGGCGGTTCTATAGCGAAGCCGATCCGCCCTGTCCAGAGGGATTTTGCGGTTGCGTCCCTTATCGCCGCGGCACGCTTCCGCGCGGCGCCGGGCCGGCCTTCACCAACACGGCATGCACCGGGTTGGGCACATGATCGAGCGTTGCGCCGGTCGCCGCATCGGCTACCACGCCCACCACGCCGCCGATGAGAATGTTGCCAGCCATGCCAGCTGCGCCGGCGCCCGACGTCTGTGTGTTCACGGAAATCGACTGTTCTTGATAGCCCGCCAGGGTGTAGGTGGCCGTAAAGCCCTGTTTCCGGTCGATCGTCAGCGTACAGGGCGTCGTGCAGGTGTGGCCAAGACTGGTCTTCACCGACGCACCGCTCGGCTCCGAGGTGATCTGAACCTGATTCGTGGTGCCTCGCGTGACCGTGGCACAGCCGGCCAGAACAACGAGCGTGGAAACGGCAAATAGCGAACGCAACATCAAACTCTCCTAATTTGTGCCCCGAAAATGGCAAAAGCCGCACCCGCCAGCAAGGGCCGATGCGGCTTGCAATGCTAAACTTTCGATGTGTTACAAACTTACATGCTGGGCGTGGAATCCCTGCACACGCTCGGCACTGAGCTTGTTCAGCGCCACAATATAGGCCTTGGCGGAAGCAACCAGCGTGTCTGGATCAGCCGATTTGCCGGTAACCAAACGCCCGGACTTCGTATCCTCAAGCCGCACGGCTACTTCTGCCTGCGCATCCGTGCCCTCGGTCACGGCGTTGACCTGATAGAGCGCGAGCTTGGCCTCATGCGGCAACAGCGCGTGAATGGCGTTGAATGTCGCATCCACCGGACCATTGCCGGTCGACTGAACGGTTTTATGCTGGCCATCAATATCGAGCGTCAGCGTCGCGAGTTGCGGCCCCATCGTGCCGGCGACCACCAGCAACGACAGCACCTTCACCCGATCCTGCGCGGTGGCGATCCCTTCATCCACCAGCGCTTCGATATCCTCGTCGTAGATGTGCTTCTTGCGGTCGCACAAAGCCTTGAAGCGCACAAAGGCATCTTCCAGCTGGTTTTCGCCCAGGGAATAGTTGAGGCTCTTCAACTTGTCCTTGAAGGCTGCACGGCCCGAATGCTTGCCCATCACGAGGCTGGTCTTGGAAACGCCGACGGACTCGGGCGTCATGATCTCATAGGTCTGGGTATGCTTCAGCATCCCGTCCTGATGAATGCCGCTTTCATGAGCAAACGCATTCCGGCCCACGATGGCCTTGTTATACTGCACCGGGAATGAGGTTGCGGCGGCAACCAGCTTCGAGGCGCGGTTGAGCATCGTCGATTCGATGCGCGTATCGTAGGGGAAGGCATCGCCACGCGTCTTGATCGCCATCACGATCTCTTCGAGCGCTGCATTGCCCGCCCGCTCGCCGATGCCGTTGACGGTGCATTCGATCTGCCGCGCACCGCCCTTCACCCCGGCGAGGCTGTTGGCCACGGCCATGCCGAGGTCATTGTGGCAATGCACCGAGAAGATCGCCTTGTCGGAATTCGGCACGTTCTCGCGCACCGACCTGAACAGATTCAAATACTCTTCCGGCGTGGTATAGCCCACCGTATCGGGAATGTTGATGGTCGTGGCGCCAGCCTTGATCGCCGCTTCCACACAGCGACACAGGAACTCGAACTCGGTGCGGGTGCCATCCTCCGCCGACCATTCCACATCCTCAACGAGGTTTCGCGCGCGGATCACCGAGCGGATCACCAGTTGCAGGACCTCGTCGGGCTCCTTCTGGAGTTTCCACTTCATATGCACGGGCGAAGTCGAGATGAAGGTGTGGATGCGCCCGCGCCTTGCGTGCTTCACCGCTTCGCCGGCCCGGTCGATATCATTGTTGCCAGCGCGGGCGAGGCCGCAGACGGTCGCGTTTTTGATGCGCTTGGCGATGGCCGAAACCGCCTCGAAATCGCCGTCCGAGGCGATGGGGAAGCCGGCCTCGATGATGTCGACGCCCAATTCATCGAGCAGATCGGCCACCTCCAGCTTTTCCTCGAAGGTCATGGTGGCGCCGGGGCACTGTTCGCCATCGCGCAGGGTGGTATCGAAAATCAGAACGCGGTCATTGCTCATCGGATTGATCCTGAAAGGTCACACGCCAGCAGGCGGTGAGAAGAAATCGTCTGGAAGGTTTTGGCAATCCCCTGAAGGCCCAGGCGCGCGCCCGGACGGCCCTCAGGGGCGAATAAGGAGCAGGCCGAGGAGAGCGGACAGCAACGTGCGACGCGCAGCGGCGCGATCGTCAAAACGTGCTGTTTCCATTGCTGCCATCACGGGGCGGCTCTCCTTCGATCTGAAAGGAATAACCCCTCTGCGTGGACGGCGCAAGGGCATTGCAGCAACGTCAACTGCGCGCCCTCCCCGCACTCCGTCGGCACGGGGTCTTGCCTTATCCTATCCCCGGGGATAGGATAAATGGATGAGCAGACATCTATCCCACGCACATGTCGTCCCGCGCCTCAAACGAGCGGAAGGTCATCTCCGCTCGGTGATCGGCATGATCGAGGCCGGCAAGCCCTGCCTTGACCTCGCCCAGCAGCTTCATGCGGTCGAGGCCGCGATCGCCAAGGCGAAGAAGGAACTGATTCAGGATCACATCGAGCATTGCCTCGATGGTTCGGATGAGAACGCCCGCGCCACGATCGCCGAACTGAAACAACTCGCCAAATACCTGTGAGAACTGATCGCTGAGAACGAGGTTCAGATGCCCGATATCGTCACCCTCGTCCGAGAGGGCGTAACCAATCCGTGGCTCTATCTGCCGTTGGCCGTTGTACTGGGCGCCCTGCACGCGCTGGAGCCCGGCCATTCCAAATCGCTGATGGCCGCCTTCATCATTGCCATTCGCGGCACTGCAAAACAGGCGATCCTGCTGGGCGTTGCCGCCGCAATCGGCCATTCCATCGTGGTCTGGTCGCTGGCGGCGCTTGGTCTGTGGCTGGGCGACATGCTGATTCTCGATCATGCTGAACCCTGGCTGATCCTGATCACCGGCCTGATGATCGTCGGTCTGTCTGCGCAGTTGCTCCGCATGCATCGGGGTAAGGTGGGGCACCATCATCACGATCATGGTCATCACCACCACGGCGAGGGCGAGGACCATAGCCACGCCCACGACGGGGCTGCGGACGAGGATGAGGATGCCCACGCCGCCGCCCACGCCCGCGAGATCGAGCAGAAGTTCGCCGGCCGCGGGGCCGTTTCCGGCTGGGAAATCGCCTGGTTCGGCTTCACCGGGGGCCTCCTGCCCTGCCCGGCTGCCGTCGCGGTGCTGCTGATCTGCCTTCAGATCAAGAAGTTTTCGCTCGGCATCGCCATGGTTGCGGCCTTTTCGCTTGGCCTGGCTGCCACACTCGTTTCAATCGGCCTGCTTGCCGCCTGGGGCAGCAGTCAGCTCATGAAAGGCAAGTCCGGCGGCTGGATGGCCACCTGGGGTCCGCGTTTGCCACTCATCTCCGGCTCGCTTGTCCTGGTTGCCGGCCTGTTGATCACCATCCGTGGCATCATCGCGGTAGCCAGCATCTGACATGAAAGGCGCGGGGTCAGGTCGGTTCCTGCGCGCGTTTGGCCCAGAGTTCCTGAAAGGCCGGGCGCGCCTGACAGGCTGCAAGCCAGGCCTTCACCGCAGGATTGTCGTTGAACAACCCCAGAGCCGGCACGGCATAGCGAACGATCTCCGCAACATTGAGATCAGCCACGGTGAAGCGCCCCCCCACCAGCCAGCCGCTGCCGGACAGCGCCTGATTGAGCACCGGGAATTTATCGCGCAGCGTCGCCTCTGCATTGAGCGCGGGCCCGGCGTCCTCGTCCGCTTCGGACTGGATCAGCACAGCGAGCGCCGCCGCCTCGATTTCCGTTGCCGCCCAGAAGCTCCAGCGCAAAATTTGCGCCTCCTCCGCCAGCGTTTCCCCGGCGAGCGGCCCGCCATGCTTGCGGGCAAGATATAGATTGATCGCCAGAGATTCCGACAGGATCAACCCACCGTCGTCGATAACCGGGATCTGCCCCGCCGGGTTGAGGCGCTGAAACTCAGGCGAGCGGGTGTTCATGGTTGGAATATCCGGCGCACGGGCCGCCAGCCGGTAGGCCTGGATGACCGGCACGATCTCGTAAGGAACGCCGAGTTCCTTCGCCAGCCAGATGTTACGAAAGGCCCGCGAACGGTAGGTGCCGTGAATTTTCAACATGTTGATCTCCTGCCTACGTAACTGGGCCTCTGTCGCCACCAATGCAAGCCCGGACTGGCAAGGATTGACCGCGCCGGTCGAATCCACGACCATCGCCCGGAAATCTCGCTCATGGATACGTCATGAAGAAGCCGCTCGCCTGCCTGCTCCTCCTCGGTCTCGCCGCCTGCAACCAGACAGCCCCTGCCGCCCCGCCGGAAGACAAGCCCGTTTCAAGGATTGGCCCGGCAGGCTTCAAACTGCCCGATGGCGCCGGCTGCACTGGTGCCGTCAACAAGTTCCGCGCCCAGATGGAGTATGATCTCAACACCGGACACACGACAAAACCCGTGTTCGAGCAGGTGAACAAGGAAATCGATGCCGCCGCCGCGCTGTGCGCGGCCGGAAACGACGGCGGCGCCCGTTCGGCCATCGCCGCCAGCCGCTCGCGTCACGGCTACCCGCCGGGCTGAGGTTCACCAGCGGCGACGTTGACGGACGGCGCCGGCTTCTTCTCATCACCGGAAGAGGGATAGAGCGGGGTTGCGCCGTTCCGCTCAAAAAAGGCGATCATGTTATGCATCACCGCAAGTTCATTGCGGAAGGTGCGGGTGAGCGCCAGCAGGATGCCCATATGTCCAACAGACGGATAGGGCACGAACGTCGCCTCAATACCCAACGCGCGGAGCGATTCAAACAACCGCATAGCGTCGCTGACTGGCACAATGGCGTCTGAAGTCCCGTGCATGATGTAGAGCGGCGGCCCGCCCCGCTCCGCCACGATCCTTGGCACGGCCCGGGCGGGATCCGGCATCTGCCCGAATGCGGCGCGCACAGTGGCATTTCGGAACGGAAAAACGTCGAACGCCCCGGCGAGGGTCGCAACACCGCCAAGAACAGAGCGCGACAACCCCACCTGCGAGAGCCAGCGCTCCTCCAGCGCAAGCATCGCCACGGTGTGCGCGCCGGCAGAATGGCCCGACAAAAAAATCTGCTGCGGATTGCCGCCCCAATCAGCGGCTCGTTTCCGCACGCTATGGATCACTTCGGCAATATCTTCCAGAAAGACCGGATAGCGGTGCGTCGGCAGCTTGCGATAATTGGGCAGAACCGTCACAAAACCGCGCGCAGCGAACGCGCGACCAACAAAACTGCTTTCTTTTGCCCGCCCGCTGTCCCAGCGCCCGCCATGCACATGGATCAGGATGGGGGCCGTGCCGGGGCGTTCAGGCCTAAAGACATCCATCGTCTGCGCAGGATCGGCACCGTAGGCCAGATTATCCGCGAAAAGGACGCCGCCTTTTTCCACGCTCACCAGCGAGCTGAGCACATCCAGCGGCCCGCAGCCGCCCATGCCCGCGCCGATCGCCCCCAACAAAACACTACGCCGGTTTAACACAACAAAACGCCTACAAGCAGATACCCTTGCCTGGGCGTACATTATGCCAACGCAAACTCCCTCGCAAGATAGGCCTGCATGAATGACGGCATCCGCGCATCATCAAGCGGATCGCCGGGGCGGATGATCACGATGTCGCTGAGTTCATCATCGCCGCCAGCGGACATCCGTGCCAGCATCAGTTTACGGGCCTCGGTCGCCGGCAGATCGATGGAAACCGGTCGCATGAAGGCAACGCGCCGTTCCAGAAGAATGGAGGTCCAGCCCTGTCCGATGGTCACATCCCCGGGCGTCAGGCCGGTCTCCTCGCACATTTCGCGAATGACGCTGCCGGCAATATCGACCTTTCCATCCTTCACGTCGTTGAGGTCGGGCGTGCCGGCGGCAAAGTAGATCATCCCGGCATTGGCGGTATTGGGCCCCATCTGCCCCAGCAGGAACGCGCCATCCCGTGCCCGCAAGGCCGCCATGCCGAAGCCGTTCCGCACCCCCGGAGATGGCAGTTCCAGCTTGAGAAACGCAAGGAACTGCTTGTACTCAACCGGCGCATAGCCCGCCCGGAACGTGGTGCCTTCAACCCGCCCATAATGCTGCACAAGCACAGTCCCGTTGAAATAATGCGGTTTGCCCTCGGCCACCTTCTGCCAGTAGGCCTCGATTTCAGCCGCAAACCGCCGTGGCAACTCCCAATCGAACGGCTCGATGCTGGCATCGATCGTCTCGACCTCATGAAAACGCATGGTCACAGCAGCATCCCTTCACTGACAAGAACGGCAGCGCCGCCAATCCGTGCGCCAACAAGCGCGCCACCGGGCGCAACATCAAGATCGAGCACGATTTCGGAGGGCCGGCCCATTTCAATCCCCTGCTCGATGACAAGCTGGTGCAACCCTGGCTCCGGCCGTTCAAACGCCACCGCCAGTCCGGCAAAGGCCGCGACCGCCGACCCCGTCGCCGGGTCTTCGGTCACGCCGGTTCCATGGGACAGGCGGCGGGCCCGGACATGGGTATCCTCCCGCGTCGTTTCACGGGTATAAAGATAAGCCGCACCACGCCCGTTGAGCGTAAGGGCCTGTTTCCAGGCTGCGGCATCGGCAATTCGGGCAACACCCAGCACATCCAGTCCGCGCACCGGCACGAACATGAACGGCACCCCCGCTGACCAGGCGGAAAGACTGTGGGCCCCAAAGCCAAGATCGAGCGGATCAAGCCCCAGCGCCCGCGCCACCATCGGCACGTCCGGTGACCAGTCGATCGGCTCTGGCAACACTGGAAGCGAAAATTCGCCCCGCGCCGCCCGGCCCGGACGGGCGCTGACATCGACCGCCACATCGCCGATCTTCTCTTCCAGAACGATACGGACTCCCCCCGGACCCCGCATGTGATCCGACGCTTCGAGATGGGCCAGCAGCACAGCAGTGCCCACCGTCGGGTGCCCCGCGAATGAAAGTTCGCCCGTCGGCGTGAAAATGCGCACGGCGGCGGAATTGACCGGATTGCGCGAGGGAAAAACAAACACGGTTTCAGCCAGATTGAACTCGCGTGCAATTGCCTGCATCTCGGCATCGCCAAGCCCCGCGCTGTCCAGAACCACCGCCAGCGGATTTCCCTGCAACCGGGTTTCGGTAAAAACATCAAGCGTATGGAATCGGCGTTTCATGAATGACCTCCCGCATCCGTTTTGGGCCGGCGGAAAGCTGTGCGCAACATGAATGCGCGCCAAACAGAGCATTCGCGGAGAGTTCACAAGCGGTGCGATACTTGCAACAGTGTCGGCCGGGTTCGGGGCATCGCACCAGACTCAGGGGAAATCTTCGCCGACACGGCGCACGCAAGGCCCGGCGTGCGCTGCAACTTCAGGGCCTGCACTCAAAGGGGAGTGTTCCATGAGCTTCAAGACCACTGTTGCCGCTCTTGCGGTCGTCCTGTCGACCGGCGCGGCCTTCGCGCAGGCGCAGACCCAGCAGCCGGCCCGCCCGGCCCAGCCGACCTTTGGCACCGCCCAGCCGGCTGCGCCCGCCAAGGCGACCCCGGCCCCCGCAGCAGCCCAGCCGGCTGCCAAGCAGGGCGCCCTGGTGAACGTGAACACCGCGGGCGCCGACGAACTCGACAAGCTGCCGCAGATCGGTCCGGCCCGCGCCAAGGCGATCATCGAGAACCGCGTTGCGGCCAAGGGCGGCGCCTACAAGGATATCGCCGACCTTGAGAAGCGCGCCGACCTTCCTTCCAACGCGATTGCCGCGATCAAGGACAAAGTGCGTTTTCGTTAATTTGTCAGGGAACCGGGAGGGGACTTCGGCGTTATACCTGTAGTTCTCCTCCCAGGAACTGACCTCCCCCCTCCCCCCGGGGTTACGCATCGAACACGTTAACCGCGGGCAAGCGGCCGGATCCCCCCCCTCCGGCCGCTCTTTTTTTGTGCGGCAACCTGGCCAGGCGACGAGGCCGAGACCAGGCCCCGCCATGCCCGCCACGGAGCCGGGCAAAACGGGGCACGCAGCCTCACCGAATCAACCCGCCTTGGCGATGAACGCCCCGTCAAAGGTCTTCGATTTCGGAATTTTCGCGCCGGCCATGTCCTTGTCCAGTTTCACCAGCATATCCATGATCGAGGCGTGGCCCTCGTCGCTGATCACCCCGGTGCGCGAGTAGGCATCACGCACCGCCGCCAGCGACTTGATGTAAACCGCCTTATCGCCGAGGTAGTATTCCTCGGGCACCGTGGCGGCGATCTCGTCCGGCGTCGATTTTGCGATAAAGTCCAGCGATTTCTTGAAAGCGTTGACGAGCTTCTGGCAGGTCACGGGGTTCTTCTCGATGAATTCGCCCTTGGCATAAAGGCACGCCGCCGGATTGGTGCCGCCGAACAATGCCTTGGTGCCGGCCTCCGTGCGCGTGTCGATGATCGCCACCGCATCGCCATCCGCTTCCAGCTTGGAAATCACCGGATCGAGGTTCGACATCGCATCGATATCGCCCTTCTTCATCGCAGCCACCGCCGAAGCCCCGGCGCCAACACCGATGAAGGCCGCATCCGTCGGCTGAAGCCCGGCCTTCACCATCGCATATTGCACCAGAAGATTGGTGGAGGACCCCGGCGCCGTGACGCCGATCTTGAGGCCCTTGAGATCGGCAGCGGACTTCACCTTGCCGGCAAGATCCTTGCGCACCACGACCACGATGGCCGGGAAGCGGCCAAGCTCGATCAGCGCACGCACATCCTGCCCCTTGTGCTGCATCCGGATCGTGTGCTCGTAAGCGCCCGTCACCACATCCGCCGAGCCGCCGATCAGCGATTGCAGCGCCTTGGCGCCGCCGCCGAAATCGGTGATCTCGACATCAAGCCCCTGATCCTTGAAGTAGCCCTTCCGCTCGGCAATCGTCAGCGGCAGATAATAGAGCAACGTCTTGCCGCCAACGCCGAGTACCAGCTTGGGCTTCTCGGCGGTCTGGGCCAAGGCGAGGCGGGGAGCAGCAAGCGTGCCGGCAGCAGCCAGCGTGAATGTGCGGCGGTTGAGGGTCATGGTCGTTTTCCTTCAGGTTTTTATTTCTGCACTTGGCCGCCATTTTAGCAGCCTCTTCTCAATCAGGCTGACGAGACCGTCGATGATGACGACGAATATGGCAAGGATGAGCATTCCCGAAAAGACGCCAGCGACATCGAACACGCCTTCGGCCTGCTGGATGAGATAGCCAAGCCCGGCGGAGGCGCCGAGATACTCGCCCACCACCGCACCAACGAGCGCAAAGCCGACCGAAGTGTGCAGGGATGAGAACACCCAGGACAGCGCCGCCGGCCAGTAGACATGGCGCAGCAACTGCCGCTCGTTCATGCCCAGCATCCGCGCATTGGCGAGAATGACCGGGTTCACTTCCTTCACGCCCTGATAGACGTTGAAGAACACCACAAAGAACACCAGCGTGAAGCCGAGCGCCACCTTGGACCAGATGCCGAGGCCGAACCACAGCGCGAAGATCGGCGCCAGCACCACGCGCGGCAACGCGTTGATCATCTTGACGTAAGGATCAAACACGGCAGCAACGAGCGGTTTTCGCGCAAACCAGAAGCCGACGACGATGCCCGCGCCCGCACCGACGAGAAATGCGAGGATCGTTTCCAGAAGCGTGATGCCGAGATGCCGCCAGATCGTGCCCTCGACGAACACTTTCACCGTCCGCCAGAATACATCGACGGGCGTCGAGAAGAAAAACTGCATGGTCTTGACGTTGCCGAACAAGCCTGTGGTGGTGACAAGCTGCCAGATGCCGATCGCGACCACGGCAACGAAAATTTGCAGGGACAGAAGTTTCGCGCGATTCATGCCTCCACCTCCCCGTAGGTCTTGCGCACCTCGTCGCGCAGCACGTCCCAGATCTCCTTGTGCAGACCATGGAACACCGGATCGTTGCGGATCTCGCCAAGATCACGCGGACGCTCCAGCGGTATGGCGAAGTCGCCAATGATCCGGGATTGGGGCCCGGCGGACATGATCAACACCCGGTCCGAAAGGCCGATCGCTTCATCAAGATCATGCGTCACGAACATCACGGCCTTCCGGTCCGCCTGCCAGAGCCCGGAGAGCAGTTCGCCCATGATCAGCCGCGTCTGCGCATCAAGCGGACCAAACGGCTCATCCATCAGCAGGATCTTCGGCCCGCGAACCAGCACTTGCGCCAACGCCACGCGCTTTCTCTGCCCGCCCGAAAGCTGATGCGGATAGCGGTCGCCGAAGGCTTTCAGACCCACGCGGGCCAGCATCGCGCGGGATCTCGCCTCTGCCTCGCCGCGTTGCACACCCTGCACCTCAAGCCCGATCATCACATTCTGAAGCGCACTCTTCCAGGGCATCAGCGCATCCTGCTGGAAGAGATAGCCCGCACGTCCATTGATGCCGGCGAGCACTTCGCCATAGATCGAGGCGGTGCCTGTGGACGGCTGCGCCAGCCCCGCCGCAACATTGAGCAGGGTCGATTTTCCGCACCCCGTCGGCCCGACGATGGACACGAAGGCGCCATCCGCAATCGTCACATCAACAGGCGCAACCGCATGATAGCGGCCACCATCGTTGAGATGATAGGAAATCGAGACGTTATCGAGCCGGATAGCCGCAGCTTCTGTCATGGAATCACCAGTTCGCAGACGACCGGGCAATGGTCGGAAGCTTTGGGCCGGTCCCAGCCGACGCGCGGGAAGCGCGGCCCCTGATAGCGCACGGCGCGCCATGGCTGCCCCATGCGGATGATCTCGGGCACCACATCCGTGTTGGCGCGGGCCAGCGCCGGCGAGAGCAACATGGCATCGAGCTGGGCATATTGATCCTCGGCTCCATGATAGGTCGTCCAGCGATCCTCCGGCGCCCGACGCCGCACGATGTTCTCGGCAAAGCCGCTATCGGTCAGCACGTCGACGCCGCTGGGCACGACGCGCCCGTTGTCGTCGACCACCGGCATTCCATCGATTTCCGTGTAATCGTTGAGGTCGCCGCAGATGATCCAGTTCGCATCTGCCGTCCGCTCGCCGAACCGTTCCGTGATGATGCGTTTCACGGCCAACGCCTCGGCCCGGCGATAGGACCGCGTAAAATCCCGGTTCGGATGCATCGATTTGAAATGCACCGTGTAGAGCGTCAGCGGGCGGCCATTGAACCTGAGGTCGATTTCCAGGCAATCGCGCATGAAAACCCGGTCATTCGGGCCAAGGCGGCGATCGCGCCCGCCGGATTTGTCACGCCAGCCGCGCAGGTCCTCGTTCCAAACATCGAGTTCCTGAAAGGTGCGATGCGCATGTGTGCGCACACTCACCGGCAGGCGCGAGATAACGCCGACATCGATGCCGCGCCCGTCATTGCCATCCACGACCACGCGCCAGTCGTAATAATGGCGGCGATCCACGGCATAGAGCGCATCGGGGTTCACCCCCTGCCCTGCGCGCAGCATTTCGGCGCGCACCTGCCGCTTTTCGGCAGCAACCATCGGTTCGATCAGGCGTTTCAGATAACGTTGGTAGAAATGATCCAGCGCCTCGCGGTTGTCGACTTCCTGAAGGCAGACAATATCCGCGCGTGTGGCGTTCAGTGCCAGCGCGGTCAGTTGCCGTGCATCATCACTGGCCGCCGCCTCGATGATGCGCCGCGCCAGTTTCAACTCACCCGGGTCATCAAACTGGTAGTTGCCGATAGTCCGGTCATCCGCCGGCGCGTCATCCGCAAACGCAAGCCGCGAGAACAGGTTCTCGACGTTGAATGTCGCAATGCGCAGCGTGCGCCTGTGTTCGGGCACCGGTCCCTCCCCTCTGATGCATTGCCGGAGATTGGCACGGCAGGACCCGCCTTGGGAAGGCTTCGGGCATTGTCAGGCGACAAAGACACTGGCTGGAAAAATAAAACCTAATAGAAACAATAACCTATTTGCTTTTCAACGCCTGCGCGGCTGCCGCATATCCGCCATCGGCGCCATCGACAAAGTGGATATGATTGGCATCGGCAGCGCTCGGAACGAAGCAGGTCATGATCGCCGCCGCCTGACGATGCAAGCCATAGCGGGCGATTCCCGCCGCCTGCGCATCCCGGAGCCGCGCCTCCAGCACATCGGCGAAGGCGGGTGTGCAATCGATGGTCATCCTCAAGCCATCGTCGAATTTCTTGTAATCGGCATTGACGATCACCTGGTCTTTGTAGCGCTTGGCATCAAATCGCCCGATCTTCCGGTCCCCGTTCATCAGGAAGGACGCAAACCGGGTGAACAGCAGGCGTTCAAGCCGGATCAGCCAGCGCGGATAGCCCTGAACCTGGCTGTTGCTGACATCAAGATCGAACCCATCGCCCGGCCATTGCACCAAAAGATCACCGGGTTCGGCGAAGGGCCGGCCCGCCTCCGTCGCCGCCATGGCATAGATATCCTGCGCCAGCCGGTCGAACGCCGCCGATTCCGCATCCACCGGCAAGAGGATGACCGAGAGCATCACCCCGCGATGCGCCTTACCGGGATCGAACCGGCAGGAGAGCCCGTCAAGATCGGGCCGGAACCCCGGCCCCGCAGCCTTCACGGCAAATTGCCCGGCCTTCATCGCCTCCGTCGCCCAGTTCAGCCCGCCACCGCGAAACATCGCATAGGAGACATGGGCGGATGGCCCGAAGCGCGCCACCTGCACATCTCTGCCGGCCGCGCGGATGTCTGGCATCGGCACCAGCGCCGCCCTGAGGGCGAGGCCGAACTCATCGCGCACAAATGCCGCAGTGCGGGCCAGCGCCTCGCGCGCCAGCGGCACATGATCGGCATGAAGGGCAAAGCTCGCACCGTCACCGCCGAAAACGAACGGAATGGTCATCGTCTCGAGCGCGTTCATCAGCGCCACCACGGCCGCCGCCCCCGCCATGTTAACGGTCTTGTAGCGCCCCTGCGCAATGGCCTCGGTGGAGGAAACGACATCGGTGATGCCGATCACCCAGTCATCCGGCAACGGCTGATAGCGTCCACCGCCGATCAGGTCCGTGAATTCGGAAACAACCGGCATGTCGAGATAGAAGAGGTGGGTCAATGGAGCCTCGGCGTTTGCGTGCGCTACTCATGTCACGCCTGCGTCCGACAAAAAAGCCCCGCTTTTGGCGGGGCGCCACTCTCCGCTTGTGGCAGAGAGGTCGTCGATTATCACTTTCCCGTTTACGATCCCGGACGGATCGGGCCCGCCCGATCCGTCCAGTCCGAAAGGAACCAAGGCTTAGTTGCGGTCCTTGTCGACCAGCTTGTTCTTGGCGATCCACGGCATCATGCCGCGCAGCTTGGCACCGACTTCCTCGATGTTATGGGAATCGTTGAGGCGACGGATGCCCTTGAAACGGGCGGCGCCGGACTTCCATTCCTGCATCCACTCCGAGGTGAACTTGCCGGTCTGGATGTCTTTCAGGACGCGCTTCATCTCTTCCTTGGTCTCGGCGGTGATGATGCGCGGGCCGGTGACGTATTCGCCCCACTCGGCCGTATTCGAGATCGAGTAGTTCATGTTGGCGATACCGCCTTCGTAGATCAGGTCCACGATCAGCTTCACTTCATGGAGACACTCGAAATAGGCCATTTCCGGCGCATAGCCGGCCTCGACCAGCGTCTCGTAGCCGGCACGGATGAGTTCGACGAGGCCGCCGCAGAGCACGACCTGCTCGCCGAAGAGGTCCGTCTCGCACTCTTCCTTGAAGTTCGTCTCGATGACGCCCGAACGACCGCCGCCGACGCCGCAGGCGTAGGAGAGCGCGATGTCATGGGCATTGCCCGAGGCGTCATGGTTGATGGCGATCAGGCAGGGCACGCCACCACCGCGCTGATACTCGGAGCGAACGGTATGGCCCGGGCCCTTCGGGGCGATCATGATGACGTCGATGGTCTTCTTCGGCTCAATGAGGCCGAAATGGACGTTGAGGCCATGGGCGAAGGCAATCGCCGCGCCATCACGGATGTTCGGGGCAATCTCGTCGCGCCAGATATCAGCCTGGAGTTCGTCCGGCGTCGCCATCATCATCACGTCGGCCCACTTGGCGGCTTCGGCCACCGACATGACCTTGAGCCCGTCCGCTTCCACCTTCTTGGCGGTGGCCGAACCCGGCTTCAGCGCAATCACGATGTTCTTGGCGCCCGAATCCTTGAGGTTCAGCGCATGGGCACGGCCCTGCGAACCATAGCCGACGATGCAAACCTTCTTGCCCTTGATCAGATTGAGATCGGCGTCGCGGTCGTAATAAACGCGCATGGGAGGCACTCCTTGGAGATCGGTGTCGATGATTGCTTTTGCCCGCGCTTAAAGGCCTAAGTCCGCGCCCCGTCAAGCCTTAAGAGCAAAGGCTTGCGGGATTTCGGGCGAACTCTACGCCGGCAGATGCAGGTTTCCCGCATCGTCGAGCGGAAAAAACGGATTATGGGCAATCTCCCAGAGATGTCCGTCCGGGTCGGAGAAATAGCCCGAATATCCGCCCCAGAAAACGTTCTGCGGGGGTTTGACCAAACGCGCGCCGCAGGACGCAGCATGGGCCATCAGGGCGTCCACTTCGGCTTCGGATCGCAGGTTATGCGCCAGCGTGATGCCGGAAAACCCCGCAGGGCTGTCCGACACAGTTGCATCCTCTGCCAATGCCGCGCGCGGATAAAGCGCCAGCGCCATGCTGCCGGCCTGAAAGAACACGACATCGCCCTGACTGGCCGTCGAGGCAACAAAACCCAGCGCTTCATAGAAGCGGCGGCTGACGGCAAGATCCGCCACGCCAAGTGTGATGAGGGAAACGCGGGGCTCCATCATTTCTGCACCATCAGCCAGCCGAACAGGGCCACCGATCCCACCGGCGGCAGCAAGGTCTGGATCATCCCGCTCTCGATGATTTGGCGATTGCCGGTCACGATAAAGAGCGCAATGGCCGTCGCGACGCACCAGACAAGGAAGGCATTGGTCGTCTGCCGACGCCCGGCGCGATCCTCCTCATCCTCGGGCGGGAAAGCGATGCGCGCGTAAAGCAGCCAGCCGCCCTGCACCACGGCATTGGCGACCATGAACGGCAGAATCCAGCCGCTCAGCGTCAGCAGCGCCAGCCCGCTGCCCACGGTCAGCGCCGCACCAAGCGTGAGCCAGAGGCGCTTGATCCGCTCCTTCGGCGCAGGCAGGCCATCCAGCGCTTCCAACAGCCGGTCTGCGACGGCATTGACCGCGTAGGTGCGGACATAGACAAAGCCGGTCGCGGCATAAAACAGGCCCATCAGCCGCAAGATCCAGCTCACCGCACCACCTCCGCGAACACCGGCCAGAGCGAGGCGACAAGCAGCCCTGCCATCACCCAGTTGAAGACCTTCACCTTGTAAGGGTCACTCAGCATGCGGCGCAGTCCGACACCGAACAGCACCCAGGCAGACACACAAGGCAAATTGACGATGCCGAACACCAACGCCACCGCCAGCGCGTTAAAAAAAACACTGTCCGCCATGGGATAAGCGGCGATAGCCGTCACCGCCATCATCCAGGCTTTCGGGTTCACCCACTGGAAGGCACAGGCTTGCAGGAAGGTCATCGGCTTCCCTGTTGCCTTTTCACCCTCCCCCATCGGACCGGACCGCGCAATCTTCCAGGCGAGCCACAGGAGATAGGCGGCACCCAGCACTTTCAACACGGTGTAGAGCACGGGCACGATCACGAACACACGCCCAAGCCCCAGCCCGATGAGCAACACCATGAAGGTGAAGCCGAGGCAGACGCCGGAGAGATGCGGCACAGTGCGCTGCCAGCCGAAATTCACGCCGGACGCGAGCAGCATCATGTTGTTCGGCCCCGGCGTGAATGAGGAGACGAACGAAAAAAGGGTGAGCGGGAGCAAAACCGCCGGAACGGCATCGAACATCACGAGATACCAGAAAAAAGGGGGGCTGGCACCGCGCCGCCCCCCGAAATGCGGAAATGCAACCTCGATTACAATCCGTCGGCGCCACGGCTGATTGCTGCGGCCCCCGTCCGTGCCACCTCGACCAGACCGATATTCGCCATCAGCGCGATAAAGCGGTCCACATCGTCGGCGGCGCCGGCGATTTCAAAGATGAAGCTGTTCAGCGTCGCGTCGATCGGCTTGGCGCCGAAAGCGGTGGCGAGGCGCAGCGCCTCCATCCGATGCTCGGAACGATCCGGCCCATCCTGCCGCACCTTCACCAGCGCAAGTTCCCGCTCGATATTGGCACCGGACAAGGTGAGATCGACGACGCGATGTACCGGCACCAGCCGGTTCAACTGGGCCTTGATCTGGTCGATGATCTGCGCCGTTCCGCGCGTCACCACCGTGATGCGCGAAACGTGTTTCTCATGTTCAGTCTCGGAGACGGTGAGGCTTTCGATGTTGTAGCCGCGGCCCGAGAACATGCCGGCGATGCGCGCCAGCACACCCGGCTCGTTGTCCACGACGATGGCCAGCGTGCGGCGCTCGTTGGTCTGGCGGAAGGTGGGATCGGAATAGGGAGAAAGCATGGGTATGGGTCCTTAAACGAGCTGCTTGCCCTTGGCGTCGATGATCTCGCCGGTATCGCCGGAGAAATCCGGCAGGATCATCTCGTTATGCGCCTTGCCCGAGGGGATCATGGGGAAGCAGTTCTCTTCCTTGGTCACGAGGCAATCGAAGATCACCGGCCCGTCGTAGTCGATCATCTCCTGGATCTTCGCGTCGAGCTCCTTCGGGTCCGAACAGCGGATGCCCTTGGCGTGATAGGCTTCCGCCAGCTTCACGAAATCGGGCAGCGCCTCGGAATAGGAGTTGGAATAGCGCCCGCCATGCAGCAGTTCCTGCCACTGGCGCACCATGCCCATATACTCGTTGTTGAGGATGAAGACCTTGATCGGCAGCTTGTACTGCGCCGCCGTGGACATCTCCTGCATGTTCATCAGCACCGAGGCTTCGCCCGCGACACAGACAACCAGCGCATCAGGATGGGCCTGCTGCACGCCGACCGCCGCCGGCAGGCCATAGCCCATCGTGCCGAGCCCGCCCGAGGTCATCCAGCGGTTCGGCTCCTCGAAATGCAGAAACTGCGCCGCCCACATCTGGTGCTGGCCCACTTCTGTCGTGAAATAGGCATTCTTGCCCTTGGTCAGCGCATACAGCCGCTCGATAGCGTATTGCGGCTTGATCTCGGTCTCGGAGCACTTGTAGGCGAGGCTGTTGCGCGCGCGCCAGGCGGAAATCTGCCCCCACCAGGCCTTGCTCGCCTCGGCATCGGCCTTCGGCTTCTTCTCCTTCCACAGGCGCACCATCTCGCTGAGCACACGGCCCGCATCACCGATGATCGGCAGATCGACCTTCACGATCTTGTTGATCGACGAGGGGTCGATATCGACATGTATCTTCTTCGATTTCGGCGAGAACGCGTCGATACGCCCGGTGATGCGGTCATCAAAGCGGGCACCGATGTTGATCATGACATCGCAATCATGCATCGCCATGTTCGCTTCATAGGTGCCGTGCATCCCCAGCATCCCGAGCCACTGCGGATCGGAGGCTGGATAGGCACCGAGGCCCATCAGCGTCGAGGTGATGGGAAAGCCGGTCATGCGCACGAGTTCACGCAAGGCTGCGGAGGCCGCCGGCCCGGCATTGATCACGCCGCCACCGGTATAGAAGATCGGGCGCTTGGCCTTCATCATCAGGTCAACCGCGCGCTCGATCTGCGCAAGATCGCCATCGACCTTGGGATGGTAGGTCTTGTGCTCGGCATTGGTCGGGCGCGAGTATTTTCCCTTGGCGAACTGAACATCCTTCGGCACGTCGATCACCACCGGGCCGGGGCGCCCGTTGGCCGCGACATAGAAGGCCTCGTGCAGCACACGCGGCAGGTCCTCGATGCGCTTGACGAGGTAATTGTGCTTCGTGCAGTGGCGCGTGATGCCCACCGTGTCGCACTCCTGGAAGGCATCCGAACCGATGAGATAGGTCGGCACCTGCCCCGTGAAGACGATGACCGGGATGGAATCGAGCAAAGCATCGGTGAGGCCGGTCACCGCATTGGTCGCGCCGGGGCCGGAGGTCACCAGCACGCAGCCGACCTTGCCGGTGGATCGGGCATAGCCTTCGGCCGCATGCACAGCGCCCTGCTCGTGCCGGACGAGAATGTGCTTCACCTTGTCCTGCTGGAAAATCGCATCGTAGATCGGCAGAACCGCACCGCCGGGATAACCGAAGATGTGCTCCACCCCCTGATCCTGCAACGCGCGGATGATCATTTCCGCGCCTGTCATCGTCTCGCTCATGCTCGTCTCCTGCAACTCGTTCCGGCTCTTTGCGGCTATCGGGTAAAAAGGTCAAAGAAAAAGGCCCCTTTCGGGACCTTGTGATGACGCGCCTTCGCATGGGATTGTCGGGTCAGACCCGTCCCACCTCCGGCGCGCAGCGTACGATAAGCGTGAAAGCCATAGCTCTCTCCATTCGGCAGCACACTAGGCCCGAAGCGGGAGCCGCGTCAAGCGCTGCATCTGCTGACGATCATCGGGTCTGTCCAATATTGCAATGCCGCCTTTGCTCCACGTCCCACCAAACACAGAGTACAGTTCCCGGATTCGACCGCGCTGCAGTGTCACACCACAACGATTTGGAAACAGGTTCAATGTAAAACAACTTAAAGGTGCATAAAGCGGGCGGAACTCGTGGAAATTGGAAACATCACCGAACAGGTTTCCTTGCCACAGGACAAGGCATTTCTGACGCTGTATCTGGCAGCAGCCAGCGGCGAGGGTCTGCCTCATATCCGCCTCCTCACGGGCGATTTGATCCGCACACTTGGCGATGATCTGAGCGTGGTCGAACACGAGGATTCTGGCGAATTCCGCTACCTCTTTTACGGTGCCGCCCTGCGTTTGGCTTCCGATACCGATTACTGCGGCCTCACCACTGCGGCAGAACCACCGCGCGCTGGCGCCCGCGCGCGTCGAGGGTTCAGCAAGGCCATTGAAACCGGCGCCCCGGTCTATGTCATCGACCGCACCCCGGACGGGGGGCGCGTGCCACTTTGGGGGCGCCTCCACCTGCCCTTCCGGGATAGCGAAAACCGGACACTGGTCGTCACGATCCATCGTCCGCGTGAATACAGCGAATCCCTGTTGCGGGACGTGCTGGATGCCGCAGCCGACGGCATCATTGCCGTGCGGGCGATCCGGGGGCCGGACGACACCATCACCGATTGCGCGATTTATGCTGCCAACGCGCCGATGGCGGATTTTTTCCAGGTGGACCGGGCTGAACTGACGGCAACAACGCTGCTCACCCTGTTTCCGCACATTCGCGACACCGGCATCTGGGACAAGCATCGCGCCGTCATCAAGACCCGGCAGAGCATCACGTTTGAACGGCAACAGGTCGTGGGCGGCACGAACCGCTGGTATCGCATCGTTTCGACCCCCCTGAATGACGGGCTGGTGATCAGTTACACCGACATCACCGAACTAAAAATGCTGAACCTGAAATTGGAGGAGCAGCGCAACCGCCTTGAGGAGGAGGTGGAGCGCCGCACCAAGATCGAGAAGGAGCTGTGGCGCCTCGCCCATATCGACCCGCTGACCGGCGTTGCCAACCGACGCTCGATGCAGGAACAGGCGATGGCGGGCTTGCTGCGGGCGCGCAAGGCAGGGGTGCAATGCGCAATCATCTGCATCGACATCGATTATTTCAAGAAGATCAACGACGCGTTCGGCCATGCCGCCGGCGATACTGCCATCCGTACCCTTGCCGATCTCGCAAGATCCAGCCTCCGCGGCGAACACGATGTCATTGCCCGCATGGGCGGTGAGGAGTTTGCCATTCTGCTCTATGATTCCAGCGCCGAAATCGCGATGGCAATCGCCGAACGGCTGCGCGCCACGATCGAAAACACGACAATTCCGGCCGGAGCGGATGTGATCCAGATGACGGTCAGTCTCGGCGTCGCCATCAGCACACCGCAAAGCACGTTCGAAAGCCTGCACAAGAGCGCCGACGAAGCCCTCTACTGTGCAAAGCGGGCCGGACGAAACCGCGCCGAACACAATTCCGGGGCGCTGGCCGCATGAGAACCACCCTTTAGACCGGACACCAGGTCCAGTCCGCCATGAACTTCCGCGCCCATGTCATCTGCCGTTTTGCATAACGTCGCGTATCGCCCTGCCCGCGTTGGATTGCCTCTTCGCGGCTGATGAGCCCCTCAAGGTGGGCCACCAGATGCGGCACACCGTGCGCCTTCATCACACCCCGATTTTCCGGCAAGCCCAGCGCCAGCAACGCCCGCACCTCATCGAGCGCGCCCATGTCCATCATCATGTTAAAGCGCGCATTGATCCGCTGGCTCAGAACCTCGCGGTCAGGCGCCAGAAACACACCCTCCCAGCCTCCCTGCGCCAGCACGGGTGCCGCCTGCGCCTGGCGCTGCCAATCGACCAGCGGCGTTCCGGTGGCCAGAACCACCTCCAGCGCCCGCATCAGGCGCGGCACATCGGCAGGACCGAGCCGCGCGGCTGCCTGGGGATCGCAGCGGGCGAGTTCATCATGCAGATCAGCGGCCGGAATAGCGGCAACGCGCCGCCGCACCGCCTCCGGCACCTCCGGCGTCGCCACCAACCCCTCGGTCAGCGCCCGGAAATAAAGTCCCGTACCACCAACGAATACAGGCACCCTGCCGGCGGCACGTACTTCAGCCAGAACCGCGCTGGCATCGCGCAGATAATCGCCGGTCGAATATTCCTGCCCGGCCGAGACATGACCGTAAAGCCGGTGCGGCACGCGCGCTTCATCAGCATCATCGGGCCGGGCGGACAGAACGTGGAGATCACGATACACCTGCATGGAATCGGCGTTGATGACCACGCCCCCGCAGCGCTCCGCCACGAAAATCGCGAATGCGGACTTGCCGCTGGCCGTGGGACCTGCAATCAGCACGGCATCGCGCGCGCCCGAACGGACGCGCCCCGCCACCGCCTCGCCAATATCCGTGAGTGTCATGACCTTCGTTGCAACCCTGATTGCCAATCCCGGAAACCCGGTTCTCGAAGAAGCCCATTTGCGCCTTGCCGCGCAAGCCCTTGATGAGGCTGGCACCCCGATCTGGCTGTCAACGGGCGTCGCAGCGGATATTCCCTTTGAAGGTTCGCCGCATCTGGACAGGCGCGGAACGGCGCTGGCCGTCCGCGCCCTTCTTGGCCCGCTGCCGGTTGATGTCGCGGTTCAGCCCGCAAATGGCCGCCGCAAGAAACTGCTGCTCGCAGACATGGATTCGACCATGATCGGGCAGGAATGCATTGATGAACTCGCCGACTTCGTGGGCCTGAAGGAGAAGGTCTCCGGCATTACCGAGCGCGCGATGCGCGGCGAAATCGCCTTTGAGCCAGCCCTGCGCGAGCGTGTTGCGCTGTTGAAGGGCCTCCCTGAATCGATTGTCGACAGGATCATTGCCGAGCGCATCACGCTCACCCCGGGCGGCCGGGAGTTGGTCGGCACCATGCGCCGGAATGGCGGCGCAGCCTGGCTGGTCTCTGGCGGATTCACGATCTTCACCAGCCGCATCGCGGAGATGATCGGTTTCGATATCAATCGCGCCAATATCCTCAATGTGAAGGACGGAAAACTCGACGGCACGGTTGCCGAACCCATTCTCGGCAAGGAAGCCAAGCGGCTGTCACTGATCGAGGCCGCCGGCGCAATGGGCATCACCCTCGCCGAAACGATGGCCGTGGGCGATGGCGCCAACGACCTTGCCATGCTCGGGGAAGCCGGCCTCGGCGTTGCCTTCCACGCCAAGCCCCAGGTCGCCGCCGAGGCTGATGTTTCCATCAGCCATGGCGATCTGACAGCGCTGCTCTATCTGCAAGGGTATGCGCGCGACGCTTTTGCGGGTTGATGAAGGCGTCCCGCGCCGGCTGGCATGGCGGTGCCTGTCACCGTTGAAGCAAAAGGCCGGATTGCTCCGGCCTTTTTCGTGTTCGCGCCCGATGGCGGGCCATCCATTCCCGGGGGGCCAGCGGCCGCCTCACTCCACCGGCAGCGTCACATAGCGCATGTCGCCCTGCGCGTTGGCGATGTAGAAGAGCGCATTCGAACGGCCCTCCTTCTTGAGCTCCGCAAGGCGCTTGGTCACATCCGCCACCTGCTTCATCGGCGTGCGCTGGATTTCAAGGATCGTGTCGCCTGGCTGGATGAAGCGCTCCTGCGCCTTCGATCCCGGCTCGACGCGGGTGATAACCACACCTTCAATGCCATCCTTGATGTTGTAACGGCGGCGCAATTCGGTGGATGAGGGCGACAGGTCGAGACCAACAACCTTGCCGCTGCGCGCGCCATCGTCATTGCTGCCCGGCCGGGCACCGGGGCGGTTCACGCTGGCCTGCCGGTCGGCATCCTCAAGGCGGCCGAGCTTGACCGGCTTGGTGATTTCCTTGCCGGCGCGCATCAGCACCACATCCACCTGCTTGTCCACCGGCGTGTCGGCAACGATGCGCGGCAGATCACGCGAAGCCTTGATCTCCTTGCCGTCAAACTTGAGGATCACATCCTCGCGTTCGAGGCCAGCGGTCTTGGCCGGTCCCTTGGGGTCGACGCTGGAGATGAACGCGCCGCGCGCCTTGCCGATGCCGAGGCTCTCGGCCATCGCATCATCGACGTCCTGAATGGCAACACCCAGCCAGCCACGCCGCGTCTCGCCGTACTTCTGGAGTTGGTCAACCACGCTTGCGACCATCGCCGATGGCACGGAAAAGCCGATGCCGATCGAGCCACCGCTCGGGGAGACGATCGCGGTATTCACGCCGATCACCTCGCCATCCATGTTGAACAGCGGACCACCGGAATTGCCCTTGTTGATCGCTGCGTCGGTCTGGATGAAATTGTCATAGGGGCCGGAGCGGATATTACGGTCCTTCGCAGAAACGATGCCAGCCGACACCGATCCGCCAAAGCCGAAAGGATTGCCGATCGCCATCACCCAATCGCCGACCCGCATCTTGTTGCTGTCACCGAACTTGACCGCCTTCAGCGGTGTCGTCGGCTTCACGCGCAGCACGGCGATGTCGATCTTCGGATCCTTGCCAACGAGTTCAGCCTTCAGTTCTGTGCCGTTGTTGAACACGACCGTGATCTCGTTCGCATCGGCAATGACATGGTTGTTGGTAACCACGATGCCAGCCGAATCGATCACGAAGCCCGAACCGAGCGACGAGCCGCGCTGCTGCGGCCGCGACGGCCCCTGCCCCTCGCCGCCCCGGCGCTGGAAAAAGTCGTTGAACAGATCCTCGAAGGGCGAGCCCGGCGGCATCTGCGGCATCGGCACCGCACGCTGGTCAACCTTCTGCGCAGCCTTGATGTTGACGACGGCATCCATCACGCTCTGCGCGAGATCAGCGAGAGAATCCGGCCCCTTGGCCAGCGCCATGTTCGGCGCGGTCACGACAAGACTTGCCCCCAGCGCCGCGATGGCAGCGGCTCGGCTGGTGCGGGCGACAATGGAACCGGCCTTGCTGCGCACGGTGCTGAGAAAGGTCTTGGGCATCCTGATTTCCTCTCGGCGCGGGATCCACCCCGCACAGCCTAGTTGATGACCGCCAAATTGCGGCAGAATCACGGTGTTATCGTTGCCGGAACCGGCTTGCAGGCGGGAATTTTGCGTTGGAGCTTCAACCACGCACAAACCAGAGGATCACAATCCCGACAACGGCCGCCGCAAGTCCGATGGTCCGCATCGGCCCTTCAGGCATGGCGGCAGCCTGTTCCATGGCACGCTTCATGTGCCCCGGAAAGGCGGCACAGAGAATGCCCTCAAATGCGATCACAAGCCCGACGGCGAAGAGGATGTCGTGAATGGGTCCCTCCCGTCGGGTTCGTGGCGGTTTTGCCTATTGGGTCGGCTTCGTTTCTGTCTTGGTCCGGCCCCGCGGATCATTCAGATACTTGAAGAAATCCGAATCTGGCGAAATGACAAGCTTTGTATCATTCGCCTTTAGACCTGCCTCGTAAGCCTGCATCGACCGCCAGAAGGAAAAGAACTCCTGATCGCGGCCAAAAGCATCGGCAAGGATCTTGGCGCGTTCCGCATCGCCCGTGCCCAGCGTCTCGCGTGCCTGGCGTTCGGCCTCGGCCCGGATGACCACGACATCGCGATCCGCCTTGGCACGAATGCGGTCAGCCGCCTCGACGCCCTGCGCACGATATTCGGCAGCCTCGCGCTGACGTTCCGTCTGCATCCGCTGGAACACGGCCTGGCTGTTCTGCTCGGGCAGATCGGCCCGCCGGATGCGGACGTCGATGACGGCGATGCCGAGCGCCTGCGTCTCGCGGTTGAGCTGCTCCTTCACCTTCTGCACCAGCCTGGAACGCTCGTCCTTGACGAGCGCGACAAAGCTCGATTCACCCAGAACGCGACGCACCGACGAGTTGAGCAACGTCCGCAGACGATCCTCGCCCGCGATGATCGAACCCGACGTCGCCTGGAAGAACTGGAGCGGATTGTCGATCTGGTAGCGGATAAAGCTGTCCACCACGAGCCGCTTCTGATCCGAGGTGATGACCTCCTCGGACGCGGATTCGAGATCGAGAATGCGGCGATCCATCTGGATCACGCTCTCGAAGAAGAACGGCAGCTTGAAGTGCAGACCGGGCTTGGTGACGACGCGCTGAGGCTTGCCGAACTGCGTCACGATGGCCTGCTGGGTCTGATCCACCACAAACATCGACGTGGCAGCGGCAGCGATGACAATGCCGGCGGCGCCGGCCAGAACAGGATGCATGGCCATTAGCGTGCTCCCGGCTGCGGCTGCGTGCGTCGCATGGCATCATTCAGCGGCAGGAAGGGCACAACGCCCTGTCCGGCGCCATTCTGGTCAAGAATGATCTTGTCCATGCCGCCATAGATGCGTTCGATGGATTCAAGGAACAGGCGCTGCCGTGTCACGTCCGGCGCTTTCTTGTACTCGTCGTAGAGGCGGACGAAACGCGCGGCCTCGCCCTGCGCATCGGCGATCATCTTTTCCTTCTCCGCTTCGGCGCGCTGGATGATGCGGGCGGCTTCACCGCGCGATTCCGGCACAACCTTGTTGGCATAGGCCTGCGCTTCGTTCTGGGCGCGTTCCTGATCGGCGCGCGCGGCCTGCACGTCGCGGAAGGCATTGATGACCTGCTGCGGCGGATCGACCTTCAAGAGCTGCACCTGCTGCACGATGACGCCGGCCTTGTACTCGTTCAGCGTCTTCTGCATCAGCTCCTGCACCTGCGTTTCAATATTCTGGCGAGCGCCCGTCAGGATTGCCAGAGCATTCGACTTGCCGATCACCTCGCGCATCGAGGCTTCGGCCACGGCTTTCACCGTTTGCTCATTGTTTCTGAGGTTGAACACGAAATCCTGCGGGCGGCGCTCGTCGATACGCCAGAGAACCGTGAAATCGATATCGACGATGTTTTCATCGCCCGTCAGCATCAGGCTTTCCTGCGGCGCCTGACGCCGGGTGCCGGAACGCCCGTCAACCGCCCGCGCGCCCACTTCAACCGACTGGACGGCGATCGTCGGCTTGTCGACGCGACCGATCGGATACGGCCAGTTGTAGTTCAGGCCCGGCGAGGCAATGGAGCGGAACTGGCCGAACACGCGCTCGATGCCGATTTCATTCGGCTTCACCGTGTAAACGCCCGTCGCGAGCCAGACCAGAAGGCCCAGCAGCACGATCAGAACAATGCCAACGCCACCGGGGCTGCCCCCCGGAAAGACGCGGCGCAGGCTGTCCTGACCACGGCGAAGCATGTCCTCGATGTCCGGCGGACGCTGTCCACCGCCGCCACCGCTACCGCCACCGGAAGGGCCCTGCCCCCACGGTCCGTTGTTCTTGGGCTGCCACGGGCCGCCACTGTTATTGCTCCAGGGCATTCAATCCTCGTCTCTGGGGCCAAAACCGTCTTTAGTCGATATAGGCATGGAATCGCCCCGCCGCAATGCACGGGGCCGTTGGTTTTGGCGGTTTGACTTAACGCCGGACGTAGGTGACGAAAGCAAAGTCGGCTTCATCGTCTGCGCCGGCCCGATGAGCCTCTCGTCGAACTTCGCGCCATTCCGTGCGCCGAATCTGCGGAAACAGGGCATCGCCTTCCGGTTCCAACGCAACTTCGGTGATTTCGAGCCGCTGCGCCTTGGGCATGAGGAGACGGTAGATTTCGGCCCCGCCGACAACCATCGCCTCGCCAACGCCCATGCGCTGCGCCAGCATTCCGGCGAGCGCCCCGGCCTCGTCGGGGGAATGGGCGACATGCACACCATCGACGCGCCGCATCCGCTCGCGGGTCAGAAGCACGGTCTCGCGCCCCGGCAGCGGCTTGCCAATGCTCTCATAGGTCTTGCGGCCCATGATGATAGGGTGCCCCCAGGTGAGGGCGCGAAAATGCTTGAGATCGCTCCTGAGGCGCCACAGAAGCTGATTATCGCCACCGATCACGCCATTTCGGGCTACGGCGGCGACCATGGAGAGCGGCGGAAAACTCATACTGCCACCGGTGCGCGGATCGCCGGATGATACTCGTAGCCCTCAATGCTGACATGCTCCGCCCGGAAATCAAAAAGATCGCGCACGGCGGGATCAAGCCTGAGCCGGGCAAGCGGCTTCGGCGCGCGCGTCAGTTGCAGCCGGGCCTGTTCGAGATGGTTGGAATAAAGATGCACATCGCCGAAGGTATGCACGAAATCGCCTGGCTTCAGCCCTGTGACCTGCGCCACCATATGGGTCAGCAGCGCGTAGGAGGCGATGTTGAACGGCACACCGAGGAAGAGATCGGCGGAACGCTGGTAGAGCTGGCAGGAAAGCCGTCCCTCGCTGACATAGAACTGGAACAGGCAATGACACGGCGCCAGCGCCATGTTCGGAATATCGGCCGGGTTCCAGGCCGAGACGATCAGCCGCCGCGATCCCGGATTGCGCCTGATTTCCGAAACCAGATCCGCAATCTGGTCGATGGTCGCGCCATCCGCGCTCGCCCAGGAGCGCCACTGCTTGCCATAGACCGGGCCGAGATCGCCGTTTTCGTCGGCCCATTCATCCCAGATGCTGACACCGTTTTCCTTGAGGTAGGCGATGTTTGTATCGCCCTGAAGAAACCAGATCAGTTCGTGGATGATGGACTTCAGATGCAGCCGCTTGGTCGTGACCAGCGGAAAGCCTTTCGACAGATCAAAGCGCAACTGCGCGCCGAACAGCGACAGGGTCCCGGTGCCGGTACGATCGTCCTTGGCGACGCCCTCGTCCAGCACACGCTGCATGAGATCAAGATAGGCCTTCATGCCAATGTCCTAAGTCATACCCCGCAAAAAACAAAACGCAGGACAACCCTGTCGCCCTGCGCCTGTTGAAAAGTCGTCGGTGTTCCCGCCCGTCGGGGCGGCTTAGTGGAACAGCGAGAGCTGGTTGAAGTGCTCGGCAATCAGATAATAGACGGTCACGCGCGATTTCGTGCGGTCACCCTTCATCTTGAGGCACTGGGCATCGACCACCTTGACGAGATCGGCCTCGCTCTCCTTGCGGCCGAGCTTCTTCTTGCAGAAGCCATTGACGACGCGCAGAACCTCATCGGCATCGGAAGCCGCGACATAGCGCGAATCTGCCTTGCTCATCACCAGAGCATAGGTCTTGGCCATGCCGGCGACGGCCTTTTCATCCACGTTCGCGGTGTATTTCTTGATGTCGGCGATGTAGTCGGAAACGTCAGCCATGCGAAGCTCTCCCCAGTCGGAATCGGTTAACCTCGAGTAAACCTAGCGCGCGCCGCGATTTTCGTCCAGAACCGGCTTATGCGCTTTTTGAAGAAAAGTGCGGTGCACCGCCTCTTTCCTTTCGGCTCCGCCGCCCCTATATTCTGGCCGTCGCCCTCGTGGCGACTATGGTGATAAACGGCCATCGTAATAAACCTATCGGACCCGGGGGCAGTACCCGGCGCCTCCACCGGAACGCAGGACCGGCACCTGCGCTGCGGCGGGGGCGAACTAGGATCGACGAGGGCGTAAAGGGCGGACTTTTACCCGGCATGATACCGCCGTTATCGGGTCAAACTTATAGTTGCGAATGACAACTATGCTCCGGTTGCTCAGGCCGCGTAACGCGGTTTGAAATACCGAACCAAAGCCCTTCTGGTTAGCACCTGAAGGCGGGGTTCGCAGGCACCTGGCAACAGAAGCCTGCACTTTTCCTACCCCTTCATAACAGGTTGTTGACGTCCTGGCGGCTTTTGCATCCGCCCCGATTTCCAGCGGGCTTGGAATCGCGTAGGAAGCAGCATCAACAAGTCTGAAAGGCAATTCGCGCTGATGGCGACCGACCTCATCCGTTACGATGTTCTGGTGCAACAGGCCCTCCGGGGTGTGGTGCGCAAGGTTCTGGCCGATGGCGCGAAGGACGGCCTGCCGGGCTCGCATCATTTCTACATCTCCTTCGACACCAACGCCCCCGGCGTGAAGCTCTCGCCGCGCCTGCGCGAGATGTACCCCGAGGAGATGACGGTGGTGCTTCAGCACCAGTTCTGGGACCTTTCAGTCAGTGAAACAGGCTTCGAGGTCTCGCTGTCTTTCGACAAGATCGCCGAACGGTTGGTTATCCCCTTCGATTCAGTGACCGGCTTCTTCGATCCCTCGGTCAAGTTCGGGTTGAAGTTCGAGGCTGTCCAGGCCGAAGGTGCCGATGCTCCCGTTGCCGAAAAGACCGGCAAGGCGCGCAAGACCAAGCCGAAGGCGGAGGGCGATGCTCCGGTTGCCACGCTGCCCAAAAAGCCCAAGGCCCCGGCCAAGACCGATACGCCCCCGGAGGATGCTCCGGCTGCCCCGGCCGCTGAAGCTCCGGCAGAGGGTGAGACCGGTACGGCCGAGGTCGTCAGCCTCGACGCGTTCCGCAAGAAAAAGTGAGCAGCGGATAACGCGCAAATTTTTGCGGACTTCGCGGACTGCGCCTCGTATGATGTCGGACAATTGAACGGTTCCGGGCCTCATCCATGTCAGCTACCTTCCGCGCCATCCTGATTGGTGGCTTTGCAACGCTTGTCCTTGATCTCTGGGCCATCTTGCTCAACCGGCTGTTCGGTTTTGCCTTGCCCAACTGGGGCATGGTGGGCCGCTGGTTCCTCTCCGCACTGCGAGGGCGGTTTGCGCACGAAAATATGGCTGAAGTCCCCGGCTTTGCGCATGAGACAGCCTGGGGCTGGTTTTTTCACTATCTCGTCGGCATCGTCTTTGGCTGGGCGCTGCTGATCATCTGGCCGGCCTGGGCAGCAAACCCCACCTTCTGGCCGCCGATGATCGTGGGTTGGGTTACGATCCTGTGCGGCTGGCTCATCCTCTCGCCGGGCATGGGCGGCGGCATCGCCCATGCGAGGCGCGACAATCCGACGACCCCGCGCCTGCTCAACATCATCGGCCACACGGTCTTCGGCCTTGCGTTGTGGATGGCCGGACTCGCTCTGAAGGGCCTGTGATCGCTATTGGCCGCTACCGGATTTCACCGCGTCGGAATTCTCCAGTCGCTCCAGAGTACCGGTCACCAGGCGCTCGGAAAAGCCGGCGATGAAGGCCCAGACCATCAGCTTGGCCGTTTCCTTGGATGGCACGAGCGGGTCTTCCCCTGAGAACATCGATGCGATGGAATTGAGCGAATTCGGGGCCGGGAAAAGGTCGCCGGCAATCAGACCGCTGTAGATCAGATAGTACATGACCACGGCGGCCAGCATCCCGATGCCACCCCGCAGAACCAGATTCCTGAACCGATAGCTGCTCACCAGCGCGTCATAATCAAGGTCGGCATTGGAGTTGAACGAGGTCAACCGGCTGAAATAGGCGCCGCAAAGGCCGATCAGCATGACGAACGGAACATTGAACACCGCCGTTGATTTGGAGCGGCTCAACATCAGCACAATCAAAAGGAAGGCCCCGGTGATAACGGACAGTCCGATGCCCGACCAGATATAGTGCTGGATCATCCGCGCGCGCGTCTTCCGATCGAGCCGGCGCTTTTCGTAGCGAAACTGCACATCCTCGATCAGGCATCGATAAAGCGCCGCCCGCTGCGCCGCGTCGGCACTCGCGTCGAACGACTCCTTGAGTGCCTTGACAGAAATCGCACCAAGTCGCTCGGCCTCGACGGTCCTTCGCGCAAAATCCGCCTCGATTTCTTCCTTGCTGGCATAAGCGATCAACCGTTGTTCTGCCTCATAGAGCACAGGCCATTTCCCAATGTTCTTGTCATCGAGGAGCCCGACGATTGCGTCGTCAAAGACGTTTCCGGTCGATTCGACCGCCTTTTTTGCCCGTTCCGCCGCCAGTTTGAGCGAAACCTGATAGATCGCCCAGAGTTCGGGAGCCGATCCGTCCGAACACAGGGCCCTGCTGATGATATCCATGACAGCCTCCCTTTCGCTGCCAACCTGACAGGGGCTGTCGTGCCTGTCGTCACGCAAATGAGTGAGACGTGTTTCAGCCTCGCTGAGCCCGCGCTCCGGGGGGACGCTTCGGCAAAAGCGCCGAGGTCAAAACGCATCGGTTCGCGTCCGCCCGTTTGCCTCCAGCCTCACACTTGGCTAGAACCGCATGACCCTTTTGTTCACCCCAGAGGCGGCAGCACATGGCACAGACGCGCACCGAAACCGACACATTCGGTCCCATCGAAGTCCAGAACAACCGGTATTGGGGCGCCCAGTCGCAGCGTTCGATCGGCAATTTCAAGATTGGCTGGGAAAAGCAGCCAAAGCCGATCATCCGCGCCCTCGGAATCGTCAAGCGCGCCGCCGCCGAAACGAACATGGCACTCGGCATTCTCGACAAATCCGTGGGCGAGATGGTGGTGAAGGCCGCCCAGGAAGTGATTGACGGACAGCTCGACAATCATTTCCCGCTCGTCGTCTGGCAGACGGGTTCGGGCACACAGTCCAACATGAATGCCAACGAGGTGATCTCGAACCGCGCCATCGAGATGCTCGGTGGCGAGCTTGGCTCGAAAAAGCCCGTGCATCCGAACGATCACGTCAACATGAGCCAGTCGTCGAACGACACCTATCCGACGGCCATGCACATCGCCGCCGCCGAACAGATTGTTAACGATCTGCTGCCGGCGCTGCGCCATCTCTTGCGTGAACTCAGCATCAAGGCGGACGCCTTCAAGGACATCATCAAGATTGGCCGCACTCATACCCAGGATGCGACGCCGCTCACCCTGGGACAGGAGTTTTCCGGCTACGCAAAGCAGGTCGAAAACGGCATCAAACGCATCGAAATGACGCTGCCGATGCTGATGGAACTTGCACAGGGCGGCACTGCCGTCGGCACAGGCCTCAACGCGCCAAAGGGGTTTGCGGAAAAGGTGGCCGAACGCATTGCCGCCATCACCGGCCTGCCCTTCACTTCCGCGCCCAACAAATTCGAGGCGCTGGCCGCCCATGATGCGATGGTGTTCAGCCACGGCGCCATCAACACGGTGGCGGTGTCGCTGTTCAAGATTGCCAATGACATCCGGTTTCTGGGCTCTGGCCCGCGCTCTGGCCTTGGCGAATTGGCCCTGCCGGAGAACGAGCCTGGCTCATCCATCATGCCGGGCAAGGTCAACCCCACCCAGTCCGAGGCGCTGACCATGGTTTGCGCCCAGATTTTCGGCAACAACGCGACGCTGACCTTCGCCGGCAGCCAAGGCCATTTCGAGCTCAACGTGTTCAACCCCGTGATGGCCTACAATTTCCTGCAATCGGTGCGCCTGCTGGCCGATGCGACCCAGTCCTTTGCCGACAATTGCGTGGTTGGCATCGAAGCGCGGACCGACAACATCAAGGCCGCGCTCGACCGTTCGCTGATGCTCGTCACCGCGCTCGCACCGAAGATCGGCTACGACAACGCGGCAAAAATCGCAAAAACCGCCCACAAGAACGGCACGACCCTGCGCGAGGAGGCGGTCGGCGGCGGCTATGTCACCGATGCGGAATTCAATGCCATCGTCCGCCCGGAGAACATGATCGGCCCGGGGTGATACCGGGGCGATCCGGACTGACCGGGAAAGGAGAAGCCGATGGCGGACATCATCAACCTTCGCAAGGCCCGCAAGGCAAGAGCCCGCGCCGAAGCAGATCAGCGCGCGGTCGAAAACCGCATCCTGCATGGCATGACGCGCGGCGAGAAGGAGCGCATCCGCCTTGAGAAAGAACAGGCCGAGGCAAAAATCACCGGCCTCCGGCTCGTTGGTGCCGCCGCGCCGGACAAGCCGAATTGAGTACGCGTGTCGTCAAGCACTCGCTGTCGATTGCCGGGCACCGCACGTCCGTTTCACTGGAAGCGGCGTTCTGGCAGGAGTTGAAAGCCATCGCCGCCCGGCGCGACATCGGCATCGCCGCACTGGTCGGCGAGATTGACAGCGGTCGCAAGGAGGCAAACCTGTCCTCAGCCATCCGCGTGTTTGTCCTGAATGAGGCACTGAACCGCTGATGCTTCAGCGTTCGCCTGGCGCGGACAACTCAGGCGGAATCAGGTTGAGCGGTGCCGATTGGCTGCCCGTAACCGGCGGATCGAGCGCCTTCCGCAATTCAAGGTTCTGCCGGCGCAGCGTCTCGGCCTTGGCCTCTTCTTCTGCCCGCTGGCGCTCCTGCTCGCTTTGGCGTAGCCGGCGATTGAAGATGACCCGCTCGCGCATGTCCTGTTGCTGCATTTCCAGCGCCTCGGCATCCCGCTGAAGACTGGCGGCCAGAATCCCGTTGAGCAGGGTCTCAACCCCGAGGCTGCGGCGTGGCGCCATCAAAGCCCCCAGCCACTGCACCGTGAATTGCGGCAGCGCGCCTCGCCACCCCGGAGGCGCCGCCACCGCGACGGCGGTCAACCTCAGATCAAGGGCCAGCCGTCCGACATCCACCGTTCCCGAGGCTTCCGTCCGCAATTCCCCCACACTCGAACCGAGAGAAGCCACGCGAGCGTTGCCATCCATCACCACAAGCGAAGCCTTGGCCTGCGGCAGAACAAGCGGAGCCTTGGCAAGATCGGCATCAAGTTTGCGCGTCAGTGTAACGGCATCGCCCGGCGCGGCATTCAGCGGCGTCAGAACGCGCATCAGCGCCGCCGGATCGAGCGCCGGAATGCGCAGATCGCGCAATGACACTTCGCCCGCTCCTGCCAGGGTTTGCGCCAGCTTGGCCATGCTATCACCGGCACCGTTGAGCAGCAGATTGCCATCCGCCAAGCCTTTCGGCCCGTCCGGCCAGAGTCGGGCAACATCCAGCCCCGCCCATTTGAGGCGACTGGTCAGGTCAACGGCCCTGTCGCGACGTTTGAGAACAACGTCTCCCGTCACCCGCGCCGGCCCCACCCGGAACTCGGAATACTCGATGCCAACCACGCCCTCATCGAAGCGGAACACGAACTTCGCGCCGTCGAGCGCAAGACCGCTCAGCCGGGCCTTGCCAGTTTCGATCCACAGGTCGCCCCTCAGCGGCGCAATCACCGGTTTGCCGAACGGTTCCGACGACCAGCGCCCCTCCTTCACGGGGCGGAACCCGGCACCGGTGGCAAGGCCAGCGATGAGATCGAGATCGACGCTGCCCACCCGCAACTGCCCGGCGACCTTGCCGCTGTCACTGAGCCGGAATGCAATTTCCCCCTGAAGCGGATAACCGCCAATGTCCGCCTTGAGATCGGTCACGGTAATCTGGGCCAGATTGCTGAGCACCCGACCGTTGAGTTGCAGCGCAGCTCCGGTCAGCGGCAGCGCGGTGTCTATCTCCATCGCAATCGCCAGCGGTCCAAGATCGCGGCTGTCGGCGGTGATGAGCCCCTCGAACGGCGCAAATGGCTGGAAGATCTTGATCTGCCCGTTCACCCGGCTCGTCAGCCCGGCAAGGTCGATGGCCAGGTTGATATCGAGAGCGCCGCGCAGATTGCCTTTGCCAACGAGCGTGACGGCTCCCGGCAGCGCCGACTGCACCTCACGCTTGCCCGCGCCGATCTGCCGGGCCAGGACAGCGCCATCGGCATTCTCGAACGTCACGTTGAGATCGACTGGAAGCTCGGCTCGCCCCGAAAAACGCCCACCGACCTTGAGCATCGTGGCCGCAAGCCGCCCCTCCGCCGAGATCGAATAGCTCTCATCCGCGTCCTCGTTGCTCAGCGTCGCGACAACGAGCGCCGGCGACAGCAGCGCCGCGCGCTTGCGCAGGCTGCGCGTAAACGCCCCCGGCAGAACCCGCTCGCCCACAGCAAGAATGCCGTCCATGTTGGTTGCATCGAGCTTCAGGGTCATGCGCCGCGCCCCGCCGCCCAGCGTGCCTGATGCGATGAGATTGGCCCCGTCGAGTTCGCTGATCGCCAGCCGTTCGATTGAAACAATGTCGCCATCCCGGCGGGCTTTCACCACAAGCCGCCCGGTTTCCTGTCCGTCCAGCACCAGCTTCAGCGCTTCAAGATCAATCGCGAAGTCAAGATCGGGCTTTTCCTCGCGCTTGTCCCCGCCGTAGGCGAACGCCGGAATATCATCGATGTCGAAGCGCGGACTTTGCAGCGTCAGGGCGAGGCGCGGCACCGGGCGCAGCCCCGGCAAGGCCAGAAGATAGCTCCCTTGCCCTGCAAGATGGGTCGCACCGCGGTCGATCTCGATCCGGTCGACCGAAATCCCATCCTTTAGCGAGGACAGGACCGCCGAGGCCTTGACCCCGACCTGCGCCGTCACCACCCGCTGAATGCCGTTGAACCAGCCATGTAACCGCTCGGGATCGCGACTTTCAAACTGGAGCAACCCGGAGATAAATCCGTTGTCGGACAAAGAGTCGCGGGCAAAATCGACCTTGCTCTGCCCGGGCAGCGCGGCATCGAGGCTCCTGAGCATCAGCCGTCCGCCAGCTTGCTCGGCCACAACATGCACACCTGTCACAGTTTGTCCGCCAATGATCACGCCGCCAATACTGAGGTCGAACAGCCCGTTCGGCAGCAAGGCGCCGCTGGCGCTGCCGCCCATCAACGCCTGAGCCTGACGTATGAGATCGGCGGGCACCGCAAGCTTGGGCTTTCCATCGGGGCCCGGGCGGTCAAAATCGTAGCTGCGCCCTGTCAGGACCAGATCGAGAAAGGGCTCACCCTCAAGGGTAAGGCGACCGCTGCCGGAAAGCGACAGGGGCTGCGGTTCCGCCCCCACGGTCATCGCAATCTCGTCGAGTTGCAGCCTTGTCCGGTCAAACATGACCTTCGCGGTCGAGCGCAGCGGCAATTGCAGGCGACCTTCCGCCTCGAACTGCGGATTGCCGGTCAGCGTGGCCTGCCCCTCGAACCGGGGACTTTCCGCGTTGACCACCAGCGCCCCGTCAAGATCAAGCCGCAGCAGCAGGCTATGATCCTCTACGAGCAACTTCAGCCGGCCAACGCCATTGTCAACCTTGCCCAGCGAGAAGCGCAAGGTTCGGCGCGCTCCGTCCAGCACCATCGAACCATTGCCACGCGCCGGCCCCAACAGCGAGGTGGCTTCAAGCTCCGCCGAGAGCGAGGTAACGACGAGTGGCGCCTTTTCGGGGCGCATCACTTCAAGATGGCCATCGCGGATCTGGAGTTTCTCGATCGAGACGGCCTCGGGATCGGTGGAGCGGGCCGTCGGCAGCGGCAGACGAGACGCAGCCTCGAACTCGCCGGCCCCAATGCGCACTTTCGGGGTATCGATCAGGGCTTCGGTAATGACGAAATCGCCGCGCAGCAGGGCCAGGGGCGCCAGTGCGCCGGCAATCCGCTCCACCTCGACCGGCGCCACGCCGTTGGCATCCGGAACGCCGATCTTCACCCGGTCGAGTGCGATCGTCGGCGTTGGCAAAAGCGTCACGGCAATAGCCCCGTCGATACGGGCCGGCTGGCCGGTCATCTGCGTGATCCGCTTTTCAAAAAGCGCCCGACGCGTGCCCCAGTCGAAGAAATGCGGCCCCGCCATTGCCCCGATCAGGGCCAGGCAGATCACAATTCCGAGGCCTGTGAGAAACTCGCGCACGATCTATCGAATCCAGTCAATCAGCAGCAGATGCTAGCTCACGATAACGGCGGGCTCATGACGATTTTGCCGGGATTCATCAGAGCGCGAGGGTCAAGCGCCCGCTTGATGGCGGCCATGGCGGCAAGGGCCGGCGCGCCGAGTTCCCGTTCGAGATACTGCATCTTCCCCTGTCCGATTCCATGTTCACCCGTGCAGGTGCCATCCATGTCCTGCGCACGCAAGACCAGCCGCTTGCAGAAGGTCTCCACCCGCGCCATTTCGTCTGCGTTCCCTGGGTCGAACAACGGCAGGACGTGGAAGTTCCCATCCCCGACATGGCCAAGGATGGTGCCCGTCAGGCCGAGATCGGCAAGATCGGCCTGCGCGCCCCGAACGGCTTCCGCGAGGCGCGAGATCGGTACGCAGACATCGGTGGACAGCGTGGATTTTCCCGGTTGCAGCGCCAGCGTCGCCCAATAGGCATCATGCCGCGCCTGCCAGAGCGCGGTGCGATCCTCCGCACGGTCGGTCCAGACAAACCCCATTCCGCCACAGTCAGCGGCAATCGCGCCGAACGCCTCGGCCTGTTCGCGCACCCCTGCGGGCGAACCATGGAACTCCACCAGCAGCATCGGCTGCTCCGGCAGGTTCAATTTCGCATATGCATTGGTTGCCTTCACCGCCAGCGCATCGAGAAGCTCCATGCGGGCCACAGGAATGCCGGACTGTATGGCCATCGAGGCCGCATCCGCCGCCGCCTTGACACTCGGAAACGAACAGGTCGCCGCCGAAACGGCCTCCGGCAACCCCGACAACCTCAGCGTGATCTCCGTGACCACCCCGAGCGTCCCTTCAGAACCCACGATAAGCCGCGTGAGGTCATAACCGGCAGAGGATTTCCGCGCCCGTCGCCCGGTCGTCAGAACCTCGCCGTTGGCCAACACCACCCGAAGCGCCAGCACGAGTTCGCGCATCGTACCATAACGCACCGCATTGGTGCCGGAAGCGCGCGTCGCCACCATGCCGCCCAGGGTGGCATCCGCACCCGGGTCGACCGGGAAGAAGAGGCCCGAATCGCGCAGATATTCGTTGAGTTCCTTGCGCGTGACGCCCGGTTCAACCACGCAATCGAGATCTTCGGCATGGACGGCCACGATGCGCTTCATCGTTGATGTGTCGATCGAAACCCCACCGAGCGGCGCATTGCAATGCCCCTCCAGCGAGGAGCCGATCCCGAACGGGATGATCGGCAGCCCATGCCGCGCCGCGATGGTCACAGCCGCCACCACCTCTGCCTCACTGTCAGGAAAAACGACGACATCGGGCAGTTGCGATGGAATGTGCGTGCGCGTGTGGCTGTGGGCAAGGCGCACGGATTCGTTTGTGACGGCGCGGTTGCCAAAGGCACGCGTCAGATCTGCGATGGCGGCAGCCACAGCGTCGGCGGAGGGGCGGATGAAATCAGCCAGATCGTGACCCATGGAAAACCCTCGCTTGATTTGCACAACAGGTCGCCATGATGCCACGCGGATCACACAATCGACAACGTTTCATGGTCGAGAACTGCGCATTGCGTTCGCGCATCGTTCTATGCGCGGCTGATGCGGTATATGATGCCGAAAAGACAGGGATTCGCGAGAGACGATCTTGAACGCTTTCAACCAGGATGATGCTGCCCACACCGGCCCACGCGCTGGCGGTCTTGCCGCCCGTGCGGCGGCGGCGGCCCGCCCCGCTGCCTATCTTGACGGGCTGAACCCGGAGCAGCGCCGCGCCGTGGAAACGCTCGATGGCCCGGTGCTCGTGCTCGCCGGCGCCGGCACCGGCAAGACGCGTGTGCTGACCACACGCATCGGCCACATCATCATGCAGGCCCGCGCCTATCCCAGCCAGATTCTGGCCGTCACCTTTACCAATAAGGCCGCGCGCGAAATGAAGGAGCGCATCGGCCAGATGCTCGGCCAGGTGGCCGAGGGGATGCCGTGGCTCGGCACGTTTCATTCGGTCTGTACCCGGCTTCTGCGCCGCCACGCCGAACTTGTCGATCTGCGCTCGGATTTCACCATTCTCGACACGGATGACCAGATTCGCCTGATGAAACAGGTCCTGGCCGCTGACAACATCGACGAAAAGCGCTGGCCCGCGCGCCAGCTCGCGATCCTCATCGACAGTTGGAAGAACCGCGCGCTGACCCCCAAGCGCGTACCGGCGGGCGAGGCAATGGCCTTTGCCAACGGGCGCGGCATCGAACTTTATGCCGCCTATCAGGCCCGGCTGAAAACCCTGAATGCTTGTGATTTCGGCGACCTTCTGATGGAAACCATCCGGCTGTTTCAGGACAACCCCGATGTCCTCGCCCAGTATCAGACGCGGTTCCGCTACATTCTGGTCGATGAGTATCAGGATACCAACGTCGCCCAGTATCTCTGGCTCAGGCTTCTGGCGCAGCGCAAGGGCGCATCCGCCGGAGATGTCGCTCTGCCTGCAAACATCTGCTGCGTCGGCGACGACGATCAGTCGATCTATGGCTGGCGCGGCGCGGAAGTGGATAACATCCTCAGGTTCGAGCATGATTTCCCCGGCGCCGCCGTCATCCGGCTGGAACGGAACTACCGCTCCACCGGCCACATTCTCGGCGCCGCCGCCCATCTCATCGCCAACAACGAGGGGCGGCTCGGCAAGACGCTGTTCACCGATGATGAGGCCGGCGAGAAGGTGACTGTCACCGGCGCCTGGGATTCGGAAGAGGAGGCGCGGCTCATTTCCGATGAGATCGAGGCGCTCCAGCACAAGGGCCAGCGCCTCAATGAGGTGGCGATCCTCGTGCGCGCCTCGTTCCAGATGCGGGAATTCGAGGACCGGTTCGTCACCACCGGCGTGCCTTATCGCGTCATCGGCGGCCCGCGCTTCTACGAGCGGCTGGAGATCCGCGATGCGCTGGCCTATCTGCGCCTCGTCAACCAGCCGGCGGATGATCTCGCCTTCGAACGCATCTACAACCAGCCCAAGCGCGGGCTTGGCGATGCCGCGCTGCAAACCTTCCATGCCCATGCCCGCGCCGCCGGCGTACCCTTGCTGGAAGCTGCCCGGCAGCTGGCCGAAACCGAGGACCTGAAACCCAAGGTCCGCCAGACAGTGCGCGATCTGACGCAGAATTTCGCCCGCTGGCGCGCCAATCTCGAAACGATGAAACACACCGAACTGGCCGAGATGGTCCTTGAGGAGTCCGGTTACACGGATATGTGGAAGAAGGACCGCTCGGCGGAAGCCGCGGGCCGGCTCGACAACCTGAAGGAACTCGTCCGCTCCATGGAGGAGTTCGAGAACCTGCAAGGCTTTCTCGAACACATCAGCCTCGTCATGGAGGCTGCCGAGGGCGAGGCGGAGGATCGCGTCACGATCATGACGCTGCACGCCGCCAAGGGTCTTGAGTTTGAAACGGTTTTCCTGCCCGGCTGGGAAGAGGGGCTGTTCCCCCACCAGCGCTCGCTCGATGAAAATGGCCGCGCAGGCCTCGAGGAGGAGCGCCGCCTGGCCTATGTCGGCATCACTCGCGCCAAACGCCGGGCGCGGCTCTATTTCGCCACCAATCGCCGGATGCATGGGCTGTGGAACGCCACCATCCCCTCGCGCTTCATCGACGAATTGCCCGAAGCGCATGTCGAGGTGGTCGAGGCGCCCGGTGCGGGCTACGGCGGTTATGGCCGCAGCGGCGGCTCACGGTTTGACCAGTTCCAGCCGTTTCAGGGCTCCAGCTACGGCACGCCGGGCTGGCAGCGCGCGGCGGCTCGTTCAGGCCCTGCGAACGCAAGTTCATCCGGCCACGCAGCGCCCTCTTCCGACGCGCGCGGCAAGGCCGGCTGGGCCGGCGGCGGCAACCGTTCACCCCTCCAGATCGAGGGCACGCTGATTGCCAAATCCACCGGCGCCCCACCCTCGCGCTTCTCGCCCGGCGCCCGCGTGTTCCACGTCAAGTTTGGAAGCGGCACCGTGGCCGATATCGACGGCAACAAGCTGACCGTGGATTTCGACAAGGCCGGGCGGAAAATGGTGCTCGAAGGCTTCGTGCAGGCGGCGTGAGGAAAATGTTGAAACAATTTCAGACCTTGCGGGACATCGGCTTCGACATTGAACTGTACCATTATGCAGCGGCGATTATTGCTGTGGACTTTCCTGAGGCCCTTGAAGAACTGTGCCCCATTCTTGCTGACTAAAAATTCCGATTTCTGAAATTAATCGCATAAAGGATAGCCGGTCGCTGATCGGGAAATCGCACAGCTCATCGCCCACCGGATCAAACCGTGGACGACCGAGTTGCTGCGCACCATCCGAATAAGCCAGCGCCTTCAAAAGATCGGGGCAGAAAATCTCGAAATCGACCGCTCCAGCAAACGCTTCAAGTTGATCGCCAAGGTCACTCAACCGCTTCAGGCGCACATTGATATCGAAAAATCCAGGCTGGCCCTGCATCGCCGATCATCCTCCTGTCCCAATGGAGGCATTGAATGAAATTCCTACAAAAATGACGAAGTTTTTAGAACCGCCCGGCTTCTTTTCGGTCGGCTAAATGCACGTTAGGCCTCCGGCAGAGGTCGCGTTGACAGAACTGTCCATCTAGATCAGAGCTAATCTTGTTGATGGCCTTGCTGGAAGCAGAACCTTATAAATTGGAGCAAGATATCATGGCATATCTCTACGGGACATTGAAGGCAGACACCATCAAGGGGTCTCTTAGAGACGACCATATTTACGGGAACGAAGGCGGCGATTGGCTTTATGGCAACTGGGGAAACGATAGTATTTACGGGGGCACCGGTAACGATAACGTGTACGGCGATGCCGGCAATGACTATCTTTCCGGTGATGATGGCGATGATTGTCTTTATGGTGGAACAGGCCACGATGCCCTGGACGGCGGAGCAGGCAGCGACTTCCTCAATGGCGGCCAGGGCAATGATTTGCTGACCGGCGGCATCGGCAATGACAACATCGACGGCGGCGACGGCATCGACACCGTATCATTCACCGAAGAAGTGCGCGCCCTCGAAACCGATACAAACTCCTATTTCGACACTACATTGAATGTTAATCTGAAAGCCGGGGTTGCCACGCTTGCAGATATGTCGGGTGCACTCCTGCAAATCGACACGCTATGGGGCATTGAGAACGTTATTGGATCAGATAATATTGATATTATTACTGGATCAGATCAGAATAATGAAATTTATAGCCTGCAAGGCGCCGATGAATTATATGGCCTTGGCGGAGACGATTATCTGGTTTCAGATGGCGGTTATTCTTGGATCGAAGGCGGCTCCGGTAACGATTTCATCGAAGCCAACGGTTACTCCGCCGTGGTCTATGGTGGCTCCGGCAATGACATGATCATCGCGAACAATTACAATTCTGCAGTCTTTGGAGAAGCAGGTAACGATTACATTCAGGGAGCAGATACTGCCGCTGGCGGCACGGACAATGACCACTTCAAGTATTGCAACGAGATCAGCACCGGCAGTGGCTACGATGTGATCATTGCCGGCGAATACAGCAGCAATTCCAGCATCTATGATTTCAATGTCTTTAATGACCGCATCGACGTTTCGGAGATCGGTTGGACAAAGGACACAACCAATATAACAGTTGCAGGCTCTGGCGGCCTGACAAGCATCCTCATCACGTCAACGGGATCATCCGGAAATTCGTATCAGTTCTATCTCTACGGCGTGGCCCCGACTGATTTCAACGTCCTCGGCGGAGCAAGCGGGATATTCATTTTCGCCTGATCTCCGGTAGCGAAACATCCGACCACCTCAGGGCACGCGGCACCGGCTGCGTGCAACGATCACATCGAGTTTCCGGTCCCGGATCATCTTGCTGATCGCGACGGCAGAACGGAGTTCACCGCCTGGTGAGTTGATCAGAACAGGCACTTTCCTGTTCCCGACAGCTTTGAGTACCTTGGCGAACTGCGCCGGCGTGTCCGCCATGATCCGCCCTTCCGCGCTAATCCAGGTGATGCAGTTGGGCTCACAGCCCGGTATGGCATCCCGATAAACGGTGACAACCATCGGCTTTGCGCCTTCCGGCAAAGTCTGCTGCGCACGGACGGAAAGCGCCGGAAGGCAGGCCGCGACCGCCGCTGTGAGCATCCACCTGCCGGGCGAAACCATGCGCCCCATGCGTCTACCCCCTCACCTCTTCCACTTCGGCCAGAGCCTCCTGCCCGGCTTTCGCTTCGTCGAGGAAAATCCACACGCCCGCCGCGATGATGATCAAAACGCCGATGAGTGTCGAGAGGGCCGGCACATCGCCGAACACGACCCAGCCGAGGAACACAGCCCAGACAATCAACGTATACTGATACGGCACCACCACCGAGGCCGGCGCCAGCATCAGCGAGCGGTTCGTCGCCATATGCGCCAGCATGGCAATGACGCCGAGGAGCCCGAGCAACAAAAGGTCGCCCAGCCCCGGCTGCACCCACTGGAACGGCGCCATCACCACCCCAAGCGCCAGCGCGGCTACCGTCTGCCAGACGACAAGCGTCAGATCGGGCGTACCGCGCAGCTTGCGTGTCACGATCATGCAGAGCGCAAAAGCAAAGCTGCCCGCCACGGCCACCAGCGCGGGCCAGCCGAGATTGCCGCCCGCCGGATTGAGCGCCACCAGGACGCCAATGAAACCGACACCGATGGCGATCCAACGTCGGAGTGGCGTCGGTTCACCGAGCAGCGGGCTCGCCAGCATCGCCACATAGATCGGTGTCGCCAGCCAGAAAGCGACTGTTTCAGCGAGCGGCATATAGGATACGGCGAGGTAGAAACTGCCCGCCTCGAAGGTCGTCAGCGCCGCCCGGATCGCCTGCCACTTCGGCTCCGGCGGATGAAGAATCGGCGCAAGCCCCTGCCGTGCCACCGCCGGCACCAGCACCATCAGCGCTGCAGCCGAACGGACCAGCATCACCATGCCGACGGTAAAGGCCCCCAGCAGCCATTTGCCCAGGGCATCGTTGAAGGAGAATATCGCCATACCGAGGCACATCAGCAGGATGCCGGCGAGGCGCGGTCTGGCGGTCAGGGATTGCAGCATGAAAGCACTTGGCTATTGCGTGTCGATGGGGCGTCTTCGTGCGCATGACGGGAAAGCCAGTCATGGCCCGCGCGATGTACCCAGCCATGTCGCGATAGACAAGCTCTCACAGAACAATCCCGGCACGATCCTCCTATCCCCCCAGCCAGCGCAGCAGCCATGGCGTGATCATGGCCGTGAACGCCGCATTGAGCGCCATCGCCACCGCTGCAAAGGTTCCGGTCAACTCGCTGGCCTGAAAGGCCCGCGCCGTGCCGATGCCGTGCGCGACAAGCCCGATGCCGAAGCCCCGCGCCCGCTCGTCCTGAATACCTGCTGCGTTCAGCAGCGGAATAGCCACAACAGCCCCGAAAATGCCGGTGGAAACCACCAGAACCGCCGTCAGCGCGGGATCACCGCCTAGCCCTTCGGACACCGCCATCGCCACCGCCGCCGTAATCGCCTTGGGAGCCATGGAAACCACCACGCCGGTCGAAACCCCAAAAGCCTTGAGGATCAGCACCACCGAGATGATCGAGACAACCGCCCCCATAACCAGCGCGCCGAAAATTGGCAGCAGGGCTTTTGCCACCGTCTGTCGATGCGCAAAGAGCGGCACCGCCAACGCCACCGTCGCCGGACCGAGCAGGAAATGCACGAATTGCGCGCCATCGAAGTAGACAGGATAGGGCGTTCCGGTTGCCGCCAGGATGAGCCCGATCAGGGCAGCCGCAATCAGAACCGGATTGGCGAGCGGTGGCCGCCCCAGCCGCGCGGCGAAACGATCGGCCAGCGCATAGGCAGCCAGCGTCAACGTGAGCCAGGTCAGCGGCCGCTCGGCAAGATAAACCCAGAGCGCGAAGGGCGAAGCGCTCATCACCGCTCCCTGCCGATCCGCGACAACACGCGGAAGGTCCAGACCGAGGCGAAAAGGCCGATGATGGTTGACCCCGCCAGCGCGACTGCAATGGCAATACCGTTCGCCCCGATGACATCAAGGCGCTGGATCACCCCCACCCCCGCCGGAACGAACAGCAGCGAAAGATGCGCCAGCAGCCCCAGCGCCACCGATTCGAGCGTTCCATCACGAAACACCACCGGCAACACGCGCACGAGCGGATCGCGCGCCAGCAGAATGGCCAGCAACAGCAGCATTCCGATCACCGGCCCCGGCACCGGCAGGCCCCCGAGACGCGCGGTCACTTCCCCCGAAAGCTGGCAGAAGAGCAGAACGGCAAATGCTGTAATCATGCCGCCATCCGATCATGTTGCGCGTGCCCACGCAACTGTGAGTGGACCGTCGCCGGTTTCACCCGAACGCAGATAGACAATGTAAATAAAAATGCTAACATGCGCCCCGGAATTTGGTTGGAATATCGAACTGTCGCATGGTCTTTCCATCGATGCCTGTTCAGACGAACTCCCCAAGTTCGCACAAGCCGGGGCAGTGCAGCCGCTCTGAACCACATCACTCTGGCCCCAAGGGGCCGCCGAAGGAAAGACTGACTACAATGCTGAATGGCACCGTCAAATGGTTCAACACCCAGAAGGGCTACGGCTTCGTTCAGCCCGACGCCGGTGGGCCGGATGTGTTCGTGCACATCACCGCCGTGCAGCGCGCTGGCCTGCGTGAACTGCGTGAGGGCGACAAGCTCACCTACGAACTCGTGACGGATCGCCGCACGGGCAAGACCTCGGCTGGCAATCTCGTACTCGCTGGCTGATTTCTCCTTTACCGGAGGGTGTGGGGTACGATATGGCGCGCCATGCGCGAAGGTTTGCTCCCCAACACCGTAACCCATCTTCTCCGCCTTGAGGCGGAGGAGACCTTGGCCCGCAGGGCCGCTGATTTCCTGACGGAAATGCTGCCGCCGGAAGAAACCGCGGCGGCGGCCTTCGAGATTGACGACGGCCGAAGCTGGTCACTCGAAGTTTATTTCTCCGACACACCTGACGAAGCGATGGTTCGGAACCTGCTGTCGTCCGTGGTCGGTGCCCCGCTTGCCGCGCAGGCGGAATTCGCAAAAGTCGACCAGAAGGACTGGGTTGCCTCTTCGCTGGAAGGACTTCAGCCGGTGCGCGCCGGACGGTTCCTGGTCCATGGCAGCCATGACCGTCATCGCCCCCGCATCAATGACATCGCCATAGAAATCGAGGCTGCGCTGGCCTTCGGCACCGGCCATCATGGCACGACGCGCGGCTGTCTTCTGCACTTCGATGGGCTGATGAAACGGTGGAAACCGGAACGGGTGCTGGATGTGGGCACCGGCACCGGGCTTCTGGCCATCGCCGCCGCCCGCGCCCTGCACCGGCCTGTTGCCGCCGGCGACATCGACCCCGTATCGACCATCACCTCGCGTTCAAACGCCCTCGCCAATCGCGCCGGCGCCTATGTCCGCCCCGTGACAGCCCCCGGCGTCCGCCACCCGGATCTCGTGCGGGAATCGCCCTACGATCTCATCTTTGCGAACATTCTCGCCCGTCCGCTGATGCGGCTTGCCCCATCCATCGCCTCGGTGGCAACGCGCAACGCGACGCTGATCCTGTCTGGCCTGCTGCCGCGCGATGTGAATGGCATCCTTTCCAGCTACCGCGCTCATGGGTTCCGGTTGATTCGCCGCATCGACCTTGAAGGCTGGGTCAGCCTGCAACTCAAACGCGGCCGGTCCTGAGAGGGTCGATCAAACAAAAACGCTGCGCTTTAGGGGCGCAGCGTTTATCATTTCAGGACATGAACTGATCAGAAGGGCAGATCCTTGCGCTCGGCCCTCGCCTCGCTGCGCTGGGTAATCTCATCCATCATGCGCTTGTGGCGGGCGATTTCGCGGCGGGCAGCCATCTCGCGCGAAGCGGCCAGCGCTGCGACAAAGCGGGCAAAAAAGCCCGGCCGGGCTGTCCGGGCAGGAACGGCAACCGGAAGATCGGTAAAGGCGCTCGTTGCGGAACTCATGGAATTTCTCCTTACGTCCCCGGCTGAACCGGAGCGTTTCATGGGAGAGAAGATAGCGCAGATTTCGCAATGCGGTAGAGCGCATTGTGCAGCGCAGCATTGCAATGAACGCATACCAAATAGATAATTGTTTAAAATTTGTTCATATTCGCATACCTGACGCGTCATGCCTGCCAACGGGGCAGAGTGTCAGCGGAATGTGCCTTGCTGTTGTCGCAACGAAGATTACCTTTCAAAGAATGTTCACCGCCAAATTCCAGACCTTCTCCGATTCTGCCAACGGAACGGCCGGCCCTGCCCGGGTTGCCGCGCTCCGGGCACAGTTCAGCCCCCTTGGTATTGATGGCTTCATCGTTCCGCGCGCGGATGAGCATCAGGGCGAATATGTCCCTGCCTGCGACGAACGTCTTGCGTGGCTCACCGGCTTCACCGGCTCTGCGGGGCTGGCCATCGTCCTGAAGGATCGCGCTGCACTTTTCGCAGATGGGCGCTACACCGTGCAGGCGGCTGCACAAACCGACCCCGCCACCTTTGAACAGGTGCCCTGGCCGTCTGTCTCGCCCGGCCAGTGGCTGGCTGAGGCTGCCCCAGGCCATTCGCGGATCGGCTATGACGCAGCACTGCATACGCCGGGCGAGATTGCGCGGCTGGAAGCGGCAACAAAACGGCAGGGCATAACCTTCGTTCCGGTCGAAAACCCCATTGATGCGCTCTGGCGGGATCGTCCTGCCGCGCCAACGGGCAAGATCGTTGCCCATCCCCTAAGCCTTGCCGGCGAAAGCAGCCGGGACAAGCTTGCCCGCGTCCGCGCTGCGCTGGACAAGGACGGCGCCGACGCGCTGATCGTTTCCGATCCGCACGCTCTGGCCTGGTTGTTCAACATCCGCGGTTCGGATGTACAATACACTCCCCTGCCCCTGGGTTATGCGCTGGTTCCGCGCGAGGGCCTCCCCACCCTGCTGCTCGCACCGGAAAAACTCGGTGCCGCCCTTGGCGAAAGCCTTGCAAAACAGGCGAACCTTGCCACCCCCGAAGCGCTGGAACAGGCAGTGAAAGCCGCGGCGCCCGGCAGGCGCATCCGGCTCGATGCCGCCAGCGCTGGCATCCGCCTGAAGCGCTGGATCGAGCAGGCCGGTGGCACGGCAGATCTGGGCACGGACCCAATCGCCCTGATGAAAGCCGCCAAGAATGCGGCGGAACAGGCTGGCACCCGCGCCGCCCATCTGCGTGATGGCGCGGCGATGACGAATTTCCTTGCCTGGTTCGATAAAGAAGCGCCCGGAGGCAAGCTGACGGAAATCGATGCCGTGGCCGCGCTCGAAACCTTCCGCCGCGCCACGGGCAAGCTGAAGAACCTGTCATTCCCGACCATATCCGGCGCCAACGCCCACGCCGCCCTGCCCCACTACCGGGTCAGCGCCGCGTCGAACGCACCGATCCGCCACGGCATTTTTCTGATCGATTCCGGCGGGCAGTATCAGGATGGAACCACCGATATCACCCGCACCATCGCCGTCGGCACACCGACGAAGGAGATGAAAGATCGCAACACGCGCGTCCTGAAAGGCATGATTGCGATTTCCCGCGCTGTGTTTCCAAAGGGCACGAGCGGCGCGCAACTCGATACGCTCGCCCGTCACGCGCTCTGGCAGGCGGGGCTCGATTTCGAGCACGGCACCGGTCACGGCGTCGGCAGCTACCTTTCCGTGCACGAAGGACCGCAGCGGATCTCCAAGCTCGGCACCACGCCGCTCGAACCCGGCATGATCCTGTCGAATGAGCCCGGCTATTACAAGGAAGGCGCATTCGGTATCCGCATCGAAAACCTTGTGATGGTCGAGCCGCGCACCATTCCAGGCGCCGAGCGGACGATGTACGGCTTCGAAACGCTGACCTTCGCCCCGATTGATCAGCGGCTGATCGATCGCACGCTGCTCGATGCGGGAGAAATCGCCTGGCTCGATGCCTATCACAAATCCGTCCGGGCCAAGCTGTCACCATTGGTCGATAACGCGACCAAAGCGTGGCTCAAGGCCGCAACGGCGGCACTCTGAGGCGCAGATGAATGCGATTGTACCCATGCGGCGCCTCGTGCCGCTCCTGCTGCTGCTGGCCATGGTCGGCCCGCTGACGCTGAACATTCTCCAGCCATCGTTGCCGGGCCTGGAAAAAGCCCTCAGTGCGCCGAAGGAAACCGTCCAGCTCACGCTGTCGCTCTACCTGCTTGGGATGGCCGGCTCGCAGGTCATCGCGGGGCCCATGGCAGACCGCTTCGGTCGCCGCCCGATCATTCTGATTGCGCTGGTGATCTTCATTATCGCCAGCTTTGCGGCCAGTCAGGTCCATTCCATCGAGATGCTGATCCTCGCCCGCGTCGTGCAGGCATTCGGGGCCACATCCTGCCTGTCACTGTCGCGAACCATCATCGCCGATGTCTCGAACCGCGAGACGACGATGCGGATCATCGCCTCGATTACCATGGTGATGGTGCTGGCGCCGATGGCGTCTCCGAACATCGGCAGTTTTCTCGATACGCGGTTCGGCTGGCCGTCGATTTTCCTGTTTTGCGCAGTGTTCGGAGTGATCACGATTGCCATCATGGCAGCCTGGTTGCCGGAGACGCGCCCTGCCAAGCTCCAGAACGCCACCTTCAGTGCCGTCACCCTCCGGACGCTGGCCCTGGCGCGTAACCCGGCCTTCCTCAGACAGGCAGGCATCGCCAGCTTTGCCTCGGCGGCGTTTTTCATCATCCTTGGCGCGACGCCCCACGTCATCATCAATGCCATGCAGCGCACACCGGCAGAATTCAGCCTGTGGTTCATCCTCCTCGGCGTCGGCTATGCACTCGGCAACTTCACAGTCACGCGCAACGGCCACCGCATGGCCCGCATCATGTGGATCGGCAACTTCATGCTGCTCGCGGGCGCGGCGATCATGGCGGGGTTGGCGCTCGTCCCTGTGATGCATCCGGCAGCGGTGTTCGCGCCGGCTGTGCTGGTCACCTACGGCAACGGTTTGGTGCTGCCCAATGCCATGGCATCCGGCATCCAGACCGATCGTGAGGCGGCCGGTGCAGCCTCCGGCCTGATGGGCTTTGCCCAGATGTCGTTGGGAGCCATTTTCAGCTACCTTGCCGGCCTTGCGCCGAACGGCACGCCACTCGCGATGTCGCTGATGATCCTCGGCTGCGGCCTGCTGGCCGTAGTGCTGACCATGCGGCGGTAATCACCCGCCGATCAGTGTCAGCCATTCATCCTCGGTCAGAACCGCAACGCCAAGGTCGCGCGCCTTGTCAAGTTTCGACCCCGCACCGGGCCCCGCCACTACGATGTCGGTCTTTTTGGAAACCGATCCCGCCACCTTGGCGCCGAGGCTTTCGGCTCGGGCTTTCGCTTCATCGCGCGTCATCTTTTCAAGACTGCCGGTGAAAACAACCGTCTTGCCGGCGACAGCCGTATCGGCTTTCGGCTTTTCCGCATCGACCACCCGGACCTCTGCGGCAAGCCGCGCCACCATCGAGGCGTTATGCGGCTCGGCAAAAAAGCGCCCGAGCGCCGTCACCACCGCCTCGCCAATCTGGTCGAGCGCATCCATCTCCGCCACGGCATCGCCATCCCCGACGGCGATGCGCCCGCAGGCATCGCGGAAAGCATCCCAAGAACCATAGGCCCGCGCCAGCACCTTGGCGGTCGTCTCGCCTACATGCCGCACTCCGAGCGCGTAAATGAAACGCTCCAGCGCAATCACCCGACGGGCATTGATCGCAGCGAAGAGATTGGCGACCGAAATGGCACCAAATCCTTCGAAATTCTCGATTTTCTGAACGCTCGACGCCTTGTTCCGTGCTTCGAGCGTGAAAATATCGGCCGGTTCGCGGATTCTCAGCGTCTCCACAGGGCAGTTGAAGAAAATCTCGATCTGCTTTTCGCCAAGGCCCTCGATGTCGAAAGCCCGGCGCGATACAAAATGCCGCAGATGCTCGATGCGCTGGTAGGGACAGGCGAACTCGCCCGTACAACGCGCAACTGCGCCCTCCTCACCTGCTGCCGTCTCTTCCCGCACCAGCGGCGTTTTCAACTCACAGCGGCAAACATGGGGAAAATTGTAAGGCTCGGCACCCGCGGGGCGCTTGTCGAGCACCACTTCAACCACTTGCGGAATGACATCGCCCGCCCGCTGCACCACCACTGTATCGCCGATGCGGATGTCCTTCTTGGCAATCTCGTCCTGATTGTGCAGCGTCGCGTTGGAGACGACCACGCCGCCCACCGTCACGGGCTTCAACTTGGCAACCGGCGTATGCGCCCCCGTGCGCCCCACTTGAATGTCGATGCCTTCCAGCACCGTCATCGCCTTTTCGGCAGCAAACTTGTGCGCAATGGCCCAGCGCGGACTGCGGGCAACAAAGCCAAGGCGCGCCTGCAAGGCAAGGTCATCCACCTTGTAGACGACGCCGTCGATATCATAACCGAGGCTGGCCCGCTCCGCTTCGATGGCTTGATAATGCGCGAGCAGCGCCGCCGCGCCATCGCACAACGCCATCCGGTCGTTGGTGGGAAAGCCCCAGATGCGGAACGCGGCCACCATACCGCTCTGCGTGAGTGCCGGCATCGCCGACATTTCACCCCAGGCATAGGCAAAAAACTTCAGCGGCCGGGCGGCGGTGATCCGCGCATCAAGCTGGCGCAAGGACCCCGCCGCCGCATTGCGCGGATTGGCAAACACCTTTTCGCCCGCTTCGGCCTGCCGGGCATTGATGGCGGCAAAATCGGCATGGCTGAGGTAGATTTCGCCGCGCACCTCGGCAACGTCTGGCGCGCCAGCCGGCAAGTGATGCGGAATGCCGGCGATGGTGCGCACATTGGCGGTCACATCCTCGCCCTCGAAGCCGTCACCGCGCGTAGCAGCATGGACGAGAACGCCCTTCTCATACCGCAGCGAGCAGGACAGCCCGTCGATCTTCGGCTCCGCCGTGAAGAACAGCGCCGTATCCACCGGCCAATCGAGGAACCGCCTGATGCGCGCCACGAAATCCGCCACGTCATCGGATGAAAACGCATTGGCCAGCGACAGCATCGGCACCGCATGGCGGATCTTGCCGAACTTGGCGGAAGGCGCCGCCCCGACCTTCTGCGTAAGGCTCTCCGCCGATTTCAGATGCGGAAATGCTGTTTCCAGCGCTTCGTAGCGCCGGCGCAGCGCGTCATAGTCAGCGTCGCTGATGCTCGGTGCGTCGTCCGCGTAATAGCGCTGGTCATGGCCGGCGATCTCTTCGCCCAGCGCCGCATGTTCGGCCTGCGCTTCCAGCGGCGTCAGTTTGTCGATGGGCAGGCGTGCCATCAGGCCCCCGCCAGCAGGCGCGCAGCAGCGGCCCGCGCCTCATTGGTAATGGTTTCGCCAGACAACATCCGTGCGATCTCCTCCAGGCGCGACTCAGCCGCCAACGTCGATACCCGCGTGGCAACCCGCGCCCCCGCATCCACAGCGTCCTTGGCAATCAGCATATGGGTGTCGGCCCGTGCGGCGACCTGCGGTGCGTGGGTGACGGACAGAACCTGCGAGCGCATGGACAGCCGCGCAAGGCGCTGGCCAATGGCATCGGCCACCGCGCCGCCAACGCCTGAATCAATCTCGTCGAACACCAGCGTCGGCGCCGAACCGCGATCGGCCAGCACCACCTTCAGCGCCAGCATGAATCGCGAGAGTTCGCCCCCCGAAGCCACCTTCATCAGGGGGCCAGGCCGCGTGCCAGGGTTGGTTTGCACATGAAATTCCACCCGGTCAAAGCCATGCGCGCCGCCCGCCTCCTCGGCGGTGATCGCAGTCATGAAGCGCGCACGCTCCAGTTTCAGCGGCGGAAGTTCCGCATTGACGGCCTCATCGAGCGCCTCGGCCGTTGCCTTGCGGCGGTCACTGAGCGCGCGGGCAGCGGATTCGTAGGCACCCCTCGTCGCCTCACGCGCGGCATCAAGGCGCCGCATCTCTGCCTCGCCGAATTCCAGCGCATCTAGTTGCGCCCGAAAACTCGCAGCCAACGCCGGCAGGGCATCAACACGCGTGTTGTGCTTGCGGGCCGCCGCGCGCAGGGCAAACAGCCGCTCCTCGATCTGTTCGAGTTCGCGCGGGTCGTAATCGGCTTCACGGATGGCGACGGCCAGCACCGCCTGCGCCTCGTCCAGCGCCGTCAACGCGCCATCGAGCGCCTTCACGACCGGCTCGATCAGCGCCGGCGCCTGCCCGCTGCGCCGTTCCAGCCGCCGCATCAACGCGGATACGATGGGAATGGGCGAATGGGCCCCGCTGACAACCTCCTGCGCCTCGTTGAGGTCAGCAGCCACCTTCTCGGCCGCCATCATGACCTGACGACGGGTCGCAAGGGCTTCCTCTTCATCCGGCTCCGGGGCGAGCGCACTGAGTTCATCGGCAGCATGGCGCAGATAATCCGCCTCCTTGCGCGCCGCCTCAATGCGGGCGGCGTGGGCGCAGAAATCCGCCTCCGCCTGCTTCCAGCCGCGATGCAGCGCAGAAACCTCGGCAACGAGGTTTTCGAGCCCACCATACGCATCGACAAGATCGCGATGCCGCGCGGAATCGACCAGCGCCCGCTCGTCGTGCTGACCGTGAATCTCAACCAGCGCCGCGCCAATACTCTTCAGAACCTGCACGCTCACCGGCTGATCGTTGATGAAGGCGCGCGTCCGCCCGTCCGGCATCTGCACGCGCCGGAGAATCAACCCGCCGTCGGTGTCGAGCCCCGCCTCCGCCGCTGCTCGCATCGCGTCATGGTCGGCGGCAAGATCGAACACCGCGCTCACCTGCCCTTGTGCCTGGCCGTGACGCACGAGCGAGCCATCGCCCCGCCCGCCAAGCGCCAGCGCAAAAGCATCGAGCAGAATGGATTTACCCGCGCCGGTCTCGCCGGTCAGCACACTCAGGCCACGGTCGAGGGCAAGGTCAAGCCGGTCGATCAGCACAATGTCGCGGATCGAAAGCTGCGCCAGCATGGCCGCCCGCCGCCCGGTTCAGAGGCTGGCAGTGCGCGTGAAGTTGCGGAACTGCTTGCTGATCCACGAACCGGAACTCTCGCGCGGTTCCGTGCCATTCGACTGCATCAGCGTATAGGCATCCTTGTACCACGGACTTTCGGGGAAGTTGTGGCCCAGCACCGCCGCCGCCGTCTGCGCTTCGGGCACGATGCCGAGCGCCATATAGGCTTCCGAAATCCGGTACAGCGCTTCTTCCACATGCCGCGTCGTCTGGTAGCGCACCAGAACCTCGCGGAAGCGGTTCACGGCGCCGGTATAGTTGCGCTGCTTGAGGTAATAGCGGCCAATGTCCATTTCCTTGCCGGCGAGCTGGTCACGCGCCATCAGCACACGCTGCTTGGCATCGGCGGCATACTCGGACTTCGGCCACTTGCGGCCCACTTCATCAAGAGCAAGCATCGCCCGCTCTGTCCGCTCCTGATCCCGGGTAATGTCGGGAATCTGGTTATAATAGGACATGCCGACCAGATACTGCGCATACGCCGCATCCTGATCCGCAGGATAAAGCTGGACAAAGCGCCGCCCGCTGGCAATTGCCTCGTCGTAATCGCCATTTTCGTAGCTGGCGAACGTGGTCAGCACCAGCGCCTTCCGCGACCAGCTCGAATAAGGATACTGCTTGTCGAGTTCGGCGAACTTCTTCACCGCCGGCTCATACTGCTTCTTGTCGAGCCGGGCGAGACCATCGTTGAACAGCACTTCCGCCGGCTCTTCCTTGCCGATGTCGCTCTTGGGCCCCTTGTCCGTGAAATAGGCAAGCGGGTTCATGCTCTCCATCGTCTCGCAAGCCGACAGAGCAACAGCCAGCGCCGCGGCCACAACGAACCGCGCACTACGCGCGCCAAACCCTACACGAACCATGATCCGCCTGTACCTGTCCGTTCCTGCGCGCGACATTTGCACGAGAATTTACCGTTCCGCAACCAGACTGCGATGCCAGTACCGCCCCACAGGAGAATTATTGTTAACGCCTGGACTTCTTGCGCCCGAATGTGGCGAAGCGACGGCACCGCATCTGAGAGCCTGTGTGAAAAACAAAATCCCCGGCTTTTTGACCGGGGATGATGCAGGAAGACAAGAGCCGATCAGCGCGTGTGGGGACCGAAGGCCGGCGCGGGCGCCACCAGTTCGCCATGCCCGGTCTCGCGCGAAATGTCACGGCGGGCGGTCGTCGCATCGACAATCGCGTAGGCCGAGCGGTCGTCAAACAGCTTCTGAAGCATCATCACGTTGAGTTTGTGGCCGGGGCAGAAGGCCCGATAGGTGCCACGGAGCATGTAGCCGGCAAGAGCCAGATCGCCGACAGCATCAAGGATCTTGTGGCGGACGAACTCATCCGCGAAGCGCAGGCCCTCGGGATTGATCACACGGTCATCCCCAACGGCGACGGTATTCTCAAGGCTGGCGCCAAGGGCAAAGCCGGCCTTCCACAGCATCTCGACATCCTTCATGAAACCGAAGGTACGGGCGGCGGAAATCTCGGAGCGGAAACGGCCAGGCGTAAGATCGAAGCTGCGGGCCTGACGACCGATCACCGGCGTATCAAAGGCAATCTCGACATCCAGGCTGAGCGTGTTGCCGCCCGGAACAAGCTCGGCATAGGAGCGGCCGTTCTCGACACGCACCGGCTTGAGCACTTTCAGAACCTTGCGGTTGGCGCTCAGCGGCACCACGCCCACCTGGTCGATCGCCTCGACGAACACACGCGAGGAGCCGTCGAGAATCGGAAGCTCCGGCCCGTCGATCTCGATCAGGGCATTGTCGACGCCAAGGCCGGCAAGAGCGGCAAGGCAATGTTCAACCGTGGAAACGGTCGCGCCGCAATCAGAACCGATCACGGTGCAGAGTTCAGTCTGGCGGACAGCGCCGAAACGCGCCTCGATCAGGCGTTCGCGCCCGCCGGCAAGACCGGTGCGCAGAAACACATAACCGGAATTGGCATCGGCAGGGTGAAGGATCACACGAGCGGGGCGGCCAGAGTGGACACCAATGCCGTCCACGACGATACGATCACCCAGCGTTGTTTGCTTCACGAGCCCAATCCTTTGTCTTGCCGGACCGCCCGGAGAGAGTGGTCTGGCGGATGGCGCAACAGATCGAATCAAATCAACCGTCACACCATCAGGTTCGGGAAGGTGAATAACCGCGTAACCCTTATAATCAAAATCACGCTTTTTAACCGAGTGTAACAGAAACCGTGAGCGCGTGACGGGTAGCGAAGATAACGAATTTCCAAAACGATTACAGAGGCCTACGCGAGGCCTCTGTTGAAAGTTCCGGCCGGTGCGCGCCAACATCGGGCGCGCGCCTCAGTTGGCCTGACGGCGCAGGAAGGCGGGAATTTCGAGTTGCTCGTCAGCGCTGTTGCCAGCCTGGTTCGCAACGCGCCCCATCGGATCGAGATGGCCAGCAGCCGCACGCTGCACGGGAGCCGCCGGGCGGCGCGCATATTCCGCATGAGTCGCGCTCGGCGCCGGTGTTGCAACCGCCACGGGCGGCGTCACCGGAACAGGCGCAGCCCCCACACCATCTTCGCGGCGGCCAAGACCGACCGCAGCGAGGCGCTGCATCAGCGTCATGCGCTTGCTTTCCACCGGATGCATGGTGGCAGCCTCGGCACGCGGCTCCTGCGCGCGAACGAGCTGCTGACCCGGCTGCGGCAGATCTTCCACCGCAGGCATCCGCGGCTGGCGAATGGCGGCCCGCTCGGGCGCCGGGGGAATGAAATGGCTGGCCGGGGCGAACTGCGGCGCAGGGGCCTGCTCGACAACCGGCTCCGGCACATAAACCGGGCGCGGCGCGACCGGCTGGATCGTCACGTCATGCTGCACACGCACCGGCTCAGGCTGGGGCGTCATCATGGTCTCGGCGGCAGCGACGGGCGCCTCGATCCGCGTGGCAGGTTGCTGAACCTGCGCCCGGGCGGCCATATGCGCCCGAAGTTTCTCGGCCATTTCCTGCAGGCGCTGATCCTGGCTGCGGGTCTGTTCGACCTCCTTGGGCGAACGGTCGAGCCCGGTGGCAACCACCGACACGCGGATGATGCCATCGAGCGATTCGTCCTGCGTCGCACCGAAGATGACATTGGCGTCGGCTTCCACTTCCTGACGGATGCGATTGGCGGCCTCGTCCACCTCGTAGATCTTCATGTCGCGGCCACCGGTGATCGAGATCAGAAGGCCACGCGCCCCCTTCATCGACACCTCGTCAAGCAGCGGATTGGCAATGGCGGCCTCGGCAGCATGAATTGCCCTGCCCTCGCCAGTCGATTCGCCCGTGCCCATCATCGCCTTGCCCATCTCGCGCATCACGGCGCGTACGTCGGCGAAGTCGAGGTTGATCAGGCCCGGCTTGACGATCAGGTCGGTGATCGAGGCAACGCCGGAATAGAGCACCTGGTCCGCCATCGAGAAGGCCTCGGCGAAGGTGGTCTTGTCATTGGCGATGCGGAAAAGGTTCTGGTTCGGGATCACGATCAGCGTATCGACCGAGGACTGTAGCTCGGCAATGCCGGCCTCAGCCACCGCCATGCGGCGCGGCCCCTCGAAATGAAACGGCTTGGTGACGACGCCGACGGTGAGGATGCCCATTTCACGGGCTGCGCGGGCAATAACGGGCGCAGCGCCCGTGCCCGTGCCGCCGCCCATGCCAGCGGTGATGAAGGCCATGTGCGAACCGTTCAACTGGTCGCGAATCTCGTCGAGCACCTCTTCGGCAGCGGAACGGCCAACCTCGGGCATCGAACCTGCGCCGAGCCCTTCGGTGACCTGCACACCCATCTGAATGCGACGATCCGCCCGCGACAGTCGCAGCGCCTGCGCATCCGTGTTGGCAACGACGAAATCGACCCCCGCGAGGCCGCATTCGATCATGTTGTTCACGGCGTTGCCGCCAGCACCGCCGCAACCGAAAACCGTGATCCGCGGCTTGAGTTCCCGAATGTCGGGCGCCTGCAGCGAGATGGTCATCTGATGGCCTCTTTCCGTTGGGGACGCCACACAGAGGCGCCGCCGTTACTACTCAACCGGATTGAGACGGTAGCCTGACATGGTTAAGGGATAGTAATTGTCGACTGATTCTGAAAGGAATTTTTCGGATTTTGGCCACCCTTCGCTAAGCATGTTTTGCGGTCGGCAATTTTTATGCGCCGCACGAATCCTGCTTCCGCAGGCTTGACGGCAACGACACATCCGCGCTTGCTCGTCAGACAACCGAGCGCGAGTGCCCCATGCGATCCCTTCTATGCGTCAAACCCGGCGAGCTTGAAATCGTCGAGCGCCCCCGCCCTGCATCACCAGGCACGGGCGAAGTGCTGGTTCGCATCCGCCGCGCCGGCGTTTGCGGCACCGATCTGCACATTTTTGAAGGGACGCATCCTTATCTGCAATATCCGCGCGTCATCGGCCACGAACTTGCCGGCGAGATTGCCGAAGTCGGCCCGGGCACAACGCTCCGTCCAGGCCAGCAGGTCTATGTCATCCCCTATCTCTCCTGCGGTTCGTGCGTTGCCTGCCGCAAGGGCAAGACGAATTGCTGCCAGACCATTGCCGTGCTCGGCGTCCACAAGGATGGCGGCATGGCCGATTTCGTCTGCCTGCCGGAAAGCAATGTTGTGGCGGCGGATGGCGTGACGCTGGATGAGGCCGCCATGGTCGAGTTTCTTGCCATTGGCGCCCATGCGGTGCGCCGTGCGGCGCCCGGCCCGAACGATCGCGTGCTGGTGGTCGGCGCCGGGCCCATCGGTATCGGCTGCATGATCTTTGCAAAGCTGCGCGGTGGCAGTGTCACCGCCCTCGACATGCGGCAGGACCGGCTGAATTTCTGCCGCGACCGGCTCGGCGTCGATCATGCGGTGAAGGTCGGCCCTGATGCGAAGGCCGAACTTGGCGCCCTCACCGGCGGTGACTTCTATGATGTGGTCATCGATGCCACAGGCAACGCAAAAGCCATGATGGCCGGCTTCGATTATGTCGCCCACGGCGGCGCATATGTGTTCGTCTCGATCGTCCTTGATACGATCACCTTCTCGGACCCCGAGTTCCACAAGCGTGAGACAACGCTTCTCGGCAGCCGTAACGCGACACGCGAGGATTTTGAGACGGTGTTTGCCGCCATGCGCGCGGGCAAGGTGCCGACGGATGCACTTGTGACCCATCGCGCCCCGCTGGCCGAGGCCCCCGCCCGCTTTGCAGAATGGCTTCGGCCCGAGACAGGCGTCATCAAGGCGATTCTGGAGATTTAGTCCGGCCTAGAAGCTGTCGCGGATCCAGCGACCGACCTTGCCGATATAGCTGTCGGTGCCGGTGGCGAGCAGGCGTCCGCGCGTCGGCTCGAAATGTTCGAGCGCCGCCACCTGCGGATAGACCAGCAGGCCGACCGCCGTGGCAAAGGCCGGCGATTTCGCTGCTTCCGGCAGACCCTGGATGCCGACCGGACGACCAATCCGCACATGCTTGGTCAGGATCTTGCGGCTGAGTTCCGGCAAGCCGGCGAGTTGCGCGCCGCCGCCCGTCAGCACGATGCGCTGGCCGGCATTGAGGGCGAATCCCGCCCGCTGGAGCCGGTCACGCACGAGTTCGAGGATTTCTTCGACACGCGGCCGCACGATGCGCGTCACCTGGCTGCGCGGAATCTGGTTGGGATAATCGCGGGCATCCTCGCCCACCTGGCGGATGGCGATCAGATCGCGGTCGTCGGATGCGGTTTCGATGCACGAGCAGGTCAGGGTTTTCAGCCGCTCGGCATCCTCAAGGCGCATCGAAAGGCCGCGCGCAAGATCCATGGTGATGTGATTGCCGCCCACGGCCACGGCATCGCAATGCACGAGACGCCCGCGCTGGAAAATGCCGACACTGGTGGTGCCGCCACCAAAATCGATGCAGGCGACACCCATTTCGGCTTCATCATCAACCAGCGTCGAGAGCGCCGAGGCATAGGGCGTACCCACCATCGCCTCCACCTTGAGATGGCCACGCTCCACGGCCAGCATCAGGTTTTTCTGGGCCAGCATGTCACAGGTCGCCACATGCATATCGACATGCAGGTGATCACCCAGCATCCCGCGTGGATCACGGATATGGCGCGATTCGTCGAGGCAATAGCCGATCGGCAGCGAGTGGAGCACGATGCGCCCCTGCGTCATCGACTGGCTGATCGCCGCATCCATGACCCGATGCACATCGCTGTCATTGATTGTGCGGCGATGCAGGTTGACCGAACCGGTGAACTGGCGCGAGGCGAGGCGCCCGCCGGTCATATTCACGATGGTCGATTCCACCTGAACGCCGGCCATGCGTTCTGCGGCGTCCACCGCCAGACGCACCGCACGTTCAGCCTCTTCAAGATCGACGACCACACCGCCCTTCAGCCCGCGCGAACGTTGGTGGCCAATGCCAAGCACCCGCATCCGGTGCGTGCGCCCACGCAGGGTATCGCTCTGATCCATCGGATCCAGCCGCGCAATCAGGCAGACAACCTTGCTGGTACCTACGTCCAACGCCGAGAGAATCGCACTCTTGCGCGCCGAAACCGGCTTGATTCTTGGAGACAGACCGTCGCGCCCGGACATCAGCCACGCCTCTTCAGTTTTTCGATTCGTTTTTCAAGTGAGTCATAACGCGCCTGCGCCGCGTCCTCGGTCACCCGCACTGTGATCCGGTCCGGCTGGCGAAGATCGACGCCGATAATATCACGCGACAAAAGCCGCGTGTCGCGGTCGATTTCGGCCAGCCGTGCGAGAGCCTTGGCCGGCTCCTCTTCAGGCAGCTTCACATCGATTCCGTTCTTGAGTTTCAGGTTCCAGCGCCGCTCGCCCACCAGCGTCCCAGCCCGGACCAGCGGCGCGATTTCCGGCACCTCCAGCAGGATGCCGACATAGTCACGCACGCGCTTGTTGGCGCCGTTCCCCACCACATGCGGCAGGGTGATGAAACGGTCATCCCGCAAGGAGTCGATGGCTGTGCCATCAGCCGAGACAACCTGCACCGAGCCGTCCTTCTGCCACAGGGCAAAGGCGGTCCGCTCGGTAATGTCGATCGCCAGTCTGTTGGGATAAAGCTTGCGCACACTCACCTCGTCGATGAGCGGAATGCGTTTCAGCCGCTCCTGCACGGCGGCAATATCGAGAAACGGCAGCGAGGCGGTGGCCGGCATGGCGGCGGCAGCGAACACCTCCTCCACGGAGAGTTCGCGGTTTCCCACCACCGAAACCGACGCAATGTTCAGCCCTACAAGCCGCGCGGCGATATCACTGACAGAGCCGTACTGCCGCTGGAACTGGTCGTAATGGCCGCCGGCATTGAAGCCAATCGCCGAGAAGGTCGCGATGATCGCCAGCGCCGCCGCCGAGCCGATGCCACGCGGCACGTCGAACCGGCGCGCATGGCCGCGACGCTGGGCCGCGCGCATTGCGCGCCGGTCTGCCCAGGCTTCCTTCCAGGCGTCAAGGTTCAGGGCCTTTGCGACCCGTCCCTTCAACGCTCCAGAGAGGCGTCCTCCACCATCCATGCTACCAACTCACTGAACGTCATTCCGGCGTGTGCGGCCATGTCAGGCACAAGAGAAGTCTCGGTCATGCCAGGCTGCGTGTTGACTTCAAGGCAGATCAGCGTGTTCGTCGCCTCGTCGTACCTGAAGTCCGCGCGGCTCACGCCACGGCACCCGAGCGCCTCATGCGCCCTTACGGATAGTTCTTGGACTTTTCGGTAAACATCCGGTTTAATTTCCGCCGGCAGAACGTGAATTGATCCGCCTTTGGAATATTTTGCCTCATAGTCGTAGAAGGCGGTCGAGGGTGACAGGATCTCGATCACGCCGAGGGCCTTGGCGCCCTCCTTCAGTCCCATCACACCGCAGGTCAGTTCCCGCCCCGGAATGAACTGCTCGACCAGCACCATCTCGCCCATGGTCCAGTCCTCGCGCAACAGTTCCTGCGGCGGATGGCTGCGCCCATCCTTGACGATGAACACGCCGAAGGACGAGCCTTCCGACACCGGCTTTGCCACATAGGGCGGCGCGATGACATGGCGTTTGGCTGCCTCGAAGCGCGACACGGTGACACCATGCGCCACCGGAACCCCCGCTGCGGCCATCACGGTCTTGGCCTGATCCTTCTTCATCGCCAGCGCCGAGGCGAGCACGCCCGAATGCGTGTAGGGAATTTTCAGAATCTCGAGAACGCCCGGAATGCAGCCATCCTCGCCGTATTTGCCATGCAGCGCGTTGAACGCGACATCCGGCTTCAGTGCGGCGAGTACCTGCGCCACATCCGGCCCGACATCGACCTCGGTGACGCGATAGCCCGCCTGCCGCAATCCGGCGGCGCATCCCTTGCCCGTATTCAGGCTGACCGGGCGCTCGGTGGCCATGCCACCCATCAGAACCGCAACGTGTTTCATGGAAAATGCCCTTTCGGGAGCCATTGATTCTGCTCCGTTATGGCATCTTTAAGGTTACCGAAGCGTTCCGCTCAGCCTGCCCGCGAGAGAACCGGGAAAATCTTCATCGCGCCGACGGCGACCATCTCGACAGAGATCGCCAGCAGGATCATTCCCATGATGCGGGTTGTTATGACGCGCATGGTTTCGCTCATCACCGCACCGATCTGGGCAGCGAAGTAAAAGCCCAGGAACATGATAAGCAGAACAACGGCGACGATGATGCAGAATGCCATGAAGTTGGCAGCGCTACCCGCATGTCCGCCATAGATGATCATCGTCGCGATCGAGCCGGGGCCAACCACCATAGGAAAGGTAATCGGATAGAACGCGACGCCGGACAGATCGGGGTCCCCGGCCTTCGCCGCGGCCGGCCTCTGATGCGACGCAATCGTGTCGCCGTTCAGCATGTTCCAGGCGATGTGGGCCAGCACCAATCCGCCGGCGATCCGGAATTCATCAATCGTGATGCCGAAGAAGGAGATGATCGCCTGCCCTGCAATCAGCACCACGGCGGACATGATCGCCGAATAGAGCGTCACCTTGACTGCAAGCGTACGCTGCTCTGCAACCGTGAAGCCGCCCGTCAACGCCAGAAAGATCGGAAGGTTCATGAAGGGGTTCATCACCGCGAACAGCGCGCCGAATGCCCTTTCCATAACTGCGAAGTCCATTCTGGCCCTTTTTCGTTCGTATCGGCGCAGCCTGTGCCGAACGCGCGCAATATACAAGTGCCCGTCCGGCTTGGCGTCAGGCCATGGCCCGCGCAAAAGCCTCCCAGACGCGCTTTGGCTGCGTATAACGATTGATCGTCAAATGCTCGATGGCCTCGATCCGCCAGCACTCGGACAGCAGGCGTTCGACCGCCAGACGATTCAAGAAGCGCTTGGGAGAGCCCTCGACAAGATAATAATCCGGTTCGATCTCGCTGGTGGCATCGCGATGGCGCCGCGCACCAAAATGATAGTCGTCGGTCGCATTGAAGCGTGCAAGCAGCACACCGCTCGGTTTTGCAATTGCGCGCAGGCGGCGAACCAAATCGACCGTCTCAGCCCAAGAAAAGTAATGAAGCGACAGGCTTGCCAGCACCACATCAATCGATCCAGGCTCTACTGGAAAGACCGCTCGCACGTCTTGGGACAAAAACCGGGAAGATTGCGCAAAGGCCGTTGCCTTTTCTCTGGCGCGCTCCACCGCTACAAGATTTATATCGATACCGGTTACAGATAACCCCGCCCGGAGCAGAACGACGGAATCACGCCCTTCGCCGCAGCCCACCTCGAATACACGGCCATCCTTGCCCGCCTCCACGATACGAGGCAGCCACCGATCAAGCCACAGATCGCTCACATCGGTATTCCGACCCGCTTGACTTCCCATTCCAGCTCGATGCCGGAATGCGCCTTCACTTTCGCGCGCACGGCTTCGCCCAGCCCCTCGATGTCGGCGGCAGTCGCCCCATCATGCGCGATCAGGAAGTTGGCATGCTTTTTCGACATTTCCGCCTGCCCGACGCTGAGGTCAAGCCCACCCGCATCGCGGATCAATCGCCACGACGAATGCCCCGGCGGATTCTTGAAGGTGGAGCCCGCCGTGCGGACCTTGGTCTCCTGATCCTTCTCGCGATGCTCCTGCACCCGCGCGTTGATCGCCGCCACCTCTTCCGGTGGGCGGGCAAAGCCCTGAAACACCGCTTCTGTGAAGATAAGGTCCGCCGGCGCACCGGAATTTCGATAGACGAACTTCATGTCGTCCAGCGAGAGTTTGACCACCTCGCCCGCGCGCGTCACCGCCGTTGCCTCGACAAAGCGCTCGCGCGTCTCGCCCTCGATCTCGGGGTTAGTGTTGGAGCGCGTGCCGGCATTCATCCTGAGCGCGCCACCGATCGACCCCGGAATGCCGAACAGGAATTCCAGCCCCCCGATGCCGGCCTCCGCCGCCACGATGCCGACCCGGCGATCGGCCGCAAAAGCCCCCGCCCGGATGCGATGCCCCTCCTCCACCGTGATCTGCCCGAAAGCGCGCGGCGAAAAGCGGATGACGACGCCCGGAATGCCGCCGTCGCGGATGATCATGTTCGAGGCAAGCCCGATCACCATCACCGGAATTTCCGCCGGCAGATGCTTCATGAAATAGGCAAGATCCGCAGTGTCCGCCGGCGTGAACAGCACCTGCGCCGGCCCGCCCACCCGCAGCCAGGTCATCGGCGCCAATGGCTCATTGGCAAGCAGCCGCCCGCGAAGATCGGGCATCCGGGCCTTGAGATCGGCGGTGATGTCGGGACGTATCACAATACTATTTCCTTGTAACCTGCATAGCAATTTCAATTTCTTGTAAATTTTGATGCATCAATTTATTTAGCTCCGAAAACGAATCTCCACAATTTTTTAATTCATTATAACGCGCTTGATCAAATTTTTTATAGTCTCGGAATTTATTTTGGCTTTTACTTGAAGAAAACCGAGCTCGGTATGTTCCAATAACATACCCAGTCTCATTAATATCATAAATACAATGAGCTAATTCATTTCTAGTTGTGTTTAACGACTCCAACCTCTTGAATATTTTTTTAGTTCTTTCCTTCAAATCTTCGCGCAAATTCTGATGTATAAGCCTCTTAACTAACTCAACACGCGAAGCAAGATTGTTAAATGAATAAAATATTATCTCAGCATTTGCATCCGTGGTCCCAATAAGAAACTTTAAATAATATATAACAAGGCTTTCGTTATTAGATGCATGCGTCATAATATAGCCAACCATCTCATAGATGGTTTTGCGTTGTTGATATGCCTCAATATTTAAGCGATCAAATTTAGGTATTTCGTAAGGCATCGCCTCACCCCTTAATCGCCGCCAGTTCCCCCGGCAGCGCATAGGCCCATTGCGTGATATTGCCGGCGCCGAGGCAGACGACATAATCGCCGGGCTTTGCCACCTCGGCCACCATGCCGGCCAGCGCCTCCGGCCCCGGCAGCGCCACCGCATTGCGATGGCCGCGCGCCTTGATGGCGGAGACGAGATCGTCCTTCTGCGCCCCTTCGATGGGCGCTTCGCCCGCCGCATAGGTATCGGCCACGATCACCAAGTCGGCATCGTTGAAGCAGGAGGCAAAATCGTTGAACAGCGATTGCAGGCGCGTGTAGCGATGCGGCTGGACGATGGCGACCACCTGCCCCTTGGTGGAATTGCGCGCGGCCCTGAGCACGGCGGCGATTTCCACCGGATGATGCCCGTAATCATCGAAGATCAGCGCGCCATTCCATTCTCCGGTCTTCGTGAAGCGCCGCTTGACGCCGCCGAAGCCCGCAAGCGCCTTCCGGATCGTCTCCACCGGCACGCCGAGATCATAGGCCACCGCAATCGCTGCCGTGGCATTGAGGGCGTTGTGATGGCCCGGCATCGGCATCACGAGGTCGCGCACCACCATGTCGGTGCCGCGCTTACGGTCGCGGATCAGCAGCGTGAATTTTGACTGGCCGCCGGTCAGGTCGATGTCGATGATGCGGAAATCGGCCTGCGGATTCTCGCCATAGGTCAGCACCCGGCGATCCTGAATCTCGCCCACCATCTGCTGCACCGTGGGATGGTCGAGACACATCACGGCGAACCCGTAGAACGGCAGGTTGTTCACAAAGGAGCGGAAGGCATCCTTGATCGCATCGAACGTCTTGAAATGATCGAGATGCTCTGGGTCGATGTTGGTGACAATGGCGACATCCGCCGGCAGCTTCAGGAAGGTGCCGTCGCTCTCATCGGCCTCCACCACCATCCATTCGCCGGCGCCGATGCGGGCGTTTGTGCCATAGGCATTGATGATGCCGCCGTTGATGACGGTCGGGTCGAAGTTCCCGGCATCAAGGAGGGTCGCCACCAGCGAGGTCGTCGTCGTCTTGCCATGGGTGCCGGCAATGGCGATGGCGCTCTTGAAGCGCATCAGTTCGGCCAGCATCTCGGCCCGGCGCACCACGGGAATGCGCTTTTCGCGCGCGGCGACGAGTTCGGGGTTGTCCCGCTTGATCGCGGTGGAGACCACCACCACCTCCGCATCGCCGACATTCTCGGCCTTGTGTCCGACAAAGCAGGTGATGCCAGCATCACGCAGGCGCTTGACATTGGCGCCATCCGCCGCGTCCGAACCTTGCACGGTATAGCCGAGGGTTTTGAGCACCTCTGCGATACCGGACATGCCGATGCCGCCGATGCCGATGAAATGGATGGCTCCCGTAGAGCGCGGAATTTTCATGTCGGTTCCCCGAAAGAGTATTGCGGGCGGGATTAACGCCGGACCGTCGCAAAAACAAGGTCAGCAAGCCGCCCGGCGGCATCCGGCACCGCCACGGATCGCGCTTTCTCCGCCTGCGTGGCCAGAATTTGCGGCTGATCCATCAGCCTGGCGATTTCGCCGGCCAGCCAGTCAGGCGTGAAATTGTCCTGCCGGCAAAGCGTTGCCCCGCCCGCGTCTGCGAGCACAGCGGCATTCGCCGCCTGATCCTGATCGAGACTGCCGGGCAACGGCACGAGGATCGAGGGCCGACCGATCACTGCAAGCTCGGCCACCGTCGAGGCACCAGATCGGCAGATGACCAGATGCGCGGCGGCGATTTTCGCCGGCATATCCTTGAAGAACGGCGAGATTTCCGCAGAAACGCCCATCAGGCCGTAAGCCTTCTCCACCCGCTCGCGATCTTCCTCGCGCGCCTGCTGGACGAGATGGAGCCGCGCCCGCATCGCGGCAGGCAAAAGCGCGATGGCCGGCGGCACGATCTCGCTCATCACCCGCGCGCCCTGGCTGCCGCCGAAGACGAGCAATTGCAGCACCCCGTCCCCCGGCAGCGCCGGAAATGGCACCTCCGCAGCCGCCAGAACCGGCGGACGCACCGGATTGCCCACAACGCTGGTCTTGTCCGGAAACTGGGTCGCCTTCAGCGGAAAGCCCGTGGCGATGCGCGTGACTTTCGGTGCAAGAAAGCGGTTTGCCCGGCCCATCACGCCATTCTGCTCGTGAATGATGGTCGGAATTTTCCGCATCGTCGCGGCATAAACAGGCGGTACCGTGGGATAACCGCCAAAACCCACCACGACATCGGGTTTCAGCCTGTCCATCAGCTTCAACGCCTGCCGTGTCCCGACGGCGAGCGCAATCGCTCCCTTCAACCTTCCCAGAAAGCCCTTGCCGGTCACAGTGCCACTTGTCACCTGATGCAGCGTTGCCGGGAACTTGTCGGCATAGATCGCGGCCCGGTCGTCCGAGACGAGTTCCACCACAGCGCCGCGCGCCACCAGGACATTGGCGAGACTTTCAGCCGGAAACAGATGCCCGCCCGTACCGCCAGCCGCCAGCAGAACCTTGATGGGCGCACTCATGCCGGCACCGCCCTGAGGCCGGTCGACACGCGCGAGACGAGAGCCGCACTCGGCCGACGCCGGGTGACGGCCAGCAGGAAGCCGGTCGTGATTGCCAGTGAGATCAGCGAGGACCCACCGTAGGAGATGAAGGGCAGCGTCATGCCCTTGGGCGGGATGAGGTCGAGATTGACGGCCATGTTGATGCTCGCCTGAAGCCCGAACAGCATGGCTAGTCCCGCCGCCGCAAAGCGCGCGAACGGGTCCTCGTTGCGGAAGGCATTCGACAGCGCCCGCAGCACGATGAAGGCGAACAGCGCCACGATGACCATGCAGACGATAAGCCCGAACTCCTCCCCGACCACAGCGAAGATATAATCCGTGTGGCTGTCGGGCAGGATGCGTTTCACCGTGCCCTCGCCCGGCCCCTTGCCGAGCCAGCCGCCAGAAAGCAGGCTTTCACGCGCGGTTTCCGCCTGGAACTCGCCCGCCCCGCCATTGCCCTTGTTCAGGAACTTGTCGATACGCGAGGTGACGTGCGGCAGGAATTTATAGGCGAGAAACAGTCCGCCGACACCGAGAATGCCGAGCCCGGCAACCCAGAGAAGATGCAGGCCCGCGAGGAAGAAGAGCCCGCACCAGACCGCCGTGACCAGCATCGTCTGCCCGAAATCCGGCTGGAGAATCAGCGGCACGATGACGATGGGCAACAGCAACATGGCCATGGGCGTCCCCGGCATGTCGGCCCGGCTCGCCTTTTCCGAAAAGGCCCAGGCCGCCATGATGATGAAGGCCGGTTTCAGGAATTCGGACGGCTGGATGGAGATGCCCGCCAGCGAGATCCAGCGCCGCGCGCCCTTCACTTCCGCGCCAAAAAGCAGCGTGGCGACCACCAGCGCCAGCGCCACAAAGAACAGCACCAGTGCCATGCGCCGCACATGTCGCGGCGAAAGAAACGAGACCCCGACCATCGTAATTAACGCCAGCACCAGGAAGAACGCCTGCCGGTTGACGAAATAGAAGGTTGGCAGACCAAGGCGCGCCGCAACAGGCGGGCTCGCCGCAAGGCCGAACAGGATGCCGAGCAGCATCAGCGCCATGAAGCTGAACAGCAGCCAGCGGTCGATGGTCCACCACCATTCATTGAACGCAGATCGATCGGCGCGGCTGACCATGGTCACGCTCCCTTCGTTTTCGGCACAAAGCCCGGCAGAGCCTCGACAAGGACGCGGAAATGATCACCGCGCTGCTCATAGTTCTTGTATTGATCGTAGGAAGCGCAGGCCGGCGACAGCAGAACCACACCGCCACCCTCGCGCTGGGCATCCTCCAGCGCGCTCATCACCGCCACATCCAGCGTGCCGGAGTGGACATGGCGGACACCATCACCCAGCGTTTCGGCGAACTCGGCGGCAGCATCGCCGATGAGATAGGCCTTGGCGATTCGCTCGAAATGCCCGCGAAGCGGCTCGATGCCGCCCTCCTTGGCCTTGCCGCCGGCAATCCAGTAGATGCCCTTCTCGAACGCACCGAGCGCCTTGTCGGTCGAATCTGCATTCGTCGCCTTGGAATCATTGAGAAAGAGCACCCGGCCCACCTTGCCGATCTCTTCCATACGGTGCGCAAGTCCACCAAAGCTCTGCAAACCTTCGCGGATCGTCACGGCATTGACGCCGAGCGAGGTGACGACGGCAATGGCCATTGCTGCATTCTGGGCGTTGTGGCGCCCGCGCAGCGCGCCGATGCCGGCAAGATCCGCCGCCTCGATCCGCTTGCCCTTGTGCGCGAACATGACGCGCGAGCCTTCTGCATAGAGCCCGTTCGGCACCGGCGTCTGCACCGATACCCGTATGCTGGCCTTGCTCTTTTCATCGCGATGGCGCGCCATGGCGGCAGAAAAATCATCGTCGATGCCGATCACGGCCAGATCGGCAGCCGCAACCATTCGCTCCTTGATGGCGGCGTAATTCTCCACGGTGCCATGCCGGTCAATATGGTCAACCGTCAGGTTCATCATCACACCGATGCTGGGGGCCAGCGAGGGGGCAAGATCGATCTGGAAGGAAGAGACCTCGATGACATGGATGCGCCCGGCAGCGGGCGGCTGAAGCGCCAGGATGGCCGTACCGATGTTGCCACCCAGTTGCACATCGCGCCCCGCAGCCGTGAGCAGATGCGCAATCAGCGCTGTCGTCGTTGATTTGCCGTTGGTGCCGGTGATCGCCACGAACGGCGCATCCGGGGCGAGCGCCTTGCGCTCACGGCAGAACAGCTCGATGTCGCCGATGATTTCGACGCCGGCGGCCTTCGCCTTGTCCACCGACCAGTGCGGCACAGGATGGGTGAGCGGTACGCCTGGCGCCAGCACCAGCGCAGAAACCCCGTCCCAACTGGCATCTTTGAGGTTCTCGAGCGTGATGCCGCGCGCTTCCGCCGCCTCGCGAGCCGAGGCGTTGTCGTCCCAGGCACGCACATCGGCACCGCCCGCCTTCAGCGCCTCGGCGGTGACAAGCCCCGAACCGCCAAGCCCGAATAGGGCGACCGTCTTGCCGTTGAAAACCGTGACCGGCGTCATGCAAATTACCTCAGCTTCAGGGTCGCAAGGCCGACCAGCGCCAGAATGACGGCGATGATCCAGAAGCGGATGACGACCTGCGGCTCCTGCCAGCCCTTCTTCTCGAAATGATGGTGGATCGGCGCCATGCGGAACACGCGCTTGCCGGTCAGCTTGAACGAGGCCACCTGGATGATGACGCTCATCGCCTCCAGCACGAACAGCCCGCCGACAATGGCAAAGACGATCTCATGCTTGGTGGCAACCGCCACCGAACCGAGGAGACCACCGAGCGCCAACGACCCCGTATCGCCCATGAAGATCTGCGCGGGCGGCGCGTTGAACCATAGAAAGCCGAGCCCCGCTCCGATCACCGCACCGCAGATGACGGCAAGTTCGCCGACACCGGGCACGAAATTGATCTGAAGGTAATTCGAGAAAATCGCGTTGCCGGCGAGATAGGCGATGAAGCCGAAGGTCCCCGCCGCAATCATCACCGGCACGATGGCCAGACCATCGAGCCCGTCGGTGAGGTTCACGGCATTGCCGGCCGCCACGATGATGAAGATGCCGAAGACAAGGAAGAAAACGCCGAGGTTGATGGCCGCTTCCTTGAAGATCGGAAAGCTGACCACATGCGCCAGTGACGGCGGAAAATTCGCAGTGATCACATAAACCGCGATGCCGGCGATGATCGCCTCCAGCGCCAGCCGTGCTTTCGAGGAAAAGCCCTTGTGGCTCTGCTTGGTCACTTTCAGATAGTCGTCGTAAAAACCGATGGCGCCGAAGCCGACCGTCACGCCCACCACGGCCCAGACGAACGGATTGCCGAGGTTGCACCAGAGCAGGCTCGCAACCAGCAGGCCGGAGAGGATCATCAGCCCGCCCATGGTCGGCGTTCCGCGCTTGGCAAGATGCGATTCCGGCCCGTCGAGCCGGATCGGCTGGCCCTTGCCCTGCTTCACGCGCAACAGGTTGATGATGGCCGGCCCGAACATCAGCACGAAGAACAGCGCCGTCACCGTCGCGCCGCCCGCGCGGAAGGTGATGTAGCGGAACAGGTTCAGCGGGCCGAACGCTTCCGAAAAACTGGAGAGCCAGAACAGCATTCTATTGCCTCATAAATCCTCGGAAGCGACCGTCGCCGCCTCCGGATACCGTGCCTTCAGCGCTGCCACGATGCGGGCCATGCGGCTGCCATTGGAGCCCTTGACGGTGACGGCATCGCCCCCGCGCACAGCGCCCAGAACAAAGGGTTCGAGCGCGGCTGAGTCGGCTGCGTAGCCGCCCTGCCGCACCTTCGGCAAGGCGTCGTAGAGATTTTTCATCAGCGGACCGGCCGCAAAGACGAGATCGACCTGGTTTGCCGCCACCGCATCCGACAGCCCGCGATGAAGATCCGCGCCGGATGCCCCCAGTTCCAGCATGTCGCCGAGAACCGCGATGCGGCGTCCGTGTTTTGCAACCGGAATGGTGCCGAGAATCTGCAACGCCGCACGCATGGATGAGGGATTGGCGTTATAGCTTTCGTCGAGCAGCGTCACGGCCCCGCTGCCGGCATCGAGCGACAACCGCTTGCCGCGACCGTCCGCCGGCACGAAATCCTTGAGCGCCAGCCCCGCCAGCGCAAGATCGGCGCCCGCTGCATGGACCGCGCCCAGCACCGCCAGCGCGTTCTGCACATTGTGCCGCCCCGGCGCGCCAAGGCGGAACACGAGCCGCGTGCCCAGCACGTCGGCTTCCACGGTCGAGCCATCGGCCTCGCAATGGGCAGAGACGAGGCGCACATCCGCCCCCGCCTCTTCGCCGAAGCTGATGATCCGCCCGGCACGCGAGGCGCCCGCATGGGCCTTCAGCCGGTTGAAATGCGGGTTGTCGCGGTTGATGATCGCAACCCCGCCCGGCACGAGCCCGGAAAAGATCTCGCCCTTGGCGTCCGCGATGGCTTCGATGCCCGGAAACTGCGCCAGATGCACCGGCTCCACCGTGGTCACGATGGCGATCTCCGGGCGCACGAACCCGGTCAGCGGCAGAATCTCGAACGAATGGTTCATCCCGATTTCAAAGATGCCGAAACGCGTCTCCTGCGGCATCCGCGCCAGCGTCAGCGGCACACCCCAGTGGTTGTTGTAGGAGGCGACCGAGGCGTGCGTGGCGCCCTGCCGGGCAAAGACCACCCGCAGCATCTCCTTGGTCGTCGTCTTGCCGACAGACCCCGTGACCGCCATCACGCGCGCTCTTGTGCGGGCACGGGCGGCGATGCCGAGCCGCTCCAGCGCCGGCAGCACCGCATCGACGATGTAGAGCGGCCCCGTGCCGGCGAGTGCCGGTGCGTGCGCCCGGTCCACCAGCGCGGCGGCGGCCCCGGCAGCAAATGCGTTGCCGACAAAATCATGCCCGTCACGCACGTCCTTCAGCGCAACGAACAGATCACCCGTCATGAGTGTGCGCGTGTCGATGGAAAGGCCGTTGATGCCCGGCTGCCCCGCCGGCGTATCCGCATCGAGCGCCGCCTTCAGCACGTCCCCGTTCCAGAGCATGGTCACAGGATCATTCCTCCCTCGGCCAACAGCGCGGCGCGGGCCTCGTCATGGTCTGAAAACGGGATGACGGTACCGCCGACGATCTGCCCGGTTTCATGCCCCTTGCCGGCGATGACCAGCGCATCGCCGTCCTTCAGCATGGCGACAGCCGCATGGATCGCTTCGGAGCGATCACCGATCTCCCGCGCACCCGGCGCGGCCACGAGAATTTCGCGGCGGATTTCCGCCGGAACTTCCGAGCGCGGATTGTCATCGGTCACGATCACGACATCGGCCTTGTCCGTGGCGATGGCTCCCATGATCGGGCGCTTGCCGCGGTCCCGGTCGCCACCACAACCGAACACGACGATGAGTTGCCCCGACACCGAACCGCGCATTGTCCCCAGCACAGAAGCGAGCGCCTCGGGCTTGTGCGCATAATCGACGAAGACCGGTGCAGTGCCCTTGGCCCCCACCCGTTCCAGCCGGCCCGGCACACCCTTGAGCTGGGCCATTGCGTTGAACACACGCTTTGCCGGCGCGCCGAGCGCCAGCGCAAAACCGGCAGCAACCAATGCGTTTTCCACCTGAAACGCGCCGGTCAGCGGCAGCATCACCTCGTAGGCGTTCTTCGCGTAAGCCAGCGCCAGCCGCTGCCCGAAAGCCTCATTCGCCACGTTGAGCAGCCGAAGATGGTCACCTGCCCGCCCGGTGGTGAAGAGTTTCAACCCGCGCTTTTCGCAAACCGCCTTCACATCGCCCGATCGGTCGCCATCCATATTGAGGATCGCCGGCGCACCATCGGGCAGCAGCGTCTCGAACAGCCGCAACTTGCAGGCAAGGTACTCCTCGATGCTGGCGTGATAATCGAGATGGTCGCGCCCGAGATTGGTGAAAGCGCCCGCCGTCAACCGGATGCCGTCGAGCCGACGCTGATCGAGTCCATGCGAGGACGCCTCGATGGCGAGATGCGTGATGCCCTCACCCGCGAGCGCATCAAGTGTCCGATGCAGCGTCAGTGGGTCAGGCGTTGTCAGCGAGCCGTATTGCGCACCCTTGCCCGTGATGATTCCGAGCGTTCCAAGGCTCGCCGAAGGATGGCCGGTTGCTTCGAAGATCTGCCGTGTGAAGTCCGCGACAGAGGATTTGCCCGCCGTCCCCGTCACCGCAACAATGGTGCCCGGTTGGCGCGGATAGGCAAGCGCGGCGGCCTTCGCCAGCGCGAGCCGCGCATCCGCGACCGGCGCAAACAGGACATTGGCCGGCAGCCCCGCAGGCCGCGCGCCTTCGCCGATCACAACCACGGCGCCGGCCTCGGCCGCCTTGACGGCATAGAGCGCACCGTCGGTTTTCGATCCCGCGAGCGCAAAGAAGGCATCGCCCGGTTTCACCGCCCGGCTGTCGAAGGCAAGCCCCGTCACAAGCGGACGCGGGCCTTCCGCCGGAAGGCCCAGACCATGCGCAAGTTCGGCATAATCGATCCGCATGTCAGTCTCTCAACACCTGATGCCTGAGGTTCAGCCGCGAGACGAGCGGGAAGGGCTGCTGCGGAAACTCGAACCGCGGCGCGACATCGAGCATCGGCCCGACCCGTTCAATGATCTTTCCAGTGGTCGGCGCCGCATTCCAGCCGGAAGTGGCATAGCCATGCGTCTCCGGCAGGCCCTGCGGCTCATCGAGCATGGTCAGGAACAGATAGCGCGGCTTGTCCGCAGGCACCACCGCCATGAAGGTGGTGAGCAGTTTGGTCTTGGAATAGCGTCCGCCGATGACCTTTTCGGAGGTCCCGGTCTTGCCGCCCACGTAATAGCCAGGAACATTCGCCTTGCTGGCGCTGCCCTTCTCGGCATTGAGCCGCATGACGAACCGCATGGCTTCGGAGGTCTCCGGCTTGATGACGCGGCGGGCAATCGCCTGCGCTTCCTCGCGCGTCCTCTTGAGGTAGGTGGGCGGAATCATCAGCCCGCCGTTGACCAGCGAGGCCGTCGCCACCACCGCTTGCAGCGGAGATACGGCAAGACCATGGCCGAAGGAGATGGTCATGGTGTTGAGTTCACCCCACTGCTGCGGGACGATCGGCATGGCCGATTCCGGCATCTCGGTGCGCAGCCGCTCCAGCTGGCCCATCTTGCGCAGAAAGGCCTTGTGCCCCTCGACACCGACCGCCAGCGCCATGCGCGCCGTGCCGATGTTGGAGGAGTAGATGAAGATTTCCGGCACCGAGAGGACGCGCTTCTGGCCGTGATAGTCGTTGATCGCAAACCGTCCATAGCGCAGGGGCCGCGTGGCGTCGAAATGCGAAGTGAGCGATACCTTGCCGGAATCGAGCGCCATTGCCGTGGTCATCGCCTTGAAGGTCGAGCCCATTTCATAGACACCGACTGCAAGGTGGTTGATGTTCTCAGGCTTCAGCGCATCGGTCGGGTTGTTGGGGTCGTAATCGGGCAGTGAAACCTGGGAGACGATCTCGCCCGTGTTGACATCCACGATAACGCCGCCCGCCGCCTTGGCCTTGAACTTCTTCATCGCATCGATGAGTTCGAGGCGCATGGCGTGGTTCACGCGCATGTCGATCGACAGGCGCACCGGCTTGAGTTCCATCGGCTTGCCGCCGAACCCGAGGCTTTTCAGGTCGTTGAGTCCCTGCCCATCGATCCATTTCTCGATGCCGGCAATGCCCTGGTTGTCGACATTGGCGAAGCCGAGCACATGGGCCGCCACCTGCCCGTTGGGATAGACACGCTTGAACTCGGGAATGAAGCCGATGCCGGGCAGACCGAGCCGGTGCACTTCGGCCTGCTGGCGCGGCGTCACCTCGCGCTTCACCCAGATGAAACCCTTGCGACTGCCGAGCTTGTCGCGCAGATCTTTGGCATCGAGATCGGGGAAGACTGCGTTGAGCAGTTCCACTGCCTCGTCCTTGTCGATGATGCGGCGCGGTTCGGCGAAGATCGAAACCATCTTCACATCCGCTGCCATGAGTTCACCGTTCCGGTCCAGAACCGGGGGGCGCGCACCTGAGGTTGCTTCCTGTGCCTGGCGGCGGATCGTCGGCTGATCGTCGGACATCATGGCAAGATGCACGAGCCGCCCGCCCAGAATGCCGAACACAGCCGTGAAGGCAAGCCCGGCCATCAGGAGGCGTTTGGAGCTTTTGTCGGGCCGCGTGTGAAACAGGTCCGAAATGATCCGGCGCACCCCGGCCCAGCTTGGCCTGTACTGCCCCAGCCCGGAAAAATCTGGCAACGGAAATGGCTCCCGCTGGCGCGGTGGCGCGCAGACGGCAGGCGCCTCCGCATTCGAACGGCGGAAGCGGGAAGGGACGGCCCTGAAAACGCGCAACATACTCAGCATTTCAATCATCCACTCAACCGATTACGGACGATCGGATTTGCGCCCGGACTTGCCCGCAGGCTCCGGCGACGGAATCGATCCCGTGATGCCGAGCGCATCGAGCTTGGCGCCGATCTGATCGACCTGCGCCTTCCGTTCGGGAATGTCCTGCACGCGCGCGATCTGCGTTGATTTGACCGGCTTCATGTCGAGATATCGCTGGGCCAGCGCCTCCAGCCGATAGGGGCGATTCAGAAGCTGCCATTCCGCCTTCAGAACGGCGATCTGGTCCTTTTCCTTCTCGACCTGCGCTTCGAGCTTCTTGACCTGCTCGGCATAGAAGATCGTTTCATACTTGGTCTGGTAGGCCCAGGCCGCAGTGCCGACCAACAAGGTCAGGACAGAGATATTGAGCAGGCGGAGCATCAGCGCCTCCCTTTCTTACGCAACGGAACTGTGGACAGTTGAGCAACCTGCGCCTCGATGGCGCGCGCAGGCGAATTGGTGCGGACAGCCGCCCGGAGCTTGGCCGACCGGGCCCGCGGATTGGCGGCAACCTCGGCTGCCGAAGCTGTCACCGGCCATTTGCCGACGATCCTGAAGGTCGCCTCGCCGGTCACCGGAACAGGGCTGTGGCGCGAACCGCCGCCGCGCCCCGAGCGGGCGGCAAAGAACATCTTCACGATCCGGTCTTCCAGCGAATGGAAGCTGACCACAGACAGCGTACCATCAGGCTTCAGTACACGCTCGGCGGCATGAAGCGCCCGAACCAGCTCACCCAGTTCATCGTTGACCGCGATGCGCAGCGCCTGGAAGGTCCGCGTCGCGGGGTGGATATCACCGGGGCGGGTGCGGATGATCCGACCGATCATGTCGGCAAGCTGCCGCGTCGTTGTGAACGGCTTTGCCTTCCGGTCGGTCACGATGGCCCGAGCGATCAGCCGCGACAGGCGTTCCTCGCCGAAATGATAGAAGATGTCGGCAAGTTCGGCCTCATCAGCGCCGTTGACGAGGTCTGCGGCGCTTTCCCCCTCCTGCGCCATACGCATGTCGAGCGGGCCATCGTGCCGGAAGGAAAATCCGCGAATGGCCTCGTCGATCTGCATCGAGGACACGCCGATATCGAGGACCACGCCATCGATAGCAGCAATGCCCGCCTCATCGAGGATCGAATCAAGATCGCCGAAGCGGCCATGCACCAGCGTCAGCCGGCCCGCCGCCTCGCGCACCAGCCCCTGCCCGTCCCGAACCGCATTGGGGTCGCGATCAATGGCGATGACGCGCGCGCCTTCGGTCGCAAGGATTGCCCGCGTATAGCCACCCGCCCCGAAGGTTCCGTCCACATAAATGCCATTGGCTGTCACGCCGAGCGCCGCCACGGCCTCCGGCCCCAGCACCGGAATGTGCCGCATTTCATTTGCGCCGGAACCGGCCTTGCCCACCGCATCCGTCATTTCAACCCCTCCGTGCCCCGCCAGCCGGTCATCCGGAAAACGACGCGCGAACGCGGCAGCGCACGGCGGAAAGCCGCACGGGGAAGCGTTGCGAACCAGTCTCCGGTTGGGATGCATCGCGATAACATGGGGCCGGACGGCCTTCAATGAGGGGACGCCGGGCACAGGGCTCGGCAGGGAGCTTGAAGGCCCATTAGACGTTGTTAACCCTAAGGAACGGTTACCATTTGCGCCCGCGCTGCCAGCCGCTTGGCCAGATTGCGGATTGACCTTGACGCCCCCCCGGACCTACCCATGGCATGAACGACAACTGGAGAACGCATCATGTCGAAGCCCCTGTCGGGCCGTACAGCCCTTGTCACCGGCTCCACCAGCGGAATTGGCCTTGCCATCGCCACGGCATTTGCTGAAGCCGGCGCCCGCATCGGCCTCAACGGTCTCGGCACCCCCGAACAGATCAAGGCCGCCACCAACCAGTTGCAGAAGGCCGGCGCGCCGGACGTTCGCTACTTCGACGCCAACCTCATGGACCCCGCCGCCATCGACAAGATGATGGCCGAAGCCCTGAAATGGGGCGGCGGCGTCGACATTCTGGTCAACAACGCCGGAATGCAGTTCACTGCCTCCGTCGCCGACATGCCCGTTGAAAAGTGGCAGGCCATCATCAATCTCAATCTGTCGGCTTGCTTCTACACCATGCGCCACGCCCTGCCGGCCATGGCGGCGCGCGGCTTTGGCCGGGTCATCAACATCGCTTCCGTGCATGGCCTCGTCGCCTCGATCGAGAAGGCGCCCTATGTCGCCTCGAAATTCGGCCTTGTCGGCCTTACCAAGGTTGCGGCCCTCGAATATGCCGCCGCCGGCGACCGCGCCTCGGGCGGCGTCACCGTCAACGCCATCTGCCCCGGCTGGGTGGAAACGCCGCTGATCGAGCCGCAGATCATGGCGCGCGCGGAAAAGTTCGGCGGTGATCGCGCACAGGGCTACAAGAACCTTGTCCTCGAAAAGGAACCCTCGGGCCGCATGGCCGACCCGTCGGACATCGGCGCCCTTGCGCTGTTCCTCTGCTCGAAGGCCGCGCATAACATCACCGGCACCGCCGTGCCGGTCGATGGCGGCTGGACCGCGCAGTAAGCCGGTTTGCCTTCCAATCCGGTGTTCCCCGGCCTTGGAAACGTGGATGGTCCGCGAAGGCGGACCATCCACGTCTTTAAGTTTGGATCGGCGGCTTGAACGTCTCGGGATGCGGCTCGAAACTCGTGACATGGCTGCCAGGCCAGCGCGCATTCGCCCACAGAGCGAAGGAGCCACAATTAGCGCCGACATCGAGGATATCGAGCCCCTGCCCATCGTAATGGGCTTCATATTCGCCTTCCAGAACGTCCTTGATGGCCCAGTGCATCGCTTCCGGCACATTCAGCACCATCGGAATGCGCGCGACATATCATGTCATGGTCGAACTCCCGCCGGGGGAGAAGACGGCGCATCGCTGGAAAACACAAGCGGGGGATGGCCCGCCCTCATCGCTCCGCGCGCAGAAGATCGCGCAAGGTCGTGATGGTCGAGAAATCCGCGACCCCATCCACCCGTTCCGGACGCCAGTGGCGCTGGAACGCCTTGACGACAAAGGCTGTCTCCTCGTCGAATTGCCCGCTTTGCGGCACGGCAAAGCCGAGCATCGCCAGCATCTGTTGCAGTGCCGCGACAGGCGCGCCGCCATCGCCCTGCTGGTAGAAATGTCCCGAGCGGATCGGCACCGGCTCCACCCACAGGCCCAGCCCGGCCTCGTCATTGAGCCGCTTCCACGGAAACGCCTCGCCGGGATCACGCTTGCGGCGCGGCGCAATGTCGGAATGGGCGAGCACATTGGCTCTCGGAATCTGCCAGCGGTCGCAGATATCCGCGACGAGTTTGATCACCGCCGTGATCTGTCGCTTCGGAAACTGGGGCAGCGGCTGGATGTTGAGCGGCGCGTCAGCCAGCCGCTTGTGCGGATCGGCAGGATCAACGCTCCTCCCGTCATGGCCGACGTTGACGATCTCGATGCCGATGGAGCGCGAATTGATGTCGTCAAACCCTCGCCAGATGCCGGCCCCAGCGTGCCAGGCCCTTCGACTTTCCGGCACGAGTTGCAGGATTTTGCCGGTCTCGAACACGAAATAGTGACAGGAAACGCTCGATTCGGGCGTACACAGCCACTTCAGCGCGGATTGGGCATCCGGCATCCCGGTATAATGCAGCAGCACCAGTTCAGGCCGCAGCCCGTCCTTGCGCTCGCCATGGTTTGGGGAGGGGAAAAGCTTCGCATAACGGGAATCAGCCTTGGCGCGCATGTCCCGTTATCAGGCAGGCACAGACCGGGGGCAAGCGTTGCGCCTGCCCCCGCCCCGTCGATCAATAATAGGCCGTGCAGACGCTGTTGCCGTAGTAGTCGCGGCCCCAGCGGGCGCAACGCGGCGCCGTCGCAGCGCCCACCACGGCACCGCCGACACCGCCGATGGCCGCACCCGCCAGCGCGCCGGAGCCACGGCCCGTAGCCGCCGCGCCGATGGCCGCACCCGCCGCAGCCCCAAGCAGGCCGCCACCAACCGCACGATCCCTGGGATCGTTGGTGTTGCAGGCACCAAGTCCCGCCAGCACAAGCGCAACCGCCGCAACACTCATAATCTTCTTCATGATACTCCTCCTCGACGCATGAACCGCGAGTCATCGATAACGAATGGCAATACCGCGCCGCTGTCAAGGAAGCCGTCCGCGCGCCATGCCGCCTGCGTCACCAAATCATGAAAACAGCATCCCCGAATCCCGAATGGCGGCGATTGCCTGCAAATTGCCATGATTTTGCCGGGCCGACACCACGCTGTGCTGACAAAAGCCCGCCCTTTCGCTGCCATTCCAGAGAAGGATAGCCATTTGAAAAACCGCTTCGCACTGGCCGTCGGCCTGATCATCCTTACCGGCACTGCCTCGGCCAGCGAGCAGATCCGCCCGCTCATTGCCCGCCACGCCCAGGCCAACAACGTGCCTGTCGCACTGGCCGATGCTATCGTCCGCATTGAAAGCCGTTACAACCCGGGCGCCCGCAACCGCGCCAACCTCGGCCTCACCCAGATCAGCCACCAGACCGCGCGCGGCATCGGCTATACCGGCACCGCCGCCGGCCTGATGCACCCCGACACCAACCTGCGCTATGGCATCAAGTACCTCGGCATGGCCCACCGCATGTCGCGCGGCGACATCTGCGGCACAGTAATGCGCTACCAGTCAGGGCTTGGCGCAACGCGGATGAATGCGGCCAACCGCATCTATTGCGGTAAGGTCCGCGCGATCATGGGCAGCAAGGTTGCGATGCGCGGCGAGTAACGCTGGCACCCTTGGCCGGGCCGGATACGGCACCGGGTTGTGTGAACCGCTCCGGCGAGCGCTGGGTGGCCTGCCGCCTTGACACTCCTCCCTCCCACAGCGCATGAGAACCGCGCCAGTCGGCCGGGCGGCCGCTCCCTTCGGGGGGAGGAAAGTCCGGGCTCCACGGAAGAACGGCGCCGGATAACGTCCGGCGGGGGCGACCCCAGGGACAGTGCCACAGAGAACGAACCGCCCCGGCACGCCGGGGTAAGGGTGAAAAGGTGCGGTAAGAGCGCACCGCGCGGACGGCAACGGACGCGGCATGGCAAACCCCGCCGGGAGCAAGACCGAATAGGGACGACGAGGGCGGGCAACCGTCCGGGCCATTTTCCGGGCCGTCGTCCGGGTTGGTTGCAGGAGGCGCTGCGCAAGCAGCGTCCCAGATGAATGGCCGCCACGTCGTCCGGAGCAATCCGGGCGGCCCTACAGAACCCGGCTTACAGGCCGACTGGCGAATTCCTTGAAATGCCGGCGCTCTCTCAGAAGGAAGAGTTTTCTTTGCTATGCCAAAGCAATCGCCTTCTGGCCGAAGCGCTGGCGCACCTCGGTCAACAGGGTCGTGCGCGCGCTGACATAGTGTTCATTGGGCACCCAGATCTGGATCTCAATGTCGCTCGCCCCGCCTGACAGTGCCTTGACAGCCACGGTCGTGCCGCGTTCCGCGATCAAATCAGGCAACGCGCCAACAATCGTCTGAAGTTCACTGATCGCCGCGCCAAGATCCGCGCCCGCCGCCACTGAGAGATTCACTTTCAGCACTCGTTCGGGAAAATGCGACATGTTGCGGATGACGCCGGACAGGATCGAGCCGTTGGGAACCACGATATCCACCCCGTCATGCGAGCGCATGTTGGTGTGGAAGAGGTCGATGCTGAGCACGGTTCCTGTCGCACCCGCGGCCTCGATAACATCGCCGACCTCAAATGGCCTCAGAAGGAGGAGCATCAGTCCCGCCGCGACATTCGACAGTGTGCCCTGTAGCGCAAGGCCGATGGCCAGGCCCACCGTACCAAGCAGCGCGACCAGCGAGGCTGTCTGAACCCCGAACTGCTGGAGCACGATCAACGCGGTCAGTGCCAGCACGAGATAGCGCACCATGCTCGCGATCAGGGGCCGCAGCGTCAGATCGATCCGCGACCGGTCCAGCGCGCGGACAACCAGCCGGTTGATCCAGGAAGCGACATAAAAACCGACCACCAGCACGACAAAAGCGCCAAGCACAGAAGGCGCGTACTCAATAAACATCCGCCACAGCGCGGAGGTGTGTTCAATAATGGCATTCTCGTTCATCGGTGTCCCCGCAGCGATTCAATCGCTTCGCGTGGACGAATACAGGGGCCAATGCGCCGGTCAACGGCGGAATTGCGGCACCACGGGAACAAATGCGCGAGAAACCGAGCCATCCTTGCCGGCGCCGGCCTGGAACAGCCCACGCTGGATAAACTGCGGTTCGGCCATCGCCTCATCCAGCGTTGCAACCACACAGACACAGCAATCAAGCGGTTCAAACACCGTTCGCCAGTGGTCTGAAGGCCGGGCAACCAACCGTTCCGCCACCGCCGCAATGGCCTCGCGTGGCGTGGCATCCGCACCCCGAAAGGCCTCTGGCAGGGCAATGGCCGTGCAGAAGGCCTGCCAGAACTTCTCCTCAAGCGCCCCGACCGCAATCAGTCGCCCATCCGCCGCCGCATAGGTGCGATATCGTGGCGAGCCGCCCGTAAAGAGCTCCGCCCCGTCTCGCGGCACCGCGCCGGTCGCAGCACGCGTCGCCGCCGCGTGCCAGAGGAAGGTCGCCGGCGTATCCGCCATGGCAATATCGAGATGGCTGCCCTCCCCCGTCCTGTCGCGCTGGCGCAGCGCGAGCAGGATGTTGATGACCGCTGGAAAGGTGCCGCCGGCGATATCGGCGGCAAGCAGCGGCGGCATCACCGGATGCGTCGCCCCACCGCTGGAAAGCCCCAGCATTCCGGTCCGCGCGATGTAGTTGAGGTCATGCCCGGCTTCCATGGCGCGCGGGCCCGTCTGCCCATATCCGGTGATCGAGCAATAGATGATGCCGGGATTGATCGCCCGAACCGCTTCATAGCCGAGCCCCAGCCGCGCCATCACACCGGGCCGGAACTGCTCGATCAGGATATCCGCACGTTCCAGATGCGACCGCAGCGCGGCAACTGCCCCCGCGGACTTGAGATCGAGGCTGAGAATCGATTTTCCGTGGTTCAGCGCCGCAAACGCCGCCGATTCCCCATCAACAACGGGCGGAAACCGCCGCATGTCATCACCCTGCGGTGGCTCGATCTTGAGCACCTCCGCCCCGGCCTCGGCCAGCATCATGCTGGTCATCGGCCCAGGCAGCAGGGTTGAAAAATCCAGCACGAACAGTCCGGCAAGCGGCGGCATGAGATCGGCCCCAATCATCAGCATACCAACAATTCGGTATGCCTCCCAGAGACGACATTACCCCAACACGGGTCGCGCGCCAGCCACTCAGTTCAGCAGGAACAGATGCCCCGGCGCGTTGAAACTCGTCGGCTTGATGACATTGGCATGGGTAATCGTGACAGACAGAACCGGCCCATCAAGATTACGGCGCCAGAAATCAAGAAATTTCTTGAGCTCGGGAAAGTCCGGGGACAGATCATACTCTTGCCAGAGATACTCCTGAACAAGATTTCGATGGTCGGGCATCCGGTAGAGGATTTGCGCCGTAGTGAGGCCATAGCCTTTAAGCTGGCGCTGGAAATCGGGCGAAGCAGTCATGCGGGTACTCTCCATTCTGAGGCGAAGAGACAAGGGCAAGCATACGCACGTTTGAATACGCTGCGCCCGGTTCGTTAAAATTGCGTGAGTGGCAGCGCCCGCCCCGCTTGCGCAGCTTTGGGAAGCCCGTAAGGATGCGCGCATGACACGATCCCCTGCGCCGATTTTTGAAACCAAGGATATGCTGTTCTGGCTGGGGCTGATCGCGCTCGCCGTTGCCACCTATTACGTCGTCGGTGATGCGGTCGGTCCCTTCATCGTCGGGTTTGGCCTTGCCTACATTCTCAACCCGCTGGTGCTGCGCCTGTCCTATCTCGGCGTGCCACGCTGGCTCGGTGCGCTTGCCGTCATCTGCGTCTTCTTCTTCGGCATCGGACTGATCGTCTCGCTGAGCGCGCCTTGGCTTGTGCGCAACGTCAGCGATTTCGTGCGCGACCTGCCGAGCACCTTGCTGAAGCTCCAGAACATCCTGGATACCCTGCGCATCCACATCGAGCAGCGGATCGGCGTCAACATCGCCGACGCCTCAAGCCAGATTTCCTTTTCGCAATTCGGTTCAACGGCCATTAACTGGCTGACTGGTTCGCTGCGCTCGGTAGGCTCGACCGCGCAGGCGGTAATGAGCAGCCTTGAAATCCTCGTGATCGTGCCCTTCGCCGTGTTCTATTTCCTGGCGGACTGGGAGCGCGTGGTCCGTGGCCTGCAACAGCTTGTCCCCTTGCGGTTGCGCCGGTCGGTCTTCACCCTCACGGGCGAGATCGACGCAATGATCGGCGGTTATTTTCGCGGACAGACGCTGGTCTGTCTTTTCCTCGGCTCGTTCTATGCCGTGGCGCTGTGGCTTGTCGGCCTGCGATACGGGCTGGTGATCGGCGCGATTTCGGGCCTCTTGAGCTTCATCCCCTATCTCGGCACCGGCACTTGCCTCATCCTCTCCGTCGGCTTTGGCTTGGCGCAGTTTTATCCCGAATGGCAGATGATCATCCTGATTCTGGCGGTGATCGGCGTCGGCCAGTTTCTCGAAGGCAATATCCTCACGCCCTACTTCGTGGGTCGCCATGTCGGCGTGCATCCTCTGGCGCTGATGTTCGGCCTGATCGCGCTGGGCAAACTCTACGGCTTTCTCGGCCTGCTGCTGTCGGTGCCGATCACCGGCACGATCATGATCGTGCTGAAGCGCATCGCCCGCCGCTACCGTGCGAGTGATTTCTTTCGCCAGTAACGCCAGCCGGAAAGGCAAAGTGACGGCGCAACCGGAAGCCCCGCACTCATTTCGTCTCAAATCGCAAATCGCGTGGAACCAAATGGCTCCAGAACCGTTTTGACTCACGAACAACCCTTGAGGATTTGAAATGAAGAAGCTCCTGATGCCTGTGCTTGCTATGGCGACAATGATCGGTGCCAGCGCCGCACACGCCCAGAATCGCGTCCAGATCGGCACGCTCAACTGCACGGTCTCGCCGGGCATTGGCATGATCATCTCGGAACGCAAGGATCTTGCCTGCAACCTGAACAACCGCGCGGGCAATATCGTCGACACCTATGTCGGCGTCATCCAGACCTACGGGCTTGAGCTTGGCAAAACCGAGGGCGGCTATATGAGCTGGGCGGTCTTCGCCCCCACCGAGGGTCCGAAGAAGGGAACCCTTGCCGGCAACTACGTCGGCGTCTCCGCGGGCGCCTCCGCCGGCGTCGGCGGGGCTGCGAACATTCTCGCCGGCGGCTCGGATCGCGCCTTCCAGTTGCAGCCCCTTTCGCTCGAAGGCAACAAGGGCATCAACATTGCTGTCGGCATCAGTGAATTGAAGCTGCGCGCCTCGCAGTAAGCGATTTACCGGGGTCCCGCACTGTCTCCCCTCCCCGCAGTGTTCCCGGTGAAAAGGCCCGCTTCGGCGGGCCTTTTTTTATTCCGCCGCCTCAGAGGCAGCGCCGCGTGAATAATTCAGCACAGGCCCCAGCCAGCGCTCGACATCCACAGTCCTCATGCCCTTGCGGGCCGCATAATCCTCCACCTGATCGCGCTCCACCTTGGCCACACCGAAGTAGTAGCTGTCCGGATGCGCAAAATAGAGGCCGGAAACGGAGGCGCCAGGCCACATGGCGTAGCTTTCCGTGAGCTTGACGCCGATCCTGCGCTCGGCGCCCAGCAGATCGAACAGCGTCGCCTTTTCGGTATGGTCGGGCTGGGCCGGATAGCCCGGGGCCGGACGAATGCCGCGATACCCTTCAGCAATCAGTCCCTCCGGCGTAATCGCCTCATCTGGCGCATAAGCCCAGAACTCCTTGCGCACACGCTCGTGCATCCGCTCGGCAAAGGCTTCAGCGAGACGGTCAGCGAGCGCCTTGGCGAGGATCGACGAATAATCATCGTTCTTGCCTTTGAGCCGTTCGGAAATCCGTTCCTCGCCAAAGCCGGCGGAGACGACAAAGCCGCCGATATAGTCTGCCTTGCCGCTCTCGCGCGGCGCAACGAAATCCGCCAGTGCGACATTGGGCCGGCCCATCTGGCGCGAAAGCTGCTGACGCAGGGTGTAGAAGGTCGCAAGCGTCTCGGACCGGCTCTCGCCGGTATAGAGCGCGATATCGTCGCCCACCCGGTTGGCCGGCCAGAAGCCGATCACGGCGCGCGCCTGGAACCAGCGTTCATCGATGATGCGCTTCAGCATCGCCTGCGCATCGGCCCAGAGCTGGCGGGCGGCAGGGCCCTGCTTTTCATCCTCAAGGATCGCCGGATAACGTCCCTTGAGTTCCCAGGTCTGGAAGAAGGGCGTCCAATCGATGTAGGGCACCAGTTCCTCAAGGTCATAGGTCTTGAAGACGCGTGTGCCGGTGAAGGTCGGCTTGGGCGGCGTATAACCGTCCCAGTCGGCCTTGAAGCCGTTTGCCCGTGCTTTTTCCAGCGGCAGTCGCTGCTTTTCCGCTTCCGCCCGCGCATGGGCAGAAGCCACCTTGGCATATTCGGCGCGCAGGCCGGCCTTGTAGCCTTCGCTCTGCTCCGGGCTCAGCAGCGAGGAGACCACGCCGACCGCACGGCTGGCATCAACCACATAGACCGCCTGCCCCCGGTCGTAGGCCGGGGCGATCTTGACCGCCGTATGCACGCGGGAGGTCGTCGCCCCGCCGATCATCAGCGGCAGGTCGAAGCCCTCGCGCTCCATTTCGGAGGCCATATGCACCATCTCGTCGAGCGAGGGCGTGATCAGGCCGGAAAGGCCGATGACATCGACATTTTCCTTGCGGGCAACCTCCAGAATCTTCTGGGCTGGCACCATCACGCCAAGGTCGATCACCTCGTAATTGTTGCACTGGAGCACAACGCCGACGATGTTCTTGCCGATGTCGTGCACATCGCCTTTCACGGTGGCCATCAGCACCTTGCCGGCGGAGGCGCGCTGGTCGGCGCCCGTGCGACGCTTTTCCTCCTCCATGTAGGGCTGGAGATAGGCGACCGCCTGTTTCATCACGCGGGCGGATTTGACCACCTGCGGCAGGAACATCTTGCCCGCGCCGAAGAGATCGCCGACCACATTCATGCCGGCCATCAGCGGCCCTTCGATGACATGGAGCGGACGCGCTGCCGCGCCCCGCGCTTCTTCCGTGTCCGCTTCGATAAACTCGGTGATGCCATTGACCAGCGCATGGGTGATACGCGCCTCGACGGTGCCCTTGCGCCATTCGAGATCGGCCACCTTCACTTCGGCCTTGCCATCGCCCTTGTAGCGCGGCGCCGCCTCCAGCAGACGCTCGGTGGCATCCTCGCGCCGGTTCAGCACAACATCCTCGCAGAGGTCGCGCAACTCTTCCGGCAACGCATCGTACACCGCAAGCTGCCCGGCATTCACGATGCCCATATCCATGCCGGCCTTGATGCAGTGATAGAGGAACACTGCATGCATCGCCTCACGCACCGGCTCATTGCCGCGGAAGGAGAAGGACAGGTTGGAAACGCCACCCGAGATATGGGCGTGCGGCAATGTCTCGCGGATGGTCTTGGTCGCCTCGATGAAGGCGACGCCATAGCCGTTGTGCTCCTCGATACCGGTCGCCACCGCAAAGATATTCGGATCGAAAATGATATCTTCGGGCGGGAAACCGATGCCGGTCAGGATATTGTATGCGTTGGTGCAGATCTCGACCTTGCGCTCATAGCTGTCGGCCTGCCCCTTCTCATCGAAAGCCATCACCACAATCGCCGCACCATAGGCCCGGCAAAGTTTTGCGTGATGAACGAAGGCCTCAACGCCCTCCTTCATCGAGATGGAATTGACGATGGGCTTGCCCTGAACACACTTCAGCCCGGCCTCGATCACCTCCCATTTGGAGCTGTCGATCATCACAGGCACCCGCGCGATATCGGGTTCGGCGGCGATGAGGTTGAGGAAGGTGACCATCGCCGCCTTGGAGTCGAGCAGGCCTTCATCCATATTGACGTCGATCACCTGCGCGCCATTGGCCACCTGATCGCGCGCCACATCGAGCGCTTCGGGGAACCTGCCGTCCTTGATCAGCTTGCGGAACTTCGCAGAGCCGGTGACATTGGTGCGTTCACCCACGTTCACGAAGGGAATATCCGGCGTCAGCGTGAAGGGTTCGAGGCCCGAGAGCCTGAGTTGAGGCTCAACCTTCGGCACGAGGCGCGGCGGAATGCCCTTCACGGCTTCCGATATGGCGTGGATATGGGCGGGCGTGGAGCCGCAGCAGCCGCCGACGACATTGACGAGGCCCGAGCGGGCGAACTCCGCCACCTGCGCCGCCATGGCTTCGGGGCTTTCGTCGTAAAGTCCGAATTCGTTCGGCAGCCCCGCATTGGGGTAGGCGCAGACGAGCGTATCGGCCACCTTGGACAGTTCGGAGATGTGCCCGCGCATCTCGCGCGCACCGAGCGCGCAGTTCAGGCCGAAGGTCGCCGGCATCGCATGGCGCAGCGAATACCAGAAGGCGGTTGGCGTCTGGCCGGAGAGCGTGCGGCCGGAAAGATCGGTGATCGTGCCGGAGATCATCACGGGCAGGCGAATGCCCGTCGCCTCGAATGCCTCCTCTGCCGCAAACACCGCCGCCTTGGCATTCAGCGTATCAAAAATCGTCTCGATCAGGATCAACTCCGCCCCGCCCTCGATCAGACCACGAATCTGCTCGCCATACGCGACGCGCAGATCGTCGAAGGTCACGGCGCGGAAGCCGGGGTTGTTCACATCCGGCGAGATCGAAGCGGTCCGGTTCGTTGGCCCCACGGCGCCTGCCACGAAGCGGCGTTTGCCGTCCTTCTTCTCGGCGAGCGCCGCCGCCTCACGCGCCAGCCTGGCGCCCTGCACGTTGAGTTCATAGACGATGGATTCAAGATGATAATCGGCCTGCGCAATGGTCGTGCCGGAAAAGGTGTTCGTCTCGACGATATCGGCGCCCGAAAGAAAATATTCGAGGTGGATCGCCCTGACCGCATCCGGCTGGGTCAGGATCAGAATGTCGTTGTTGCCTTTCAGCGGGTGGTTGAACCCCTTGAACCGCTCGCCACGAAAGGCATCCTCATCCAGCTTCAGCTTCTGGATTTCCGTGCCCATGGCACCGTCGAGCACGAGGATGCGCTCGTTCGCGGCAGCCTGAAGAGCCTTGCGGATTTCGTCGCCATCAACCGGCGGGAATGGGTTGGTCATCGTCTCAATCCTCAACTCTTTGGCCGCCTTGCAGGACATCGCCAGTATTGTCCCTCGCCTTGATGGGGAAGGTGGCGGGGCGAGCCGGGTGAGGTGTTGAGCCAACGACCCCCACCGTCCTCCGCTGCGCCCGGGCGCCCCTCCCCGCAAGGGAGAGGGAAAATTCACACCGCCGCCTTTTCCGCCCTCAGCCCCAGCATGTGGCAAATGGCAAAGACGAGGTCGGCCCGGTTCATCGTGTAGAAGTGGAAATCGGAGACACCGCGGTCAAGCAGATCATAGACCTGCTCGGTCGCCACCGCGGCAGCCACCAGTTTCCGCGTCTCGGCATCATTGTCCAGCCCCTCGAAGCGCTGCGCCATCCACTCCGGCACACGCGCGCCAGCCCGCTTGGCGAAGTTCGCCGCCTGCTTGAAGTTCTGGACCGGCAGGATGCCCGGCACGATCGGCACATCGATGCCGCGCGCCCGCACCTTGTCGAGAAAGCGGAAATACTGGTCGTTGTCGAAGAAGAACTGCGTGATCGCCCGGCTCGCGCCCGCATCCACCTTGGCCTTCAGAAGGTCGAGATCGACCGCCTCTGAACTGCTCTCCGGATGCCCTTCGGGATAAGCCGAAACCGACACATCAAAATCGCCGAGCGCCTTGATACCAGCCACCAGATCGGGGCTCGACTGATAGCCGCCGGGATGGGCAGTGAATTTCGCGCCTAGCCCTTCCACAGGATCGCCACGCAGCGCCACGATATGCTTCACGCCCGCTTGCCAATAGGCGCGGATGACATCGTTCACCTCGTCCTTGGTCGCCGCGACGCAGGTGAGATGCGCGGCGGGCTTGAGGCTCGTTTCGTCGACGATGCGCTTGACCGTCGAATGCGTCCGCTCGCGCGTCGAGCCCCCCGCCCCGTAGGTGACGGAGACGAAACTCGGGGCGAGCGGCGCCAGCCGCTGGATTGAGGCCCAGAGCGTCGCTTCCATGTCGGCGTTCTTGGGGGGAAAGAACTCGAAGGAAATGCGCGGCGGCTTGGTGTTGGGATGGCGGGAAGAGCGCAGATAGGGCGCGAGCATCAGGCAACCTCGGAGGTTTGGGATAAAAACGGCGCATCGGTCTGACGGCGGCGATCCCGCCCCATCCAAAGCGCCACGGTCAGGACATCCCCTTCGCCGGCAAGCGGGGACAGCGCCTCGCTGGCAACGGGGTCGAGCCCGGCATCGTCCAGAAACCCGGCAATTTCCTCGCGCGAGAAACCAAGACGGCGATGCGCAAACTCGCTGCGCAGCCGCTCGACGGCATGAGGGGCAAGATCGACGATCAGCAACCGCCCGCCTGGTGCAAGCAGCCGCGCGGCTTCCCGCACCGCCCGCGCCGGATCATCCAGAAAATGCAGCACCTGGTGGATAATGATCAAACTGAAACCGGTCTCGCCCGGATTGAGCGCGTAAACATCGCCCTGCCGAAGCTGGACGTTGCGCAAACCCGCCCGTTCGAGATTGGCGCGGGCCACCGCCAGCATCGCCGGACTCGCATCAATGCCAGTGGCGCGGGCAGCCTTCGGCGCCAGCAGTTCCAGCATACGCCCCGTACCAGTGCCAATATCGAGCAAAGCCTCGATGCGCCGCTCGCCCACCATGGCCAGCATCGCCGCTTCCACGCGTGAATCCGGCACATGCAGGGTGCGGATGCGGTCCCACTCAGCAGCATGGCGGGCAAAATACTGTTCCGCCGCCTGCGCCCGCTCGGCCCTCACCTCGCCAAGCCGCCGCCGATCAGCAGCAAGCTCAGCCCCGGAGAGGTCGATCGTTTCAAGAATATCCTGCGCAAGACGCCCGTAAGCGCCCCGTTCGGAACGGCGAAAAAACGCCCAGGCCCCCTCACGGTGACGGTCCACCAGACCGGCATCAACCAGCAGCTTGAGGTGGCGCGACACGCGCGGCTGCGACTGGCCGAGAATGGCCGTCAGTTCCGTCACCGTCAGTTCCGCTTCCGACAGCAGCGCGATCAGCCGCAGGCGCGTCGGCTCACCCACCGCCTCAAGGGCGGCGATGGCATCGGGAAAGGACAGACGCAGCGAACGGGGCATCAAGCACCAGAAAACGATATAAAGATATGTTTATGTCGCTTCGGTGTGTATTGCAAGCCCGAATTACAGCTGTGAATCCTGCGCCAGGCTACCGGAACGCCGGCTCATCGAAACTCCTCAGCTTCCGGGTGTGCAACTGGTCGAGCTTGTCGCGCAGGAGGTCCACCGCCTTCAGCCCGATTTGCAGATGCTGGCCAATCGCCCGCTCGTAGAAAGCACTCGCCGCGCCCGGCAGCTTGATTTCACCATGCAGCGGCTTGTCAGAAACGCAGAGCAAGGTGCCGTAAGGCACCCGAAGACGATACCCGTTTGCTGCAATCGTGCCCGATTCCATATCGACCGCGATGGCGCGCGACAGGTTGATGCGATGCCGTTCCTGGCTCCAGCGCAGTTCCCAGTTGCGGTCATCATTGGTCACCACCGTGCCGGTCCGAAGGCGCCGCTTCAGCGCCTCCCCGCGCTCGCCGGTGACGATGGCCGCCGCCTCCTGAAGCGCGACCTGCACCTCGGCCAGCGCCGGGATCGGAATTTCCGGCGGCACGAGGGCATCGAGAATGCGGTCCTGCCGGAGATAGGCATGGGCCAGCACATAATCGCCGATTTCCTGGCTCTGCCTGAGGCCGCCGCAATGGCCCACCATCAGGAACACATGCGGGCGCAGCACCGCGAGATGGTCGGTGATGTTCTTGGCGTTCGACGGTCCCACCCCGATGTTGACGAGCGTGATGCCGCCGCCATGGCCGGCCAGATGATAGGCCGGCATCTGGAACTTCGACCACGCGGCGATATCAAGCAGGTTTTCGAGATCCGCGCCGGATTTCGGCTCCGTCACCTCGACATTGCCAGGGAGGACGAGCCGGTTGAAACGCGAGGCGCCATCCAGTTGCTTCATGCCCCAGCGCACGAACTGGTCGACATAACGATGATAATTGGTCAGCAGGATGAAGGGCTGCGTGTGCCGCCAGTGCGAGCCGGTGTAATGCACAAGGCGCTTCAGTGAATAATCGACCCGCGCCCCGTCAAACAGTGCCAGCGGCCACGGTCCGGCTTCATCAAGATCGAACGTGCCATCAGCAATTTCGTCGCCCACCTCCGACAGGCGCGGCACGGGGAAAAAGCGGGCAAGTTCGGCCGGTGTCACCCCCGATTGGCCGAGTTCATCGCCGCGTTCCACCACGTAGGGATAGGGAATTTCCTGCCGGCTCGTGCCCACGGCCACCTGCGCGCCATACTCGTACATCAGCGGTCGCAACTGTTCGAGCAGATAGGTGCGGAAGGCCTGGGGCTGGGTGATCGAGGTCGAATACACCCCTGGCCGCTGCACCTTGGCATAGGCGCGCCCGGTGGAGCGCGGCACCCCGTCCGGCTGATAGGCCAGCCTGAGTTCGGGATAGCAGAAGGCTGCCCGCTCTGCGGTCGACGGCGGCTGCCGGTCTTTCAGATACCGTTCCAGCGCATCCCGAAGCGCGCCCGTTGCCCGGCTGTGCCGGCTGATCAGCGCCTCGATGGCCGCTTCCGGCGTCGCGCAATTCTCAAACCCTTCGCGCATCTCCCCCTCCCCGATTCGCTTTCGAGAATAGGCGCGGACAAGGCTCAGGTCACGGATTTGTCAGCGGGCCCATCGGCATCCGGATCCGGCTTTTCAGGGCGCAGCCAGCGCGCGAACCGTTCCACCGATTTGCCGAACAGCAGAAGCAGCAAGGCCAGCACCAGCGCGATGAAACCAATCATCCAGGCGCCGATTCCGCAGACCATGCCAAAGCAGGCAGTCAGCCAGATCGATGCTGCCGTCGTCAGTCCGCGCACGCGCTGGTGATGATCTTCGCGGAAGATCACGCCGGCGCCGAGAAAACCGATCCCCGTGATAATCCCCTGAATCGCACGCGAAATCGCATCGACATTGAGGTTGGTTGCCGTCACGAAGCCGGAAGCCGCCATGGTGGCAAGCGCCGAACCAAGCCCCACCAGCCCCAGCGTGCGCACGCCTGCCGGCTTGCCCATCAGGTCGCGGTTGAGACCCATCACCATGCCTGCCGCCATCGCCGCACCAAGGCGTGCAGCCACATCCAGTTCACTCATCCCGATGATCATCTGGGGCGCTCCCTCTTCTTTCGGACAAGGTTTTTTGCGGGGTTGACGGGCTGGCTGGCAGCCGAATCCATTAGCCGGCAATTGATAATGCACGGACCGGCGAGAGAAACCACCCCTGCTCTTGTGAAGCTGCACCGGACATGCCAATCCCTGCCCATGACACATCAGCTTCCGCCTGAACTCAAAACTCTCCGCGATGTCCTGCGCTATGCGGTCAGCCGCTTTCGCGCGGCGAAACTCAACCACGGCCATGGCATCACCAATGCCCATGATGAAGCCGCCTTCATCGTCCTGGAGGCGCTGCATCTGCCGGTGGACAGGCTTGAGCCCTATCTCGACGCGCGTCTGACGGCACCGGAACGTGACCGTCTCGCCGACCTGATCGATATGAGAATCAGCACGCGCAAGCCAGCCTGCTATCTCCTCAACAAGGCCTATCTCGGCGCCATGGAGTTCTATGTCGACGAACGCGTGATCGTGCCCCGCTCCTACATCGGAGAGTTGATGCTGGGCGGAGTTTTCGAGGGCGATCGTCTACCGGAGACCTTCGACACCGAGAATGTCACGCGCATTCTCGATCTCTGCACCGGCTCGGGTTGCCTTGCCATCGTTGCGGCGCATCTTTTCCCCGATGCGCTGGTCGATGCGGTCGACCTGAGTGCTGATGCCCTCGCGGTTGCCCGCATCAATGTGGACAATCACGGGCTTGCTGACCGCGTGAACCTCATCAAGAGTGATCTTTTCTCAGCGCTCAAGGGGCGCAGTTACGACCTCATCATCTCCAATCCGCCCTATGTGACTGCCGAGGAGGTCGCGGCCTTCCCGCCGGAATTCGCCGCCGAACCGAAGATGGCCCATCTTGGCGGCGCCGACGGCATGGACCTCGTCCGCCGCATCCTCAAGGACGCAAAAAAGCACCTCGCCGAGGATGGCGGTCTGCTGTGCGAGATCGGCCTTGGCCGTGCGATCATCGAGGAGGAGTTCGACGATATCCCCTTCCTCTGGCTCGACACCGAGGAGAGCGAGGGCGAGGTGTTCTGGGTGGACCGCGCAGAACTCTAAATGTGCTGGTCAACCAGCGCCCTGACCTGCCGTTGCAACACCGGCAGCAGTTCCGCACTGAACCAAGGATTGGCAGCGAGCCAGGGATTGTTGCGCGGGCTCGGATGGGGCAGCGGCATGAGGCCAGGGCCGAAGGCGCGCCAGTTCTTCACGGTTTCGGTCAGGGAGGGGCTACGCCGTTTCCCAAGGTGCCAGGCCTGCGCATATTGGCCGATCACCAGCGTCAACCGCACGTCCGGCATCGCATCGATGAGTTTCTGCCGCCACAGCGGCGCGCATTCGGGCCGTGGCGGCGCATCCCCGCCTCCGCGCTTGCCGGGATAGCAGAATCCCATCGGCAAGACGGCGATCCTGCCGGACTTGTAGAACACATCCGCATCGATCCCCATCCAGTCGCGCAGGCGTTCCCCGGATGGATCATCGAACATCACGCCGCTCTCCTGCACGCGCCGCCCCGGCGCCTGTCCAGCAATCAGAATGCGCGCATCGGCGAACGCCTGCACAATCGGGCGCGGCGGAAACGGCAGGTGGGGAGCACAGACCGTGCAGGCCCGGACATCAGCGATCAGGCGATCAAACGCTGTCATGATCCAACCTCCTCATCAGGAAACCGCGAACGTCGCATCCAGCTCCACGGGCACGTTTTTCGGCAGCGAATAGACGCCCACCGATGTGCGCGGATGTCGCCCCGCATCGCCCAGCACCTCGATCAGCAAGTCAGAGGCGCCGTCGCCCACCTCGGAGTGCTGCGTGAACTCCGGCGTAGACTGGACGAACACATTGAGCCGCAGCACGCCGACCACGGCATCAAGCGTTCCCACGGCCTCCCGCACCGCAGCCAGTGCCCGGAGCGCACACAACGCTGCCGCCCCACGCGCGGCTTCGAGGCTTACCGCATCACCCACCCGGCCTGTAATGACGATGCCACGATCCGATTTCGGAATCTGTCCGGCAACATAAAGCGTCTCGCCATGCCGGACAGCCGGCAGATAGTTGCCGCCTGCCTTCAGCGACGGCTCGAATGCGTGGCCAAGACGGGCAACCGCAGCATGAAAACGGTCATCACGGGTCATGGCGCGCTCCTGCAAGGCCGGAAAGACCGCCATTGTCAGGCCGGACGCCCCGGAGAGCAAGCCCGGCCATAGCGAACGCTGCAATTTACCGCGTAAACTGCCGATACTTGATGCGCTTGGGCTGCACCGCATCCGCCCCAAGGCGGCGCTTCTTGTCCTCTTCGTAATCGGCGAAGTTGCCTTCGAACCATTCGACATGGCTGTCGCCCTCGAAGGCGAGGATATGCGTCGCGATACGGTCGAGGAACCAGCGATCATGGCTGATGATTACGGCGCAGCCGGCGTAATCCTCCAGCGCCTCTTCAAGCGCGCGCAGGGTATCGACGTCGAGATCGTTGGTCGGCTCGTCGAGCATCAGGACGTTGGCACCCTTTTTCAGCATCTTGGCGAGGTGAACGCGGTTGCGTTCGCCACCCGAAAGCATCCCGACCTTCTTCTGCTGGTCCGCGCCCTTGAAAGCAAAAGCGCCACAATAGGCGCGGGCGTTCATTTCCTTCTTGCCGAGATAGATCACCTCGTTGCCGCCCGATATTTCCTCGTAGACGGTCTTCTTATCGTCAAGGCTGTCGCGGCTCTGGTCGACATAGCCCAACTGCACGGTCTCGCCGACAGTGATCGAACCGGCATCGGGCTTTTCGCTGCCAGAGATCATGCGGAACAGCGTGGTCTTGCCCGCACCGTTCGGCCCGATAACGCCAACGATGCCGCCCGGCGGCAGCTTGAAGGTCAGGTCATCGATCAGCAGCTTGTCCTGAAAGCCTTTCGAAAGCCCTTCGAAATCAATGACATTTCCACCGAGACGCTCGGCAATCGGAATGACGATCTGCGCCGTCATCGGGCCCTTTTCCTGCGCTTTGGCGACAAGTTCATCATAGCGCTGGATACGCGCCTTGGACTTGGCCTGCCGCGCTTTCGGCGAGGAATTGACCCACTCGCTCTCGCGGTCGATGGTCTTGAGGCGAGAGGCTTCCTCGCTCTTTTCCTGTTCGAGGCGCTTCTGCTTGGCCTTCAGCCAGGCGGTGTAATTGCCCTCGTAGGGAATGCCCTGCCCGCGGTCGAGTTCGAGAATCCAGCCCGTCACATTGTCGAGGAAGTAGCGGTCATGGGTGACGATCAGGATCGCGCCGGGGTATTCGCGCAGGTGGTTTTCGAGCCACTGCGTTGTCTCGGCGTCGAGATGGTTGGTCGGTTCGTCCAGCAGCAGCAGATCGGGCTTTTCGAGCAGCAGTTTGCACAGCGCCACACGGCGCTTCTCGCCGCCCGAGAGCTTGGAAACCGGCCAGTCATCCGGCGGACAGCGCAGCGCATCCATCGCCTGGTCCACCTTGCTGTCGAGATCCCACAGGTTCTCGGCGTCGATCTTGTCCTGAATCTTGGCCGCCTTTTCGGCGTTCTCGTCGTTATAATCGCCCATCAGCGCATTGTATTCGTCAATCAGCGCCTGCTTTTCGGCGACGCCAAGCATGACGTTCTCGCGCACCGTCTTGGTCTCATCGAGCTTCGGCTCCTGCGGCAGGTAGCCGACCTTCGCACCCTCCGCGACCCAGGCCTCGCCCGTCCACTCCTTGTCGAGCCCGGCCATGATCTTGAGCAGTGTTGATTTACCCGCGCCGTTGACGCCGAGCACACCGATCTTCGCATCCGGATAGAAGCTGAGGTGGATGTTGTTCAGAACCTGCTTGCCACCGGGGTAGAACTTGTTCAGGCCACGCATGTGGTAGATGAATTGACGGGACATCGGGCTCGCTTCCGCTGACAAACGTGAAAATTGAGGTTGCCGCCGATGTAGCGAGGCCGCGCGCGCCATGCAAGTATGACCGGGCCTGTTCGCTTGCCTGTTGTTGCAAACCGAGCGGCCATCGCAAGAACCGTAATGCTGCCTGCCGGAGCGCCTTCGTGCTGAAGAAAATTGCCAGAATCATTGTTGCCCTTGCCCTTTTTCTTTTCGCCCTCTGGGGTGTGGGCGCGCTCTATTTTCGAGCACCACTGGGCCAGATCGGCTCATATGCGCTGATTGCCGCTTTTACCGGCATCATGCTCTTCGCGCTCTGGTCGGTCTTTTCGGCCCGCAAACGCGGCGCCGCGGCGGCCTCGGTGGCGGGCACCGCGCTCCTGCTCCTTGGCTGGTACCAGACCATCACGCCGTCGGATAATCTGGAATGGGCACCAGATGTCGCCCATCGCTCGCTCGTCACCATTCAAGGCGATGACGTTTTCATCCGAAATTTCCGCAATTTCAAATGGCGCGGCGCCTATGAGGCCGAACAGATCTGGGAGGATCAGCGCTTTTCGCTCTCCGACGTGCGCACAACCGACCTGATCCTCTCCTACTGGACCGGCCCGGCCATCGCGCACATGATGATCAGCTTCGGCCTCGCGGATGGTCGCTATTATGTGTTTTCCACCGAGATCCGCCGCAAGGCGGGGCAGGAATACAACCCCTTTGCCGGCTTTTTCCGCTCCTACACGCTCGACACCATCGTTGCTGCGGAATCCGATGTGGTGAAGGTGCGCACCAACTTCCGTGATGAGGACGATTATCGCTATCGGCTGGACATCGAGCCGAAAACCGCCCAGCGCCTGTTTGTTTCCATGGCTGATCTGACCCAGCAACTGGAAGAGGCGCCTGAGTTCTACAACACCGTCACCGCCAACTGCTCCATGACGCCCTTCCGAATGATGTCGACACTCCAGCCGGGCATCGCGCCCTTCGATCCGCGCATTATCACGGTGGGCTTCATGCCGTCCTATCTCTACGAGCACAAATTCATCAGGACGGACAAATCGCTGGAAGCAACCCGGGCCGCCGCGCGCATCACGGAGAAAGCAAAAGCCGCACAGGCACTCGATGGCGTCGCCTTCTCAGCCGCCATCCGGGCGCCTTGACGGGTCAACCCATCAGCCGCAGCGCAAGGCCCGCGGCTGCACACAGCCCAAGCGTCGGGACCATGCCGATATGGAGGCGAAACATCGCCACCATGGCCACCACAGCGAGCAGCAAGGCCTGCCCGTCGAGCGTTGCCCAATCCGGCCAGACGACGGCGAGCGGCCCTGCCTTCACGGTCTCCACCCGCCGAAACAGCGTTTGCAGCGCGAACCACACCGACAGGTTGAGGATAACCCCCACCACTGCCGCACCGATGCCGGCCAGCGCGCCGGATAGCGCTGCATTCTGCCGCAACCGCTCGATGTAGGGCGCACCCAGAAAGATCCACAGAAAGCATGGAATGAAGGTGACCCAGGTGGTCAGCATCGCGCCCAGCATGCCCGCCGCCAGCGGCGGAAGCGCGCCGGGGGCCTGAAATGCCGCCAGAAAGCCGACGAAGGTCAGCACCAGGATCAGCGGCCCCGGCGTCGTTTCCGCCAGGGCAAGCCCGTCGATCATCTGCCCCGGCTTCAGCCAGCCGAATGTTTCCACCGCCGCCTGCGCCACATAGGTCAGCGCCGCATAGGCCCCGCCGAAAGTGACGACCGCCATTTTCGAGAAGAATGCCGCCAGCGCGGTATAAATAGTGTTCCAGCCAAGCCACGGCCCGATGACCAGCGCCGGCAGGGCCCAGAGCCCCCCCCAGAACGCGACCGTGCGCACAATGTGACCAAAACCCGCCGCAACTGGCGGCGGCGCGCCCCCGCCCTGTGTCGCCGCAACGCCCAGCCAGCCGGGATCGCGCTCCGTCTGCCAATAACCGACGCAGCCCGCCGCCAGGATCACCAGCGGAAACGGCGCCTGAAACAGGAACAGCGCGAGAAAGCTCAGCACTGCAATCCCGTATGCCGCGCGCGTTTTCAGCGCCTTTTTCGCAACCCGCAACAGCGCTTCCACCACCACCGCCAGCACTGCGGCCTTGAGGCCGAAGAAGAGGCTCGCGAACCACGTCTGTCCGGCAAGGGTGGCATAGGCCGTGGACAGCGCGAGGATGACGAAAAAACCCGGCAGAACGAACAGCGTGCCGGCCACCAGCCCGCCGCGAAACCCGTGCAGCCGCCAGCCGATATAGGTGGCAAGTTGCATCGCTTCCGGTCCCGGCAGCAACATGCAGAAGTTGAGCCCGTGGAGAAACTCATCCTCGCGCACCCATCGCCGTTCATCGACGAGTTCACGATGCATCAGCGCGATCTGTCCGGCCGGCCCACCGAAGGAAAGCAGTCCGATCCGCAGCCACACGCGAAAAGCGTCAGAAAAGGAGGGCGCGGCGCCGGAACTCACCCCTGCCCGCCATCGGCCACAAGGCCTGCCGCCGCAATACCGGCCGAGGCGGCGAGTTCGTCATTGTCCGACGTATCGCCCGAAACACCGACCACGCCGACAACCACACCCTTGGCATCGCGGATCAGCACGCCACCGGCCACCGGCACCAGCTTGCCGCCGACAGCGGAGGTCGCGGCAACGATGAAATGCGCCCGCTCCTTCGCCATCTTCTCAAGCGCCCGCGAGCCGACACCCAGTTCCAGCGCGCCCTTGGCCTTGCCGATCGCGATCTTCATGCGGCCAAGGCTGGTGCCGTCTTCGGCAGCAGCGACCTTCATCGCGCCGCGCCCGTCGAACACCACCACCGCGAGCGGCTTCATGCCCTTTTCACGACCGGTTGCCAGCGCAACCTTGAGAATGGTCTGGGCCTTTTTGAGCGTCAGCATCACTGCGTCCTTTCGATCAGCATGGGCAACGTTGGATCGGGGAACTCTTGCCCGAGATCGCCCCCCGGAGCAACCTCAGATGCCCAACCTGCCGAAGCGGAAGCCTGCGTTTGACCCAGCGTCCCGTCCGGTCTGACCAAGCGTATTATGCAGGCGACCAAACGACACTCCCGCAGCGGCATCGGCGAGATTTGAAGGTCTGTCGACGTTTGATTCACCAACAGTCCTCAGTGTTCACACCTGATTAACCACCCGGTTAAAGACCGGATTGTAGCGCCCGCTACCGCAACTTCAGATTGATTACTGTCGAGAATATTCACGCCTGCTTATCCTTTCCGCGCCATTGCTAAGCCTGATCGAAACCCAGAATTGGGCCAGCCTCTGTGTCAAAAACCGCCACCGCCCCGCTCTCCAGTCCGGCACGCGTCCTAATCGTCGCGCAGGAACCGGCGTCCGTCGCGCCGTTGACGCAGGAGATCATGCGCCGCAGCGCGCTGGTCGCCGTTGCCTCGACGGTTGCCGAGGCCGGCGCCGCCGTGCGCACGAATGGCTTTGAGGTGATCTTTATTGCCGCGCGCGAGGCCGATGCGGAAACCGCACTACTGATCCAACTGCTGCGCGGCGCCTCGCAGGTCGCCCCGCGCGTCCTGTTCCTGGCCCATCCCGATCACATCGCCAACCATCCGCTGGCCGTCGCCTCCGCCGATGCCGCCGTCTCCTGGGCATTGCCATCGGCCGAGATCGCCGACCTTGCAGTGCCGTCCCCGGAGGCGGATGCTCCACGCGCAAAGACCCGGTCCATCAAGTCTGCGCCGAAAGCGGCCGCTGTGCCCGTGCCGGTCGAAACCGCCGAGAGCAAGGACGAGATCGCAGCCGAGAAACCGGAATCGGCAACCGTCGCGGCCACTGCCGATGCGAAGCTGTTGCCTGCGGCCGAGACCATCGCCCGCGCCGCTGAAGCCATCGCCCGCGCCGCCGAGAGCATCGCCAGCTTCCGCCCGCCGGTCGAGGTTGTGCCGGTGGCCGAACGGATCGTCCCGACACCTGCCGCGGCGATCGCGCCAGCCGAAATCACCGCCCCCGCCGCGCCGGCAGCCGCCCCCCTCGCAACACCTGTTCCTGAACCTGTTGCGGAGACCATGCCCCGCCAGACGGCTGCCGTGATCACGCCTGAGCCCGTCGTTGTCGCTGCGCCCGCACCGATCCCGGCTCCTGTCACGTCGGTCGAACCATCGGCCTCGATTGAACCGCTGCCCGTCGCAACGCCAGCGCCCGCGCCGGTCGCACCGCCCGTGCTTGAAGTCCTGCCTCTGCGGGTCGATCCGCCGGCAGCCCCGGCCCCCGTTGCCGCGCCCACGCCGGCGCCTGCTCCGGCTGCGCCCCCGATTGCCGAAACGCTGAAGCTGGAAGTCCCCAAGCCGCATGTTGCGACCGTGGCGCGCCTGCCGCAGCGCACCGTGAACATGCCCGAACCGGCGAAGGCTGCCCCCGCGCCCGCCCCGGCGGCGGAAGGCGAGGTGAAGCACAATCGCCGCATGTATGACCGGAAGGACGAGGGGCCGAAGCACTCGCGCGCCTCGCGCATCTTCTTTGCCACGGGCTGGTTCGCGCTGGCGGCTGCCATCATTGGCCTCACCACCTGGCCGATTTCGACCGCAGCCCAGTTCACCCTTGGCCTGGCTGTCATCGCGGCCATGACCGTGATCCGCAAGCTGCGCCTCGGCGGCATCTGGCGCCCGACCTTCCTTGCACTCGGCATCACGATGATCCTGCGCTATATCTACTGGCGCACAACCTCGACGCTGCCGCCGATGCATGACTGGGTGAACTTCACGCCCGGCTTCATCCTCTATCTGGCCGAGATGTACTGCGTGATGATGTTCTTCATCTCGATGTTCATCATCGCCGATCCCATCGAGCGCAAGCCGCCGCCGCAACTGCCCGATGATCGTGTGCCATCGGTGGACGTTTACATTCCGACCTACAATGAGGATTCCGCTCTGCTCTCGGCCACCATCGCAGCCGTGACGCAGATGGATTATCCGAAGGACAAGCTGAACGTCTACCTGCTGGACGATGGCGGCACGGACCAGAAGTGCAACCAGTCCGATCCCGACAAGGCGGCAGAAGCCATCGCCCGCCGTGCGGAATTGCAGTCCCTATGCCTTGAAATGGGCATTACCTACATCACCCGCGCGCGCAACGAACACGCCAAAGCGGGCAACATGAACAATGCGCTTAGCCAGACCAGCGGCCAGATCATCGTCGTGTTCGACGCCGACCATGCGCCCGCGCGCCAGTTCCTGCGCGAGACCGTCGGCTATTTCGCCATGGACAAGAAGCTGTTTCTTGTCCAGACGCCGCACTTCTTCATCAACCCCGACCCGGTTGAGAAGAACCTCAAGACCTTCGACCGGATGCCCTCCGAGAACGAAATGTTCTATGGCACGATCCAGAAGGGCCTCGACAAGTGGAACGGCGCGTTCTTCTGCGGCTCCGCAGCGCTGATCTCGCGCCGTGCGCTGGAAAGCGTCGGCGGTTTTTCGGGCATCTCGATCACCGAGGACTGCGAAACCGCGCTCGACCTGCACAAGCGCGGCTGGAACTCGCTCTACGTCGACAAGCCGCTGATTGCCGGCCTCCAGCCGGAAAGCCTCGTCTCGTTCATCGGCCAACGCTCGCGCTGGTGCCGTGGCATGGTGCAGATTCTCGTGTTGAAGAATCCGCTTCTGGCCCGAAACATCTCTATGAAGCAGCGCATTTGCTATGTTTCGAGCATGTTCTACTGGCTATTCCCCATTCCACGCATGATATTCCTGCTCTCGCCATTCCTCTACATCTTCTTTTCGATGCAGATTTTTCAGGCGAATGCGCAGGAATTCTTCGCCTATGTCTCGATTTACATGCTCACGCACATGACAATCCAGAACTACCTGCACGGCCAGACCCGCTGGCCCTGGATTTCGGAAGCCTATGAGTATGTCCAGACGATCTATCTGGTGAAGGGCATCTGGGGCGTGCTGCTCAATCCGCGCAAGCCGACCTTCAACGTGACCGCGAAGGGCCTGACCCTCGACAACGACCATCTGTCGGAACTGGCCTGGCCGTATTTCGCAGCCTTTGGCGCCATCCTGTTCTCTCTGGTCGTTGCCTGCTGGCGCTTCCTGGCCGAAAACGAGATGAACGAACTCCTGCTGATCGTTGGCGGCTGGTCGTTCTATAACCTCATGATCGCTGGTGTTGCGCTCGGCATCGTTGCCGAACGCCGCGAGCGCCGGAAAACGCCGCGCCTCATCATCGACCGGAAGGGCGAGCTGATGGCCAACGGCATCACGGTGCCGGTGCGCATTTCAGACGCATCGACCGGCGGTATGCGCATTCGCGCCGACGGCCCGCGCCTGCCTGAAGGCTTTGCCCGCAACACCCATTGCACGCTGCGCGTGATCTCGGAACGGCCCGATTTCGTGACCGAGCCGATCCCCTGCTTCATTCAGAACGTGGCGAACGACGGTAAAAGCGCCATTTACGGCCTCCAGTTCGAGAACCTGCGCCCGAGCCATTTCCGTGGCATCGCCGACGCCATGTATTCGGACATGGCCGTGTTCGAGAACTTCCGGTCGAGCCGCCGCGCCATCAAGGGCATCACGATGGGCACGCTCCAGTTCTTCTGGTGGAGCATCAACCACACCATCCGCGCCTTCTACTATGCCATCGCGCTCCGCGGGAACAAGGCGCCGGTTGCCGTCGACGGCGAGCAGATGGCGGAGCCCGCAGTTCCGACCGTGACAGCCCAGGCCGCACAATACGCGGCGCCTGCCGTCCCGGCCCCGCAACAAGAAGCCATCATGGTCCGCCCGATGGCCACGGCGCATTGATCAAGGGTCGCTGATGAAACGCTCCTTCAAGCCCCTGCTCGTGTCCCTCGCCGCCCTGTCGGCGACATCGGCCTTGGCCGAGGGTGACCTGTTCCAGAAGGACAGTGCAGACTGGCAGGAAATCACAGGCTCCATCGCCTCCTCGCAGCAGCCTTTCTTCCAACTGGCGCCGATGCCGTCCGTCGCCGATGGCGCGGTGGTGCGATTGTTGCAGCGCCTGCCGATCGATGCCCGCCAGTTGCGCTTCGAGGGTGAGATCGGCCGCCGCGACCTGCCCTTCTACTTGCGCAAGGAGCAGGTGACCGAACAGGCTCATCTGAAGATCGGCTATCTGAACTCCATCGCCGTCATGCCGGAAGTCTCGCGCATGAAGGTGCTGGTCAACGACCAGTTGATCGCCGAGGTTGTCCTTGACGCGACGACCGATGCCGGCAAGGCATCGGTGCCTATCCCGCCTGGCCTGCTGACGGCAGGCTACAATGCCATCAGCTTCCATGTGCAGCAGCGGCACCGTGTCGATTGCTCGATCGAGGCGGCCAACGAACTCTGGACCCAGGTGGATCCGGCGATCACCGGCATCGAGGTCGGCTCAACCAATCCGACCGTCTCCCAGTTTGAGGATCTGAGCGCCCTGCCCGTGGATGCGGACGGCGCAACGCCGATCACGGTCGTTCTGCCGCAATCGGGCGACACTACGGCAGTGGACCGGGCTCTCAGGGCCGTGCAGGCTCTTGCGATCCGCATTGGCGTCATCAAGCCGCGCATCGCTTTTACCCGAGACATTCCTGCAACGCCGGGCATCCACCTTTATGTCGGCACCAACACCGACCTGCTCGCGCGCGGTATCGAACGGGCCCCGTTTGGCGACAGCGCCTTTACGATTTCCGGTCGTCTGAACGAGAGCGTGAAGGTGGCTGTGGGCGGAACCACCCTGAACGATGTCGATCAGAATATCTTCCGTCTCGTCGTGGAACGCCCGGTCAGCGCCGAGACCGGCACGCCCGCCGGCCTGCGGGCCATTGCGCAGATGCGCGGCATCCGCATGACGGCGGAAAAGGAAATCACCTTCGACTCCGCCGGCCTCGCCTCGGAAGAGTTCAATGGCCGCGTCTATCGCGCCAGCCTGAACATCGTCATGCCGCCCGATTTCTATCCCGCGGACAACGGCAAGGCAGCGCTCTATCTTGATGCGAGCTATGCAGCCGGACTTGCCACCACCAACGAGGCGCTGGTGCGCGTCAATGGCAAGGTGGCCGGCGCCTCCCGTCTCCGCCGCTCTGCGGGCGAGGATCTCACCCGCCGCCCGGTTGAACTGTCGCTGAAGGCGCTTCAACCCGGTTTCAACACAGTGACGCTGGAAATCCGCACCGCGACCGAGGACGACCGGGACTGCAATCCCCTGTCCTTGATTGAGCCGAAGAAGCGACTGACCGTTCTGGGGTCGACCGCCTTCGCCCTGCCACCGCTGTCGCGGATCGACCATCTACCCAATCTGGGCGCCACCGCCAGCACGGGCTATCCGTTCACCGAACAGAAAAAACCGGTTGCGATCTATCTGCCGAAGCCGGATTTCTCCGCCCTCGGTGCTGCGGCAACCCTTCTGGTCCGCCAGGCAATGGCGGCTGGCCGGCCATTTGATACGCGCGTCTCCCAGAAGCGTCCCGACGAAACGGCGGGTTCTGCGCTCATTGTCGGCGCGCTTGGCGATCTGCCGCCCGATCTTGTCACCTATTTCGGCATCAAGGACGACATGCTGCCCGAGAACTGGCGCAAGGGCAGCAACCCTGCCCCTGCCAATTCCGCCGCAGATGCATCCGCGCCGAAAGCCAGCGCGCCGGTCCAGCCCGCAACCTTCCGTTTCGGCGCGGCGCCGACGCCGGAAGCCACGCCGGCAGTCGCAGCGGCCGAGCCGGAAGCCAAGGACCCCGCACCAAGCATCCGCTGGGGCAAGAAGACGGATGAACGCACGCTGGAAGAGCGCTTCCGCACCGGCCTGACCTCGTTCCTGTCACGCAATATCGGCTACACAGAAGACCAGCTCGCCTTCCTGAACGGTGATCGTTCCACCGTGACGGCGACGCGCACCACCAAGCTCGTGTTGGCCCAGCAGCAATCCATGGCCGGCGGAAACGCCAGCTGGATGCTGGTGACCGGTCCGGAAGCAGCTACCCTTGCCCGCGATACCGTCGGTCTCATCTCCCAGACGAACTGGACCCAGATGTCCGGCCAGATGGTGGCCTACGACCCGGCGGAGAAGGAACTGATCCACTGGCCGGTTGGACACCATTATCATTATTCCATGCGTGACTGGTCCTTCTCGAACGTCGCGCTGTTCACAGCGGGCTGGCTGTCCAATCACATCAAGTATTACATCCTGGCGCTGCTCGTTGCCTGCGCCATCTTCGGGCTGTTCACGCGCAAGCTGCTGAACCGCATCGGTGCCCAGCCATGAGACTGCTCGTTCCAGCGCTGGCGGCGGTCCTCGGCCTCGCCACTTTGGACGGATGGCCCCTGGCAGCCCAGACGCAGACGTTCCGCACCCTGAAAGCCGAGCCGGAAGCCTGGGAACCGGGGACCTGGCAGAAATACAAGGACGCCTTCGTCTCCCCCGCCGGGCGGGTGATCGACACCGCGAACGACAACATCAGCCATTCGGAAGGTCAGGGTTACGGAATGCTGCTGGCCGTCATCGCCGACGACCGGTCCACCTTTGACCGCATCTGGGCCTGGACGAAGCGCGAGCTCTACAAGCGGCCCGACGGGCTCGCTTCCTGGAAATGGGTTGAATCGGCCTCGCCCAACATCACGGACCCCAACAACGCCTCTGACGGCGACCTCCTGATCGCCTGGGCACTGGCTGAAGCGGCGGATCGCTGGTCGCATGTCCCCTATCGCGAGGAAGCCACGCGCATCGCCATCGCGATCGATCGGGTGAATGGCGCGCGCAGTGCCTTTGGCCGCGTGTTCCTGCCCGGCGCTGTCGGCTTTACCGACAAGGACCGCACGGATGGCCCGGTGGTCAATCTCTCCTACTGGATTTTTCCGGCCATCGACAAACTCCGCCCCCTTGCGCCCAATGTCGACTGGGAAGGCTACCGGGCATCGGGCTACACGCTGGCAAAGGCCGCGCAGTTCGGCCAGGCAAAGCTGCCGACCGACTGGATTTCCATCGAGAAAGGCAAGGCGCGTCCCGCCGAGGGCTTTCCGCAACGTTTCTCGTACAACGCCATCCGCATTCCGCTGTACCTCGCCTGGGCACAGAGCCTCAACAAGGACGCCTTGCGCCCCTACGTTGAATTTTACGAAGCATTCAACCAGAATATGTCCGAATATGACGTAACGACCTCCCTGCCCGCTGGCAAAATGGGGGCAAAAGGTTACGTCGCTGCGCTCGCACTCGCAAAATGTGCATTTGATGAGTCTCCGCTGCCCGTTGGTTTACGTTCTGTAAGCCTTGATCAGTATTATCCAACGACGCTTCAGATGCTGTCGTTGGCTGCGGCGCGACTCAGGTTCAGTAAATGTTGGTTAGAGCCTCGCTGATTTCCGCCTTGCTGCTTTCGCTTTATGCGGAGGCAGGAGCCGCAGATCAGGCTAAAAATCAGGGGAAATCCCCAATTTCCGGCGGATCGCCGGAGAATGCACAGCCGCGCGCCACCACCGCCGAGGATCTCTTCGCCCAGCCGATGCCGCCCAAGGCGGGCGGCTTGCCGATTCCCGCAGCCAATCCTTCGCTCTCTCCTGCCTTGACGGCGGAACCGGCCAAGCCCGCCCTCATCCGCTCCGGAAAGCAGAAGGTGGACGAAAGCGGGCTGAGATATTTTGCATCGCAAAACCAGCAGAAGCGCGTCGAGAAGGAAATTCAGCGCCTCAAGGCGCTTTATCCCGACTGGACACCGCCGGACGACCTGTTCCTCGGCCCGCCCGGTGGCCCGGACGAACAGCCCTTCTGGGATCTCTTTGCCGTCGACAAGCTCGAAGAATTGCGCGCGCTGATCGCCGAGCGCATGAAGGTCGAGCCGAACTGGAAGCCTTCGCCTGCGCTCATCTACAAGCTGGAGCGCAAGGAAACCCGAATCAAGCTGGTTGCCGCTTATGATGCGAAGAACTGGCGCAAGGTCATTGAGGTTGCGGCCGCTGACCCCAAGGTGATGGTCTGCGCCGACATCGATGTGCCCTGGCGCGTGGCCGAGGCGTTCTCGCAGATCGGCCAGAAGGCCCAGACCTTCGAGGTCTACCGCTTCCTGCTCACCAACTGCCGCGACCGCCAGACGCGGATGACGACGCTCAAGAAATCGCTGGCCTATTTCGAGCCGCGCGAGGTTGACGTTCTCGTCGCCATGGGCGCGCGCAACGACGATGGCACCAGCGAATTCGACGACGTGCGCATCGAGTTGCTGCGTACGCAGATCGGCAAGGCGGCCGCAAGCAACACGACCGTTTCAGACAACGACCTGCGCTTTTACGAGGCAAGTGCCCGAAAAAAGCAGCTGTCCGCCGATCTTTCCAATCTTGGCTGGTATCTCTCCTCGCGCAAGAACTGGACGGGGGCTGCCGCCAGCTTCAAGCTCGCGCTCGAACTGCCGGTCCAGAACAGTGAGGACGGCAAGGTTCTCGAAGAGCCGGCGAAGATGGCCGAGGGCTACATCAACGCCCTGCGCAATCTGGAAAAATACGACGAAGCCGAGCCGCTGGCCTTCACCTGGGGCACCCGCAGCGATGCCATCCGCGCGATGTATCTCGACATTGTGGGTGAGGCGCTGCTGAAGGCGGACCCGGCCACCGAGGTCGCCGCCGAACGGATCGAACGTTACAAGCTGCTCGTTTCGAAAGGCCAGTCGGTTTTCGGCACCCAGGCCCTTGGCTGGTACTATTTCAACCGTCAGAAATGGGCGGACGCCATCCCGTGGTTCCAGTCAAGCCTGAGCTGGTCCGAAAGCGGCAAGGAGGACACAACCACCGCCGAAGGGCTGGCGGTCGCGCTCCGCAACGCGTTCCGCTTCGACGAGGCCGAGGAACTCGCCTACCGTTGGCGCGAACGCGCGTCCTCGATGCGCGCGCTTTACATCGATATCTTCGCCGAAAGCCTCGTGCGCCAGAGCGCGCCGATCACATTCTCAGAGGAGCGCATCGCGCGTTACTCCAAAGAGATCATGGCCGACCAGTCGGGCATCGGCGCACAGGGCCTTGCCTGGTATCACTATGATCGGACCCAATGGGCCGATGCCGCGCGCTGGTTCCGTCTCGCCATGGATTGGACCGACGGTGGACGCGGCAATGAAAAGCTCGCAGAAGGCCTTGCCCAGTCGCTGCGCCAGGACAAGCAGTATGACAAGGCGGTCGACCTTGCCTTTGATTGGCACGAGGTCAGCCCGACGCTGAAGCAGCTGTTCGTGGATATCTCCGCCGAACATCTCGTCACGCTTCCTGTCGAACAGACCTACGAGACACGGCGGCTCAACCGTTTTGCGTCCTACGTCAACGAAACCAAGTCCACCCCGGGCGCCGAGGCCATCGCTTGGTATCTCTACAACCGCAAGACCTATGCCGAAGCCGTCCGCTGGTTCAAAAAGGCGCTGGACCTGAAGCCGAATGCCGAGCGCGAATTGAAGCTGGTTGAGGGCTTTGCGCTGGCACTGCGGTATGTCGGCTCGGTCGCGGAGGCGGAAGACCTCGCCTATGACTGGCGAGAGCGCTCGCCCGCCCTGCGCAAAGCCTATGTCGAGATTGCCGCCGAGGCCATTTCGACCCTCAAGCCGCCGGCCATCGCCCCAGCCGACCGGATGGAGCGCTTCGTTGCCTTCACTGAGGCGGAAAAGTCGAGCTTCGGCGCCCAGTCCATCGGCTGGTATCACCACCAGCGCGGCGAGTTCGACACGGCGGCAAAGTGGTTCAATACCTCGATCGACTGGGGTGGCGAGATCACCGACGCCAAGACCGCACAGGGCTACCTGCTCGCGCTGATCAGTCTTGGCCGCATGGAAGAGGCCGACAAGCTAGCCTTTGAATGGCACGAGCGGTCGGACGAATTCCGCAATCTCTACATCGATGTGTTCGGCGGCGCGATTCTGCGTGCCCTCCCCCCGCAGAGCTTCCCCACCGAGATGCTCAAGCGGTACGAATACATCGCCGCCTATGGCCGTTCGGTCTTCGGCTCGCAGGCGATTGCCTGGTATTACTACGACCGGCAGAACTGGCAGGATGCCTCGCGCTGGTTCCAGGCCAGCCTCGACTGGTCCGGCGAGGCCCATCACGACCAGAAGACGGTCGAGGGCTTCGCCCAGGCGATCCGCTACCTCGCCCTCCGCGAGGAAGCCGAGGATATTCTCTACGCCTGGCGGGACAAGAACCCCCTGTTGCGTAAACTTTACATCGAATTGTTCTCGGAAGGCTTGGTCAACACCTCCGCGCCGATCTTCTTCTCCGATGAGCGGCTGGATCGCTACGCGAAGGTCATCCTCGAGGACAAGGACTGGTTCGGTGCGCAGGGGCTCGCCTGGTATCGGCACGACCGCCGCCAGTGGGCTGATGCGGTCCGCTGGTTCAAATACGCCCGCGAATGGTCGAAGGAAGCCCTCGGCGACGCCAAGATGGCCGAAGGCCTCGCTTTCTCGCTGCGCAACCTCGATCTCTATGACGAAAGCGAATTCGTCTCCGTGGAGTGGAAGGACAAGAGCCCCGCCCTGCGCAAGCTCTATTCCGAGACGGTCGGCGAATACCTCGTGCGCATGAAGCCGGAGTTCACCTATCCGAACGACCGGATGGAGCGCTACCTCGAAACGGTCATCGAGGATCGCAATAACATAGGCGCGCAATCCGCAGGCTGGTACTATTACGCCCGCGAGATGTACGACCCGGCGGCCCAGTGGCTGTACCAGAGCCTCGTCTGGGGCCCGGATGTCGTGCGCGATCCCAAAACCGCCGAAGGCTACATCACGGCGCTCCGGCTCGGTGGCCGCCTTGCGGAAGCGGAAGCCGCCGCCTTCGAGTGGTTCGACAAATCGCCCGAACTGCGGGCCCTCTATTTCGACATCGCCAGCGAACTGCTGGCAACCATCAAGCCGCCGGCGGTCTTCCCCGCCGAGCGCCTGGCGCGCTATGCCGAGATGGCTGTCGAGAACCGCTCCACCAAGGCGGCGATCGCCCTTGGCTGGTATGCGCAGGGGCGCGAGGACTGGCAGGGCTCCGTCCTCTGGTTCGAGCGGGCGCTCGAATGGGACCCCGAAACCCCCGATATCAAGGCGGTGGAAGGCTACGCCATCGCCCTCGTCGGCCTCGGTCGCTTCGAGGATGCCGAAAACCTCGTGTTCAAGTGGCGCGAGCGTTCGGACAGGATCGCCGCACTTTACATCGATGTCTTCGGTGCAAAGCTGATCAGCTATCCGCGGGACAGCGTCGTCGATCCTGCGCGGCTGGAGCGTTATGCCCTGTTGGTCGGCGCCGAAAAGAGCGTTTATGGTGCCCAGGCCCTCGCCTGGTACAACTACGACCGCCGCATTTGGGCCGAATCCGCCCGCTGGTTCGAGGCTAATCTGAAGTGGGCCGGTGACGGCAACCACGACCAGAAATCCATCGAGGGCTTCGCCCAGTCCCTGCGCTACATCGGGCGCCGCGAAGAGGCGGAGGACCTGCTTTACGCCTGGCGCGACAAGAACGGCACGCTGCGGAAGCTCTACGTGGAGATCATGGCCGAGGGCCTCGTCTCCACCTCGAACCCAGTTTTCTTCTCGGATGAGCGGCTGGATCGCTTCGGCAAGCTCGTGCTTGAGGACCGGGACTGGTTCGGCGCGCAGGGCCTTGCCTGGTACCGGCATGACCGGCGCCAGTGGCCGGACGCCGTGCGCTGGTTCAAATATGCCCGCGAATGGAGCGAGGACGGCAAGGGTGACGCCAAGATGGCGGAAGGCCTTGCTTTCTCGCTGCGAAATCTCGACCTCTACGACGAGAGCGAATTCGTCTCCGTCGAGTGGAAGGACCGTGCGCCTGCGATGCGCAAGCTCTACTCGGAAACGGTGGGCGAATATCTCGTGCGCATGAAGCCCGAGGTCACCTATCCGAACGACCGGATGGAGCGCTACCTCGAAACGGTTTCCATCGACCGCAACAACATCGGCGCCCAGTCCGCCGGCTGGTATTACTACGCCCGCGAGATGTACGATCCGGCAGCGCAGTGGTTCCTGGCCTCACTCCAGTGGGGCCCGGATGTCGTACGCGACCCCAAGACTGCCGAGGGCTATGTCACCTCCTTGCGCCTTTCTGGCCGCCTGATCGAGGCCGAGGCCGCCGCCTTCGATCTGCGTGAGCGCTCGCCCGCGCTCGCCGCGATGTATTTCGACATCGCCGCCCAGGTACTTGGCGAGATCAAGCCGCCGAACACGTTCCCGGCGGACCGGCTGGCCCGCTTTGCAGAGCTGGCCTTCAACGCAAAATCCGTTCCTGGCGCTCAGGCGCTCGCCTGGTATCACCAGTCCCGCGAGGAATGGAGCGAGGCGGTCTACTGGTTCGAGCAGAGCCTTGCCTGGGGCGGCGATGCCAATGAGCCGAAGGCCGCCGAAGGGATGCTCGTCGCGCTCGTCGGGCTTGGCCGCTTCGAGGAAGCCGAGAACCTCGTCCATTCCTGGCGCGCCAGCAATCCGCAGTTCGCGACGCTTTATCTCGACATTTTCGGCGCCTCTCTGCTGAAAATGCCGGCGAACGCCTCGCTCGATCCCGAGCGGCTGGATCGGTTCGGCGTCATCGTCGGGTTGGAAAAGAGCGCATTCGGCGCCCAGTCACTCGCCTGGTATTTCTCGGAGCGCCAGAACTGGACCGAAGCCGCCAAATGGTTCCAGGCAAGCCTGGGCTGGACCACAGACGGCAAGTTCGACGCAAAGAGCATCGAGGGCTTTGCGCAGGCGCTCCGCTACTCCGGCCGCCGCGAGGAAGCCGAGGAGCTCCTGTTCCAGTGGCGTGATTCCGCAGCGGGCCTGCGCAAGCTCTACATCGAGGCCTTCGCCGAAGGCCTGATCAACCAGAGCGCGCCGATCACCTTCGCTGACTACCGCATCGACCGCTTTGCCGATGTCACACTGACAGACCGCTCCTCCTTCGCGGCACAGGCGCTCGGCTGGTATCGCTACAACCGTCGCTCCTGGGCCGATGCCGCCCGCTGGTTCAAGAACGCGCGTGCCTGGTCCTCGGATGGCAAGGGCGATGCGAAACTGGCCGAAGGTCTCGCCTTCTCGCTGCGCAACATGGATCTCTACGACGAATCCGAAACGGTTTCGTGGGAATGGCGCGACCGTTCGCCGCCCGTGCGCAAGCTCTATACGGAGACGGTGGCCGAGTATCTCGTTCGCCTGAAGGACGAGAACGCCTACCCGATCGACCGGCTCTCGCGCTTCCAGGCCATTGTTGCCGCAGATAAATCCTCGATCGGCGCGCAGGCCATCGGCTGGTATTTCCACGCGCGCGGGCGCTATGGCGAGGCTGTGCCGTGGTTCCGCAATGCGCTCGACTGGGGTCCCGATCCCGTCCGCGATCCCAAGACCGCCGAAGGTCTGGCGATTGCGTTGCGCAATGGCGGCAGCCTCGAAGAGGCGGAACTCTTCGCCTACTCCTGGCGCGACCGTTCGGATAACATGCGGACGATCTATTTCGACATCGCCGGACAGGCGATGGGACGCATCACGCCGCCCGCCAGCTATCCATCCGATCGCCTCGCGCGCTACATCACGATGACGCAGGCGCTGAAGAGCCCGACCGGCGCCCTCGCCATCGGCTGGTATCGTGCCAACCGAAAGGATTGGCCGGAAGCCGTCGCCTGGTTCAAGCAGGCCTCTGACTGGCAGGGTGATCCCAAGGACGTCAACATCCTGGAAGGGTATGTCTTCGCCCTGCGCAATGCCGGTCGCCTCGACGAGGCCGAATCCCTCGCCCTCACCTGGCGCGAGAGCAGCCCGCGCATGAACCAGCAGTATCTCGAGATGCTGGCCGAGGCGATGGTCAAGCTCGACGATAAGGAAAATTTCACTCCGGAGCGTCTCAACCGTTTTGCCCAAGCTGTCACCGAGCGCCAGTGGATTCCCGGCGCACAGGCGCTCGGCTGGTACATGCTCAACAGGAAGCAGAATGCCGAGGGCGAGACCTGGTTCCGCAATGCCCTCGCCTGGTCGGGCGACAACAAGGATATCGCGCTGCTTGAGGGCTTCGCCGTCTCGCAGAAGCGCCAGTTCAAATATGCCGAGGCCGACCAGATCGCCTACGACATCCTCGACAAATCCGAGATGGCGCGCGAACTCTACCGGCTCAACTGGATCGAATGGCTGGTCAAGACCAAGGCCCCGGCAACCGTTCCGGCGGATCGCTTCCGCAAGTTCATCGAATTCACGACCAACCGGAAGGTCGCGACCGCCGCCCGCACGCTTGGCTGGTACTACTACGACCGCAAGGACTGGCCGCAGGCTCTCACCTGGTTCAAGAACGGCACCGACTGGGAAACCGACCCCGCCAATACCAAGGGGCCGGAAGGCTATGTGCTGACCCTCAAGAACATGGGCAAGCCCGAGGAGGCGGAGAACTTCGCCTACGAATGGCGCGAGAAATCGCCCGAGATGCGCTCGCTCTATGTCGATACCGTGCCCCAACTCATCAGCGCTGTCGGCGAAACCGGCACCTTCCCCGTGGAGCGGCTGAACCGCTTTGCGACCCAGGTGACCGCGACGAAATCGGCCTATGGTGCCCAGTCCATCGCTTGGTACAAGTATCAGCGCAAGGATTACGCCGGCGCCATCGGCTGGTTCAAGTCGGCGCTCGACTGGTCCGGCGATGCGAAGGATCCAAAGCTGGCCGAAGGCTATGCGCTCGCCCTGCGCAGTGGCGGACGGCTCGATGAGGCCGAGACGATCGCCTACGAGTGGCGCGAACGGGCCGATAGCCTGCGCACGCTCTACATCGACACCTTCGCCGAGGCACTGACCAAGACCAACCCGCCCCCGCCCTTCGCGCCCGAGCGGCTGGGCCGCTTCGCCGCCGTCACGTCGGCGGACAAGAGCGCGACCGGCGCCCAGGCGCTCGGCTGGTACTCGTTCAACATCAAGCAGTATCGTCCGGCCCGCGCCTGGTTCGAAAAGTCAATGCAATGGGCCCCCACTGAAGGCTCCGCCCTCGGGTTGGCGCTCGCCGCCCGCTCGATGAACGACAAGGCCGGCTTCGAGACGATCCTCAACACCTATCGCGGCACCTATCCCAAGCTCGTCGAGATGCTCTCGCCCCAGCCTGCCGTGCAGGCACCTGCGGGCAGCCAGGTCATGGCCTCGGCGCCTCAGCCGCAGGTCGTCATCACGCAACCGGCACCGGCGACCCGAACCGTTCGCGGGCGCCCGGTTCGCGATGTCACGCCCCGCGCCTCTGCACCCGACACCGGAGGTTCCGGTGGTGGACGTGGCGGCAATTGCCATTCCGGCCTCGATTCGGTTGCGCTCGGCTGGTGCCTGCTCAACGCCAACCGGCCGCAGGAGGCCGCCATTGCCTTCGAGCGCGGACGGAACGGATCGAAGGCCGGCGATGCGGCCTATGGTGAAGCGCTGTCGCATCTGCGCTCGGGTGAAACCGATGAAGGCGCCCGCGCAGCTGCTTCGGGTCGTTTGAACCAGAAGCAGCGCAACGATGTCGGCGTGCAGGTTCTGACGCAGCGGATCGTCGCCGCCCAGCGCGCCGGCCGGCACTATGAGGCCCTGCGATTGCTGGATGAGCGCGGTGCTTACGCAACGGAAACGCGTGACATGGCAATGTTACGTGGGTGGGCACTCTATAATGTCGGAAGAAAAGATGCCGCTCGCGCCATCTTCACCGAGCTTGATCGTCAATTATCAACCAAAGACACGCAAAGTGCTCTCGGAGTGGTGAACGAAATCCGCGGCAACTGATTCGCGGGGAGTTGGGATATGCGAAAACTGGTCATTGTCAGCGGAATTGCAGCAACCCTCGCAGGGTGCGGAACACTGCCGTTTGACACGATGGAACCGGCGGGCGGCGACCCGAAACCTTTCGTCACCACCCTTGGCGTGTCAATTCCCCCGAGTCAGGCCATGGCCGCGATGCCGCAGGGCGCAGGACAGGTCGTGTCCGTGATCGAGCGTCGGCGGTCGAATGCGATCCAGCATGAGATTACGCTGGCCGGTGCCCCGCCGAACTTTGGCGAGAACCAGATTCTCGTCTCCGCCTTCCGTTACGTCGACGCCTCGGCTGAAAAGCCGCTGCCCGACTCCATTCCGGACAAGAAGCCGACGGAAGCGGACATCTACGAGGAAATGCAGGAACGGATTCCGGGCGGTGCCCTGCCCACCAGCAATGCCGTGCCGCGCAACGGCATGGGCGCCTTCGGCTATGCCTATGGTCGCCGCAACGGTGGCAACTGCCTTTACGCCTGGCAGTGGATTGAACCGGCTGCAAGCCGTCCGTTCCAGCCGTTCAACAACAAGACGGCGGCGCCGATTTCCGTGCGCGTGCGCCTCTGCCGGCCCGGCATGACCGAGGAAGTCCTGGTCGATCTCGTCCGCCAGCTCGTCGTGATGCCGCGCTATGATGACAATTTCCGTGGTTATCGCGGCCCGATGGCCGGTGGATACGGCGGCGCCGGGCGCGGTCGCATGGGAGGCGATGCCCTCGCTGCGGCCACCGGAGGCGCGGGCGCCATGGGCGGTTATGCCTATGGTCCATACGCAAACCCCTATGGCGGCGGCTACGACAATTCGGCGAACTATCCGAAATATCAGACCCCTGCCGCCTCGCGCTCCGATTATGCCGCCGCGCCGGTTCGCCGGAAGGCGCGCCGCGTCGTGCGTCGTCGCGTGGTTGCGCCCGCTTCGACCTATGCTTCGACCCCGGCCATCGCAACGCCCGCTGCCCCGGTTGCCGGCTATTCTGCGGTTCCGATGCCGCAATAGGCTGCCAGTCTCAAGCGCGGGTTGAACCCTCAAATCGGCCGGAGCCTGAAGCTCCGGCCTTTTTCATATGGCCGGCGACAATGCCTTCACGGCCCGTTAACGCTATTTAAATGACGCAACGTTCCTGAACCGTCTGTTCAGCAACAATCAATGTGAGTTCGTAAAATTTGAAGGAGTGACGCAAGGGAGTGCCAGATGTTTCACGGTACTGTCGCCGGAATACAAAGCCGAGACCGGCTGATAAACCACGAGGCGCATGATCGTGTCTTTCCTGTCCGCGAATACTGTTTTGCCGTCATTTTCCGCCCGCAACATTGTCGCGACGCTGACAGCATCGGTCGCGGTTGCCGTCAGCCTCGCCTGGCTGATTTCCGGCGTCTCCAGCATTCCGGTCGCCATCGTCATTGGTCTCGCCACTCCCGCCTGCTGCCTGCCCTGGCTGCGCGCCCAATCGACCGAGATTGCCCGCCGTGCAGCCGAAACAGACGCGATCGTTGAGGGGTATAGCCGCATGGATGCCACCACCGGTCTGCTTAACCGCATCGGCTTCACCGAAAAGGCCAGCGAAACCTTTGCCGCCGCGCGCACCGACAATCGTCTCGTCTCGGCAGTGCTGATCGAGGTCGATCACCTCAAAGCCATCAACGAGGACCATGGAACCGCCGCCGGCGATGCTGTCCTTGCCCATGTCGCCAGCCTGCTGACCATGAATATCCAGCCGACGGTTGATCTCTGCGCCCGTTATGCCGGCGCCGAATTCATCCTGATGTTGCCCGAAGCGGATTACGCCTGGGCCTCCGCCTTTGCCGAACGGTTGCGCGGCACGCTCGCCAACCGCCCTGTGCAATGCGAGGGCAAGTTCATCCCGGTATCCGCCAGCTTCGGTATCGCTTCAATCATCGCCGGCGATGACAACCCCGAAGCGTTGATCAGGCGTGCCCGCCGGGCCATGGAACATGCTGCAAGCGCAGGTCGCAACATGGTTCATGTCGACGAGGAGCAATGGCCGCTCGCGGCCTGATCAGCCCCCCTCGTCCCGCACGAAATTCCGGGCCCTGACCGTCAGCCGCTGCACAGCCTCATCCAGGCTGTGCCGTTCTGCATCTGTGAACGTGGCCAGCAACGCGGCCTCCCGATCCGCCAGAAGCGGGGCAATCGCCGCATAGAGCGCATGCCCGGCCTCGCTCAGTTCCACCGCCTTTGTGCGCCGGTCGTCCGCGCCTGCGCCCCGCGTCACGAGGTTACGCGTTTCAAGCCCCTGCAGCGCCCGGCTGACCTGCATCTTGTCCAGCGTCGAATAAAGCCCGACATCCCGCGCGGTCGTCGCGCCGAGATCGGCAAGCGCCGCCACCACGCGCCATTCATTGCGCGTCAGCGAAAACCGATCAGCATAGAGCCGCGCCATGGCCTGCGACACCTCATCGGCCAGGACCGCCAGTCGATAGGCAAAAAACCGCCGCATGGACGGCACGTCCCCTGTCTTTTGCGCTGTCATGCTGCCTCCGTCCTCGCCTCTTATCCTGCCCGCGGCATTTGCCAAAGGGGGGCAGAAAAAACGCTTGCAACCTTGATGCACATTTCGTAACAAATGTTACTATAAGATGCCAGAGGGGAAACGCAATGCTCAAGACCTATCAATATCCCGAATTCGGGTATGTCCGCTCGCCCGAGCAGGCTGAAGGCAAACAGGTCCGTCACCCGGTGGTGATCATCGGCGCAGGCCCGATCGGCCTTGCGACCGGCCTTGAATGCGCACGGCGCGGCATCCCTTGCGTTATTCTTGACGACAACAACACCGTTTCCATCGGGTCGCGCGCCGTTTGTTATGCCAAGCGGCCGCTGGAATTTCTTGATCGCCTCGGTTGCGCCGAACGCATGATCGCCAAGGGCATCTCCTGGCAGGTTGGCAAGGTGTTTTTTCGCGAAAAGCTGTCCTACCAGTTCGATCTCCTGCCGGAGAGTGACCACAAGATGCCGGCGATGATCAATCTCCAGCAATACTATCTTGAGGAGTTCCTGATCGACGAAATCGCCCGCGAACCCAAGGCGGATCTGCGCTGGAAGCACAAGCTGCTCTCGATCAGGCAGAACGATGATCACGCCGTTCTGACCATCGAGACACCGGATGGCGTCTTCACCATGGAGGCAACCTGGGTGGTGGCCTGCGATGGCGCCAATTCCGACACCCGCAAGATGGTCGGCGGCGATTTCGTCGGCCAGTTTTTCCAGGACCGCTTCCTGATTGCAGACGTGGTGATGAAGGCAGATTTCCCGACCGAACGTTGGTTCTGGTTCGACCCGCCGTTCCATCCGAACCAGTCCGTGCTGCTGCACAAACAATCCGATGATGTCTGGCGTATCGACTTCCAGCTTGGCTGGGACGCTGACCCTGTCGAGGAGAAAAAGCCTGAAAAAGTCATTCCGCGCATCAAGGCGATGCTGGGCGAAAACGTGCCATTCGAGCTGGAATGGGTCTCGGTCTACCAGTTCGCCTGTCGCCGCATGAAGGATTTCCGCATTGGCCGGGTGCTGTTTGCCGGCGATTCGGCCCATCAGGTCAGCCCCTTCGGCGCGCGCGGCGCCAACACCGGCTTTCAGGATGCCGACAATCTGGGCTGGAAACTGAAGCTCGTGCTGGATGGCAATGCCCCCGAAGCCCTGATCGATACCTACACCGAAGAGCGCGCCTTCGCCGCCGACGACAACCTGATGAATTCCACCCGTTCGACCGATTTCATCACACCGAAGTCGGCGATGAGCAAACGCTTCCGCAATGCCGTCCTTGAACTCGCAGAGCATACCCCCGGCATCCGCCCGCTCGTCAATTCGGGGCGTCTCTCCACCCCGACGCCCTATGTGACGTCCTCGCTCAACACGAAGGACGTCGGCGACTGGGCTGGCCGCATGACGCCGGGCACCAACTGCGACGACGCCCCCATCACCCTTGGCGGCAAGCCCGCCTGGCTGCTCAACCAGCTCGGCGATGGCTTTGTCGTCCTGACTTTTGGCGAAGCGCCGGCAAGCGAGGTAAAATCCGGCGGCGTGTCTGCGCGCGTAGTGACGGTCGGCAAGGACATCGAGGACACGAAAGGCCTTGTCGCCGCGCGCTATGATGGCCGGCCCGGCACGACCTATCTGATCCGCCCCGACCAGCACGTCGCCGCCCGCTGGCGCAGCTTCGATGGCAAGACGATTGCCGCCGCCCTCAAGAAGGCCTGTGGCCAGTAAACGCCGGAACCGGAGTTCGCATCATGAAACTGAACACCACAGCCAACATTCCCGACCGCGACGGCTTCTATCAGGACCTGATCGACAGCCAGCGCGACATGACCGACGAGGAAGCCTCGCTGATGAACTGCAAGCTTGTTATCCTGCTTGCCAATCACATCGGGGACCGCGAAGCGCTGACCGAGGCGATCCGCCTCGCCGCCCGTACGGCGCGGGCGGCAGCCCGCACCTGACCCTGTATCAAGCCCCCTGAAGCGGCGCGAAGGATTGTCAGGCCCTCGCGTCACCGCCGGCCCAGAGCACCGGTCTGCCGGTCTCCGCCGTCTGTGCCTCGACCACCGCGATAGCAGTCATGTTGACGACGCCGCGCGCGGTGACCGAACTCGTCAGCACATGCGCCGGCTTTGCCGGGCCCAGCAGGATCGGGCCCACCGGCTGGGCATTCGCCAGCACCTTGGTAAACTGATAGGCAAGGTTTGCAGCATCGAGATTGGGGAACACGAGCACATTCGCCTGTCCCTGAAGGGTCGACGACGGCAGCACGCGCATCCGCGTATCTTCCAGCAGCGCAGAATCGCCTTCCATCTCGCCATCGATTTCCAGATGCGGCGCCCGCGTGCGCACAATTTCCAGCGCCCGCCGCATCTTCAGCGACGAAGGCGTGTCATGCGCACCGAAGTCGGAATGCGAGAGCAGCGCGATCTTCGGCTGAATGCCGAAGCGCTGGACATGATCCGCCGCTGCGATGGCAATTTCCGCCAGTTCCTCGGCGGAGGGATCGGCCTGCACATGCGTATCGGTGAGGAAGAACTGCCCTTTTTGCGTGATCATCAGGCTCATGGCGGCAAAATCGCGCCGCCCCGGCGCAAGACCGATGATCTCGTTGATCAGCCGGAGTTTGGAGCGATAGCGCCCCTCAAGCCCGCAGATCATCGCATCCGCTTCGCCCCGATGCAGCCCAAGAGCAGCCACGACCGTGGTTGAGGTGCGGACAAGCGTCCGCGCCGCTTCCGGCGAAATGCCCTTGCGCCCGGCCCGATCCATGTAGGTCTGGACATAATCGCGATAGCGCGGATCATCCTCGGGGTTGACGAGTTCGAAACTGCGCCCCGGCTTGATGTTGAGGCCAAAGCGCTTGATCCGCGCTTCGATAACGCTGGGGCGCCCGATCAGGATCGGCTGAGCAAGCCCATCCTCGATCACCACCTGCGCCGCGCGCAACACGCGCTCGTCTTCACCATCGGCATAGACGACGCGTTTGGGATTGGCCCGCGCCGCACTGAACACCGGCTTCATCACAAACCCGGATCGGAACACGAAGCGCTGGAGACTGTCGGCATAGGCCTCGAGATCGGCAATCGGACGCGACGCGACGCCGGTTTCCGCCGCCGCCTTGGCCACCGCCGGCGCAATCCTGAGGATCAGCCGGGGGTCGAACGGCGACGGGATGAGGCTGGTCGGCCCGAAGAGCCGAACCTCGCCGCCATAGGCCCGCGCCACCACATCGGACGGCGCCTCGCGCGCGAGACCCGCAATGGCCTCAACCGCCGCCAGCTTCATCGCCTCATTGATTGCCGTCGCCCCGCAATCGAGTGCGCCACGGAAAATATAGGGGAAACAGAGAACGTTATTGACCTGATTGGGATAATCCGAACGCCCGGTGCAGATCATCGCATCGGGCCGAACGGCCAGCGCTTCTTCCGGCATGATTTCCGGCGTCGGATTGGCCAGCGCGAGAATGAGCGGCGATTCCGCCATCCCCTTCACCATGTCGGGCTTCAGCACACCCTTCGCCGACAGACCGAGGAACACATCAGCCCCTCCGATCACGTCGGCCAGTTTCCGCTTGTCGGTCTTCTGCGCGAATTTCGACTTGTAGGGGTCCATGAGCTCCTTGCGGCCCTCGTAGACGACGCCTTCAAGATCCGTCACCCAGATGTTCTTCACATCCGCGCCGAGCGAGACGAGCAGGTTGAGACAGGCAAGCGCCGCCGCCCCGGCGCCTGAAGCGACGATCTTGACCTTGGAAATATCCTTGCCGACCAGCGACAGACCATTGCGCACCGCCGCCGCGACGATAATGGCCGTGCCATGCTGATCGTCGTGGAACACCGGAATGTTCATGCGCTCCCGGCAGATGCGCTCCACCTCGAAACACTCCGGCGCCTTGATATCCTCAAGGTTGATGCCGCCGAACGTCGGCTCCAGCGCACAGACAACGTCCACGAGCTTGTCGACGTTCTTCTCGTTCACCTCGATGTCGAACACGTCGATGCCGGCAAACTTCTTGAACAGAACGGCCTTGCCTTCCATCACCGGCTTGGACGCGAGCGGACCGATATCGCCAAGTCCCAGAACCGCCGTGCCGTTGGAAAGCACCGCAACAAGATTGGCGCGCGCGGTGTAATCCGCAGCCTTGCCGGGATCCTCCTTGATCGCCTCGCAGGGCGCGGCCACGCCCGGTGAATAGGCCAGCGCCAGATCACGCTGGTTCCCCAGCGGCTTGGTCGCGACAATCTCAAGTTTCCCCGGCTTTGGCAGGCTATGGTAGATCAGCGAACCGGAAAAAAGGTCATTGCTCATTCGTGCGTTTCCCCAGACTTTCGGAGCACTCTAAACATTCCGAACGTCTTGGGAAATCTTCATTTCAAACTGATCACCACTGATCAATTTGCATACCTCAATGCTGGGTTGCAGCCAGCTTGACGGCTTGCGCACAATAAAGAAACGGGCGCTCCGAAGAACGCCCGCAGGCCGGGATTCACAGTGGTTTTGCGATGGGACGCGAACCTCGGTCTTTCCTCGCCGAATTGGCAGGGTCGAAGGCGCGCCTCCTGCCCTGCCAGCCCGGCTGTAGCCCTCAGCCGAACAGACGCAACACGGCCTGATCCTGCTGGTTCGACATCGACAGCGCGGTCGAGGACAGCTGCTGGCGCGTCTGGAGCGCGAGCAGCGTCGCGGCTTCCTCGTTGGTATCGGCATTCACGAGGTCATCAGCGCCGCCTTTCAGCGTGTTGATGGTGGCCTTGGTGAAGTCCTGCCGGGTCTGGATGATCGACAGCTTCGAGCCGAAGGTCGAGGACCCTGCCCTGAGCGAGGAGAGCGCATTCGTCAGTTCGGTCAGCTTGTTGGTCGCCTCGGCATCGTCCATCGAGGTCGCCGTGCTCAGCCCAAGGCCGGAGCGGGTCATATCGACACCATCGAGCGACATCTCGTTCTTGGCGGAGCCGGTCTTTTCGTTGAACGCGATCTTCAAAACGCCCGTGCCGCCTTTCAGCAGGTTGACGCCGTTGAAGTTCGAATCATCCGCGAGTTTGTCGATCTGGGTGAGGATTTCGTTGTACTGCGAAACCAGCTTGGCGCGGTTCGTAGTGGGCGAACCGGCGGCCAGCACGATCCGGGTCGTGTCGGCGTCACCAGCGGCAGCGCCATCGGTGTTGGTCACGGTGGTCGTTCCGCCCGTCGCCTGCGTCAGGCCGAGCTTGGTTGCAGCGTCGGCGCGGGTCGAACCGGTCGCGGCATCCGCCGATTCGATGTCGATCGTGATCTGCTCATCAGCCGCACCGGTGATCTTGAGCTTGCCCGTGTCCGTCACTTCTGCCGAGGCTACGCCCGAGGCATTGATGGCGCTGACGAGATCCGACACATTCTTCGAGCCGACCGTCGCCAGGTCCATCGTGAACGACTTGTCGACGCCACCCTTCGAGGTGGTGATCTTGAACGTATCGCCGTTGGCAAAGCCGAGGTTCGACAGAAGCTGGTTGGAGGCCTGCTCCTTGGCCGTCGCGCCGGTCGAGCCGGTCACATCGATCGTCGCGTTTCCTTCAAGGGCATTGTAGCTGCCGCTGCTCTTGTCGGCCAACGCCTGACGCGCCGCAGACTGGGCCGATTCGACCAGGCGCGTGATGCCGGTGATACCGTTGTTGGCCGCATCAATGGTCTTCACCGCGCTGGAAATGCCATCGAGGAGATTGCTCAGATCGTTGGCGCGGCTGTTCAGACCAGCAGCGGTGAAGAAGTTCGACGCGTTATCGAGCGCAGAATTGACCTTCTTGCCCGTGGCAAGGCGGTTCTGCGTCGTTGCCATCAAATCGGCTGTCTGCTTCAGCGACAGCAGATTCTGACGAACGGTTTTGGATAGCGAAACATCGGCCATGAAAGACACCTCAGAATGAAACTCAACACAGACGAGTGCATCCCGTCATGAGCCCATCATAGGTGGCATTTCTAAATTGAACGTTATAGTTGTATAGAACCTTTTATACAACTAACGATTAGTTACGCAGCAGACCAGTCAGGTAGCCTCATCCCAACTTCGTCCTCTTCGTCGCTGCATAAATCGATGCGGCTGAGAAAAGCCGCATGCCCGTCCAATATTGTGGTTTCTGCCTGCAGGTGCTGGATAAGAGCACCAAGTTCATCCGCAAAAATCGAATGCTCTTGGGCAATGAGTTCGGCAAGGTCATCAGCAGCGAACTTTAGCAGGGAAGAGGCAGCCTCCATCTGGGAAGCGATGAGTGCGATAGTTTGCCGCGCTTTCGAATCTGCCATAGCGAATCTTCTTTTTTTGTTGGTAACACAACCGTAGGGTGCTTTTTATTTTTTAACAACCCTAAGTTTGTTACTCCTGTCCCGTTTATGGGGTCGTCCCCCAAGCCCAAAACCCGCATCTGCCCAAATTGTTCCGCCGACCTTCAATTTAAAATTGCACCGCCGGAAGCGTCTTGTCCGATCCTTCCCGCCACCGGGTTCGTGTGGCATAGCGAGGTTCGACCATTTTAATGCGATTCGGCAAGTGATTCCGTAGATCGGGGAGCCCGCAGGGCAAAATGAAGTACACTGTCTGGATTGATACCGACTGTGGTTTCGACGACATGGCGGCCATTGCCATGGTCGCGGATGACGGCAACTGGCACATACTCGGCGCGAGCCTGGTTGCGGGCAATGCGTCCCTGGCAGACGCCATCGGCAACATGACGCGGATGCAGAATTTCTTCGGCTGGCAGTTTCCGGTTTACGCCGGCGCGGACAAGCCGTTGATCGGTCCGCTCGTTACGGCGGAAAATGTCCTTGGCAGCGGCGGTCTTGGCACAGTTGGACGCACGCTCCCCCCTGCCCGAGATCCTGAAATCGCCGGCGATGCTCTGGGCGGGCTCGTGACAGCGCTGGGTTCTGCCGAGGCACCGGTGACGATTCTGGCGCTCGGCCCGCTGACCAACATCGCAATCCTGCTTTTGAGCTGCCCTGCCCTGAAGGCAAAGATCAAATCAATCCTGTGGATGGGGGGCGCAGTCACCGGTGGCAATCACACCGCCGCCGCTGAATTCAACGCGGCTTGCGATCCCGAAGCCCTTGCCATCGTGCTTGAAAGCGGCCTGCCCGTCCGCATGGTCGGGCTTGAGTGCTGCCGGCAGGTGACAGTGAACGCCACCGATGCGGCAAAACTCCGCGGCCTCCTCACCGAGCGCGGGCGCATTCTCGCCGATCTTCTGGATGGTTACGTCCGCATTGCCAGCGCAGATGGCAGCCGTCCGCAACCGCTCTATGATCCGGTCGCCGCAGCCGCTCTGCTTGATGAGCGCGCAGTTGCCTTCATCCCCGCCCATGTCACGGTCGAACGCGCCGGCGCGCTGACGCGCGGCATGACCGTTTGCGAATTCCGCACGCACAGGGCCACCCCGAACGTATTGATTGCGCGCAGCGCCTTGCAGGCCCGCATCATCGACCGGATGCTGGCGGTCTTCACCCGCGCCGCCACAGGTTCGATGTCCGGCATCCAGCAGGAAGCGGCGGGTTGAGACCGGGGATTCAGTTGCCCGGCCTCACCCCCCGGGGACATCACCAAACCGGGCTACCTGCGCGGCAATTCCTGTTCGACGAGGCTGGCAAAATAGCTCGCACCGATCGGGCTGAGATCATCGTTGAAATCGAAGGCCCGGTTATGCAGGGCAATGCCGGACTTTTCGTTGGCGCGCTGACCCATTTTCACGTAGGCGCCGGGCTTTTCGAGGAGCATGTAGGCAAAATCCTCCCCGCCCATGCTCGGCGTCCAGTCGGTATGCACCCTGTCTGAGCCGACGATGCGCGCAGCGGCCCGGGCCGCGCAATCGGCCTCATGCGCGGTATTCACCACCGGCGGATAGCCCCGGTGATAGGTGACATCGGCTGCGGCATTGTGCGTTTCGGCGGTCATGGTGACGATGTGGCGCAGCAGGCGTTCCGTATCGTCCTGTGTATGCGGACGCAAGGTCCGGACTGTCCCGGTCAGCACTGCGGTTTCGGGGATGACATTCATCGCCGAGCCGGCATTGAAGGTGGAAACACCCACGACCACCGAATCAAACGAGTTCGTCCGGCGCGAGACGATGGACTGCAACGCCACCACGATGTGGCTGCCCACCAGCACCGGATCAATGGCGTGATGCGGACGCGCCGCATGGCCGCCCTTGCCATGAACGGTGATCTCGAACCGGTCCGCAGCCGCCATAACCGGACCGGGAACGGCGGTAAAAGTGCCGAGTGGCAACAACGGGTCGCAATGGGCGGCATAGACGGCATCACAGGGAAAACGCCGGAAAAGCCCTTCGTCCAGCATGGCTTTTGCACCGCCGCCGCCCTCTTCAGCCGGCTGGAAGATGAATACCACCGTGCCATCGAAATTGCGCGTTTCGGCAAGGTAACGCGCGGCACCAAGCAGCATTGTCGTATGCCCGTCATGCCCACAGGCGTGCATCTTGCCCGGAACAGTGCTGCGGTAGGGATGATCTCCGACTTCCGCCATCGGCAGGCAATCCATGTCGGCCCTCAGTCCGATGCTGCGCGCTGAACTGCCCTGCCCGCGCAGCACGCCAACCACGCCGGTTTTCGCAATACCGCGATGCACCTCTATGCCCCAGGACGCGAGTTTCTCCGCAACGATGGCGCTGGTTCGCACCTCCTCGTAGCCAAGCTCGGGATGGGCATGAATATCCCGCCGCCAGGCGGTCAGGTCCGTGGCAAAACCAGCGATGCGGTTGTTGATGGCCATGTGCATTCCGTCCTTCGAGAACCTATTTGACGAAAGCCGTGCGGCAGAATCAAGGGCAATGCCGGTCGGGCCACATTCGCGGAGCGTTGATAAGCCCAATTGCTGCTTGACGGACGGGGGGCGTGAACGCGAATTTGTCACCGAACTGTCACAGAGATTTTGCACAAGCAGCGGCCGCCAGTTATTGCGCGGACCAGGCTTCAGGAGAACCCGACATGACCCACCGTAACCGGATGCTGGCTTCGGCGGCCATGCTGGCCTTCATGACCAGCCCGCTGTTCGCTCAGACCGCCAATCTCGACACGCTGATTGCCGAGGCGAAGAAGGAAGGCGAACTCACCGTCATCGCACTCGCCAACGACTGGTGTGGCTATGGCGCGCAGATCAAGAGCTTCAAGGACAAATACGGCATCAAGGTCAACGAACTGAACCCCGATGCGAGTTCGGCGGACGAGATCGAGGCCATCAAGGCCAACAAGGGCAACAAGGGCCCGCAGGCACCGGACGTGATCGACGTCGGTCTCTCCTTCGGCCCTTCTGCCAAGGCGGAAGGCCTGATCCAGCCGTACAAGGTCGCGACCTGGGCGACCATCCCCGACGGCCAGAAGGACCCGGAAGGGTACTGGTACGGCGATTATTACGGCGTCCTCGCCTTTCAGGTGAACAAAGACATCGTGAAGAACATGCCGCAAGACTGGGCGGACCTTCTGAAACCGGAATACAAGAATTCGGTAGCGTTGGCGGGTGATCCGCGCGGCTCCAGCCAGGCCGTGCAAGGCGTTTATGCGGCCGGCCTCGCCGCCGGCAAGGGCGCGGGCGCCGTGGCGGGCGAGGAAGGGCTGAAGTTCTTCGCAAGCCTGAACAAGGCCGGCAACTTCGTGCCCGTGATCGGCAAGGCCGCCTCGCTGGCCCAGGGCGCCACGCCCATCATCATCCGCTGGGACTACAACGCCCTTGCCGACCGCGACACGCTGAAGGGTAACCCGCCGGTCGAGGTCGTGGTGCCGAAGTCCGGCGTCGTCGCTGGCGTCTATGTTCAGGCGATCAGCGCTTATGCGCCTCATCCGAACGCCGCCAAGCTGTGGATGGAGCATCTTTATTCGGACGAGGGCCAGCTCAACTGGCTGAAGGGCTATTGCCACCCGATCCGTTTCCAGAATCTCGTCGACACCAAGAAGGTACCTGCCGAGCTTCTTGCCAAGCTGCCGCCGGCTGAAGCCTACGCCAAGGCCGCCTTCCCCTCGCTGGACGAGCAATCCAAATCCAAGGACGTGATCACCAAGCAGTGGGATGCGGTGGTGGGCGCCAACGTCCAGAAGTAACCGCGCCTGAATTTCATGGGCCGCCGCGCACTGAGCACGGCGGCCTTTTCACACCCGCACGTCCCAAGGACATCGCATGGCTCCGCTCCGCTTTTCGCTCATCGCCCTGTTTGCGACCACGCTGGCAACCGCTTCCGGCCATGCCCAGACACCGGATCTCGATACCCTCGTCGCCGCCGCGAAGAAGGAAGGTGAACTGACCCTCATAGCGGCTGCACGCGACTGGTGCGGCGTTGGCGAGCTGATTGATACGTTCAAGGCGAAATACGGCTTGAAGATCAACGAACTAAATCCAGATGCCAGTTCCGGCGTGCAGATCGAGGCGATCCGCGCCAACAAGGGCAACACCTCCTCGCAGGCCCCCGACAGCATCAATGTCGGCCTGTCCTTCGGACAAATAGCCAAGGCGGGTGGGCTCGTTATGACCTACAAACCGACCGTCTGGGCGAGCATTCCGGCGCAGTTCCGCGATACGGATGGCGCCTGGGCCGGCACCTATTTCGGCGCCCTGTCCTTCGCCGTGAACACCGACATCATCAAGACCGTGCCCGAGGACTGGGCCGACCTGCTGAAGCCTGAATACCGGAATGCCGTCGCCCTTTCGGGCGATCCGCGCGCCTCCAGCCAGTCGCTGCAATCAGTGGTCGGCGCCGGCGCCGCCATGACGGGCGGTGATCTTGCCAAAGCGGGCGAGGCCGGGCTCGATTTCTTCATCCGGCTCAAGAAGGCCGGCAATTTCGTGCCCGTTGCGGCGAAAGCCGCTTCGCTGGCGCAGGGCACCACCCCCATCGCCATCCGCTGGGATTATCTTGCCCTGATGGACCGCGACACCCTGAAGGGCAATCCGCCGGTTCAGGTCGTCGTGCCGAAAACCGGCGTCATTGCCGGCCCCTATGTGCAGGCGATCTCGGCCTATGCGCCCCACCCCAACGCCGCCAAACTCTGGGTGGAGCATGTCTTTTCGGACGACGGGCAACTGAGCATGCTCAAGGGGTACTGCCGGCCGATCCGTTTTGACGATCTTCTGGCGCGCGGCAAGATCCCTGCGGATCTGTTGGCAAAACTGCCCCGGCAGGATGGCTATCGCAATGTCGTCGTGCCAACCACCGCCGAGGCGGAGGCGCTGAAAGCCACCATCACTGCCGGCTGGGACCGCGTGGTTGCAACCCCGGGGCCGCAATGAGGCCCCCTTGCATCGCGATGCGGTGGCATGTGACATAGGGTCGGGGTTGGATCAGGGCTGGTGACAGACAGCAGAACGAAAGAGCGGAGACTTGCGGGGGGCGCCAGCGCGCATTGGCTGGGCGTCGCGCCGTTCTTCATTTTTGCCTTCCTCTTCCTCATCGCGCCGACCATGTATCTGCTAATCGGCGCGTTTCAGGATTCCGCTGGCCAATTCACCCTGAAGAACTTTTACGACCTGTCGCAGCCCTCGATTGTTGCGGCCTACAAGATATCGATCCAGATCTCCGTCACCTCGGCGGCGCTTGGCGCGCTGTTCGGCTTTTTCATCGCCCATGCGATTGTCTCCGGCGCGATGCCCGGCTGGGTCCGGGCGTTCGTCACCACCTTTTCGGGCGTCGCCTCGAATTTCGCCGGCATTCCGCTGGCCTTCGCGTTTCTGGCAACACTCGGACGCCTCGGCCTCGTTACGGTGCTGTTGCGTGACCTCTTCGGCATCTCGCTCTACGGAACCGGCTTCAATCTTTTGAGCTTCTGGGGCCTGACGCTGACCTACCTCTATTTCCAGATCCCTCTGATGGTGCTCATCCTCACCCCGGCACTCGACGGGTTGAAGAAGGAGTGGCGTGAGGCCTCCGCCATTTTGGGCGCCAGCACCCGGCAATACTGGACCATGATCGCCCTACCGATCCTCTGGCCCTCGATCCTCGGTGCTGCAATCCTGCTCTTTGCCAATGCCTTCGGCGCCATCGCGACCGCCTACGCGCTCACCGGCTCTTCGCTGAACATCATCACGATCCTGCTCTATGCCCAGATCCGTGGCGATGTGCTGCATAATCCCAATCTCGGCTATGCGCTGGCCCTTGGCATGGTGGCGATCACCTCGGCCTCGAATTTCGCCTATCTCTGGCTGCGCGCCCGCGCTGACCGCTGGGTGAAGGCATGAACCGGCCGCGCCTCCAGTCCTGGATCGTGATGGGGCTGGCGAGCCTCTATTTTCTCGTGCCGCTCATCGCGACATTCGAGTTCTCCCTTCGCCTCAAGCGCGGCGAATACTCCTTCGAGGCCTATCGCATTGTCTTTGCCGATGCGCGTTTTCAGGAGTCCTTCCTGTTCTCCGCCTCGCTGGCGGTCGCGACCATCGTGCTCCTGACGCTGCTTGTGGTGCCGACGGCCTACTGGGTGCAGCTGCGCCTGCCGAAACTGCGCCCGCTCGTTGAGTTCATCACCCTGCTGCCACTGGTCATTCCGGCCATCGTGCTCGTCTTCGGCTACCTCAACCTTTACAGTTCGGCGAGCTGGCTGCCGCTCACCGCCACGCCCATGGCCACCAACATCCTGCTTACCTGCGGCTATTGCACCCTCGCCCTGCCCTATATGTACCGCTCGGTCGACACCGGCCTGCGCGCCATTGACGTGCGCACCCTCACCGAAGCCGCCGAGAGCCTCGGTGCGGGCTGGGCCACCATCCTCTTCCGCGTCATCCTGCCGAACCTGACCTCCGCCATCCTCTCCGGCGCCTTTCTCACCTTCGCCGTTGTCATCGGCGAATTCACCATCGCCAGCCTGCTGAACCGTCCGGCCTTCGGCCCCTACCTGCAACTGGTCGGCGCCAACCGCGCCTATGAGCCCGCGGCCCTCGCCATCATTGCCTTCCTGGTCACCTGGGCCTGCATGGGGCTGATCCAGTTGATCGGTGCCGCCAGAACCCGCGCAATGACCGCGCCCGTTGAGATACCATGAGCTTCATCCGCCTCGACCATCTCAGGAAGACCTTCGGCGCCAACACGGTCGTGCACGATTTTGACCTTGGCATTGAACGCGGCGCTTTCCTGTCGCTGCTCGGCCCCTCGGGTTGCGGCAAAACCACGGCTCTCAGAATGCTCGCCGGGTTCGAGAAGGCAAGCGCCGGCCGGATCCTGATCGATGGCACGGACGTGACGGACCTGCCGCCGGCAAAACGCAATGTCGGCATGGTTTTTCAGGCTTATGCCCTTTTTCCCAACATGACCGTCGCGGAAAACATCGCCTTCGGGCTCAAGGTCGCCGGCAAACCGGCCTCTGGGATCGCGGGGCGGGTGACCGAAATGCTGGCGCTGATCAAGCTGCCGGACCTCGGCAAGCGCTACCCCTACCAGCTTTCGGGCGGTCAGCAGCAGCGCGTCGCGCTCGCCCGCGCGCTGGCGGTGCATCCGCAGGTGCTGCTGCTCGATGAGCCCCTGTCCGCGCTTGATGCAAAAATCCGTGTTTCGCTGCGCGAGGAAATCCGCGCCGTTCAGCGCGCCCTCGGCATCACCACCGTCTTCGTCACCCATGACCAGGAAGAAGCGCTGTCGATTTCCGACACCATCGTGGTGATGAACGATGGCCGTGTCGAGCAGGTCGGCACGCCGTTTGATATCTACAACCGCCCGAAAAGTCGCTTCGTCGCCAATTTCGTCGGCACCCTGAGCACGTTCAATGCGCGTATCGCCGAAAGCGGCAAGGATATTCTTTTGCTCGATGGCCAGCCGGTCATCGCACCCGATCTTGCCGCCAGACCGGCAGGCACCACCCTCGGTATCGCGTTGCGCCCCGAAGCCTTTTCCCTCGGCGAGAGCGGCCCGAACCGCCTGTCCGGAACAATCGGCGAAGTGACCTTTCTCGGCTCCATTGTCCGACTGCGCATTCAGCTTGCCGAACAGACCTTCTCCATGGATACCTTCAATCAGCCCAGCCAGAGGCCGCCGGCGGTGGGGGACAAGATCAGCGTGTCCTTCGCCCCCACGGACATGCTGTTGCTGGAATAAGGACCAACGGCCAAAGGGAAGCTTCGTGATGATCGACCGCCGTGCATTGCTTGCCACCGCCGCAAGCCTGACTGCCCTGCCCCTGTGGGCCCAGACGGACGACTGGCCACAGAAACCGCTGACCCTGGTGGTGCCTTTCACCCCCGGCGGCTCCACCGACATTCTCGCCCGCGTGCTCTCGCAGAAACTTGGCGACGCGCTCGGCAAATCCGTGGTTGTCGAAAACCGCCCCGGTGCCGGCGGCTCCATCGGCGCCGAATTGGTCGCCCGCGCCGCGCCCGACGGCTACACCATGCTGATGGGCCACATCGGCACGCTGGCCGTGAACAAGACGCTCTATGTCAACCTCGCGTATGATCCCCTGACAAGCTTCATGCCCGTCAGCCAGATCGCGGCGGTGCATAATCTGCTCGTTGTCCATCCGTCCATTCCCGCCAGGAACCTTAAGGAACTGATCGCCTATGCCAAGGCGAACCCCGGCACCCTGACCTATGGCACCGGCGGCAATGGCAGCGCTGCCCATATCGCCACGGTCGCGCTGGCTGATGCGGCGGGTATCGACCTCGTTCACGTCCCCTACAAGGGCACGGCGCCGGCGGTGACTGACCTGCTCGCCGGGCGGATCAGCATGGCTTTTACCGGCGCACCGGTGCTTTTGCCGCATATTCAGGCTGGCAAGCTGCGCCCATTGGCAATTTCGGGCGCAAAACGTCTTGCGACCTTGCCTGACATTCCGACCGTGGCCGAAGCAGCCGATCTGCCGGGTTTCGAAGCCTCGCAGTGGTATGGCATCGTCGTTCCCGCAGGCACGCCCGCCACCATCGTCGCGCGGCTGAACGCCGAGATCCGCAAGGGCATGTCCGCGCCGGAAAATGTCGAACGCCTTGCCAAGGAAGGCGCCGATATCATCGTCAATGCGCCCGATGCCTTCGGCAATTACATCGCCGCCGAAATCCAGCGCTGGGGCGCATTGATCAAGCGCGCCAACATCAAACCAGATTGAGCAACACCATGGCCCGCCGCAAAATCGTTTTCATGCCCGGCCTTCTGTGCGATGCGACGGTTTTCGCCCGTCAGGCTGCCGCGCTTGTTCCCATTGCCGATGTCGCCATCGCTGATTTCTCCGAAGCCAAGAGCATCGACGAGATGGCTGAAATCGCCCTGTCGATCTTCGCAGGACCGGTCACGCTCATCGGCTTTTCCATGGGCGGACGCGCGGCGCTGGCCGCTTGCCGGCTGGATGGACAGCGCATCAATGGCCTCTGCCTGATGGACACGGGCGCAGCGCCCGCCGATGACGATGAGATGGATCGGCGGATGCCGCTGGTCGAGCTTGCGAACATGGAAGGCATGAGCGCGCTCGCAGCGCGCTGGCTGCCGCCGATGGTTCATGTCGATCGCGAGACCGATGCGTCCCTGATCGGCCCGCTGACCAAGATGGTGGAACGGGCCACCCCTGCCATGCATGAAAGACAGGTGCGCGCGCTCGTCTCTCGCCCTGACGCGCGGCCTGTGCTGCAAACGATTACGTGCCCCACGCTGGTCATGGTTGGCCGGCAAGACCGCTGGAGCCCGCTGGCTGACCACGAAGTGATGGCGGATGCGATTCCCGACGCCCGCCTCGCGATCATTGAGAACTGCGGGCATTTCGCCCCCGTCGAGCGACCGGACGAGGTGACGGATACCCTCCGGCTCTGGTTGGGCCGCCTGCGGGATCCGACCTGACAATCGCTGTTCAGATCGGCCCCGGAAGAACGGGCTCGGCGGGTTGCCAAGGCGCTTGGCATGATGCCGCGCCCTTGCCTCTCACATCACGATGACATGGCGAATGATTTCGCCACGATCCAGCCGGTCGAACGCTGCGTTGATCTCTTCAAGCGGCCCTGTGCCCGAGAGCAGCTTGTTCACCGGCAGCTTCCCGGCAAGATAAAGATCAATGTAGCGGGGAATATCGCGCGAAGGCACGCAGGAGCCCTGATAACTGCCCAGCACGATCCGTTCTTCCGCCACCATCTGCACGGCGGGAATCGCAAAGCGGGTCGGTGGCGGTGGCAAGCCCGCCGATGCCGTGACACCGCCGCGCCGGGTAATCGCGAAGCCGAGTTCGAAAGCCGCCTGGGCTCCGGCAAATTCGATGGCGTGATCAACGCCGCCGCCTGTCGCCTCGCGCACCTGCCGCACAATGTCCGGGTCACTGGCCAGAAAGCCGTCGGTTGCGCCAAGCTCCTTTGCGACCGTCAGCTTTGCCGGGTTGAGATCAATGGCAATGATGCGGCCCGCGCCACTGGCCACCGCACCGAGCAGCGCCGACAGCCCGACACCGCCAAGGCCGATGATCGCCACCGACTGGCCAGGCCGCACCTTGCAGGTGTTCATCACCGCGCCAACGCCGGTCATGACCGCACAACCGAACAGCGCTGCCTCGATGAGCGGAATATCCTTGCGGATCTTCACGATCGACCGCCGTGAGATCACTGAAAACTCGGAGAAGGCGCAAACACCGCAATGGTGGTTGATGGCCCCGTCATCGCAGGAAAAGCGCCGCGCGCCGGAGAGCAGCGTACCGGCGATATTGGCCGCATTGCCCGGCTCGCAGAGATGCGGCCGACCTTCCGCACACATCGCGCAGACACCGCAGGCCGGAATGAACGACATGACCACATGATCGCCGGGCAGAAGGTCGCTGACGCCGGGCCCCGGCTCCACCACCACGCCCGCTGCCTCATGGCCGAGCGCTGTGGGCATGGGCCTGGGCCGGTCGCCATTGATGCCGGACAGATCGGAATGGCAGAGACCTGCCGCCGCGATTTTCACCAGTACCTCTCCCGGCCCGGGCGGGGCGAGCGACACCGTTTCCACCGAAAGCGGACGCGAAGCGGCATAGGGCTTTGCCAGCCCCATTTCGCGCAGAATGGCCGAACGAACCTTCATGGTGCCTGTCCTCAGATCGTCCGCCCGCCATCCACCTCCAGCACGACGCCGGTAATGAAATCGGCTTCGTCCGAGGCAAGATAGAGACAGGCATTGGCGATATCGCGCGGGGTCGACATGCGGCCCATCGGGATTGTGGAGACGAATTTTGCGCGGTTTTCGGGCGTATCCGGCACGCCCATGAACTGGCCGAGCAGCGCAGTTGCCCCCATCACCGGGGCGACGCAATTGACGCGGATGTTGTCCGGCGCCAGTTCCACCGCCAGCGAGCGCGACATGAGGTTCACCGCACCCTTGGTGGAATTGTACCAGGTGAGGCCGGGCCGGGGCCGGATGCCCGCCGTCGAGCCGATGTTGATGATGACGCCGCCACCCTGCTTGCGGAATCGCGGCACGATGGCCCGCACCATGTGGAAGATCGACTTCACATTGATGTCGTAAACCTTGTCGAACTCGGCCTCGCTGACATCGAGCAGCGGCCCGTTGCGATGGCTCCAGCCGGCGTTGTTGACGACGATATCCACCCTGCCGCCGAAGGCTTCACCCGCCGTCACCATGGCTTCGATATCGGCAGCTTTGGTCACATCGCCCGTGACCGCTTTGGCCCGCGCACCGATGTCTTTCGCAACTGCTTCCGCCGCCGGCCCGTTGAGATCGGCAACGATCACCTTCGCGCCCTCCCGCGCAAACGTGCGGGCGATCCCCTCACCGAACCCCGAGGCGGCACCGGTGACAATGGCGGTCTTTCCTTCAAGACGCATGGATTTCATCCTCAATCATGCTTGATAATCAGCGTTTTCATGGCGCCGAACTCGTAAAGGGCCTCAAAGCCCTTTTCCCGCCCGTGCCCGGATTTCTTCATGCCGCCGAAGGGCAGTTCGATCCCGCCGCCCGCGCCATAGCCGTTGACGAAGAGCTGCCCCGCCCTGACCTTGCGCGCCACCCGGATGGCCCGGCTGCAATCGCCCGACCAGACGCCGGCGACGAGACCGAAGTCCGTCCCGTTCGCAAGGCGGATCGCCTCCTCCTCGCTGTCGAACGGCATCGCAGCGAGGATGGGGCCGAACACCTCCTCGCGGGCCAGTTCCGAGGCTGGATCAACTTCGTGATAGATCGTCGGCGTCACGTAATAGCCGGTTCCGGGCGCGCCTGCCGCGATCTGGCCGCGCGCAAGAATCCGCGCGCCAGCCGTCTCCGCCCGCGCCAGCATGGCGCCGATGCGTCCCTTCTGCCCGGCGCTGATCACCGGCCCAAGGTCGAGATCCATGGCGGGCGTTCCGGCCCTGATCTGCGAAAACCGCTGCGAAAGATCGGTGAGGAACCGGTCCCAGATGCGCCGTTCGACCAGCACGCGGCTGCCCGCCGAACAGGTCTGTCCCGCATTCTGCACGATGGCGCCCGCCACTGACTGCACGGCGGCGGCAAGATCGGCATCACCGAACACGATCTGCGGCGACTTCCCGCCGAGTTCCAGCGTGCAGCCAATGTGGTTCTTCGCCGCTGCGATCTGAATGAGCGTACCCACTTCCGGACTGCCGGTGAAGGAGATGAAGTCGACGCCGCGATGGCTGGAGAGCGCCGCGCCCGCCTCTTCGCCCAGCCCCGGCACCACATTCACCGCGCCTTCCGGAAAACCGGCTTCGGCGCAGAGCTCGGCCAGCCGCATCGGCACCTGACAGGCCTCCTCCGCCGGTTTGACCACCGTGGCATTGCCCATGGCGAGCGCGGCGGCGACAGAGCGCCCGAACATCTGGCCCGGATAGTTCCAGGGGATGATGTGGGCGGTGACGCCGACGGGTTCATAGAGCGTGTTGACGAGATAGCCGTTGAGGAACGGAATGGTATCGCCATGCACCTTGTCGGCTGCACCGCCATAATACTCGAAATAGCGGGAAACCGCCGTCACATCGGCCCGCGCCTGTTTCATCGGCTTGCCGGTGTCGCGCGCCTCCAGCTGCGCAAGTTCCTCGAAATGATCGTCGACCAGCCGGCTGACCTTCATCAGCAGCCGCCCGCGCTCGGTTGCGGTCAGCCGCCCCCAGCTGCCGATCTCCAGTGCCGCCCGCGCTGCTGCAACCGCTCGGTCGATGTCGACGGCATCGCCCGCGGCAATGGCCGCAAACACCACGCCCTCCGCCGGGGCAATCACCGGCAGGCTCTGGCCCGAATGACCGGGCTGCCAGCGATTGTTGATGAAAACGCCTTTGGCCGCCCCGGACTTCATGGATGCGTCGAGATTCTCCTCCAGCGTATGCGGCACGTCGTTTCCTCCCCCGGAGCATTGCCTGATTGCCCCGCGAAGTTAATCCGCATTGGCAAAAGGGGAAGATGAAAAATCAAATCCGGTTGTTACCGGGCCGCTTGCACAGCGGCGACGAGATCACGGGCCCGCTGCGTGACGGCCGCGAAATCTCCCGCATCCCCCGGCGCTGTCAGGCTGCCGCCAACGCCGAGCGCAACCGCGCCGGCCTTGATCCAATCACCGGCATTGGCGGCGCTGACCCCGCCGGTGGGCATCAGCGGCGCCTGCGGCAGGGGTCCGCGCGCGGCTTTCAGGAAGGACGGCCCGAGGCTCTCGCCAGGGAACAGTTTCACGATATCGGCGCCTGCTTCCAGCGCGCCCAGAATCTCGCGGATCGTCTGCGCACCCGGAAGACAGGGAACTTGATAGCGCCCGCAAGCCCGCACGACGTCCTCGTTCAGGGCCGGCGTGACAATGAACTCGGCGCCGGCATCAATCGCCAGCCGCGCCGTCGCCTCATCCAGCACCGTCCCCGCGCCGATGATCGTGCTGGAAAATTCCGGCGCGGCGCGCAAGGCGCGGATCACATCGAGGCCACCGGGTGTCGTCAGCGCCACCTCCATGACGCTGATCCCGCCAACACGCACCGCATCCGCCATGGACCGCGCACCCTCACGGCTGGCCGAACGGATGACCGCAACGATCACGGCATCAAGAATGCGCGACAGGGCGTGATGGCGACGGTGGCTTTGCATGACGATCTTTCCACAGGGGCTGTTCCCTGCGCACTAGACCAACCACGCGGCGCCTTGTCCACCCTCGCGGGCGAAGTCACCCGTAACGTCCGCTGTTGCGCATGGCCCGATGATCGGGCCTGAGCAGGTTTTTGCCCAGGCGCGGCTGGAAGGCTGACGGCACCTTGATCACACCCGGCGCGGACGGCGTCAAAACCCCACCGAGTTGCTCAGCGAGCATCCGCACCACCTGCGGTGCCGCCACGCTGGTGCCATTCATCGCCACGACCGAACCTGAGAATGTGCCGGAAGCCAGGATGCCGCTATTCTTCACCCCGATGTCGGCGAAGGCGGAATAATCGGGTTGCTTGCGCCCCATGCTGGGCCCGCTCGCCGTGTAGTGGGCCGGCGCAAAGCCGCCCCCCACAGGCACTGTCGCAGCAGCCCCCGTAACGATCAGCCCCGGCCCCGTCGCAATCGCCGACAGCGTATCGCCTTCGCCAAGCGGCCCTTTGCCCGCATCGTTGTAGTTACCCGTCGCCGGGTTGCGACCGTGCCCGCCCGGATGGTCAAACCGCGACTGCCGTCCGCGTTCAGGATAGCCGGCGGGCGTATTGTCGCGCTGGACATAGAGCCTCGCCTCAAGCACGTCTTTCGTGCCGTTGGTCAGGGTGATGATCCAGCGCCCATGCGGGGCGGCGGCCGGGCAGCATTCCTTGCGGAAGGTCGTAGCGCCAACGGCCAGAACCACGCGCACACGCTTGCCTGTCGCACCAAGCCCCATGCGTGCCGACATCATGGCAATGGGCACACCATCCGCCATCAACACCTGATCCTGCCCCGTAGTGAGCGCAAGCGACTGCCCAGGCCCGCCATCGGGAGGCGCCAGCGTCACGCTGGCCTGGCTCCACTCCACCGCATCGGATTGTCCATCGAACCAGAGCTCAGCGAAATTGACGGTGCCGTCATCCGGCAGGATCACCCAGTCGATGGCCGCACTCTTGCCTGCCGCCAGCATGAAGGCCGCTTTCGTGCGCGCGGCAAAACTGTTGCCCGCCGCCAGCACCATCTCCGTCGGCGCCCCCCGCGCGCGCCTCAGATCCAGCATGGCATCCAGCGCCAGCTCGATGGCATGGGTGCCATCCTTCGGGCCGGCCAGAAGGCCATAACTGAAATTGATCACCAGCGGCATCCCGGGCTGATGGGCATCAACCCAGCGGATAATCTGGCGAACACCCTGCAAAATATAGGCCCCCACGGTCGCCCCGGATGCATCCGCCACCGCATCCGCCGGCAGTTGTACGGCAAAGATCGGGCGGTTCTCCGGCCCTTCCCCGGCTTCTGCTCCCGTCGCAACATCTAGGCAGAACGTTCCGTGCGAACGCCGGAACGCCAGCGGTTTGTGATCGGGGCGATTCTGCCGCGCACCGGCCACTTCTGCGTAGATCGCCCGTTCATCATCACCATGGCGATCCCGCAGCGCATCGATATCGGTATTTGTCAGCACCCGGCCCACTGAAACCGACCCCGTTCCCAGCGGCTCGCCGATGTCCTGCAACCAGATCCGCTGGATACGCGCCCGCCCGTTCCGGTCGGAGAACCGCGCATTGGCAAAGCCGATCCCGTCGTCAATGATGCCGATGGCAACCCCGCCAGCCGCCGGAACAGGTTTCGGCGGCGCATCGAACCCGGATGGCGCCGTTGGCTTTTTTCCAAAACACGTGCCGGAAATCGGCGGGCCAGCATGAAGGATCGTATAGTATTCCGACGGACGGAAGCCGCCATCCTGATGCACCAGCGATTCCGGCCGATAGACATGGAACGTGCGCATTGTCGGCGCCGAAAGGTCGCCATCGGGATCGTCCACCAATTGCTGAACATACCCGATCTCGTCTTCGGATGCGGTGAGCGTAACCGTTTTGCCCGGCGGATCATCCGGCATCCGCCCCGCCCGAAGGGCAGCCAGGAATTCGGCCAGCGCCTGCCGACCGCGCTTTTCGGGCAACAGCAGGCGGACGAGGCACCATGGCGCTTGGGACGGCGGCGGCGCCAGCGCGGCCAGCCGCGCGTACCAGTTGAGATAGGGATCGAACCTCAGCGGCGCCAGCGCCGTCCATGCAGTAGCCATCAGTTCCTCCCCTGGGGTCTGAGGACATGGGATTACCGCTTGCATTCAACGCGGAACCGGCAGCCGCTCTCACGCAAAGAGCGCCCGAACCGGTGTCAGCGCCATTCCCGCGATGCCGTCACCCAGAGATGTTCCAGGAGCGGCGAGGGTTCGACCTCGCCCACCGCATCACTGAGATAGACATTCGCCTTGCCTGACTTCTTCTTCTCGACCTGTTTCAGGACGGTCTCATAACTGAAATCCGCAATCCCGATGCCGGGCCCGGCAAAATTCCGGCAGAAAAGGTCGCCTACCCCGGTCAGCTTGCGCAAATAATAGGCCGAAAGCGCGCGCGCCAGCACAAGCCCGGCGATGCTGTCGCAAGGAAAATGCACACCGGCCACCGTCCGGTTGCAGGCAATGCGTTCGGCATGGCGCATCAATTGCACGAAGCTCGGATCCGCCACGGGTTTGTAAGCCGATTTCCGGCCTGCGCCACGCCGCAGCGCATCCAGCAGGAAGGCCACCGTGAACGCCTCGGTCGCATGGCCACTGGGACAGGTGCCATGCCCCGGATTGGCGATGATCGGCTGGACTTGCGGCGAATAGTCGGCAGGCCGCTTGCAGGCGAGCGCGTATTTGATCCGCATCTCGATGATGCGGGTGACATTGAGCGCAAGGTAGAGCACCTCGAACGTCCTGCCGTGCCGCACCCCGTCGAGATTGAGCACCGAGGCAAAGAACGGCAGGAAATCCTTCTTCTGGCTCGAAATTTCGGCGGCACGCTCGCTTCTCAGGGCGCTGTAGCTGTTCACAAGATCAAGCTGCTTGAGAAAATCAGCCTCTTTCGGACGTGACATATTCACGAGGGTTGCATCGCTTCCGGTCGCAAAATTCCGGAACATCAACGCCATCGAACCCGTCGCCGTCCCGTCGAGATACCGGATTCCAGACAGCATCTCGCCTTCCATTGCGAGCAACCGCGCCTTGATGATCCAGCGATTGATCGAGGCGGGACCGGGCTTGTAGTTCGATCCGGACTTGGGGACATTCCACCGTCCGACCACACCGTCACGCGCGGTGATCAGCGCCCGGCTGCTGGTGCGGGATGCCGCAGCTTCGCCGCTCTCGCCACTCTCACCCGATTCACCGCTTTCACCGGATTCGCCACTCTCGCCACTCTCGCCGGATTCACCGCTCTCGCCGGATTCCCCACTTTCGCCGCTCTCGCCGCTTTCGAGACTTTCCAGATGCAGACTGATTGCCATTGTCGCCTCCTGCCTGGTGTCAAGTGCCGGAGCAGATGCTTCGCCTCAAACCGGCCGCGATCAAGAGCAGGGCATGGTCGATTGGTCGCATTTGACGGATTTTTCACGGCAGCGGTCTCACAGGCCAACTTCGGCTTTGAAAAACCCCTGGCAAGTGCCATGGTGTTGTCTGCATTATTGCATAGGAATATTGGCACGAGACTTTTTGCGGGAGTTGATCGTGACCGGGGAGGCTCCTTCAGTTCTGATCCGGGTGATCGGTCCTCTGCGACTGATCTGCTCATCCGGCCAGGATTGCACCCCTGCGGGACGCAAGACGCGGGCGCTTCTTGCCCTGCTGGTGCTGTCACCGGAAAGGCGCCGCACCCGTAACTGGATTCAGGACCGGCTCTGGGGCACCCGCGGCAAGGAGCAGGCCGCCGGCAGCCTCCGGCAGGCTCTCATGGAAGTCCGCAAGGCGCTCGATAGTGATCGCGATGCCCTCATGTCGGACCATGCGATGGTCTGGCTCGATGCCAGCCGTGTCAGGGTCGATCTTGACGCCCTGCCAGCCCGGCTTTTGCCGTCCGAACGCGAGGGTGATCTCCTTGAAGGGTTGAGCATCAGCCATGAGGATTTTGACAAATGGCTGGGCGAGCAGCGACAGGCCTATGAGGCCCGCTTTGCGGCAGTGCCCGGCGCGCCGGCCCTCGCAACGCCGGTCGCTCGCTCCGGCGCCCTCGGCGCACAGCCGAAGCGAAGCGGAAGCATCATCGTACTGTCACGCGGCGCGCGAGATGCCGTACCGCATGTCGATGCCATCGCGGACGAATTGCTCGACAACATCAGCAAGACCGTGACCGAACTCGGCCTTGCCCATATTGTCGACCACCGTCTCGCCACGCCGGACGTGTCGCCCCCCGTCTCGTTACAAGAGCAGGCCCCTGTCCTTCTGCTGCGATCCCATGTGCTGGGCACGCATCAGGATGCGCGCTGCCGTCTCACGCTGATCTCGCAACCCGATAATGAACTGATCTGGAGTGGACAGTTCAGCGCCATATCCGGGGCACCGCTGAACGATATCCGCCTGATCCGTCAGGCCAACGAGGCCGCTGCGATCTCGCTGGACCGGCTGGCGCGCGAACAGCCAGACGACCATGCCCCCTCCCGCGCCACCGCTCTGTGTAATGCGGGCGTCCATCTGCTCTTCAAGCTTGGCAAGGAGAATTTCGCCCGCGCCGATGAGCTTTTCGCCAACGCCTATGACCTGCACCCGCGCGGGCTCTATCTTGCCTGGCGTTCCTATCTGCGCACCTTCCTGCTGGCCGAGGCAACCGGCTTCTGCCGCAAGACGCTCGACGAGGAAGCATTCGCTCTGCTGCGCAAGGCGTTTGAACTGGAGCCGAACAACTCTTACGTCATCGCACTTGGCGCCCATGTCCACTCGATGATCCGCCGCTCCTACATGTCAGCCTACGAGCTTGCCGAGCGCAGCATCGACATCAACCCGGCCAACCCCATTGGCTGGGCGCTTCTGGGCATCGCGAAATGCTATCTGGGCAATTCGGAAGAAGGGTTCCAGAACACGCTCGCCGCCCGCTCCATCTCCGGCTATGCCCCCTACCGCTACCAGATCGACGCGCTGAGCTGCATTGCCGGCACCATGGCGGGCCAGTTCGATCAGGCCGTCCATCTCGGCGAATCGAGCCATTTCCTCGCGCCGGAGTTTGCGGCACCGATGCGCTACCTCGCCGCGCTCTATTCCCATAAGGGCGAGCACGACCGCGCCTTTGACATCAGCGAGACCCTTCGCAAGGTCGAGCCCGATTTCAGCTACCGGAAAATGAAGGACCGGGAATACCCTGCTGCCGGCCTGCGCCGCACCGGGATTCTTGAAAACCTGCCGTCCGAGTGAACGCTTCCCGAACCTCCCCGGCTTCAGGCATCAAGGCTTTGGCAGATCCCCTTCGGCGGTGATGATCTCGACAGGAACGAACCGCACCTGAAGGCGGAACGGCGAAAGGTTGCGCAGGCGGGGCAGCGCGGCTCGCGCCCGCTGCACATCGGCGAGGCTCGGCGCCTTGTCGCCCTGCACATAGGCCATCACCGTAATGTCCTTGTTCTCTGACAGGGTTTTGTCCGGAAGCTGGATTTTGGCGCTGATCAGCCGGTTGTTGCCGGTCCCCAGTTCCTGTGCCAGCGTTTCAGTCACGGTTGCATCCAGCCGCTGGCGGGTCGAGGCCTCGGTCAGGTTGAGGGTCAGCAGCACGCCGAGACCGATCAGCAGCACGATCGACCAGAGGTTGACGACAAAGAAATTCACCCGTTCGCGTGTTTCGGTGTGACGACGGAAACCGACCAGCCAGAGAATGACCGAGGATGCGAACTGGATCGCCACCATGTTCGTCAGCGTCAGCAGGAAGGCGCCTGACGCCATGCCCCAATGCCCGCGCGAGAGCAGGATGCCGCATGTCACCAGCGGCGGAACCAGCGCGGTCGCCACGCCGACCCCGACAACCGCCACCGGCAAGCGCGATGAAACCGCAGCCAGCGCGCCCGCAAGCCCGCCCGCCAGCGCAATCATCAGATCCATGACGTTCGGCGCCGTACGCCCGAAGATCTCGCTGGTCAGGATGTGCTTGCTGTGCAACATTCCGATGCCGTAGCCGATGGCGACCACCCAGATCGTCCCGAGTGCGATGCTGAGAAGTGCATTGCCCAGTTGCACCCGGTCCCGCTCCAGCACGGCCAGGCCCAGCCCGACGATGGGGCCCAGCATCATCGCCACCAGCATCGCGCCGATCACGACCGCCGGTGAATCCTGCAACAGCCCGTAGCCGGCGATCACAGACGCTAGAAAATTCATCGCAAAGAAGGTGCCAGAGGGCAGCGTGTTGATGATGATCTCGGCGCGAGCCTTCTCACGCTCTCCACGGGTCAGATGGAGGGGATTATGAACGTTTTTCGGAACGGGGATGGACGACATCACAGCACCTCTGCAATGGCCGAACCTTACCGAAGGCCGGTTTGCAAACAAGTGGCTAAGAAGGCTTTCCAACCATCATCCGCACGATCGAAGCCAGCCCACAGAACCAGCCCGCTGTTCCTGCAAGGATTCGCGAGAATGAAAAAGCCGCCCCGGCGGGGGCGGCTTTTGAAAATTGACCAATAACGGCTAGGTGGTCAAAGGGCGCCGAACACGATCCCCGCCAAAACGAGGAAAGAGGCCACCATCGCGATATAATCCAACCGAAAGGAAAGACCCATGATGCGCACTCCAGTTCAAACTGTTAACCCCATATTAGCCACTTTTTTGCCGTTGTGAAGCCCCCCTTATAACATGAAGCACTATAGCCATGCATCAATCGCAAAAAATTCCTTAATTCAAAAAATAGTATTGGAATTGATAGTAATATAGAGAGAATTTTTTTCTTCATTGTGTGGACATAAGCAAATTCTCAACATAATGAGCCGCGGCCAACGCGCGATGATCTTCACCAAAAGCAGAAATGACTTGGAGCCCCATCGGCAGGCCCTCCGCAAAATGGAGCCCTGGCACATTCACAGCTGGCGTGCCAAGCAGGGTGAAAAGCTTGTTGCAGGCCGCATCACCCGTGCTCGAACGGTCGGGCGCGACGCCCGTTGCCGAATACGTCAGCAGCGCATCAATCCCCGAGAAGACACCGTGTGAGGCCCGCCGCGCCCGTTTGGCGATACCGCGCGCCTCGTCGTAGGCCTCGACGGATATTGGCACTTCGGGGGCAAAATGCTGACGAAGAATCCCCGAAAGCTTGTCTTTGTGATGGGCGATTTCCCAGGAAAGCGCGTGTGCACCCTCAAAACTGTAGATCGTTGCGTGGGCGGCCTGCGCCGCGGCCCATTCAGGCGGCAAAGTCACGTCCACAACACTGGCGCCGGCCCGTTCCGCCGCCCTTATGGCAACATCAAGGGCCGCTTCGGCTTCCGGGGCCATGGCACCTGCGAACGGCAACCGCGTCACGCCCAGCACCGGCGCGCCGAAATCCCGCCCATCGACGCGCAGGTCGCGCCCTGAAATTGCAGCCAGACCGAAGGCGACATCCACAACGCGCGCCCCGAACAGCCCAAGTGTATCGAGGGTCCAGGCCCCTGTTTTAACCCCCACCGTCGGCAACAGGCGGAAGGATGGCTTGATCGCCGCAACCCCGCAATAGCTCGCCGGGCGGATGACCGAGCCGCCGGTCTGCGTGCCGAAGGCCAGCGGCATCATGCCCGCAGCGACCCCCGCTGCTGATCCGGCAGACGACCCGCCAGGTGTGCGCGCCGCATCGAAGGGGTTCAGCGTTGGCGCGGGGTTGAGAAAGGCAAACTCGCAGGTCGCCGCCTTGCCCAGCATCAGCCCGCCGGCAGCCTCGGTCATCGTCACGATGGCGGCATCCGCTTTCGGCTTCCAGCCCTTGTAGATCGGCGAACCGTATTCAGTGGGCAGGCTCGCGGTGTCGATGATGTCTTTGAAGGCGACCGGCAGGCCATGAAGGGGTCCGGAAAATTCGCCGCGCGACGCCGCCGCACGCAACAGGTCGAGGTCAAGATGGGCGAAGGCACCGAGTTCGGCCTCGCGCTCGGCCACAGCTTCAACGATGAGCTCGACAACGCCACGCGGCGTCACATCCCCCGCCTCAAGGGCTTCCGCAAGATCAAGCGCACGCAGCATGGTCGTCAGTCCTCCAACGGTCGAGGGGTAGAATGAAATGCCACGCGCGGCAATTGCCGGGTGACAGGCCCGTCTGAAAATCATCACCCTTCACTTTGCGCGACCTGTCCCGTCGCGATAAAAGCCGACAACGCATCCGGAAGGAACGGCACGCATGGCGATATTCGCCCGAAAGGCCAAGGACCGCTACCACCACGGCAACCTCAGGGAAACGCTGCTGGACCTTGCCGAGCAGCAGATCGCCCAGCGTGGCCCTGCCGGCCTTTCGCTGTCGGAAATGGCGCGCGTCGCCGGCGTGAGCACGGCCGCCATCTACCGCCATTATGCCGATCTCAACGCGCTGGTGGGCGCGGTTGCCCGCCGCGGCTTCAACGACTTTTCCCTGCGCCTACGCGCGGCGGCAGCCACAACGACAGAACCGCGGGAGAGTTTTGGCGCCATGGGCGATGCTTATATTGCCTTCGCGCGCGAACGGCCCGGCGCCTATGCCGCCATGTTCTCCTCCACCGTCGCCTATTCCGACCCCGACCTTGCCCGCGCCAGCACCGCTGCCTTCGACACCTTGATGCAGGGGCTCGCCCGCACTCTGGCCAGCACGGGCATCAACTCTGCCGGCGCCTACCCGCTGGCGGTCAAGGTCTGGGCACTCTCCCATGGGGTTGCCACGCTCGCCCAGACCGGCCGCCTGACGCCCGCAGCGGGCGTGGTGCCTGAAACGATCCTCCGGGAAGGCACCGAGGCCCTGATTCGCGCGGCAATTGTCGCTGCGCCCCCTGCCCCGTGACCTGGCAATTGTGACAAAACATTCATCCAGACTGATCTTGCAAAAGCGTCTTCCTGCCCATATGTTAAAAACCGTAACATTCACGATGGAGACTTGAATGTCCCGCAAGTGTACCTGGAATTCCAGCGCCTATGCCGCCGGCGCAAATGGCCCTAACCCCGGTCCGTTCTGGCCCAGCGGCGGCATCGGACGGGAGGGGCAGGCCTGTGGCAGCTGGTGGAAGCTTGGCCCGCTCGGACTTGCCGCGATGATCTTCGGCTTCATCCTGTGGTGGCCGATCGGCCTGGCTATCCTGTTCTACAATATCTTCCGTCGCCGTGGAGGTGAGATGCCCATCGCAGACCTGTTTGACCGTGCCCGTGCGCCCTTCACCGCTTCCACCGGCAACGTCGCCTTCGACGACTGGCGCCGCGCGGAAATCGAGCGAATCGAGCGGGAGCGCCAGAAATTGGCCGACGCCGAGCGCGAGTTCTCGATGTTCGTGACCGACTTGCGTCGCGCAAAGGATCGCGAGGAGTTCGAGCGCTTCATGGCCGCCCGCACATCCGCCGGCCCTGGCGGAAACACCGTGGCGTGAGCCTTGAACCCCTGATCACCGCCACGCCGCTCATCAAGGCGCATGTGGCCCTAGCCATCGCCGCCCTTGTCCCAGGGGCGGCGATTTTCTCTACCCGGAAGGGCACGCGGCTGCATCGGGCGCTTGGCCGTGGGGCCGGCCTCGCACTGGTTTTGACCGCATTGACCTCCTTCGGCATCGGGCGCGACTGGTCGGTCATCCATCTGCTGTCAGTTGTCGCGCTCGTCTCGGTTGCTGTCGGTGTCATTGCCATCCGCGCCGGGCGCACCGGCCTTCACGCCAGAGCCATGCGCGGCGCGATGTTCGGTCTGACCGTGGCCGGCCTGTTCACCCTCCTGCCGCACCGCATCATCGGACGCATGTTTTTCAGCGGGTAGAAAAGGTTAACCACCTTCCTTAGCGGTCCGTTTCCGGAAACGCGCGATTTTACGCCTCATGTTGAGGCATTCCTTCACCCTGTCTGTCGGCCGGCGCCGGCTTGCAACGCTTCTGGCGGTTGCAGGCGCACTGGCGTTGACCGTCACAGCCTGCGGCAGTTTCCGGCGCGAATCCCGGCCCGTCTGGCGCGATCAGGCGGAGGCGACCTGCATGCGCTCGGGCAAGGTGCGGGAAAGCCAGTATGTCAAGATCACCAAGGCCATCGACGGGCCGGGCATCTGCGGCGCGAACTCGCCGCTGAAAGTCGCCGCCCTCGCCGCGCCCGTCGCCACCGACTATTCCGATCGTGGCAACCTGATCCTGACCAGCGGCAACCTGATGTTGACCTCGATCACCCCCACCGCCACCCTCTCCTGCCCCATGGTTTCGGCAGTAGATGAATGGCTGGGACAGGATGTACAATCGGCCGCGATGACCTGGTTTGGCCAGCCCGTGATTGAATTCATCACCTATGGCTCCTTTGCCTGCCGCCCGATGAACCACCGCTCCGGCGCGCGGCTGTCCGAACATTCCTTTGCCAATGCCATCGACGCCAAGGCGTTCAGGCTGGCCGACGGTCGCACGGTCAGCGTGGAGAAAGGGTGGCGCGGACGCGCCGACGAGCAGGGCTTCCTGCGCGAGATTACGCATCTGGCCTGCAATCGCTTCTCCACCGTTCTCGCGCCGGGTTCGGACGCGCTGCACTACAACCATCTGCATCTCGATCTCGCCCGCCACAACGCGCGCGGCGACCGTCGCGTTTGCCGTCCGAAGGTGGATATGCCGGCCCCACCCTCCGCCATGCCTGCCGAACCGCCGCCGCTGATGTCGAGCGCACCGGTGTTCAAGCCTGTTCCCGGGCCGCGCCTTGCGCCGGCGCACGGCTCGTCATTCGATGTGAATCAGGTCGGTGACGGCGAGAACGATTTCGAGGATCTGCGCAACGAGCCTGACTTCAATGGCAAGTATTTCGACGTCACTGGCTCGATCCCCTCCAAGGATGACCCGCCCGTGCTGCGCCAGCACCCCGGCCGGCAGAAAAGCAACCGTTAACCATTCTCTTGCGTCGGCAAGGGCGGCAGTCTAGACCATTCGTAACGCGCCCTGTTGCGCCGGATTCGACGGATGGATGGAATGCTGCGCCTGGCCCTCGGTATCTTGCTTGTCACGACGTCGGTTGCCGCCAGCGCGCGCGAGCAGATTCCGGCCGAAGAACGCTGGTGGCCCTACAAGGCGCAGTTGCCCGGATGCGACGATGCCGGCGTGATCAGCAAGATTCAGTCGCGCTTTGCCAGCAAGGAAGCCAATTACTGGCAGTCCGGCCTGACGATCACGGCGGTTGACCGTGTGCAAACCACCGACTTCCGCGCCAACGGCCTTGATCTCATCCCCCGGCGCTACTGCACGGCGCGGGTGCATCTGTCGAGCGGCAAGACCAGCCCGATGATCTATTCCGTCATCGAGGATGCCGGCATCCTTGGCTACAGCTACGGTGTGCATTTCTGCGTGGCGGCCTATGACCGGAATTGGGCGAGCGCACCCGAGTGCAAAGCCGCCCGTCCGTGATTCCAGCCGCCGCACACCGCCTGCTGGCAGGGCTGCTGCTGCTTTTCGTTGCGCTCCCCGCCGAAGCCCAGGGCTTTCGTGATCGGGGTGGGCGGGGCGATACTCCCGGCGTCTTCGATTTTTATGTGCTCGCGCTCTCCTGGTCGCCGAGCTTCTGCCAGACGGAAGCCGGACGCCGCAGCCAGACGCAATGCGGCTTTCGCCAGCGTTCGGAGTTCGTCATCCACGGCCTGTGGCCGCAGCATGAACGCGGCTACCCCTCCAATTGCAGCGCTGTGAACCGACCGATTCCGCGCGCGGCCATGGAGAAGGCTGCCGATCTATTCCCCGATGAGCGGCTGGCCCGCTATGAATGGAACAAGCACGGCACCTGCTCGGGCAAGGGACCGTCCGAATATTTTGATGATGTGGCGGAGGCCCGGGCGAAAGTGGTGATTCCGCGCCTGTTCGAGCGTCCGAACAGGGATATCGAAACGAGCCCGCAAGAAATCGAGCGCGCCTTCGTCGATGCCAACCGCGGCCTTCGGGTGGACATGATGTCTGTGCAATGCAAACGCGGGCAGGTAACGGAAGTCCGCCTCTGCCTCTCAAAGGATCTGCGGGCGTTCACACCCTGCGTGGAAGTGAACCGGTCGAGTTGCCGGTCGCGAGAGGTCAGTTTACCCGCGGCACGATGACAAGCACGGCGGCAGCTTTGTTCTGAACCATCTCGATGGACTGCTGCCGCGCCTGCTCAAGTTCCTTCGCAGATCTGACCTGCGACAGCCCCTGAACGGTGTTGTTGCCTGCAGCCGTTGCCGCAGCAACAATCCTGGCCTTGTGTCCGGTGAACTCACCGATGGCGCGGTTGACGTCCTGATGAAAGGCCGTCAGCGGCACAGACAATCCTTTCGGCATGTCCGAAACAAAGCCGGGCGAACCCAGCGCGTACCCCATCCCGACAATGCCTAGCAATCCAAGCGATTTCATACTGCACCTATGAACCAGTTCCGTGGTGAGGTTTCTGGTGATTACAGCCTGTTTTAGCGCCCATCTTCTGACATCCGGTTTCCGTGACTGTGAAAATTTTACGCAAACTGCCTTTTTGCAAGGACTGACGCGCATCACGGCAAGGACAGGAGCAGCGCCGGCATACGACAGGCACACATCGGCAGGCTTGCGCTTGGCTTTCCGACACCGCACAAGCAGGATATGAACTATCGCCACATCTTCCATGCCGGAAACTTCGCGGACGTGCTGAAACATGCCGTGCTGGCACGCATCCTGACACATCTGAACGCAAAGCCCGCGCCCTATCGTGTCATCGACACCCATGCAGGCATCGGCGTTTATGACCTGACGACGCCGGCGGCCCAGCGCAATCCGGAATGGAAGGATGGCATCGGACGCCTGCTCACCGGCACGCTGCCGCCGGAGATTGCGGCCCTGCTTGCACCCTATCTCGACATTGTCGCGCCCATGATGGCGGCAGACCGCCCGTCCTATCCCGGCTCCCCCCGCATCATCCAGAACCTCAGCCGCACTCAGGACCGCCTGAGTTTCATCGAAAAGCACCCGGCGGATGCGGAGCAACTGAAGGCCGCCTGCGCCGGAGACCGCCGCGTCAGCGCTCTCGCCTTCGATGGCTGGACCGCCCTGAACGCCCAGGTGCCTCCGCCCGAAAAACGCGGCCTCGTGTTGATCGATCCCCCCTTCGAGGAACCGGGTGAATTCACCCGCATGGCCGAGGCACTGGCCCGTGCCCACCGCAAATGGGCCACGGGGATCTACATGCTGTGGTTTCCGGTCAAGCCTGGGCCGGGCACCCGGGATTTTCTGGCCGCGCTCGCCGCCACCGGTATTCCGCGCATTCTGCGGCTGGAACTGGTGATCGAGAGCCCGCGCGAGAATGCGCCCTTGTCAGCAACGGGATTGGTGATCGTGAACCCTCCCTGGACGCTCGAAAGCGAGATGCGGACCCTGCTGCCGTTTCTGACCCGGCGCCTGGCGCGAGGGACCGGACAACACGGGTTTGTCGAGTGCATTGCGTCTGAATAGAAAATTATTCCAAATTGATACGACTTTAGCCATAAATGAACTGTTTTCACTTGCATTAATGAGCAATCGTGCAATGTACTCGTTAGGGTAAAAGGTCGACATGCGCCTGGGAGGGCCGTGAGAGCGCGACTTTGGAGGTAACTGACTGCGTTGCCTCCGGCTGCATAATGGGAGGCAAATCGCCAATGGCGCAGCAAGGGACTGTGAAATTCTTCAATGCCGAAAAAGGCTATGGGTTCATCAAGCCGGATTCGGGAGGGGCAGACATCTTCGTCCATATCACGGCGCTCCAGGCGGCGGGCTTGCCGGGCCTGAAGGAAGGTCAGAAGATCTCCTTCGATATCGAGCCGGACAAGAAGGGTAAGGGGCCAAAGGCCATCAATCTCGTCGCGCTCTGACGCATGTCCGACCTAGGCGAGTTCTGGCTCGCCTGAAGGAGATGCGATGACGGAAAAGAGATCGAGCGTTTTGAGTGAATGCGAATTCGTTGAGAACGCTCAGGTGTCAACAGCTTCGATATCAACAAAAAAGCCCGGCTCGCGCCGGGCTTTTTCTTTATCCACGCCCTCGCCAGGCGAGGGCGACAGGCCTCAGAACTTGTAGTTCAGACCCGCGCGGACGAGATTGCCGCGGTTCTCCGCACGCATGACCGGCGAAGCACCGGCAGCCGTACCAAGAGCGACATTCGTGCGACCGAGGTCGTAGTAGAGATACTCAAGACGACCGGTGATGTTGTTGGTGAAGGCGTATTCCGCACCCGCACCGAGCGCCCAGCCGAACTTCGTATCGGACTTCGAGCCGGCCCAGGTTCCGCCGGCACCCGGCGAGACCACGAAAGCGCTGTGCTTCACGTTGCCGTAAGCCGCACCACCCGTGCCGTAGATCAGCAGGTTGTCAACCGGCGTGAAGCCGAGGCGAACGCGGGTCGTGCCGAGCCACGAACTCGAATCCTTGAAGGTACCGTAGGTGCCCGAAGCCAGCCAGAAGTTCGACTTCTTCGACGAGCCGAGGCCCATAATGTCGGTTTCGGCACCGACCACGAAGCGGCCGATCTGGTAGTTGGCACCAAGCTGGCCACCACCAACAAAGCCGCCGCGCGAGAACGAGGTCGAATAGGGGAAGTTGCCGGCACCGGCATAGGCCAGCGAAGCCGCATCGCCACGGGTACGCCAGTCATTGCCCGAGTTCCAGGCATAACCAGCGTTCACACCGGCGTAGATGCCCGTCCAGGTAAAGGCCGGAGCCATGGCAACCGGCGCAACCACCGGCTGGCGCCTGCGCGAGCCAAGGTCGGCAGCATTGGCAGTAACAGAAAGAACAGCCAAACCAACGCCGGCCAAAACAATACGCTTCATTTCAGACTCCATAGTCATGTTCGAGAAACCCTCTCGAAAGGATGAGCAATTCTACCGCATAATCGAAGAATTGCTGTATCTCATCAGTCACACCAAGCCTGACGGCCATGGCAAAATCATGTCATATCCTCAATGAACCGAACGCATTTTAGGCGCAATTGAGATCGATATTTAACCATACTCAATTCTTAACGGCGGCATCCGGCAGAATTTTCAAGGCTTTAGACCGCCTTTTGGCTGTTTGCGCCCCTTGCACGACCGCCACACTCGTGCCACGAAGCGGCGATGTATGCTGAAAACGCAACCGGACTGTCCGTTTTTGTCATAACCCGCAATGAGGCAGACCGCTTGCCGCGGACGCTTGCTGCCGTTGTCGGCCTGTCTGACGACATCGTTGTGGTCGATTCCGGCTCGACTGACGCGACATGCGCCATCGCAGAACAGTTTGGCGCCAGGGTCATTCACAATGAGTGGCCTGGCTATGGACCGCAGAAGCGCTTTGCCGAGGAACAGTGCCGTCACACCTGGCTTCTGAATATCGATGCGGACGAGGTCATTCCGCCTGATCTTGCCAGGGAAATCCGCGCGGCCATCGCCAGCGATGCCGCCGATGCCTACGAAATCCGCATTGCCGAGATCTTCCCTTCAGAGGAACGCCCGCACCCCTGGGCTTATGCACTCGCCCCGGTGCGGCTCTACCGCAAGGACAAGGGGCGTTACTCCCCCTCCCCGGTCCATGATCGGGTCGATCTCATCCCCGGCGCCCGTGTCGCGCGGCTTAAAGGCACGATCCATCACTTTTCCGTACGCTCCATCGGCGATCAGATTGCCAAACTGAATGCGTATACCGACCAGCAGGTGCGCGACCTTGCAAACCGTGGCAAGCACATCCCGGCCTGGCGGCTGTTCGTCGAATTTCCGGCCGCTTTTCTGAAGGCCTACATCCTCAGGCGTCACTTCGTGCGCGGATATTACGGCGTTATCACCGCAGCGAATCACGCCTTTTATCGCTGGCTGCGCGTGGCCAAGGATTTTGAGCGGCGGATGCTGGAGAAGCACCGGGACGGCGCAAAATGACCGCCGCGCTCGTCACCGGCGGCGCAAGGCGTATCGGCGCGGCCATCGTTCGCGCACTGGATGCGGCGGATTATCGCCTCGCCATCCACTGCCGGACGAAGGATGCGGAGGCTGAAACGCTCGCCCGCGCGTGCCGCAAGGCCGTGATCATCACCGGCGATCTGACCTCGGGCGAGGCGCCCGCCCGGATCATGAAAGAGGCTGGCACAGCGATCGGCCCCCTGACGCTGCTCGTCAACAACGCGGCGATGTTTGAGGATGACACCTTCGGCTCGCTTTCGACCGAGCAATTCGACCGGCAATTCGCCGTCAATCTCCGCGCACCGCTGCTGTTGATGGAAGCCTTCGCGCGGCAAGTGCCGGAAGGTTCGACGGGCGCCATCGTCAATTTGATCGACCAGCGCGTTCTGAAGCCGACGCCGGATCACCTCACCTATTCCCTCTCCAAAGCGGCGCTGTGGCATGCAACGCGCATGGCCGCCCAGGCGCTCGCCCCGGCGATTCGTGTCAACGCGGTGGCGCCCGGCCCGGTTCTGCCCAACCACACCGATGGGCTTGAGGTCTTCACCCGCGAGGTTGCCGCACTGCCCCTCACCCGCGCTGTCCCGCCCGAGGCGATTGCGGAAGCTGTCGTCTATCTTGCCCGCGCAAGCGCGATCACCGGACAGATGATCGCTGTCGACAGCGGCCAGCACATCGGCTGGCGCACACCGGATGTTCTGGCGGTGGAAGCTGGAAAGAAGAGCTGAAGAGAACCGCCGCGCGGCCCCCCTTGTCAGATCAACGCAATCGCCGACATTTGCCGCCCGTAGTCAGGCTCGCCGCGATGGGTCATGCGGCGATAGCTGTAGAGCCGCTCATTGCCATAGGTGCAGATGTCGAGATTGACCGCGCGGCCGACGCCGGCCCGCGCCAGACGGGCAATGATGTAGGCCGGCAGGTCGAACATCGCATGACCAGGCCTTGTTGAGGGGCTGAAATAGACCTCGTTGGCCCCCTGTGCCTCTGCAAAGCGCGTCACGAACTCAGCGCCCACCTCATAGGCATTGCGGCTGATCGTCGGCCCGAGCACAGCCAGAATGCGCGCGCGTTCCGCGCCGAGCCCTTCCATCGCATCAAGGGTCGCTTCGATCACACCGGTAAAGGCGCCTTTCCAGCCCGAATGCGCCCCGCCGATAACACCGGCGTCCTGATCCGCAAACAGGATCGGCCCGCAATCCGCCGTGCCGATGGCAAGCCCGATACCGGGCGTGCGCGTCACCATGGCGTCCGCCTTTGGCCGGTTCACCATGTCGAACGGCTGCTCCACCACCTGCACATCCGGCGAGTGATGCTGCCACAGCGACAGGAAATGCGCGGGGTCGACGCCGAGGTAGCGCGCCATGCGGGCGCGATTGTCCCTCACGGCTTCCGGTGCATCATCCGAACCAAGACCACCGTTGAGACTGGCATAAATGCCGGAGGAAACACCGCCTTCCCGCGTGAAAAACGCATGGCGGAGCCCCGGCAAGGCCGAAAGGTCAGGCGACAGAATCGGGTTGAGCTGATCGGTCATCCCGCAATCTGTGCGATCAAAGGATCGGGGCTGTCAAATGCCGTCGCCGAAAGGTCGGCCGATGAAAAGCATAATGCCTTGAAAAGACTTCCCATCTCTTTCTTGCCAAGCCCCGTCAACCGATCAAAGGCGCCCGAAACGGCATTGCCCTGTTCTGGTGCGGCGCGCACCAATGCGGACGCCCGCGCGCCGATGCCAAGCCGGTCGAGCAGCGTCCGCTGCATCAGGAGCGGATGCACGCGCGCGCCCCCCGCGCGCGCGGCAGCCCCGAGCGCGGAAAAATCGACATGCGCCGTCAGGTCTGCCTCACCCGCCGTCGTCAGCACATCGGCAAAGGCATGAGCCTTGAGCGCTTGCAGGGAATCGCCGGCCCGCGCCCGCGCATAGCCATAGTCGATGGCGAGCACCGCTCCGCCCTGCCGCACGATCCGCCGCGCAAGATCAGCCGCAATCGCCTGGCCAGCGGGGCAGACCTCGCGAATGTCCCCCTCCGCTCCCGGGGGCAGTCCGCTCTCTGCCGCCTGCGACAGGCCGAAGGCAAGGCCGCCTGCCGCATCAAGACCCACGAGCCGCTCGCGCCACGCACCATCGCGAAACACAAGCTGCCGGATCGGCAAGGCATCGAAAAATTCGTTCGCGATGACGATCAGCGGCCCATCGACGGGCAGATCAGCGATGGTATCGTGCCAGTGCATCGGGACACCGCTGGCGGAAAGCGCCTCCCGCTGCTTTTGCCGCAGCACCGGGCTGACTTCGACCAGATGCACCTGAAGTGCCGTACGAAAAGCCGGCAGGGCCCGCGCGGCGCGCAGGAGATCGGCCATCAGCGTGCCGCGCCCCGGGCCGAGTTCGACCAGCATCAATCGCGCGGGCGAGCCCATCGCCTGCCAGGTTGAGGCCGTCCAGACGCCCATGAGTTCGCCGAACATCTGGCTGATTTCCGGCGCGGTGGTGAAATCGCCGCCACGTCCCAGAGGATCGCGCGTCGTGTAGTAGCCGAGTGTCGGGTGGCTGAGGCAAAGCCCCATGAAACGCTCGACGCTGATCGGTCCGTCAGCGGCGATATCGCGGGCAATCCGTTCAGCGAGGGGCGTCACGACGCGCCGTCAGGAAGAAGCCAAGGCCCACCAGAAACACCGGAATCGACAAGGCCATGCCCATGGTCAGCCAGTTGCCGAGGAGAAAGCCGATGTGGTCATCGGGCTCGCGGAAGAACTCGGAGGAAAAGCGCGCAACGCCGTAGCCCATGCCAAAAATACCGGTGAGCAGCCCGGGCTGCCGAAAGCCGAAACGCCGCGCGGCCCACCAGAGCAGGATCAGCAGCAGCAAGCCTTCCTGCACTGCTTCGTAGATCTGGCTCGGATGGCGCGGCTCCGGCCCGGCATGGGGAAAAATCACCGCCCAGGGCACATCCGCCACCCGGCCCCACAATTCGCCATTGATGAAATTGGCGATGCGCCCGAGCAGCAGACCGATCGGCACCACCGTCGAGCAGAGGTCGAAGACACTGCGCACCAGAAGACCACGGCGCCAGGCAAAAATCGCCGCCGCCAGCGCTGCGCCGATGAGCCCGCCGTGAAACGACATGCCGCCGTTCCAGACCTGCAGGATTTCGCTTGGGTTCTGCGAAAAATACTCGAAATTGTAGAATATGACCTCGCCCAGCCGCCCGCCAAGCACTATGCCCAGCGCCATATAGACCAGCAGATCGTCAAGATCGGTCTCGCTCGGCGCCTTCACATCGCCCCACAGCACAGGGTCACGGATGAGCGCGCGGGCATAAAGCCAGCCGAACATCAGTCCGCCGATATAGGCCAGCGCATACCAGCGGATAACGAGCGGCCCGAAGCTGATCGCAACAGGGTCAATGGCGGGAAACGGAATGGCGAACATCATGCCCTCGGGTGCGCCCCTTTTGCGCGAAAATCAACCACCGATCCATGACAGACCCGCAACAACGGTGTATCAGCGGCACCATAAGGAGTTTGACCATGGCATCCAATCCTGTCCTCGACGGCCTGTCCAAGCTGATGACCGACGCCATGGGCGTTGCAGAAGGCGTAAAAAAAGAGGCCGACAGCGTGTTCAAGGCGCAGGTCGAACGCATGCTGCGCGATGTCGACGTGGTAACGCGCGAGGAGTTCGAGGCTGTCAAAGCCATGGCCGCCGCCGCCCGCGACGAGAACGACCGGCTGGCCGCCCGCCTTGCCGAGCTTGAGGCACGCGTCGCCAAAAAATAGCGCACCAAGCTTGGCTGTGGACGAATCATTGCCGCCCGTTGCCGCATCGGGCCGAGTCACCAATGCTCTGAAGCGTCGAACCGAACCTTGATGCGGAACGGCGCGAACATGGTAGCTTGACCCCGGCAGGTGATTCGCCTGGGCCAGTTTTCAAAGAGAATCGCGAGATTCTGCAAAGGGTTGGTTGCGTAGTCCGCTAACCCTCCGTGTACGCGTGCGCTTTTTCTTCAGGGCTGCTCCAGTGGAGGCGTCGGTCCGGCGACAGACGAGGACCGGCTTTTGCTGACTGAAATGCATATCGGGCGCGCTGAGCACCCCGTGGACATCGTGGAACGGATTGCTTCGTTGCGTCATTGGGCCTTCGAGCGTTCGGACGCGGACGAGATTTCCATCACCGTTGCGGGGGGATGGGCGGACTATCAGGCCAGCTTCACCTGGCTTGAGGAAATGGAATCGCTGCACATCAGTTGCGCCTTCGACCTGCGCATTCCTGAAAAGCGCCGCGTGGAAACACTGAGACTGCTCGCTCTGATCAACGAACAGCTCTGGGTTGGTCATTTCGATTTCTGGTCCAGCGAAAATGTCATCATGTTCCGCCATTCGCTGCTGCTCACCGGCAATATCGAGGCGAGTTCCGAGCAATGCGAGGCAATGATTCGCATCGCCATCGACGCATGCGAGCGCTATTATCAGGCGTTCCAGTTCGTGGTGTGGGCTGGCAAATCGGCGCGCGAGGCGCTCTCCAGCGCCATGTTTGAAACGGTAGGCGAGGCATGATGACACACAGCCACCCGTCCATCATTCTCATCGGCGGCGGCAAAATGGGCGGCGCCATGCTGGAAGGCTGGCTGAAGCGCGGCGTCGCACCGGACAGCATCGCTGTCATCGATCCCCACGCCTCGCCCTGGCTGCTGGCGCTGGCACAGCAACGCGGCTTTGCCGTGAATCCGGCCCTTGGCTCAGCGGGGGAACCCTCCGTGCTGGTGCTGGCCATCAAGCCGCAGATGCTCGACAGCGCCGCTGCGACGCTGGAGCCGCTCGCCGGCCCCAGAACGCTGGTGATTTCCGTGCTCGCCGGCAAGACCATCGCCGACCTCGCCTCCCGGATGCCGCGTGCCGGCAACATCGTCCGTGCCATGCCGAACACGCCGGCGGCTGTGGGCCGCGGCATCACCGGCATTGCCGCGCGCCCCGGCGCGGGCCCTGAGGTCATGGCACTGGCGAGCGATCTTCTGAGCGCCGTCGGCGCCGTGGTCGATGTGCGGGACGAGGCGCTGATTGATGCCGTGACCGCAGTCTCCGGATCCGGCCCGGCGTACGTATTTTACCTCACCGAATGCCTGGCAAAGGCCGGCACGGCGGCTGGCCTGCCGCCCGAAATTGCCGCAAGGCTTGCCCGCGCCACGGTTGAGGGCGCCGGCGAGCTGTTGTTTCAGGACAGGGAGAACGCCCCTGACCAGCTTCGCGTCAATGTCACATCGCCGGGCGGCACGACCGCCGCCGCGCTCGCGGTCCTGATGGGACCGGACGGCCTCGCCCCGCTGATGGAGCGCGCGGTCGCCGCGGCAAAGCGCCGCGCGGAAGAGCTGGCAGGCTGATATCCCGCTTTGCGGGGTGCGAAATTCCTCCTACAATACTGAGAATGGAGGTTCGTCATGGCCAAATCCGCAAAAGCTGCCCCAGACCGTCCCACCGATCCGCGCCGTACGTCCGTCGAGGCACTGCTGCGCCTTGCCGCCGAAAAACCCTATGAGGCGATTTCGCTGACCGAGATTGCCGCTGAAGCCGGGCTGTCGCTGGCGGACCTGCGCGACCTGTTTCCCTCGAAGGGCGCAATGCTCGGCGGGCTGATGCGCATGACCGACCGCATCGTTCTGGAAGGCACCGGCACCGACATGGCGGATGAAAACGTTCATGACCGCCTGCTCGACGTGATGATGCGCCGTTTCGATGCGCTGACCCCCTATCGGGCCGGCCTTAAATCGATCGCGCGGGCGGTCCGGCGCGACCCGGCGCTGGCGATGGCGCTCAATCAGGCTGCCCTCAATTCCTGGCGTTTCATGCTGGAAGCGGCCCGCATCAATGTCGAAGGGTCGCTTGGCTTCCTGCGCACGCAAGGCGCGGCGCTGGTCTTTGCCCGTGCGCTTGATGTCTGGGTCGACGATGATGACGACATGGCACGAACCATGGCGTTCCTCGACCGCGAATTGACCAAGGGCGGCAAGGTGCTGGAAGCCGCAAGCGCCCTCAAAAAGCTGGCCTCGCCGTTCTGCGGCCTTGCCCGCGCGGTCGCAGAGCGCCGCCGCCCCGAACGGCGCGTGGAGCCTGAGCGGACGGGGACTGCCTTCTGATGATGATTTCCTATGCCGATTTCGAGAAGGTCGACATTCGTGTTGGCACGATCATCGAGGTTCTGCCCTTTCCGGAGGCGCGCAAGCCCGCCTTCAAGCTGAAGATCGACTTTGGACCGGCCATCGGCGTGAAGCGCTGCTCGGCCCAGGTCACGACGCATTACGAAGCGGGCACGCTGGTCGGCCGGCAGGTGGCGGCGGTCGTCAATTTCCCGCCCCGCCAGATTGGCCCGTTCATGTCGGAAGTGCTGACGCTCGGCTTTCCGGACGAGAACGGCGCCGTGGTGCTGATCAGCCCCAGCCTGCCCGTTCCGGACGGCGGCAAGCTGTTCTGACCGTCAGGCCGGGAAACGCGCCACGGCCCTGAGCCCGCCCATGGGCGAATCGGACAATACGACATCCCCGCCATGCGAGCGGGCAATGTCGCGCACGATGGCGAGACCAAGGCCGGACCCCGCATAATCCTGATTGCGCGCTTCATCCAGTCGATGGAACGGGCGAAAAACATCGCCGCGCTTGTCCTCTGGAATGCCCGGCCCGTCATCATCAACCGTTACGGTCAGATACCGCTCGTCATGAACTGCGGAAATACAGATGCGGTCGCCAAAGCGCGCGGCATTGGAAACAAGGTTGGTGACAAGCCTGCGAAAGGCATCCGGGCGCACACTCACCACCGGGTCACCGGCAATCTCAAGCACGGTCTTGTGCCCGCCCCGCTCGGCGTTCGCCCGTAAATCTTCCAGCAGTTCGCGAATGTCGGTGGGCACTGCCGTCTCGTTCGCACCACCCCGCGCGAAAGCAAGATAGGCTTCCAGCATCCGGCTCATTTCATCGACATCGCGCTTGAGATCGTCGAGTTCGGGGCTGTCGTCGAGCAAGGCCAGCGAGAGCTTGAACCGGGTCAGCACTGTCCGCAAATCATGGCTGACGCCATTGAGCATGGCGGTGCGTTGCTCGACTGCGCGCTCAATGCGGCGCTTCATTTCGAGAAAGGCGACACCCGCCCGCCGCACTTCCGAGGCACCGCGCGGCCGGAACTCCACCTCGCGCCCCTTGCCGAAGCTCTCGGCCGCATCGGCAAGCCGCAGCACGGGGCGGATCTGGTTCCTCAGGAACAGCGTCGCGATGACAATGAGGATCAACGAGGTGCCGACCATCCAGACGAGGAAAATGTGGCTGTTGGACGCATAGGCCTGACTGCGGCGGGCGATCACGCGCATCACGCTGTCATCAAGCTGCACCCGGATTTCGATCAGATTTGACTTGCCCACCGTGTCGATGAAGAATGGCAGCCCGAGCTGTCGCCTGAGTTCAGTCGAGAGGCTCGCATCGAGAATCTCGAAGAATGGCTTGGGCAAGGCAGGCGGCAGTGGTTCGAGCGGCAGGAAGTCGACATCGAGACCCAGCTTTTCGCGGGCGATCTGCTCAAGCTCTTCCAGCTTTCCCGGATCAGGCAGCAGTTTGCGCATTTCGATGATGGCGGAAATGTCTTGTGTCAGGGACGAAGACAGCCGCTGCGTCACCGTCTGCCAGTGCCGCTCCATGAAAGTATAGGCAATAACGGACTGGAGCAGCACCATCGGCGTGATGATGATGAGCAGCGCGCGGGCGAACAGTCCCTTGGGCATCCGTCGACGCAGCCAGATGGCGGGGTGCAGCCCGATGCGTGGCAGTCGTCGCCGCATATGTTCGATGATGCTGCCGGTATCCGCCATGCCCGCCTCAGGGATCCACAGCCAGCCGGTAGCCGATTCCGCGCACCGTCTGGAGCCAGGCCGGATTGGCCGCGTCATCCTCGATCTTGCGCCTGAGGCGATTGATCTGCACGTCGATGGTGCGTTCGTTGGCAGCACTGTCCGGATCGGCCAGCATCTCGCGCGCCACGGTTCCACCGAGCGCCTGGGCAAGCTGCCGCAGGATGTCACGTTCGCGCACCGTGATCTTTACGATCTCCTCGCCCTGCTTCAATTCCCCCCGCACAAGATGGAACTGATAGGGGCCGAAGCGCACCGCTTCGGGCCCCGTGGTCGCCGTGATGGGTGGCGGCGCCGTCACCCGGCGCAGGATCGAGTTGATGCGCAGCAGCAGTTCGCGCGGATCGAACGGCTTACCGAGATAATCATCCGCCCCGATCTCGAGGCCTTTCAACCGGTCATCCACCTCAACCCTGGCGGTCAGCATCAGGATAGGCACCGATGAGGATTGCCGGAGGCTTCGAGCAAGATCAAAGCCGCTCTCCCCCGGCATCATGACATCGAGCACCAGCAGATCGAAACTCAATCCGCGCAGATGATCGCGCGCCTCCAGCGCATGGGCCGCCGTCGTCACGCGATAGCCGTTCGACTGGAGAAACCGTGACAACAGCGACCGGATGCGGCTGTCATCGTCTACAACCAGCACATGCGGTGCATCATCAGCCAGCGAAAGTGGGGCGCGCGCCATCAGTTGTCTCCCCAGTTGGCAGTGTGGTGGACAACCGCCCCGGCATCCAAAAGTCCCGTCAGAAAGGCCATCACCGCCGCCCGGTCTCGTGCGTCGGCCACCCCCAGTGCCCGTTCGATCCGCGCCGTTTGCAGAGTCAGCAGTTCGCGCGCCAGCGCTTGCCCGCTGACTGTCAGAAACATCAGCCGCTGCCGCCGGTCGGCATCTCCGGCCCGCTGTTCGATGAACCCGCCGGACACCAGCTCCTTCAGCACCCGGGAGAGGCTCTGTTTCGTGATGTCAAGAATGCCCAGAAGCTCGGCCACCGTCAGCCCCGGATTGCGGTTCACAAAATGTAGTACACGATGATGCGCCCGCCCGAACCCGTAACGCACCAGAATCCGGTCTGGCTCGCCCACAAAATCGCGATAGGCAAAGAACAGCAGTTCCACGAACGCTACAGACGGTGCGTCCGCCACCGTGGAGTCATGTCGCCCGCCGCCCACCGTTTCGCTTGCCGCATTCGTCATGCCATCTCCCTGCCCGCCATCCTTGCCGCACCACCGGGCATCCTGGCATAAATTATGTCAGCGTCGTTGACATAATTCCAGCCGCTGATTACCGTTTGTCCACCGGCGCGGACTTTGGTAGCAGATTTCGTCGCGCATACCCAATAACTGCAAAACCCTGTGGGAGAGACCGCCATGTCAGTGCTGCCGTTTGATGATCGTGACGGGACCATCTGGCTGGACGGAAAATTGATCCCCTGGCGCGAGGCAAGACTTCATGTTCTCTCGCATGGACTGCATTATGGCGGTTCGGTTTTCGAGGGCGAACGCGCCTATGGCGGCAAGATCTTCAAATCGCGCGAGCACACCGAGCGGTTCCTGAAGTCGGCGGAACTGCTCGGATTCGAGATCCCCTACACGGTCGAGCAACTGGAAGTCGCCAAGCAGCAGGTGATCGACGACAATGGCGGCGGCGATCTCTACGTGCGCCCGGTCGCCTGGCGCGGCTCGGAAATGATGGCGATTTCCGCCCAGCAGGCGAAGATTCACGTTGCCATCGCTGTCTGGGCCTGGCCGTCGATGTTCGACATCAACACCAAGATGCAGGGCATCCGCCTCGACATCGCCGATTACAAGCGCCCCGATCCGGCCTGCGCGCCCTCCCATGCCAAGGCCGCTGGCCTTTACATGATCTGCACGATCTCCAAGCACAAGGCCGAACGCAACGGCTATGCGGATGCCATGATGCTCGACTGGCAGGGCCGCGTCGCCGAATGCACCGGCGCCAACATCTTCTTCGTCAAGGATGGCGCGATTGAAACGCCAATCGCGGATTGCTTCCTCGACGGCATCACCCGCCAGACAGTGATCGAACTTGCGCGCCGCAACGGCTACACGGTGACGGAAAAGCGCATTATGCCGGACGACCTGAAGAACTACTCCGAGTGCTTCATCACCGGTACGGCGGCGGAAGTAACCCCGGTGCGCGAGATCGGCCCCTACAATTTCCAGCCCGGCGCGCTGACCCGCAACCTGATCGAGGCTTACACGGCGGAAGTGACGCCGAAGTAAGCGATTTCAAATGGCGCGGGAGCGTCCCGCGCCATTCGACATGCGCCTAGATATCCGCCGCGATGATCGCGGCGACATCGCAATCGGGATCATCCACGACCCGCCCGGCCTGCCGTTCGATAACCTGCTCGAACAGTTGGCGCACAGAGCGACCGTTGCCGAAATCCTTGCCGCGCGTCTCGTACATCTCCGTCAGCCGCACCATCAGCGCGGTGCGGGAGGCCTCGTCGAGCATGTAGCCCTGCCCCTTCGCCAGGGCCGAGAAAATCGCCATCATCTCGTCCGGCGTATAATCGGCAAAATGGATGGTGCGGGAAAAGCGTGATTTCAGCCCCGGATTGCTGTCAATGAAACCGCCGATCTCGTCGGTATAACCGGCGATGATGACGGCAAGGCGCTCGCGCTTGTCCTCCATTTCCTTCAACAGCGTGTCGATGGCTTCCTGCCCGAAATCGGTGCCACCGCTGCCGTTGAGCGTATAGGCTTCGTCGATGAACAGCACGCCGTCGAGCGCCTCCTTCACCTTGTCCTTGGTCTTGCCCGCCGTCTGGCCGACATAGCCCGCGACGAGCCCGGCCCGATCAGTTTCGACGACATGGCCGCGCCGCACAAGCCCGAGCGCGGAGTAGATCTCGCCGATCAGTCGGGCCACGGTGGTTTTACCTGTGCCGGGATTGCCGGTGAACACGAGATGCAGGCTCAGCGGCAGCGGCGCCATGCCCTGCGCGGTGCGGCGCTGGTTGACGCGCGCGACATTGACGAGCTTGCGAATTTCCGCCTTCACCCCGTCGAGCCCGATCATCTTGTCGAGGCGCGCCAGCACATCGGTGACATCCAGAGACTTCACAAACCCCTGATCCGGCACATCCGCCGCCCTGAAGCGGCTCGGGTCGGCCTGCGGATGGGCGAACAGACGCTGCGCCTGCCGCTCGATCATGTTTTCGAAAAACGCCCGCACCTCGCGGGCATTGCCGAACTGCTCGTCACGGGTGCGGTACATCTCGTTCAGCACGAAGCTGATCCGGTCACGCGCGTCATCGCCGATTTCGAGCTTGTTGCCCCGCGACAACCCCTCGAAAATCTGCATCAACTCGCCCGAATTGTAGTCCTCGAAGTGGATCTGCCGGGTGAAGCGCGATTTCATGCCCGGGTTGGCATCAATGAAGGCGCGCATCTCGTTACGATAGCCGGCAACGATCACCGTCAGCCGGTCGCGATGATCCTCCATCGCCTTCAGCAGCGTGTTGATCGCCTCGATACCTGTGTCCGAGGTGCTGCCTGGCTTGGCAAGGGTGTAGGCTTCATCGATGAACAGCACGCCGTCGAGCGCCTTTTCGATGGCCTCGCGCGTCTTTTTCTCGGTGCCGCCCACATAACCATCGACCAGAGAGGAGCGGTCCACCTCGACGACATGGCCAGAGGCACAGACCCCGAGTTCGCGGTAGATCTCGCCAATCAGCCGCGCGACGGTGGTCTTGCCTGTGCCCGGATTGCCGGTGAACACAAGATGCGAGGAGACGGGCGCCACCGGCAGCCCTTGCGCGCGGCGGCGCTGGTTGGCCAGCATCAGCGCTTTCAGCGATGCGAGCTCGGTTTTCACTTCGGTGAGGCCGATGAGAGCCTCCAGCCGCTGCATCGCATCGCCGGCCTCGGCGATTGGCGCAGACGCAGCCTCGACCGGCTGCGGTGCGGTTTGGGCCGCGGCCGGAGCCGGGGCAGCAGCAGGGGGCAGGATCGGCGCAGCAACCGGGGCAGGCGCAGCCGCAGCCACCGGTCCTGAAGGCGTGGTCGGCGGCAGGATCGCGGCAGGGCGCGCAAGCGCTGCCACCGCCGGGCCATTGTCGCCGTTCAAAATCCAGCCCGAGCGCGCAATGATGGCGTTCAGGACCTCATCCTGGATGAGATCGGCGACCTTGATGAGGTCAGCGGTGGTCATCAGCTTCACCTGCCGGATCACCCGCACGAAGGCTTCCGCGCGCATGGCGGCAATGCCGTCGAGGGTGAGATCCAGCCGGAAAACCGTCGCGATTTCATTGAAAAGCTGGATGTAGACGAGCCGGATGTAGTTTTCGAGCGATGTCTGCGCATTGCCGCTGCGCGTCACCCGCTCCTGATAGTCGAGCATCTTGGTGCGGTAGAAGTCGAGCCGCGTCACGAACGCCTTGACAGTGGTTTCCGCATCGAGCGGCGAAGGCGAAACCAGACGCGCCAGATCCTCAGGTACACGCTTGTGCAAGGCACCGATCGACCAGCCCGGCAGTGCATCGGGCGCCACCTCGCCGATGACGCGCGGATAGGCCTGGAACGGTTCCTGCCCGGCCAGCGGAAACATCAGATGCCGCCCCTCGAAGACTGGTTCCGGCTCGGCCTTGCCACGAAAAAGGTTCAACCCGAGGCCGATTTTCTGCCGAAGTCCCTGCACGCCACACCCGATATTATGATTGACCCAAGGGAACCCTAGGCAAAAACCGCAAAGGAACGCTGAAGAGGCATGGTTTATGGCTGGAAACCAGCGATGTGCGGCTGCGCACATTCGTCCGGCGACAGAAGCCTTAGAAGGAAACCCAGCATCGACAGGGCAGTGACCAGCCCGCCGGTATCGAGATCCAGAGTAGTATTGAGCCTCGCGCGCTGATCGCCCCCAAGCGCTGAGGATCATGCGAGACCCCGCCGCTGGAATACGCGGTGGGGTTTTCGTTTTCAAAACCCGCGTCCTTGTGCCACCGTCGCTCCGATCTAGTCCGGGAGCACAGCCATGGCCTTGCATTTCACGAAGGATGAATTTGCCCGTCGCCTCGCCGCCACAAAGGCCGCGATGGCCGCGCGGGGGCTTGATGCCCTGTTCCTGTTCCAGCAGGAGAGCATGTACTGGCTCACCGGCTACGACACTTTCGGCTTCTGCTTTTTCCAGTGCCTCGTCGTCCGGGCCGATGGCCGGATGGTTTTGCTGACCCGCTCGGCGGATCTTCGACAGGCTGAATTGACCTCGACGCTCACCGACATCCGCATTTGGAAGGATGCACCCGATGCCGCCCCTGCCCTCGCTTTGAAGGACATCGCGGCAGGGCTCGGACTTGCCGGCAAGCACATCGGCGTCGAATATGAGAGTTATGGCCTCGTTGCCGCCAATGGCCGGAAACTTGATGCGGCATTTACCGGCTTTGCAACGCTCGTAGACGAATCGTCGATCATCACGCGCCTGCGCGCGGTCAAATCAGCCGAAGAGATCATCTACGTCCGCGAGGCGGCCCGCCTGTCGGACGCGGCGGATCTGGCAGCCATCGCACTTTTGGAGGGCGGTGCGGACGAAGGCGACATTCTCGCCGCCCAGCACAACGCCATCTTCCGGGGCGGCGGCGATTATCCCGCCAACGAATTTATCATTGGTTCGGGCCGCGATGCGCTCCTCTGCCGTTACAAGGCCGGGCGCCGCAAGCTCGATGCCGATGATCAGATCACGCTCGAATTTGCCGGTGTTTTCCGCCACTACCATGCCGCCGCCATGCGCACTCACATTGTGGGCAGGCCCCGCCCTAACCACCGGCCCTACCATGCCGCTGCGCGTGAGGCGCTCATGGCCTGCGAGGCCGAACTGAAGCCGGGCCGAACGGCAGGCGATGTCTTTGCCGCCCATGCCCGCATTTTTGCCGCCCACGGCCTGTCCAACCACCGCCTGAACGCCTGCGGTTATTCGCTCGGCGCGAAGTTCACACCAAGCTGGATGGACTGGCCGATGTTCTACGAGAACAACCCCTGGGTTCTGGAACCCGGCATGGTGATGTTCTGCCACATGATTCTGATGGATTCGGACAGTGAGACGGCGATGTGCCTTGGCCGCACCTGCCTTGTGACCGAAACCGGCGCCGAACCACTCAACATTCCCGCCCTCGACTTGGTGATCCGCTGAGGATAAAGACGGTTAAGGGAGTGTTGACGCGGGGAGGCGTCGATCCATGCCGGGACGAAAGCTGATCATTGCCGTCGCATTATGCGCTGCCCTCGGCGCCTGCCAGGATTCGACGCTTGATCTCGCCTCTGCGCCCCAGCGCCGGATTTCCGTCGGCCCCACCGTGCCCGTTGCCGTGGAATCCCTGCAAGGGATGCCTGAATCGGTCGCGCCACGGTTTTCAGCGGCGCTCGCCAGCGAGGCCCAGGCCCGCGACATCGCCATCGTCGATGCTGCGGGCGCGCCGCGCTACAAGCTGCGCGGCTATTTCAACGCTTATACGGCAGAGGGGGGCAACCGCCTCGCCTGGGTGTTCGATGTGTTCGATTCGCGTCTTCAGCGCGCCCGCCGCGCCGAGGGCAGCGAGCCTCTCAGGGGTTCGGCGACCGATCCCTGGTCGCTTGTTGACGATACAGCCATTCGCCGTGCTGCCGCCCGCAGTCTTGATGAGGTTGGCGGATATCTGGCCGATCAGGCAAGCGTGCCCGCCCCCGCCGCAACACCCCGGCAGGTCGTAGCCAGCGCCTCGGCGCGTTAACTCCGCCCAAAGAACTGTCGATTTGTTACAAACTTCTGCCCGAGCCGGGTTGAAGCCCTGCCGGTTGCGCTGCTAAGAGGCGCGCAGTGACGGGACGCCCCCGCCTGCCTTCAGGAGAACTTCGATGTCGTCGATCCAGCTTGTCGCGGGCAATTCGAACCGTCCGCTTGCGGAAGCCATCGCGGCGCATCTCAACCAGCCGCTCACGGTTTGTCAGGTTCGCCGTTTCGCTGATATGGAAATCTTCGTCGAGATTCAGGAAAACGTGCGCGGTCGCGACGTTTTCGTGGTGCAGTCGACCTCGTTTCCCACCAACGACCACCTGATGGAACTGCTCATCATGATCGATGCGTTGCGCCGCTCTTCCGCGCGCCGCATAACGGCGGTCGTGCCCTATTTCGGCTACGCCCGGCAGGATCGCCGTGCTTCTGGCCGCACGCCGATTTCCGCAAAACTCGTCGCCAACATGATCACCCAGGCCGGCGCCGACCGCGTGCTGACGCTGGATCTCCACGCCGGGCAGATCCAGGGCTTCTTCGATATCCCCACCGATAACCTCTTTGCGGCCCCCGTGATGGTGCGCGATGTGCAGGAGCGGATGGACACCAACAACGTCATGGTCGTTTCGCCGGACGTTGGCGGCGTCGTGCGCGCCCGCGCCCTCGCCCGTCGCATTGATGCGCCGCTTGCCATCGTCGACAAGCGCCGCGAGCGCCCCGGCGAGAGCGAGGTGATGAACATCATCGGCGATGTCACAGGGCGTTCCTGCATCCTGGTCGACGACATCGTGGATTCGGGCGGCACGCTCTGCAACGCCGCCGATGCTCTGCTCGAAAAGGGCGCAAAGGAAGTCTACGCCTATATCACGCACGGTGTTCTCTCCGGCGGCGCGGTGGCCCGCATCGCCGGTTCGCGCCTGAAAGAATTGGTCATCACCGATTCGATCCAGCCCACCGAGGCAGTGCGCGTCGCCAAGAACATCCGCGTCATCTCGATCGGTTCGCTGATCGGCGATGCGATTGCCCGAACGGCGCATGAAGAGAGCGTGTCGAGCCTGTTCGACTGAGGCGGCCTATGGCGCTTGATCCCGCGACGTTTGTTTCAAAGCCCGCCCCGGGGCGGGATTGCGGCACCTGCACGCTCTGCTGCAAGGTATTCGATGTTCCGGTACTGGAAAAAAAGGCCGGGGAGTGGTGCAGCCACTGCCTGCCGGGCAAGGGCTGCGCAATCCATGCAACGCGCCCTGACCATTGCCGCGCCTTTCATTGTTTCTGGATGCTGGCGCCCTTCCTCGGCCCCGAATGGAAGCCGGAGAAGGCGAAATTTGTCATCACCATCGATCCTGCGACGCAATTCATGCTGGTGCAGGTCGACCCCGCGCAGGCCGGAAGCTGGAAGCGCGAACCCTACTACAGCCAGTTCAAGAAGTGGTCGCTGGCCAATCTCCAGCGCGGACGCCAGGTCGTCGTCTTCGTCAACAAGGCTGCAACCGTGATCCTGCCGAACAAGGACGTTCCCCTCGGCGAGATCGGGCCGGACGAGCGGATTTTCATCACGAAGCGTCCTGTCCTCGGCGGCTTCGACCTTGAGGCCGAAAAGCGGAAGGCCTGATCCATTGGCGCTGCCTCCGGATGCCACGATTGCCGATATTCTGCATACGCTGGCAAAGCCGGAAGACGTACTCTGCGACATTCTGAGCCGGATGTATGAAGCGCGGAAACTATCCGGGTCCAGGATCGCCTACGTGCGCATTGGCATCGGCGGCGCCGGCAAAATGCCCTGCTACCGCATCCTCCATCACGCAGAGAACGGCGAACCTGACAGCGACGAAGCCATTTTCAACGCTTACTGGTACGGCAATCATCCGCTGGAAAACCCGACATCGAGCCTGAACAATGCCAGTTGGAGCAGCCGTGCCCTCTCGATGGCTGAGATCGAAGGGCTTCTCGCCGCCATACGCGGAAAATCGCGCAAATAGGCTCAGCACCTTGCCCTTTGCGCCCTTTTGCGCTAACGACCCGCTAACCCGGCCAGACACCCCTGGAGGCACCGGGCCGGCAGTCACGCAAGGCCGCTTCGGCGGTCTTTGTGTTTCGGCCCCAACTTCTGAAGGATCAGAACCATGACCAACATCAAGCAGCTCTCGGCCAAGCGCCGCGAGAAGGCCGGCAAGGGGGCCGCCCGCGCACTCCGTCGTGACGGCCAGATTCCGGCCGTCGTTTACGGTGCCGGCCAGGCTCCAGTCTCCATCGCGATCGACTACACCCAGGCCAACCGTCTCATCTATGCCGGCCACTTCCTGACGACGATCTTCGAGATCGATGTCGATGGCCAGAAGCTCCGCGCCATTCCGCGCGACTACCAGCTCGATCCGGTGCGCGACACCCCGGTTCACATCGACTTCCTGCGCCTCGGCGTCGGCAGCCGCATTGCGGTGGAAGTGCCGGTGCACTTCATCAACCACGAAACGTCTCCGGGCCTGAAGCGCGGCGGCGTGCTCAACATCGTCCGCCACTCCGTGGGACTGTCGGTGCTGGCCGAAGCCATTCCGGACAGCCTCACCGCCGACCTCGCCGGCCTCGACCTCAACGACTCGGTTCACATCTCGGCGATCAAGCTGCCGGAAGGCGCCCGCCCGACGATCACGGACCGCGACTTCACCATCGCGACCATCGCGGTTCCTGCTGGCTTCAGCGAAGAGGCTGAAGCCCCTGCCGAAGCTGCGCCTGCGGCGGCTGCCAAGAAGTAATCGCGGCAAACGAACCATAACCGCCCGCCCCGAGTTTGATCTTGGTGGCGGGCGGTTTCGTTTCAGGTAAGCGCAATGAAACTCTTTGCGGGCCTCGGCAATCCCGGTGGAAAATACGCCGGCAACCGCCACAACATCGGCTTCATGGCCATCGACGCCATTGCCCGCCGCCATGCGACTGCTCCGTTTCGCTCACGCTTTCAGGGCGAGGCGACCGAGGCCACGATTGCGGGTGAGAAGGTGTTGCTGCTCAAGCCGCTGACCTACATGAACGAGAGCGGGCGCTCGGTCGGCGAAGCGATGCGCTTCTTCAAAATCGCGCTGGCCGACATCTACGTCTTTCACGATGAACTCGACCTGCCGCCTGCCAAACTCCGGATCAAGAGCGGTGGGGGCAATGCCGGCCACAATGGGTTGCGGTCCATTTCCGCGCTCTGCGGCAACGATTATCCGCGCGTCCGCCTCGGCATCGGCCATCCGGGCGTGAAGGAACTCGTCCATGGCTATGTGCTGAGCGATTTCGGCAAGGCTGAACGCCTGTGGGTCGAGGACCTTTGCGCCGCCATTGCCGATGACGCCGAATACCTTGCCCGCGGCGATGCACCGGGCTTTCAGAACCGCATACACCTTGCCATGGATGCCAAGGGGCACCGGGACGTCAAACGCCTCGGCGAGAAATGATCACTCGCCAGGTTTGGCCGGGTTGGGAACAGACGTCGCCGCCTCCCGCGCATCATCCGGCACGGCCTTGAGGCGCCGCCGCGTCCTGTCGCGCTTGTCATGCACGGAGGCGATGACGAGCCCCATCGGCACACCGACATCGACGAGCACAGCCTCGGCCAGTTGCAGGCTGGCCTCGAAGGTCTCCGGCACGGCGTCCGTCACGCCGAGTTCATAAAGCTTGGAAGCGTGCTGCCGGTCGCGCGCGCGGGCGACGATGGTCAGGTCCGGGAAGCGCCGCCGCGCCATGGCAAGGATCGCCTCCACCGCCGCCGGATTGCTCAACGTCAGCACCAGCGCCCGCGCGGTATCCAGCGGCAACCGGTCCATGAATTGCGGCACGGTTGGATCCCCGTAAAAGGCCCTGTGCCCCTCCGACCGTGCCAGCGCAACATTGCGCTGGTTCATGTCGACGCTGATCGCGGGAACTTTATGGCGGGCCAGCATCTCGGCCACCATCGTGCCGACGCGTCCGCTGCCGATGATCACAACCTGTGCATCGTCTTCGCCTGCTTCGACAGTGTCATAGGGCCTGTCATCCAGCGCATTCGTCCGCTCCATCCGGTCGAGCACCAGCGCGATAATCGGGATAGCGAACATCGACAGTGTGACCGCGACCAGAAGCTTGCCCCCAAGTGAAGGCCAGACCAGCCCCGTTTCCATGCCCTGTGCCAGCAGCACGAAAGCAAACTCGCCCGCTGGCGCCAGCAGCCAGGCAACCTCGTGCCTTGCCTGCCTCGACATGGTGGTCGAATGCATCAGCGCATACATCACGATAACCTTGAGCAGCACGAAGCCGGCCATGAAGACCAGGATCTGGAGCGGCGTATCATGGAGGAGGCTGAGATCGAGCCGGGCGCCGATTGCGATGAAGAACAGCCCGAGCAGCAGCCCGCGGAAGGGATCGATAGTCGCCTCGATCTGCCGCCGGAATTCGGTTTCTGCCAGGAGCAGGCCACCCACAAAAGCGCCGATCGCCATTGACAGCCCCGCAAGCTGCGCCACCGCCGCCGCGCCGATCACCACCAGCAGCGAGGCCGCCATGAAGAATTCCTGATCCTGTGCGATGGCCACCATCTGGAACAGCGGACGCAGCACCAGCCGCCCGACGAAAATCATCAGAAACAGCCCGACGGCCGCCTGAAGCAGCGTTCCAAGCGCACCGGTCGGGTCCGTCGCTCCGTCCGGCCCGCCCGAGAGCAGCGTCAGCATGACAAGGAGCGGCGTGACCGCGAGATCCTGAAACAGCAACACCGCAAAGGTCGTGCGCCCTGCCGCTGTGCCCAGTTTCTTTCGTTCCGCAAGCGTTGGAATGATGATCGCCGTCGATGACATGGCAAGCGCCGCGCCGACCACCAGCGAGGCGATCGGCCGCGCCCCCCACAGCCAGGTGACAAGCCCTACCACGGCCGTGGAAAGGAGGAATTGCCACGCTCCGAACCGCAGCACCATGCGCCGGAGAATCCGCAACCGGTCCAGCGACAGTTCGAGCCCGATCATGAAGAACAGGAAGACGACACCGAACTCGCCGACATGCGCCATCTCCTTGGCATCGCCGAAGGTAATGTACTGGAGCAGCGGATAATCCTCAGCCATCCGCCCCATGACGAACGGCCCGAGGACGATCCCCGCCAGCAGAAACCCGAGCGTGGGCGAGAGGTTGAGCCGCTTGACCAGTGGAATGACGACGCCTGCGGTGCCAAGGAACAGCACCACTTCCCTGAGTTTGTCGACCGGTGGCAGGTCGGCCATTGTGCCTCGCATTTAAATTGAAATGGCGGAAAAGCCGTTCGCAGGCTGATTCCAAATCGAGTTGATCTCTTCTAACCCGCCAATTCCGTACCAAACAATGGCGGCCCTCACATTTATGGGTTGCAAGTTGCGGCAAACCGCCGTTTTACGGGTGCACACAATTTCCGCTGGGATGATCTGGACACATCATGGGTTTCAAATGTGGCATCGTCGGCTTGCCGAACGTCGGTAAATCGACCCTCTTCAACGCGCTGACGCAAACCGCTGCCGCGCAGGCTGCGAACTATCCGTTCTGCACCATCGAGCCTAACGTCGGCGATGTCGCCGTGCCCGATGACCGGCTGAGCGCGCTCTCCGCCATCGCCGGCTCGCAGCAGATCATCCCGACGCGGCTCACCTTCGTGGACATCGCCGGCCTGGTGCGTGGCGCCTCCAAGGGCGAGGGTCTTGGCAACCAGTTCCTCGCCAACATCCGCGAGGTTGATGCCATTGCCCATGTCGTGCGCTGCTTCGAGGATGGCGACATCACCCATGTCGAGGGCAAGATCGACCCTGTGGCCGACATCGAGACCATAGAGACCGAGTTGATGCTGGCCGACCTCGACAGCCTCGAAAAGCGCCTCACCAACCTTGAGAAGAAAGCCAAGGGTGGCGACAAGGAGAGCAAGGAAGCACTCACCCTTGTCAACCGTTCGCTGGTGTTGCTGCGCGAGGGTAAGCCCGCCCGCTTCGTCGAGCGTTCGGCGGAAGAGGAAAAGCTGTTCCAGACCCTCGGTCTGCTGACATCAAAGCCCGTGCTCTACGTCTGCAACGTCGAGGAAGCCTCGGCAGACAAGGGCAACGCCTTCTCCGAAAAGGTGTTCGCACGTGCGAAAGAGGAAGGCGCCCGCGCTGTCGTCGTCTCCGCCAAGATCGAGAGCGAGATCGCCGTGATGCCGGAAGCGGACCAGAAGGATTTTCTGGAAGCCGTAGGCCTGGATGAACCCGGCCTCAACCGCGTCATCCGCGAAGGCTATGCCCTGCTCGGCCTCTTGACCTATTTCACGGTCGGCCCCAAGGAGGCCCGCGCCTGGACGGTAACCAAGGGCACGCGCGCGCCCCAGGCTGCCGGCGTTATCCATACGGATTTCGAGAAAGGCTTCATCCGCGCCGAAACCATCGCCTACGCCGACTACATCGCCAACAAGGGCGAGGCCGGCGCGCGCGAGGCTGGAAAGTTTCGTCTCGAAGGCAAGGATTACACGGTGGCGGATGGTGATGTGATGCACTTCCGCTTCGCCAACTGACAGAAGGCGCGGGTCGTGAGCGGGGTGCGCTTTTTCGAGGATTTCGCCGTCGGGGCGACCGACATCTACGGCTCGCGGCCCATCACGGAGGACGAAATCATCGCCTTTGCGCGTGAGTTCGATCCGCAGCCCTTTCACCTTGATCCGGTCGCGGCGAAAACCACCTTCGCCGGTGGCCTGATCGCCTCGGGCTGGCATACCAATGCGCTCATCCAGCGCATCAATTGCGATGCGTTTCTCAGCGCCTCTGCCTGCCTTGGCTCGCCGGGCATGGACGAGGTTCGCTGGCTCCGGCCGGTGCGCCCCGGCGATGTCCTTTCGGTTCGCAGCACGGTACTTGACGCGGTCCCATCCGCTTCAAAGCCGGATCGTGGCACGGTCCGCTTTGCCTTCGACCTGTTCAATCAGGCTGGTACCCACCTCAGCCACCTTGATTGCCGCGTCATTTTCCGCCGTCGCGCACCGGCGACGGGCGCCGAGAGCATTACCCCGATGGCGCGCCCCGCCGCTCTGGATACATCGAACCTGCCGCTCCGCATCGAGGAGACCGGCGAACAGCTTTGGTTTGAGGACATCGAGCCGGGCATGATCTTCCCCCTGGGGACGTATCGGTTCACGGCAGAGGCCATTCACGCCTTCGCGGAGGCTTTCGATCCGCAAGGCTTCCATATCGACCCCGCCTTGGCGGCATCCGGCCCCTTCGGCGGCATCACGGCTTCGGGCTGGCACACCGCCTCGGCCTGGATGGGGCGCCTCGCCCGTGACCGCGCGGCGCGGGCCGAGCGGACGCGCGCTGCGGGCCAGACGCCGGCCCGTCTTGGCACCTCGCCCGGCTTTACGAATCTCAGGCTTCTGCGCCCTGTGCGCCCGGATGATGTGGTCGCCTATGCCTCACGCATCATCGGCAAGAGGACCTCGCAGTCCCGCCCCGGCTGGGGCATCACCCAGCACCTCAACACCGGGGTGAACCAGCACGGCGAAACTGTGATGGAATTCACCGGCGCTGTCTTCTGGGAATGCCGCCAGCCTTGAGCCGCGCGCTGAATCGGGCGAAGCTGCGCCCGATACCGGCCTCGACCTCCGCCTGATCACCCGGCTCGGGATCAACCCAGCGGTGAAGCTCGGCGACGCGCAGAAGGTGGTCGATACTGAGCGGCAGGAGATCGCGGTTGAGAGGCTTGGCCTTGAGGCCGGCAAAGCGCATCAGCGGCCGCAGTGCCGAGCGCACATCCAACGCCTCTTCTTCGTCGAGATGATACTTCGGCCAGACATAATCCGTCAGATCAACCTGAAACAGGTCTGAAAAGTCGTTCATGAACTCGTGACAATCGTCCCCCGTCAACCCCAGGGCATGAAAGACATCGGCACAGAAGGGATAGTCCGTCCCCGGCAACCAGTAGCGCTCGCAGAGGAAGGTCTTGAGATCGGCTTCGATCCCGTTGGTCGGGCGTTCGATGGCGCGCAATGCCGGCATGGTGTCTCTCCAGTTGCCGGGCATGGTAAATCAGCGATGCCTCCCTCACCAACCGCAACGGATTTTTACCCTTTCTGATCCGTTAACAGCACGCGCCCGGCCACTGCATCAAGCCGGGACAACACCTCGGGATCGCGCGCTGACGGCGCCGTCATGATGGCCCCGTCAAGCGCCCGGTGGGAGCCAACGGGACAGACCATGCGGTGCAGCGGAAAATCCCGCACCAGCGCACAGATGAGATTCCGAACGCGCGCGACATTCTCTCCGGCCACCTTCACCACATCCGCAACGGTCACATGATCATGGTCGGGGTGCCAGCAGTCGAAATCCGTTACCATGGCAATCGTCGCATAGGTGATCTCGGCTTCCCGCGCGAGTTTGGCTTCAGGCATGGCCGTCATGCCGATCACATCATGGCCAAGAGCCTTGTAGTTGACCGATTCAGCCTTCGACGAGAATTGCGGCCCTTCGATGCAGACATAGGTTCCACCCCGCACAACAGGGACGCCGGAAACCTCTGATGCCGCTACGATCCTGTCCTGAAGCGCCGGTCCAACCGGATGCGCCATCGAGACATGCGCAACACAGCCGCGCCCGAAGAACGACGAGGTTCGCGAAACCGTCCGGTCCACGAACTGATCGACGAGCACGAACGTGCCGGGCGGCAAATCGTCCCGAAAGGAACCACAGGCCGACACCGAGACGAGATCGGTCACGCCCGCCCGCTTCAGAACGTCGATATTGGCGCGGTAGTTGATGTCCGAGGGGGACAACAGATGCCCCCGGCCATGTCGAGGCAGGAACACCACCTCGCGACCATTCAGGGAACCGGAGCGCGGGCTGTCCGAGGCATCGCCCCAGGGGCTATGGATCGAGAGCGTCCGCACGTCCTGAAGACCAGGCAGGTCATAGAGACCTGAACCGCCGATGATCCCGAGAACTGCCGCTACCATACAGGCTTCACCATGGTTAACCGATCCTACATCGTGGGACACTAGACTGGCGATATCCCAGCTTTCGACCATCGTTCCGGGCCAGCGTTTCCATGTCAACTCCCGCCTCTCTGCCCACCCGCGCACCGGTTCGCCAACCGGAGGAGACCGGCGCGGAGGTTCCCGATCAACTGAGATGCGTGATCGACCAGTTGGAGCAGGATGTCTCGCTGACCCTTCGCCTTATCCAGGATTCGACCCAGGAAGCGCGCGCCAAGGTCGCCGAAAGCGTGATGATGGCGGGCGAAATCAAGCTTGCCAGCCGCGGCCTCGTCAACCTGTCCGGCTCGGCCCGGATCAACTCCGAGCGCCTTGCCGACACCGCCCAGCAACTTGCCCGCTCCAACGAAGAGATCGAACGGCAGGTCGACGGCTCTGGCGCCCTGCTGCGCGAAGCCCATGCGCTGGCCGCCACGGTGGGCAACCAGATGGCGGGCCTCGCGGATGTTGCCCGCGACATGGCATCTCTTGTCGAAATCATCCGGTCCATTGCCCGGCAAACCAATCTCCTGGCCCTCAACGCCACCATCGAAGCCGCCCGCGCGGGCACCGCAGGGCGGGGCTTTTCCGTCGTCGCAACCGAGGTCAAGACCCTGGCGGGGCAGGTTCAGACGGCCACATCCGACATTTCCAAGCAGATCGCCAGCCTGCATCGGGCCATGACCGGTTCGGGCCAGTCCGTCGCGCAGATGGCAGAACTGATCAGCCGGTTTGACCCGGCACTCGAATCGATTCGCGGCGCGGCAAGGGTCCAGATTGAAAGCACCCATGAACTGGCCAGCAAGGCCATCGCCACCGCTGACTTCGCCGATGCCGTCGCCCGCTCCGCCGACGCGATGCACGAACTCGCAGGTACCGCCACTGAGGCCGCCAACCGCGCCGGCGGCGCCACCGAAAACACCGAGCGCACCCTGCGTCGTCTTTCGGGCCGTTCCATCGGACATTTTCACCAGTCGCTCGCCAAGGACAGGCGGCTGGCCGAACGCGTACCCGTCCGCCTGAAGGGCCTACTCATCCAGGGCGAGACAACGGTTGATATCACTGTTGTCGATATCGCAGCCTATGGCGCAATGCTGGCCCGCCGCCCTGGCTGGAAACCGCAGAAGGGCCCCATCCGCATGGTTCTGACCGAAGTCGGCACCGTGGACGGCACCATTGCCGACATCAGCGAGCTTGGCGTCCACGTGCTCTTCAAAACGCCGGATGCGACCCTGGCCGCACGCCTGAAAACTTGCATTGACGCCTCCTATGCCCGTTGCCGCTCCGAGATCGAGGCCATGCAGCAGGCCGCGGCGGAAATCACTCGGCAGTTCATGGAAGCGCTCGACAGCGGCGTGATCGACGAAGATGCGCTCTTTGCAACGGACTATCGCGCCATTCCAGGCACCCAACCGGTGCAATACACCACCGAAGCCCTGCCCTTCTATGAGACAATCCTGCCGCCAATCATCGCCCGCTATCGGGCGAGGCTCGACCATTGCTGGTTCATGCTCGCGATCGACCGGAACTCCTATGTTCCGGTTCATCATCCCGAATACGCACTGCCGCCCAAACCCGATGACGTCACCTGGTCGGATCTGAACTGCCGTAACCGGCGGATCATGGCGCGGGCGCAGACACTGGAGGCCGCCCGCAACGAACTTCCATATTTCCTGAGGGCCTATCACCGCGAGATGAAGGACGGCAGTGCTAGCTTCGGACGCTTGATCGGCGCCCCGATCCTTCTGCGTGGCCGCTTGTGGGGCAACGCCATCACCTGCACCGGGCACGACGCCGGGTGAGGAAACTGCCGGCCCGGGGACCGGCAGTCGAAATCAGAAAAAACCTCAGCAGCACTCAACCAGCGCGGTCGTCTTGTAGCCGACGCGGATCTCGGAACGGCCCCACTGCGGACGATCATCAGAGCCGAACACGCCATAGGTCTCGGCAGGGATCAGGTTGTTGTGCTCATCCGCAACATGCAGGTGATGCCCGTCCTGCACGCGATAGCCGTTGAAGCGGAAAGCAAAGCCCTCGGGATCCTGCGCAAAAACGTCCTTCTCAGCCGGATTATCGTGAAGGTGACGCGCAATGGCGTGCATCTTCGCGAAATCGGCATGGGAGTGACGGACGGCGGCGTCGCGGAGGGTGGATTCAAACTGCATGGTAGGCCCCCTGTATGATGGTTAACGCCTGTTAACCTTCCAGAAGGACACGGCCTCCGCAAGAGCCTGGCATGACGTCGCCACAGATTTGACGAGCCGCTCTTCTTTCTCGATAAATTCCTGCAATGCAGGATATTGCTCGTGGATAACGCGACGATGCAATTCATCATTGCGAGGACAGATATTCTGCCGTCGTAACAGCAAAAAGACTTGCCCGGACATGAAAACGGGGGCCGCAGCCCCCGAAATCGTCAGCCTCTGTTCGCCGGTATCAGTGGGCGACGTTGGACCAGATCTTCTTCTTGGTGAAGTAGGCGCTGATCCCGAGGATCAGCATCAGCAGCATGAACCAGGCGCCGACGCGCTTGCGCTCTTCCATCTTTGGCTCGGCCGCCCACATCAGGAAGGCCGTCACGTCCTTGGCATACTGCTCCACCGTGGTGGGCGTGCCATCCGTATAATCAACCTGACCGGGATTCAGCGGTGGCTGCATCGAGAGCTGCCCGCCAGGAAAGTACTTGTTGTACGCAAGGCCGTCACCAACGGTGATGCCCTTCGGCGGATCGGAGTAGCCCGAGAGCAGCGCCGTAATGTAGTCCGGCCCCTGCTCCTGATACTGGGTCACGAGATCGACGAGCGAGAGCAGAACGCCGCGCTCATAGCCACGCGCCTTTGCGATCAGCGACAGATCCGGCGGCGTGCCACCGAGGCTGGCCTTGGCCGCTTCCGGGTTCGGGAACGGCGAGGGAAAATGGTCCGAGGGGCGACCGGGGCGCTCGAACATCTCGCCCTTGTCATTCGGCCCATCCGTGACCTTGAAAGTCGAGGCCAGTTCCTTGACCTGACCTTCCGAGAACTCCGGCCCGCCCTTGTCCGCAAGGTTGCGGAAGGCCACGAGGTTCATCGAGTGGCAGCTCGAACAGACTTCCTTATAGATCTTGTAGCCGCGCTGAAGCTGGGCCCGATCAAAGGTGCCGAACGGACCGCTCCAGGACCAGGACTGGCGCGGCGGATGAACCGTATCCCCCGCTGCCGAAGCCGCAGTGACGGTACCCGCAAGAAGGCCAACCGCAAGACTGGCGGCGGCAATCCGGGAGATCATCTTAGAACGAAACATGTGCTTACCTTCGTCCAACGTCATTTCAGTGCCCCGAACGGGCCAGGACAGCATCGGCAATCGAGGCCGGCTCCGCCTTCGGCTTCTCGAACAAGCCGAGCAGCGGCAGAACCACCAGGAAATGCGCGAAATAATAGATCGTCAGCAACAGGCCAAGGCCCGAGATGTCGAGGATCGTCTTGCCACCCAGTTGCAGAACCGCCTTGTCGGTCGGCTGCGAGCCGCAATAGCCAAGCAGGAAGCAGACCACCACAAGGATCCAGAAGAAGATCTTGTAGGTGGGCCGATACCGAGTCGACCGGACACGCGACGTATCAAGCCACGGCAGGAAGGCAAGGACAGCAATCGCCGCAAACATCGCCAGCACACCTGCCAGCTTGTCCGGGATCGAACGCAGGATCGCATAGAACGGCAGATAATACCATTCCGGAACGATATGCGCCGGGGTCGAGAGCGGGTTGGCCGGAATGTAGTTATCCGGATGGCCCAGGAAGTTCGGCATGTAGAAGGCGAACCAGCCATAGAACATCAGGAAGAAAACGAGGCCAACGGCATCCTTCGATGTGGCATACGGCGTGAAGGGCACGGTGTCCTTGGCGTAGTTCTTGATCTCGACGCCATCAGGATTGTTCTGGCCGACGTGATGCAGAGCCCAGATATGCAGCCCCACAACGCCCGCGATCATGAAGGGCAGCAGATAATGCAGCGAGAAGAAGCGGTTCAGCGTCGGGTTGTCGACGGCGTAGCCACCCCACAGCCAGGTGACGATCGGCTCGCCGATGATCGGGAAGGCGCCAAACAGGTTCGTGATGACGGTCGCGCCCCAGAAGGACATCTGGCCCCACGGCAGCACGTACCCCATGAAGCCGGTAGCCATCATCAACAGGAAGATGACAACGCCGAGAATCCACAAAATCTCGCGCGGAGCCTTGTAGGACCCGTAATAGAGGCCGCGGAACATATGGATGTAGACGGCGATGAAGAACATCGACGCGCCGTTCGCGTGGAAATAGCGGAGCAGCCAGCCATAATTCACGTCGCGCATGATCTGCTCGACGGAGGTGAAGGCGAGCGTGACATGCGGAGTGTAGTGCATCACCAGCACCACGCCCGTCACGATCTGGGCGACCAGCATGAAGGTGAGAATGCCGCCAAACGTCCAGAGATAGTTGAGATTCTTCGGCGTCGGATAGGAAACCGCCGAATCGTGCATCAGCCGGATGATCGGAAGACGAGCATCAATCCAGCGCTCGATTCCGGTCTTCGGCGTATAGGTGGAATGCCCTGACATGTGTGCCTTGCCCTCAGATATCAGCCGATGCGGACTTTGGTCGCCGACGTGAACGCATATTGCGGAAGTTCGAGATTTTTCGGCGCCGGCCCCTTCAGGATGCGCCCGGCGTTATCGTAGTGCGAGCCATGGCATGGACAATACCAGCCACTGTGCGTCCCCGTAACGTTGATCGGCACACATCCGAGATGGGTACAGATGCCGATCGCGACGATCCACGGCTCCATCGGCTTGCCATCGAAAGAATGGATGCGCTGCGCATCGGTCTGCGGATCCTTGAGGTCGGCGAGCGGCGTCGCCTTGGCCTCGGCGATTTCCTTTGCCGTGCGATGGCGGACGAAAATCGGCTTGCCGCGCCACTTCACAGTGATGACCTGCCCTTCGGGGACCTGCGAAAGATCAACCTCGATCGGCGCGCCGGCGGCGATGGTCGACGCATCCGGATTCATCTGGCTCACCAGCGGAATCAGGGTCGACCCGGCAGCCACGGCGCCCACGGCTCCGGTCCAGATATAAAGAAAATCGCGCCGGTTCGGCTCGGTTGTCGCGTGTTCAGCCACTTTTGCACCCTTCAGCCCTGCGGGACGTCGCGAAAACCGCCCCTGACCTTCGACTTTTGCAATTCCGCTTGTGGGGACGTGCTTGCACTTTTCCCCGCCAAAAAGCTCTTTGGCAGGCTAAAGCCTCGTTGTCCATAGTCCTTTCAGCGGTTACACGCAGCAAATGCGCACACCTGCAGAAACTCCGACCATACCGGCCCGTCCGCTGGTTCTGGCGCTGTTCGAGCCCGACATTCCGCAGAATGCCGGCACAATCATGCGCATGGCCGCCTGCTTTGCCCTGCCGGTGGCGATCATTGAACCTGCCGGATTTCCCGTCTCGGACCGCGCTTTTCGCCGGGCAGGTATGGATTATCTCGATCATGTCGTCTTCCGGCGGCATGATTCCTGGGCTCATTTCGAGGAATGGCGGCGCCTGGAGGGTCGTCGACTCATCCTCGCCACCACACGCGGCTCGGTTCCCCATACAACGGCGGCCTATCGTCCCGGCGATGTGCTGCTCTTTGGGCGAGAAACCTCAGGCGTTCCCGATTTTGTGCATGACGCCGCCGACCTTGCCGTGAAAATCCCGCTGGCGCCAGGTCTGCGCTCCCTCAACCTTGCCGTCAGCGCGGCGATCCTGACCGGCGAGGCCTTGCGTCAGACCGGCGGATTTCCCACACTTGCCCCATGATGACCGATCTTCCCGAATCCCAAACTCGCCCGCGCGCCTGGTTCGAGCAACTCCAGCTCCTCATTTGCGACAGTTTTGAAAAGCTGGAGCGGGACTGCCCCGGTCCGTTCCCGCCTGAGGCCGGCGAAGCCGGCGTGTTCACACGGACGCCCTGGGAGCGGACGAACCATGACGGCGCCCCGGGCGGAGGCGGCACAATGGCGGTGATGTCCGGCCGCATGTTCGAGAAGGTGGGCGTCCATGTCTCCACCGTTTTCGGCACCTTTGCTCCGGAATTTGCTGGCCAGATCCCCGGCGCGAAGGACGATCCGCGCTTCTGGGCTTCGGGCATCTCGCTGATTGCCCATCCCTGGAACCCGAATGTTCCGACCGTTCACATGAACACCCGCCGCGTGGTGACAACCAAGGCCTGGTTCGGCGGCGGCGCCGATCTGACCCCGGTGCTGAACCGACGCCGCACCCAGGATGATCCTGATTCGCGCGCCTTCCACACCGCGATGCTCCACGCCTGCGAATCACACGCAGTGGCCGACTACGCCCGCTACAAGGACTGGTGCGACGAGTACTTTTTCCTGAAACACCGCAATGAGCCGCGCGGCATCGGCGGCATTTTCTACGATTATCTCGATAGCGGCGATTTTGAAGCCGACTTCGCCTTCACCCGCTCGGTCGGTCGGGCCTTTTCCGAGATCTACCCAAAAATCGTACACAACAACTGGGAGACACCCTGGACAGATGCTGATCGCCACGAACAGCAGGTGCGCCGCGGCCGCTATGTCGAGTTCAACCTTCTTTATGATCGGGGCACGATTTTCGGCCTGAAAACCGGCGGAAACGTCGATTCGATCCTCTCATCGATGCCGCCGACGGTTCGCTGGCCGTAGGACTATGACAAGGCAACCAGCCCCAGTTGCGCTTCCCGCCCCACCGGCATTCCGGCATCGATCCAGCGCGCTTCAATGGCGGAAAGCGTGCGCCCAACCTCCGGCCCTCTGGGAATGCCGAGGGCCATCACATCGGTGCCGGTGACCAGAAAAGCCGGCGCGTGCCAATGTCTCGGCAAGGCCAGCGCCTGGAAAAGACCATCTGTTTTGTCGCGCAGCGCTGCGGTCATGAGCAGGGCATCGCGATAAGCCGCTGCGCCCCGACGATAGAGTGCAGCCTTCAATCCCGCGTCATCCAGATCGGCGGCGAGCGGCGGCAGGATGGCCTCCAGACGGGTTTCCTCGCGGTTGGTCAGACACAATCGCCCGCGCAATCGTTCGATATCAGCTACATCGCGCACGGCGAGCGTCGCGAGCCGCAGTATCGCATCGCCGGACAGTCCATGCGCTGCCTCCAGCGCGGTCAGCCGCCCGAACGCAGCAACATCGCCCGCGTCTCCCAGAACCTCGATCAGAAATCCGCCATCGGCCATGGCGTACAACACCGCCTGCGCCTGTGGAGCAACGAGCAATTTCATCGTCTCCTGGCGCACCCGCTCACGCGAAAGGCCAGCCAGTCCCGCCCTTCCTCGCAAAACGGCCTGCCAGCCGACAGGCTCCAGCGAACCATCACCATAAACGGCGGAAAAGCGGAAGAACCTGAGGATGCGCAGATAATCCTCTCGGATGCGCTGGTCTGCATCGCCGATAAACCGCACACGCCGCAACTCGATATCGGCAAGCCCATCCGCATAGTCATAGAGTGTGCCGTCCGCCCCCAGAGACAGGGCGTTGATGGTGAAGTCCCGCCGGAGCGCATCCGCCGCAAAATCGCGGCCATAGCGCACCACCGCCCGCCGCCCGTCTGTCTCGATATCCTCGCGCAGAGTGGTCACTTCATGCGGCACACCATCGACGACCAGCGTGATCGTGCCGTGCACATAGCCGGTCGGCACTGCATGAATGCCATCCGCTGCGGCCCTGGCCAGCACAGTGTCCGGCAGAGCCGTGGTGCAGATGTCCATGTCGGAAATCGGCAGCCCCATCAACAGATTGCGCACGGAGCCACCGACGAGCCGCGCTTCCTCGCCGTCGCGATTGAGCAAGGCGAAAACCCGGCGAACCCCGGGTCTGTCGAGCAATTCCGCATCCTTGATGCGACGGGTCTGCCCGGTCATTTTGCCTCGCCTTCGATCAGCTTGCCGTCTTTCCACACCGCGGGCTGATAGCCTGCCGTGTGCGGTTCGGACCGGAACTCGGCAAAGATGATGGTTGCGATGCAGAGGATCAGCCCTGCTATCGTCAGCCAGACAAGCGGCCCCTTACTGATGCGGAGCGCCGCTTTCGGGTCTTTCTCGGCAAAGGCCTGATAGCCGGCAAAGGCCGCGAACGGGATCAGGAAGATCAGCAATCCATCAATGGCAAGGCGGATCATGCGTCCCTCAGCCGTTCAAAGAGAATGCGGCACAGCGCCGCCGTCGCCCCCCAGATGTGCGCGCCGGGCTGGTCGACCACATAGAACTGGCGACGGCGCCCCTCCCAGACAAGACTGTCGAGCCGGTAGCGGTCCATGTTGAACAGCACGGACAGTGGCGTCGTGAACACCCGCTCCACCTCTTCCGGATTGGGCACAAGGTCGTCCGCGCGGTCAACAAGTGCAACCACGGGAGTCATGCGGAAGCCCGTGCCAGTATAGTAATTGGGCAGGAAGCCGAGCGGGGTCACGCGGGAGCGGTCGAGGTTGATCTCTTCTTCCGCCTCGCGCAGCGCCGATTCGAGTGCCGTTTCACCCGGATCCACGCGTCCACCGGGAAAAGCGACCTGCCCTGCGTGCTTGCGCAGTTTGTGCGAGCGCTCTGTCAGGATGATCCGTCCGCCCGGTTCATCGAAGGTGACCGGCACCAACACCGCAGCTTCGACGGCATTGTTGATCCGTTCCATATCCGGTGCGAACCCCGCGATGCGGTGATCGCCGAGGATGACATCTCCCGGTTGACGCGGTGGCTCAGGCTGACGGAGCAGAGCACGCTCCGCCCGCCGGACAAACCCATCGTGAGATTCAAGTCCGGCCGGCATCAGATCTGCCCTGCCACCGCCTCGGCGGGCGCCACGGCGAAGAACGAAGTGCCGGATTTAAGGCCGAACCAGCCATTCTCCTCACGGCACCGCGCGATGAGGTCATGGGTCAGCGCGCGGGTTGCCAGCGCCCAGAGGTCGCCGCGGATGAGAATGTAGGGCTTGAGGCCACCGGTCGTGTCGGTTTCAAATCGCATCGGGTGCTTTTCGCTGATTTCCACCACCTCGTCGAGGTTTGTCCTGACGAAAAGCCGTTCGCCGGCAGGATCGGCCTCGCTGGCAAGGTCCACGGCGAGAAACGGCGCATCGTCCACAATGATCCCCACTCGCTCGACGGGCGTGACCAGAACGAAACGCTCGGGATCCTTGCGCAGGATGGTGGCGAACAGCTTCACCATGGCCATGCGGTTGATGGGCGAGCCGTTATAGAACCAGCGTCCGTCCGCCGCGATGCGCATATCGATCTCGCCGCAATAGGCCGGATTCCACAGATGCACCGGCGCCGGCCCGCGAACAGCCATCGCCCCGGCCATCAGCCGTTGCGCCGCTCCTGCCAGCTTCGGTCCAACTTCCGTCATCTTTGCCCTGTCTGCATCATGCAATGCACATACATCACCCAACAGTGATTTGGTCATCCCCTTCTGCCCTGTGCAAGCCCTTGCCGGTGCGAAAGGAAAGCGTTGTACTCAGACGCGAAGCAAACCAGAGTGATCTGGCAACAATGACCGGAGATTCCTTGCCATGACGACCGCCATTCAGGGACAGCCTGACGATTTCGCCACGCATGTCGTCAAATCGGCGGAGGACTGCGCAGCGGCACTGCAACGGGCCCGCGAATCAGTCGGTGCCGTGATTTTCGGACAGGAACGGGTAGTTGAAAACACCTTGATCACCCTGCTCAGCGGCGGCCATGGCTTGCTGATTGGTGTGCCGGGCCTTGCCAAGACCAAGCTGGTTGAAACCCTCGGCACGGTTCTGGGGCTCGATGCCCGCCGTGTGCAGTTCACGCCGGATCTGATGCCCTCGGACATTCTCGGCACGGAAATCCTTGAGGAGCCCGTGCCCGGCAAGCGTGCCTTCCGCTTTGTACGCGGTCCGGTCTTCGCCCAGTTGCTCATGGCAGACGAGATCAACCGGGCGAGCCCGCGCACCCAGTCCGCCCTGCTTCAGGCGATGCAGGAGGGTTTTGTCACCATCAACGGCGAGCGGCATGATCTGCCCCAGCCCTTCCATGTTCTGGCCACCCAGAACCCGGTGGAACAGGAGGGCACATACCCCCTGCCGGAGGCGCAGCTTGACCGCTTTTTGATGCAAATCGATGTTGATTACCCGAGTTTCGAGGCTGAAAAGCGGATGCTGATCGAAACGACCGGCAGCGGTGGCGGCAAGGCCCGCCCGGCCTTCACGGGGGCCGAGCTTGTCAACGCCCAGCGGCTCGTCCGCCATCTGCCGGTAGGGGAAGCCGTGGTCGACGCCATTCTTCGGCTCGTCCGTTCAGCTCGTCCGGGACCGGAAGGCGCTGTCGGCGACAAGCTTGCCTGGGGCCCGGGGCCACGCGCCAGCCAGGCACTCAGCCTCGCAGCGCGCGCGCGTGCGTTGGTGGAAGGGCGGCTGTCGCCGTCCATCGAGGATGTTATCGCGCTTGCCGAACCTGTCCTGAAGCACCGCATCGCCCTCTCATTTGCTGCACGGGCCGAGGGCGAGACGATTTCCGGCCTCATCGCCACGCTTGTGAAGAAGATCGGCTGACATGGCGACAGCGCGGCTCACCGAACCGTTCAGCCGCAGGAAAAGCGCCGGAATCGAGGGCGAGGCCCACGAGCTTGCGCGCGTTCTGCCACGGCTGGCGCTGGAGGCGCGACAGGTCTCGGCCCAGGTCGCGCTCGGCATCCACGGGCGCCGCCGCGCAGGACCGGGCGAAACCTTCTGGCAGTTCCGACCCTTCACATCCGGAGAACCGGCGGACCGGATCGACTGGCGCCGGTCTGCCCGCGACGACCGGCTCTATGTCCGTGAGCGCGAGTGGGAATCGGCCAGCACCTGGTGGCTCTGGGTCGATGTCTCGGCCTCGATGGGCTATGTTTCCTCCCTCGCCCTCGCCGCCAAACGCGACCGTGCCATCGTGCTCGGCTTTGCCATGGCTGATCTTCTGGTGCGCGGCGGCGAGCGCGTCGGCCTCATCGGCCTCTCCCCGCCCCTGTCCACCCGCGCCATCGTCCCGCGCCTTGCCGAAGCGCTGCTCATGCATGGCGATGCAACCGGCGACCTGCCCGAGGGCCCCATTCCCGGCCCTCGCGACCGCGTTTTGCTGCTGAGCGACTTCATCCTGCCCGCCGAAGCTTTTGCCGAGCGCTTCCATCGGCTGACCTCGCGCGGCGCCACAGGCACCTGCCTGATGGTGCGCGACCCCGCAGAGACGCTCTTTCCGTTTTCCGGCGAGACGGAATTCGAGGAGGCCGAGCATGGGGAGCGCTGGCGCGTCGGCAATGCAGCCGACATGGCCCAGCGCTACAAGGAGCGCCTCGCCGCCCATGAAGCCGCCCTGCGCGTCACAACCACGCGTCGCGGCTGGTCCTTCCTTACCCATGGCACGGATGACACGGCGGCCGATGGCCTGCTGCGTCTCGCCATGCTGGTCGAAAACGGCGCTTCGCGCGCCTTCGGAGCACGTTGATGCTGGGCCTGCCCCTCGTGTTTGCCGCGCCGATGGTGCTGATTGCGCTTGCTGCCCTGCCCGCGCTCTACTTTCTGCTGCGCGTCACCCCGCCACCGCCAAAGCGCATCCCCCTGCCGACAATCCCGCTGGTGAAGGATCTGGTGACACCGGAACGACAGCCTGCGCGCATGCCCTGGTGGCTGCTTTTGCTGCGACTTGCGCTGGCTGGAATTGCGATCCTGGCGCTCGCCGGCCCGCTCTGGAACCCGCCGCCGGTGGAATCAGGCGCCGGACGCGGTCCTCTTGTCCTGCTGATCGACAACGGCTGGGGCGCCGCGCCAGATTGGCCGAAGCGCCGTGACCGGGCCATCACGCTGATCGAGACAGCGGTCGATCGTCCCGTCGTCCTGCGCGCTGCCTCCGAAGAGGCGGCCATCCCCACCGCCGTGAATGCCCGCGCCGCCATCGAGCGTCTGCGGGGCCTGCAACCTGTCCCCCATTCCATTGACCGGGCGAAACAGTTTGCCGCGCTCGCCAGCTATGCCGAGGCGACACCGCAGGCCGAAATCCTCTGGCTGTCTGATCGTATGGCGACGGGCACCGACGAGGCTGCAACCCGCACGTTCATTGAAAAGCTCGGCCCCCGTCTGCGCATCATCGCGGATGAGCGGACGCCCGTCCGGGCCATCGCGTCGGCCAGCAACGAGCGTGATGCGATGGTGGTGAAACTGGTGCGCCCGGCGAGCGGCGGGGAATCGCTCGGCATCGTCCGCGCGCTGGACAGCAAGGGGCGCCCGCTGGGCGAGGCGCCCTTCGATTTTGCCGGCACAGCGAAAGCCGAGGCAAAAATCGCCGTGCCACTGGAAGTCCGCAACGACATCAGCCGCCTCGAAATCGCCGACGGGCGCAGCGCTGCCGCCGTTCACCTGCTCGATGCCGGTTCCCAGCGCCGTCGCGTCGCGCTGGTTTCGGGCGAGACGGCGGATACGAACCAGCCGCTGGTCTCCGGCAGCTACTTCGTCACCAACGCGCTCGCGCCCTACTCGACGTTGCTCGAAGCCCCGCGTGGCAGTACCGATCCCATCGGCCGGATGCTGACGGACAAGCCCGAGGTGATGGTTCTGGTCGATGTCGGAACCATCGCCGGTGCGACGCTCGACCAGTTGACGGCTTATGTCGAGGATGGCGGCGTTCTCGTCCGCTTTGCCGGTTCGGGCCTTGCGGCCTCGTCGGATACCCTGCTGCCGGTGCGCCTGAGGCGCGGCGGACGCGTGCTCGGTGGCGCGCTGTCTTGGGAAAAGCCGCAGCGGCTGGCACCATTTCCGGCAGAAAGCCCCTTTGCGGGCCTTGCGGCGCCGCAGGACGTGCTGATCGAACGGCAGGTGCTGGCCGAGCCAACCCCAACCCTGAACGAACGCACCTGGGCTGCGCTCGCCGATGGTACGCCGCTCGTCACGGCGACGCGACGCGGCAAGGGGCTCATCATTCTTTTTCACGTCACAGCGGATACGAGTTGGTCCAACCTGCCGCTGTCAGGGCTTTTTGTCGACATGTTCCGGCGCATCCTGCCGCTGGCTGTCACCTCCGGCGAGACGCGCGAGACGGGCAAGGAACTGGCGAACCCGCGCCGCTCGCTCGATGGCTTTGGTGCTTTTGCCGCGCCGCCAGCAACGGCAAAGGCCATTCCGCGGAACTTTCCCGGCCCCGCGACGCGGGATCACCCACCGGGCTTTTACGGCCCGCCGGAAGCCACCATAGCCGTCAACGCGCTGGCGCCCGACACCACCTTGCCGGAGATCGACTTCGGAGCGGCAACGCGCCTGCCGCTGAATGTCCAGCCGCCACTCGATCTGCGTCCGGCGCTGCTGATCGCGGCTTTCCTGCTGTTCCTTCTCGATGCGTTGGCGGTGGCCTGGCTGGCCGGGCTGCTTTCCCGCCGCATCCTCACCCGCGCCGCCACCGGCCTTTTAGTTGCAGCCCTCGCAGCAACGCTCCAGCCGCCGCCCGGCAAAGCCCAGACGCCGCAAGCGCCCAAAGCCGCGCCCACCCAGCAGGACATCTCCGCCAGCCTGAAAACCCGCCTCGCCTATATCGTCACCGGCAATCGCGAAGTGGATGAAACCAGCCGCCTGGGCCTTGAAACGCTGACGCGGGCGCTGGCCAACCGCACGGCCTTTGAACCCGGCGCACCGGTCGGCCTCGATCCCGGCAAGGACGAGATGGTGTTCTATTCGCTGGTCTACTGGCCGATCACGCCCGACCAGCCGGTGCCGTCCGAAACGGCGCTTCGCCGCATCGATCAATTCATGAAAAACGGCGGCACCGTGATTTTCGACACGCGCGATGCCACCGCCATGCGCAGTACGGCAGGCACGACAGCGGAAACGCGCCGCCTGCGCCAGATGCTGGCGAGCCTCGACATTCCCGAGATCGAGGAAATCCCGCGCGATCATGTCATCACCAAGACTTTCTACCTGCTCGACCGGCTCGTCGGCCGCTACGCGCAGGGTGAAACCTGGGTGGAAGCCATTCCGCGCGGCGCATCGGACGAAAAGCGCCCCGCCCGCGCCGGCGACCGGGTGTCCCCGGTCATCATCACCTCCACAGATCTTGCCGCCGCCTGGGCGCATGATCGCAACGGTCAGCCGCGCTACCCCATGGTGCCGAACGAGCCCCGCCAGCGCGAAATGGCGCTGAGGGCCGGCATCAATCTGGCGATGTATGCCATGACCGGCAATTACAAGGCCGATCAGGTGCATATCCCTGCCCTGCTTGACAGGCTGGGGCAATGATCATGGAAAACCGCTTCAGCCTCGCATTCGATCCGCTGTTGCCCCTGCCGCTGCTTATCGGCCTCGGCATCGTCACATTGCTTCTCAGCGGACTGCTGATCTATTCGGGCAAACGCGGCGGCTGGCTGCGTCTAGCCGCTTTTGCGCTGCTCGGTTTTGCACTGATGGACCCGCGCTTCGTCAATGAGGAGCGCGAGGGCCTGCCGGAAGTCGTTGCCCTTGTCGTCGATCGTTCCGGCAGCCAGGGCATCGCGAACCGCACAGCGCAGACCGATGCTGCCGTCGCCGAGATGGAACGCCAGATCAAGGCGCGTCCGAACACCATTCTCAAGGTCGTCGAGGTCTTCGAGCGCGACACCGATGCCGACGGCACGCATTTGTTTGAAGCGCTGATGAGCGCCCTGAGCGACACCCCGCCCGAGCGCGTCGCCGGCATCCTCGCGATTACCGACGGCGTGGTGCATGATGTGCCCCCCTCCCTGCGGACACTGGGATATGGCGCGCCGTTTCACGGCCTGATCACCGGCAAGGCCGATGAATTCGACCGCCGCATCGAGATTGTCGAAGCGCCGCGCTTCGGCATCGTCGGCAAGGAGGTGGAGGCGACCGTCCGGCTCGTCAGTGAGGGCGCACCGGCCAGCATTCTCCGTCTCACCGTCAGCCGCAACGGCGAGCCGTTCCTCACCCGCGATGTGCGGACCAATGTGCCCGTGCGCCTGCCGCTGAAGATCGACCGGGCCGGCATCAACCTCTTCGAGGTCTCCATCGCCACCGCTGACGGCGAATTGACCGCCCTCAACAATCTGATCGCTCTGCCGGTGGAAGGTGTGCGCGACAAGCTGCGTGTTCTGCTCGTTTCGGGTGAGCCCCACGCCGGAGAGCGCACCTGGCGTAACCTCTTGAAGGCAGACCCGAACGTCGACCTCGTTCATTTCACCATTCTGCGCCCGCCGGAGAAGCAAGATGGAACGCCGACCGGCGAACTGTCGCTGATCGCTTTCCCCACGCGCGAACTCTTTCAGCAGAAGATCCACGAATTCGATCTCATCATTTTCGACCGCTACTCGAACCAGACCTATCTGCCGACGAGCTACTTCGAGAACATGGTGCGCTACGTCCGGGAAGGCGGGCCGATCCTCTTCGCTTCCGGGCCGGAAATTCTGGCGCGAAACGGCCTTCTGTCGACACCGCTGCGCCAGATCATGCCGGCCATTCCGGGCGCGAACCCGGTGGAGCAAACCTTCCGCGCCCGCGTGACCGAGCTTGGCGAACGCCACCCCGTCACCCGCCTTCTGGAGGGCGCAAAGGGTGTGCAGGGCAGCAATGATCCGTCCTGGGCGCCGTTTTTCCGCCAAATTCCGGCTGAAATCCGCAGCGGCAACGTGGTGATGACCGGAATCGCCAGCAATCCCCTGCTGGTCCTGAAGCGCGAGGACAAGGGCCGCGTCGCCATGTTCCTCACCGATCAGGTCTGGCTATGGGCGCGCGGTTATGAAGGCGGCGGGCCTTATCTCGACCTTTTGCGCCGCCTCGTCCATTGGCTGATGAAGGAACCGGATCTGGAGGAAGAGGCTCTCAGGCTTTCAGTGCGCGGCCGCCAACTTATCATTGACCGTCGCACCATCGGCACCGGCCCCGGCGATGTCGACCTGACCATGCCTGGCGGCGAGACCCTGAAAGTGAGCCTGAGCGAGGCCGAGCCGGGCCTCTGGCGCGCAACCTTGCCGCTGCGCCGCGCCGGGCTTTACAAGGCACAGAGCGACAAGTTGGTCGCCTTCGCCAATGCCGGTCCGGCCAATCCGAAAGAGTTCATGGATGTCATTTCGACAACCGATCGGCTTCAGCCGATTGCCAGCGAAAGCGGCGGTTCGATCCGGCGGCTCGACAATGGCGGCAGCCTGTCCATTCCGCGCCTCACCGATATCCGCTCGGGTTCACGTTTTGGCGGTGCCGATTTCGTTGGTTTGAAGCCGACTGAAGCTTCCGTCGTGCGTGGTGTCAGCGTAGCGGCACTGGCCTCCGGCGGGCTGGGCCTGCTGCTCCTGCTGCTGCCGCTGGTGCTGACCTGGCTGCGCGAAGGCCGCACGCGGGAGCGTTGATTTGCGCACGGCGCCGACCGCCACAAAAACACTCACGCCCCGCGGACGGGACCCCGGGCGCTGGCACGCACGTCTTCATCGGCCGCCCAGAGGAGGATGCGCTGCGGATCGACCGGCCCTGGCAGAATGATGCTTCCCGGCGGCACGCGGCGAAACCCCATCCGCCCGTAATAGGCTTCATCGCCCACCAGCAGCACGAGGCGGTAGCCGTTGGCTACGGCCTCCGCAATTGCCCGATCCATCAGTTGCCTGCCGATGCCACGGCTGCGAAAAGCCGGCTCCACCGCCAACGGCCCCAGCATCAGCGCCTTCGCTGTCCCGATCAGGATCGGCGTCTGCCGCACAGAGCCGACGAGCAGCGTCGCGACACGCGCGGTGAAGCTGAGTGCGGGCTCATGCGCCGTTTCCTCTCGCACCCGCTCCGCCGAACGCGAAAAGCGCCCCGGCCCGAAGGCACGGTCGTTCAGCCGCTCGATGTCTGCGGCATCGCCCGGAGTTTCTTGAAGGATCGAGATGCGCAAGGTGGTCATGAAACGCGCGCTATCACGCGCCGCCCGTGCTCACAAGGGCGTGAGGTTCCCAATGTTCGGCGGGCACCAGCCCGTCAACGATTTCCTTAAGTCTCTGCCGCGTGCCGCGCGTTGTCCGCTCCGGCAAGGCATCAAGTGCAAAAAAGCCGGTTTCAGCGATTTCCTTGTCCGCCATGCGCGGCGCGGACTGTTCATAGGCCCTGATCACGAACACGGCGACATGATCCCGGCGCGAGACATGGCCATTGAAGAACATGCCATGCAGTTCCATCGGCCCGGTGACGCGGATGTTGCCTTCTTCGGAGAGTTCCTTGGCCATCGCCTGTTGCAAGGTCTCGCCGGGTTCCACCCCGCCGCCGGGCAGGTGCCAGCCCGGAACATAGGTGTGGCGCACCAGAAAAATCCGCCCCTCGGCATCGAAAACCGCGCCGCGTACCCCCAGTGTCATTGGCCGGGCAAAGCGGAAATAGGTGTGCACCAGCCGGGTCAGCCAGCGGCGTTCGGGGCGCTCGCTCATTGGTCATCTCCTGTTCTGGGCACACTGCACGCTTGACCTTGGCCCGAATAGAGGAAAAACCGGACGAACCCAAGACAGCACCGGACCCATCGTGACCTTTACGCTCGCCCATCTGTCCGATCCGCACATTGGTCCGCTGCCCACGCCGCGACCTGGCGACATGATGGGCAAGCGGTTCATCGGCTGGTTGAACTGGCACAAGCATCGCCGGGATATCCACAACATGGATGTGCTGGCGCGCATTCTCGACGATGTGGCAGACCAGCATCCCGACCATGTGGCGCTCTCGGGCGATCTCGTCAACATTGGCCTTGATGCCGAATTCCTGCTGGCGAAGACGACCCTCGCAAACCTCGGCGACGCACGGACCGTCAGCATGGTGCCGGGCAACCACGATGCTTACGTCACCGATTCGCTTGGCTTCATGGATCGGCAGTTCGGCGACTACATGCGCGGCGATGAGGGCGAAGGCTTCCCCTATCTGCGGCGGCGCGGCGATATCGCGCTCATCGGCGTCTCGTCGGCCATCCCGACGCTGCCGTTTCTTGCATCCGGCGCCGTGGGCACAAAACAACGCGACCGGTTGGGCCAGCTTCTTGATGCGACGCGCGATCACATTCGGGTCGTGATGATCCATCATCCGCCGCATTATGACGGCGCGAGACTGTTCCGCCGCCTGCGTGATGCCCATGACATGGAAGCGGTGCTGGCGCAGCATGGCGCCGATCTGGTGCTGCATGGCCACAATCACCGGCGCTCGCTGGCCCGATTGCCGGGCCCCGCAGGCACGACCATCCCGGTTGTCGGCGTGGCATCCTGTTCAGCCGTGCCGGGCGATGCGGCCCATCGCGCCGCCTGGCACCTTTTTCATCTTTCGCGCGTGGCGGGCCACACCACGATCAGGCTCGACATACGCGGCATGGAAGCGCCCGACGCGCCGGTGACATTGCTGGCCAGTGAGACGATCACATAGCGGTGCACCGATCGTCCCCGGCAGCCTGCGCCCGCCCCGTCAGGGCGAGGCAGCGAAACGGGGCGTTTTCCTCAGCTCGTCACGCCCAGTTTGCGTTGCAGCGCGGTGGAGGAGGTCGTGTACTGGAACACCACGCGCTTGCCGGGATTGACGTAGCGGTTGATCTTCTGTGCGGCCAGCGTCGCCTCGTGGAAGCCGGACAGGATCAGCTTCAGCTTGCCCGGATAGGTATTGATGTCGCCGACAGCAAAAATGCCCGGCACATTGGTCTCGAAGCCTTCGAGTTCGACGTTGATCAGGTTTTCGGTAAGGTTGAGGCCCCAGTCGGCAATCGGTCCAAGCTTCATCGTTAGGCCGAAGAAGGGCATCAGCGTATCGCAGGTGACGGTGAAAGCGCTGCCGTCATTACCCTTGCAGGCAACGCCGGTGAGAGTTGGTGCCTCACCCTCAAGCCCCGTCATCTGGCCAAAGATCAAATCCATCCTGCCCTCGGCGACGAGCGTGCGCATCTGCTCGACCGAATGGGGTGCGGCGCGGAATTCGTCGCGACGATGCATCAGCGTCACGCGGTTCGCGATGGGCTGGAGGTTCAGTGCCCAGTCGAGTGCCGAATCCCCACCGCCGACGATCAGCACATTGCGCCCGCGCAGCGCTTCCATCCTGCGCACCGCGTAAAAGACGCCGGTGCCCTCATAAGCCTCGATATTGGCCACCGGCGGCTTCTTCGGCTGGAACGAACCACCGCCGGCCGCAATCATCACAGTCTTTGCGGAAAACACCGTGCCGCCATCGGTCGTCACGCGGAACAGCGGCGCCTCCGCTGTGCCGATCGGCTCCACAGCGGTCACCATCTCGTTATGATGGAACGTCGGGTGGAACGGCGCGATCTGCTGCATCAGATTGTCGGTCAGCCCCTGCCCGGTCACAACCGGAAAGCCCGGAATGTCGTAGATCGGCTTTTCGGGATAGAGTTCGGCACATTGCCCACCAGGCTTGCCGAGAATATCGATGAGATGCGCCCGGATATCGAGCAGCCCGAGTTCAAAGACCGCGAATAGCCCCACAGGGCCCGCTCCGATGATCAGGCAATCGGTGGAAATCTCGGCATTGCTCATGGCGTGTCCCGGATGCTGACAAAAATAACGCCCATTTGGCGCATGGACTGCCGTTTAGAGCCGAATGCCCTGCCTCGCAAGCGATGCCACGTCGCACCTGTCGCTTGTGCGCGGATTGGCGTATCTCTGCCATGAACCGGAGTGACCCCGTGCTTGACCCGATCGCAGACTATATTCTGAAACCGGACCCGTCCGATCCGCGGCTGACCGTCCGCGTCAACGGCATCGACCAGACCGGCACGCCTGTCACCACCGCCGTAACGGTTGAACGCCCGCTCACGCTCTATCTCAACGGGCGGGAGATCGTGACGATGATGACCATCGCCGACCACCCAGAATATCTCGGGCTCGGCTACCTTCTCAATCAGGCCATCCTGAAACCGACAGATCCGGTGACGGCCATCGACTATGACGACGACCTTGGCGTCATCGTGGTGCGCACCGCCACAGAAACGCGGTTCGAGGAGAAGCTGAAGAAAAAGGTGCTAACCTCTGGCTGCGCGCAAGGCACCAGCTACGGCGACCTGATGGTCGCCATCGACGAAGCGGTATTGCCGCCGGCCATCCTGCGCACCTCCTGGCTTTATGCGCTCTCGCACAAGATCAATCGCACCCCGTCGCTCTATCTGGAAGCCGGTGCCATCCATGGCTGCGTGCTCTGCGAAGGCGACCGCCCGCTCGTCTATATGGAGGATGTCGGTCGCCACAATGCCGTGGACAAGGTCGCCGGCTACATGGCCCGTCATGGTGTGAACCCTGCCGACAAACTGTTCTACACCACGGGTCGCCTGACGTCGGAGATGGTCATCAAAACCGTGAGGATGGGCATCCCCATTCTGGCCTCGCGCTCGGGCTTTACCGCGTCCGGCGTGGAGCTTGCGCGCAAGGTCGGGCTGACGCTGATTGGCCGGATGCGCGGCCAGCGCTTTGTCGCCCTGTCAGGCACGGATCGCATCATCTTCGACGCCGATCTTGCGACCGTCGCGGACGAAGGGTCAAAACACCGCCGCAAGGGAGCCGACAGCGATGAGTAAACCCTTGGGCGTCATTCTCGCCGGCGGCCTTTCAAGCCGCATGGGCGGCGGCGACAAGCCGCTGAAAATGGTTGCGGGCCAGAGCATTCTTGCCCGCGTCATCGCCCGCCTTGGTCCACAATGCGACGGGTTGATCCTCAATGCCAACGGCGATCCCGCGCGATTTGCGGCCTTCGCCCTGCCCGTTGCGGCGGACAGCATCGATGGCTTTGCCGGGCCGCTCGCCGGCATCCTCGCCGGACTCGACTGGGCAGCAAACCATCGCCCGTACGTGACGGACATTCTCTCGCTGCCGGCTGACTGCCCATTCCTGCCCGTTGATCTGACCGCACGCCTCATTGCGGTCCGGCGAGCAGCAGATGTCCCCCTTGCCGCCGCCGCATCGGGAGGCTGGACGCATCCTGTCATCGGTCTCTGGCCCATCACCCTGCGCGAGCAATTGCGCGCCGCGCTGCTCAATGGCGAACGCAAGATCGACCGCTTTACCCCGAAGATCGGCATCGCCCATGCAGAATGGCCGGTGGATCCGTTCGATCCGTTTTTCAACGCCAACACGCCCGAGGATGTCGAGGCCGCCAATGCCCTTGCGGTGCGCTTTCCGAGCGCCTAGAATTATAAAAAAAATCCGGAAGGAACTCCCGATGAAAGCCTTTCTCTCATCACTGATCGTCGCAGCCGTCATCAGCACCGGTGCCTATTTCGTGCTGAACGATGATATGCAGCGCACCGCGGAACAGGCTTATACCTCTCCGAACGCGCGGGTTGGCGACGGCCACTGACCGGACCGGCTACCCGATCAGCCCGGTGAAGGGCAGGTAATCGAGCATCTCTCCGGGTGCGATGGCGGTTGCATCCTCGCCAAGTTCGACGAGACCATCCGAACCGGTCAGCGAACTGATCAGCCCCGCGCCCTCGCGCGGAAATTTCTGGGCCCGCGTCCGCCCGTTTTCCCCACGTTCCAGTCGGACGCGGACGTATTCGCACCGCCCGGCCTTCTTGCGATAGTGGAAACCCGATTCAATCGGAATCCCGGCAGGATCGCTGGTCACGCCCCCGCCAAGCTGGCTGATGAGCGCGCGCGCCAGTCGCGTGAAAGTGATGAATGACGCCACTGGATTGCCGGGCAGACCAACAAAAGCCGCGCCGCGAATGGTCCCCATCGCCACCGGCCGTCCAGGCTTGATGGCCACCCGCCAGAAGGTGAGTTGCCCCACCCGTTCCACGGCGGTCTTCACATGATCTTCCTCGCCCGTTGAAACGCCGCCCGATGTCAGAATGAGGTCGGCGCGCGTCGCTGCCGCATCGAGCGCAGACGCAATAACCACGACATCATCGGGCAGAATGCCAAGGTCCTGCACCTCGGCCCCGGCACGGACAAGCAGCGAGGACAGCAGAAAGCGGTTGGAATCGAACTGCGCGCCCGGCGGCAGCGCCGCTCCCGGCGGCACCAGCTCAGCGCCCGTTGAAAAGAGCGCAACCCTGACGCGGCGGCGCACACGAACCTCGGCCACGCCCACCGCGGCAAGCGCCGCCAGATGGCGCGGATCCAACCGCGTGCCCGCCGCCAGTAGCACTTTGCCCGGCGCGAAATCCTCCCCCGCAAAGCGACGGTTGGCCCCTGCTTTAAGCCCGGATGGCAGCAGGACAAACACGCCGTCGGTCTGCACATCTTCCTGCATGAACACCGTATCGGCGCCGGCGGGCATTGGCGCTCCGGTGAAAATGCGCACCGCCGTTCCCGGCGCAATCGCCGCGACATTGACCGTCCCGGCGGGCAGCCGCGCAGCGACCGGAAGTCGCGTTTCCTCCGTTGGGCTCAGGTCTGCATGGCGGACAGCATAGCCATCGACAGCGGAGTTATCGAAAGGCGGCACGGCAACCGGCGCAAGCACCGCATCTGCCAGCACCCGCCCGTCTGCCTGTCCGAGGGAAACGGTTTCACTCTCTTCAACCGGCTGCACGCGTTCGCGAATCAACGCCACCGCCGCCTTGACCGTCAACATCGCCCCGCCGAACGCGAAGCAATCATCCGTCAACTGCGCCATTGCGCCACCCCCGGAAAAATCTCCGACACAGGCCGGGCCAGCGACATCACCGCTTCTGCCAGTCCATCGATGTCGTCGAGATCATACACCGGCGCGCGCGCCGGCACAGGCGCATCGCTGGCCACCGCAACGATCGTGGCATTATCAGGGAAAAGCGGCGGTTTGCCGTTGGCCGCCCGGAACACCTCGATCTTGGGATGCGGCGCACGTTTGAACCCCTCGATCAGGACAAGATCCACCGGCGTCAGCTTGGCCAGCAACTGCTCCAGCGTCCATTCGGCCTCAGAGCGCAACTCGTGCATCAACGCGAACCGCCGCCCGGATGAGATCAGGACTTCGCTTGCCCCGGCCTTGCGGTGCTCATGGGAATCTTTTCCGGGCACATCGACATCGAAATTGTGATGCGCGTGCTTGAGCGTCGAGACGGTAACGCCTCGCGCTGTCAGTAGTGGAATGAGCTTGGTCAGCAGCACGGTCTTGCCCGCCCCGCTCCAGCCCGTGATGCCGATGATCCGCAATCGTCAGGACTCGCTTGCTGCAACTCAACGAAAAAGGGCGCGAAACCGCGCCCTTTGCAAGCCCGAATGTCGTAAGGCCCTATTCTGCGGGTGCGACCTTTGCGGCCGCCGGGAGGCCATGGCCGCCTTTCTGCACCTCGTCAACCCAGAGCGAATGATGCTCCTTGGCCCAGTTCAGATCAACCGAACCTGTTCCCATGGCATCGAACGCGCCCTCCATGCCCAGCGTGCCAATGTAGATATGCGCCAGGATCATCGCAATCATCAGCATCGCGACGATGCCATGGATTTCGCTCTGGAACTGGATCTCGATCACCCCGCCATCCACGCGATTCGGAAAGAGGAGATGCAGCCCGGACAACGACAGCAGAACACCGCCGACGATCACTGCCCAGAACAGGATCTTCTGCCCGCCGTTGAACTTGCCAGCCGCCGGATGCTTGTCCTTGCTCAGAATGCCGCCACCCTCCTTGACCCAGGTGACGTCTGTGCCATTCGGGATGTTCTCCCGAACCCACATCACGAACATCAGCACAATGCCCACCATGAAGGCGAAGCCGATATAATTGTGCAGAAACTTGAGGAAAGCCGAGAATGGCGTGAACGTCTGATGCCCCAGAAGCGGCAGCAGCAGCGACCGGCCAAACGTAACATTGAGACCGGACAGTCCGAGAATAACAAAGCTCGATGCCGTGAGCCAATGCGTGAATCGCTCAAAGCCGTTAAAGCGCACGATGGTCTTGCCAGACATCCCCGCCGCAACGCGAACCTTGCCGCGGATGGCATAGAACAGGCACAACACTACCAGCATGCCCAGAATGGCGATGGCACCGATACGCGGCAGGGTTTCACGTCGATAGTCCCGCCATTCCTTGCCTTCAGGCTGGATCAGTGTTCCCGCGCTCTGGTTGGGAATGGTCACGCGGCCGGAGATCGTCCCGTCCGGCTTCAGGGCCTTCATGAGCTGATCTTCATTCACCGCGCGCTGGGTCGGGTTGAAACCGGACTGCGCCATGGCCGGACTGGCAATGGCCGCCCCCAGGATAAGCGCCAGCCCGAGAATCAGGCCGCGCAGGGTTGAAAATGTCTGTGCCAAGGGTGCCTCCCCCGTTCATGTACCGTCGATCGGGCGTTTTGCCCGGATGCGCGTGACGCGTCGCCTCAGAGCGACACGCCCTCCTTGTAGGCGACTGACCAACCCCAGGCGCCGGAGCCATAGCCGCGCTTGGCAACCCGCTCCTTGTAGATCTGCGCAATGATGTCGCTGTCTCCTGCCAGCAGCGCCTTGGTCGAGCACATTTCGGCGCAGAGCGGCAACTTGCCTTCGGAAAGGCGGTTGCGACCATATTTGTTATACTCGGCGAGGGTCTGCTCTCCATCCGGGCCACCGGCGCAGAAGGTGCACTTGTCCATCTTGCCGCGCGAACCGAAGTTGCCGACCTTCGGATATTGCGGCGCGCCGAACGGGCAGGCGTAGAAGCAATACCCGCACCCGATGCACAGGTCCTTCGAGTGAAGAACCACGCCATCTGCCGTATGATAGAAGCAATTGACCGGACAGACCGCCGAGCAGGGCGAATCCGTACAGTGCATGCAGGCCATCGAGACCGAGCGTTCGCCCGGCATCCCGTCGTTCAGTGTCACGACGCGACGACGATTGATGCCCCAGGGCACCTCGTTCTCGTTCTTGCAGGCAGTGACGCAGGCGTTGCACTCGATGCAACGGTCCGCGTCACAGAGGAATTTCATGCGTGCCATGGTCGGTTCCTCCTCAAGCGGCCCTGATCTGGCAAAGCGTGGCCTTGCCTTCGTGCATCCCGGTCACCGGGTCGTAGCCATAGGTTGTGACAGTGTTGACGCTCTCGCCGAGCACGATGGGGTCCATGCCCGCCGGATATTTTCCGCGCTGGTCCACGCCCTGGAAATAGCCGGCGAAGTGGAACGGCATGAAAGCCACCCCCTTGCCGACGCGCTCGGTCACCAGCGCCTTGACCCGCGCCTTCGCGCCGCCCGCCGGACCGAGAACCCAGACCTGGCTTCCATCCGAAATGCCGCGCTCGCGCGCGTCCGCCGGGTTGATCTCGACAAACATGTCCTGCTGCAACTCGGCCAGCCACGGATTCGAACGGGTCTCCTCGCCGCCGCCCTCGTATTCCACGAGGCGGCCCGAGGTCAGGATGATCGGGAACTCCTTGGCGATTCCCTTGTCCGCCGCATCCTTCTGCACCGAGAAGCCGATGTTCGGCACGCGGAACTGCTTGGCGTCCGGCCGGGTCGGATACTTCGCCACAAGGTCCGGGCGCGGCGAATAGATCGGCTCGCGATGCACAGGCACCGGATCGGGCAGGTTCCAGGCATTCACGCGCGCCTTGCCGTTACCGAAGGGGATACAGCCATGCTGAAGCGCAACGCGAATGATGCCTGCGGAAAGGTCGACCGCCCAGCCGACACCATCCGGGTTAGCCCCGCCGATCGCCTCGATGGTGCTGCGCTCCTGATCGGTCAGATCCTTGTCCCAGCCGAGTTTCTTGAGTACGCCATAAGTGAACTCGGGATAGCCGTCGGTCAGTTCCGACCCCTTTGAGTAGGAGCCTTCCGACAGCATGTTGATCGTCTTCTTGCTGCCGTCGGGCTGCGGCTCCTCGTAGGTGACACCGAAGCGCGCGCGGAAGGTGCCGCCGCCCTCCATCACGTTCAGATTGGTGTTGTAGAGGATATGCGTCCCCGGATGCTTGAGTTCCGGCTTGCCCCAGCACGGCCACGGCAACCCGTAGAACTCGCCCTTGGCCGGCCCGTCCGTCGCCCGCAGCGTCACGATGTCGAATGAACCCTGATTGGCCATGTGCAGTTTCAACCGCTCCGGGCTCTGGCCCGAATAGCCGGTCGAAAGCCCGCCGCGGTTGATCTCGCGCAGGATATCCTCGGCGACGGGATGCTTCTGGTCGACCTTGAGGGTCTTGAACATCTGGTCGGCGAAGCCCAGCTTCTTTGCGAGCAGATAGATCATCTCGTAGTCGTTCTTCGAATCGAAGATCGGCTCGACGATCTTTTCGCCCCATTGCAGCGAACGGTTCGAGGCCGTACGCGAACCATCCATCTCGAACGACGTGCAGGCGGGCAGGATGTAGGTCCCATTCTTGCGGCCAGACAGAACCGAGAAGGTCGTCGGATGTGGGTCTGCCACGACAAGAAGATCAAGTTTCTCAATGCCGGCGACCGATTCGGGCATACGCGGAATGGTGTTGCCGCCGTGCCCGAAGACGATCATTGCCTTCACATTGTCCTTCTGATCCACTTGGTCCCTCGGCAGGCTCACCGCGTCGAACCAGCGCGTGGAGGGAATGCCCGGCGCTTCCATCATCTTCTTGTCGACGAAGCGTGACAGCAGGTACTCGTAGGGCACATCCCAGACGCGGCCCCAGTGCTTCCACGCCCCTTCCGCCAGCCCGTAATAAAGCGGCAGGCTGGTCACATCGAGGCCAAGGTCGGTTGCCCCCTGCACGTTGGTGTGGCCGCGGAAAATGTTCGCGCCGGTGCCGTTGCTGCCAACGTTGCCGGTGGCCAGCAGCAGCGTACAGTAGGCGCGGACGTTCGCCGTGCCCACGGTGTGCTGCGTGCCGCCCATGCACCAGATAAAGGTGGAGGGGCGCTGCTTGGCGAAGGTCTCGGCGGCCCGCTTGAGCTGATCGCCCGGAACGCCGGTAACCCGCTCAACCTCTTCCGGAGTCCACTTCTCCACTTCCTTTTGAACAAGATCAAAGCCGTAGACCCGCTGGCGGATGTACTCCTTGTCCTCCCAGCCGTTCTTGAAGATGTGGTAGAGCATCCCCCAGATCACCGCGATGTCGGTGCCCGAGCGGAAGCGGACGTACTCGGTGGCATGGGCCGCCGTGCGGGTGAAGCGCGGGTCGAACACAAAGACGTTGGCCCGCTGCGTCTCCTTGCCGGTGAGAATATGCTGCATCGCAACCGGATGCGCCTCCGCCGCGTTCGAGCCCATGAAGATCACGGTCTTGGCGTTGCGGATGTCGTTGTAGGAATTGGTCTGGGCGCCATAACCCCAGGTGTTGGCAACCCCCGCCACCGTGGTCGAATGGCAGATGCGCGCCTGGTGATCGACGTTGTTTGTGCCCCAGAAGGCCGCGAACTTGCGGAAGAGATAGGCCGCCTCGTTCGTGAATTTTGCCGAACCGAGCAGATAGACCGAATCCGGCCCCGACTGGTTGCGGATCGCGGTCATCTTGTCGCCGATCTCGTTGATCGCCTGATCCCACGAAATCTTCTGCCAGGCACCGTCAACCAGCTTCAGCGGCGCCTTCACGCGGCGTTCGCCCTTCACAAGCTCGCGCACCGAAGCACCTTTGGCGCAGTGCGAACCCCGGTTGATCGGGCTGTCCCAGGCCGGCTCCTGCCCAAGCCAAACGCCGTTCTGGAGTTCGGCAATGACCGAACAACCAACCGAACAGTGGGTGCAGATGTTCTTCTTCCGGATGGTCGGCACGTTGGGCAGGATCGGCCCTGCCTCCGCCGTGCGCACCGAACCGAACGTCAGGGACGAGAGCGCCGCAAGCCCGCCCGCCGTCAGACCGGACTTGCGAAGAAAGCCGCGGCGGTCGAGACCCGCTCCGTTTGTTTCACCGAAGGCGCCCGCAACCGAGCGCCGGACATCGCGGGACTTGCGCTTGATCAGCATGGCAGCACCTCAGTAGCGGTTGACACGATAGAAATTTTTCACGTTGGCGGCATCCGGCTGATACCGGGCCTTCAACAGCTGGGTATCGTTCGCGGCAGCAGCCGGTGCGACTGCGGCACCAGTGGTGGCCGCGACTGTCACGCCTCCGAGACCGGCCTGCAGGAAGCCGCGGCGGTTCAGGCGATTTTCAGGACGCTTTTTTGTCATGATGTCCCTCCGGTCCATAATCTGGATGCATTGCATCGGCATTCTGATTGGCGGCATCGAGCGCAAACCCCTCACGCTCCAGTGCCATGAAAATCCGTCCGAGCCGACCGACGGCCCGGTAGAACGTTGCAGCGTCCGCCGCCTCGAGATCGGCAAAGACCTTCTCGGCCCAGGGAGCCAGATGCCGCGCGAAAAACGAACGCTCGAACCCCTCAGGCACCGGATAGCGACCGAGCGCCATGCCAGCCATCACCTCGCAGAGAAAGCCGATCCCGTCTTCCGGCTCACCGGTCCCGTCACCCCGCTCCAGTCCGAGAATCCTGAGATCCGTCCGCACATTCACCAACGGGCGTTCATAGAGGAAGCCAGTACGGTAGTAGGACGCGTAGGGCACCAGCTCGCCACGACCGACCCCGACAAAAAGCTCGAAGTGCTCGCGCGCGACCGCATCCGGCGAAACGTCCGTCGCCGCGTCCGACAGCGCCGCCAGGGCGCTGCCGATCAGATCATCGTCACGACGCGGCAACCGCGCAATTTCAGTCAAAAGACCGGCAAGGGGAATATCACTCAGCAGATTGGCAAGCAGCAGATAGAGCTGACCCCGCGCCTCATCCACCGCATCGACGCCGCCACCGGTCGTCGGATGCAGATCCGGCCTCAGAACGTGGCGGGGCACCGCCGCAATCGCTTCGACCGCCAGAACCCGTTCCGCCGGCACCCGCGACCAGGCCGAAACGGACGGCTGCGACAGGCCAAGTGCCCTTGCGAGAGCAGAAATGCCCCCGACGGCTTTGATCGCCTGTTCCAGACCCGAATCCCGCATGAACCTAGACGCCTCGCTGGTTGAATTTTCTCGTTATGCTGGACCAGCCTCGCATTGCTGACCCCATAGTGTTTACCTATGAAGGCCGCGTCAACTGAAATCAGAATAATGAAAAACTCAACGCAGTTCGTACGCGCCCCGCACGGATCGACAGCCTAGCGCGGCGTTGCACCGCCATGCCGTCGCCTGACCGGCAGATTGACGGTCGGATCATCTTCGCCGCCGTCGCCCGGCCCCGTCTCGACAGCCACATCGGGAGCCGTGTCGGGCAACGCCGCCGGAACGCCTCCGGGCAGCGCACCATCGGCATTATCTGCGGTCATTTCCGCGTCTGGCGCCGGTTTCAGGTGATATTCCGCCACCTCGCGCACCAAGCCTGCAATATCCGTACCCGGCGTCATCCCCCCATATCCCACAAAAGGACTGGCTGCGTTGAAATCCCACTGGTAGTCCGCCGGGCCAATGTAATCGCGGATTGCAACATTGGTTTCCCACATTTTGCGCAAGGCGGCATTGCGTAGGGTCTCCGGCACCCCCTTTTGCAGAAATCCGGTGATATCGGTCGCCTCGTTCAAATCATCGAGCGATGGCAGAAGATCGAGATCGACTTCTGGCTGAGACGCAACATCCGATGATTCGGCGGACGCGGCCTCCGGTTCGGGCGGGGCTTCGCGCGCCTCGGTCTTGCGTTGCGACCAGCGCTTGAGAAAACCGTCTCCCTCCCGGCTCATGCCTGTGCCTCGCCATCCCGATGCCGCTTGCGCTGGCGCTTGATGAAGGGCTGCTCGACATGATGGGCGTCGACAAAGGCTGCTATGGCCACTGCGATGTCGGCGGGCATCGGAACCGTGGCGACGATGCCGGACCCCGGCTCGGTATAGGCCTCCCCTTCAGTCGGGTCGGCAGTCACCGCAACCAGATGGAGCGGTCGCTCGCCCTCCTCGCGCAACACGACCCACAGCCGGGGCGGCGGAACCAGGAGATTGTCGCGATAGCGCGCTGTTTCCGTGGTGGCGAGCACGAGGTCGGCAGAGCCGACATAATAGCGCTCCGTGTCGCCCTCCCGATAAAGCAGCGTCCAGGGCGGGACATCCGGCACGCCGGACAGCACCGCCACCGGAGACCAGACATGATCGGCCCACTTGTGATCGATCTTGCGCTTTTCGCACACCACACCGACAGGGACGGAGACTTCGGGCATTCAGTTGGCTCCCGGGACAAATGGCAATCCGGCAATCAGGTTCTGGGCTTTGAGCACAAACAGATTGTCACCCTGCACAGCGGCAATCGCAAGCGCCTGCCGCCCACGATAACGCCCCTCGATTGCCGCACTCTCCGGCAAGCGGAAGCGATAGAGCGCCAGGATCTGCGCCTCACTCGCAGCATCAAGGCTCTCCCCGTTCCAGACGCGGTTGCCGATCTGGGTCGCGGCGGCATCGAAAGGCAGGAACCAGGCGACATTCTCGCCCCTGAGACGTTCAACCGGTTCAAAGGCGATGTCAACGCCGGTCAGATGGGCAATCCAGCGCTGCGCCGCCGCCCCGAGTGCCGCGCGCCCACGCGTTCCCTGCCCGAGATTGAACACGAAATCATGGGCATCCGAGCGACCGGCATAATCCCCGGCATTGGTCTCGTTGAGCACATCGAGTTCACTCACCGCCGGCCCGCCCAACATCGCCATCAGCGGTGAATGTGCGCGGGTATGCTCATGCAGCGCAATCGCCTCGGCATCCGCCAGGAGCAGGGCCCCCTCGTGAAACGTCACCTTCTGCGTCCGGAACAGGCATTCGGCCGCCCGCAGCACGAAAGGATCGTCGACGCCATCAAACGCGTTGCGCGCGATGACATGCGTGAGCTGTTGCAGGAACAGCGGCGGCAGACCCGCAATGCGCTGTGTCACCAGCGCGCGATAGGCCGCCTCCAGCGTGGGATGGGCCAGAAGGCGGTCGCGGAAGGCGAGGAACAGGGTAAAATTCTCGCGCGCATCCTCATCGGCGATATGGCCGATTTCCTCGACGCTGACAGCAAGGCGCGGATGGTCGAGCAGGGCCTGATGCAGCCCCCGTTCCACCGGACAGGCTTCATCGGGCGGCACCAGCTCGGGCCGGGCGAGATAGGCTTTCAGAAAGGTATCGGTGACGACGAGGCCGCCGCCATCGGCACGATCCAGCAGATGGTGCCCGCTTGCCACCCAGAAATCGCATCCTGTCATTTCCCGCCCCCGCGTTGGTCAAGCGCCATCAGATTCACCGCCTCCGGCGCTTCATCGTCCACGATCTCGAAAGCAAAGGCGCGGTTGTGCAGGGCATCTCCCCCCGGAAGCAAGGTACGGAACCGTTCGCGGATATCGCCATTCTCCACACTGCGATGCACCGCCACCAGCGTGCCTGCGGCCACATCGGCCAGCGTTGCGCTATAGGCGATTTCCTCGGCTGCCGCCCGGCGGGCCAGCGCCAGGTCCGGTGCGCCGAAATGCGCGCAAAGCTGGGTTGCGAGCTGTTCTGTCGCCGCCGACCGTTCGGCCTCGTTCGCCTCGACGGCCACTGCAAGGGTCGACCAGCCGAGACTGGAAACGCCAAGCAGACCGGAGCGGAAGGCGGCACGTTCCTTGCCGATCAGCCCGTCGAGCGGCTGTTCCCAGAAGACGAATGTGCCCGCCACCGCCCATTCGCCGGGCTCCGCCGCGCGGTTGAACACAAACCCATCCGAGGGGTCGAGCCGGATGGTCCGAAGAAGCTTCATACCCTGACGCTCCGGCTTTCCGGCTCATACCAGCCCGGATGTTCGAGCCCGGCCAGCAAGGGGGTGCGAGCCGTCGCCTCACCCTTCCTCTGCACCATCAGATCACCGTTGCCGTCGATGCCCCGCGTCATCACGTCAGCAGCCTTCGGCAACCGGGCAAGGTAGCGCTGGCCGATGCCCTGGAAGCCCCGCTCCTGCCAATCATCGATCTCGGCCATGAAATGTCGGCAGAACCGGGCCGTGAAGGCCTCGGGATCGACCGTTTCGAAGCCGGCCTCCCCCAGCGTCGTGCCATCGCGTGAAAGCGTGAAGCCGAGTTCCGCAAAGCCGCCGGTGCGGATGATTGCAGACAGCACGATCCAGTCAGGAACCGTGTTTTCATCCGCCCCGTCCGGCCAGCCGATCCGCATTCCACCCACAAGCCCATTGTCGAAATGAAGATCGGCCGGATAGCCGAAGTGCACCTCTCGTTCGGGCGGACAATCGGCGGCAATGGTCTCGGCCAGCGCATTCATGCCGGCGAACAGCACGCGGCGGGCGTTGAACAGCGGCGCATCCGGCTCCAGCACCAGCGCAAATTCCACCTGATCGAACCGTCCGACATGGAAAATGGTCCCCGCGCCCGCCTCCGAAGCATGCGCGAGTGCGTGCTCATGCGCATCGCTGAGTTCCCGCAGGCGCACCGGCGTGACCAGCGGCGGAAACCGCTCGCCATGAATCTGCCGGCTGTTCGTGCTCTTATCCATTGCGAATCCCATCCCTTGGGCCTCGTCACCCGGTACTGAACCGTTTATGGGTGAACTGGATTACCGATTGCAAGGCGTTTGAGGGGAGAAACCAGACATGCTCGATCAGACGATGACCGTTCTGGCCTGCTCCTGCGCGGGCACGGTTCCAGTTGATCTTGCTGCGCTCGCCCGCGCCTTCCCCAAGGCACAGCTGGTTGAAGGAAACGATTTCGCCGGCGCCGATCTCGGTCGCGCCGTCGCAGCCGCCAGGAAGGGGGCCCAGGTCGTCGTCGGCTGTGCCTGCCGACAGGCGGTTATCGAGGACGCCTTTGCCGAAGCGGGCGTGACCGCCGGCGTCACCTTCGCAAATCTGCGGGAATTGGCCGGTTGGAGCACGCAAGCCGCAGCCGCTGGCCCGAAGATGGCCGCGCTGGTGGCCCGGACCGCCAGCCCGGAACCCGACGTGCCGATGACCAGCCTCGACAGCGAGGGCGTGACGATCATCCTTGGCCATGACGAAACCGCCATCGAGGTCGCCCGTCAGCTCGCCGACGATCTCGACATCACCGTCCTGATCACCGGCACGGCGGCCATTCCGGTGCCCGCAGGCGTCGATTTCCCGGTGTTTCGCGGCAGGATCCGCAGCGCCACCGGCCATCTCGGCGCATTCGCGCTCACGGTGGATGGCTTTGCCGAACCCGCCCGTACCTCGCGCGGCACGTTTGCCTTCGGCCCGGCGCGCAATGGCGCCGCCTCCAATTGCGATCTCATCATCGACGTGACCGGCGGCACCGCGCTCTTTCCCGCGCCCGAACTGCGCCCCGGCTATCTTCGCGCCGATCCGGCCAGCCCTGCCGCTCTTGCCCGGCTGATCGCAGAAGCGCGCACCCTTGTCGGTACCTTCGACAAGCCGCGCTATGTCACCTTCCGTCCCGAACTTTGCGCTCATTCGCGCTCCTCGATCACCGGCTGCACGCGCTGCCTCGATGTGTGCCCCACCGGCGCCATCAGCCCGAACGGCGATACGGTGGCTTTCGATGCAGCGGTCTGCGCCGGCTGCGGCGGCTGTGGAGCGGTCTGCCCGACAGGCGCCGCCAGCTATGCCCTGCCCGCGCCGGATGTACTGATCGGTTCCCTCCGCGCAATGCTCGGCGCCTATAGTGCGGCGGGCGGAGCACGCGCGGTGCTGCTCCTTCACGATGCCGACCATGGCGAGCCGCTGTTGCACGCGCTCGCACATCACGGCCCGGGCCTGCCCGCAACCGTCATTCCCGTGCCGGTCAACGAGGGGACGCAGATCGGGCCGGAAACGCTCATCGCCGCCTTTGCCTATGGCGCCGCCGGCATCCGCGTCCTCACCCGGGAAAAGCCGCGCCATGACGAGACGGCGCTGCACCGCACGTTCGATCTCACCCGCGCCATTCTGGCCGGCCTCGGATTTCAGGATGATGCGCTCGGCATCATCGCCACCGACGATCCCGATGCGCTGGCCGATGCGCTGGCCACGCCCCCGCAAGGCCCCGTGGTCCGCGCTGCGGCCCGTTTTCTGCCCCTCGGCAACAAGCGTGAGGTCCAGCGGCTCGCTTTACGCGAACTCCACGCCGTCGCCCCGAAGGCGGAAGCAGTCATCGCCCTGCCCGAGGGCGCGCCGATGGGCCGCGTCGTGCTTGATGTCGCCGGCTGCACGCTCTGCCACGCCTGCGTCTCCGCCTGCCCTGCGGACGCGCTGACGGCGAACCCGGACCGACCGGAACTGCGCTTTGCCGAGGACCTCTGTGTGCAGTGCGGCCTCTGCGCGAAAACCTGCCCGGAAAAGGTTATTACGCTGGAGCCACGGCTCGACTTTGCGGCCATCGATGCCCCGCCCGTCCTGCTGAAGCAAGAAGAACCACATCTCTGCGACCGCTGTGGCAAGGCCTTCGGCACCAAGGCGACCATTGCCCGCGTCCGTGACAAGCTTGCCGGCAAGCACTGGATGTTCTCGGGTGCCCATGCGGATCGCCTCGCCATGATCGGCCTCTGCGAGGATTGCCGCGTCATCGTTGCCACAGAGCAGAGCATCGATCCCTACGGCACGGTCGAGCGTCCGCGTCCGCGCAGCGCGGACGATTATCGCAAGCAGGGCGACAAAGACGCCTAATATCGGGTCGTGAGTGTCGTCAGCCAGTTAGGCATGATGGCAACGAGCCAGGCCTCGATGCGTTTTTCGGCTCCTGTCAGGATCAGGAGGCCGATGATGACGAGCAGCACGCCGAGGACGATCTTGAGGCCCGCGCCCGCGCCCAGCATCCGGTCGCGCCAGCGCATCATGGTCTCGCGCGTCACCATGCCGAGCAACAGCAGCGGCAGTGCCGCGCCGATGCCGAACGCGAACATCGTCAGCGCCACCGCGCCGAGATTCTCCCCTTGCGAGGCCAGCATGGAGGCAGCGCCCAGCGTCGGCCCGACGCAGGGCGTCCACACCGCGCCCAGCAGCAGCCCCACCGCAAACTGCCCCCGGATACCGCCTGTCGAAAACCCGCCAAAGCTCTGTTCCACACGATCACCGAGCGGACCGCCCAGCGCCGCCAGCCGCACCTGAAGCGCCGGCAACATCAGCACAAAGCCAATGGCGATCATCAGCACCGCGGCCACCATCCGGAACACGTCGCTGTCGAGCCCGATGGAAAAACCGATGGTGGCGACAAAAAGCCCAATGGCGACGAAAGACAGCGCCAAGCCCGCCGCCAGCGCCGCCGGGCCAAGCCGATGTTCGGAGGCCGCCGCGCCCAGCACAATCGGCAACAGCGGCAGCACGCAAGGCGAGAGCGTGGAGAGGATGCCCGCAACAAAGGCAAGGCCAAGCGTGCCGGTCATGGATCAATACTCCGCTTCGGTCATGGCGACCGGCCCGACCCGACCAGCGCCAGAAACTCAGCCAGAGCGGCGCGGTCTTCGGCACGGTTGATCGTCTGTTCAGGCATCTTGGTGCCGGGCGTGAAGCGCGCCGGCCCGTCCTCGAACAGCTTTTGCAACGTCTCGCGCGACCAGACAATATTCATCGTCCGAAGCGCCGGCGAATAATCATAGCCCGTCACCGTTCCGATCGTCCGGCCATAGAGCCCGGCCAGCGTTGGCCCCGCGCGATGACCGCCATCGGCGTTGAGTGTGTGACAGGCGACGCAGGCCCGGAACACCGCAGCCCCCGGATGGCTTTTCAACGCAGCCGGAATATCGTCTTCCGCAGCCGTCAGCAGCGGTGAAACCGGTTCGCCCGTCGCAACCCGCCACCGCCTCACGAGCCGATCGTTGCCGCCCGTGAACAGCACCTGCCCATCCTGCGAAAAAGCCATCGACCAGAGGGGAAAGGCCGGCCCTTCCAGTTTGCGCACCGCCCCTGTCCGCTGCGCGACGAGCGCCAGCGTTCCGCGAAAGCCGGCTGCGGCGATGGTCGAGCCATCCGGCGCCAGCGCAAGCGCGACCAGCGGCGTATCGGAAATGTCGATCCGTGCCGTTTCGCGCAACGCGGCGTCGAGAAAGCGCAGGCGGCCATCACCGCCGGCAACGATCAGCCGTCCGTCCTGATCACTGGCAATCGCATTGGCCGGCGCGCCCGTGTTGATGCGCCGCAACAACCGACCATCGCGCGCAAAAACGCGGATGGTGCCGTCATAGGCAGCCGTCGCGACCGCGCCATCGGCCAGAAAGGCAACGCCGTTGACATTACCACGGTGATCCCCCAGCACCACCGGCGCTCCCCCACCAAGCGGCCACAGCCTTGCCGTGCCGTCCCAGCTTGCAGAGGCGAGGAACGCGCCGTCAGCAGAAACCGCCAGCGCCGCCACAGGCGCGGTATGGCCCGTCAGCACCGCAACGGGCTGGGCCGCATCCGGCGTCCACAACGCGACGCGCCCGTCTTCGCCCGCACTGGCAAATCGTCCTCCGGGAAGCGCCGCCACCGTATTCACCGCACCCTCATGGAAGCGCAAAACCCGCAAGGCCCGCCCCGTATCGAGTGTCCAGAGGATGACTGTTGAATCAAAACTCGCCGTCATGGCCAGCCGGCCATTGCCACTCAGCACGATGCCACGCACCGGCCCCCCGTGACCGCGCAGGTCCTGCGCGGGAAGAGGCCCGGCCATCATCATGAAAAGAGCAATCAGAACCCGGCGCATCATGCCCGGAAGAATGCCAGCCTGCCGCTTCATTGCCAACCCGCATCACGGCGACACAGGTTGCGGCAATGCGGATGCTGTCGTAACCCCGGAGACATCGGATTCCTGCCAGAGTGTGCCCTTGACCGCCCCATCCCGCATTCTCGATTTGAAGGGCCTCAAATGCCCGCTCCCGGCCCTGAAGACCGCGAAGGTTCTGAAGGGGCTCGCCGCCGGCGAGAGCCTCACCGTGCTCTGCACCGACCCGATGGCGGTGATCGACATTCCGGCCTTGCTGAACGAGACCGGCGACCGGCTGCTGGCCCAGGAGCGCGAGGGCGAGATGATCGTATTTCAGATCCTCAGGAGCTGAGTTTTCGCGATCTCAAACCGGTAATGTGCAGCACCGCCGCAGCGACAAGAAACAGCGGCAGCACTGCAAAAGCAGCCGCCATCCCCGCCCGGTCGGCAATGCTCCCGACGATGAACGGCGCAAACAGCGAGGCAAAGCCGGAGGCGAGCGAAGCGCGCGCCGCCGCTGCATCGGTCGCCGGCCCCGCCGCCAGCATCGCGAGCGTGATGCCGAGCGGGTAGCAATTCGCCATGCCGAATCCGCACAGGAACAGCCCTGCCATACCGGCAACGGGCGTGCGCGCCATCAGCAGCATCAGGAGCCCTGCCGCCGCGAGCAACAGCGCACCCGGCACCAGTTGCGCGGCCTGAAAACGCCGCATCAGGATCGTGCCCGAAAACCGCCCCGCGATAACGCCCGCCGGAAAGATCATGCTCGACAAAAGTGCCTGATCGCGCGGCAGTTGCGTCACGTTTTCAAGGTAGGAGGCGCCCCAGATGACCATGCAGAATTCGGCTGCCACTGTCAGGCAGAGAAAACCCCAGTGACACCAGTAGGCCACCGGCAACCGTTGCCTTTGCCCCAGAGCCCCGGTGCCGCTGATGGCAACCTGCCCGAAATCGAGCCGCCGCGCCCATGACCAGTAGGCGGCATAGGCCAACACCGGCAGCATGAAGCTCCAGCGCCAGCCTGCCAGCCTGTCCGTGAGGCTGACAAGTCCGGGCACGAGAAAAATGCCGAGATACGCGACGAGATTGGCTTCCGCCATGGCAATGCCCATCCGCGCGCCATGCCGTTCGGCCATCACGGCCGGCGCCACCCCCACCGCGAGCGCGATGGACACGCCGAGCAGGAAGGCGCCGGCAAGGCTCATGGCGATATTCTGTGCAAGGCAGACGAAGAGAAGCCCGACCGTCATCGTCAGCATCACCGCGCCGATAGCCCCCCGGCGCCCGAACACCAACTGGAACTGCCGCCCCGCAAAGCCGGTCAGTGTGGTGCCCAGCGACATGGCCACCGAATGATAGGAACCTTGCGTGTAGCTGAGCGCAAGATCCGCGCGCAGAAACGGCATGAGCGGCCCGATCATGCCGTAGCCCGAAGTCAGCAGGGCAAGCAGCAGATAGATGGCGATGGTGTCGGGCCCGCGAACAAAACGCGGGAATGATTCGGAGGGAGCAGCGGTCACGAAAAGTCGATAGCATGACTGTTGCCAAGCGCCAGTGCCTCCCGCATCGCCAGCAATTCCACGACAATCGCCGCTGCGATCACCGCCGGCGACTTGTCGGCAAGCTGTCGTCCGCCGATGGGACAGACGAACCGTTTGAGCGGGGCCTCAGCATGGCCCGCCTGCCGTAGGCGGCCCATGAACCGCGCGCGTTTCGTCTCGCTGCCGATCAGCCCGACATACGGCAAATCCACGCGCCTGAGCGCCGCATCGACAATGGCGAGATCGCGGGCATGGCTGTGCGTCATCACCGCAACCAGCGCACCGGTCGGCAGCGCCGCCACCTCCGCTTCCGGCGCGTCTGCCAGCACCATGCGACAACGGCCCGGCATCACCGGTGGAAAGGCTTCCGCCCGCTCATCAATCCACAGAACCGGGAATGGCAACGGCGCCAGGGCCAGCACCAGCGCCCGCCCGACATGCCCCGCCCCGAACAGGGCAACACAAGGCTCGATACAGCCGAAGATCTCGATTTCGGGCGGCTCCTGCCCCCCGCACACAAGCCGGCGGATGCACCGGCCAGCGTCATCCGCAATGATCGAAGTCCGGATCACACCCGTCTGTTCCGCAGCGGCCAGCGGCGCGATCCAGTCCTGATCGGCGGCGGAAAACACTTCGATCCGGGCATCCGCCACACCGCCGCAGCACTGGCCGAGATCCGGCCCCAGCACCTTGCGAAAGGTGCGCGCGCCACCGACAGGCGCTTGCTGCGCCAAAAGTATCCTCGCTTCGCGGCAAAGCTCAAATTCGAGCGCACCGCCCCCGACCGTGCCGGAAAGGCCCCCTGACGGCGCAATCACCATGCGCGCGCCCGCTTCACGCGGGGTCGATCCCGCCACCGCCGTCAGTGTGACAAGCGCCGCGCGCCCTTCCGCTGCGATCAGCGCCTCGATCCGTGGCCAGATGCGCACCTAGATCCGCATCCCCGAAACCGCCCGCATGATCGCTTCCGGCGTCGCGGGCGCATCAAGCGCCACGGGCATGCCAGGGCGCAGGGAGGCAATGGCATCCCCGATGGCCGAAAACACCGAGAGCGCCAGCATCACCGGCGGCTCGCCCACCGCCTTCGATTGGTAGATCGTGTCCGGCAGCGGTCCGCCTTCATAGAGCGTCACAGAGAAATGTTCCGGCACATCGGAGGCGACAGGGATCTTGTAGGTCGCCGGCGCATGCGTGCGAAGCCGCCCCTCGCCATCGAACACCAGTTCCTCGGTGGTCAGCCAGCCCATGCCCTGCACGAAGCCACCCTCGATCTGGCCGATATCGATGGCCGGATTCAGCGATTTTCCGCAATCATGCAGAATATCGACGCGCGTCACCTTCATTTCGCCGGTCATCGTGTCGACAACGACTTCCGAACAGGCTGCGCCATAAGCGAAATAGAAGAAAGGCCGGCCATGGGCCGCCTCCCGGTCCCAGTGAATATCCGGCGTCTTGTAAAACCCCGTCGCCGACAGCGAGACCCGCTCCAGCCAGCAGCGTTTGGCAAGCTCGCGGAACGGCACCGACCGCCCCTTCGCCCATGCCGAACCGCCAGCAAAAGTTACATCCTCCGCGCTGACCCCGAACATGCCCGCCACGACTGCCGCCATGCGGTCACGAATGGTTTTCGCCGCATTCCGCGCCGCCATGCCGTTGAGATCGGAGCCGGCGGAGGCTGCGGTCGGCCCTCCGTTCGGCACCTTGTCCGTCGCGCTGGCCGTGATCGCCACCGCTTCAACATCAAGACCGAACACTTCGGCCACCACCTGCGCCACCTTGCGGTTCAGCCCCTGCCCCATTTCCGTGCCGGAATGGTTGAGCATCACCGAACCATCCGCATACACATGCACCAGCGCGCCGGCCTGGTTGAGATGCATCAGCGTGAAGGAAATGCCGAATTTCACCGGCGTCAGCGCGATGCCCTTGCGCAGGATCGGCGACGAGCAGTTGAACTCCGCCAGCGCGTCGCGCCGCGCACGATAATCGCAGTCGCGCTCAAGCTGCTCCACAAGCGGCAGCAGGGTCACACAGTCGCTCACGGTCTGGCCATAGGGCGTCACATCCCGCCCCGCAGCGTAAAAATTCGCCTTGCGCACATCAAGGGGGTCCACCCCGCCCGTCTGCGCGATATGATCCATCACCCGTTCGATGGCGAGCATCCCCTGCGGCCCGCCAAAACCGCGAAACGCCGTGTTCGAGACGGTGTTGGTTTTAAGCCGTCGCGTGGCAATCGTCACATCGGGCAGATAGTAGGCGTTATCGGCGTGGAACATCGTCCGGTCGATCACGCCCTGCGACAGATCGGCGGAATAGCCGCAGCGCGCGTTGAAGGTCACGTCATGGCCGGCAATGACGCCTGAGGCATCATGTGCGGTGGCATAGCGCACCAGAAAATCGTGTCGCTTGCCTGTGAGGGTGAAATCATCGTCGCGATCAAGCCGCAGCTTGCAGGGCCGCCCGGTCGCATGGGCGCCCAGCGCAGCCAGCGCCGCCCACTGGCTCGCCTGACTTTCCTTGCCGCCAAAGCCGCCGCCCATCCGCCGGCAATGCACCGTCACCTGATGCTGGCTGACGCCGAGCACATGGGCAACGATATGCTGCACCTCGTTGGGATATTGCGTCGAGGAGTGGATGAACACATCGCCATCCTCTCCGGGCACGGCCAGCGCCGCCTGCCCTTCGAGATAGAAATGCTCCTGCCCGCCAATGCGGAGCTCGCCGGCTACCACCGGGCCGCCGGCCTTGACGATCGCCGCCGCATCGCCGCGCCGGAAGGCATAGTCCGGCAGCACCGTCTCGCCCGCCGCCATCGCCGCATCAACGGTCACAAGAGGCGCCGCAGCTTCAATATCGATCACGCCGAGCCGGGCCGCCTTGCGCGCGGCCAGTCGCGTTTCGGCGATCACCGCGAACACCGCCTGGCCGTGGAAGGACACGGCCGCGCCTGCCAGCACCGGGTCCCCGCCGATGGAGGGCGAACACTCGTTGGCGCCCGGCACATCCCCAGCCGTCAACACGCTGACGACCCCCGGCGCGGCCCGCACGGCCGAGACGTCGAGCCGCGTGATACGCCCTGCGGCCTTCGGCGAAAGCCCCAGCGCCATATGCAACGTGCCTGCGGGTTCCGGAATGTCATCCACATAAGACGCCGCACCGGAGACATGCCGCCGGGCGCTGTCATGCGGCAGGGGCCGCCCGATGGCTGAACTCATGGCCGAGCCTCCCGGTGACCGATGATGCGCGTCAGCGTCGAGGGCGCCGCACCGATCTCGAACAACGCTTTTTCCAGAAGTGCCCGTGCTGTTGCCAGGCGATAGGCGGCGCTCGCCCGCATGTCATCCAGCGGCTGATAATCGCTGCCAAGCATGTCGATGGCCCCCTCCCAGGTGGCTGGATCGTCGATTCGTGCGCCCAGAAGGCATCGCTCGGTGGCTGCGGCACGCTTCGGGGTTGCCGCCATGCCACCGAAAGCAACGCGCGCGCCTGTGATCCGCCCGTCTGCCACAGCGATCCGGAACGCCCCCATCACGGCGGAAATATCTTCATCGAAGCGTTTCGATACCTTGAAAGCCCGGAAGTGCTGACCTTCGACCAGGGCCGGAACAGTCACGGCGGTCAGAACCTCTCCGGCGGCCCGGTTCTGCCGGCCATAACCGATGAAGAAATCGGCGAGGGGCATCCGCCGCTCGCCTGCCAGAGATCGCAATGTCATCGTGCTGTCGAGCGCGATCAGACAGGGCGCAAGGTCGCCGATCGGCGAACCATTGGCGATGTTGCCGCCCACTGTACCGGATGAGCGCACCTGCGTGGATCCGAAGCGCCGCATCACCTCGCCAAGATCGGGATCGAGGGCACCCAGCGCCGGCGCAGCCTGGTCCAGCGTCACGGTCGCCCCGATCACCAGCCCGCCATCGCCGTGAACGATGGCATCAAGCCCGGCCACGCGGCCAAGCCAAATCAGTTTGGGAATGTCATCAAGCTTTTTGGTAAGCCAGAGACCGACATCGGTCGCCCCCGCCACCAGCCTGGCGTCTGGATGGGCCGCATAGAGCGCAATCAGCGATTCGAGACTCGCCGGAGCAGCAAAAAACCGGGCCTCAGTCCCAAGAAAAACATCCTCACTGTCCGAAATCTCTGCAAGCGCGGCCAGCCGCGCCTCCCGCCCGGCGCAAAACCGGTCCGCCGGACGGCCCGCGCAGGCCGCTTTCGCCGCGTCGATGATCGGGCGATACCCGGTGCAGCGGCACAGGTTGCCCGCAAGCTGGTCGACAATCGCCTGCCGCTCCACGGGCCGCGCGCCATCCTGGTAGAGCGCAAAAAGGCTCATGACGATACCCGGCGTGCAGAAGCCGCATTGCGAGGCATGGTGATCCACCATGGCTTGCTGCACCGGATGCAGCGCGCCACCATCGGCAAGATCATCAACGGTGATGACTTCCGCCCCGTCCACCTGTCCCGCGAGCAGGATGCAGGCGTTCACCGGCATGTAAACAAGATCATCCCCGCGCCGCCGCGCAAGAACCACGGTACAGGCACCGCAATCGCCTTCGTTGCAGCCTTCCTTGGTCCCCGTCGCCCGGCAATCAATCCTGAGGTGATCCAGCAGCGTCAGGTTGGGATCGATGCCTTCGAGCGACACCACCGAACCGCGCCTGAGATACCGCACCGTCTGTCGCATGAACCCGCACCAAGTGATTTGCTTTACCCAAACTTGGCGCAAGCGCGCGGAACGTCAAGCGTTTACGATTATGTCCGGAAAATGGCGGATTTTTCGTTGGATTTGCCCTGAATCAGCCAATTGCAAATTTTTCGTGAACGACCAGAAACAATTTTGCATGGCTCGTATGAGCAATATGCGTTTGTGGAAATGCTGCACTGCACATATAACCCGCTCCAACGCAGCGGACGCAGTTTCGCTGAACCTTTCAGGAGAGTACAATGATCGTTACCCGGATCATCGCCGCCATTTCCCGTTGGATGGATTATCGCCGTACGGTCGCGGAACTTCGCAGCCTCGACGATCGCGCGCTGAGCGATCTCGGCATCAGCCGCTATGACATCGACACCGTGGCCCGCAAGGCCGTTGCCGCGTGAATTCAGCCATAACTGGCACGAAACGGCCCGCCCTACGGCGGGCCGTTTTGTTTGCGGTGCAACATAATCACGCCACCGCCAGCCACCGCTGCTCCTGCGCCGAGCAGGCGATGGCATGGATCACGGCCTCGATTCGATAACCTGAGGCAAAATCGATGAGATGGCTCGGACGTCCTTCGATTGCAGCAACAATATTGGCCGCTTCGATCACTTTAAGATCATTGAAGCCGAGCTGATGCCCCGGCGCCGGGCAGAACAGCCCGTAAGGCGCATGCTGCGGCCCGGTCAGGATCGTGCGGAATCCACGCGTTTCGGCGGGACCGTCAGCAGTGTAGAGCTGCAACTCGTTCAACCGCTCCTGATCGAACACGATCATGCCAAGACTGCCGTGGATTTCGATTCGGATCAGATTTTTGCGACCATGCGCCACGCGTGAGGATTGCAGCACCCCGCCGACGCCGGAGGCAAAGCGCACCAGCGCATGGGCAATGTCGTCGTTTTCAACCACTCCGGTGGCCCCGCCCCCATCCGCCAGCGGGCGGTTTTCATGCGCAACCGCCGTCAGCGCCGCCACCTCCGTGATCGGCCCGACAAGATAGTGGAGCAGCGAGACGAGGTGACAGGTGATGTCGCCGAGCGTGCCCAGCCCCGCTTCGGCCAGCGTCATGCGCCAACTCCACGGCTTGCCCCCATCCGCAAGATAATCCTCGTCCACGGCTCCGCGCACATCGATGATGCGGCCAATCGCGCCCTCATCAATCAGCCTGCGCGCAGTCAGGATCGCCGGATTTTGCAAATAATTGTAGCCGAGCGCCGTCACTCGCCCGGCCTCCTTCGCGGCCGCAGCCATCACGCCTGCATCCGCAAGGGTCAGCGCCATCGGCTTCTCGCACCAGACGTGCTTGCCGGCGTTGAGCGCCGCCACCGCCATCTCGCGATGCATACCGTTCGGCGTAGTGATCGACACAAGGTCGACCACCGGATCGTTGACGGCAGCCCGCCAGTCATCCGTGGAGCGGGCAAAGCCGAACTCCGCCGCCTTCTGCGCGGCGAGTTCGGAGTTGGACTCGGCCAGAACCTCCAGATGGATATCCGGAATACCAGCGCCGAAAACAGCACGCAGATTACGCCAGGCCAACGCATGGCACTTGCCCATGAATCCGGTGCCGATAAGCGCGATGCGGAGCGGTTTCATGCAATTCATTCCCGATTCTGGCGAAAACTCGGTTCCCGATGGAACCACTCAGAACACTGAACGTTATGCCATTGAACACAGACAGTGGAGTAACCGATGTTCCTTGCTTCAATCAACGCGGCGGTGCGCCGCTGGATCGCCTATCGTCGCACCGTTGCCGCACTGCGCGCGCTCGACACGCGCGAACTTGCCGATCTTGGCATCGCCCGGGCGAACATTCCCGCAGTTGCCGCCCGCGCGGTGAAGTGACCGGTCACACCGTCCCGCCGAGTTCATCCGAAACGGTCGCCAATTCCTTGCCGCCGGCCATCAGGTTCTGCAATTCATCCATGGCGATTTCGCTCTTGGCATAGGTGCCGAGCGTCTTGCCCCGGTTGAGTACGGTGAACGTGTTGCCGACGGCATAGGCATGGCGGACGTTGTGGGTGATGAAGATCACGCCAAGGCCCTTTTTGCGCACCTGGTCGATGTATTTCAGCACCATCGAGGTCTGCGCGACCCCGAGCGCCGAGGTCGGCTCGTCGAGGATAAGCACCTTGGCGCCGAAATAGACCGCACGCGCGATGGCAATGCACTGGCGCTCGCCGCCAGACAGTGTGCCAACCGCCTGATGCGGATCGCGCACATCGATGCCGATCTTCTTCATCTCTTCGCGGGTGACCCGGTCGCAGAAGCCCATGTCGATGTGGGTAAAGGGCCACATGCCCGTCACTGGCTCGCGCCCGAGGAAAAAGTTGCGCGTGACCGACATGAGCGGGATCATCGCCAGATCCTGAAACACCGTGGCGATGCCGGCATCAAGCGCTTGTCGCGGGCTGGCGAAGCGCACCGCCCGCCCTTCCACTTCGAAATCGCCCGTTGTCGGCTGATGGACACCGGACAGTGTCTTGATCAGTGTCGACTTGCCGGCGCCGTTGTCGCCGAGCAGGCACAGCACCTCGCCCGAACTGACCTTCATCGACACGCCGGACAGCGCGATAACCGAGCCGAAGTGCTTGATGATGTTGCGAACCTCGATGAGCGGTGCAGCCATCTCAGCGCTCCCCAGTCACTTTCTTGCGGACATAATTGTTGAACAGCACGGCCACCAGCAACATGCCGCCGAGGAACACGAGGAACCAGTCGCTGTCGAACGAGGTGTAGGTGAGGCCGATTGACACCATGCCGAAGATCACCGCCCCGATCGCCGCGCCGATTGCTGACCCATAGCCGCCAGTCAGCAGACAGCCACCGATCACCGCCGCGATGATCGCCTCGAACTCTTTCTGCACGCCCCGTCGCGCATCGGTGGAGCCGGCATCGAACACGGTGAGCAGGGCCACCAGCGCCGCCGCCATTGCCGTCACCATGAAAAGCCCTGTCTTCACCCGGTCCACCGGCACACCCGAATTGCGCGCGGCATTCGCATCGCCGCCGGCAGCGAAAATCCAGTTTCCGACCCGCGTGCGCAGCAAGATCCAGGTCGCCAATGCGGTAATCGCGACAAACCAGATCACCGACACAGGTATGCCCGTGACTTTCGGCGTCCCGTTCGGAAACTTGTCGATCAACCCGACGCTGGCCAGCCACGCAAACAGCCCGGAGAAGGCATTGCCGGAAAAGAGCCCGACAAGAAAGCTGTCACCGCCAGCCTCACGGATTCCGCGCAACTGTGTCGAGCCACCCGTCGCCCATTTCAGCCCCACCAGCGACAGGCCGCGAAAGATGAAGAACCCCGCCAGCGTAACGATGAAGGACGGCAGGCGCGTGCGGATGACGAGTTGTCCGTTGATCGCCCCAAGAACCGCCGCAGCCAGCAACGTCAGCGGAATGGACAGGGCAATCGGAATCCCCATCGGCACCAGAAAGACGCCCAGCAACAGCCCCGTGAACGCCACCAGCGAACCGACAGACAGATCGAACTCGCCGCCGATCATCAACAGCGCCACCGCCACGGCGAGAATGCCGAGTTGCGCTGCCGGATTGAGGATCGTCATGATGCCCGAAAGCGAGAACATCGCCGGATTGGCAGTAAAGGCAAAAAAGATGACAACGACCAGCAGCCCGGCGATGGCCCCGAGTTCCGGCCGGCGCATCAGCACCGTCACCAGCGATGCCTTCTGAAGCCGTTCGTCCTGCATCGGATTCGGCGTCGTCATGCCCTCCCCCCGGAAAACCCTGTCATTTCACATCAGATCCGGGCGGCAGCACGCCGCCGCCCGGCAATTCAAGCACCCTCAGCGGATGCCCTTGGTCGCAAGGTCGATGACCTGCGCAGCCTTGTCCTTGGTAATCAGGTTCGGGCCGGAAGGCACGTTTCCGCCCGGCATAAGACCATACTTGGCGTAGAGCGCAAGAAAGGTGACCGGCAGATAGCCCTGAAGATACTGCTGCTGGTCGATGCCGAAAGCAGCATTGCCCGCAGCAACTTCCTTCATGAAGCCGGCCGGAAGGTCAAAGGTCGCCACCTGTGCCTTCACACCCGTCTCCTTCACCGCCTTCAGCGCCGGCTCGCCGGCCATCGAGCCGACCGAGATGATCGCGTCGATCGTCCCGTCAGCCGAAAGCGCTGCCTTGGTCTTGGCAAGAATTTCCGACGGATCGTTGCTGGTCGGCAGGGTCTTGGATTTGCCCAGACCATCGCCAAAGCCCTTGCAGCGCAGGTCGAGCGCAACGTTGCCGACTTCCTGATTGATGCAGAGGCCGTTCTTGGCCCCCATGTCCTTCAGCTTGGCGCCCGCCGCCTTGCCGGCATCATACTCGTCCTGGCCGACATGCAGCATTGCGCCGAGCCCCTTGGACACATCCGAACCCGAGTTCATCGAGATGACCGGAATGCCGGCAGCAACCGCCTTCTTGATCGCAGGACCAAGGGCCGAGGCATCCGGAATCGAAACGACGAGGCCGGTCGGCTTCTGCGCGACCGCAGCATCGATCAACTGGCTCATCGCCACCATGTCGAACGTCTCGGGCGCGCGATATTCCACCTGGATACCCTGATCCTTGGCGGCGGCGGAAACGCCGTTCTTCACCACCGACCAGAAGCCGTCATTGGCCTGGCCGTGGCTGACGACGATGACGCGCGTCTGCGCGCTTGCAGCGGCCACCGAACCAATCAGCGCGGCAGCAGCAATCATGAGTTTCGATTTGAGCGTCACGAATTCCTCCCTCGGAACACGGATCCCCGACCGACCACCGGCGGGATTCGTCTGGTTGTCCACAAGCCCCGCCAACGGTCACCGGCGCGGGAATGCGGCGCATGTCCTCCCAACCGGTACCTTGCCTGAAATCAGATAAGTAAAACCGATTGAATTATGTTTGGAACATTTGTTCCATTCTTGCTAACGCTTGTCAAGTGCGTCACAACAGTCGAAAGGAGGCATCATGTCAAACGCAAATGCCCAACCTGTTGCCGGCGAATCGTCGGTTGAGCCGCCACGCGACGTCGAGGCCCTGCGCAAGCTGATCATGGCCCGGCGCGACCAGATGCCCCGTCGGCTTCTTCAGGTGGCGACGTTTGCTGTGGACAATACCAGCGAGATGGCCTTCGGAACGGCCGCCGGCATCGCTCAGTCCATTGATGTCCAGCCCTCGACGCTGGTGCGCTTTGCCCAGTCGCTGGGCTACAGCGGCTTTTCCGAATTGCAGGCCCTGTTCCGCGACCACATGCGCGGCTCCTGGCCGGACTATAACGACCGCCTGCGCGGCCTCCGCGAATCCGGTCCTGTCGATGGGATGCTGGAAGGCTTCGCCCGCGCCTCGATCCAGTCGATCGAGCGGTTGACAGCCACGCTCTCCCATGACGATCTCGCCCGGGCGATTGCGCTGCTTGCCGGCGCCGAGACGATCTTTCTCGTCGCTGCACGGCGCGCTTATCCGGTATCAAGTTACCTCAATTATGCATTGGGACGCCTGGGGCTGAAGTGCATGATGATCGACCACACGGGGCTGATGGGACCGGAAACCGTCGCCTTCGCCGGCCCACGCGATGTTGTCCTCGCCATCAGCTTCACGCCCTACACGACCACCACGGTCGATCTTGCCGGCCTCGCCCATGATCGGGGTGTGCCGCTCATCGCGATCACCGATTCATCGTTCTCGCCGCTGGTTCCTCGATCAACCGTATGGCTGGAGGTGGTCGAAACGAGCCATGCCGCATTCCGCCCGCTTGCCGCCTCAATGACGCTGGCGATGACCCTTGCCGCCGGCGCGGCGGAAGTCCGCGCCGACACGGCCACAGCGGATAGAAACAAATAACCTCAGACTTTGACCGCCTGCCCGCTGAAGCAGGATTCCGTGGCCGCATCGGCCAGAATCTGGGCTTTCAGCCCGTCCAGCCCCGAAGGCGAGGGCGCCTCCCCGGTGTCAATGGCCCGCACGAACGCCGCAAGCTCCAGCCGATAGGCATCCGCATAGCGTTCGAGGAAGAAGTTCTGCACCGGGTCGGCCAGAACCCCGCCCGCGGTCGCCACTTCGACCGTCGTGTTGTGCACATTGCCCGCGCGAACCATGCCACCGGAGCCATGCACCTCGATGCGTTGGTCGTAGCCATAGGTCGCCCGGCGCGAGCAGGAAATCTGGCAGATCCTGCCCGAAGCCGTCTTGAGCAGCACGGCAGCCGTATCGACATCCCCCGCCTTGCCGATGGCCGGATCGACAATCGCCGAACCGACGGCGTGAACCTCCACCGGATCCTCACCGAGCAGGAAGCGCGCCATATCGAGATCATGGATCATCATGTCGCGGAAAAGACCACCCGAGCGCGCGACATATTCTGCCGGCGGCGGCGAGGGATCACGCGACAGGATCGTCACGAGTTCGACTTTGCCGACAGCCCCCGCCTCGATGCGACGTTTCACTTCGGCAAAGTTGGGGTCGAACCGGCGGTTAAAGCCGATCATCAACGGCTTGCCGGCCGCATCCACCGTCTTGAGGCAAGCGCGAATGCGGTCCGAGGAGAGGTCCACCGGCTTTTCGCAGAACACGGCCTTGCCGGCCCTCACGCCCGCCTCGATCAGGTCGGCATGCATATCGGTCGGCGTGCAGATGACGATGGCATCAATGTTCGGATCGGCCAAAATGGCGTCGATGCTGCGCACCGCGGAATCGGTAGCAGCCGCCAGCGATTCGGCTGCCGCAGCCTGCGCATCCGCCACGGCGACCAGCCGCGTTCTGGGGTTGGCAACAACGTTCCCGCCGTGAATGCGACCGATGCGCCCCGCGCCCAACAGCCCGACCCTGATCATGCTTCGCTCCGCTTCTGATCTGATTTCACAATAATGAATGTTTTTTCCATTTGACGCAATAATGGAATTTTTGTTTCATGCGCCATTCGCTTTGCGCAAAAGGCAGATGCCGGGCCGCTCGCCGGCGAGGGACATCACCATGGACAAATCACCACGCAGCCTGGCAGGCAAGGTCGCTGTCGTCACCGGCGGAACGCAAGGCGTGGGCGAGGCCATCGCCCGCGAGCTCGTTGCGCGCGATCTGGCGGGCCTCGTCATCTGCGGACGGCAGGCCGACCGGGGCGAGACAGTGGCCGCCGAATTGAACAAGGCCGGTTGCAAGACCCTGTTCGTCCGTGCCGACCTTGCACGGACCGAGGATGCCCAGGCGGTCGTTCGCGCGTGCGATGCCCGGTTCGGACGCATCGACGTGCTGGTCAACGCCGCCGGGATCACCGATCGCGGCAACATCTTCGACACGTCCCCCGAGCTGTTTGACCGGATGTTCGCGGTCAATGTGCGTGCCCCGTTCTTCATGATGCAGGAGGCTGTGAAGATCATGGCGCGCGAGAAGATCGCGGGCTCGATTGTCAACATCCAGTCCATGTCGGCCAATGGCGGCCAGGCATTTATCTCGGCCTATTGTGCATCCAAGGGCGCCCTCGCGATCCTGACCAAGAACACCGCGAATGCGCTGCTGAACTACCGCATCCGCGTCAACGGCCTCAACATCGGCTGGATGGCGACTCCCGGCGAGGACCGGATCATGAAGACCTACCACAACGCCGCCGACAACTGGCTGGAGGAGGCGGAAAAGTCACGCCCCTTCGGTCGCCTGATCGATCCTGGCGAAGTCGCCCGTGCGGTGGCCTATCTCGCATCGGACGAGTCCGGTTTGATGACGGGGTCCAATATCGATTTTGATCAGAGCGTGACCGGCGCATCTGACGCGCCGCTCAAACGGGACGTGTAAGTCATGGCCAACCCCACGCTTGATGTCATCACCATCGGTCGCTCGTCAGTCGATCTTTATGGCCAGCAGATCGGCGGGCGCCTGGAGGATATGGCCAGCTTCTCGAAAGCTGTTGGCGGCTGCCCGGCCAACATTGCAATTGGCACAGCGCGGCTCGGCCTGAAATCCGCTCTTGTCTCCCGCGTCGGCGACGAACACATGGGCCGCTTCATTCGCGAGCAACTCGCACGCGAGGGCGTGAACACCGACGGGCTGAAAACCGATCCCAAACGGCTCACCGCGCTGGTCATTCTCGGCGTGCGCGACGACAAGACCTTTCCGCTAATCTTCTATCGTACCGATTGCGCCGATGCGGCGCTCGATGAAAGCGACATCGACGAGGATTTCATCGCTTCGGCGAAAGCCATTGTCGTCACCGGAACGCATTTTTCAAAGCCGAATTCTGCGGCAGCGCAGATGAAGGCGATCCAACTGGCCAAAAAGCATGGCCGCAAGGTGGTGTTCGATGTCGATTATCGCCCCAACCTCTGGGGGCTTGCCGGTCATGGTGACGGCGAGAGCCGCTATATCAAATCCGATCAGGTAACATCTCATCTCGCGCCGATCCTGCCGCTCTGCGATCTCATTGTTGGCACCGAGGAGGAACTGGCGATTGCCGGCGGTTCCGAGGATACGCTGGAGACGATCCGGAATATCCGCGCGATCTCGAAGGCCACCATTGTCTGCAAGCGCGGGCCAATGGGCTGCGTCGTCTTTCCGGGCGCGATCCCCGATGACATCGAGAAGGGCGAGCGCGGCCCCGGTTTCCCGGTCGAAGTCTACAACGTTCTGGGCGCAGGCGACGCGTTCATGTCCGGGTTCCTGCGCGGCTGGCTGCGGGATGAACCCACCGCCACCTGCTGCGCCTATGCCAATGCCTGCGGCGCCTTTGCCGTCTCGCGGCTCCTCTGCGCGCCGGAAATCCCGACTTTCGAGGAATTGCAGTTTTTCCTCAGGAACGGTTTGCCCCATCGCGCCCTGCGCAAGGACGAAACGATCAACCAGATCCACTGGGCGACGACACGCCGCGTCGGCCCCGGTTCGCTGCGTGCCTTTGCCATCGACCATCGGTCGCAACTCGAAGCTCTGGCTGATAAATGCGGCGCCGACCGTACGCGCATTGCCGATTTCAAGCGCCTCGCCGTGGAAGCAACGGCGCGCGTGGCGAACGGGCGCACAGGCTTCGGCATGTTGCTCGACGGCACCTATGGCCGCGAAGCGCTGTTTCGTGCCGCCGATCACCCGTTCTGGATCGGCCGGCCCGTGGAAAAGCCGGGGTCCCGCCCGCTCGACTTCGACCTTGAGAATCAGGGTTCGCTCGGCGCGCATCTTGCCGAATGGCCGGTAACGCAGACCATCAAATGTCTTGCCTTCTATCATCCGGATGACGACGCCGACATGAAGGTCCGCCAGCAGCGCGAATTGATGCGCGTGCAGGATGCGGCGCGCGCCACCGGCAAGGAAGCGATGATCGAGATCATCGCCGGCAAGAACGGACCGCTGGATGAGACCACCATCGCCCGCGCACTCGCGGAACTTTACGCCATCGGCCTGAAGCCCGACTGGTGGAAGCTGGAACCGCAGGCGAGCGCCAAAGCCTGGGCGGCGATCGATGCCGTGATCGAGACGAACGATCCCCACTGCCGGGGCGTCGTGATGCTCGGGCTTGAAGCCCCCGCCGAGGCCCTGGCCGCAGCTTTCCGCGTCTCTGCCGCCGCACGCAGCGTGCGCGGCTTTGCCGTGGGACGCACCCTTTGGGCCAAGCCGGCGGAGGACTGGCTCTCCGGAGCCATCTCCGATCAGCAAGCCATTGACCGCATGGCTTCGAATTTTGCTACGCTTGTCGCGGCCTGGGACGGGAGAACCACATGACCACGATCCGCCTCACGATGGCGCAGGCGCTTGTGAAGGCGCTCGCTGCGCAGTTCACGTTGATTGACGGTGTGAAAACGCCGCTCTTTGCCGGCGTATGGGCGATTTTTGGCCATGGCAACGTCGCCGGCCTCGGCGAGGCACTGCATGGCGCACGCGATGTGCTGCCGACCTTTCGCGCCCACAACGAGCAGGGCATGGCGCATGCAGCGATTGCTTTTGCCAAAGCATCGCGCCGCCGCCGCATGATGGCCTGCACCACCTCGATCGGCCCCGGTGCCACCAACATGGTCACTGCCGCAGCAGTGGCCCATGTGAACCGCCTGCCCCTGCTGCTTCTGCCCGGCGACGTCTTCGCTAACCGGCGTCCCGACCCGGTGTTGCAGCAGATTGAGGATTTTGGTGATGGCACAGTGAGCGCGAACGACTGTTTCCGCCCCGTTTCACGGTATTTCGACCGCATTACCCGGCCTGAACAGCTCATTCCGGCCTTTAATCGCGCCATGCAGGTTCTCACCGACCCCGCCGATTGCGGCCCCGTGACCCTCGGGCTCTGTCAGGATACGCAAGCAGAAGCCTACGATTATCCGGAGAGTTTCTTTGCGGAGAAGGTCTGGACATCCCGCCGCCCGCGCGCCGATGCGGCGGAACTGGCAGACGCCGTTGCCGCGCTGAAGGCAGCGACAAAGCCCTTCATCGTCGCCGGCGGCGGTGTGCTTTATTCAGAAGCCGAAAAAGCGTTGCTCGCCTTTGCAAAGGCCCGCGGCATTCCGGTGGGCGAAACCCAGGCCGGAAAATCGTCGATGCCGGCGAAAAGCCCGCTGGCGCTGGGTGCCATCGGCGTCACTGGCACCGGCGCGGCGAATGCAATGGCTGCAGACGCCGATGTGGTGCTGGCCATCGGCACCCGGTTACAGGATTTCACCACCGGCTCCTGGGCGCTGTTCAAGAACCCCAGCCGCACGATCATCGGCCTCAATGTGCAGCCCTTCGATGCGGGCAAGCATCGCGCCCTGCCGCTCGTCGCCGATGTGCAGGCGGGATTGCGCGATCTTGCCCGTGCGCTCGGCGACTGGAAGGCCCCCGCCGCCTGGACGGCCCGCGCGGCAAAAGAAAAGACTGACTGGCTTGAAACCGCATCGCGCTACCTTGCACCCGGCAACGCCCGCCTGCCCTCGGATGCGCAGGTGCTCGGTGTCGTGCAGGCTCAGGCACGGCCATCGGATGTCGTGGTCTGCGCCGCGGGCGGTTTGCCGGGCGAAATGCACAAGCTCTGGCAGTCGGGCGCGCCTGGCGGCTACCATATGGAATACGGCTATTCCTGCATGGGGTATGAGATTGCCGGCGGCCTCGGCGTCAAGATGGCTGATCCCGCCCGCGAGGTCTTCGTGCTTGTTGGCGACGGCTCGTATCTCATGATGAATTCCGAACTCGCGACCTCTGTGATGCTCGGGCAGAAAATCACGGTCGTGCTGCTCGATAATCGCGGCTACGGCTGCATCAACCGTTTGCAGATGGGCACGGGCGGGGCCAACTTCAACAACCTGCTTGAGCACACCCGGCATGAGACGCTGCCCGACATCGACTTTGCAAAACATGCCGCCGCGCTTGGTGCGCGGGCGAGCAGGGTGAAGGATCTCGACGGATTGGCCGCCGCCCTGCGCGGCGCCCGCCGGGCCAGGCAATCGACCGTCATCGTGATCGACACCGACCCGCTGAAATCGACCGATGCTGGCGGGCACTGGTGGGATGTCGCCGTGCCGGAAGTTTCGGCGCGGACCGAGGTCAAGACCGCCCGTGCGAACTATGAAAAGGCTGTAAGACAGCAGAGGATCGGGGATTGATTATCGGCAGCTTCGCCCCCCAACATGAACGGAAACGCGGCTTGCGAACCTCGCAACCGGAATGACAGGTAGAGAAGCAATGACCATTCGCATCGGCGCCAACCCCATTGGTTGGTCCAACGACGACATGCTCGAAATCGGTGGCGAAACCCCGCTGGAAACCTGCCTGGCAGAAGCGCGCGAGGCGGGCTTCGTCGGCATGGAACTGGGCAACAAATTCCCGCGCGAGGCCGGCGCGTTGAAAGCCGCACTCGCACCCTTCGGCATGGCCTGTATCGGCGGCTGGCATTCGGTGGAACTGCTGAAACGCGATGCGAAAGAGGAATTTCGTCTCGCAAAAGCCCACCGCGACTTGCTCAGGGCTATGGGAACCAGCGTGTTCATTGTTGCGGAAACCTCGAACGCCATCCACGGCGACCGCTCAAAGCCACTCAGCCAGCGCCCCACCATGGCCGCGGGCGACTGGGCAGCCTATGGCGCGCGCATGACCGATTTCGCCGCCATGCTGGCCGATGAAGGCCTGATCCTCTGCTACCATCACCACATGGGCACGATTGTCGAAACCCGCGAGGACATCGCCCGTTTCATGGATGCCTGCGGCAAGCCCGTGAACCTCCTGCTCGACACCGGCCACGCCACCTGGGGCGGGTCCGACCCGGCGGAACTCGCGCGCAGCTACCGTCCGCGCATCACCCATGTGCATTGCAAGGATGTGCGCCCTGCTGTGATCGCCGAGGCCAAGGCCGGCAACTGGTCCTTCCTCGATTCCATCCTCGGCAAGGGCGATGCACTCGGCACCTACACCGTGCCCGGCGATGGCGCAGTGGATTATGTCGCCGTATTCAAGGAATTGCCGGGCTATTCTGGCTGGGTCGTCGTCGAGGCGGAGCAGGATCCAAAGAAGGCAAACCCGCTTGCCTACGCGAAAAAGGGTGTTGCCAATCTCAAGCGCTTCCTCGCCGAGGCGGGCCTCAAATGAGCACACTTCTGCGCCATCCTGCCGCCACCAACCCCGTCCATGCGATCACGCCGGAAAACGCCGGCTGGACCTATGTCGGCTTTGAACTGCACGATCTCGCTCCCGGCGCAGCCATCAGCGCTGAAACCGGCGGGCGCGAGGTCTGCATCGTTATTGTAACCGGCAAAGCCCGCATTGCAGTTGGCAAAGAGGATTTCGGCACGCTTGGCGCACGGACGGACGTGTTCGAGGGCAGCCCCTGGTCGGTCTACGCACCGGCGAAGGCAACATACAGCGTGACCGCCGAAACCGCTTGCGAGATCGCAATCTGCTCGGCGCCGGCCAGGGGCGATAAGCCCGCCCGCCTGATCACGCCGGACGAGGTGGGCCAGGAAACCCGTGGGCAAGGAACCAACACCCGTTACGTCCGCAACATCCTGCCCGATACCTCGCCCATCGCCGAAAGCCTGCTGGTTGTCGAGGTCATCACGCCCGGCGGCAACTGGTCGTCCTATCCGCCGCACAAGCACGACACCGATGATTTCCCCAACGAGACCTATCTTGAGGAAACCTATTATCACCGGCTCAAACGTGGCAGCGGCTTTGGCTTCCAGCGCGTCTATACCGACGATGGCAGCCTGGATGAGACGATGGCCTTCGGTCATCGGGATGTTGTTTTGGTGCCGAAGGGCTATCATCCGGTCGGCGCGCCGCATGGATTCGATCTCTACTATCTCAACGTCATGGCCGGTCCGCGCCGGGCATGGAAATTCTCCTTTCCGAAAGACCATGCCTTCCTGACATGGTGAGGGTTTGATGGACGGTTTCTACGATCTTCTGATCATCGGCGGCGGCGTCAACGGCTGCGGCATCGCCCGCGATGCGGCGGGGCGCGGCCTGTCGGTGGCCCTGTTCGAACAGAACGATCTTGCATCCGGAACATCATCCGCATCGACCAAGCTGATCCATGGCGGCTTGCGCTATCTCGAATATTACGAGTTCCGGCTGGTCCGCGAGGCGCTGATGGAACGCGAGGTGCTGTGGCGAATGGCGCCGCACATCATCTGGCCCCTGCGCTTCGTGCTGCCCTACCAGAAAGGTCTGCGCCCGCTCTGGCTCATCCGGCTTGGACTGTTCCTTTACGACCACATCGGCGGGCGCAAGCTGCTTCGTTCGACGCGGATGCTGGACCTGAAGCGCGCTTCCGCCGGTCGGCCGCTGAAGCCCGAATTCCACCGCGCCTTTGAGTATTCCGACTGCTGGGTGGAAGATAGCCGCCTCGTCGCGCTGAACGCCCGCTCTGCCGCCGAACTTGGAGCCCGCATCGAAACCCGCGCGAAGGTCATCGCAGCAAGCCGTGATGCCTCGGGGTGGACCGTGACCGTGGAAAAGGCCAATGGCACGCGGCAAACAGCGCGGGGCCGCATCCTCATCAACGCTGCGGGCCCCTGGGTGGGCGAAGTGCTCGGCCATCTTGGCCCGGTAAGTACAACGGCCTCGGTCCGTATGGTCCAGGGCAGCCACATCGTCATTCCCCGTCTCTTCGACCACAAGCGTGCCTACATCTTCCAGAATGCGGACAACCGCATCATCTTCGCCATTCCCTACGAGCGCGACTTCACGCTGATCGGCACCACGGACCGCGACTACAAGGGCGATCCGGCGGCAGTGGCCGCGACCGAGGGCGAGGTCCGTTATCTTTGCGATGCGGCCAGCGAGTATTTTGAAATGGCCATTCGCCCCGAGGATGTCGTCTGGACCTATTCGGGCGTGCGTCCGCTCTATGACGATGGCGCATCAAAGGCACAGGAAGCGACACGCGATTATGTGCTGAAGCTGGACGAACACGAGGGCAAGGCTCCGCTCCTGTCAATATTCGGCGGCAAGATCACCACCTACCGACGCCTTGCGGAAGAGGCGCTCGAGAAGCTCGGGGACCACCTTGCCCCCGAAGTGCAGGCGAAAAAGGGCTGGAGCGGCCAAAAACCCCTGCCCGGCGGCGATTTCCCCGTCTCCGGATATCAGCACCTCGTTTATCGCCTGCGCACAGAATATCGCTTCCTGTCATCTTCCACGGCCCAACGGCTTGTGCGCGCCTATGGCACGGATGCGCTGAATATCGTGGCCGGCGCCCGCACCACAGCCGACCTCGGCCAGCATTTCGGTGCGGACCTCTACGAACGTGAGGTGATCCACCTCATCGAGACCGAATGGGCCCGTTCGGCTGCCGATATTCTCTGGCGGCGCAGCAAGCTCGGATTACGCCTGACTGCTGCCGAAGCCGATGCTCTCAACAGTTTCGTAATCTTAAGAACAAATCACGGCGGCTGACGAAAGCCGGTTACAGTTTTTAGTAATTGCATCCGTGCAAAACCACATCTGTGGCAAGGAGCCGGGTGCGGAATTTCGAGGAATGCGGTTTGGTCATGCCCTTCCCCGGGAAGGCCAGTCCAGTCCTGTTCCCGCGCTCGAAGGAAAGCGAATGACCGGCATCAATACTGCGTGGCGCAAACTTGAACGCCATGCCCGACAGATCGAAAAGACCACGCTCCGCGAGAAATTCGCCAGCGATCCCAATCGTTTCGCCCGCCTGTCCCTGAAGGCTGAAGGCCTGCTGCTCGACTATTCCAAGAACCGGCTCGACCGTCGCACTCTTCGCTTGCTGACCGGTCTTGCCGAAGCGAGTGGACTTGCGGCGGCGCGCGATGCCATGTTCGCCGGCGGCACCATCAACACCACCGAAGGCCGCGCGGTACTCCACACAGCCCTGCGCAACCTGTCCGGCACGCCTGTTTTCGTGAATGGCAAGGACGTGATGCCGGAGGTTGCCGCCGAGCGCGCGCGCTGCGGCGAATTTGCCGAAGCCATCCGCTCCGGCGCCATCAGGGCGGCCAATGGCAAGCCGTTCACCGATGTCGTCAACATTGGCATCGGCGGCTCGGATCTGGGCCCCGCCATGGTCGCCCGCGCGCTCTCGCCCTATGCCTTGAAGCGCATCCGCTCGCATTTCGTCTCGAATGTCGATGGCGCCGACATCGCCGATACAATTGCAAGGCTTGACCCTGCAACCACGCTGGTGCTGGTCTCTTCCAAGACCTTCACCACCCAGGAAACGATGATGAATGCCCGCTCGGCCCGCGCCTGGATCGCGGATGCGCTGGGCGAGGCGGCGGTCGGCACCCATTTCGCCGCCATCTCCACCAACATGCCCGGCACTGCCGCCTTCGGCATCAATGCGTCCCGCGTGTTCCGCTTCTGGGATTGGGTGGGCGGACGTTATTCGGTCTGGTCCGCCATTGGTCTGCCGGTGATGATCGCCATCGGCGCCAAGAATTTTGAAGCGATGCTGGCCGGCGCCCACGCCATTGATCGGCACTTTGCTGAAAAGCCCTTTCAGAAGAACCTGCCCGTGCTGATGGCGCTGATCGGCGTCTGGTATCGCGATGTGCTCGGGTTTTCGACGCAGGCCGTCCTGCCCTATGAACAACGTCTTGCCCGATTTCCCGCCTATCTCCAGCAACTGGACATGGAATCAAACGGCAAGAACGTGAAGAAGGACGGAACCCCGGTGGACCATGCCACCGGCCCGGTTGTCTGGGGCGAACCAGGCACCAACGGCCAGCACGCCTTCTTCCAGCTGATCCATCAGGGCACGGATGTCATCCCGTGCGATTTTCTGGTGGGCGCAGAACCGGTGAAGGCCGACGCTGCCCATCATCAGGCGCTCGTTGCCAACTGCCTCGCCCAAACCGAAGCGCTGATGCGCGGCCGGACGCTGGAGGAAGCAACCGCGCAACTGGCCGCGCAGGGGCTCGACGCCAAGGCCGTCGCAGCGCTCGCTCCGCACAAGGTTTTTCCGGGCAACCGTCCGACCAATACGCTTGTCTACCGCCAACTGGACCCGGCGACCATGGGCAAGCTGATCGCCCTCTACGAGCACAAGGTGTTCGTGCAGGGCGTCATCTGGGGGATCAATTCCTTCGATCAGTGGGGCGTCGAACTGGGCAAGGAACTCTGCGCCCGGCTGATGCCCGTCGTCTCCGGCGAAAAGACCACCGAGGGGCTTGACGCCTCGACGGCGGGCCTCGTCGCCCACATTCGGACAGCATCAAAACGACCCGCCGGGCCAGGCGGGAAAACCGGGGTTTGAGGGGAATTGCGTATGAAATCCGCATTGAAAATGAAGCCCGCTGTGAACGATGATCAACGCCTGCCGGGCGAAAAGCCCGATCCCGCCCATGTTGCCCTGTTCCGAAAGGCCATCGAGGCCAAGCTGAACTACGCTGTCGGCAAGGACCGTTCAGTTGCGTCCGAACGCGACTGGTTCCTCGCCACCACCCTTGCCGTGCGCGACAAGATCGTCGATGGCTGGATGGAATCGACGCGTGAGACGCGCGCTTCGGGCCGCAAGCGGGTCTATTACCTCTCGATGGAATTCCTCATCGGTCGCCTGCTGACCGACGCGCTGAACAACCTCGGCGTGACGGATATTGTTCGTTCGGCCCTGTCCGAACTCAATGTCGATCTTGAAATCCTGAAAGAGGTCGAACCGGATGCCGCGCTCGGCAACGGCGGCCTTGGGCGCCTTGCCGCCTGTTTCATGGAATCCATGGCGACACTCTCGGTCGCGGCCTACGGCTATGGCATCCGCTATGACCACGGCTTCTTCCGCCAGCAGATCAAGAACGGCTGGCAGGAGGAATATCCCGAGGACTGGCTGTGGTTCGGCAATCCGTGGGAGTTCGAGCGTCCCGAGGCGCAGTATAACATCGGCTTTGGCGGCGCGCTGAACGCCGGCGCCGGTGACGAACCGCGCGCCCAGGTCTGGAAGCCCGCCGAAATCATCAAGGCCATCGCCTATGACACCCCGGTGGTCGGCTGGCGTGGCAAGCATTTCAACACCCTGCGCCTCTGGCGCGCTCGCACGCCCGAACCGCTGCGCCTCGACGCCTTCAACCAGGGCGACTACCTCGCGGCCCTGTCGAGCCGCGTCCGCGCTGAAGCCATCTCGAAAATCCTCTATCCTTCGGATGCGACCCCCGCAGGGCAGGAACTGCGCCTCAGGCAGGAGTACTTCTTCGTCTCCGCCTCGTTGCAGGATCTCGTCCGCCGCCATATCTCGCAGCAGGGGGACATCCACACCCTCGGCCAGAAGGTGGCGATCCAGATGAACGATACGCATCCGGCCATCGCGGTGGCCGAACTGATGCGCATTCTCGTCGATCTCAACGACGTCAACTGGAAGGACGCCTGGAAGATCACGCAGGAAGCGCTGGCCTACACCAACCACACGCTGATGCCAGAAGCGCTGGAAAGCTGGCCGGTGCCGCTGATGGAACGCCTGCTGCCGCGCCACATGCAGATCATCTATCTCATCAACGCCGACCATCTCGAAGCGCTGCGCAAGCAGGGCAAGAGTGATCCCGGCCTGATGGCCTCGGTCTCGCTGATCGACGAGCATAACGGTCGCCGTGTGCGCATGGGACATCTCGCCTTCGTCGGCTCCCATGCGGTAAACGGCGTGTCGGCGCTGCACTCGGACCTGATGAAGCAGACCGTGTTCCACGACCTGCACTCGGTCTACCCGGACCGCATCCGCAACAAGACCAACGGCATCACCTTCCGCCGCTGGCTGATGGAGGCGAACCCGGCCCTCACCCGCGCCCTTGTCGAGGCAGCGGGCGTTGAGGTGCTCGACAATCCGGAAAAGCTGACGCACATCCTGCCGCTGGCTGACGATGCGGGCTTCCAGGCCAAGCTTGAGCGCATCCGCTATGCCAACAAGGTCAAGCTCGGCAAGCTCATCAACGACCGGCTTGGCTTCAAGGTTGATCCGGCGGCGATGTTCGACGTCCAGATCAAACGCATCCATGAATACAAGCGCCAGTTGCTCAACCTGCTGGAGACAGTCGCGCTCTACAATTCCATCCGCGCCAATCCCTCGGGTGACTTTGTGCCGCGCGTGAAGATCTTCGCCGGCAAGGCGGCGCCGAGCTATCACATGGCCAAGCTCATCATCAAGCTGGCCAACGACATCGCCCGCATCGTCAACAACGATCCGACCGTGCGGGGCCTGCTCAAGGTCGCCTTTATCCCGAACTACAATGTCAGCCTCGCCGAGAGCATCATTCCGGCCGCTGACCTGTCGGAGCAGATCTCCACTGCGGGCACCGAAGCCTCGGGCACCGGCAACATGAAGCTTGCCCTCAACGGTGCCCTGACCATCGGCACGCTCGACGGCGCCAATGTGGAAATGCGTGAGCATGTGGGGGCCGAGAACTTCTTCATCTTCGGCATGAAAGCCGACGAGGTGGAAGCCCGCCGCGCGCAAGGCATCTCCGGCGTGCCAGCTATCAACGCCTCGCCCTGGCTGAGCCAGGTGCTGGATTCGCTGGCGAGCGGCGTCTTCTCCCCGGAAGATCCGAACCGCTACCGCGAACTCGTCGATGTGCTGCGCAACTACGACCACTACATGCTCTGCGCCGACTTCGACAGCTACTACACCACCCAGCGCCAGATCGACGCTCTCTGGACTGACAAGGCCGAGTGGTGGAAGAAATCGATCAACAACACCGCGCGAATGGGCTGGTTCTCATCCGACCGCACGATCCGCGAATACGCCTCCGACATCTGGCACGCGGAAACGCGAGCCTGAGATCGGCGGAACCGGAAACGGGAATGAGACGAAGGGGCGGATTGTCCGCCCCTTTTCGTTGCGAGGAACGCCGCGTGAGCGGCGACCCATAGAACCGACGGTTCGCCGAGCCGTTGCGAGGGATGCCGCGTGAGCGGCACCACTATTACGTCCCGCAGAAGGTCCTGAACCGGCGATCATGGCCGGCAAGCGGAGCTGCATAACCGTCCTTCCCAGCCTGCTCGGTGAAGGGCTGGTCAAGGACGCCCGCCAAGGCCACCAGCGGCGCAAGATCGCCCTGCCCTTCAGCGGCAGAAATCGCTGCATCCACGAGGTGATTGCGCGGAATATAGAGGGGATTGATTCGGTCCATCGCAGTGGCCCGCATCTCCGGCTCGCCGGCCTCGCGTCCGATCCGCGCACGGTATTGCGCCAGCCAGTCCGGCACCGAGGGCTCACCGTTGAACAGCGCAAGGAACGATGCATCATCGCCACGCACCACGATGGAGAGAAACCGGAACGTCAGCGTGAAATCGGCTTCACCTCGCGCCATTGCCGCGTGAAGATCGCGCACCAGCGCCCCATCCCCTGCCTCTTCGCCGGACAGTCCGAGCTTTGCGCGCATCAGGCTGAGCCATTCCGCCTCGTAGACCGCTGGAAAGCGGTCAAGTTCCGCCGTCAGTTCGGCAATGGCCTGCTGTTCGTCCGGCCCGACAAGTCCGATCAGCGTTTCCGCAAGCCTGGCGAGATTCCAGTGCGCGATCAGCGGCTGGTTGCCGAAGGCGTAGCGCCCGCCCGTATCGATGGAACTGAACACCTGCCCGGGATGGTAGCGGTCGAGAAAGGCGCAGGGACCGTAGTCAATGGTCTCGCCTGCAATCGAGGTGTTATCCGTGTTCATCACGCCGTGAATGAAGCCGATGCTCATCCAGCGCGCGACCAGACGCGCCTGGGCTGCAAGCACCGCGCGAAAGAATCTCAGCGCCGGCTCGACCCCCGCCGCTGCGGGGTAATGCCGTGTGATGGCATAACGGAGAAGCTGCGCCAGCTTTTCCCCATCACCTCGCGCGGCAAAATACTGGAATGTACCCACCCGCAGATGGCTCGACGCCACCCGCGTCAACACCGCACCCGGCACACCCGCGCCATCGCGATAGACATATTCGCCCGTCGCCACCGCCGCGAGCGCCCGCGTCGTCGGAACACCGAGCCTGTGCATGGCTTCGCTGACGAGATATTCGCGCAAGACCGGCCCCAGCGCCGACTTTCCATCCCCGCCGCGCGAGAACGGCGTCGGCCCCGAACCCTTGAGTTGCACGTCGAACCGTTGGCCGTCCGGCGCGACAACCTCGCCGAGCAGCAGGGCTCGCCCGTCACCGAGCCGCGGCGTGAAGCCGCCAAACTGATGTCCGGCATAGACCAGCGCCACCGGATCGGCCCCTTCCGGCACCTGATTTCCTGAAAAAAGCGCTGCCAGCACCGCGTCGCTCACCCCACGCCAGCCAATGCCAAGACGCTCCGCCAGTGCACGGTTGAACAGCAGCAACTGCGGCCCGGGAACCTGCGCCGCCGCCTGACGCACAAAAAAGCCTGCGAGGTCGCGGGCATAACTGTTGTCAAAGCGGAAATCGGGGGCGTCGGGCATGTCGCACTCGCTTCTATTCCCGTAAAGATAAGCACGATCCTTACCGCATACATCCCTGATATCCGGGAAAACGTGCGGACATGCAGCAAAACACTTTCGTAACGGCAAGAGCCGGTTATGCTGTCTTCCGCAAGGTGATTTGTCGTTGGGGGAACCACAGCCTTGCGGGGAAGTGTGCTATGTCTGAACGTGCGTCGACATCGGGGCCTCTGTCCCGCTCTGCAATGGCTTATGTGCTGGCCGGGGGACGCGGCTCGCGGCTGATGGAACTGACAGACCGACGCGCCAAGCCCGCTGTTTACTTCGGCGGCAAGTCACGAATCATCGATTTTGCTCTTTCGAACGCGGTGAACTCAGGCATCCGACGCATCGCGATTGCCACGCAATACAAAGCCCACAGCCTCATCCGCCATCTCCAGCACGGCTGGAACTTCTTCCGAACGGAACGGAACGAGAGCTTCGATGTCCTGCCCGCCTCCCAGCGTGTCTCGGAAGACCGCTGGTATGTTGGCACGGCCGACGCAGTGTACCAGAATCTTGATATCATTCAGGATTACGAACCAAAATACATCATCCTGCTTGCTGGCGACCACATCTACAAGATGGACTACGAGCAGATGCTCCAGCAACATGTGGAGCAGGGCGCAGATGTCACGGTCGGCTGCCTTGAGGTGACGAAGAAAGAGGCCACGGGCTTCGGCGTCATGCATGTGGATGCGACCGATCGCATCCTCGAATTCTACGAAAAACCGAAAAAGCCGCCGACCATGCCGGGCAAACCGGACAAGTGCCTGGCTTCCATGGGCATCTATGTCTTCAACACGGATTTTCTGGCGGACCAGCTCAACCGCGATGCGGAGGATGTCAATTCCAGCCATGATTTCGGCAAGGATATTATCCCCTACATCGTCAAGCACGGGAAAGCAGTGGCGCATCATTTCTCCCGCTCCTGTGTGCGCTCGGAGCACGAAACGACCGCTTACTGGCGCGATGTCGGCACGCTGGATGCGTATTGGGCCGCCAATATCGACCTGACCGATGTCGTGCCGGAACTCGACCTCTACGACCGCAACTGGCCGATCTGGACCTATGGCGAGATCACCCCGCCGGCCAAATTCGTGCACGACGAGGACGGACGCCGGGGCTATGCGGTGTCCTCACTCGTCTCTGGCGGTTGCATCGTCTCCGGTGCGCGGCTGAAACGCTCGTTGCTGTTCACCGGCGTTCATGCCCATTCCTATGCGCAGATCGAGGGCGCGGTAATCATGCCCTATGCCGAGGTGGGCCGTCACGCCCGGCTCAAGAACGTCATCGTCGATCGCGGCGTGCGCATTCCGGAAGGGTTGGTGGTGGGCGAGGACCCCGAGCTTGACGCCCGCCGCTTCCGTCGTTCGGAGAACGGCATCTGTCTGATTACCGAACGGATGATTGCTGGCCTCAGGAGCAGAGCGGGATGAACGCTGCGGCCAGCATCAAGGCCCTGTCAGTCGCCTCGGAAGTCTTTCCGCTGATCAAGACCGGTGGGCTCGCGGACGTTGCGGGCGCTTTGCCGCTGGCATTGTCGCGGGCTGGCGTTGCCGTACGCACCCTTCTGCCTTGTTACCCCGTTGTGCGGGAAAAGGTGAAGAAGGCGGTCCTTGAACACGAATTTCCCGAGTTCTTTGGCGGCAAGGCCAGGATTCTTTCGGCGCGGTTCAACGAGATCGACCTGCTGCTGCTGGAAGCGCCACATCTCTATGATCGACCCGGCAATCCCTACACGATGCCGGACGGCGCAAACTGGCCGGACAATGCCCTGCGCTTTGCCGCACTTGGCCGCGCTGCTGCCTCCATCGGCCAGGGACTGCTGAAAGGTTGGCAGCCCGACATCGTTCATGCCCACGACTGGCAGGCCGGGCTCACGCCCGCCTATCTTGTCTATGATGGCGGCCCACGCCCGAAGACGGTGATGACCGTGCATAACCTAGCCTTTCAGGGTCAGTTTCCCCCCGAAATGCTGGGTCGTCTCGGCCTGCCTCCGCATGCATGGCGGCTGGATGGCGTCGAGTACTATGGCACTATCGGCTATCTGAAATCCGGCTTGCAGTTTGCCGACCATATCACCACCGTGTCCCCTACTTACGCGGCGGAAATCCGTGGACCGGACGCCGGAATGGGGCTGGATGGGCTGCTCAACGTCCGGACGCGCGACCTTTCCGGCATCATCAACGGCATCGATACCCGCATCTGGGATCCGGCCAGGGACGATGCACTGGAATCGACCTTCGATACCGACAATTTCGGCGCGCGCTGGCTCAACAAGACGGCGCTTCAGGAGCGCATGGGTCTCGACCGCTCGGATGATGCTCTGCTCTTCGGCATCATTTCGCGCCTGTCCTGGCAGAAGGGGCTCGACCTCGTGCTTCAGGCCTTGCCGACCATCATAAGGCTTGGCGGGCAGGTCGCGCTGCTGGGGGCGGGCGACACCAACCTCGTTGAGGGGTTCCGCGCGGCGATGGGGCAATATCCAGGCCGGATTTCCTGTGAATTCGGCTTTGACGAGAACCTTGCACATCAGATTCAGGCCGGCAGCGACGCCATTCTGGTGCCATCGCGCTTCGAGCCATGCGGGCTGACCCAGCTTTGCGCCCTGCGCTATGGTGCAGTGCCGATTGTCGCGCGTGTCGGCGGGTTGGCCGATACCATCATCGATGCGAACGAGATGGCACTTGGCGCCGGCGTCGCCACGGGCATCCAGTTCTTCCCCGTCACGCTGGATGCCTTCACCGATGCCCTTCAGCGCGCGGCCGGGCTCTATGCCCGCCCGGATGACTGGCAGTTGTTGCAGACGAACGGCATGAACGCCGATGTTTCCTGGGCTGGCCCCGCTCGGCGCTATGCGGATCTTTACCGTTCCTTGCTAGGGCGGTGAAACCCGCCACACTTCTTCGGAATTTGCCATGATCGAGACCGTCGCCACCACCCCCTTCACCGACCAGAAGCCGGGCACCTCCGGCCTGCGCAAGAAGGTGCCGGTGTTCCAGACGCCACATTACATCGAGAACTTCGTCCAGTCGATTTTCGACAGTCTCGAAGGCTTTGCGGGCAAGACGCTGGTGGTTGGCGGCGATGGCCGTTACTTCAACCGCGAGACGATCCAGACGGTCATCCGCATGGCGGCGGCAAATAGCTTTGGCCGCGTCCTGACCGGCAAGGGTGGTATTCTCTCCACCCCCGCCGCCTCGAATGTGATCCGGCAGTACAAGGCCTTCGGCGGCATCATCCTTTCAGCGAGCCACAACCCCGGCGGACCGGACGGCGACTTCGGCATCAAATACAACATCGGCAATGGCGGCCCGGCGCCGGAGAAGATCACCGACGCCATTTTCGCCCGCACCAAGACGATTTCCGCGTTCAAGACCCTGCGCACGCCCGACTGCGATCTTGACCGGATCGGCTCCGTCAAGGTCGGCGCGATGACGGTCGAGGTGCTCGATCCGGTCGCCGATTACCAGAGGCTGATGGAAAAGCTGTTCGATTTCGACCGCATCCGGGCGATGATCAAGGGCGGCTTTTCCTTGCGGTTCGATGCGATGAGCGCCGTCACAGGGCCTTATGGTCACGCCATCCTCGAAGGCGCGCTCGGCGCGCCGAAGGGCAGCGTGCTCAATGGCACGCCCCTGCCCGATTTCGGCCATCACCACCCCGACCCCAACCTCGTCCACTGCAAGCATCTTTACGATCTCGCCTTCTCGAAGGCCGCGCCCGATTTCTGCGCCGCCTCCGATGGCGATGGCGACCGCAACCTGATCATCGGGCGCAACATGTTCGTCACCCCCTCGGACAGCCTGGCGCTGATCGCCGCGAACGCCCGTCTCGCGCCGGGCTATGCCAAGGGGCTGGCCGGCGTCGCCCGTTCCATGCCGACCTCAGGCGCCTCCGACCGGGTGGCGAAGAAACTCGGCATCAATTCCTACGAGACGCCGACCGGCTGGAAATTCTTCGGCAACCTGATGGACGCCGGCCTCGTCACCATCTGCGGCGAGGAATCGGCCGGCACAGGTTCCGATCATGTGCGCGAGAAGGATGGCGTCTGGGCCATCCTGATGTGGCTCAACATTCTGGCTGCGCGCGGCGAGAGCGTTGAAGCCATCGTGAAAAAGCACTGGGCGGAATTTGGCCGCAACTATTACGCCCGCCACGATTTCGAGGAGGTGGCGAGCGATGGCGCCAACGCACTCGTCGATGCCCTGCGCGGCCAGTTGGGCACGCTGAAAGGCAGGACATTCGGTACGCTCAGCGTCGCCAATGCCGATGACTTTGCCTATCATGACCCCGTTGACGGCTCGGACACAGCCAAACAGGGGATCCGCATCCTGTTCGAGGACGGCTCGCGCATCGTCTATCGCCTTTCCGGCACCGGCACCGTGGGCGCCACCCTGCGCGTCTATATCGAGCGTTACGAACCGAACACCGGCAACATCGGGCTGGAAACCGGCGCCGCCTTGCACGACCTTATTGCCCTTTCCCGCGATATTGCCCGCATCGAGCATTTCACCCAGCGAACCGAACCGAGTGTCATCACCTGATGCAACACCGTCTTGCGCCCGGAAGCCCAGAACCCCTTGGCGTCACGCTGACGCCGACCGGCGTGAATGTGGCGGTCTTTTCGGCGCATGCAACCCGCATTGACCTCTGCCTGTTCGATCTGACCGGAGAGCGGGAACTTGCCCGCATCGCCCTGCCGGAACGGACGGGCGATGTCTGGCATGGCCATGTCGAGGGCGTGCGCGACGGCGCCCGCTACGGCCTGCGCGTCCACGGCCCCTACGAGCCGCAGGCCGGCCACCGCTTCAACCCCTACAAGCTGCTGCTCGATCCCTTCGCAACCGTGATCGACCGGCGTTTCGTGCTCGATCCGGCGATGTGCGGCTATCGGCCCGGCGAATGGGACCTGTCCTTCGACGATACCGACAGCGCCCCCGTGATGCCAAAGGCGATTGTCACTGCGCCGCTCGCACCTGTCATCGCCAGGCGACCCGGCGTGTCCTGGCGCGACACGATCATCTACGAAATGAATGCGCGCGCCTTCACAATGCGCCACCCCGAGGTGCCAGAGGCAATCCGTGGCACCTTCGCCGGGCTTTCCCATCCGGCTGCCATCCGGCACCTCAAGGACCTCGGCGTTACCACCATCGAGGTGATGCCCGCTGCCGCCTGGATCGATGAACGCCATCTGCCCGGCCTCGGGCTTACCAACGCCTGGGGTTACAACCCGGTCGCCTTTCTCGCCCCGGATCCGAAGCTCGCCCCCGGCGGCTGGGCAGAAATCCGCGACTGTGTGGCCGCGCTTCACGCCGCAGGGCTCGAAATGGTGCTCGACGTGGTGCTGAACCACACCGGCGAGAGCGACGAACTCGGCCCCACCATCGCCTTTCGCGGCCTCGACAACGCGAGCTACTACCGCCTGATGCCGCAAAGCCCGGCCCGTTACGTCAACGATATGGGCACCGGCAACTGCCTCGCGCTCGATCGCCCGCCGGTGCTGCGCCTTGCCATGGACGCGCTGCGCACCTGGACCCGTAACACCGGTCTCGACGGCTTCCGTTTCGACCTGGCCACCGCGATGGGCCGCCGCGCCGATGGTTTCGACCCCGCAGCGCCCTTGCTGGAAGCCATCGCGCAGGACCCTGATCTGCGCGGCCTGAAACTGATTGCCGAGCCCTGGGACATTGGCCCGGGCGGCTATCAGGCCGGGCGTTTTCCCCCGGCATTCGCCGAATGGAACGACCGTTTCCGCGATACCGCGCGCCGCTTCTGGCAGGGCGATGCGGGCCAGACTGGCGACCTTGCCACCCGGCTGGCCGGGTCCGCCGACCTGTTTCACGCCAAGCGCCCGGATCGCGGCATCAACTTCATCACCGCCCATGACGGCTTCACCCTTGCCGATCTCGTCTCCTACGAAGAGCGCCACAACGAGGCAAACGGCGAGAACAACCGTGACGGCGGCAACGACAACCACTCCTGGAACAACGGCATCGAAGGCGCGACGGACAACACCGCCATCCTCGCCGCCCGCCGCCGCGACGAGATCAACCTGATCGCCACGCTGATGCTGGCCCGGGGCGTTCCCATGCTGGCCATGGGCAGCGAAACAGGACACAGCCAGCACGGCAACAACAACGCCTATGCTCAGGACAACGCAACCACCTGGCTGGACTGGTCGACCCTCGACCCCGAACGCCTCGCCGCGACCCGCGCGCTGATCGCACTGAGAAAGCGCCTTGGTCTTTTGCGCGCCGACGCATTTCTCACCGGCCAGCCCATCACGCGGGATGAGCCGCCCGATGCCCTCTGGCTGAAGCCGGACGGCAGCGCGATGCAGCCCGAGGACTGGGCGCAGGAAAGCGGCATTATCCTGCTCGCGCTGGCTGGAACCGGGACAGAGCCCGGCGCCGGACGGCTGCTCGTTGCGCTCAACCGTTCTCATGCCGCGCTGCCGCTCACCTTGCCTGCGACCGATCGGGGTCGCAACTGGTATCGCGAGTTTGATACCGCCACGCCGCCGCAGACCTGGGCGAGCGAAGCCCTCGGCAGCGGTTTGAAGCCGCTGCTCGCGCCGCGCTCCGTCGCGCTGTTCTCCGAACAGGCCGTGGGAGAGGCGCGCCATCTGCCCGCGCGCGATGCTGCCATCGACCGGCTGGCCACAGCCTGCCACATCACGCCGGATTGGTGGGACCTTTCGGGCCAGAACCACAAGGTGCCGCGCGAAACCAAGGAAGCGCTGCTCACGGCCATGGATGTTTCCTGCGGCACGGCGGGTGAGGCGCGCGATGCGCTGGAACATCTCGCCAGCCAGCGCGACCGGCGCCTGTTGCCCGAAACACTGCACGGTGCCGAACACCAGCCGCTCACCTTGCCACTGGCCTTGCCCGACGCGCCGGAGCGTCTGCCCCGACACCTCACGATCATCGACGAGGCTGGCGAAAAGCGCATCATTCCGGTGGAAGACCCCGAACGCGAAGCCCCAGGCGAGGCGCTGGATGGTCGCCCGCTCCGGCGCGCGCGCCTGCCGCTGCCTCCCCTGCCGGCGGGGCGATATCGTATCACAGCGGATGGCGACAGCCTCTGCCACCTCACCATCGCTCCCGCGACCGGCCACATCGTCGGGCTGGACCAGAAGCGTTTCGGCCTCTCCGCCCAGCTTTATGCCCTGCGCTCACAAAGCGATCAGGGCATCGGCGACCTGTCCACCCTTGCGCAAGCCGCTCGCGAAGGCGCGCGCTTTGGCGCCGCCACCTTCGGCATCAATCCGCTGCACGCACTGTTCCCGTGGGACAGATCGCGCGCGAGCCCCTATCACCCCTCGGACCGGCGCTTTATCGATCCCGTCTATATCGACGTGACGGCACTGGCGGATTTGCCGACCTCCCCGCTCGTCACCGCCATGGAAGCGGCGGCCGCGCCGGAGTTCGCAGCGCTGCGGGCGGGCCAATCGGTTGATTACGAGCGCGTCAGCGCATTGAAACTCTCGATCCTGCGCGCACGTTTCGAGGCATTTCGCACGGCCTTTTATGGCGGCTCCAAGCCGATCCGCCGTGCTTTTCTCGATTTTGTCGAAGAGGGCGGCCCCGCGCTGGAGCGCTTCTGCCTGTTCCGCATCGTCGAGGCGGAGCAGCAGGGCAAGCCGTGGCAGCAATGGCCGGCAGCACTGCGCAACCAGCCCTCACGCGCATTGCGGCAACTGGCCGAACGCAACCAGCAGGCCATCGCTTGCGAGATGTTCATCCAGTGGCTGGCCGACCGGCAACTTGCCGCAGCGGCGAAGGCTGCAAGCGGCATGGCGTTCGGCCTTTATCGCGATCTTGCGGTGGGCTGCGCCCCGGATGGCGCCGAAGCCTGGGCCGACCAGGCGCTTTATGCGCAAGGTGTTTCGGTGGGGGCGCCGCCGGATCCCTATTCCGAAACCGGGCAGGTGTGGAACCTGCCCCCGCCCAACCCGCTTGCCATGGCGCGCGGCGGCTTTGCCGGCTTCCGCAGCCTGCTCGGCGCCAACATGCGCCATGCCGGCCTGTTGCGCATCGATCATGCGATGAGCCTCACCCGGCTTTTCTGGGTACCGGACGGCGCCCGCGCGCTTGAAGGGGCCTATATCACCTACCCGCGCGATGCGCTCCTCGCCGAACTGAAGCTGGAAAGCCGGCGCCATGCCTGCGCCGTCGTCGGCGAGGATCTCGGCACCGTTCCGGACGGGTTTCGCAAGGCTTTGCGCGACAGTGGCATCCTGAGTTACCGCGTGCTGTGGTTTGAGCGCCAGGGCGAAGCCTTCACTCCACCCGCGCATTACCCGGCTGATTCCGTCGCCTGCGTGGCGACCCATGACCTGCCGACCCTCACCGGCTGGTGGGAGGAGCGCGACATCGACGAGCGGATCGCACTCGGCCTTGCCACGGATGCGTCGGCAACCCGTGCCGCCCGCGCGCGGGAAAAGGCCGCGCTGATCGCGCTTCTCGTCGAAAACGGCACGCTCACCGCAGCCCCACCCGCCGGTTCGCCAATGACTGCCCCCCTTGCCGCCGCCATCCACCGGCTGGTCGCAGGCGCGCCCTCCGCCCTCGCCTTCGCGCAGGTTGAGGATCTGGCCGGCGATCCCGATGCTGTGAACATGCCCGGGACGAACAAGGAGCGGCCCAACTGGCGGCGACGGATCGCGCCGGACATCACCTCTGTCTGCGAAACGCCCCTGGCCCGGGCGATACTGGCGGCGACCGGCGCAGGGCGCGGCGGCATAAATCCCTTGCCAGCCGTGACCGAACCCGCAAAGGAACGGCATGATCCCGCTACGTCTCCTGCTGCCGATGCTGTTTCTGGTGCTGCTGGCCAGCCTCCTGTCCCTGGGGCTGGGGCCAGTCGCATTATCGCCCGCTGAGGTCCTGCGCGCGCTTTTCGGTCGTGCGGCTGATCCTGTTCATGTGATCATCCTTCAGGATATCCGCCTGCCGCGCACCATTCTCGCCCTCGCCATCGGCGCAGTGCTGGGGCTGGCCGGCGCGGCCTTGCAGGGCCTGACGCGCAATCCGCTGGCCGACCCCTCGCTGTTCGGCGCCCCGCAATCGGCTGCCTTTGCCGCAGTCGCGCTGGTCAGTTTTGCCGGCATCGATGTCCTTTCCTATGTCATGCCCGTGGCCGGCATCATCGGAGCCTTTGCTTCGGTTCTGCTGCTGTTTGCGATTGCCGGTCGCGATGCGCCGATGCTGATCGTCATTCTGTCAGGGCTCGCAGTGGCAAGCCTTGCCGGCGCCGCGACCGCGCTTGCCATGAATCTCGCGCCGAACATCTATGCCGTGCTCGAAATCGCCTTCTGGCTGATGGGTTCGCTGGAAGATCGCAGTATGCGCCACGTCGCCCTGGCCCTGCCCTTCATCCTGGCGGGCGCGGTCATCCTGTTCGCGCAGGGCGCCCATTTGCGGGCCCTCACCCTGGGCGAGGAGGCAGCGCAGAGTCTCGGCGTTCCCGTGCGCCGCGTCCGCCTCATGATCATCAGCGGCGTCGCGCTCAGTGTAGGCGCAGCGGTGTCAGTCTCGGGCGCCATCGGCTTCATCGGGCTGGTCGCCCCCCACCTGATGCGGAGCGCAGTGGGGCATGATCCCGGCAGACTGCTGCCGGCGAGCGCGCTTGCCGGTGCGGCATTGCTGACCTTTGCGGACTGTCTGGTCCGGCTCGCACCCGCCACCTCGGATCTGAAGCTGGGCGTTGTGACGGCCCTCGTCGGGGCGCCGTTCTTCCTCTTCCTCATCAACCGGCAGCGGCATCGCGTGGCGGGGGATTTTGCATGAGCACGATGATCCTCGACCGGGTATCGGCGGACATTGCGGGAACAACCATTCTCGATACGCTCTCAACCAGGCTGGATACGGGCACCTTCGTCGCCATCCTGGGCCCCAACGGTGCCGGCAAAAGCACGCTCTTGCGCGCCATCGCCGGGTTGATTCCGGCCCGCGGCACCCTCACCCTCGATGGGCGCGCGATCGTTGAGATGTCGGTTCACCAGCGCGCCCGCCAGATTGGCTACCTGCCGCAGGGACATGAAACGCATTGGCCGCTCAGCGTCGCAGATATCGTCGGGCTGGGCCGCTTTCCGCATGGTGCGACCGACCCGCGCCGTCTGCCGCCCGCCGATGCTGACGCGGTGCGCCGCGCGATGGACGACGCCGACGTGACACAATTTGCGAGCCGCCGTGCAAATGCGCTTTCGGGCGGTGAGCGGGCAAGGGTCGCCCTCGCCCGCATCCTCGCACAGGAAACCCCGGTGATCCTCGCCGACGAACCCACCGCATCGCTGGAGCCCCGCTACCAGATCGAGGTGATGCGTCTCCTCTCCCGCGTGGCGGCAGGCGGCCGGCTGGTGATTGCCGTCCTGCATGATCTTGACCTTGCTGCCCGTTACGCGGATCGCGCCATTGTGCTCGACAGGGGACGGATCGCTGCGGACGGCACGGTGGCGGATGCCTTGAATGCAGACATCTGCCACCGTGTCTTCGGCATCCGCCAGCGGTCGGGCGGCGGTTGGGAGATCGCCTGATGCGTCGCGCCATTCTCGCAATGATCCTCGCCCTGTTGGCAGGCGCCACCGGCGCCGCTCCCCGTGTCGCATCCATCAACATGTGCACCGATCAATTGCTGCTCGGCCTGGCCGACCCTGACCAGATCGTCGGCATCAGCCACCTGTCGCGGGAAAAGAGCCTGTCCTTCTACTGGCAGGAGGCTGAACGGCATCGAATCCTCTCCGGCAAGGCCGAGGATGTCCTGCCGCTGAAACCCGACATCGTATTCACGGCCACGTTTGTGCGCAGCTACACGCGCGGCCTGCTCGCCATGCAGGGCCTGCGCGTCGTGGAATTTGGCTCAGCCAGCACGATTGCCGAGGTGCGCACGCAAATTACACGCGCCGGCGCCCTTCTGGGGCAGGAAATGCGCGCCGAAGCTGCCAACGCCCGCATCGATGCCGCCCTTGCCCGGCTGAAATCCGTCGCCGCCCGAACACCGATACGGGTATTGCCGCTGGAACGGCGCGGCTGGATCAGCGGGCGCGACAGCCTGCTGACCGCGCTTCTGACCGAGGCTGGCATCAGCAATATCGGGGTTGAAGCCGCCGGCAACGGAACACGCCTGCCGCTCGAAACCATCCTCACTCTCAAACCGGAGGCACTGCTGGTCTCCGGCATCACGAACCGCGCCGAGGATCAGGGTACCGCGCTGCTGCATCATCCTGCCCTCTCGCGCGCACTGCGTGGCCGCCCGATACTGGTTCTGGATGACACCCTGACAGTCTGCGCCGGCCCTATGCTGGCAGAGGCTCTCGGTGCTTTGGCACAGCAGATTGCGCGTCTGCCATAACGCTTTCTCCGGCAACAACCTGCGTGACGGCAGCCGCAGCGGCCATGACCTCCAGGGTGACAGCCGCTGTCCGCGCCTGGCTCAATCCTTCCTCAGCGAGGGTTACGGTGAGAGCGCCAACGATATTGGCGCCACCATCGAAGATGGGCGCGGCAAACCCGGTGTAGGCCGGGTCCATCTCGCCGGCATAAACCTCGACGCCACGCTCCCGAATGCGCCGCAGGCTCCGCCGCACCGCCAGCAGATCCACTCCGAGGCCCGCCTCCAGAAATGTCGCCGGCGCCTTTTCATAAAGCCGCCTGACCTGTCCGGATTGGAGGTTGGCAAGGATTACCCGCCCTGCTGAGCCGAAAACCAGCGACATCGGGATGCCGACGCCATAGCCGAGCGCCCCTCCACTCCCCGCCGTCTCCTGATGAATGTAGAGCGCCTTGTCCCTGAAACGGCGGCAAAGCAAGGCATTCCCGCGAAACTGCCCTGCAAGGGCCGCAAGATATGGGCGCGCGGCCAGAATGAGCGGATCGCGGCTCACCATCAGCGCATTGAGCTCAATCACCCGCGGTCCAAGCGTAAACCCGCTGCCATGCAGCGATGTCAGCAATCCCGCATCCACCAAGGTCTTGAGATAGCGATAAAGCGTCGACCGTGTGTAACCGAGCCGTCCGTGCAGTTGCTCCGCAGAAAAAATGCCGGGGGATTCTTCAAATATATCAAGAATTTTGATCAGACGTTCCAGACTGTTCACGAACGTTATACCTGTAATTGCATGTCCCCGGAACCAGAGATACGGCGGCCCAGCGAAGGCTGGCATCATTCAAACGGGTGATATCCAGCCCAAGTCAGTATTGGCACGAGCTTTGCCAGTTTGTCTCGTGAATTCGACGGTGACGACCCTGTACCTTCGTAATGGCACGCAAAGCGTACCGGATTGCGACAGATGCGCACCAAAACAGGATACGAGGAGATTGGAATGTCGTTGGCTCTTACGGTGGCAAATGCAACGAACGTCGAACAGAATACTCGCGTTTCTGCATTCCAGCGGCAATTCAGGATCGTCTGCATTTCGGGTGAGGCCCGCGTCAGCGCGGTTCTCAAGGGCCTCTCGCCAGATGTCGAATCAACCGCGTTCCAGAGTGACACCTGGCTGGTGAACTGGTTTGCGACGGTCGGCCGCGCTCGTGGTGCCGAACCGCACCTGATGCTGGCAACCTGCAAGGCAACCGGAAGCTTCTGCCTTGCCCTGCCGCTGGTGCGCTGGACATCCGGCGGTCTGACCCGGCTTGATGCCGTCGACCTCGGGCTTGCCGACTACGTTGCCCCGATCATAGCCGCAGATTTTGCGCCATCCAGCAACGAGATGAACCGCCTCTGGAAGTCGCTGCTCGCGCAACTGCCCAAAGCCGACATGCTCTATCTTGGCAAGATTCCGCCGATGCTCGGCACCCGTCCGAACCCGCTGATGCTGGTCAATGGTCTGCACAGGCACCGCCAGCGCGCCTGGGGCACCTCGCTGACCGCGCCGCCGCTGGATTTTACCGCGCTTGGCATGCCCAAGAAGCGATCACGTGAACTGAATAACCGTTTGAAACGCCTGCAAGCCGTCGGCTCCCTGAGCTTCCGCATCGCGGAAACAGCGCAGGAAAAGGACGCGGCCTTCGCCGTAATGTGCGCACAGCGCGCCGCTCGCTTCACCGCCATGGGCCGCCCCAATGCGCTGGACAGCGCGGACGTGCGGGACTTTTACCGTTCACTGCTCGACCAGTATGACGGCAGGAGCGGCGCGGTGCTGCAAACCCTGTCGGTCAATGACGAGATCATCGCCTGCGGTCTCGGCCTTGTTACGACCGACGCATTCCTGATGATTTTCCCCACCATCGGCGGCGAGGAGTGGAAGGTCTATTCGCCAGGGCTCCAGCACTTCCGCAAGAGCATGGAATGGACTGCCGGACGCGGGAAGCGCCTTTATGATTTCACCCTCGGTTCGGAAGCCTACAAGACAGAATTCGGCGCGGTTCCGACCGAGCTTTACGAGATCGTCGCCCCCCGCTCACTGAAGGGGCGCCTTGCAGCGGCCGAACTGACAGTTCGCCGCAAGATCCACGAACGCCCGGAACTGGTCCGCTTCTTGCGGAACCTTCTCAAACCCACCGTCGAAGGAGGCAAATGAGATGCAAACTGCAACACAAGTGTCCGGTTCCGGAACATTGTCGCCCCAACATCGTTTTGCGGTGCTCGATGCATGGCGCGGCGTGTGCGCCATGCTGGTCACAATCGTCCACATCCCGCTCGCCCACCGGTTCCAGGGCACGGAAGGCTTCCTGAACATGCAGATGTTCGTGGATTTCTTCTTCGTTCTGTCAGGCTTTGTGATGTGCCATGCCTATGGCACCAGCCTTTCCACCGGCAAGACCGGGTTTGAAGGCTTCATCATTCGGCGCTTCGGCCGCATCTACCCGTTGCATCTGGCGCTGATCCTCGGCTTCCTCGCGCTTGAGCTGGTCAAGCTCGGTGCCACTCACACCTTGAAGATCGACATTGACGGCGCACCCTTCACCGGTCCGCGCTCCTTCGAGAGCCTGGGCGCCAACCTCTTCCTGATCCAGTCGTTCAACCTGCTGGGCATGACGAGCTGGAACGGCCCGGCCTGGTCGATTTCCGTCGAGTTCTACGCCTATATCGTCTTTGCAGTGGTGGTGATCCTTGCCGGAATGCGCACGGCGCTCTTTGCGGCGCTGGCAACGGTCGGTCTGGCAGGGCTGGTCGCCTTCTCGCCGAACTACATCTTCGCAACCCACGATTACGGCTTTCTGCGCTGCATTTACGGCTTCTTCGTCGGCTGCCTGACCTATCAGGCCGTGATGCGTCCGAATGCCGGGACAGCCACCGGCACATGGGCAGAACTTGGCGCCATTGCCCTGCTCGTCGTCTTCATGGTCCTCTCCGGCAAGAATGCGTCGAGCCTTGCCGCCCCGCTGGTCTTTGCCGTCGTGGTCTATGTCTTCGCCTTTGAACGTGGCATTGTCTCGAAGGTGTTGCACACCGCCCCGGCCCAGGCCCTCGGCCTCTGGTCCTACTCGATCTACATGGTGCACCTGCTGATCTTCACCGTGGAGAAGATGGCGCTTGGCTTTGCCGCCAAGAAGGGGCTCATCGCCGTCACCGGCATCTCGACATCGACCGCCAAGCTCTGGACCTTCAACAATGCCGGCCTGGATATCGCCTTCTTCACGCTCCAGATCGTGCTGACCCTCATCGTCTCGAAGTTCACCTACGATTACATCGAGGACCCGTGGCGCAAGCGTTTCGCCGCCTTCGCCAGCCGCCGCGAAGCGGCCCGGACGGCTGGCGAACAGCCGAACCCTGCACCGGTGGCACCGGGCAGCCTTCGGATCGCACGTGGTCCTGGCCTGCGGTAAGGCGAGCCGGAACATTCAGCAAGGCGGGGGTCGTCTCGATCCCCGTTTTCGTTTTTTGGGGGGGACCCGGCGGTAGCGAGGGAGGGATTTGAACCCCCGACACAAGGATTATGATTCCTCTGCTCTGACCAACTGAGCTACCCCGCCATCCGGCTGAACCCGCGAAGGGGTCCGGTCATCCCGCCCCGGAGCAAGCCGGAGCAGAGGCGCGCAATAAGCTTAAACCGCCTCGCAAAGTCAAGGCCGGCGTACGACTTTTTTGCCGCGCACCGTCTTGATTCAATGAGGCGCCAGGCGTTTGAGGCGAATAACCATGAAATAACCGAGCGGTTTCACCTTCCGCGCCGAAATCAGGGTGAACCCACGCGCAGCTGCCCAGTCCCTGATCCGCTGCAACGGAAACTCGGCACGCCAGCCGAGGGTACGGGCCAGCGGCGCCACGGCTTTCTCGAAGGTCGCCATCGGCCCTGATTCTGCACCGATATGGTTGGCGATGATGATTTCGCCGCCGGGCCGGAGCACGCGGGCAAACTCGTCGAGAGCCTGTTCGGGATTCGGCACCAGCGTCAAAAGGAATTGCGCCACCACCGCATCGAATGCCTGGTCGGGAAACCCGAGGTGGCAGGCATCCATCACGCTGAGGCCGCGCACATTGGTCAGTCCATGCCGCTCGATCTTCTCGAAGGCCTTGGCCAGCATGGGCTCGGAAAGATCGCAGCCGCTGACATGGCAATGGGCTGGATATTCAGGCAAGGAGAGGCCCGTGCCGACGCCCACTTCCAGCACTTCATTGCCACAGACGACCGCGGCAGCCACTGCATCGCGCCGGGCATGGGCCAGCAGCCCGGTATACACGGCATCGTAAAACGAGGCCCAGCGCCGATAGGCCCGGACATTCGTTTCGAGATCATAGTCCCCAGCCATCGGTCTGTCCTGTCAGTGCTGCTGGTCGGCGAACGGTGCGGCAGCAGCCGCTTGCGCGAGCGCATCTGACAGTACCCCGTCGATTGTGCCACCGCCGAGAACGCGCGCACCATCCTGCGTACTGTCATAGAGCACACAGGCCTGCCCGGGCGCGACGCCCTCCTCGCCATCGAGAACATCAACGACAAAGACATCGCCCTGACACCGCAGCATTGCCGGACGCGGCTTGCGGCTGGACCGCACTCTTGCCGCCACCTCAAGGCCCTGAGGGGGCCAATTCTCCGGCGCGCCATCGCCGATCCAGTTGACATCCCGCAAGGTGAGCCGATGCGCACTCAGCGCCTCGCGCGGACCGACAACGACCTGCCGCGCGCCCGCATCGAGCCGCACGACAAACAGCGGCTCGCCGGTTGCCAGCCCGAGGCCGCGCCGCTGGCCCACCGTGTAGTTATGAATGCCCTCATGCCGGCCCAGCACGCGCCCGTCGACATGGACGATATCGCCCGGTTTGACGGCATCGGGCTTCAGTTTCTCGATCAGGGTATTATAGCGCCCGGCTGGCACGAAGCAGATGTCCTGGCTGTCGGGCTTGTCGGCAATGGTAATGCCAAGCTCGCGCGCCAGCGCCCGCGTTTCGGCCTTGCTCTGCCGGCCCAGCGGAAAGCGCAGAAAATCAAGCTGCTCCTGCGTGGTGGCAAACAGGAAATAGCTCTGGTCCCGGTCGAGGTCTGCCGGACGATACATCGCGCGGTGCCCATCCGGCAGCGCACGCGTCTCGATGTAATGGCCCGTGGCCAGCACATCGGCGCCGAGATCCTTTGCCACGCTGAGCAGGTCGCGGAACTTCACGGTGCGGTTGCAGACGATGCAGGGCACCGGCGTCTCGCCCGCCGCATAGCTCTCTGCAAAGGCATCAATCACCGCATCGCGGAACCGGCTCTCATAATCGAGAACGTAATGGGGAATGCCAAGATGCTCGGCCACACGCTGCGCATCCGCGATATCCTGTCCGGCACAGCAGGCGCCCTTGCGGTGGATCGCTTCGCCATGGTCGTAAAGCTGGAGCGTGATGCCGATGACCTCATACCCCTCGCGCTTGAGCATCGCTGCCACGACAGACGAATCCACCCCACCCGACATCGCGACAACGACACGGGTCTGGTGAGGCACCTTTGGAAGATCGAGCGAATTCAGCGGCATCATCGGAACAATTGGCAGTTTGGCCACTCCATAAGGCTTTTTCATGGGCAATACCAGACCGGACACCCGGCAGTTTCTGCCCGGTCCGCTGTGAAATCTGCCGGAAGAGTTCAGGCGATCACGCGTAAGCCACTGATTTTTGGCTCAATCCCGATGGGGCGGGATTTGCACAAGCGGTTTGTCCTGTTGCGTAGGAAAGTCATGCCCGCTCTCTTGAAGTCTCTTCAGATCCCCGCCGCTTCCGTTTCAAGCCCCCCGGCCCATACCCGCCGCGATTCCACACCTGAAGAAGGCGCGGATAGCTTTTCGGCGGCACTGGAGGCGGAGATGGACGGCCAGCGCACACCGGGAAAGACGGTGCGAAAGGACGCAAACGCCCCGGCAAAGCCGAATTCCAGGACAGCCGCGATAGCGAGCAAAGATGCAGTGCCTGCGATACCAGAAGTCCCGATCCTCCAGGAGTGCCAAGCAGCGCCAACAGTTGCAGCAACCATTCCTGATGCTGAGATACCGGCCACGCTGCCCGACGCGGATGGCAGTGACGAGCAGGGGCCTTCGGGCGAAGGCGACGCTCAACCGGGCGACGTGCTGCCGGAAGCCACGGCGCCGGCAGTCCCCGTCGCAATTCAACCCGAATGCGTGCCAATATCTTTGGCCACGGCACCGCAAACGCCCTCTGCCACCACGGATTCAAACGCCGACAGCGTCAGCAGTGCCGTATCCGGGCAATCCGCACCGGGTGCAGCGAGCGCACCGAAGGACGCCGTTCCTCCCATGGAAAAATCCGAAACGTCGCGCCCAACGACACAAGGTAACCATGAGACGCAAGGGACCCATGAGACGCAAGGGACCCGTGAGACGCAAGGGAGCCGTGAGAGGCAAGACGCCCATGATATGCAGCCAACCTCGCGACCGGATGCAGCGTCCCGAACTTCCGCAGCACCCGATGCCGGTCCTCAGCTTGTTCCGGCGCAGCCGCCATCGGCGCAAAATCCTTCCGTTCCTCTTCCTGCCGCCGCGCCACCAGTGCGCCCTCCTGTTGCACTATCCGAAGTCCCGGTGCTGATCGCCTCGCGCCTTGCCGAGGGCGAAAAGAGCTTTGACATCCGCCTCACTCCGGGCAGTCTCGGATCGATCGAGGTCAAGCTGGACATCAACAAGGATGGAACGGTCCGGACCCATTTCATCGTCGAGCGCGCCGAAACGCTGCAATTGCTGCGCAACGACGTCCGCAAGCTGGAACAGGCGTTCACCGATGCCGGCTTTGCCGCAGATACAGCCGGCCCCAACCTCTCCTTGCGTTCTGATGGCGATGGCCAGCGCACGCCCCAACAGCGCCAGCCGCAAGAGCCGGCAGCAAGGCAGCCTCCGCCCGAGGAGAATGCCCCCGCCCCCCTTCCACAACCGCGCTGGCGGCCCCTCGCGACCACCGCGTCCGCGCTTGATCTCACCCTTTAGGTTCAGCCATGGCCCTTACGGTTTCCCAGACGCCCGCCAGCATCACCGCCAGCCAGAGCACGCTGTCGAACGGCACCATCGCCCAGAACTTCGAGACCTTCCTCAATCTGCTGACCACGCAGCTGCGAAACCAGAGTCCGCTGGATCCCCTCAACACCAACGAATTCACCCAGCAACTCGTTCAGTTCGCCAGCGTCGAGCAGCAGATGAAGTCGAATGATAATCTGAACGCGCTTCTGACGACAATGCGTGCGAACAACGTCACGAATGCGCTCGGCTTCGTCGGCGCGCGCGTCACCGCCAGCGGCAACACGACCGAACTTGCGAGCGGCAAGGCCGAATGGCGCCTCGACGTGCCACGCAGCGCAGCCTCGGCCACCTTCACGGTGACGGACAAGACAGGCGCCACCGTGTTCAGCGAGACCCGCGCGCTCGCAGCCGGCAGCCAGCCCTACACCTGGTCCGGCGCGCTTTTAGCAGGCGGAATTGCGCCGGATGGTGAATACACTCTTAACGTCAGCGCAAAGGATGCTGCGGGTCAGACGATCACGATCGGCACGGATGTTACCGGAACGGTCGAAAGTGTCGATATCACGGGTTCCGAGCCAATTCTGACCATCGGAAGCCTGATCATTCCGGCCAGTAAGGTTAAGACAATCCAAAAATGAACAAAGCGTGTATTTCGCAATGTTTGTCGTGGTTTAGCCATTTTTTAAATTGCTGGTGTCTATCCTCGGTCCCGTGAGTTGCGTAGTGTTCCTGTGAGCGTATCCATGACCGAACCTTATCGCCCGCGTGCAAAGTATGTCATCGGCCCCGATGGCAGCCCTTTGACGATCGCGGATCTGCCGCCGTCCAACACAAGGCGTTGGGTCATCCGCCGCAAGGCAGAAGTTGTTGCCGCAGTGCGCGGCGGCCTCCTGTCGCTTGATGAAGCCTGTAGCCGGTACACGCTGACGGTAGAGGAATTCCTCTCCTGGCAGCAGTCGATCGACGATCACGGTCTGGCCGGCCTGCGCACCACGCGCATCCAGCACTACCGCGCCTGATCGCTCGCGCCGCACCCGGCGCGATGGCTATTGGCCAGGCCGCTTCCGCAGATCATGCGGCGGGCGGCCTTGCGCGCATGGCCATGGCCAGATCGTAGGCCGTGATGAGACTCCCGGGATCGGCAAGCCCCTTGCCGGCGATGTCGAAGGCCGTGCCGTGATCAACGCTGGTGCGGATGATCGGCAGGCCCACCGTGACATTCACGCCCCCCTCGATGCCAAGATATTTGACCGGGATCAGGCCCTGGTCGTGATATTGCGCCACAACCACATCGAATTCGCCATTGCGCGCCCGCATGAACACCGTATCGGGCGCAAGGGGGCCTGAAACGGTCAACCCTTGCCGCTGCATTTCGGCCACCGCAGGGGCGATGATGTCGATATCCTCGCGCCCGAACAGTCCGCCCTCCCCGGCATGGGGATTGAGCCCGGCGACCGCAATGCGTGGACGGTCAATTCCAAAAGCCCGCGTTCCAAGATCGGCAAGCCGGATGGCGCGGCAAACGTTGGGCCCTGTTACAAGGCGGATCGCCTCGGTCAGCGGCACATGGATCGACACCAGCACAACCCTGAGATGGCAGTCGGCCAGCATCATGCCGAACTCGGCCGTCCCCGTCCGCTCGGCAAGGATTTCCGTATGCCCCGGATGGCGAATGCCCGCTGCCTTCAGCGCTTCCTTGTGGATCGGTGCGGTGACAATGCCGCCCACCTTGCCCGCAATCGCCAGGTCTATGGCGGCAATGATCGCGTCATAAGCCGCCTTGCCCGCCCGGGCGTCGACCATGCCGATTGGCAGATCGGCAGGAAGCGCGGAGAGGGAAAGGACGGGAATTGCAGGACCATTCAGCGCGGCAAGCTCTGCCGCATCCGCACATTCGATCACCGGCGGCGCACCCGCAACCTTCGCCGCCGCGCGGCCCATCACCCCGGCATCGCCCACCACCAGCGCCCGCTCGAATGGCCGCTTCGCGAAGAATTTCGCGACGATCTCGGGGCCGATACCGGCGGCGTCACCCATCGTGATTGCAAGCGGTGATTGCACATCGCCAACCATGTTGCGAATATTTTCAATTACCGGTTGCATAAATTAACCTCTTACTAACCATCAGCCCGGCAAAAATTGCCCAACGCAACAATGCCACCGACGGGCCGGACAGTGCAGGGAATCATCGATCTCGTCCAGAAGTTAGGGGCCCGCCGGCTGGCGGCCATGGGCGCCGTCACGCTTACGCTGATTGGCTTCTTTGCCTATGTTCTGCTGCGCGTTTCCGCCGTGCCGATGGGTACGCTCTTCACCGATCTTTCGCCCACCGAATCCGCCAGCATCGTGCGTGAACTCGAAGCTCGTGGAATCAAGCCGGAGGTTCGCGGCGAAGGCGCCGTCATTCTGGTGCCACGCGAACAGGTGGCGCGCGCCCGCATGGATCTTGCAGCCAAGGGAATACCGGCAGGCGGCTCGGTTGGCTATGAGATCTTTGATAAGGGCGATGCCTTTTCCGCAACGGGATTTGTCCAGAATCTCAACCACTTGCGTGCGCTGGAAGGCGAGCTTGCCCGCTCGATCCGCGCTATTGACCGGGTGCAGTCCGCCCGCGTCCACCTGTCGATTCCCGAACGACGGCTGTTCCAGAAAGACAAGGTGGAGCCTCGGGCCTCGGTGGTTCTGAAGGTGCGCGGCGAGCTTGATGCATCGCAGGTGCGCGCCATTCGGCATCTTGTTGCCACCGCCGTCGAGGGGCTGAAACCGACACGCATTTCGCTGATCGACGAGACGGGCACCCTGCTTGCAGACGGCACTGGCGATGATGGTGATCAGGCAACGCTCGCCGCCGACCGGCAGGCCAGCCACGAACGGCGGCTGAAGACGCAGGTGGAGGAGATTGTCGCCTCCGTCGTGGGCCGCGGTCGCGCCCGCGTTCAGGTGGCAGCCGAACTCGACTTCAACCGCATCCAGCAGACCGCCGAAACCTTCGACCCTGAAAGCCGCGTTGTCCGCTCCACCCAGACCCGAACCGAGGCTAACTCCACTGCCGAGGGCAAGGATGGCCAGGTCGGCGTCGCAGGTGAACTGCCCGGCGGCCAGAAGAACGACAGCGCTGCCGGTACGCGCGAGCAGGGCCAGAAGAACGAGGAAGTGATCAACTACGAGATTTCCCGCACCACGCGCACCGAGACCATCGAGGGCGGCCGCCTCAAGCGTCTGTCCGTGGCGGTTCTCGTCGATGGCACCTATGCCCCCCAGCCGAACGGCGGCCAGACCTATACGCCCCGCAGCGCCGAAGATCTGCAACGCATCGCCACGCTGGTGCGCATGGGTATCGGCTTCGACAAGACCCGCGGCGATCAGGTCGAGGTCGTGAACCTGCGCTTTGCCGAAGCTCCGCCCCTGCCGCTCACCGAGCCGACCATGACATTCTTCGAAAAGGTTCTTGCCTTTGGCCGCGATGATCTGCTGCGTTTTGCTGAACTCGCCGTCTTTGCGCTCGTCACCCTGATCGTGCTGATCTTTGTCGTCCGCCCGTTGCTGCGCGAGATGATGAGCCCGGAAGTCGCCGGCCCGGTCCTTGCAGCCGCAGCAAGCGCGCCGACGGCACCCAATGAGGCTGCCACAGCAACCGCGACGTCCACTGCCACAGCCGACTCTGCCCCGGCGCTGGAACGGCTCGGCTCGCGCATTGCCAGCCAGCCGCAGGATGCCGCAGCAATCCTGCGCAGCTGGATGAGGAACGCCGCATGACAGACGCCAGCAAACTTCGCCCAGCCACCGGTGCGGAACGGGCCGCCCTCGTTCTGCTCGCGCTCGGAGAAACCCATGGTGCTCCGATCTGGGCAGAACTGAATGATACCGAAATCGCCGAGATCACCCGCGCCATGGCCCGCCTTGGCAGTGTCGACAAGACGCTGGTCGATGCAGCGCTGAACCTCTTCGACACCGAGATTGCCGCATTGTCCGGCTTTGCCGGCAGCCCCACCAGCACAGAGCGCATCATCGAAAAGGTCCTGCCGGAACTGAGGGCCAAACCGCATTTGGCGCGTTTGCGCAAACCGCAGGGGCTTGATGTCTGGGAAAAGCTCGCAGGACTGAAGGAAACCGTACTGTCCGACTATCTCGCCGGCGAACATCCGCAAACCGCAGCCATCGTGCTGAAGCGGATGCCCCCGCAGCAGGCCGCGCGCATCCTCGAAGCCTTGCCGCGTGATTTTGCCCTCGACTGCCTCAACCGGATGCTGTCGCTGGAAACGGTCAAGCCCGCCTTTCTCGAAGCTATTGAGGAAACGCTGGGCGGCGTCATCAACGCGGCCTCGAACGCCGGCGAACAGGGCGACGCCACAGGCGAGGTCGCCGATATCCTCAACCTCGTCGACAAACGCGCCATGGAGGAACTGTTGGGCCGTTGGGCCGCCGACGATGAAGGCACAGCTGGCAAAATTCGCGCAAAGATGTTCACCTTCGAGGACTTCGCGCGCCTGTCCCCTGCCGCCATCCAGTCCTTGTTGCGTGGGGTGGATCGGGACCTCCTTGGCCTCGCGTTGAAGGCCGCGCCACAGCCGCTGCGCCAGTTTTTTTTCGATCAGATGTCCATGCGCGCCGCAAGGATGCTGGAGGACCAGATGGCCGGGCGCGGTCCCGTGCGCCTGGCAGATGCCCAGCGCGCACAGGCCCGCATGATTGCTATTGCACGCGACCTCGAAGCGGCCGGCGAACTCTCGCTCGCCATCGCTGGTGAGGAAACCGAGGAGATGGTGGAATGACGGCGCCTTTCCAGTTCACGACCGATTTTTCCGGACTGGCCCCGGCCCGGAAACTCATCGAAATGACGCCGGAGGATCTGGAAGCGCGGCTGGAAGAACGCGCCACCGAAGCCTACGCGCGCGGCTTTGCCGATGGCGGCAGCCTGGAACGCAACACCCGCGACGCACATCTGGCCACATCCATCAGCACGCTGATGGAACAGATCGCCGACCTCGAAATGACCCTGCGCGCAACCACCGCCCGACAGGATGCAACAGGCGCAAGGCTTGCCGTAGCGCTCGCGCGAAAGCTCGCCGGGCGCCTGCGCACCGCTGATCCCATTGCCGCTCTTGAGGAAGCCTTCACAGGTCTTGTCGGTGACATGCGCGGCGAGACGAGCGTTGCAATTGCTGTCCATCCCGATCTTGCGGCGGAGGCGGAACAACGCCTCGGCGCTTGTGCCCGCACCATGCTGGCCGGCTTCACCCTTGCCATCATACCGGACCCCGATTGTGCCCCCGGCGATGCCCGCATCACCTGGAGCGACGGCGGTGCCATCCTCGATCAAGCGGCAGAAGAAGCGCGGATCGAAGCCATTATTGCCCGCATCCTCCCTGTGACAGGAGACCTCCATGACTGACACGCCCGTCCATTCCCCCGAGGAAGAGGAACTCCGCCGCATCGGCGAAATGCCGGTGCGTGTTACCGCCGTCGTCGGGCGAACCGAAATGGCCATCGTCGACCTTCTGAAGGTACAGCCCGGCGCTGTCCTCGAACTCGACCGCAAGCCTGGAGATCCGGTCGACATCCTGGTCAACAATCGCCTGATCGCCCGCGGCGAGATCGTCAAAATCGACGAACGCCTCGGTGTGACAATGACGGAAATCATCAGAAGCGAAGCGTGAGGATCCCATGCGTCTCCTGATCGTCGGACCGCTGAGAAGCGAACTCATCACCGCCGCCAAGATTGCCCGCGACCGTGGCGCAGATGTTGCGCAGGTTGATACCGTTTCCGCCGCATTGGCGCACCTTCGGGCGGGGCGGGGCGCGGACCTGATCTTCATCGATGTGCAGCTCAACCTCGGTCAGCTGGTCGGCGCACTCGAAAGCGAACGCATGGCCGTACCGGTCGTCGCCTGCGGTGTCACCCAGGACCGGATTGCCGCCGTCGCCGCCATCCGGGCCGGCGCGCGCGAATATGTCCCGCTGCCGCCGGACCCCGAGATGATCGCGGCCATTCTCGAAGCCGTGACAGGCGAGCGGACCGACATCGTGTTCCGCGATGAGGCGATGGCCCGGGTCGTGCGCCTTGCCCGCCAGATCGCCGGGTCCGATGCATCAGTCCTGATCACCGGCGAAAGCGGCGTCGGCAAGGAAGTGATGGCCCGTTTCGTCCACGATCAATCCCGCCGGGCACGCAAGCCTTTTGTCGCGGTCAACTGCGCCGCCATCCCCGAAAACCTGCTGGAAAGCGAGTTGTTCGGCCATGAGAAAGGAGCGTTCACCGGCGCGCTCGCCCGCAGGATCGGCAAGTTCGAGGAGGCGTCGGGCGGCACGCTGCTGCTCGATGAAGTTTCCGAAATGGACATCCGCCTTCAGGCCAAGCTGCTGCGCGCGCTTCAGGAGCGGGTCATCGACCGCGTGGGCGGCACCCGGCCCGTACCGGTTGATATCCGCATTATCGCCACCTCGAACCGCAACCTGACCGAGGCCGTGCGCAACGGCAGCTTCCGCGAAGACCTCCTCTATCGGTTGAATGTGGTGAACCTGCGCATTCCCCCTTTGCGCGAGCGGACCTCCGACATCATTGAACTCGCCGGCCATTTTGCAATCCGCTATGCCGAGGTGAACGGCCTGCCCAAGCGTCCGCTGGCGATTGCCGCCAAGCGCGCCCTGCTGGCCAATCCCTGGCGCGGGAACGTGCGCGAACTTGAAAACACCATGCATCGCGCCGTGCTGATGGCGACGGGAAGCGAGATCGACGCCGACGCCATCGTGCCTCCCGAAGGAGAAACTGTCCCAGCGCCGCAGGATCCTGCCACCCGTGCTGCCGAGCGGGCGGAACTTGCCACCCGCGCGCTGGTGGGCCGTTCGGTCGCCGCTGTCGAGCAGGGGCTGATCCTCGACACACTCGACCACTGCCTTGGAAACCGCACCCATGCCGCCCGCATCCTTGGCATTTCCATCCGCACACTGCGCAACAAGCTCAACGAATACGAAGCCTCTGGCCTTGCCGTGCCCGAACCAGGAACCGCCCGCATCACCTTCGTCTGACCCACCCGTTAATTGTTGAGCATGCTGATGAAATCGGCCAACCCTACCACCGGGCTTCCGGGATTTTCGCTGGATGACCTGCGCGCAGCCCTGTTTCGCGGCGATATCGCGCTCGCCATTGGCGTTCTGACCATCCTTGTTGTTCTCGTCGTGCCGCTGCCGCCGCTGATGCTGGATCTCATGCTCGCGGTGTCGATCATCTTTTCCGTCTTGATTCTGATGACAGCTCTCTTCATTCAGGGACCGCTGGAATTCACATCTTTTCCGGCGGTTCTGCTCATCGCCACCATGCTGCGGCTGGCGCTGAATCTTGCTTCAACGCGCTTGATTCTCGCCAACGGCCACACCGGCAGCGGCGCGGCGGGCCATGTGATTGAAAGCTTCGGTTCCTTCGTCATCGGCGGAAATTTCGCGATTGGCATTATCGTTTTCATCATTCTGGTGATCGTGAATTTCGTCGTGATCACAAAGGGTTCAACCAGAATTGCCGAGGTCGCCGCACGCTTCACACTCGATGCCATGCCCGGCAAGCAGATGGCGGTGGACGCCGACCTCTCCGCAGGGCTGATCACGCAGGAACAGGCACGCGCCCGCCGCAAGGAACTGGAGGACGAGAGCGCCTTTTTCGGCGCCATGGACGGTGCTTCGAAGTTTGTCCGTGGCGATGCGGTGGCCGGCATCCTGATCACCGTCATCAACGTGATTGGCGGCATCGCCATCGGTGTGGCCCAGCAGGGTATTGACTTTGCCGAGGCAGCCCGGTCATACACACTGCTGACGGTGGGCGATGGCCTCGTCAGCCAGATTCCGGCGCTGATCGTCTCGACGGCAGCGGGCCTGCTCGTCTCGAAGGCCGGGGTCTCCGGCGCCGCCGACAAGGCCCTCATCAAGCAACTGACCTTCTACCCGAAGGCTCTCGGCCTTTCCGCCGGTGTCATGCTGGTCATCGCCGCCCTGCCGGGAATGCCGGCCCTGCCCTTTCTGGTCCTGGCCGGCGGCGCAGGCTATCTTGCGCGAAGCGTTGCTGCCACGCAGGCCCTCGCGGCGGCGGCACCGGCGACCAACGACAAACCCGCCCCGGAGGAGCCTGAATCCGACCACGCAGCGATCCGTATTGATGAGTTGCGCATCGAGATCGGCTACGGTCTCATGCCGCTGGTGAAGGAGGGCGGCGAGGACGACCGCTTGACCGGTCAGATCAAGGCACTGCGCCGCTCGTTCGCAACCGATTTCGGCTTCGTCCTGCCGTCCGTGCGCCTCATCGACAACATGAACCTTGAGGCAAACCGCTATATCATCCGCCTGCGCGAGGTGGACGTTGGTTCAGGAACGGTCGTCCCCGGCCACTTCATGGCGCTCGATCCGACCGGCGGAGCGGTCGAACTGCCCGGCCAGCGGATGCTGGAGCCGGCCTTCGGCATGGCCGTGACCTGGATTGAGGCCGGCTTGCGCGAGGAAGCCCAGTTCAAGGGCTACACCGTCGTCGATGCGGCCTCGGTCATCACCACCCATCTCACCGAAATCCTGCGCGCCAACATGCCGGACCTGCTTTCCTATGCCGAGATGCAGAAGCTGCTGCGCGAACTGCCCAAGGACCACGCCGACCTCATCAAGGACATCATACCGGCCCAGATCAGCTACACCGGCCTGCAACGCGTCCTTCAGGGGCTCCTTGCCGAGCGCGTTTCGATCCGCGACCTGTCGACCATTGTCGAGGCGGTCGCGGAAGTGGCCGGTGCCGTGCGCGATCCACGCTCCATTATCGAGCATGTGCGCACGCGCCTCGCCCGGCAGCTCTGCGCCCAGCATCTCGGTGCAGATGGCACACTGGCCATCCTGCCGCTGTCGCCGCATTGGGAGGATGTCTTCTCGTCCGCCCTCATCGGCGAAGGGGAAATCCGCCAGCTCGCAATTGCGCCGTCGAAGCTTCAGGAGTTTGTCACAGCGCTGAAGACCCGCTGCGAGGATCTTGCGCGCGAGGGCGAAACGCCGGTGCTTGTCACCAGCGCTGCTGTGCGCCCCTATATGCGTATGGTGGTGGAGCGCTTCCGCCCGCAAACAGTGGTCTTCAGCCAGTCCGACCTGCACGCGGGGGCAAAGCTGCGCAGCCTGCCGATGCTCTAGGGAGCATCAGTCCTCATGACCCTTTTTGTGATGAACGGCCTCTTCGAGCTTCTTTTCCTCGAAAAGCAGGATGATCGGAATGGCCAGTGCCAGCGGGATGATAAGATAGAGCAGCCGCCAGACCAGGAGCGCCGCAAAGACGCTGGACGCCGGAACGTTTGGCATCACGGCGATGAAAACCGCCTCCATCACACCGACACCACCGGGAACCTGCGCCAGCAACCCGGCGGAAAAGGACAGCAGGAACGCGCCCAGCACCACGAAAAACCCTGGATTGACCGCTTCGGGAATGGCGAAATAAATGATGCCCGCAGCCCCGATCAATTCCAGAGGCGCCGCCACAAGCTGACGCAGAACTACGGGAAGCCGGGGATATTCAAGACGGAAACCGCGGATCGTCAGCGGCTTGAACTGCATCCATGAGCCAAGAAGATAAAGCGCGCACAGAATGAGCAGGACAGCGCCAATGATCCGGATCGTCATCAGGTCAGCCGCGGCGTGCGCGGTCTTGGCCAGCAGGGGGCGCAGAATTTCCGGCTCTCCCACCAGAACGATGCCCGTGAGGATCATCGTGCCATAGGCGAAAGTGAACGAGCAGAGCGCCACCAGAACAGCGACTTCAGCTGCCGACAGCCCCTTGGAGGTATAAGCGCGATATCGCACCGCTCCGCCAGAAACCACCGACGCCCCGATGTTGTGTGACAGCGCATAGGTTGTGAACGAACAGAGCGCCACGAACAGCCAGGAAATACCCTTTTCCCTGTTGAGATGCAGCAACGCGATCCGGTCATACCAGGCAAGTGCCGCATAGGCGGCAAGCGTCGACATCAACGCCAGTACATAGCCATGCAGCGGAATTGCAGCCAGTTTGCCACCGATCACCGACGCAATGATCTTGAGACTGTCCCACCAGCCGGCTGCCGCCAGTTGGGCCGCCACCTCGGGATGGCTGGCCGCCTCCTGATAGAGCTTGCCGTAAAGCGCGTCGACGGAGAGGACCACCGCAATCAGACCGATCACGGGCCAGATGAAATCCTTGATACGCTGCATGAAATTGTAGCCCGTCCGTCGAATGTCCCGGCAAATCTTCCTGCACAGGTTATGTCAGGATGCAAGCGGGACGCGAAGCAGATATGGAAAACGATTATGGCAAACGTATTGCGGGAGCTTGATGACCGATGACGACACCGACGCTTGTCGCTTCTCTGGACGGCATCACCCCCCTGCCGCCAGGCCGTTGCGCAGCCATCAAGACCTATCTCGCCCGCGATGTGCCCGTCGATCGTTCAGAACCGTCGTTATCCGTCACGTTGACCCGGCTCAATGGCCGGCAGGAAACGCGTTATCGTGCCATTTTCACGGTTCTGGGCACACGCTGGCTCTGGTGGTCACGGCTCATGCTGACGCCGGAAGCGCGCACCACCATTCTCGATGATGCGCGGGTGGAAGCCTACGCGATCATGGACACCGATATCGATATCGGCCTTCTCGAACTCGATTTTCGCGAACCTGCGGCTGACCTTGCCTTTCTCGGTCTGTTTGAACACCACACGGGCAGGGGGCTGGGCGAAGAACTCATCCGTTTTGCGCTGGCGCGAGCCGCCCGTCGCGGTACGCGTCGGATGACGGTGAACACCTGCACCTTCGATCATCCGGCGGCTTTGGGGTTTTACCGGCGCATGGGCTTTGAAGTGCAATCCCAGGCCATCGAGATTGTGCCCGATCCGCGTCTGGCGGGGCTCCTGCCCACCGGCGCAGCACCCCATGTGCCAATGCTCATCAAGCCCTGAAACAGCAAAAGGCCGGGATTGCTCCCGGCCTTTTGTCGAACATGGCTGAATTCTGTCAGGCCCGCGAGGCGACAAACCGCATCCGCGCAGCAGCGCGGTCGCTTTCCATCTGCTGACGCAGGGCGATTTCCGCCCGCTCCGCAGCCTTTTCGCGATCATCGAGGATTTCGACCTTCTTCAGGTCCTCGAACGCGATTTCGAGCGCACCCTTGGCATCGTCAAGCTGATCCTTCAACTCCGCAGAAGAGTTGATCAGATTGTCGCGGCGGACGCGTGCCGCCTTCGCATAGGTCGGATAGGCGAAGTGCCCAGGGTCGGAGATACCGGCCCGCTTCTCTTCCGCCTCGATTTCCCGGTCAAGATCACCCGCCATGCGGGCAAACTCGTTGATCATCGCCTCGATCTGAGCGACGCGGCGACGACGTTCTTCCACTTGGAAGCGTTTGAATTTCAATAAAGCTTCGCGCGACTTCATGGCCCCTTACTCTACTCTTACTCTGGTCGGGTTCAGGGCGTCTCCGCCGTTAGCCGAGTCCGTTTACAATGTCCGCGAGACGACAATAACTCTCACTCAAGGAGGTTGATTCTTCCTTACCTTGAGAAAGAAAAGCCTCGATTGCGTCATGCGCGCGGATGGCGCGGTCCACTTCGGGGTTCGTGCCGGACTTGTAGGCGCCCAGCCGGATGAGATCTTCCATATCCGTGTAGGTCGCAACAAGCCGCTTCGCCTCCTTCACGGAGGGCAGGAATATCGGATCACACGCACCCGGCATGGTCCGCGAAACGGACTTGAGGATATTGACAGCCGGATAGCGCCCGCGCTCGGCAATCTGCCGCTCAAGCACCACATGCCCATCGAGAATGCCGCGCGCCGCATCAGCGACGGGCTCGTTATGGTCATCACCATCCACCAGCACCGTGAAAAAGGCGGTGATGCTGCCTTCGCCCTCGCCGGGGCCGGCCCGTTCCAGCAGGCGCGGCAGTTCGGCAAACACGGTGGGCGTATAGCCCTTGGTGGTCGGTGGTTCACCCATGGCAAGGCCGATATCGCGCTGCGCCATGGCAAATCGCGTCACGCTGTCCATCATCAGCACGACGTTTTTGCCCAGATCCCGGAAATACTCGGCCACGGTCAGCGCCATGTAGGCCGCCTGCCGCCGGGTCAGCGCCGATTCATCCGAGGTCGCCACGACCACGACAGCGCGCTTCAACCCGTCCTCGCCAAGATCATCCTGGATGAACTCGCTGACCTCTCGCCCGCGCTCGCCGATCAGCCCGATGACGAACACATCAGCATCTGCATTCCGCGCGATCATCGACATCAGCACGGATTTTCCGACGCCCGAGCCGGCGAACAGCCCCACCCGCTGCCCGCGCCGCATCGGCAGAAAGGAATTGAGCACACGCACGCCGAGATCCAGCGTCTGGCCAAGGCGCTGCCGGCGATGGGCCGCCGGCGGATCACTGTGCAGGGAATAGCTGAGTGCGCCGGGCGCCGGCTCATCCTGCCCGTCGATCGGCACCCCGAAAGCGTCGATCACCCGCCCGAGCCAGGCAGTTGAAGGCCGCACAGCGCCCCGTCGCGACTGGACGACCACCCGGCAGCCACGCCGAACGCCGGTCAGACTGCCAAACGGCATCGCAAGCGCCGCATCGCGCTCGAATCCGATGACTTCACAGGGAACCGAGGGCATATCGCCCGTCTCGATCACAACCCGGCTGCCGATGTCCATCTGGGACAACGGGCCGGCAATCTCGACCAGAAGCCCGCGCACACCCTGCACGCGCCCGAAGACGATGAAAGGCTGCTCGTCTTCCACAAGTCCAAGGAGCGTTTCCGTAATCACGGCCCACCTCCCTCGCTGATTCGCATCAATTTAACCGCTTTTTGACGGTTTCGCGAAAGGATTTGGCAACCCGGGCTTAACGTCCCCCCTCCCCCCGGATGCCCCGCAATGGCGCACAAATCGGGGGAAAATCTCCAAACCCATGAGTCGCAAGAGTCGCTTAACGCATTTTCTTAATGTGAATTATTAGCATTTTTTGCGGCAAAAAATCGAATGACTACGGGCACTTACCAAGGTTTTTGACGTTCTTTCGCGTTCCCCCTTGCGTTATCGAATCAGCTTTTGTTAACCAGTTGCAGGTAACAAATGTGTCGCGAGCTTTTCGAGGGTGAAACCTGTCGAGTCGCGAGTGACACGATCTGGCGTCGCTGCGTGATTGGGCCGGGTTCGGGAAACACATGGTTTGGGGACCTAACTTATGCGCGTTCTCCTGATTGAAGACGACAGCGCCGTGGCGCAAAGCATCGAACTGATGCTCAAATCCGAGAATTTCAACATCTACACAACCGATCTCGGTGAAGAGGGTGTCGATCTCGGCAAGCTTTACGATTACGACATCATCCTTCTTGACCTGAATCTGCCTGACATGTCGGGTTACGAGGTGCTGCGCTCGCTGCGCGTTGCCAAGGTCAAGACGCCAATTCTGATCCTCTCCGGCCTGGCCGGCATCGAGGACAAGGTGAAGGGCCTCGGTTTCGGCGCCGACGACTACCTCACCAAGCCGTTTCACAAGGATGAGCTGGTTGCCCGCATCCATGCAATCGTCCGCCGCTCCAAGGGTCACGCCCAGTCGGTCATCCAGACCGGCGATCTCCTGGTCAACCTCGACCAGAAGACCGTGGAAGTCTCCGGCAACCGTGTGCATCTGACCGGCAAGGAATATCAGATGCTCGAACTCCTTTCCCTGCGTCGCGGCACTACGCTGACCAAGGAAATGTTCCTGAACCACCTTTATGGCGGCATGGACGAGCCGGAACTCAAGATCATCGACGTGTTCATCTGCAAGCTGCGCAAAAAGCTGGCGAATGCGTCCGAAGGCCGCAACTATATCGAAACCGTCTGGGGCCGCGGCTATGTGCTGCGCGAGCCGACAGACGCGGACGAACGCATTCCGGCCTGATCGGCCTGTTCCCGGCTCGCAGCCTCGAAGTCGTCTCTCAGGGCCCGTCTCAGGACGGGCCCTTTTTCATGAAGGGCCGGCCAAGCCATCGCAACAAGCCATCGCAGCTGTTCGAGGTGGCAGACAATCCGGTGTTGTCAGTCGCGGGCAATCGGGCGGCAATGACGATTGATGGATCGCCCGAGCGCGGCGATGTCGCCAACCACACTCGCAAGGCCTGCATCGCAGACCGCGCTTGGCATGGCACTGAGCGTGCAACTTTCCGGCGACTGCGCAAAAACGGCTCCGCCGGCAGCGACGATCCGGGCCGCCCCGGCCGCGCCGTCATTGCCCGCACCTGTCAGAATGACCCCCAGTGCCGCAGGGCCGGCCGCATCCGCAGCACTGGCAAAGATCAGGTCGATGGACGGATGCAGAGCCATGGTCGTGCCCGGCCCCCTGCGTGCAACAAAATGGGCGCCGGCGCGCTCGATCAGGACGCTGCCATCACCCCGCACCACATGGATGACCCCGCGCCGCAACACCTCACCGCCGCTGATTTCACAGGCATCGAGCCGGGCGTGGCGACGCAGATGGTCAGCGAACAGCGTGGTAAAGGTCGCCGGCATGTGCTGGCCGACCACCACCGGCAAACCAGGCAGCACCTCGGGAATTTGCGCGAGCAGCGCCGTGATTGCAGCCGGACCGCCGGTTGATGCACCGATCACAAGCAGTTGCGGCGTCGCATCCCGTGGCGCCCTGACAGGCGGCGGCAAGGGGCCGGGATAGGCTACGCTCCGGCGTTCCACCCGGTTGCCAAGCGCCCGCACCCGCGCCTGCAAGTCCTGCTTGAAGGCGGGCGTGGTGCTCACCTTTGCCATGGTCGTCGGCTTGGAAAGATAGTCGCTCGCCCCGCGCATGAGGCACTTCAACGTCAGGTCCGCGCCCCGGATCGTCAGCGCGGACACTACAAGAACGCGCGCTTCCGGCACCGCCTGCAACAACAGCGGCAAGGCCGTCAGCCCGTCCATTTCCGGCATTTCAATGTCGAGCAGAACGACATCGGGCCGGCAGGATGGCATCTGGCGCAACGCCTCGATGCTGTTACGGTGGACGCCTACCAGATCCACCTCAGGCATTTCAGTGAGCCAGCGCGCAAACAATCCGCGCACAACGACCGAATCATCCACCACCGCCACGCGTATCCTGCGCGCCGGGAACAGATGATGCGCATCGAATGCGGATGTCAGCACGGACAGGCCGACCTCAGATCAGCCCGACCTGCACGAACTTGTCCGTGAGGATCTTGCGATCAAACGGTTTCATCACGAACTCGTCCGCCCCCAGATGAATGGCGCGGGCAATCTGCGCGACATCGTTCTCGGTCACACAGAACACGATTTTCGGCTTCGGCCCGCTTTCAACCCGGCGCAGCTGTTCGAGAAACTGATAGCCGTCCATCTCCGGCATACTCCAGTCGAGCAGCACGGCCTCCGGCATCCGGTTACGGCAGGCATCAAGCGCCTGCTTGCCGTCCTCGACCTCCAGAACCTCGAAATTCAGTCCCTCAAGAATGCGGCGGGCAACCTTGCGGATCACGCTGGAATCATCAGCTACGATGCATTGTTTGGACAAGGCAGTCTCCTTTGAAAGTCAGGCCGCCAGAACCGGCGGAGTCTCAAGCAACGAGGGAAGGTCGAGTTCGATCATCAGTTCGTCGGCAAGCGTATGGATGCGCCGGGCATGGCGCAGCCAGCTTCGATCAAATTGGGCGGGCAGTGGCTGACCGGAGCCGGCCGGCAGCACCAGAACATCGCCAATCTCATCGATCTGGATGCCAAGGCTCTCGCCCCGCCATTGCACCGAAACAGCCATGCGTGGCCCTTTCCGCGGCGCGCCTTCCGGCAGGCCGATCAACCCGGCGAGAGAATAGAGCAGCACGATCCGCCCCCGGAGATTGGCAAGCCCCAGCACGCTTTGCCCGGCCAGCGGGATCGGCGTCACGCTGCCGATCTGGAACACATCGCGCACCTGCCCGATCGGCAGGCCGATCAACTGCCCGGCGAGGCGCAGGGTCACGAATGTTTCGGCACTATCGATCGCGACCGCGCTCATGCCGCCACCTCAACGGTTGGCAGGCCGGCGCCGAGCGTGGCCAGCAACGCCCGCCGGTCGAATTTGGCGATCACGGTCGCAACGCCGCTTTGCCGCGCGGCACGTTGAAGCGCAGGCCCCGGCCGCGTCGCAATTCCGATCAAGCCCATGCCCTGATCCATGGCCCCGCCGCTCCATTCCTGCGCGAGGTCGAACCCTTCCGCCTGGTCAAGATCGATGATCGCCAGAGCATATCCGTTGTCTGCGGCCAGAACGCGCGCTGTCCCGGCCGATTTGGCAACCCGTACCGCAAAGCCGGCCCCTTCAAGGATCGGCAGCAGCAGCGCTTCAAAAAAGGCCGATGGCTCTACCAGCAGGACCGAATTCTCGATCAAGGTCCTCTGCTCGCCAGCGCAAGTAATATGCGCGGCGACATCCAGAACCGGGGTGGTCGCCCCCTGAATGATGGCGCTGCCAAGATAACCAGGCATGGCATCGGACAGTTCAATACGCAGCGGCGCCTCGATCACATCGACAATCTCATCGACAGCGACGCCGAATCGTTTGTTCGCAAGGTGCAGCAGAAAAATGGGCTGCATCCCTTCACTGCGCAGGCTCATCGCCGGGTCCGCCAACCGGATCGGCAGCAGCGCACCGTCATACTGGACCACCGGCTCGGCGCCCAGCTGTTCGATATGACTGGCGTCTACCTCGATCAGCCGAGAGACAAGCGCCAGCGGCACAGCACGGCTGCGCTCATCGCCAGCACGGAACAGCAGAAGCGAAGTCGCATCGGCTTCCGGCGCCGGTACGGACCGAACGTCGCCTTCCTGCGCGGCCCCATCCGTCCCCGCCCCGACTTTGCTGAAAAATCCGGTCGGTTCGAGGATCAGGATGACCGATCCATCGCCCAGGATGGTTGCACCCGAAAAATAGGGAATGTGCCGCAGCCGTGTGGGGATCGGCTTCACCACCACGTCTTCCGTCTGGTGAACGGCATCGACCAGCAACCCGAAGCGCCGGTGGCCGACATCGCAAACAATGACAAACGCCTGGCCCGGCGTCCGGCCCGCGCCGAGCGTTTCGCCAAGGTCGATGATCGGAACGAGCCGTTCGCGCAAGCGCAGCATGGCGGTATCGCCAAGGCACTCCAGCCGGATCTCGCCCTCCGGTTGGGGCCGGACCAATTCACTGATCACGATCTGCGGCAACGCATACATCTGCCCGCCGGCTTCCACGATCAGAACGGCCGCCACCGCCAGCGTCAGCGGCATCCTGAGAACGACGCTGGTGCCGCGTCCGGGCCTGTTGATGACATCCACGGTACCGGCGATGGCCTCAATGCTGGTGCGCACTGCATCCAGCCCCACCCCGCGCCCCGAAAGATTGGTGATGCGCCCGGCGGTCGAGAATCCCGGCGTGAAAATCAGCCGGAGCAACTCGCCCTCACCCATCCGCTGGAGCGCCTCATCATCAGCCAACCCCTGCCCGAACGCCCGCATCCGGATGCCGTCAAGATCAAGGCCGCGACCGTCGTCGCTGATTTCCATGACAATCTGGCTGCCCTCCTGCCCGGCCGTGAGGCGGATCGTGCCATAAGGCGCCTTGCCCGCAGCGACGCGCTCGGCAGGCGTCTCGATGCCATGATCTGCGGCGTTACGGACGAGATGGACGATGCAGTCCTTGATAACTTCGAGGATCTGCCGATCGATTTCGGTTTCCGCTCCGACGGTTTCGAGGCGGATATCCTTCCCGAGTTCGTTTGAAAGATCGCGCACCGTACGGGAAATCTTCGACCAGGCCGCACCGATGGACTGCATCCGCGTGCGCATCACCCCGTCCTGAAGCTCTGCCGTGATATGCGACAGACGTTGCAGCGGCAGCTTGAAGCCGCCCGCATCCTCACGCCGGGCAAGCTCCATCAACTGGTTGCGGACAAGAACGAGTTCCGAAACCATGGTCATCAGATGGTCGAGCCGTTCGACCCCCACGCGCACATTCTGCCGCATCATGACCGGTTCGGCTGTCGGCGTGGACGGTGCCGCCACGGCCGCAGCGCGCGTCGGTGCAGCGCCCTTGCGTTGGGCCGCAGCCATCAGTTCGGTGATAAGTTCGCTATCCTCGCCTTCGGGCTCCCCCCCCTGATCGGCAAGACCATGGATGATGCCCTTCACCCGGTCGATCGCGGCCAGCGTCAGCGTCACCTCGTCTCGATTGGCCCTGTGGCCGTCGCGAAAGCGACTGATCAGGTCCTCGGCATTGTGGGCGATGCGTTCCAGCCGGTGCAGGGACAGAAAACCGCAGGTGCCCTTGATCGTATGCAGCAGGCGATAAATCTGGTCCAGAATGCGCGAATCATGCGGCTCCCGCTCGAAGCGCAGCAGCTCTGCGTCGAGTTGGTCGAGGCTTTCAAGGGATTCCACCACGAAATCGCGGATCAGATCATCCATAAGCGCACAGTCCGGGCCGGGGCCGCCAGATGCAGCCACCCATGCCGGCAATTATGCCTGCTGAACGGTTGATGAAGTGTTTTCTTAACGTTAAATCGAGCCGGATTTTGATCTCAGCATCACAACGCCGGAACCACGCAGATGGTGCCTCAGGCCGCCGTCGATGCTGCCCGGAGCGCCAGCCCGTCGTCGGATTGCTCGACCGTCACCGTCATGCCGGAGGCGCGCGCCACAAGACCTGCATAATAAGGCTGGATCGAATGGGCATCGACCACGCCGGATGCGCTGACGCCCGCGATGAGATCCGTCGTATGAGCCGGCAACTTGACCATCGGCCCGCGCGCAATCACCGCCATGGTTGTGTTGGTTCCGTCATCGACAAGATCGACCGTGATGGCTCCCCCGCGCAGCAGCGCCGCTGCGGCGATGGCGACGAGGTTCAGCAGCAGTTTCACCTTGTTTTTTGCCAGCAGCAGGCGCGGCGCATTCCAGGTGAGCTGAATCTTGTCGTTGTCGATGAAACCCCGCGTCACCTTCTCGGCATCGCCAAGATCGACCGATGCACCGGCGGACCCCGCGGCGCCGAAGGCAATGCGGCAGAACTGGAGTTTGCCCGAAGCAACCTTGGCGCTGTTGCGGATCAGCGAAATCGCAAAGTCCTGCGTCTCGGGGGACTTGTCGTCCTCCATCACTTCCAGCCCGTTCAGGATGGCTCCAACCGGGTTGATGACATCGTGGCAGACCCGGCTGCTCAGAAGGGCCGCGAGATCCAGCGCATCCAGCGTGACGGTTTGGGTCTCTTGGCTCATGGCAGCGTTCCGAATCAGGGTCATCAGGATGGGATTCTGGATACACGCTTGTGTGCGCTTTGAGAATCCACCTGCCGCGACGCAATGGTAAGCCGCTGTTAACCAAATCGCGATTCGATCCTTGAGGGAGGGATGATGCCACGGCCCTGCCCGAATTCGGCGTCATCCCTTGAGATGCGTGCCGGACCGACCGGCAGGGAGGACGTGCAGCAGATGCGAAAGACCCTGAAACAGACCGTCATGGTTTTGGCAATCGCATGGGCGGCCACCTTCGGCCTCCTGTCGACCCATCAGGCCGACGCGCAAACGCGCGCCCGCCGGCAGCAGGTGGCACAGCAATCCTCCGGAGAAACGTTCCAGGCCCGCGAACTTGTCGACTCGGGCCACCGCTTCTTCGGCAATGTCTCGCGCGGCCTCGCGCTGACCGTCGAGGAAGCGACCCGCCGCTGGGGCGAGCCGAACGGCTACATCCTTGGCCAGGAAGCGTCCGGCGCCATCGTCGGCGGACTGCGCTACGGTGAGGGCACTCTCTACACCCGCAACGCCGGCGACCGGAAGCTGTTCTGGCAAGGTCCTTCGGTCGGCTGGGATTTCGGCGGCGAGGGCGCCCGGACAATGATGCTGGTCTATAATCTACCGCGCACTGGCGACATCTACCGCCGCTTTGCCGGCATCGACGGCTCTGCCTATTTCATCGGCGGCTTCGGCATGACCGCGCTCGGTTCGGATGGCGTGGTGATCGTGCCGATCCGCACCGGCGTCGGCGCACGTCTCGGCATCAATGTCGGCTATCTCAAATTCACGGATACGCCCACCTGGAACCCGTTCTGACGCTGCCCTGACGCGGGGGCACGATGAATTTTGATGATTTTCATGGCCGTCCGACGCGCTTCATGCAACAGCTTGACGGGGGGCGCCTCGGGACCCATCAGGCGAGCGGATGACCGGCGATGATCGAACAGGCCATGTACTTTGCGCTTGGCGTACTGGTGACGGTGCTCGCCGGCATCGCCATGCTGCCCGCGCTCTGGAACCGGGCTGCGCGCCTTTCGCGCGCTCGGCTGGAAGCCACCCTTCCCGTGACACCTGCCGAAATTTCTGCGGAGAAGGATAGCCTTCGAGCCGCGCACGCCGTGGAGATTTGCCGGATCGAAACCGAGCGGGATGCCGCCGAACGCGCCCTTCAGGAAGCCAAATCCGAGATTGGCAGCCGCATCACCGTGTTGCAGGTCAAGGACGATACCATTGCCAGCCATGAGGCGAGCATCGCCGCCCTGCGCAAGGAAGGCGATGAATTACGCGCGACCATCACCACCCTGACCGACCGCATCGCAGTGCTGGAGGCAGAACGCGCCAACCTCGTCACCAATCTCGACACCGCGCGCCTTGCCAGTCAGACGCTCAGCGACGAGGGCCTCGCCCTCCGCCAGGCGGCCGACCAGCGCAGTGCCCGTATCGCCGAACTTGAAACCCATGCCGAAATGCAGGCTGCACGCCTCGCCGACAGCCAACAGGTTGCCCAGTCCGTGCAGGACGAAGTCCGCACGAAGAGCGATGAACTCAGGCTTGCCGCGCGCCAGTTGCGCGAAGCCGCCGCACACATCGCCCAGTCCGATCGCAAGCTGGCCGCCGCCGAGGCCCTGGCTACCGACCGACTGGAGACCATCGAAAGCCTGCAGGCCGAGCGGCTCGAACTGATCGAGGAAACCGGACGCCTGACGCGTGAGCGCGACCATGAGCGGATCGACCGGCAGGCCATCGCCAACCAGTTGACCAGGACCATCGACCGGCTTGAACTGACCGGTGAGACAGCAGAAGCCCAGATCGCCGCATTAAAGTCGGAACTGGAATCGCACGGTCAGGCGACCCAGTCGGCAGCAGCATCGCAACTGCGGGCGATGGACGACATCCGCATCGAACGTGCACGGCTTCAGGACCGGACCAGCCAGCTCGAAAAGACGCTGGCGCGCGATACCGAACGCCTGACCAACGAAATCAGTGAATTGAAAGAAGCACTGGCCCAAAGCCGCGCCACGGCCGCCGCCGCGCAGGAACTCACGCAAGATCTGACCCGCAGCATCGACGGCCTGAAGCAGGACCATCGGGCGGCCGAGGAAGAACTCTCCTCAACCCGGCTCGAACGGTTGGCGCTGGAGCAGGAACTGTCCCGCCTCAGACGTCAGGCCACACCCCCGAAAGACCCCGAAGCCCCGCCGGCAGGACCGGCGCCACCGCGCCCGCCGAGGCCGACGCGTCGCAAGACGGACATCCGGCCCAGCGACGCACAGTAAGCGTTTAGCCGCGCCCGACGAATGGCATCTTGGTTGCCATCACGGTCATGAACAGGACGTTGGCCCCGGGTGGCATTGAAGCCATGGTCACGATGGCCTCGCCGATCTGCGCCGGATCCATCAGGGGTTCGATGGCAATGGTCCCGTTCGCCTGCGGCACGCCTGAGGCCATGCGCATCGCCATTTCGGTCGCCGCATTGCCAATGTCCAGCTGACCGCACGCGATATCGTACTTGCGGCCATCGAGTGCCGTTGAGCGGGTCAGGCCGGAAATCGCATGTTTGGTTGCGGAATAAGGGGCGGAATCGGGGCGCGGGGCATAGGCCGAAATCGAGCCGTTGTTGATGATGCGCCCGCCCATCGGCACCTGCGCCTTCATCACACGAAACGCCTCGCGTGTGCAGAGGAAGGGTCCGGTCAGGTTCGTATCGACCACCTTCTGCCAGGCCTCCAGCGAGATATCCTCGATCGGGCCGCCGCCACTGACGCCTGCATTGTTGAACAGCACATCCACCCGCCCGAAGGCCTTCACCGCCGAAGCAAAGAGGTTGGCAACGGATGCTTCGTCCGTCACATCCGTCGCGACAGCCAGCGCCTCCCCGCCCTGCCCCTTGATCTCACGCACAACCGCATCAAGCTGTTCTGCCCTGCGCCCAGCCAGCACAACGGCAAAACCGGCACCGGCCAGCGCAAGGCTCGCCGCCTTGCCCACGCCGGAGCCCGCGCCCGTTACAATGGCAGTCTTCTTCGCTGCGGCCATGAGTTCATCCTCCTGGTTTGTCTGGTTATTTCAATGGACACTCAGACGCGTAATGATCGCCGTACTGGGCGAAAATCTGCTTCTGGACAGCATTGCGGGGCTGTCCGCTTGCGTCCGGTTCGATACGCGTGAGATAGATGTCCTCAATCGGGAAGTTGTTGTTTCCGAAATTGAATTTTCCACGCGGTGAGTCGATGCTGGCTTGCCGGATCGCCTCGGCAAGCTCGGCCATGCCCACTGGATCCTTCGTGAGCGCGCCATAGGCGGCATCCAACAGCCGCGCCGCATCATAGCCGCGCATGGCCACAGCGCCGGGCGCATAGCCATACTCGCTCTGGAATGCCTGCAAGAAGGCTTCGTTTGCGGGATTCTTGAGGTCATAAGCCCAATCCGAGGCCGAATAGACCCCCATCAGAGTCCCATCCGGACTGGACAGATCCGCTTCATCGAACCCGGCCGAGCCCAGAAGGACCATCCCGGATGTCGCCCCGCTCTCAGAAAGAAACTTGAGCAGCGGCCCGGCAATCGCCCCGCCGACATGCAGAAACACCGCCTGCGGCCGAAGCACATCGATCCGGTTGGACATGTCTGTGAAGTCAGTCGCATCCGGCGCAATCTGGATCCGGTCGGCCACCTCGCCCTTGAAGGCACGCGTAAATGCCGTTGCGGCAATATCCGCTTCTTCCCCCACCGTCGAGACAATGATGGCTCGCGTCAGATTCCGTTCCTCGGCGAATTTCGCCAGCGCCTCGATAGCCTCGTCATCCTGCGGGGCGAGCGAGAAGAAATTCGACTGACAGCGTTTGCCGGCCAATGCGGCAGGCGCGGCTCGCGGACTGATGACGATGGCCTTGGCTTCCGTAGCCGCCTTCAGCACGGGGCCGAGCAGCGGATTGAACAATGGCCCGATCACCACCTGCGGCTTCTCGGTTTTCATCAAGGTTGGCGCCTGGCTGGTCAGCGCCGCAACATCGCGCGCATCGTCATGCACCGCCAGCTTCAGGGGGCGTCCCCCCAGAAGGCCGCCGCTCTGCTTCAGCCCCAGCATGAACCCGTCTCGCAAATGACGGCCAAGAGGGGCCGAAGGGCCACTTAGCGTCGCAATCAGGCCAACGCGCACAGGTTCAATCGCAGCCGCCGACTGAGCGACCATCATGAGAGCTGCGACCAGCAGCGCCCGCATCATCACACAATTCTCCCCTCTGGCGCTGCCACAGCCCCGCTCTTCGGCGCCAATAGTTGTACGACAAGTGTTTTGAACCACATTGCGTGGAAGAACAAGCAAAAACAGAGGCTTCATTCAATCCGGACAATAACGCTGTCGCTGGCACCCGTCGCATCCATCACGGTAACCCTTGCAAAGCCGGCTCCGTCCGGCGTCCAGGCAGCCTGGCGCCGCGCTTCAGAGCGGATTACCGGGCGTCCGTTGACAAACCAGACGAGCGGCAGTTGCCCGCCCAGCGCCCGGAGAGCAAGGTCGCTGCCGTCCTGCCCACCGCTCTGGCCAAGGTCGACACGGGCTCCGTCGGGCGGAAAGGCGATCTTGAGCGTCGGCGCGGCCATCGCCATGCCTTTTGCATCCTTGTGCAGGCTGCGCAGCGGCGGCGGCAACTGTGCATTTGTCACCAGCAGGGCATCACGCGGCGCCGGCGGGGCGGCGGCATCCGTGCCGATCCGCTGAAACGCATCGAACAGGATCGGCGCTGCGGCAAATCGCCCCGTCATGCCCGGCATCGGCGCCCCATCGGGCCGCCCGACCCAGACGACAATGGTGTGGCGCCTGTCAAATCCCGCCGCCCAGGCATCGCGATAGCCATAGGACGTACCGGTCTTGAAAGCGATCCGCCCGGCAAGGGCAAAAGGCGGTGGCGGCGTACCGCGCAGAATGTCGGCGACATACCAGGCCGGCACAGGTCCGGTGAGGCGCCGATCAACCATCGCAGCCCCTGTTGCAGGCCGCCAGACGAGTGGCACCGTCGCGCCGCCCCGCGCGAGCCCCGCATAAAGCATGGCCAAGTCCTGCATCCGAATGCCGAGCCCGCCAAGCGCCGCCGCAAGACCCGGCGGCGCTTCCTTCGGCAGAACAACATCCGCCCCCGCCGCCCGCAGCCGTGCCAGAAAACGGAATGGCCCCACCTCGGAAAGGAGATCAACCGCCGGCACGTTGAGCGATTGTTGCAGGGCAACGCGCGCTGTCACATTGCCCTGATAGGTCAGGTCGAAATTCTCGGGCGAATAACTGGCAAAGCGCGAGGGCCGGTCCTCCACCATGGTTTCAGGATGCGCCAGGCCGTTGTCGAAGGCCATCGCATAGATCATCGGCTTCAGCGCCGAACCCGGCGACCGCACCGCCTGCGTCAGATCCACGGCCCCGCTCCGCAGGGTGTTGAACAGGTCCGGCCCGCTCACCGAGGCCCGAACTTCCCCACTCGCATGCTCCATCACGAAAATTGCGATGGAGGCGCGGGGGCCAAACGCCTCCACCCGCTCACGAACGAGTTGTTCCAGCGCTGTCTGCATCCGGAAATCGAGAGAAAGGCGGTGGACGCGCCCGGCCGGCGCTGCCCTCAGCGCCGCCTCTGCTGCATGGGGGGCAATGACCGGAAAAGCCCGTCGCGCCGTCGGCACCGGATCGGCCTTCGCCAGCGCCGCATCCGCGCGCGAAATTGCCCCGCGCGCCGCTGCAAGATCGAGCACCCTGTCGCGCGCCCGTCGCGCGGCGACAGGGTAGCGGTCGGGCCGCCGGGCCTCCGGCGATTGCGGCAGGGCAACGAGCAGCGCCGCTTCCGGCAGTGCGAGGCGCTTCGGCTCCTTGCCAAAATAGGCGAGCGATGCCGCCCGCACCCCCTCGATATTCCCGCCATAGGGCGCCAGCGTCAGGTAGAAATCGAGGATCTCCCTTTTGGAATAACGGATTTCGAGCTGCCAGGCTCGCGCCATCTGCCTGAATTTGGCGGTAAACGTCCGCTCCTCGCGCGGTTCGATCAGCCGCGCCACCTGCATCGTCAGCGTCGAGCCGCCCGAAACGATGCGTCCGTGGCGAATCATCTGCCCGACAGCCCGGCCCATCGCCAGAAAGTCGATGCCACCATGCCGGTCATAGCGCTGATCCTCATAGGCTTTCAGCAGCGCAAGATACCCCGGGTCGACCTCTTCCACGCTGAGCGGCAACTTCCAACGCCCATCCGCCGTGGTGAAAGGGCGCAGAAGCTGACCCGAACGATCCGTCACCAGTGCCGAACCCTCTCGCGTGGCCGCAAGGTCAGGAGGGCCGAGCACCGCATCCACCATCCGCCAACCAGCCCAGAGCCCACCGGAGGCGAGCCCCGCCACCAGCGCAACACCCGCAAGGCGACGGCGCCAGCCTGCCATCAGCGCACCGGCTGAACCGTAACGCTGCGATAATCGGTCCGCCCGAACCGCTCAGGCCGATACATGTCCTCGATCACCGCCGGCGGCTGAACGTAGGTGCCCGGCGCCACCGCGCGCACCACATAGGCGACGGAAAATTCCGCACTGCCCTTGCCGCCATCACGATTGAAGGCCGCAACAAACCGATCATCGCGATACTCGACATTGGCCGGCTCGGCGTCACGCTTCAGCCAGGAGAAGCCAGCCATGGATCCGCCTTCGACCAGTTGCGGATTGTCGATCTCGAAGCCAGCCGGCAGCATGTCCACCAGCAGGAGCCGACCATATTTTGCGTCCGGTTCAGTGACCTTCAGCACCACGACCATGCGGTCCGTCTGCCTGACAGTCGTACCGTCAAGCTTGGTCCCGTCAAGTTTGTGCAGGCTGCGCTCGATCCTGAAACCGGCAGCGAGCGGCGGCTCATGCTGGATCGGGTTGCCCGCAGCGGACACCACCATTTCAACCGGCGCGCTGCCCGCGTTGGTGATCGTCACCGGCCCCGCCTCAAGCGTCCGTGTAAGATAGGAGCGGTAGAGCGAACCCTGATGCGCCTGGCCGTTCACGGTCAGTTGCTGGCCCTGCGCATCATTGGCCAGCGCTTCGGCCGCCAGGACCATCCAGGCATTCTCCTGCGTCGAGGTGAGGCGCGTCGCGCCGCGCGCATCGGAGACGATTGCGGCAGCCTTCTGCACCACCTCACGCGAGAGATTCCCCTCCGCCGCCAGGGCGATCAGCCCGGCGCCGTCCCTCAGTTTGGAGCCGTAATCGGCGCGCGACACCGTGCTCGGCCCCGTGCTGGCCAACAGTTCAACCGCGGCATTGATCACGGTGCCGGCCCGGCCCCGGTCGCCCAGCATGGCGAGCGCCGCCGCAAGTTGCGCCCGGGCAAGCGGCGTCTTGAAAGCGCTGAGCTTCGTATCGGCGAGATAGCGCAGGTCATTCATGACCGGACGACCATTCCGGGCCAAAACATAGGCCGCATAGGCAAGATCCTCACCGCCGCCCCGCACATCAGACGCGTTGGCGAGGCTGTTGCGCAGCCGGTCAAGCGTGATGTCGAACACCTTCTGTGGCACGGCAAAGCTGCGCTCGCGCGCCCGGGTGAGGAAATCCGCCACGAAGGCATCGAGCCAGAAATCGTCGGCCCCGCCCGCCTGCCAGAGGCCGAAGGCGCCGTTGGAATCCTGCCGGCTGAGCACCGTTTCGATGGCCGCGCGCACCCGCCCGTCGACATCGGGGTCGATGCCCAGCGCTTCGGACCGGGCGAGCTTGTTGACATAGAGCAGCGGCAGCGCGCGGCTCACCGTTTGCTCGGTGCAGCCATAGGGATAGCGGTCGAGCGCGCCAAGCAGCGCCGGCACGTCTATACCGCCAAGCTGCGACACCGCGACCGAAACCATGCCCGTTCCCGGAAGGAATTCCTGGGTCAGATCGGGCGTCAGCGTCACGCTCTGGTTCGGTTGCAGGCTGCGCACCTGCCGGTGAATGAGTTCGGGCGTGCCGGGCAGGGTCGTCAGGTTGAAATCCTGCGTGATGTCGATGTTCGGCCCGGTCATCCGCAGCGAAAGCGTCGCCGTACCAAGACCGCCCGCTTTCACCGGAATGACGAGAGCCGTCTTGCCGCCCGGTTGCAGTTGCACAACCTTGCGCAACGCGTCTGCGGCAACAATCACGGGGCCCTTCACGTCGAGATCAAGCGTATATGTGCCCGCCGCGCCCTCAAGGTTGTTGACCTCAATGAAGAAGCGCGAACTGTCGCCGAAATTCATGAACCGCGGCAGCGTCCCTGCCACCACCACCGGATCGCGCACGATAACCTCGCGGCTTGCCTGGCCAACGCCATGACGGCTCCAGGCCGCCGCCATCACCCGCACCGTGCCGTTGAAGGCCGGCAGGTCGAATGTCACCTCCGCCTTGCCATCCGGCCCCACCTTGACGACACCTGAATAGCGGGCGAGCGGCGCCTGCGTCGGCGGCGCCCCGTCGAGCTTGGCCATCGCGGCATCGCCACCCGAACGGATGGCCCCGCGCGTACCCTGCATACCGTCGATCAGATAGCCGTAGAGATCGCGCAATTCGTCAGAAATCTGCCGCTGCCCGAAGAAATACCCCGACGGATCAGGCGTTTCATAGCGTGTCAGGTTGAGGATGCCGACATCCACCGCTGCAACCGTGACATAGGCCTCCTCTCCGGCAGCAAGCCCCGCCAGCGTCACCGGTATCTTCAGAGGATCGCGCGGGCGCACCCGCTCGGGCAGCGCAAGATTCACATCGAGTTTCCGGCCGGCGCCATCAATTCCGAACCACGCAACACCCAGGCTGCGCCCCGGCATCCGCCGTGCCGTCTGATCGAGTGGGCGATGCGCCAGCGCCACAACATAGGCGCCGGCGCCCCACTCGGCCTTCACCGGCAGCGAGAGGCTTCCTCCCTCGCGCGCAATATCGATCACCCGCGTTTCGGTCACACCGTCCGCCACCACGGCTATGGTCGCCGTGCCGGCAAAGCGCGGGTTCAGCTTCACGGTCATGCTCTCGCCGGCGGCATAGCGCGCTTTGTCGAGCTGCATTTCAAGAATATCCGGCGTCGAGGCTGTGCCCTCGCCGGCCCAGCCCACCGAGAAAGTCATGGACACCGGCGCAAGATCAGGGGCCTTCAGGTCGAGCCGGTACTGGCCGAGTTCGACCGGCACCGAGACGCGGCCCGCCGCATCGGCGGTAATATCCACCGTCCCGTCACGCAACTTGCGGGTCGACTTGATGGCTTCAAACGACCAGCGCCCATCCTGGTTGAACCACTGGTAACGGCGGTCCATGCGCGAAAGCGTGTATTCGACGCGGTTCCGCGCAAGCTTGCGCCCATCCGGCGTGAGCGCCAGCACGTCGAAATTGGCAAGCGAACCTTCGGTCAGCGCCGAATCCTCGAAGAGCTTCTTTACGGCCAGAACCGGTCCCTGCGGACGGATCGGCAGCGTCAGCGACCGTTCAACCGCCCGTCCCCCCTCCTCGCCGACGCGCAGGGTGATCCGCGCCTCCACCGCGCGAGGGGCGCTGACCTCCGGCACCGGCACGGTCATCGTCACCCGGCCCTTCGCATCCGTGAGGCCCTTGTCCTCGATCTCGGCGCTCGTGGGCTCGAAGGCTTCGTCATCAAGCCCGGTCATGAAATCAGGAAAGCCGGGCACCGCCCCCTTGCCGGAGAGCCGCACCGACACCTCGCCCGATACCGTGAGGTTCGCGCCGGGTGCGCCGTAGAGAAAATCCGCTGCGACATCGATCTCCGCCGGCTGGCCGGGGTTGAGACCGTCCTGCCGCGCCGTCAATTCGACCTTGAGCCGCTCGGGAATGTAATCCTCGACCTGAAAGCTTGTCTCGCCGATCGCCGCTCCCTTCGGATCGGCAAACACACGCACACGCCAGACACCGCGCGCCGCCATCTCCGGCAGCGTGACCGAGAGCGCCCGCCCGCCGAGCCCCTGATCCGCCACGCTCGCGCGTTTGAACTCGACACCATCGGGTCGCTGCACCACCAGCGTCAACGGCAGCTTGTCGCCGTCAACCTGTCCGCGCGCATTGCGCAGCAGCGTCGTCAGATGCACCGTCTCGGTGGAGCGGTAGACGCCGCGTTCGGCAAAGATGAAGGCATCCAGCGCACCGGCAGCCGCCCGCCCCTTCACGCCGCGATCGGTGAGGTCGAAGGCGGTCTGTTGCAGGTCGAGAAACCCATAATCGCCCGAGGCATCGCTCGCCACAACCATGCCGGGCTCCAGCCCGCCCGAACCACGCGACAGGCCCGGCGCAAAGCGCGCAAACCCGTTGCTGTCGGTCTTCATGCTGGCCAGAATCTCGTTGTTCCTGGCAACGAGCTTCAGGTCCAGCCCGCCGAGCGGCTTGGCACTCGCCAGCGACCGCGCAAACACATTGACACCCTCGCGGCCAGAGACTGCCGTCAGCCCGAGGTCCGAGACGACGAACCACTGCGTCGCACGTGTCTCGTAGCTGTCCTCGTCATTGCCCGTCGCTCCGTCCGGCCAGGCGGTCATGACATAGACGCCCGGCTCCAGCTTTCCGACGGCTTCCAGCACCGGAAAAGCCGTCGTCACATCGCGATTTTGCTCGACCTTCACATCCATCGTTCCGGACCAGACCTTGGCGCCCGTTTCATTGGCGATGCGCCGCGCCTGATAGGCATCAAGCTGGCCCATGAAATTGTCCGAACGGACGGTCGGCAGCAGCGACCGGTCACCGATACGCGAAATCTGCACCGCCACCTTGGGTGTGTTGACCGAAACGACCGGAATCCCCTCCTGCCCCACGCGCGGCAGCACATAATTGCGACCGGAGAACCGCACCTGTGCGGAGCGGTCCCGCACGTAAATGTCAAAATCAGCCGACTTCAGCAGATTCTCACCGACATCGGACGGCAGTCCCTGCCGCACCAGCACTGTATAACGCTCGCCATGTTTCAGCCCGTCGATACAGAGGTTGCGATCCTCGGCACTGACGGCGACATTATTGGCCCCGGCCACGGCAACATAAGGCGCGAAATCGACCTTGCCGCGTTGCAAAGCTTCAGTGAACTGGATGCAGATGCGCGGCGTTGAAGCGTCCGAATCAACCTTGTAGGGGTCGCTCTCAGCCACGCGGAACCCGTGTTGTTCGCGCAGGTCCTGGTAGCGGCGCCGCACATTGGCCTGCTCGCCAAGGCCGAGGCTTGCGCGGAAGGCATTGAGGGCGGGGCGCCAGTTTTCGCCGGCAACATAGGCTTCACCAAGCGCGGCAAGCCCAGTCGCCTCCTCGCTGCGCGCATTGGCGACGAGATAGGCCATATAGGCCGCAGTCACCGCCTGATCACGCAGCCGATAGCGTTCACCGCCATCGCGCGGCTCGATGGCCAACGCCGCCCGGGAATAGCCAAGCCAGGATGAGGCGGATTTGCCATCCGCCGCAACTGCCGCGCCATAGAGCGCCAGTGCCCGGCGGGGATCATGGGCAAAGGCGGCTTGCGCGTCCTGCCTGAGTTGCTGAACGCTGCGCCCCTGCACCTGACCGGCAAAGCTCTTTCGGATCGCCTCTTCCAGCCGGATACCATTGGAGCCGAGATCGTCACGCAGATAGGTTTTTTGCGCAAAGGCCGGGCCGGATAACAGCGAAACGACCAGAAAAACCAGTCCAAGAAGCGCGCGCATCACAATCTCCCGTCGTCACAACCAACTTCACTGCGGCAAAATGGCAAAATAGGGTCCTGAAAAGCGTTTTTGCACGACAGCCCTCCGCCGAAATTCTGCCGGAGTTTCCGTATGCCATCAGGCTATCAGCTTTGCCCGATGTCGCAATCACCCTCGACATGGCAATCCCACTTTGCCACAGTCGCAATCATCCTCCGGCTATGCCGGCGACCGTCAGGAATCCTGCCATGGGTGTCCTTCGCCTCGCGCTTCTCACCACGCTCTGCCTGCCCCTGTCGGCACTGGCCCAGCAGGCCGCCCCCGCCCGGCCCGAAGCCGCAAGATCCGATCCCATGATGGAGGCCGCGCAACAGGCTTATGAGGCCCTGCCCGAGGCGGAACGGAAGGCGATCCAGGATGATCTGATCTGGGGTTCGACCTTCAATGCCACCGTTTCAGGCAGTTTCGGCCCGCGCACCTTTGATGCGATCCGCGCGTTCGAGCGCGCCATCAAAGCGCAAGCGAATGGCATTCTCGAACCTGCCGAACGCCAGGCCCTGACCGAGGCGGCGCGCAAGGCCCGCGCGGCTGTGAAGTTCGACCTTGTCACCGACAAGCCAACCGGCGCCGTGCTCGGTCTGCCATTGGCCCTGCTGCCGAAACGCGAGCCCCTGCCCATGGGTTCGCTCTGGACCAGCCGCGACGAGGCACTGATGGTGCGCACCGGCCTCACCCCTGGCGAGGCGGACGATCTGCCGCGGGCCTTTGAATCAACGCTCGCCATGGATGTGCCGGGCCGGAAAGTGACATACAAACTGCTCCGCCCGGATTTCTTTGTTGTTTCTGGCGAGGTTGGCCCCCGCACCTTCTATACGCGCACGGGTGTCGGGCGCGGCCATCTGGTCACCTACACAATCACCTACCCCACCCGCAGCGCAAAGCAGTATGAGCGCGTGATGATCGCACTGGCGAACACCTTCCAGCCGGTTGCAACTCCCGCCACGCCCGCCGCGCCCATTGCCGGTCACACAGCCGCTGCGCAGGGCAGCATCGCAGCCCCCGCCGGCACCCTGCCGCCCGGTCTGATCCTCACGGGCTTTGTTGCGGCGCCGGGGAAGGTCGCAACCGGCGCCCTCGCAGCGTCCTGTCCGGATCTCAAGGTCAATGGCAAGCCGGCCCGGCTCGCACCAGGCGCTTCGTCAGGTCTGTCAATGCTGGAGGTGGAAACCGGCAGTGCCACGCCGCTACGCACGGCAATCGCCAGCCGCGCCGACACTGCGCTTCTGATCGGCTTCACCGCCGAAAATGGCAAACCCGTGCTTACGGTCGCCGCTGCAACCATGCTGTCGGGTGACGGCGCCCGCATCGCAGGCCCCCTTCATGCCGAGGGCGGCGGCACACTGGTGCTCGACCGGACCGGCAGCCTGATCGGCCTGATGCAGACTCCGCACCGGACGCCGCGCCTTGTCGCCGGCATTGTGCCTGCTGTCGGGCACAGCTTCACACCTGCCGTTGAGGTGCAGAAGGCGGCAGGATTGACGCCAGCGCCAGCGGAACCGATGCCTCTCAGCGCCGGTGCGCTCGCCGCACGGCTTGCACCCTCGCTTGTGCCGGTGAGCTGCGGCCAGCCGGTGCCGCTGCCAAAATAGTGCCGCCCCACCTTGCGGAACGTGCGCCGATGCGCCAATTCATCCGGTGACAGCATTTTTTCGGAGATCGCCATGCTTCTCGCCACATCCGTTCGCGCCGCCGGTGATTGGTCCGGCGATGTTGCCGATCTCGTCATGCTCGATTTCGAGGGCCGCAACGCCCGCACCGCCAAGTTGATCGGAATGCGCGGCAATGTCGTCGAGATCGCCCTTGATCGCCCCGTCACTGTCCGCACGGGCGATGCCTTCGTCACCGCAGACGGCCGCTTTGTCGAGGTGCTCGGCAAGCCGGAACCGCTGATGGATATCCTGCCGGCCAGTGAGGCCGACCTCGCACGCATCGCCTGGCAGCTCGGCAACCACCATCTGCCGATGCAGCTTGCCGGCAAGCGCATCCGCATCCGGCCTGATGCGGCCATTGCCGCGATCCTGACCGAAGGCGGCGCAAAAGTCACAAATGTGGAAGCTCCCTTTGACCCCGAGGGCGGCGCCTACCTCACCGCGACAACCAAAGCGCATGCCCATGGCCATCATCACCACGGCCCGGACTGCGGCTGCGATCACGACCATGGGCACGGCCACGCCCATGACCACCATCATGCCCATGACCACCAACACGATCATGCGCATGGCAAAGGCCATGATCATGTCCACGATCACAAGGACGACCACGACCATAAGCATGACGGCTCATGCTGCGGTGGCCACGGGCATCACCACGGCCACAAGCACGATTGAGCCTCCGTTTGACGCGTGATCCGGCGCGTTCCCCTACACGCGGGGTGGCGGGGGCGGGCCCGGACTGCGGTTACACCCAGGCGGCGAAGGGGGTAATCACCACGCCCGCCGCATCGAGCCTGGCGCGGATGTGCCGTGCCATCGCCACCGCGCCGGGCGTATCGGAATGGATGCACACCGTATCAACCCGCGTGGGCATCTTGCGCCCCGTGCCGGTTGTGATCGCCTGATCTCGGATCATCGCCAGCACGTTCTCGGCCGCCGCATCGGCGTCATGGATCACAGAGCCTGGCTTCTTGCGCCCCATGAGAAGACCGTTGTCCTCATAAGCGCGGTCGGCGAACACCTCCATCGCCATCCTGAGACCTGCGGCCTCGCCCGCCCGCGCAAGCTCCGAGAATGGCAGCACCACAAAAATGAGGTCTGAATTGACCGCGCGGATGGCACGGGCAATCGCTCCGGCCATCATCGCATCCTCGCAGGCCATATTGGACAGGGCGCCGTGGGCCTTCACATGGGTCACACGTCCGCCCGCCATACGTGCAAGCGCCTGCACCGCGCCGATCTGGTAGGCAATGAAGGCCTCGATCTCCCCGGCGCTGAACCCGAGAATCTGCCGCCGTCCGAAACCTTGCAGGTCAGGAAAACCTGGATGCGCACCAATGGACACATCGCGCGCAACCGCAAGCCGGCAGGCGTTGAGAATGACCGTAGGATCACCCCCGTGCAGCCCGCCTGCGATATTCGCCGAGGACACGAGCGATAGCATCGCCGCATCATCCCCCATCGGCCAGGGGCCAAAGCTTTCGCCAAGATCGCTGTTGAGATCGACCCGCATTCGTCCCTCCTATTCCAGCGCATCCACAGCGCCGCCAGCCAGATTGGCGCCGAGCAGAAATGCGCTGGACAGTTCACCCCCGCCGATTTCACGCACCTGATCTTTCAAACCGGCCAGTGTAACGGCCATGGCGCGCGCCTCGAGCTGTGCAACGGCCACGCTGACGGCGGCAAAACGGATTTTGCTGCCCACCGGCATCTGCGCCAGACGCGGCAGATCAGCCGAGATGACGACCGCGATCTTGGGATAACCGCCCGTTGTCCCCCGATCGGCCATCAACACCAGCGGCTGGCCGGACCCTGGCACCTGAATGGCGCCGAAGGCGATGCCGTCTGAAATGATGTTGAACCCCTTCGCATGTTCGAGCTTCGGCCCTTCAAGGCGAAACCCCATGCGATCCGATGTGGACGAGATCGTCCAGTCTGCGGCAAGAAATGCGGCAATCGCTGCCGGCGTGAAGTGCTCATCCTGCGGCCCGAGCACCACCCGCAAGGGGCCATGAGTCTCGGCGAGCGGCGGGAGCAGCCGCTCCGTCTCCCGCGTACTGGCACCGCCCACCGTGATCCGATCCCCCGGCTGGAGGGCCCGGGGATAGGGGCAACCTATACCGGCGCGCGCATGCACGGACAGGCTGCCGAGCACCGGCTCGGCCCGGATACCGCCCTCAAAGGCAAGATAGGTGAAGACACCCTGCGATGCTGCGCGCATCTGCACACGATCCCCCTCGTTGAGGAGGATTGTCTCGTGGCCCGAAAGCGCCCGTCCGTCCGAAGTCATGCCGCGCACCGCACCCGCAACAGCGATGCGCACCACCCCCTCCGTAACGCGAAACGTCATTGGCAGCGGTCCAATCTCGATGGCGGCATCGCCCGGCGCCTGGCCGACCAGCACATTGGCGATGCCGAGGGAAAGGCGATCCATGGCGCCCGCCGGTCCCAGCCCGTAGCGCTGCTCGCCAAAGCGGCCACGATCCTGAATGGAGGTGTAGGGTCCCGCCTCGATGATCTCGATGGTGCTCATGGGTTGCCCGCCTCGGCCACGCGCTCTCCTGCTGCCGCCCGCCGTTCGAGCGCCGTAAACTCATCGGGAGAAACGGCGATGAACCGCACTGTGTCTCCGGGTTCAAGAAAGAAAACCGGGTCGCGGTTGGGGTCATAGGTCCGCGCCGGTGTACGTCCGATCAGATGCCAGCCGGTCGGCGAGGCAAGACACTGGATGCCGGTCTGGATACCGCCGATCGAGATGGTGCCCGTCGGACTGGTCAGGCGCGGATCGTCGCGCCGGGGCACGGAAATCGCCGCATCGAGGCCGCCGAGATAGGTGAAACCCGGCAGAAACCCCATCATGTAAACCCGGTACAATCCCGCCGCATGGCGACGAACCACTTCTGCCTCACTCAGCCCGGTCCGCGACGCGATAAAGGGCAGATCGATGCCATGCTCAGCGCCGTAGCACACCGGAAACTGCCAGTTCCGCCCGGGCTTCGGCGGGGTCAGCGCACGGTTCGCCCGGTCCAGAAACCACGCGGCAAGCGTAGCGTAGTCCGCCACGACAGGATCATAGACGACAAACAGCGACCGATAGGTCGGGATCGTCTCGATCACACCGGGCGGGCTTTCCGCAGTCACCAGCGCATCAAGAGCCAGCACACGGCCATTGAGGGTTTCATCGATGACAGCACCAAGTTCGACACTCAGCGCACTGTCACCACAGGGAAGGATAACCGGTTCAGGCTTCATGGCCCGATCACTGGACCATGACAGGCAGGCGTTTGGCAACGCGCAAAATCACCCGTTCGGGCGGATATCGTCGTCGCTCAGCGCCCGCCAGCCGGCGCCTTCAAGATCCTCGAACTGTTTGCCGTGCAGCGACCAGACGAAGGCTGCAAGGCCACCTAGCCCGAGCAGCAGCGCCAACGGCACCAGAATGACGAGAATATTCATGCTTCACCTCCTCGCGCTGAGCGCATTGAGGGTCACCAGGATCGACGAACCGCTCATGGCGAGCGCCGCAATCAGCGGCGTAACATAACCGGCAATCGCCAGCGGCACGGCAACGATGTTGTAGATCACAGCCAGCCAAAGGTTCTGCCCCATGACTTTCCGCGCAACCCGTGCCGTACGCACGGCAGCGTGGACCGGCGCCAGCCCCTCACCCAGGAATACGCCATCGGCTGCGGCCTGGGCAAGATGCACCGCCGTCACCGGCGAGAGCGACACATGCGCTGCTGCCAGCGCAGGCGCATCGTTGAGCCCGTCGCCAACCATCAGCACTTTCCGTCCATCGGCCTTCAGCCGCTCCAGAATCGCAATCTTTTCCGCGGGCTTCATGTCGCCGCTGAAATCGGAAATGCCGAGCCGCGCCGCAGCCCGCGCCACCGCTTCCTGCCGGTCGCCGGAAATGATCAAGGTCTGGAGCCCGGCGGCCTTCAGCGCCGCAACCGTCGCCGCCGCATCGGGGCGCAGGGATTGTTCGACCGCAAAGACCTGCACAAGGCCCCCCTGCCGGAAGGCGATCAGCGAGGCATCAGGAAACTGCGCAGCCACGGTGGCGCCGTCCTGCTCCGCACCGCAGAAGGCAAGACTGCCGAACCGCACGCGCTCCCCGCCGATCTGCACCTCCACCCCAGCACCCGCAATCTCATGAATCCCGGCGGCCACGGGCGGCCTGCCAGCGGCGTCCGCCACCGCAACCGCCAGCGGATGACGCGACCCCATCGCAAGGCTTCCTGCGCGCTGAAGCACGTCCGGGGGGATGTCGCCTGCATTGGCAAGGCTCGCCTTCGGTAGCGTGAGCGTTCCGGTTTTGTCGAAAACAACTGTGTCAACCTCGGCAAGCCGCTCCAGTGCATCGGGCGCATAAAGCAGGATCGACCGACGGAACAGCGCCTGGGTCGCCACCACCTGCACCGCCGGAATCGCCAGCGCCAACGCACAGGGACAGGTGATGATCAGCACCGTGATGGCAATCAGCAGCGCCGGCTTCCAGGCCATGCCCGCCAACAGCCAGCCGATGAAGGTGATCAGCGCGGTCGCATGGACGACCGGCGCATAGAGCCGCGCCGCCCGATCGGCGAGGCGCACATATTTCGCCCGTCCCTCGATGGCGCCGGTCAGCAACCGTTCGATTTCCGCCAGCAATGTGCCGCTTTCGGCCTTGGTGACGCGGATGCGCAACTGCCCGCCGATGTTGAGCGTGCCGGCATAGACCGGATCGCCCGCCTTCACCGGCACATGCCGCGTCTCGCCCGTGATCAGGCTCTGGTCGATGTCGGATGTCCCGGCGATGACCAGTCCGTCCACGGCAATCCGCTGGCCGGGGCTGGCCAGCACCACGTCGCCGGGGTCGATGGCTTCCACAGGCACATCGACAAGGCTGCCGTCAGCGGCCACCCGCGTCGCGGTATCGGCGCGGAGCGCGGCGAGATTGCCGGCAACATCCCGCGTCCGCCGCCGCACGGCGCTGTCGAGATAGCGCCCGATCAGCAGGAAGAAGATCAGCATGACGGCGCTGTCGAAATAGGCGTGCTCAGCGTGCTGGAGCGTCTCGACCACCGACATGCCGAGCGCCAGCATGATGCCGAGCGTGATCGGCACATCCATGTTCACCGCACCGGAACGGATGGCCCGCAGCGCACTTTCAAAAAACGGGCGCCCGGCATAAGCCGCAGTCGGAAGGGCAATCAGCGCCGAGAGCCAGTGGAAGAAGTCCCGCGTTTCCGGCGTGATGTCCGAGGCGTTGCCCGACCACACCGACACCGACAGCAGCATGATGTTCATGGCCGCGAAAGCCGCAACGCCAAGGCAGAGGAGCAGGCGCTTCTCCTCGCGTGCTTCCGCAGTCTCGACCTTGCGCGGCGAGAACGGATGGGCGGCAAAGCCGAGTTCGTCGAGCCGGTCGATCAGCCGGTCTGGACTGTTGCGCCCGCGCATCCATTCAATGGTCACGCGCTTGGAGGCCAGATTGACCCGAGCCGACACCACACCAGGCTCACGGCTCAGGCCATTTTCGATGGCGGTCATGCAGCCGGCGCATTTTATGCCGCCCACAGCCAGATCCATCGCATCCGTACCGCTCTTGCCGGGCCGGACGAAAGTCGACAGGTCGCGAAACGCTCGGTCCTGCTGCGACATCGCATCACCTCTTGAGCGTCAGCCGCGTCTCGGTCTGGTAAACGCGCTCGCCATTCTGCCGCGCCGCAACAGTAACACCCCAGTTTCCATCGGCAAGATCCGACACATCCGCCTGATAGACGCCGGGCGCAAACTCGTTGAGCAGCACAACGTGATCGAGCTTGCGATCCGAAGGATGCCGAACGCGGGCTTCCGCCGCGAGCCCTGTCACCGGCGCGCCAGAAGCCGTGCGCAAGGTCATGGTGAGGCGGGCACTCTCGCCGACCCCAGCAAGCACCGTGTCTGACGACCAGCCGCGCTCCATCTGCGCCCGTGCGGCGGCGATTTCCTTGTTGTAGGCTTGGCTGACCTCATATCCGTTCCGGGCATCGATGCCCGGAAAGGTCCGGATGGCCAGCGTCATCATCACGCCGTTGACAGCAACGACGACACCGAAAAAGGCCAACAGCGAGAAGAACACAAATCGACCGGTGATGGTCCATTCCTTGCGCGGCGCTCCGGCGCCGGAGGCTTTGAGATCAACGGGCATCAGCAACACTCCACAGCAGGACGTCATGATCGGTTCCATTTGACCGCATTGGCCGTTTTCCGAGCAAATTCCGGTGTCAGGGTCCGAAGAAATTATCCTGGACCTGCACCTTTTCCCCGGCAAACAAATCGGAGGCACGAATGGTGATAGGCACACTCTTGCCCGTCAGTGAAGCCTTCGGCGCGCTCACCAGCAGCCTCACCTCGCGGGTCTGGTCCGGGCCGACCTCGACAACGGGCCGCCAGTCCGCCGTCTTGGGCACGCCCACGATCTCGACCTGCGCATCCAGCAGCCCCTCGACCGTGACGGCGAAATCGCGCGCCTCGGGACGCTTGTTGATGAGGCGCAGCGTATAGGCATTGCGGATCGACCCGTCGGCCAGCGTGACAAACAGCGGGGATCGGTCGTGAATGGCAGCCACACCGGACATCTGTCGTGTCGCAAGCTGGTAGATCATCGCCCCGCCGACCAGCCCGATGATGGCGAGGTAGATGTAAGTGCGGGCGCGCAGGATGTGGTAGACCGGCGTGCCCCCCTTGATGCGCAGCTTGACCGCCTCGTCCGTATCGTAGCCGATCAGCCCCTTGGGGCGGTCGAGCTTGGCCATCACATTGTCGCAGGCGTCGATGCAGAGGCCACACTGGATGCAGCCCATCTGCAACCCTTCGCGGATGTCGACGCCGGTCGGGCAAACATGCACGCATTGCAGGCATTCAACGCAATCGCCCGCCGGCTGGCCCGAAGCTTCCGCCTTGCGCGCGTCCTTGACCGACATGCGCGGCTCGCCCCGGTCATAGCGATAGGTCACGTTGAGCGCATCTTCGTCGGTCAGGGCCGCCTGAATGCGCGGCCAGGGACACATGTAGAGACAGACCTGCTCACGCATGTGTCCAGCAAGCATATAGGTCGTGAAGGTCAGGATGCCGATCCACAGGTAAGCCGTCATCGGCGCCCGGAACAGCAGCAGGTCATGCACCAGCGTCGGCGCGTCAGAGAAATAGAGAACCCAGGCGCCGCCCGTCCACCAGGCGATCATGATCCAGAGGAAATGCTTGATCGTCTTCTTGGCGATCTTGTTGGTGGTCCACGGCCCCGCATCCAGCTTGATGCGGTCGCGCCGATCACCCTCGATATGACGTTCGACGGCCATGAAGAGGTCGGTCCAGACGGTTTGCGGGCAGAGATAGCCGCACCAGATCCGCCCGCCTATTGAATTCATCAGAAACAGGACGATGGCCGCGATGATCAGGAGGCCGGTGAAGTAATAAACCTCCTGCGGCCAGATCTCGATGAAAAAGAAGTAAAATCGACGCTTTTCAAGATCGAGAAGCACCGCCTGGTTCGGCAGGTTCGGCCCCCGGTCCCACCGCACGAACGGCAGGAAGTAATAGATGATCAGGCAGACCGCCAGGATGGCCCATTTGATCTGCCTGAAGGGGCCCTGCACCCTTTGCGGATAGATTCGCTTTGCAGAGGCATAGAGCGGCCCCTCGATATACGTTTCTTCCTCAACAGGGTGCGGGGCGTTGCTCACTTTCCGCCTCCAAGGCTGTGAACATAGAGGGTGAGCGATTTGATCGTCACCGGATCAAGACGGCCGGCCCATGCGGGCATGGCGCCCTGACGACCGTTGTACACAGTATTGTACATCGCGGGCCGATCCGAGCCATAGAGCCAAACCGAATCGGTCAGGTTCGGCGCGCCCATGTCGCGGTTGCCCTTGCCGGCGTCGCCGTGGCAGCTGGCGCAGTTCGTTTCGAACAGCTCCTTGCCCTTCGCAAGATTGGCCTTGGGATCAACATCGAGCTTGGCCAGCGACCGAACGTATTCGACAACGGTGTCGACCTCGTCCTTCTTCAGAAGGCCCTGCTTGCCGAAGGCCATCATGTCGCCGATGCGGGTCTTGTCATCGGGCGTCCAGCGAATGCCATGCTGGATGGTCTGCTGGATATCGGCCAGCGAACCGCCCCACAGCCATTCGTCATCCGCCAGGGTCGGATAACCCTTGGTGCCTGCGCCGCCCACACCATGGCAGGGAACACAGTTGTCGCCGAAGGCAGCCTTGCCCTGGGCCAGCGCGATGCGGCTCAGTTCCGGCGACTTCTGAATCTCCTCCAGCGACGCCTTTTCAAGGCCCGCAGCCTGGGCGCCACGCTTGGCCTTGAGGTCGGCCATCTCCTGCGCCAGTTCTGCGCGGGAGGAATAGCCGAACAGCCCCGTGGTGTAGCTCGAAACCAGCGGCCAGGCCGGATAGACGATCCAGTAACCGATCGACCACAGGATGGTCAGGTAGAACATGTTGATCCACCACTTGGGCAGAGGCGTGTTCAGTTCCTTGATGCCGTCCCACTCGTGGCCGGTTGTCGTCGTGCCAGTCACGACGTCCCTTTCATGAACCTCGGCCATCGGATCAGTCCTCCTTCAGCGGAATAGCCGCCGCTTCGTCAAATCGCGCCTTGTTGCGCGGCCAATAGGCATAGACACAGATCGCCACGAAAACGCTCATGAAGTAGATGAGGCCTGCCGATTGTGCCAGTTCAGCGAGGAAACGGTATGTCTCGTTCATAGCCACCTCCTCAGCGCCGGTTCGCTTTTTCGTCGTAGAGCTTGAAGTCCACCAACGTGCCGAGCACCTGGAGATAGGCGATCACGGCATCGGCTTCTGTCAGCTTGTCCTTGCCGTCGAAGTTCCGAACGAGGGCCTTCGGATAGCGCTTCAGCAGCGCTTCGGAATTGGCATCATCCGGGTTCACCTGAGCCTTGAGATCAGCCAGGGCGTTGGCCTTCATATCGTCCGTATAGGGAACGCCGACCACCGAATGGGTCTTCATCTCCGCGATTGCGGCATCAAGATCCAGCTCACGCTCTTCGAGGTAGGGATAGCCCGGCATGATCGAGGCCGGCACCACCGAGCGCGGATCGACCAGATGCGCCCTCTGCCACTCGTCCGAATACTTGCCGCCGACGCGCGCCAGATCTGGCCCGGTGCGCTTCGAACCCCACTGGAAGGGGTGGTCATACATGGACTCAGCCGCCAGCGAATACGGTCCGTAGCGCTCCACTTCGTCGCGCATGGGGCGGATCATCTGGCTATGGCAGTTGTAGCAGCCCTCGCGGACGTAGATCGAGCGGCCTGCCAGTTCGAGCGGTGTGTAGGGACGCATGCCCTCCACCTTCTCGATTGTGCTCTTCAGATAGAAGAGCGGCAGGATCTCGACAAGGCCGCCGATCGACACGACCAGCAACGCGCCGAGCACCAGCACGAAGACATTGGTCTCGAAGATCTTGTGGCGTTCCCACAGGGACTTCTTGGGAGCGGAATGGGAAGTATCGGTCATTGTCGCTCTCCTCACGCGGCCACGGGCTGCGCAGCACCGGACGAAGCCGGCAATGCGAGTTCCTTGGAACGCACGGTCATCCAGAGGTTGTAGGCCATGATCAGCGAGCCTGCGACGAACATCAGGCCGCCGGTGGCACGGATCACATAGTAGGGGTGCATGGCTTCAACGGTCTCGACGAAGGAGTACTCAAGATAGCCGAGCGCCGTATAGGCCCGCCACATCAGGCCCTGCATGATGCCCGAGACCCACATCGCCGAAATGTAGAGGACGATGCCGAGAGTCGAGATCCAGAAGTGCCAGTTGACCAGCCGCAGCGAATAGAGCTGACGCTTGTTCCACAGCCAGGGGAACAGGCAGTAGAGCGCACCGAACGAGACATAGCCGACCCAGCCGAGCGCACCGGAATGCACATGGCCGACGGTCCAGTCAGTGTAGTGGCTCAGCGAGTTCACAGCCTTGATCGACATCAGCGGTCCTTCAAAGGTCGACATGCCGTAGAAGGCGACCGACACGACCATCATGCGCAGCACGGGATCGGTGCGGAGCTTGTCCCAGGCGCCCGAGAGCGTCATCAGGCCGTTGATCATGCCGCCCCACGAGGGCATCCACAGCATGATCGAGAAGGTCATGCCCAGCGTCTGCGCCCAATCCGGCAGCGCGGTGTAGTGCAGATGATGCGGACCGGCCCAGATGTAGAGGAAGATCAGCGCCCAGAAGTGGATGATCGACAGCCGGTAGGAATAGACAGGACGGTTCGCGCGCTTGGGCACGAAGTAGTACATGATGGCGAGGAACCCGGCGGTCAGGAAGAAGCCCACAGCATTGTGGCCATACCACCACTGGAACATCGCATCCTGCACGCCGCCCCACACGATCACACTCTTTGACGAGAAGATCGACACCGGCACCGTTGCGTTATTGCCCAGATGCAGCACGGCGATGGTGAGGATGAAGGCGATGTAAAACCAGTTGGCGACGTAGATATGGGGCTCCTTGCGCTTCACCACCGTGAAGAGGAACACCAGGAAATAGACGACCCAGACGATAGTCAGCCAAAGATCGGCATACCATTCCGGTTCGGCGTATTCCTTGCCCTGCGTGATGCCGAGCAGATAGCCCGTGCCGGCGATCAGAATGAAGAAGTTGTAGCCCAGAATCACGAACCAGGGCGCAAGATCACCCGCGATTCGCGCCCGGCAGGTGCGCTGCACCACATAGAATGACGACGCCAGCAGCACGTTGCCGCCGAAGGCGAAGATCACCGCCGAGGTGTGCAGCGGCCGCATCCGCCCGAAGCTGGTCCAGGGCAAGTCGAGGTTGAGCACCGGGAAGGCGAGCTGCCAGGCGATAATGTCGCCGACCAGAAACCCTGCAACGCCCCAGAACATGGCCATAACCGACGCCACCTTCACCGGCCCGAACTCATAGTTCGGCAAACCGTTGATCTCCTGCGGTACAGGTTCGGCCGGTCGGGCGAGGTAACGCTTGAACACCGCCACCATGGCGATGATGGAGCCAAGAACGAAGAGATAGGCGTGGAACGCATATGCCCCTTCGGTCGTTTTGGAAGCAACATAGAGCCAGAACAGCGCAAAGACGGCAAAAAAGCCGCCCAGCACCATCTCATTGGCGCGCATGGATTTCTGTAGAGGCATTGGTTGTGCCATTGTGTCCCCCGAGGGTTGTCAGACCACCGGTGGGCAGCCTGGTTCACTATGCGGCTTGTGACTCACGCAACGCGGTCCAGCCTTGACCTACATCAAGCCACGGGGCGCGATAACCACCAGCACGGCTTCGCGCAAGGAGGCGCGACGGGACGCCGCAGGCAGTCGAGTCGGAAAAGGAACCTAAAGCGCGAGCGTAAGAAGCGCAGAATCCCTGTCGAACCCGATATCTTCCAGCAAATTGATCAGGCCGTAGCCAAGCGTGAGCATGTCCGGCCTCAGTGCCACAGTCAATTGGTCGCACCCCCCTGCTTTCGCATGGCGTGCAAGGGCGGACACGATGCCTTTCAACTGACAGGCTGCAATGACATCGGTGAGAATAAGGTCGTTGGCGCAAAGCGTTCCGCCACCACCCTTGCGCGCAACCACACGAGCGCGAAACAGGCCATGTACATAGCCTCTTCCATCGAAAAGCCCGGTCAGAACCCCGGTCCGAACCGAGGCGCAGGCCTTCCGGAACCGGGCAAGGGTCAGATCGGGCGATGCCAGAACGGCAACCGCAAAGGCCGGCCTCATCGATACGGAATCGAGCGGACGGACATCGAATGACATCTCCATGACCAACGCCCAGCAAAAAAATGACGGATCGGACGGTCAAGCTTCCATGCGGGGGCAGACACAGACATTGACCTGTGTCAAAGGCGGATTAAAATCAGCATCCCAACTCCAAGTTGAGGTCTCTCGTTTATGGCCAGCGCCAACATCGCGGCTCGATTGCAACCGTGCTTTGAAACCGGCCAGCATGTCGACTGCCACCATTGCCGAACCCGCTTTCTCAGCGTTTGCAGCGCGCTGGATGACGAGGAACTTCACGCGCTGGCTGAAATCGTTGATCCGCGCTGCGTTTCCGCGCGCAGCACCCTGTTCAGCCAGGGCGAGGATGCGTCCTACGTCTTCAACATCACCCAGGGCATGGCGCGGCTTTACAAGTTGCTGCCGGATGGTCGCCGCCAGATTATCGGCTTTGCCCTGCCGGGTGATTTCCTCGGCCTCAGCTTGACGGATCGCTTTACCTTCTGCGCCGATGCCGTCGATGACATGCGCGTCTGCCGCATTCCACGTCAGAAGTTCTCGCAGCAGCTTGATGACAAGCCGCATCTGATGAAGCGGCTGCATGCGATGGCGGCAAACGAACTGATGATCGCGCAGGATCAGCTCGTCGTGCTCGGGCGTCGCAGCGCAGAAGAACGGCTGGCGATTTTCCTCCTGGGCCTCAGGACGCGCCTCGCCATCATCCACCACCTGTCGCCGACCGTGCCGCTGCCCATGAGCCGGCAGGACATCGCCGACTACCTCGGCCTGACGATCGAGACGGTCAGCCGCACGTTTTCCAAGCTGTTCAAGGCAAAGACCTTGCTCAACATTCCAAACGGCGTGCGAATTCTCGACCTCGACCGGCTCGTCGACATCGCCGGACGCTGAGGCTCCCCTTTACGGGTTGACCTCCAATGTCATGAGGCTGGCGTTGCCGCCTGCCGCCGCCGTATTGATGCTGGTTGCAACCTCATCGACCAGCAACGCAACGTCGTAGGCCTGGCTGCCATCGGCCAAACCGGCGCTCGTGGCCGCCTGCACCATCACCAACGAGCCGGGCAGCGCATGAACGCGGGCCAGCATGTCAAGCGTGCGCGCCGCATCGCCCTCCACCAGAACGGCATCGACATCGGCAAGGCTGGTGGACCTCACCGGCTCAATCCGGCCCATCACCTGCGTCGGAAGACCGCGCAAACCCTCCCCTGGCAGGGCGGAAAGATCGAGCTGCACGCGGTTGCGGGCCGCCAGTGCCGTTGCAAGCTGGAGCAGCAGCCCCGTTTCGGTCTCTGGCATGATGAGCACGGTTCCGCGCGGGCGCAGTGTGTAGAGATTGCACTCACCCACCGGTCCAGGCAGTTCGATGTCGCGCGCCAGCGGAAGGCGCCGCGCCAGCCCCCGCGCTGTCTCCGCGAGCGCGGCAAGCCCGCGACCGGATAGCCAGGCGATATAGGCCGCCATCACCCCATCAGCCCGGCCCGCCGGCAGGCCATGGTCATAAAGCCATGGCCGCGCCGTCAGTCGTCCGAGATGCAACGGTCCGCCCGCCTTCGGCCCCGTACCCGACAGTCCGTGCCCGCCGAAGGGTTGCAAGCCCACCACCGCGCCGATGATATTGCGGTTGACGTAGATATTCCCCGCCCCGGCCTGTCGGCGAGCGGCCTCGATGGTTTCATCAAGTCGCGTGTGGAGACCGAACGTCAGGCCATATCCGGTCGCGTTGATGTCGGCGATCAGCGCCGGCAGTTCGTCCCGCCGGAAGCGCAGCACATGCAGAACTGGCCCGAACACCTCGCGCTTCACATCGGCGATGCGGGCGATCTCGATCAGCGTGGGGGCGACGAACGTCCCCTGCCCGGCCTGTTCCGGCAGCGATCGCTGCTCAACCGGACAGCCGCGCGCCGCCATGCCCTCCACATGCGCCATGATGCCGGCGCGGGCTTCTTCCGTGATGACAGGCCCCACATCGGCCTGCAGAGCATCCGTACGCCCGAGCCTCAGTTCCGCCATCGCGCCCTTCAGCATCCCCAGCGTGCGGTCGGCAATATCATCCTGAAGGCAGAGAATGCGCAGCGCCGAACAGCGCTGCCCCGCGCTGTCGAAAGCGGAGGCGAGGACATCGCCAACCACCTGTTCAGCCAGCGCCGAGGAATCGACCACCATTGCGTTCTGTCCACCGGTTTCCGCCACCAGCGGCACGGGCCGTCCATCTGCCAGCACGCGCCCGGCAAGGGTGCCGGCAATCAGCCGCGCAACCTCGGTGGAGCCGGTGAACATCACCCCGGCGACGCCATCGGCAGATACCAGCGCGGCGCCAATCCGACCGTCGCCGGGCAAAAGCTGGAGCGCGGCACGCGAAAACCCGGCCTCATGGAGGATCCTGACTGCCATCGCGGCAATGAGCGGGGTTTCTTCCGCGGGCTTGGCGAGCACGGGGTTGCCCGCTGCCAGCGCCGCCGCCACCTGCCCGGTAAAAATTGCCAGCGGAAAATTCCACGGGCTGATGCAGACCACAGGCCCCAGCGCGCCGGGCTTCTGCTTGAGGCCGCGCCGCGCCTCACCGGCGTAGTAGCGCAGAAAATCGACCGTTTCGCGCAGCTCTGAAACGGCATTGGCCGCCGTCTTGCCGCCCTCGCGGATGATCAGCGCCAGAAGCTCATCGGACCGCTCTTCCATGACCGTCGCGGCCCGTTCCAGCTTGATCGCGCGGTCATCCGCTGTCGTTGCGCCAAAGCGCGGCGCTTCCTCAAGCGCTGCCGCCACTGCCCGTGCGCAATCTTCTGCGCGCGCCTCGGCCACCGTTCCAATGACATCGCGATGGTCGCCCGGATTGAGCACCGGACGCGGGGGCGCAACTCCCCCCTTGAAGGCGAGGAGCGGCGTGGCCTTGTACGGTTCGGCACTGGCAGCGCCAAAGGCCGCACCGAGCCGCGCCAGTACCGTATTGTCGGCAAGATCGACGCCGCGCGAATTCACGCGCCCCGGCAGAAGCGCTTGAGGCAGGGGAATCGCGCTGTGCGGTGCCCCAACCGGACGCATCGCCGCCGCTTCGGCCACCGGATCGGCGATGAGTTCATCAACAAGCACCGATTCATCCGAAATCCGGTTGACGAAGGACGAATTCGCGCCGTTTTCGAGCAAACGCCGCACGAGATAGGCCAGCAATGTTTCGTGTGTCCCCACCGGCGCATAAATCCGGCAGGGCCGGTTCAGCGCCCCCGGCCCGACAACCTCTTCGTAGAGCGGCTCGCCCATGCCATGCAGACACTGGAATTCATAATCGCCGATCGAAAAATGATCCCCAGCCATGGCATGGATCGTCGCCAGCGTCTGGGCGTTATGCGTTGCGAACTGCGGAAATACGGCATCGCGCGCATCGAGCAATTTGCGGGCGCAGGCGATGTAGGACACATCCGTGTAGAGTTTCCGCGTGAAGACCGGATAGCCATCGAGCCCGTCAAGCTGCGCCCGCTTGATCTCGGCGTCCCAATAGGCGCCCTTGACGAGGCGCACCATGATCCGCCGCCCCGTCCGCCGGGCGAGGTCGATGATGAAATCGATGACCAGCGGACAGCGCTTGCCATAGGCCTGCACCACAAAACCGAGGCCGTTCCAACCCGACAGCGCCGGATCTTCGGCCAGTGACTGCAACAGATCGAGCGAAAGATCGAGCCGGTCGGCCTCTTCCGCATCGATATTGAGCCCGATGTCGAACCCCTTCGCCACCTGCGCCAGGTGTTTGACGCGCGGCAGCAGTTCACTCATCACGCGCCCCGCTTGCGCACGGGCATAGCGTGGATGCAGCGCCGAAAGCTTGATCGACAGCCCTGGCCCTGCATAAGGCCCACGCCCGCGCGCCTTGCGACCAATGGCATCGGCAGCGGCAAGATAAGCCTCGAAATAGCGCTCGGCATCCTCGGCGGTCGTCGCGGCCTCGCCAAGCATGTCATAGGAATAGCCAAAGCCCTTCGCTTCCATCGCCTCCGCATTGGCCAGCGCCTCGCCGATGGTCTGGCCGGTCACGAACTGCTCGCCCATCAGCCGCATCGCCATATCGACGCCGCGACGGATGACCGGCTCGCCGAAACGGCCGATCAGCCGGGTCAGCGCAGCGCCAAGCCCGCCCTCCTGGACGGGGCTCGTCAACCGCCCCGTCACCACAAGCCCCCAGGTAGCGGCATTGACGAACAGCGACTTGCCGCCGCCCAGATGCGCGCGCCAGTCGCCATCGGCGATCTTGTCGCGGATCAGGGCATCGCGCGTCGCATCGTCAGGAATGCGTAGCAATGCCTCGGCAAGGCACATCAGGGCCACGCCCTCCTGGCTCGACAGCGCATATTCATGCACCAGCCCTTCGACGCCAGATCCATGCGGCTTCTTCCGCAACGCTTCAACAAGGCCGCGCGCCGTCGCCGCTGCCTGCTTCCGCACGGGATCAGGCAATTGTGCCGCAGCAATCAGGCCGGGCAGGATCTCGGGCTCCGGCGCGCGCGCGATTGCGGACATCGCACTACGGATCGCACAGGGCGGGCGGATCGGCGGCGCGAAATCGGCAAATGGCGCGATTGAGTCTGGCGATCCTGACATGACAGAGCATCCCTCATAGCGATGGCGGCAGGATAAAAGCAGACCGCTAGAGATAATAGCTGATATTTTTCACATTTTATAGTGACATTCACTATAAGATTAGCGATAATTGGGGAATGATGCACAGTCTGGACAAAATCGACCGCCAGATCCTCGACATCCTCCAGACGGATGGCCGGATCACCAATCTGATGCTCGCCGAACAGATTGGCCTGTCGCCCACCGCAACGAGCGAACGATTGCGCGCGCTGGTGCGCGAGGGGTGCATCACCGGCTATGGCGCACGGCTCGACCCCCATCGTCTCGGCTTCGGATTGCTGGTGTTCGTCGAAGTACAACTCGACAAAACGACGCCCGACGCCTTCGAGCGCTTTGCCGAAGCGGTGCGCCGCGCGCCGCAGATTCTCGAATGTCACATGGTGGCCGGCGGCTTTGACTATCTCATCAAGGCGCGTCTGCACGACATGACCTCCTACCGCAGCTTTCTCGGCGACGTGCTGCTCGGTTTTCCCGGCGTCCGTGAAACCCGCTCCTATGCGGTGATGGAAGAAGTAAAGTCAGACGCACCGCTGCCGGTGCGTTAAGGCGCCGTTAGCAATAAGCGCGAAATTCACCCCTCGTCCCGCCCTGCCCTAACGGCAGGGTAACGCGCGTCTCCCAGTATGGATTCGTTAACCGTGTGGTCGGCCAGCGGCGACGGAGCGGATGTCTTGGGCAACAGGCGCAGCACAGAGCGACAGATTCGTCTCGCCACATCGGCGCTGACGCTGCTGCTGGCTGGCCCCGCGCTTGGCCAGACCAACACCTGGACCGGCGCCACCAACACCGATTTCAACACCGCCGCCAACTGGTCCGCCGGCGTCCCCACCGGCAATGTCGTGATCGACTATCGCCCGGCCAACCGGCCAACGCTGGCCGGCAGCGCCACGCTCGGCACCGCAACCGTCAACGGCTCACTGACGGTTTCGACGACGGGAGCGCTCGCAACGCAAGGGATCAGCCATACCGGCGGTATCCTCACCAACAACGGCACGATCACCAGCACCAACGAGATTGAGACAACCGGCACGCTCCAGAACAGCGCCAGCGCCCGGATCGAGGGCGGGATCAACGCTGGCGCGGGATCCATGGTGACGAATGCGGGCACCATTACCGGCGGCATCACCGTGGCCAAGAACGGCACCGTCACCAATGATCGCGGATTGATCACCGGTGGGCTGGACAATGCCGGAACCTTCGTCACCTCCGGCTCCATCCAGGGTGATATCGCCAATCGGGGCACCGGCACCTTCCTGACGCAGGGCGCACCCGTCACAGGCAATGGTCATTTTCACAACACCGGCAGCGCGACGCTGAACGTCCGCTCAAGCCTCACCGGGCTCTCGTCACTCACCAACGAGTCGACCGCCGCAACCGGCGTTCTCATCGACCCCGGCGCCACGCTGAGCGCAGACTCTGTGACAAATGCCAGCGGCGCTTCGATGACGGTGCGCGGCAACCTCGCGTCCGGCACACCGGTTGCAAATGCCGGCAGCATCAGCATCATCGACAGCGGCGTCGTCAACGGCGGCATCGCCTCTACCGGCACGATCCTGAACGGCGGCATCATCAACGGCGGGCTGACCAGCAGCGGCATCGTGACGAACACCGCACCCGGCACGATCAACGGCGCCGTGAAGTCGAGCGGCACGTTCACCAACCTCGGCACCATCAACGATACCGTGCAGGTCGAGGACGGGCTGTTCGACAACCAGGGCCGCCTGCGGGACACCGTGACCGTGGTCGGCGGACGGCTCGTTTCGACCGCACCCGGCGCGCGGATCGAAAACGGGCTGATCAACAGTGCCGAAGCCGAGATTGCCGGAACTCTGACCGGAGCCATCGACAACCGTACCGGCGGCCGCATCACCATTGCCGGGGATACGGCCGGCGATGGCGTGATGACAAATGCGTCCGGCGCAACGCTTGCGCTCTCGGGTGGCAGCCTCACCGGGCTCAACACCCTCGACAACGCCGGCTCCATCACCGCGACGGGCACGAGGACTCTCGGCACGGCAGGGCTGAACAACCTTGCCACCGGCTCGATCTCGCTCCAGAACGGCACCGCCACCGACAGCCTGACCATCAACGGCCCCTACAGCGGCACTGCCGGCTCCCGTCTTTTCATTGATGCGGATCTCGGCAAGGGCAGCGCCACGGCGGACCAGATCATCGTCAATGGCCCGGCCAGCGGAACCAGCAGCATAGTCCTCGCCAATGTCGGCAAAGGACACGGCCTCCTCGCAAAGCCTGTTGATGTCGTAACGGTCGGCAGTGGCTCGGCGTTGACATTGAATACGGGCAAGGTCGCCGCCTTGCCCTACGTCAATTACTACCTCAGCGAAAGCGCGCCCGGCAGTGGCACCTATCAACTGACCTCGCAACTGAACACCACACCGCTCACCAGCCTTGCGACGGGCCTGTCCGGCGCGCTCGCCTCAGCGAGTGCCAGCCTGCATCAACCGCTCAACCCGATCATTTCGCGCCCCGTCGGTTGCGCCACCAACGAGATGTTCGTTTCGCCCTTCATCCGCTTTTCCAGCGGCAACGATCACATGAAAGGCAGCGAAACGGCATCTGGCCCCGTCGCCACACTCCAGACGTCGCGCACCAGCGCCACAACAACCGCCGTACAGAGCGGCCTCGATTTTGGCATCTGCAATGTCGGTGGCAGCCGCCTGCGCCTTCATGCCGGTCTTTCCGCCGGTTCGGTCAGCACGTCGAGCACAACCCGCACCGATCTTCCGCCGGGAGCAACAGGGGCTTCGGCCTCCGATGCGACCTCCGCCGTCAAGCTGAAAGTCCCCTTCTTCGCCCTCCATGCGCTCGCTGCCATCGACGGGCTGACGATCGAAGTTGCCGCAAGGCATGAGCGGCACGAGGCGACCATCGTTACATCGGCGGATGGCATCAGCTATCTCGCCGAGGGAACGAAGCTGAAAAGCAGCGGCTGGGCCTTCAGCGGTCTTGTCGCCTACCGTCTCTCCCTGCCCTCTGCCTTCTATGTTGAACCCCATGTCGGCATCAGCAAGGGCAGCGTCAACTTCCGGTCTGTAACGTTGGCAACGGGCAGTGACGACACGCTGCAACTCAAATCTGCTGACACCGGCTATGCCCGCTTCGGTGTCAATGTTGGCACCTCCCTGCGCCTTGGCGAGGGCTTGATCGTCTCGCCGTTCGCACATTTCTCGCTCTGGTCGTCGCTGGGCGGCGCCGTTCGTGGCGAAGCCAGCCTCGCTTCGATCGGCGAAACGGTTCCGGTCAGCGGCGAGGCGGGTGGCAATTTCACCCAGGTCGGCGGCGGCGTGATGATGCGCAGCGCCGGGGGCGGCGCCTCGGCCTTTCTGCGGGGCGATGCCCGCTTTGGCAGCAAGATGAACGGACAGGCATTCAGCGCTGGCCTTCGCTTCCTGTTCTGAGGCAGGATGCGCCATGCGTCTCATCTGCCTGGGCTACGGCTATACGGCCCGCCGTTTCGTGCAAAAGAACCGCGCGCGCTTTTCTGCGATCAGCGCAACATGGCGCCATGACGAGGCGCGTGCGACGATCGCCTCCGATGGGCTGACCGCTGTCTCCAGCGCTGACACGCCGGCCTTGCTGGCGGCAATCCAGGCGGCAGATACCCTCCTTGTCTCGGCAGGGCCCGATGCGACCGGCGATCCCTTCGTTGACGCCGCACGGAACGCGCTCGGCGCCGCCCCCCGCGCGCGCGACATCCTCTATCTCTCGACTGTGGGCGTTTATGGCGACCACGCCGGCGCCTGGGTGGCGGAAACGACCGAACCGCGACCGGCCTCGCCGCGCAGCCGGTGGCGGCTGGCGGCGGAAACGAAGTGGCTGGCGCTCGGCAGCCTTGGCGCGCGCGTACAGGTGTTCCGCCTTGCCGGCATCTATGGCCCGGGACGTTCAGCCATCGACAACCTGAAAGCCGGCACGGCCAAGCGCATCATCAAGCCGGGACAGGTGTTTAACCGCATTCACGTGGACGACATTGGCGAAACGCTCCTGACCGCGCTCGCAAAAGGCCACCCCGGCGCCCTGTGGAATGTCGCGGACGACGAGCCCGCCCCGCCGCAGGATGTCGTGACCTACGCCGCAAACCTGATCGGCATCGCGCCGCCGCCGGAAATCCCCTTCGCGGAGGCCAATCTCTCGCCGATGGCGCTGAGTTTCTATGGCGAGACAAAGCGCATTTCCAACCGCGCAATTCGCACCCGCCTTGGCGTCGCGCTGCGCTACCCCACCTATCGGGAGGGCATCACCGCCATCGCAAACGGCGATCCGGCCTGAGGCCGGACCGCCGCCCTGTTCACGCCTGAACGGTCGTCTGCTGCTGCTCACCCAGCCCCTCGATGCCAAGGCGCATGGTTTGCCCGGCCTTGAGGAACACCGGATTGGGCTTCACGCCGAGCCCGACCCCCGGCGGCGTGCCGGTGGAAATCACGTCGCCCGGTTGCAGGCTCATGAACTGGCTGACGTAGGATACGAGCGTAGCCACACCGAAGATCATCGTCTTGGTCGAGCCGTTCTGGTAGCGCTTGCCATCCACCTCCAGCCACATGGCAAGGTTCTGCGGATCCTTCACCTCATCCGCCGTCACCAGCCAGGGGCCGATGGGGCCGAAGGTGTCGCAGCCCTTGCCCTTGTCCCAGGTGCCGCCGCGCTCGGTCTGGAACTCGCGCTCGGACACATCATTGACGACGCAATAGCCCGCGACATGCGAGAGTGCATCGGCCTCCGAAACGTATTTCGCGGCCTTGCCGATGACGACGCCGAGTTCCACTTCCCAATCGGTCTTCACACTCTTGCGCGGAATTTCCACAGCGTCGTACGGGCCGACAACGGCGCTCGTCGCCTTCATGAAGATGATCGGCTCGGTGGGGATGGCCGCGCCGGTTTCGGCGGCATGGTCGGAATAGTTGAGACCGATGCAGATGAACTTGCCGATGGAACCGACACAGGGGCCGATCCGCACCCCAGCGGGTGCCTTCGGCAAACTGCCGACATCCACCTTCGCGAGCGTCGCCAGCCCCGCCGGGGTCAGCACATCCCCCGCAATATCCTTGACGACGCCGCCGAGGTCCCGGATCGCCCCGTCCTTGTCGACAATACCGGGACGCTCGGCTCCGGCCGCACCAAAACGCACAAGTTTCATGATAACCTCTTGGTTGCGGGCACTCTTGCTCTTTCAACTTGCCCGCTTGTCAGACAAGTTAACCGGAAGCTCGGAAACCGGCAACGGAAAATCAGGAGGAAATCACCCCCGACTCAGAACGACATTGCTGAAAAGGGCCTACTTGCACCGAACAAACACACTCACGGCCTTCGCAAGATCAGCGAGCGCCACGGGTGACATGGGTTCCCCGGCGCTTGCGATCGCCGGTGTCTGGCCATTGCTCTCCAGAAAGCTGGCCAGAACAGACGCTTTGACTGCAAAATTGACGTTCTGCGGAATGTCACCGGTTACGGCAGCTGTCGCGACCGCATTGAGTTTTGCCGTCACCACACCAACCAGCCCGCCGCCATGGTCCATGAGAGGACCGCCGGAGTTGCCTGGCTGCACGGGTGTCGATGTCTGAACATGGCGCGTATCATCGCCGATACCGGCAAGCGCCGTAACATTTCCAAGTGTGAAGTTCCCGGAGCTGGCCAGAACAGCCGTCAGCGGATAGCCAAATGCCGCAACGGGTTCACCGAGCTTCACACCGATTCTGAGCGGTACAAATCGAGGATTTTTTGCATCGATGCTGAGCAAGGCAAGATCGTTCTGCGGATCCCGACCGATCAGTTTCGCATCGAATAACTGCCGGTCGTCAGTCTGAAGGGTGATGGTGGCGCAACCATCAACAACGTGACTGTTGGTGACGACATGGCCGGTGGCAGACACAAAAAATCCAGTCCCTGAACCACCCCGGTTATCCTTCGGCGGCAGGTTGAGACTGGACTGCTTGTCTGTCTCTGAAGGGGCAACACCGGACGGCGCAGTTTTCGCGACGGCATCCGCGACGGATTTGCTCTAAGTGACCAGGACATCGATGCTCGGGTCAAGCCCGAGGACAGGCACTGTCGCAGCTTTGCGACGATCTCTTCAGGCTCGTGATGCCTTCTCGGCATTTGTGGTCCTCCTTGTTGCCAAAAGACATACTTCAAGGTGGACCAATTCATTGGGCGGGGATCATGCGGCGGGCTCGTGGCGCGGCGTCTGCTGGAGGTTTACGGGGCCTGAGTGCCCCCGCTTCAGGAAAAATGCGTACGCGGCGCGCTGGCGATCAGCCTGCGCGTATATTCCTGCGTCGGGTTGCGAAAAATCGCGTCCGTCGTACCGGATTCGACGACCTGCCCTGATTTCATCACCAGCACATCGTCGGACAGATAGCGGATCACCGCCAGATTGTGCGAGATGAACAGATAGGTGAGGTTGAGCCGCTTTTGCAGATCCTGCAGGAAGGCGATGATCTGGGCCTGCACCGACACGTCGAGCGCCGAAGTCGGTTCGTCCAGCACCAGAAGGCGCGGCTCCAGCGCGATGGCGCGGGCGATGCAGATGCGTTGCTTCTGCCCGCCGGACAATTCGTGCGGATAACGGTAGCGGAAGATCGCCGGCAGGCTGACGATTTCGAGAAGTTCAATGATCTTGCGCTCGATCTCGGCGCCGCCAAGGTCGGTCTGCACCCGGTAGGGCTCGGCCAGCGCCGCGCCGATCGTATCGCGCGGGTTCAACGCGGAATGCGGGTTCTGGAACACGATCTGCATGTGGCGGCGCATCTTGCGTAAGGCTTCGCCCCTGAGCGCCAGCAGATCGGCGCCCTCGACATGGATCGCCCCAGAGGTCGGCTCAAGCAAGCGCATGATCAGCCGCGCCACCGTGGACTTTCCCGATCCGCTCTCGCCGACGATGCCGAGCACCTTGCCCGGCTCGATTGACAGCGACACATCATCGACCGCCTTGAAGCTCGTATCGCCTGTCTGGAACACCTTGGTCAGGTTCCGGGCCTCCAGCAACGCGCTCATGCGTCCGTCTCCTCGGCGCCCCTCGCAGCCGGGGCCTCGCCATGCAGCGGGTGGTGGCAGGCGACGATCTGATCCCCTCCGAGCACGACGCGCGGCGGAACCACGCGCGCGCACACTTCGGTGGCGCGCGGGCAGCGCGGGTGGAAGCGGCAACCGCTCGGCGGATCGATCAGGTTGGGGATGAAGCCGGGGATCGGGTCGAGCGGCTTGCGCGGCCCCTCGATTTCCGGCAGCGAGGCAAGCAGGCCCGCGGTATAGGGATGGCCCGGATTGGCCAGCACCGAACGCGCATCGCCCTGTTCGACCACGGTGCCAGCGTACATCACCGCGATGCGGCGCGACACGGCGGCGATGGCGCCGACGTCATGGCTGATCATCACTACCGTGAGGTTGAGGCGTTCGACAAGATCATGCAACAGTTCGAGGATCTGCGCCTGGATGGTGACATCGAGCGCGGTCGTTGGCTCGTCGGCGATCAGAAGGCGCGGCGGACCCGCGAGCGCCATAGCGATCAGCACGCGCTGGCGCATGCCGCCCGAAAGCTGGTGCGGATAGCTTGCCAGCACACGTTTCACATCCGGGATCTGCACCTGCGTCAGAAGCTCGGCGGCGCGCGCGTTCGTCGGCAAGGCGCTGCTGTCGCGCCCGGCGCGGCGATGGGCGTCGATGACATCGCCGAGTTGACGGCGGATCGTCAGCAGCGGGTTGAGATAGGTCATCGGGTCCTGGAAGATCATCGAGATCGTCTGGCCGCGGATGGCGCGCCATTCGTCCTCGGTCAGTTCCTCGATCGGCTTGCCCTCGAATGTGATCTCGCCCGAGGTGCGCTTGGCCGCAGCAGGGCCGATGCCCATCATCGAGCGGACCAGCACGGTCTTGCCGCAGCCCGATTCGCCAACGATGCCGAGCGTGTCGCCGGCCTCGACCTTTAGGTCGATCCGGTCCAGCACCTTCAGGACGCCGTCGAACGTCGGGATATCGAGGCTGAAATTGTCGACTTTCAACAGCGCGTTCATCGGTCGCGGCTCCTCGGATCGAGAATGTCGCGCAGCCCGTCGCCGAGCAGGTTGAAGCCGAGCACGGTCAGGAAGATCGCAAGGCCGGGGAAGGCGGAATACCACCACCAATCCGGCATGTAGGTGCGCGCGACCGAGATCATCGCGCCCCATTCGGGGTTCGGCGGCTTGGCGCCAAGGCCGATGAAGCCGAGGCTGGCGGCGGCGAGGATTGCCATGCCCATGTCCATGCTGGCCTTGACGATGATCGGCGTCACGCAGTTCGGCAGGATGTGGCGGCGCAGGATCCAGAAGGTTTTCGCGCCGAGCGCCCGGGCCGCCTCGACATGCAACTCCTCCTTGACCGCGAGCGTCTTGGCCTCGACGAGGCGGACGTACCCCGGCCACCAGACGATGGCGAGCGCGATGACGCAGTTGGTGATGCCCGGCCCGATGGCGGCGACGATCGCCAGCGCCAGCGCAAGGCCGGGGACGGCGAGGAAAATGTCGGTGATTCGCATGATCACTGCCCGCACCCAGCCGCCGCTGTAGCCGGCGAGGATGCCGAGCGGGATGCCGATCCCCGCGCCGATGCCGGTGATCAGCACGCCGATCCAGAGCGAGGTGCGCGCGCCGACGATGACACGCGACAGGATGTCCGCGCCCATCTCGTCGGTGCCGAAGGGGTGCGCCCAGCTTGGCGCCAAAAGGCGCTGGCCGAGCTTCACCGCGCCCATCGTATCCTCGGGGTACGGGGCGAGCCATGGCCCGAAGGCAGCCAGAAACAGGAACAGCACGATCAGCCCGAGGCCGAGCATCGAGGAAAAGCTGCGCGTCAGCAGATGCACGACGAGCCGCCACTGGCGAATGCGGCTGGCGTTGCGCTCGGCGAAGCCGGGACGGACGGCGAGGTCGCTCATTACGCCTTCCTCAGCCTGGGGTCGATCCAGGCATAGGCGAGATCGACGAGCGTGTTGGTGATCATGAACAGGAAGCCGATGACGAGCGTGACGCCGACCACGGGCTTGAAATCGGAGGTGAGCGCGGAGGAGACCGCGTAAAGCCCGATGCCCGGCCAATCGAACACCGTTTCGACCAGCACGGTCGAGCCGAGCATCCAGCCGAACCTGAGGCCGATGATCGCAAGCGTCGGCAGCATAGCGTTCTTGAGCGCGTAATAGCCGACGATGCGCAGCGGCGAGATGCCGTGGGCGCGCGCCGCGACGATGTAATCGGATTGCAGCACCTCGATCATCTCGGCGCGGTTGACGCGCAGGATCGAGGCGAGACAGGGGAAGGACAGCACGATCGCCGGCAGGATGATGTGCGAGAGCGCCGCGCGGAACGTCTCGAACTCGCCGCGCAAGAGGCTGTCGACGAGCAAAAGGTGCGTGATCGGCTCGGGCGGCACTTCTGTCAGCGGCAGGCGGCCTGACACCGGCAGCCAGCCGAGCCGGACGGCGAAGAACAGTTGCAGCAGGATGCCGAACCAGAAGGCCGGCAGCGCGACGCCCGAAATCGACAGGATGCGGGTAATCTGGTCGATGGCGCGGTCCTTGTAGACCGCCGAGAGCACGCCGAACGGAATGCCAATGACGACGCCGAGAGTCATGGCGACGAGCACCAGCTCGATGGTGGCGGGCAGGTAGCGGCCGATTTCCTGCAGCACCGGGCGCGTCGAGATGATCGACCGGCCGAGATTGCCCGAGAGCAGGTCGCGCATGTAGATGGCGAACTGCTCGACGAGCGGCTTGTCGAGGCCGTATTCGCGCCGGATCGTCTCGACCATGTCGTTGGTCGCGTCGGGTCCTGCCACCAGCCGCGCCGGATCGCCCGGTGCGATGTTGGTGATCAGGAACATCAGCGCCGCCAGCCCGATCATGGTCCCGAGCATCACGGCGGCGCGTTTGAGCGTGAACCGCAGCATGGTTCAGATGCCCGTCGCAACAGGGTCAGGCATCGGCGCGCGCATCATTTTGCGTCGATCCAGAAGGGATAGAGATCGGCCTCGCCCGTGAAACGGACGGGTGAGAACACGAAGCCCTTGAGATAATCGCGATGCGCCCAGCGGCGGTTCGGCAGCATGCCGAACACCTCGGGCTGATCGGCGACGATCTGCTTCTGGATCTCGGCATAGAGCTTGGCGCGCGCGTCCCATTTGGCCGTGCGACGGGCCTCATCGATCTTCTTGGCGACCTCGTCGTTCTTGTAGAACGACATGGCGAAGTATTGCCCGTAGGAATTGGGGTGGTACTGGTAGGCCACCGCATCCGGGTCGGTCGAGATCGGCGTGACGTATACCGATGTCATGTTCGGCGATGTCTCGGGCTTGGAACCCTTGGCCACCATGTTCGGCCACTGCTCGGGCTTGATGTCGACCTTGATATTCAGCTTGGCGAGGTTGTCGAGCATCAGAAGGCCAACGCGGCGCGCCTCCTCCAGCCCGGCAACATGGTAGTATTCGAGCGTCAGGTTGCCATCAGGATACTTGGATTTCGCCAGGAATTCCTTGGCCTTGGCGAGATCCTGCCGCGGCATGCCGGGCACCGCGACATAGCCCTTGATCGCATTGGGGAAGGGGCTCGTCTCAAGCTTGGCAGCGCCGTTGTAGATCTTGACCAAACCCTCGTAATCGAGCGCATAGGCGATCGCCTTGCGCAGGTTGATGTCAGCGGTCGGACCGACCTGGTTGTTGAACTTGATCGAGAATGTCGTCATGCCGGGGTGATCCTCGACGACGATGCCCTTCTGGTTCTTGAACTGATGGTAATCGTCCGGCGTCAGGCCCTCGACGATATCGGCCTCGCCACGCAGCAGCGCGGCCTTCTGGGCGGCCGGCTCGCGGATGATGCGGTAGATCACGCCGGCGGGGCGGTTGGCCTCGGGCTGCGGCCAGCCCTTCCAGTAATCCTTGACGGCGCTGATTTCGTAAAGAACGTTCGGTTCCCAGCGCTTGAGCTTGAACGGGCCGGAGCCTGCGGCATGGTCGATCAGGTACTTCTGGCCATAATCGCCATCGACCTCGTTCGCCTTCACCTCCTTGGGGTTGACGACATACCACCACGGCAGGAACGACAGGAACGCGGCATAGGGACTTTTCAGATTGAACTGCACGGTGCGGGCGTCGACCGCCTTGATGCTGTCGGGATCGAGAAAGTCCTTCAACATCCACGCCACGCCTTTGTTGAGCTTCAGCGCGCGCTCGAACGAATAGCGCACTGCCTCGGCGTCGACCGGGTCGCCGTTGTGGAATTTGGCGTTGGCCGCGAGCGTGAAGGTCCAGGTCATGCCGTCGGCGCTCGTCTCCCACTTCTCGGCCAGCCACGGCTTGATGACGGCGGGGTCGCCCTCGTATTTGACGAGCGCGTCATAGACCGCCTGCTGGATCATGCGCGTCGACCAGTCGTAGCGGACGTGCGGGTCGAGAATCGGGATCGCCTGACGTCCGCCGAACACGATGACCTTGCCCGCATCGGTGCGCTCGAAGGCGGCGGCCGGGGCGAGGAATGCCAGGCTCAGCGCCGTTGCGGTGGCGAAATTGACGATGGTGCGTTTCATTGGTCGGCTCTCCCTTGATCGGCTTTATAGGATCTGACGAACGGCGTCGGATACGATTCGGCGCGACAGCAACACCGGCGCGCCGACCACCTCGCGGACCTGCTCGCGCATGGCCTCAGAGTAACCCATGCAATGCATGATTACGAGATCGCAGCCTTGAAGCGCGCGCGAGCGTTCCGTGAAATCGTCGCCGGCATAGGGCGATGCCGCGGCCAGCGTCGGCTTGCCTGGAAAGATGTGGCGCTTGGGAAATTCGTCAATCTGGCGTTCGAGCGGCAGCAGTACGCCGAGGCGCCGGGCCGAGGCGCCCATCGCCTCGACCATCTTGTCGACGACGCGCTGCGCCTCGATCATCAGGGTATTTTCGAGGGGGGCGACATGGGTGCCGGTGCACAGCAGCACCACCGCATCGAAGCCCTCCCCGTCGATGCGCTTGAGCAGCGCTTCGAGACGCGGTTCGACCCTGTCCTTCGAGATGGCGACTTCCGCGCCGTTTGTGAGGCGGGTGGCGAAGGACGCTTCGCCGGGGCGAGGCGCAAGCGCCGCGATCTCGTCGTCGCTGAGACCGTCGAGCGCGCCGAATTCATGGGCGTCGATGTCGCGGCCGATCGCAGCAACCATCTCCGGCACCATGTCGACGCGCGGCGTCTGGCCGATGGTTACAAAGGCAAGGCGTGGCTTTGCTGCCATCTCCAACTCCGATCCCTCTCCGCTTCTCCCCGGCGGATGCAGGCTAAAAGAGGAACGGCGCGGCTTCTATAGGGAATCGCCCCTAAAGCGCGCGCAGGGTCAGACGAGGCCCTGATCGTCCGCCGCGAGCACGAGGCGGATCAGCGCCGCCGTCGAGGGAACCTCAAGCTTGCTCATCACCTTCGAGCGGTGGATCTCGACCGTCTTGGGGCTGATGGCGAGCTGGCGGGCAATGGCCTTGTTCGACAGCCCCTCGGCGGCGAGGGACATCACCTGCCGTTCGCGGCGTGTCAGCCGCTCCATGCGGCTCGTCAGTTCGGGCGAACCGCCGCGATGGGCGGCGGGGCGGCGCGCATCGATCAGCATGCGCATGGCGCTGCCGATCAGACGGCGGGCCTGCACCACCGGCAGGCCGGAGAGGCGGGCGGCCAGCAGTCGATCCGCCTCGCTGTAGCCGATCGAATTGAGCACGATGATCTCGCAGCCGGAAAGTTCGGCGACCGCGACGGCCAAGCGAGCCTCATCACCGGGCGAGGCATAGCTTTTCTCGACGTTATAGGCGGACATATCCCGACCGCCGGGGTCGCCGAGTTGCTGGGGGATCGGCTGGATGATGCCGACGCGCGAGCCTTGCGCCGCCAGCGCGGCGATGCCCGCCTCGATGGCGCGCTGCGCGTTCACCGTCATGCAGCGGCTGTCGAAGTCGCGGAACAGGCCGGTCGACAGCACAACGACGAGATCGAACTCGGTCGAGCCAAAGCGCGATACGATCTCAGCCAGCCGGTCGGACATGCGCGGTTTCGACAGGATGATGTCGCTGCCGTCGCGAAGCTTGGTGACGATCGCGCTCTCGCCGGGCTTCATCCGCAGCGCGTCGATCTCAGCGGGTGACAGCTCGTCCAGCCCGCCGATCTCGACGGCGGTCGCATCGGCATTGAGACTGGCGAGCAGATCCGAGACGACATCCGTTCGTGGGGTCTGGCCGACGCTGACGAACGCAATTTTCATCTTTCATCCAGGCTACCGAAATCAGGACAATCTGCTCGCCTCAAGCAATAAGGCAAGGAGCGCCGGCCTGTCAAAGGCGCCGCGATCGCCGCCGGGACGCGACTAGGGAGACATCCTTATAGTCGCGGCGAACGGGTGCCTGTAGCGTCCGGGGCAATTCAGGAGGTGCTGTGATGGGCCGTCAATTTGGCGTCGAGGAAATCGATCCTCTGGCGATCGGAGCGTGGATTCTTGGCACGGGCGGCGGCGGCAGCCCGTATCTGGCGCAGCTCAACCTCAAGCAGCTCTACAAGCAGGACAAGACCTGCACGCTGATCGATCCCTCCGAGCTTGCCGACGACGACATGGTTGCGGTGGTCTCGAAAATGGGCGCGCCGCTGGTCGGTCAGGAGCGTCTGGTCGATCCGGCCCATCTCGCCCGCTCGGTCGAGGTGATGGAAGATTACACCGGCAAGAGGTTCCGTGCGATCATGAGCGTCGAGATTGGCGGCGGCAACGCGCTCTCGCCCTTCCTCGCCGGCGCAGTGCTCGGCCGTCCCGTGGTCGATGCCGATGCGATGGGCCGCGCCTATCCCGAGGCGCAGATGACAAGCTTCGCCATTGGCGATCTGACGATGTATCCGCTGAGCCTTGTCGATTGCCGCGACAACGAGGTCGTGGTGGCGCGCGCCGCCTCATGGAAATGGATGGAGCGGATTTCGCGGAAAGTATGCACGGAGGTCGGCTCGACCTCGGCGACGACGAAGGCGCCGCGCACGGGCAAGGAAGTCAAAGAATGGGGCGTGCTCAACACCGTTACCAAGGCGGTGTCGCTCGGCCGCGCGGTGCTGCAGGCCCGGGCCGAGCACACGGACCCGATCGCCGCCGTGCTCGCCCATGAGAACGGCAAGCTTTTGTTCCGCGGCAAGGTCAGCGACATGGACCGGACGACGACCGGCGGCTTCCTGCGCGGCATGGCGCGGATCGAGGGGCTCGACAATGATCGCGGCCACACGATGGAACTCGCCTTCCAGAACGAGTGGGCGATCGGCTACCGCGACGGCGTGCCGATGGTGATGACGCCCGACCTGATCTGCGTGCTCGACACAGTGTCGGGCGAGGCGATCGGCACCGAGACGCTGCGCTATGGCCAGCGCGTCACGGTCATCGCCCTGCCGGCGCCCGAGGTGCTGCTGACGCCCAAGGGGCTTGAGCACGTCGGCCCGCGCGCCTTTGGATACGACATCAACTTCAAATCGGTGTTCGCAGCATGAAACGGATTGGCATCGACGTTGGCGGCACGAATACGGACGCCGTTCTGATCGAAGGCAACATGGTGCTGGCCGGGGTCAAATCCCCGACAACACAGGATGTGATGACCGGTGTGGTCAACTCGGTCCGCAAGCTGCTGGAGCAGGCCGGCGACAAGGCCGGCGGCATCAGCGCCGTGATGATCGGCACGACCCATTTCACCAATGCTGTGGTCGAACGCGCCCGCCTCGACCGGGTGGCGGCGCTGCGCATCGCCATGCCGGCAGCCGCTTCGCTGCCACCCATGGTCGATTGGCCCGATGATCTGAAGGCGGTGGTCGATCCCGTCTCCTTCATGGTCGAGGGCGGCCATGAGTATGACGGCAGGCCGCTGGTGCCGCTCGACCGCAAGGCGATCCGCGAGGCCGCCGAGAAGATCGGCGAGGCCGGCATTTCGGCGATCGGCGTCACTGCGCTGTTCTCGCCGCTGACCGCCGAATGCGAGGAGGAGGCCGCCCAGATCATCGCCGAAGTGCTTCCGGGTGCGCATGTCACCCTGTCGCACCGGCTCGGTCGCATCGGCTTGCTCGAACGCGAGAACGTGACACTGCTCAACGCTTCGTTGCAGAGTCTTGGGCGCAAGACGGTGTCGGCGTTCCGCCACGCGCTCGAAAGCCTCGGCATCGTCGCGCCGTTCTACCTGACGCAGAACGACGGCACCGTGGTGCTGGCCGATATAGCGGCCGAAAACCCGGTCTACAGCTTTGCCTCCGGTCCGACCAATTCGATGCGCGGGGCGGCGATGCTGTCCGGCCTTTCGGATGGCATGGTCATCGACGTCGGCGGCACGACCAGCGACATCGGTTGCCTGGTGCACGGGTTCCCGCGCGAAGCCAACAACATCGTCGAGGTCGGTGGCGTGCGTACCCTGTTCCGGATGCCCGACCTGCTGCCGATGGCGCTCGGCGGCGGCACAATCATCGATCCGGCAACCGGCAAGATCGGACCGCGCAGCGTCGGCTACCGGATCACCGAAAAGGCTCTGGTGTTCGGCGGCGACACGCTGACGACCACCGATGCTGCGGTTGCCGCCGGCATCGTCGAGATTGGCGATAGGGACCGGGTAAAACACATCCCGAAAGCGGATGCGGAACGGCACCTGCGCGCCATCCACCAGATGGTCGAGGATGGCGTCGACCGGATGAAGACCTCGTCCGGCGACATGCCGCTGATCGTGGTTGGCGGCGGCGCTTTCCTGGTGCCGCGCTCCATCCCCGGCGTCAACAGGGTCATCCACGTCGAGCATGCGGGCGTTGCCAATGCGCTCGGCGCGGCGATGGCGCAGATTTCCGGCGAGGTTGATCAGGTATTCTCAGGGATGAGCCGCGACGCCGCGCTCTCCGCCGCCCGCGAGATCGCGGCCATGCGCGCGGTGGAAGCGGGTGCTGCCTCCGACAGCATCTCGGTCGTCGACAGCGAGGATATTCCGATCGCCTACCTTCCGGGCGATTCCCGGCGTGTGCGCGTGCGCGTCGTCGGCACCATCGCCGAGCAGGCGACGGCGTAGGCCGCAACGATGACTGTCGACCGGCGCGTCGACGGTCATGACTCGGGTTTGCTCGAACCAGCGGCGCTGTAAACCGGCCGCCGTTGGGTCGCCTCTGGTATCTTTGACGACGAGAACCATCAGCATCCCTGGCGATCGAAGAACGCAAAAGTCGGCCCGGCGCCCTTGTCGTTGTCCAGGTCTGAAATCGGGAAATGACTGTTGCCCCGGATGCCAATTTCGGGGAGCGACACGAACTCAGCCCGCACGCCAATGACGTTGAGTTTGTCGCAGAACGCGCGGACGATTGCTGGAAACGGCAGGCAACGTCGATGTGACTTTGGGCGGAATGTCGACCCCGCAGTACCGAGGAACTGCAAGCAATTTTGGGTCTGACGCCGTACAGCCTGACGTAGTGACGCGTTCATGTGTGAATGCCGTGTTGATGGTATAGTTCCCTCTGAACCACCCGGCTTTGCGGGAGGCTCCAACTTCCAGATAGGATGGAGCCATGACGAGCGAGACGACCGACAGGTTTCCGAAGCGCTCATCGATAATCTGCCGCTGTTTCGCCGCACGTTTTCGCAACTCGACAAGACCGAGCGCAACCGACTGATCGAGGCGGTACTGGGCAGGACGGGCAAGTTGCCGGCCTCGCTCACCCTGCCGCCCGACAATGGCGACGGATGGCGTACCCATCTCGGTGTGCTCGAGGACATGCTGAAAGGGACGGCATTGTCATGACTGTAAACAGGCGGGGGTGCTGGCGGCATGGCTGAAGTCGGCGAAAAGCTCACACCGGAACAGGAGCGCGAACGGCGTTGGCGCATGGCGATCGGAGCGGATGAAGTCGGGGGCGGCTGCTTCTCCAAGACCGATTTGCAGATTTGCTCGGCGCTGAACGCCCTTTACGGTGATGGCGACGTCAAACAGGATGCGCGCAAGCGGCGGGGAGGATTGAACCGCTCCGCGCCCAAGGTGGCCCAATGGATGGGCGACATTCGCAACCATTTTCCCAGCCAGGTCATCCAGATCATCCAGAAGGACGCGTTCGAACGGCTCGATCTCAAGCAAATGCTGATGGAGCCGGAGTTTCTGAAAGCTGTAGAGGCTGATGTCAATCTGGTCGCCGACCTGATTTCATTGCGCAATGTCATGCCCGCAAAGACGAAGGATATGGCGCGGCAGGTCATCGCCGAAATCGTCAACACGTTGATGGAACGCCTGGAGCGCAAGACTGCGGAAGCGATCCGCGGCGCCCTTGACAGATCGCGGCGGACCAATCGGCCGCGTCCGCGCGACATCGACTGGCCGCGCACGATCGCCGCCAACCTGCGACATTATCAGCCCGAGTTCCAAACCATTGTGCCGGACAGGCTGATCGGCTTCATGCGCAAGCAGCGCCGCATCGTCGATCTCGACGAGGTGGTTTTGTGTGTCGACCAATCCGGCTCGATGGCGTCATCGGTCATCTACGCCTCGATTTTCGCAGCCGTCATGGCCTCGCTGCCGGTGGTGCAGACCAAACTCGTTTGCTTCGATACCGTGGTCGTCGATCTGACCGCCGAATTGCAGGACCCTGTCGATGTGCTGTTTGGAGTGCAACTCGGTGGCGGCACCGACATCAACATGGCTGTAGCCTATTGCGCCGAAAGGATCGAACGGCCTTCGAAGTCACATTTCATTCTGAGTACAGACCTTTACGAGGGCGACAATGGCAAGGAGATGCTTCAGCGGCTGGCTGGCTTGGTGCGTGCCGGCGTCAACGTCATCGTGCTGCTGGCGCTGAGCGACGAGGAGCGGCCCGGCTACGATCCGCAGATGGCCAGCCACGTCGCGGCCCTCGGCGTGCCCGTGTTCAGTTGCACGTCGGACATCTTCCCCGACATGATGGTGGCCGCGTTGCGACGCGAGGACATCGCGCAATGGGCGGCCGGCGCTGATATCAAGCTGGTGCATGCCGTATCGTCTGAGCCGTTATAGAGCGATAAGGCCAATTCAGGATCGGACTTTGCGGCAGCGCAAGAGCGCCGAATGCCGGCGAACTTCAAACCGATGGCCGGTCATTCGTTGTAAACGGCGGCCACTACTGCTTCGGTGTCTGACATTATTGTACTCGATTTCCAAGTCGGGAAGTCGACGGGTTCTGTTTTGCAGCGTTTCGGCAATGTGCTCGAGGACTCAGTCAGACAGGCTCGGTGACCGGCAGCGTGGAATTCGGCGGTGTTTAATGTAGCTGGAAGCAAAGTCTTCGCTGACAAGCGTTAATTTGCTGGTTAATGTCCGTTGTATGGCAATCAATCTTTGCATCCAAACGACCGCAAAGCGAGCGCTAGGCCACCGTTGGAGCCAACCTCCGAATAACGGCTTACAGCAACCGCCCCCGGCTTTGCCGATATTGGTGAACGCTCTATCCCGTCCAATATGAACACACCTGCTCCAGCGAAGACTGAAGCCGGTGTCTCTTGGTCGCCAGATGCTACGCTTTATCTTAGGGTCAGCGCCGGCACGTAGGAGAAGGCGAACAGGATCGCCAGCGCCATCAGGTAGAAGGGCGCCAGTTCCTTCGTCGTCTCGATGATCTTGGTCCGCGCGATCGAGGCCGAGATGAACAGCGTGGTCCCAACGGGCGGCGTATAGAGGCAGGCGGCGAGGTTCAGCACCATAACGATCCCGAGCTGGGTCAGATCGAGCCCGATCACCTTGGCCAGCGGTAATACGTGACCTCGGTCACACCGATCGCGCGAACGGCATCGGCAACGGGTTTGCTCTGGGAAACCAGGACATCGACCTGTCGCAGTTTCGCGACGATCTCTTCAGGCTTGTGACGCTTCCTTGGCATGGATCAGATCCTCCTCGTTGCCATAAGACATACTTCAAGGTGGACCAATTCATCGGGGGTGGATCAGCCGCCACCGATCACCATCGCCATATGCATCGCGTCATCTCCACTTTCAGGCAAACACGCTGAGATTTCTGGCGATGCCTTTGCCCGCATAAGGCGGAAACACATCGAGTTCAACATCAGGATTACCGATCAGCATCGCCTTGGTGTTGGAGAGCGCGTCAAAGCCGGCCTTGCCATCATATTTTCCCATGCCGCTGCTGCCGACACCGCCAAATGGCAGGCTGTCGATCCAGCAGTGCCGCGATCTACAGGACCGAAGGGATCGGCGCCTAGCTTAACAGGCGGATCTGGCTACATGACAACGAATTTGGCGTAAGCCTCGACGGTGCTCATGCCCGCCTTGATCGCCCTGGCCACCTCGCTTTCAGTGCGGACCTTTTCAAGTGCCCGCTCTATCGCTTCCTTTTCAGCATGACGCGGAATGACAAGCATGCCTTCGAGGTCACCGTAGATCAGATCGCCGGGCTCGATGCGCACGCCTTCAATCTGCAAGGGGACATTGTAATCGACGACCTTGCCGCGTACCCCCTGATCCTGCGCGTAGTGACCGCGCGAGAAGACGGGGAAGCCTAGGCTCGGGACTCATTGCTCACAACCAGAATGCGACTGTTGCCGCGATGCAGATGGCGGAGAAGAAGGCGTGGGCGCAGCGGTCGTAGCGAGTGGCTATACGCCGCCAGTCCTTGAGCTTGCCGAACATGGTCTCGATCTTGTGGCGCTGCTTGTAGAGCGTCTTGTCGTGCGGGATCTCGACCTTGCGGCTTTTCGATGAAGGAATGCAGGGCTCGATGCCCTTCTCCACGAGCGCGGCCCGGAACCAGTTGGAGTCGTAGCCTCGGTCGCCGAGCAGCGCTTTGGCGGCCGGAAGCGCGGAAAGCATAAGCCTGGCGCCCTTGTGGTCGCTCATCTGGCCTTCGGTGAGCAGCATGACGAGAGGTTTGCCATCGCCATCGCACACGGCGTGAAGCTTGGAGTTCAAGCCGCCTTTTGTGCGCCCGATACAGCGGGGAAGAGCCCCTTTTTGAGCAGACTCGCCGCGGTGCGGTGCGCCTTGAGATGCGTGGCGTCGATCATGATGCGCTCCGGCTTCGGCCCTTCGGCGGCGAGCCCTGCGAAAATGCGGTCGAACACGCCCATGCGGCTCCAGCGGATGAAGCGGTTGTAGAGCGTCTTGTACGGACCGTAGCCCTGCGGCGCGTCCTTCCATTGCAGGCCGTGCTTGATTACGTAGACAATGCCGCTGACCACACGCCGGTCATCAACACGCGGCACTCCATGCGCCAGAGGAAAATGCTGAGCGATCCGAGCCATTTGGCCCTCGCTCAAAAGGAAAAGATCGCTCATCAGAACCTCCCAGAAAGAGACTCTGAATCACATTCGCGCGCAAATTAATAGGTCCTGAGCCTAGGCACCAAGTCCTGAGAATACGGGTGCACCTTCAGGGAAGGCAATTTTCGCTACGGTGAAGGTCTTGTGTATCATCGGCGCGCTGCCAGACGCCGGGCAATTTCGATCCCGGCCCGGACGATGACTGCGGTCCGCGCATCATCATGATGACAATCGACGTGTGCATGATCGCATTGAAAGCGAAGGATGGCACCGCCGGCCTGCATTTGAGGCCATGACCCGCCGTCGCAGCCCTCGCCGATCGATTTTCCTACGTTCACCGGCATCCGTCGATCCCGTCGCCGCCGGAGACGCCTTCCCGGGGGGGGGGGGGGGGGGGGGGGGGGGGGGGGCCTCGGCTTTCGCCTTGTAGCCTCAATCGGCTCTGTCCAAAGTCGATATCGCGGTCATGCGATGGAGGCGGAGCCAAGGAAACCTGGTCGGTGCCTTCTTCGGCGTCACAGCCAAAAACAGGGCTTGTTGTCCGGATGCCTTGATGCTATTCGGGCCGCGACCACTGCGGATGGCCACGGTCGCCGCACGATAATGACCTCAACGGAGAGGTGGCAGAGTGGTCGATCGCGCCGCACTCGAAATGCGGAGTACGTGCAAGCGTACCGGGGGTTCGAATCCCTCCCTCTCCGCCATTTGTCCAGATCAGGGTATCCCTCTTTAGCTCACAGATCTAGCTAAGTAGCGGTTTTTATGCTACTTTTCGCCCTAACTTGGGTCTTGTCGGATCAGCATGGTTCAGCAAGGCTCATCACTCCGCTAGGGCAAAGGCTTGGGCACATGGCTGCGATCCTGAAGAAACTGACTGCCAAACAAATCCAGACACTGCCGGCGGGACTGCATGCGGATGGAGGCAATCTCTACCTGCGTGTTAGGCCCGCCGGTTCACGGCAATGGGTGATGATATACAAGTCTGCCGGAAAGCAGCGCGAACTGGGTCTCGGCGGCGCCGGTCCCTATGGTCTCTCGCTGGCCGATGCGCGCGGGAAGGCCGATGAGGTCAGAACGGATCTGTTGAAAGGCGTCGATCCGATAGATCGCCGTGAACAGGAAGCCAATGTCACAACCATTCCAACTTTCGGGGATTTCGCAGATGCCTATATCGCCAAGGTCCGGCCAGGCTGGAAAAACGCCAAGCACGCGGCGCAATGGGAAATGACCATGACGGTCTATGCCGCGCCGATCCGGGGTAAGCAGGTGAACGCGATCACCACGCAGGATATCGTGCAAATCCTCAACCCGATCTGGACCACAAAGAACGAGACCGCGACGCGGGTGCGGGGCCGGATCGAGACGATCCTGAATGCCGCGCGCGTGGCCGGGCATATCGGGGACAACATTGCCAACCCGGCTCGACTGAAAGGCCATATCGAGCTTCTGATGCCGAAGGTAGGCAAGCTGCAGCGCGGGCATTTCGCGGCAATGCATTATGAGGATATCCCGGCATTCATGGTGGCTTTGGGGAAGCGGGATGCTGTTGCGGCCCTGCTGCTGGAGTTCACGATCCTGACGGTCGCGCGCTCGTCGATGTCACGGTTGGCGACCTGGGGTGAGATACGGACGGTTCCAAAGGCATCGACGAGTGTAAACACTAGCACCGAACCCGCTACGCCCGATCAGTCTGCCGAGGTGGATTGGGTCTGGTCGATCCCTGCCAAGCGCATGAAGGGTGACAATGCGTTTGAAGTGCCTTTGGCGCCCCGCGCTGTGGAAATCCTGAAGCGCGTTGCGGAGCTGCGCCTCAGTGACGACCCTGATCAGATGATTTTTCCCGGACAGCGTCGTGGTAAGCCACTGTCCGATGGTGCTCTGGAAATGCTGTTGCGCCGGATGGGTCGCGGCGACTGCACACCGCATGGGTTCCGCTCGTCATTCCGCGATTGGTGCGGGGACGAGACCGAAACGCCGCGCGAGGTCGCTGAGCATAATCTCTCGCACACGATTGGCAACAAAGCCGAGCAGGCCTATCGCCGGATGAAAGCGCTAAAAAAACGCCGCGCGGTTCTGGAGGCATGGGAGGCTTATTGTCTGTCGGTCCGGAACGCGAAATAGGAGGCGACCTCGTGAAGCCAGGTCAGTCTTCGATCATGAGCGACCGCGTTATCCGTTTGATTTGTCTTATCTCTTTTCCTGCGCAAAAAAGTCGAATGGGTGTGTCGGCATTCGGTCGGCCGTGAGGCTCTTTGGGTATGGATATGAAGGGTTTGAAGGCAAGATGGATTGTCGGGAGTCCTGTGTGATCAACCCATGGAAACGCGCCTGATTGACGCAAGCAGAACGCGTTCTATGACCATGGCCAGCCTCGCGGTCTGGAGGCGTGGTTTGTAGATAAAGATTTCGCGCGCGCGTGAGAGGCGCGGTTCCGCCCCTCCAAGGCTGTAGGCTGTAAAGCGATCAAAGCGGGCAGGATCGAGACCGAGGGCGGCGCAATGCCCGCGGCCATCGGCGCTGGTGGCCCAGTCGGCAAGACGAACGTTAGCAAGAGCGCGGTTCAGCCGCTCATCAAATTCGCGCGGCGCCAGGCCGTCCGGAAGTACGACCGATAGCGCCCGCGGCGTCGCTGTGACCGGGCTGCTTGGTTCAAGACCAAGGTCTTGAGGAAGTGCGCTGAGTTCCCACTGATCGAAGCCTTCATCTTTGCACCAGGCATCACTATCGCGCCGGTGCGAGCCATAGGCATCGGCGTTCAAAGCCTTGAGACGCTGGGCGAAGCCGACGGTCTCGTCCCTCGTCGTGCTGATCTTGAATATCGGAATCTGCAGTTCGCGCGCAAGGTTGAACAGGCCGGGGCAACTGAGGACACCAACGGCGATGCGGGTGCCATTTTCAAAGCACCCGGCGATCTCAGGTGTTTCCCAGCCGGTGAACGGGACCAGAGGTGTCCCCCGCCCGCCAACGACCGGCCATTGTGTCGGTAGATACTGGCGGGTCGCGGCCGGAGATTGGGCGTCCTTCAGGATGCGTTTGGCAATGGCGGCGAGCGGCGTTGCAGGTTTGGTGACGTGCTGGGGATTGGCTTTCATGAGAGAGTCCTTCTTTGCGCTTTGGACGTGACGGTGCGGCCCGCAGTGACGCGGTGGAAAAGCAGGCCAAGGATGTTGGGGTGATGGGAAGGTGCCGCCGGTGATGATGGACGGATATGCGTCGAGTTAGATGCGCGTGACCTCGGCGCAGCGGTTACGCAACCAATCGGCGTAGTCATCCAGCAGTTTCAGGCTGGTGCCAACATGCTCCTCGATATAGGCGAGGCGCAATTGCTCGACTTCCATGATGACTTCACTGTCAGGCAGGAGCGCGCCGGTTTCGGTATCAAGGATCGGAGGCGCATCGGCAATCGCCTCGCAAGCTTCGGCATCAAGCCTCCGAACGAGAAGTTCGCGCAAATCCTCGGTCTCTGCGAGAGCACGAGGAAGCGTCATCCACGGCACGTCATCCTCGGTCGTCAGGCGATGATGCAGCCAGTGGTCCATCGCCCGTCGCGTTTCGCTATCGAGTGTGTGCGGCGCGTCATGATGGACGAGGCGTGTGGCATGGACCCGTAGCCGTTCATCCTTGAACTGCGGGATCAGCGCCGCGCGTTTTTCAATGGACGTATCGTGGAATCTCCGGCCCAGCGCCCTGTCGGCATAGCCGGGAAAAGCGCAGTAAAGCTGTTCCTCGACGTGAGGACTGATTACCCGATCCGCACTCTGCCTCGCCCGGATCGCGCGGGCGCGCTCGATGAAGTCGTTATCCGCTTTCAGAAGCGCAGCACGGTGCTGGAGAAGATCATCGGCGCGGGCCGGATCCCCATCGGGATCGTGGGCATGGAGTGCCATTGATGCTTCCGGCGCCAGCGGATCGGTCAGCTTCAACGGGATGAGCAACGGCATCGCGTTGTGCTTCATCGAGCGGACGGGACTGGTACGGCCTGCCATCAAGCTGGCGAGATCGGCATCGGGGAGAGAACGATACGTCTCCGGGTCAATGCGAAGATCGACCATCAGCGAGGCATTAGGATTGGCGGGATCGCGCGTGAGCGCTGTGAGCGGCATCACAGAACTCACGCCGCCATAGACGCCAAGCTGTCCGACGACGGGATATCGCCCGAGAAGATCGCAGACATAGCCCTTGTCACAAAGCGCCAGCGCCAGCGCGTAGAGGTCCGGCGCCCGGTCACGAAAGACGCGCAGCACATCACGGGTCGCCTGGACATCGGCCTGGGCGTCATGAGCTTGCGTCTCGTCGAAGGTGATGCCGAGCCCCCTGGCAAGCTCGCCCAGTCTGAACACCGGCTTTCCATCCTGCCGTTTCGGCCAGATCACGGCATCAGGGCGCAGACAATAAACGAGATGGGCAAGGCGCAGGCTGTCGAACAGCCGGCATCCCGGTGTCTGGAGCGGGTATGGGGACAAAAGCGCAGAAAAGAGATTGTGCCGGATATGGGGCGAGTCAAACCAGATGACATTATGCCCTGCGAAGACAGCGGGCGATGATGCGTCCAGAAAATCCTCAATTTTTCCCATCATCTCGGCATGGCTCAGAGCCGGCGCCTCGATTTCCGCCGGGCTGACGCGCGTGGTCAGCAAAGCCTGCGGCGAGGGCACGATTTCGGGCCTCAGGCGGCACGTCAGATTGATGGCATCTTCCCCTTCCTGTGGATCATCCAGATCCTCGGTGCGAAGCGCAGCGAACTGACGGATCTGGTCGAAGGCCGGACTGAGACCGGTCGTTTCGACATCGAAGATGACGATGGTTTTGGGAGCATCGGCAGAGAGGCGCCGGGCCTCGTAGAACTCGCGGGCGATGGGAGAATGGGCGGGATCGGTTGTGACCGAGGCGGAGGAGGACGCGGTGTTCGACATGGGAAACTCGTGAATGTTTGGGTTGCAGAGATGACAAAGCCCGCCGGTGCGGCGAGCTGTCAGGTCAGTTGGCCGTGTTCGGTGGCCTTCACTCAGGGCCGAACAGGATCGATACGGGATTGAGCCCCAGCACGACGCAGTCGCGTGTGATCGCCTCGGTGAGAAAGGCCAACACCACCTGGTTGAAGGGCAATGCGGGGTGTTGGCTCCAGCGCTGCATTATTTTGCGTTTCAGCACGACGTCTGAACTGTCCCTGGCGTCGGCTATCGCGGCACGCACAGCGAGTTCGCGTGCTATCTGGGCGAGCACGGCCTGGTAGCGATTTTGGGTTCCAGAATCCATGGCCCAGATCTCGACAAAGGCGAGGGCATCCCAGGCGTCGCCGGCGATCGGTTCGGACGGCATGGGTTCCTGATGGGCCGCGCGAGAAAGCGCATGTTTGAGCCCGTCGAGGTTGTAGGGTCCGTCGCCGCTGCCGAGCCGATAGCTCCGTACAATCCTCGGCAAATCGAGTTCGGACTCGACCGGCGAGGTGAGTTCGATGGTGTAGGCTTCGGGGAAGCTCATGATGCTCGTGATGTGCATGGTGGCGGTTCCTGTTCAAGATGAGAGGAGGCCCGCCGCATGCGACGGGCCGTGTGAGTTATTTCGCGAGGTTCGGGAAAGCCTTTTCGGCGTCCAGCCTGATCGACTCGGGATCGAGGCCGAGTTCCTCGCAGTCGCGGGCGATCATCTGGGCGAGGAAGCTCGAGATTTCTGTCGCAAAGGGCATGGCAGGCTGATCGAGCCAGCGGCTGAGCAGCATGAACTTCAAGAAGACGTCGCCCGCGCCGGCGACTTCGGCCCGGCCTGCGACCACGGCCAGTTCTCGTGCGAGTTGCGCCAGTGCATTTTGAAACGGCGTGTCGCGCTTTTCGATCCAGCTGATCGCCAACGCCGCGGCATCAAAGCAATCGCCGGTGATCTCGCTGGAGGGGATCGGTTCGGCCTCGACCGCCCGTTCGAGAGCGGCCTCGAATGCGGCGCCGCCAAAACGCCCGTTGCCTTTACAAAGTGCGTAACTGCGCTTGGTGCGGGCGATATCGTACTGCGGATATGTCGGCGTTTCGAGGGCGAGTTTGTGGGCTTCTTCAAAGCCCTTTGCGTAGCTTGTGTTCATTATATGTTCCTTATTGCAGGCATGGTTGGAATGGCTGTCCGACATTTCGGGCAGGATCGGTTCGGACGTTTTCTCGGGGGAAATTCTCTAAACCTCTCAAAATTCTAGCCTTCCCGAATCTCAGGAGGGCGAGGCGCAGCCAAAGCTCAGAAAAATCCAATCTTGGCGGCGGGTTGGACACCAAGCGAGGCAGCGGCGTTCAGATCATCGGCAACGACATGATCGCGGCCCGCACGGGCGGCATGGCCCAGCGCCAGCCGAACGATCTGGCGCTGCTTGCGGGGGTGGAATTTCGCGATCTGCGCGAGGATGTCATCCGTCGGCATCTCGAAATGTTCTCCGGCGATATCTCCGAATACGTCGCGGGCGATAGCTTTGCGCGTCTCGGCTGAAGGCGAGGAGATTTCGACGACCAGAAACCGATCGAGGAGCGGTTCGGGAAGGGGCGCAGTTGAGTTCGCGGTGGCAACGATCAGGGCGTGGGAGAGGTCGAATTCGATTTCGAGGTACTCGTCGCGTAGGCGCCGGGAATTTTCGGGTTCCAGGAGCGAGAGTAGGACATTGAACGGGTTGTCGCTGATCGTCGCCGGCGTTAGCTTGTCAACTTCGTCAAGAACGATCAACGTTTGCGCCACCGGCGAAGCAATCAGGGCCCGCGTGAATTCACCGGTCTTTGCGGATCGCCAGGAAATCGGGTGACCAACCAACATTCCGGCATCGGAGCACGTGTTACAGGCTACGCGCGCGGTCGCCGGGGCCTGACCCGGCGCCATGGCGACATTCAACACGTTGGCGAGTTCTGAGAGAAACCGTGTTTTGCCGATTCCAGGTGAACCAACGAGCAGGACCGGAGGAACCGAAAACGGCGTCCGGCTGCGGCAAGACAAATGGGCGGCGCCGAGCCAGACCGAGATGACGCCGTGAAAACCGGGACATTTAGATATCAATGCCTCGAGGCATTTGATCAACGCACCGCTCGCAATGAACGCAGGGCGATGGCCGCCGCCGGCATCGATGGATAAACGAAGAAGGGCTTCGAGCCGCGCATGTTCATTTTCGGAAACGCTCGGCATGAACGGTGCTTCGCCCGAATACGGGCTGTTGACGACGCCGGCCGCCGCGAGGGCGGACTGCACTTGGATGGTGTCGAAAATTCGAACTTTGTGATGGGGGGCAGTGGAGGGCTTGGATGTCGAAGTTACGGAGTAGGTTTTCTTCATTTCTCAGGGGTCCTGTTTGAGGAAGGGAACGCCTGATGTTTCGAGACATAGATCGCGGGAGGCGGTGTCGGCCGGGACTTGGCGCAAAAAACCGGGGTGTGTTGCGCCTCGCTCGAGGGGCGCCACTGTTACGGAAGCGCGCAATCAGGCGCGTTAACCATGTTTAATGAAATAAAATTTCGGCTAATTGACAGCTATATCCGAATCAGGTGCGATTATCGTTGTTTATTACAGGTCCCATAGGACCTGAACCTGGTAACTAAAATAAAAAGCGCCAATAACACGATTATAATTTTAAATAATTAAATTTTCCCACTTGGCTCTAGCGCCAGATCAGCTTGATGCAAATCAACGAATCAATGACGCTTTCTGAAAATTCAGAAGGCGTAGACCATGTGTAAACACGAGCATAAGCAGAACCATCTAGAATTCTGGCCCGTCCGGCTTGCGGGGTGGTATTGCCGATTTCTGGATACGCGGTCGATTCCGCCGTTTCGGTTTTACTGCGATGCGATCGGTATCTTCAGACACAGGCGGTTGTTCGGTTTCCTTGGTCAATGTGTTGGCATGGCGGATTTGCTCAGTCGTTTGAATGCTGACAATCCTCATGCCCCCTCTCCGACCGCGCTCCTCAGGAGCCTTGATTTTCTGGGTATCGAGGGACGGGGGCGCGGCGACGGCCCGTTTATGGACAGGACGCCGTGCAACTTGGCGCAGTTCCAGCGCATTCCAGCCATCCCCCGTTTCGACAAGCGCTTCGAGATTGCGGACCAAGACGGGGTCGAGCTGGTCTCTGACCGCCGCGAATTCGACAACTGCATCCGGTTTGAGGATGTTGGTCAGGCGATCAATTTCCAGGCGCATAAACCGTCCTGCGATGGCACGCAGCTTGTGCGGAATACGCATATCGGGCAATGGCTGGGAGTTAAGCTTCAGTTCGGCGCGGAGCCGACCGTAGGCTTTTGCAATTTCCTCATCCCTTGCCGTTTTTCGCCGACGGCGAGCCAGCTGATCGTCGAGTTGGAGTGCCCTTGCGCGTTCGAAGCTTGGCAAGGCCGCGACCGAGATTCCTGCCGCCAGCAGCGCCAGCCCCAAGCCGCCCCCGCCCAGCACCACACCGGCGCCAACCGCCAGAAATGCGATCCGTTCAAGATCGAGCGTTTTGACAATTTTTGCGGCGAGAAAGGCTCGGTTAACGCGTCGACGAGCCAAACTATCCGCCTCGGCAAATCTCGCCCTGATTTGCGCGCGTCTGGCTTGCAACGTGTTTTTGAACTCGACAGCCTTGGTGTTCTCAATTTCCTGGCGGCGCTTCCGCAGCCAATCCAGGGCAGCGTCATCATTATCAAGTGCCGCCTCCTCCTGAAAAGAATGGAAGGTGCGCTCAACAGCCGTCTCGCCAGTCAGTTGGGCGATCCTGCGGCATTCTTCTTCAACATCGGTCAAAGGCCTCAGCTTGCCTGCCAAATGAGCGAGATCACGCTCGCGGATCTTGCACGGGTCACCATCGAGTTTCGCGCCGATTCTCAGGCCACGCGCGAAGGCATGCGTGAAACCGGATTTTTCATGCACCAGCATGACGCACTTTCGACCGAGTGCGAGGTGAAAACCGGCGGCATTCATATGGTGCTGAATATCCGATGCAGTATCGGCGCACGAACTGTAAGCCTGCCAGGCCGCCCGCAAGATTGCATTCGGATCGGCATCAAGTTTCTTTCCCTGCTGCCGACTGGACGTCCGCATGTGTTGACCCCAATCGGCCTGTTCCGCAGATGCGGCTTCGTGGCTTCTGACGACACCACGCGTTTTGAGTTCGGCCATCACTCGGTGATGGTTCGGTCCAGCGCAGATCGGCTCGCTGAGCAGGATCTCGGCACGGCGCGATGCCAGTTCATCGTGCACCTGCTTGTTCTGGGTGCGTATAGCCTTGCCGCTCAGCGGATCCACCAGGCTGTAGACTGCGTGAAAATGGTCCGGCCGGTCACCCTTACTGTGCCTAACCACAATGCGAGGCGTGCTTTGCGGTATGGCATGCTCGCTTTCAATCAGGGCCAGTACGGCAGGAAGATTGGCGGGATCGAGCGGATGCGACGGGCTGATGGCGACCGAGAACAAATCTCGTCGACATCGCTGGTTCGACCGGCTGATGGCCGCCATGTTCTCGATCGCCCGAGATACATCAGCATCTATCTGTCGGCCGAGTTCGGCAAGTGCCTCAATCTCACGATTGTTGGTCGGGTTGAGCAGGTGTTGCGCGTGTCCCAGTGCTCTGATGGCTTTGGAGGTGATGATCATTTTTCGCCTCGCAGCGCGCGCAGCGTCAGTTCCCGGATGGTGTCGGCCTGCTCCTCAATGGTCTGCAGGTTTTTCAATGCGCCGGCGATCGCGAAACCCGACGCGGAGGAATTCAGCGCTCGGGCAATCTGGTTCAAATTCGATCCGATTTTCCCGACCTCACCGAGCAACTGGCGCAATTCGATTCCGTTTGCGACTGCGCGTTGGACGGAAGGGACTCGCATCTGCGAGGCCAGTCCTTTCCGGACCAGAATTCGAGCCAGAACCCCTGCGGTAACACCGCGCGCTGCCGCAGCCCGTTCAAGTTCTTCTTTGCCCGCCACATCAAGGCGGAAGGCGAGCACACATGGAAATTGTTCGCCTCTTTGGCCGGTCGAATTCGACATCATTTTTGCTCCTGCCCGTGCGGGGTCGACGGGGGCGCAGCCCCCTCGCAAGTGGTCATGTTTCGGTTCACGTAAACATGAGGCTACTTGCTTCCTTCTGTTTCCAACGATGCCGGAGGCAATGCATATCGAGCAATGTATCTCTAGTGCCGCGTGTAAAATGACGGATATATCTCAAAGAGATAGCAGAGACATCCGCGGATACACTCCAGAGATATTCGTGCCATATCCGCGGTTCAAATTGCCGGAGACGCTCGTGATCGATGGACCCGCATTCAGGAGCACATTGGGTGCTGTGCTAACCTTGAGGATCGTCCGATGACCCTTCGGTTTAAAGCGATCAAGGTGGAAGAGGCCAGGCGCCGGGCCGCAGCAAAGCTGGATGCGATTCCTGACACGCCTGATGCCGGCCTGACGTCCGGGCGGCAATTGGTGTTCGCAATCTACGATCAGCTACTAGAGCTAAAAAGGCGCAAGAAGAGTTGGCCTTGGATCGCCGATTTTGTTGGTCGGGAATTCGGCGCGCCGCTCGCAGCGCAGTCCGTCCGAAAATACGTCTCACAAGAGACTGTCCGGCGTCGAAACGCGCTGGGTTCAGCAGATCGCAAGAAACTATCGGTCGCTGCGCAAACGACCGCAGTGCTGACTGTGGCAGCACCATCCGTCACGACAGGCAAGGCCGACAAGGCACATTTACCTATTGAAAAATTCTACCAGGCGCAAACTGAGGAGCGGTCCAACGACAAAACTCACGAACGAATTGAGCCGACAGAGCCTGAGAGCGATGCGCGTCCCGCAGGCACCCTCGGAAACCTTGATGATCTGTAACGCGTAGGAGCAATTTCATGATTGAAATTGAGCAATCAAAACCCGAAAACTGGAAGCTGCGGAAGCGCAAGAAAACCGTCATCCATCTGATGACGTCCGGAAAAGGCGGTGTCGGGAAATCCGTAGTCATCGCGCTAATCGCCCATTGGGCCTCAGAGCTCGGCCATGTCTGGAGAGGGCTCGACCTCGACAGCGAAAACAAGGTCTTCCACGCCTGCTTGTAAGCGGGGCCTTGAGCACACCTTCATTGCGGCGGCCTGACGAGGCACGGTGACGATCCGATTTGGAGGATCGTTTTGTGTCTGGACTTGACCATAGACTTGAGCCGCCGGCGGAGGTTCGCCGCT